>Ga0268360_1000006_pt1:37500-713700 | contig 713700 bp, 489 predicted proteins | sample BioMet11_FD_192465 | JGI IMG/M metagenome (GOLD analysis project Ga0268360, IMG submission 192465) | Sewage microbial communities from Oakland, California, United States - Biofuel 11 (Illumina Assembly) | ecosystem: Engineered > Wastewater > Sewage > Unclassified | place: USA... | reverse complement strand
TATTCAGGAAGGTACACATGCAGAGTGTGATGTTTATCCAGCCTGTAGACTTTATGGAAGACGGAAGGCAGAGCATGTGTGACGGATGCCCTGATATAACAGTCTGGGGAGATGACCTGGTATGGTCATGCAGGCTGGAAGAGCAGAAGCAGTTTGGTACTTTCTTAAGGTCGGTTACTAAACAATAATTCAGGTTAAGATGTGTTAGAATTATGCAGGCTTAACTAAAGGTTATGCCGATTTTATAAGATAAAAGTAAGTCCATAAATTGCTCATCCCGGCATTTTGCAGGAATGGTATAAGCCTGACCATTTCTGCAAATGCCGTAAATGAGAATTGTCTCTTTTTCCCTGCCTTTAATGAACATATTATCTAAATGTATAAAAAGAATGAGTATTACGTAACTACCTTAAAAGGTGGATTTACACGTAAAAAGTACAAAAGTAAGGGAGCATATACTATTGTCAGGTAGTATAAAGATTTAGTATAATTGATTCCTTTATTTTGGAGCATTTTTGACTGATTCGGCAGAAATATTTTTACTTACAGATGAATGGGAAGATACCGGTGGAAAGAATGTACTTCGGTTTTATGGAACCTCAACGACTGACGGGCCTGTACTTGTTATAATAAATAATTTTAAACCGGTTTTTTTTATAGATAATAATACCCCTGCATCTGACTTACCTGTACCTTACCTGCGCAGAAAAACTAATATGAAATCTTTTACCGGCAGTAATATTGACGCAGTTTACTTTAATACATACAGCAGTCTGAAAAAAGGTGCTGCATTTTATGAAAGTAAAAATATTACCACGTACGAGGCAGATGTTGACCCTGCCCGCAGGTTCCTCATGGAAAGAAATATATTCGCCGGAATGAAAATAGCTGGAAAATCAGTTATAAAAGAAAATCTTAAAGTATTTGTTAATCCTGCAATTGAGCCCTGTCAAACAACACCGACGCTTTCGTGTGTTTCTATCGATATTGAGACTGGAAAGAAAAATACGCTTCTTTATTCAATAGCTGTACATTCTACATGCTGCGCGAAAGAGGAAAAACTTGTTTTTATTGTCGGCAATGAAGAAAATATTCAGGGTAATTATATACAATATTATGAGGATGAAGCTGCTTTGTTAAAAGCATTTATCCGGTGGTTTAAAACAGCCGATCCTGATATTATAACCGGATGGCATGTAATAGGTTTTGATTTAATGTTCCTTGAAGAAAAATGCAGGCAGCTTAATATTCCGTTTGATATTGCCCGCAATCATGGTAAAGTATATCTGAGGAGCGTGAAAGGACGGGGGCATTTTGCTACAATACCGGGCAGGGTGGTAATTGACGGCCCCCCGGCATTAAGGTCGGCTTTTTATTCCTTTGATGATTTCAAACTTGAAACAGTTTCTCAGCAACTATTAAAAACCGGGAAAACCATTACTCCGGAGCAAAATAAAATTGAGGAGATTGAACGTAACTTTTCAGAGAACAAAATAAAACTTGCCGAATATAACCTGCAGGATGCAGTTCTTGTCAGCGAAATATTTAAGAAAACAGGGCTTGTTGAATTAAGCATAAAACGTTCAGAACTGTCCGGCTTATTGATTGACAGGCTGGCAATGATGACGGCAGCATTTGATCACTTTTATCTGCCGCGCCTGCATAAAGCCGGGTATGTTGCCCCTAATATCAAAGATAATAATCCTGCCGGGCATGCTGCCGGTGGTTATGTGATTGAACCAAAGCCCGGAATATATGAGAAAGTAATAGTGCTCGATTTTAAAAGCCTGTATCCCTCTATTATACTAACGTTTAAGATTGACCCTCTCTCCAGGCTGGAATCAGAAACTGACAGCATTATGACTCCTGCCGGGTATAAATTTTCATATAAAAAACATCTGCTGCCGGAATTTATTGCACAGCTTATGCAGCGGAGAGGTGAGGCAAAAAAACAGGGTGATAAATATCTTTCCCAGGCTATAAAGATATTAATGAATAGTTTTTACGGAGTGATGGGTTCATATAATTGCAGGTTTTATCATCCGTCACTTCCATCAGCAATTACAGGAACCGGTCAATGGCTGCTTTTGCAGAGCAGAGAATACCTTGAAAACAATGGCTATTTTGTAGTATATGGAGATACTGATTCCTTGTTTGTCAGGCTTAAAGAAGATGAATGTGATGACCCGGATAGAACAGGTGAAAAAATAGCTGCTGCACTTAATGATTATTGGAAAAACAGGCTTGCTGAAGAATTTAAGGTTATATCATACCTTGAAATAGAGTACGAGAAATACTACAGGAAATACATTATTACCCCGGCCAGAGGAAGCGAAACCGGGGCAAAGAAAAGATATGCCGGCCTGAAAGTAAATAACGGGGAAGAAGAAATTGAATTTGTCGGGATGGAGTTTGTCAGGTCTGACTGGACAAAGTTAGCAAAAGAATTTCAGGTTGAGTTATACAGCCGTGTTTTTTCAGGTACAGAAATTATAAACTGGCTGCGAAATTTTGTGAAAGACATAAAAGATGGGCTTTATGATAATAAACTGGTATACACAAAACGGATAAGAAAAGATGTTGATGAATATAAAAATGTTCCACCGCAGGTTAAGGCTGCCAAAATGCTGAATGAAACAGGGGGCAGTATAAAGTATATAATTACAAAAAAGGGGCCTGTCCCTGTTGAGCTTGAAGAACATCCGGCAGAAATTGACTATCAACACTATATTGAAAAACAAATAAAACCTATAGCTGATTCTCTGCTTGCCTTGCAGGGTACTTCATTTGACGAGATTATTCAGTCACAGCAATTAAGCTTCTTTAGTTAACAGGAAATGTAATCGTAAATTTTGTTCCTTGTGTCGAATCAAGTTGTATTTCTCCGTCAAGCTGCTTTACAAGTGCATTAACTAATTGAAGGCCCAGTGTCTGTGTATTTCTGAAATCAAAAGACTCAGGAATTCCTTTCCCGTTATCACTTATTTCAAGTATTATGTTCTCTTCTGCACTTTTCATATTCAGGTGTATCTTAGGCATAAAACCATCATTCATGTTTTCCTGGGGAAATGCATGCTTAAGGGAGTTTGATACTATTTCATTTATAGTAAGTCCAAGGGAAATAGTTTTATCGATATCTATATTTATTTCAGCAACATTTATATCCAGGTCTATTCCTGCAACTGAAGAGCTGTATGAACGTAAAAGATGCCTTGTAAGATCATTGATGTAATTAGCAATGTTTATACGCGACATATTTTTTGCCATATAGAGTTTTTCATGTATAAGAGCCATAGACTTTATTCTATTCTGGCTTTCTTTTAGCAGTTCAAGCACATTTGTGTCAGTCAGGTTTTGCATCTGCAGGTTTATAAGGCTTGCAACAATCTGCAGGTTATTTTTAACACGGTGATGAATTTCTTTTAGCAGTACATCTTTTTCCGTAAGTGAGGCTTCCAGCTTTTCTTCGTTTTCCTTGCGCAGCGAAATATCGCTGAACGTTACAACAATTCCTCTTATTTCCGATCCGAAAAGAACCGGGTTTGCAAAATATTCTGCTCTGAATGAAGTACCATCAGACCGCCAGAAAACTTCATCCTCACATTTTATTTCTTTTCCTTCATGCAGTGCCTTCATAATATGGCATTCATTTATATCAAGGGGGGTTCCATCTCCTTTGGAGTGGTGTGTCAGTGTGTGCATATCTTTATCTACGCATTCTTCTTTAGTATACCCAAACATTGCAAGAGCAGAATTATTTATGAAAGTACAATGCCCTTTGGTGTCCAATCCATAAATTCCTTCTCCTGAAGATTCGAGGAGGCGTTCAAGCTGTTTTTCACTTTTCCAGGATGACGCCATAGACCTTGCGGTGATAAATAATAGGAGGCTGATAATAATACCGGAAAAAAGTATCCCATATGGCCTTTCAAAATCTATATCTTTTTCAAATGCAGGAAGTGAGGCATACCTTATATACCATGGATGGCCCTCAATAAAAATCTTTTTATCTATTGTAAACAACGAATTATGTCTTATGTAATTACCGGAAGTATTATTTGCACTGGTATAAAGCAGCATCGAATCTGCACTTGTTGTTCCGTCAAATAAAGATACAGAAATATCATTGTACTGGTAGCCAAGTATTCCGTCCATAAGGTCCCTGGTGCGGAAAGGACTATAGACAAAACCACGAATTGCTTTTCTGCGCTGTTCAATTGTTTCTAACTGCATTCCTTTTCTATAAATAGGTAAATAGAGCAGGCAGCCCGGCTGAATATCCTTGTTAGTTTCCTGTACAAGTCTCACTTTGCCGCTTAGTGTGCTTTTAGCCTCTTCCAATGCCTGTTTCATTGCAGCTTTTCTGACAGGCTCAGAATACATATTATACCCAAATGCTCTCTGATTTCTTTGGTTAAAAGGTTCAAGGTATATAATAGAAGTGATTATACTGTCATTGTTTAATGGCCATACTTTGTAGGAGGGGAAACCATCTTTTCTAATAATATCTATATGTTTATTAAGGCATGCAGGTGGAATAACTGTAGAATATCCAATACCCAGTATACCGGGATAGTTATCCTGGATGCTCAAAGTTTTTATGTAATTATTCCACTCTGAACGGGTAACAGAATCACTGGAATAAACAAACCCTGCCCCGCCAAGCAGAACCTGCTTATACGTGAGCATTCGTTTCTGGATATTCAGAGTGACTTCATTAATCCGCAGATTAAATCTTACATGTGCATTTTCTGTAATTGATGTTTTAACGGAATACCAGCCGACAAATGTAAGTACTAATGCAGCAATTAGAGAAATCCATGAGATAAGAAGTCCCTTGGCAGATATTTTTGCAAGTATTTTCCTGAACTTATTTTTCAAAACAGATATGTTCCCTTATTAAGCCAATAAAAAAACTAACTGAATTAAATATACGTTTCAGGAATATAGGAGTCAAAAACTTAAATTTAATGACAGCGATGGATTGTTATTAAGCATTCCCAAACTGAAATTATGCAATAATGAATTTTCGGAACTTAAATAGTCATTGTATATTAAATTTGAAATTATAAAACCGGCAGCTGCTCCTAAAAGCACATCACTAAGGTAGTGCTTGTTATCATACATGCGCGAATAGCCAACATATCCTGCCCAGCCATATAAAACAGCAAAGGACGCTGCTTTAAGTCCGGTATATTCTAATTTATTTTCAGAATAATTGGGGAGTGTGTTTATATAGTCATTTACCTCGCGGTAGATAAAATTAGCTGCAGCAAATGTTACTGCTGTATGTCCGCTGAAAAAGCTTCTTGAATCACTGTTGTCCGGCCTCTGCCTGTCTACAAGGTTTTTTGCAGCTTCAGTAAGAACGTGAGTATAGGTTAAGGTTTTGTAAAAAAGGAACAGCCTTTTATAATCATCTTTAGTAATAGATTCAGGAGAGAATATATCCATTGCAATAGTATAAGCAGCTCTTGAATAAAGCACTAGGCCCGGAAGAGTATTTTGGTCCATTCCTCCTGCGGATGATCTGCCTGATTTTCCTATTCCGCTTTGAAATGAACGATCAAAACCAAAAGCCGGCAGTGTAAATAGTTTTGCATTATCTTTAACATAAATTGACCCCTGGTTAATCATATATATTGCTACGGGAATGTCCTGCCAGCCTACAGATTCTGATATTCCGGAATACATCTTTCCTGCAATGCCATTAATACTTTGCTGTGCATATATATGGGCAGACACAATAATTATTAAGAAGGCTATCTTCATATTGAGCCCTTTGAAATTAAAGTAATTAGCAAGACTGATTTTTGAACAACTAATATGTGTTTCATTTTATAAAAAAACAATAGGAAATTTTTTTCTCTTATCTCTTATATAAGGCCATTCGCATTATGGAGAGGCTCTTATATATTTTCGTTGAAATATTTTTAATTTATAATGTTAAAGAAAACGAATATTCGTCGTTAAATGATTTTTATTCTAATATCCGATTCCTTTAATAAACATCTCAATAATGTCTGTTGATAATATTAATTATTATCAATAAAGGTTATTCTGTAAAAATACTCTGCTTATTTACCGGAAATGAAATCTGTCCTTATGAGAAAATGAAATTATTTTTATCTGTTCTGTAAAAATGTTTCTGTAATACTTTTTCTGCTTATTGCCCCTTATATAAACTGCCAGACCGTTAGAGATACACCTGAAATGTTTTGGGATGTAAATTCTGGTTTCGTACAGTGTGATGCAGCAAACAAAATAAGGATTCATCAGATTCAAGATTTTTTGTAGAAAGCGTTTGTTCGGTGTTAAATTTCCTGAATTTAGTTCTTTGACAGCATGAACTTATCAAATAAATATTCAAGGCTTTTGGGCATGGCACTTAGAATAATGTTCATGTCTTCTTCAAAATTATTTTTTTCAAAAAATGCATCAGCGCCGGCATCAAAAACTGCATTACAATATTCCTGATTATAACAATCTGTTGAAACAAGAACTCGTATGGAATTATTTATCTCGGAAATTTTTTTTATAGCATCAAGGCTGCACATATCTTCATTAAGAAAATCGATAATCACAATATTCGGAGTTTGTATGCCTATTATTTCGAGTGCATCGTTTACTGTGGGAGCAATTAAAACATTATTTATGCCGGCATTCCAGAAATACTTGTTTAATCTGCTTATGAAATCAGTATCATTATCAATTATCAAAACATTTTTTGTTGCCATATAAACCTCCTTGCCTGCAAATAAAGTCAATGTTCTAAGTCATATAAATAAACAAAGTAAGGCGGAATATGAGGAGAAACGATAGGGAGAATCCTTTTTTCTGCCAGGAAATTCTATCTATGATGAATCGCCTGGTAATACAATAACAAATTTTTAGAACATTTTAGTTTTAATGTTATACCGGTACAGCCGGTGTCTGTTATATATTCGAAAGAAAATTAAAATGATTTAGTTGCCCCTGTGGATAGAAAAATAATTTATAACAGGCTCAATATAATGGGCAATTCTATATTCCATGATAGTACCTGCATAATAAATTCCGACAGGATGAATTAACGCTATAACCAGGACTTAATTATTATGATAAAAACTGTATAAGTATTTAGGTTGTATTTCAATTCCGGGAAATATATTTGTATTCATTCAAGGAACCGATTTCCTGATAAAAACGTCTTAATATTATTCCGGAATTTACTGCGCTGTCCGGGAAATGCTTATTATATCAATATGAAAGGTTGAAATAATTTGTACAAGACAGTTTAGATTACATTTTTAACTAATCTCAGGGAGATTTGACAGAGGTAATAATTGTCTGTAATAAATTAAACAGGGAAAGTGAACAATAAAGGGCTGTGAAAAATCTTTAAAATCATTTGATAAATATTAGTTAATAATATTATATTAAAACAATGTATATTTCCTCTTTACTCAATTAAACGTTTAACTAAGATGCCTAAAGTAAATTTAACGAATAAGTCTGTTGAAGATCAGGTGAGGATAATTAAAGATTATCTTATCAGAAGATCTCAACACAAAAATCAGGGAGATGTAACTGTATCTCACCTTGTTAACAGGTTCAAACACAACAGGTTATTAAGTGATCGTGCCAAAGCTTCACATTTTAACAAACTTTTAAAACAAGCAGCACAGTTATTCAGCAAGGAAAAACTAACACAGGGAAAATCCTGAATTACCAGGCAAATCAGCAGTGAATTTCTTCCGGAGTATCATTACAAACAAAAAGGTGTATATTCACCTTCCCGGGTTTAACAACCAATATTGTCTCATTTTTGTTTGTTATTATCTCTAATATCTGACCACTACTTTTAACTTGCTTACACTTAACCGGAAGTATTAAATTCCAGTTCTGTTCTGCGTTTATCATAAAATCAGGCTCTATCATAATATGAATTGATTGACCGGAAATCTTAACCGATGCAGAAATATTGCCTGTAATAGTTGCGGCATTTTTTATAAAAAAATCATTGTCCTCTGAAAACCATTCAGGTGGAATACCGCTGAAAAAGGTGACTGACAGTTTATTATCTTTTTGTATATCATATATAAAAGCATCTCTTACTGCAAGTACATATTCGGCAGCAGCCCACCCATGGTGGCCATCACCCATTACTCCGCCTTTTGTATGGGGGTGTATTGCCTCGGGATAGTTATGGGCAGGAGATGCTGCTTCGGTTACTTTTTGCATAATATTCAGGAACATTTCTCTTTTGCCAAGCAGCAGGTAAGCATGTGCAATCTGAATAGTCAGGTAAATGTTTTGTCCTGAATGGATAAAATTTTGAAAAAACAGTCCGTCAACAAAATAATTCTCTGCTATATAATCGAGTGTACGCAGAGCTGCATTCTGATCAACAGGAAGAAGCAGTGGATAAACAGCACATACAGACCCAATCATTCCGCAGTCAGTATTACGTGCAGGCCCGGCGGTAATAATGTTTAAAGAAAGTTCTATGCACTTTTCTTTTATTAATGTATTAACTGTTTGGCAGTATTCATTGAATAACCCGAGAGCAAAGTTTTTTTCGTTTTCCTTTTTAAGAGTTTCGCACATTTTAATAAAAGAATCAATTCCGGCAAGTGACCAGAAATTATCCCAGTAATAATAGTCAGAAAGCCCCAGGTGTTCTGCACTTAGTCCCGAAGGCAAAAGGCCATTAAAGCTATTGTTCTTTCGGTTTCTTTCAATCCATTTTACAGCTTTAAAACAGACTTCAAAACTTCTGTCCATTAAATCTGTGTCGCCTGAATAAAGATAATGCTGGTATATTGTCCAGAGCGCTTGTCCGTTTGAATCCCATTCACCTTTTTGTGACCTGAAGCAACCATCCTTGTCCTGATAGTTTCTAAAAGAATTTATTATTTCCCCGGAGTAATCAGAGAACCCTGCTTTATCCAGTGCATTAAGCATATACGCAGCATCCCTGAACCAGAACTGGTGATAAGTAAAAGGCCCGGGCATAATTTTATCTTTATCTGTAAGCATTAGGAGGGCAGCTACAGAAGCTTCAAAAATATCATCTACCTTTTTTTCTGGTGTATGGATTTGAATACCCCTGCCTGTCAGGTTTTGCCAGTAGGTAATATGCTCGTTGAGGCTTGTTACAGCAGCTTTCTGTCCCTTTTCAAGGAGTACAAATATTTTAAATTCTTTTGACTGATATGGTTCAATTATCTGCTTGTAAACTGCAGCGGCGGTTGCCAGTCCGTATTCACAATGAACAGACTGACGGCTGCAATAATTATTCTCTTTTAATAATTCAGCAGTATCTCCTTCTGCAAATTTCCTGCACAAAAAATCGTCAGGTGTACCGGGAAGGAAAATATCATGATCTTTATTAATAGTTATTTTATTATCTGATGGGAGATATTCAATTTCATTAACCAGGCTTATTCCTTCCGGGTTATAGGGACGAATAGAAATGATCAATTCAAAAGAATTGTCTTCTTCAGTTATGTTATTTATCTCAGTATTTATTATCAGTGTACCTCCGGAGGTATAGGCAGTAGTTGAACCGCTAAGGCCCATAAACAAATAAGAGGTTTTAACAACAGGTAAATTATTTATAAGTTCCTGTTTAACATCATGCCGGGAGGGGAAGAATATTTCTTTTCCTTTCTTAATCCATATATCAACAGACCAGCCATCTTTGAAAGGAGTAATTAATCCTGCCGGGTCAACTATAGGCTCTGTATTACATTCCGGGGTACCAATACCTGTCCAGTTTCTGTGGGTAACATTCATAGAAAGCCCAAGGTGTGAACGCGGTATAAATGACTGACTAAGCGGATTGTATTGCTTTTCAGCCCAATAAGGCATTACCCAGTTTAAGCGGCTCTGAATTATAGTAAAATTTAACAGGCCTCTTGAAAGCTGAATTGAATTAAGTGGTATCAGTTCGGCAGGGAGTGTCTCTTTATTTAAGCCGCTTATATCATTAGCTGCTTTAAACATATTCATTGCATTACGGGGTATTTTAAGTTTTCCCGCAATCAGGTCGATAATATACTGTTTAAAATTCAAATAGTATTTCCCGGCTTGTTCAGCAGCGAAATATGTAAAGAGTGAGTGATAAATACAACAACACAATGCAAAGTTAATATACAGATAATAATGCCCTAACAGTTACTTAACACCAGCAGATTACTTTGCAGATAAAATACAGGGAGGTCATATGACTACAGCAGCGTATTTCATATTATGCCTTGCAGCATTACTTCTACAGTATATGGGAGGTAAAGGAAAGAATACATGAAGGCTGTACGGAACATTTTACTCCCGGATATACTCTAATTATAAAACGAGCGGTAGAATATGTTAATAAATAATCGTCCCTTGCGTGCAGCCTACTTTGCAGGTTCAATGAAGCCCGGCCATGATGGTGTGACCAGGGTGCTGTATAAGCTTATTGAAGGGTTGGAAGAATATAATATTGGATATAAATTTTTTTCAGCCATATTGCCTGTTGAAGAAAAATATGCAGAAAAAATGCTGCAGGTACCCTCTATTACTTTCCCTCTATATAAGGACTATAGGTTTGCCGTCCCGGGTTATAAGCATTTTGAGCGGGCGCTTAAACAATTTAATCCTGATATAATCCATATTAATAGTCCCTGTTCACTGGGTTATGCTGCCGTTAAATATGCACAAAAATTCCATATACCGGTTGTAGCAACTTACCATACTCATTTTGTAAGCTATGCAAGATATTATAATGTTAAAGCTTTGGAAACACTGAGTTGGAGTTACTTTAGAAATATTTATAATAAATGTCAGGCGGTATATGTTCCGTCTCTTCCCGTCCTTGATGAACTTGAAGAAAACGGAATAAATAATCTTGTCTTTTTGCCTCATGGTGTAGATACTGAAGTATTTAACAGGAGTTTTAAATCGCCGGATTGGAAGAAAAATAATGGCATTGCAGATAAACAGGTACTTTTATTTTCAGGCAGACTGGTCTGGGAGAAAGATCTAAAAGTCCTTGCTGATGCATACAGTATTATTATGAATAAAAGAAATGACGCTGTTTTTGTAATTGCGGGCGATGGGCCTGTTAGAAGTGAACTTGAAAAAATGATGCCCAATGCATTGTTCCTTGGATACCAGTCAGGAAAAGATCTTTCAACAGCTTATGCTTCAAGTGATATGCTGGTATTCCCCTCAACAACTGAAACTTTTGGTAATGTAACTGTTGAAGCCATGGCATCAGGAATTCCCCCAATATGTGCAAGAAAAGGGGGAGCTTATGGAATAATAAAAGATGAAGTAACCGGGCTAATAGCTGAACCGGTAGATGCAGTAAGCCTTGCTGATAAGATTGAACTTCTTCTTGATAATACTTCATTAAAGCACAGAATAGCTCAGAATGCATTTGAATTTGCCCAAACACAGTCATGGGACAGTATTTTCAGGAGACTGTTTGGCAGTTATAGCGAGATAATAAATAAATTTAATTATAACAGTAGAGCGGCATAAATATTCATATAGAGATTAAAATGATATAGAAAGCTTTGATTGTTTTGATGAATATCATAAAAAACTTGACAATTCGGCTATCCTTATATAGTTTAATGTTCGGAATTAAAATGTATAAAACAATGATGTTATCTCTTAGAAATATAATCCACATGATGAGCTGCTTCTCTATGTACATGCGTATGTATAATATTGGCAGCGGACAGGTTGTATTATAGTTTTAAGAAATAATATTCAAAAAAGAACCCGCTGCTTTAACAGCGGGTTTTTTATTTTAAACAAAACTGAAAAGAATAATGGTAACTATTGAAAAAACAAATTTCCCGGAACTTACAGGCCGATGTAAAGAGGATTATAATCATATTATATGCGGTGCTTTAACGGGCAAATACCAAAAAGGCGGGTATATAGTAACATCAATAATACGTCTTGAAAATCAGATCAATGAAAAAAAAGACAGTATGTTTCTTATATCTGCACAGCAGTATGTTGAAGTTGAAAAACTGGCAGAAGAAAAAGATGAAGAACTGCTTGGCTTCTTTTATTCCACAAACAGGGATATAATGCATGAACCTGAAATTAAATATGCAATTCCCGGAATACTGTACCTTGCCATTTTTACTAAGAATTTAAAATCTGAAGTTAAAGCATGGCGGCTTAATGAGAATAGGAAGAAAATACTCCCGGAAAAAGTTGAAATTGAACCGGAATTAATAAACTTAAAATCACAACTGGCTGTTGCTGTATGAAAACAACTGTAATTATCCCTTCGGTACTGCGAAGATATACTGATAACACTAAAGAATTAAAAATTGAAGGAAGTACAGTGACAGAAGTGCTGGATAATCTGACAATTAAATACTTTCCTTTAAGAAATCAGATATTATCTGAATACGGAAAACTGAGAAGCTATATAAACGTTTATTTAAATGATGAAGATATAAAACTCACAGCAGCAGAAAACATGCCTCTTAAAGAAGATGATGTAATAAAAATTATACCTTGTATAATAGGTGGCGTGAAAGGCTAATTCTTTCTGTTTATGAAGCTTATCAGGTCAGATGTCGAAACATTTCCCATAGTTATTTCTTTTAGCACACGCGGCATTATTTTCCTGGATATCTTTTTTTCAAGCACCAGATTTTTCACATTAATTTTAATGTTTTTTCTGCCGTGGTTCATACTTTCTCTTAATTTATGTGCTGTATATAATATTTTATGGCGATTTTCTGTAATAACATATTTTACAGAGCTTCCAAATTTATAAAAAAATAAACAAAAATGTAATTATTTGTTATTATTAAAAATAAAGTAAAATTCCCTTCCCGGAATACAAACCCATTCTTAAAACCCTGCCGGACAAATAAATACTTTGTATTAACAAGTTATTCAGAATGTAATGAAATGCCGGAAGAGAATCTGCCCGTGCAGGCAGGCTTATTGAGAACAAAAAATATTATTATTTAAAACCTATATCCATTATCTTAGATGCTAAGAATTAAACATATTGAGGTAACATGGAAAAAAGATCTTCATTCCCACCGGTATTTTGGGTGGCTAACTCAATTGAAGTGCTTGAAAGATTTGCATACTATGGAATTTACTTAAGCTTTGGTATTTACCTGCAGCAGCTGGGATATACTAAAGGTGATTTAGGTATAGTTCAGAGTATATTCTTATCATTTTCTTACCTGATACCTTTATTTTCAGGGACCTTTGCTGATAAGTATGGTTTCAAGAAGATGCTATTAATAGCTTACGTTGCTTATCTTCCGTCAATTCTGCTTTTAATCATTACTAAAACTTTTTCCGGGATAGCGCTGTCAATGCTAACTATTGGCTTTGCAGCAGGTTTGTTTAAGCCATTAATTTCGGCAACAGTAAGGGTAACAACCGATTCAACCAACAAAACACTTGGTTTTGGAATATTTTACTGGATGGTTAATATAGGTGCTACATTAGGCCCTCTTGTAATGGGTAAACTAAGAGCTATTTCATGGGATTATGTTTTTTATATAGCCGCCGGTGCCATTGCAGTTATGTTTTTAGTAACACTGGTTTTCTATAAAGAACCCAAACGCGAAATAGAGGGTGTTTCACTTAGTCAGAAATTTAAGGATATTGGAACTGCGCTCGGAGATATTAAGTTCCTCATATTTCTTGTGCTTCTTGGTGTTTTCTTCTGGCTGCCTTTCTGGGCTTTTTTTAACGTGCTTACAGTTTATATAAATGATTATATGAATACAGCCAATCTTTATATGGCTGTAAAATCAGTACTTGGAAGCTTTATTGCCGGGCTTATATCAAGCAATGCAGATGGTACCTGGAAAATAAATGCTGAAGCCATTTCACAAACCGGTTATATTATTATGTTATTCCAGATTATAATTTCCAATTCATTTGAAAAAAGGCCTGCCATTCCTTCATTCCTGTTTGGCCTTTTTGTAGCTGCAGTTGGTTTTATAATTCTTGCATTGGCTGTTACAGTAAACAATAATCTGGTGTTCCTTGGTGTATTTGCCTTTGCAATTGGCGAAATGATATCTTCACCGCGTATTCAGGAATATATTATGTGGATTGCCCCTAAAGAAAAAGCCGGGCTTTATATGGGGACAAATTTCCTGGCAACTTTTCTGGGTGCTTTATTAAGCGGCCTTTATACAGGTGCTATGGGCGCTTTTGAATCAGCAGGACATCCTGAATATATAATGTATACACTGGCTGCTCATGCAGTCCTTGGAATACTTGCTATATCAATATATATTAAAAAAGTTGGTGAGTTTAAGGAAATGGCTGCGTAAAACAGGTTGCTAAATTTTATATGCGGATTAGCTTCAGACGAGGCTAATCCGCTTTTTTTATTAATTAAACTTGAATATCTTTTGCTCCATTGAGTCCTTGAAAAACATAATACCCGGGAATTTATCCCGGTATTCATTTACCATTGCTGCTACTTTATCATTATATACCGGGGGAACATGCATTAACACAATTTGTTTTGGATTCAGCGTATTAATTATATAATCCAGGTCTGCATTTTCTCTTAGCATATCAAAATAAAGAAAGGCAATATCAATCTTATCCGCCCATTTGCCATTTTTATCAATGTAGTTTTTCAGGTCTTCCATAAGAATATCCCCTGAATGAAAAACAGATATGCCATCCATATTTATCAGGTAGCTTGCATTATACATATATTCTTCCACATCAATGCTATCCTTAAAGTAAGAAAGATGTTTGGTTCCGTAAGCTTTTATAAGTATACCATTTATAATTTCAGAAATACATTTATTCCTTTCAGGAGTAAGTTCTCTGAATTGTTTCTTCAGCATAATAAAATCAAAAATATTTCCATTAATAAAAGTTACTGCCGGATGATTGGTAACAAATGAAATATCTTTATGTGCTGATAAATATTGGTTAATAAGCTCCGGATCGCAATGATCTTTATGATAATGAGTAAGCATTAACAAATCAATTTTATCAAACGGCGGCTCCATTGCCTGGATTTTCTCAATCGTATTCTTTGCAGGAACTGCAAATAAACCATATCCATCGTTATATAACCCATCAATGATGATTTTGTGAGAAGAAGATTCAAACATAAAACCTTCATTTCCAATGTAAGTAACATGCAGCTCTTTAGCCGGAATTTGAGAGAATACATTACCGCAGTAAAGTAACGAAACTATAAAGACAAACAGGATTTTTTTCATGGATAATTCTCCCGAAATATTTTATAAAATATGGAAGGCTCGGGAAAATACCTGGTTAGTGGTTCCCCGGAAAAAGATAATAAATCTTTTTATATAACATATAAAAATCAAGTATCTTATGGTATAATATTATTATTGCGCATCAATCATTAAATATTTTATTCCTTTCTATTTCAGCACAACCATCTTTCTTGTTGCTGTATAACCGCCTGAGCGCAAAGTGTAATAATAAACTCCGCTCGCAAGTTTTTGCCCTGCCGCTGAATAACTTATGTTATATTCACCGGGGGCAAGCTCGCCATTTATAACAGTTGCAATTTCTTTTCCAAGCACATCATAGATTTTTAATGTTGTAACAGAAGTTCCTGCGGATACCGGTATTCTGAAAGAAAAATTTGTTGTGGGGTTAAACGGATTAGGATAGTTCTGCCCCAGGTAATAATCAGAAGGCAAAACATCATTTTCTATTACATCTGTAGTCCCAACTCCGTATTTCTCAATTCCATACCATAGAGTTTTGGATTCTGACTGGTTAATATTGATTTCGAAATTATTCCCTGCTGAAGGTAAATATAAAACTGACTGGCTTTTATTCTCTTTCCCAGTTGTATTGAGCGAATATACCCTGAGTGAGTCTGCCATAATATTAAGCTTAAGTATAATGTCTAAAGGCAGTATTTGCGTTGGAGCGCTTCCCCAGTTATCATGTATAGTTGTGTTTCCGTCCCATATCATATTTGTGTTTTGAATTTTAGAAGATACAGTTAGTAATGATCTTTCAGCAGATAATAAAGAATCTCCAGTAAGAGACAGCCATGTTATTGCTCCAAAATCATCTGCCGATTTCAATGTCATTCTTCCGGTATTAGCCCCGGGGAAGTCGTAAAGGTAACCTGTTATACTTTCAAAACATGGAGTATTTACTGTTAACAATCCTCTTGTGTTATAGATTATTTCGTCAGTATCAGTTTTATATGGATTAACAGGTTCAGCAGGCAATAGAGAAAAATTAGTTGATTCAGAACTTTCAAATGAGCTGTTTCTTACAGCATGGGTTAATGCAATTTTTTGCGGGTAAAGAGAATAATTCCAGGAGCCGTCATCATTTTTCGGCATTAGTTTAACAAAATCATCACTGTAGTTTAGTTCAATGGTTTCGTCTGCTGGTTTAATAAGATTATTTCTGAAGGCATAAGCGCATGATGGCATTAGGGACATCATTACATTATTCCTGTTTATACTAAAGTAGTTCTCAACTTTATCTTCTGTCCATGTCTCAGAAGAATTATACTCAAAGAACATTATTGCATCTGCATAATGAAATGATGAATATGCACATATAAAGAGCGGCGCTTCTGACTGGTACCTGTTGGGGAACGGATGGTTATATTCGCTTATTGTATATGGTTTGCCCATGGTTGCAGAGCCTGCAAATAACGATGGAATTGTTCCTGCTCCCGAATTTGCTGACATTGATGTATTTGTAATATTCCAGTCGTATGATGACCATGGTGTCCCCGGAAAAGAAGGATGGTCATAATAGGAGTGGTTATCAATATAATCCATAGTATTTTGAATTGAGATATCTGCCGGCCCGGAGTTCCAGTTGGTACCAACAATAGGTACTTTTACTCCAAGCGTATTTACCAGGTAATCCCTCATTGTTTTGAAATAATTTTTTTGCAGGCTTATATAAAAATCAGACATATCTTTAACCCGGTTATCAGTATAGCTAAGGCATTCTGAAAAAGCTATTCGCTTAACATTATTATTTTCAATCGATTCTCCTGCAAGTAAGCCCTCTGTAATTGGAGATCCAACTTTTATTTCATCAAACCAGTAGTTTCCTGTTTGCGGGAATTCAAATGTAAGCCTTCCATACCCGGAGCTGTTTTCCGGCGACTTAAAGGTAAATGAGTATACAGCCCATTTGTTGGTTATCTCAAAACTTGTACCTGAATAGTATGTATACGGGCTTGTGTCTCTCATTACACCCACAGTAATAACAGTATTCCTGTCTGATCTTGCTGCAAATATCACACTATAAAGTGAGTCTTTTTGAAATACAAATCCTGTCTGCTTCCATTGCAGGTGCCAGTCAGTTCCGGTAATCTTTGTAACATTTATTTTTGCGGAATTATTCCCGGCGTACGGATTAGTATTATCTACAGACATTACTGCCTGGGCCCCTTCATGTAATTCAAACTGCCAGTGAGATGTGCCATCTTCAAAACCTGAATTTTGAACCTGGTTTTTGCCTCCATCGTGTGATACTCCAACATTCCACTTCCCGGCAAGATTAACGGTTGTAGTGTATTTATCAGACAGATACTTATTCCAGGCACTGTCCAGCATAGCTGTGTGATAATAAGTCAGCCAGCCTCCGTCTGCCAGCGGTTTCAGGTTTCCGTCTCTCCATATTCTGTAAAGAGAATTTTCATTTGCAATTTCAACCATTGCCATAACCGGGTCATCAACAAGCGCAAGCCCCGTATAAGGATTGGTATGTGTAAGAAGCTGAGCCGCATATTCTTTTTGCAGTTGTATGAGGTATGGGTCAAACTGAGTAATTCCCTTTGCATATTCCACAAGTGAATCTGCCTCCGGCACACCGTCAGCTTTTGCAAAAGTACGGGAGACGTTCAGGTTCATGTCTATATATATGCCGTTATCTTTTAGGCTTGCTATAAGTTTTTCAAGTTTATTTAATGTAACAGGGTTTAAATGCCGCGTATCCTTTTGATATTCAAGAAGACTGTTACTGTTCCACGGATTATCAATATGGTGAAAACGAATCAGGTTAAAACCCATCTTTCTTAGCCTGCCGGCAATATAACCAGTTCTGGATGTGTCAGGAAAAGCTCCTGCTGCTACAAGGTTTCCTCCCCAGAATCGAATTGATTCATCTTTTATGCTGAAATGCCCGTCAGCATTAATCGATATGAAGTCTTTAATTTCTTTTATAGGGAAAGCAGGGAGGAAATACTGTGTTGTACTATCATATGGGGGGAGATAAAAATTAAACCCTCCTGCAAATGACTGCGGATAGATAACACCAGATGATATTAAAATGATAAACAGTGCCAGAAAAAAAGTATTCCTTGTCCTCATCTGCAACTCTCCCCGGGCAATTTTAAAAATATAATTTAATATACAGATTTATTTAAAATAAAAAACCCCGGACAAACCGGGGTTTAAATTAAATCAGAAAAACTACTTTGCAGCTTTTTGCATTTTATCCAGTTCATTCCATATTAAAGCACTTGCACCAAGTACAGCAGTATTTCCTTTTGTAAGTGCAGAAGGAATAAGCTTAACTTTGTTTTTGAAAATATTAAGCATATACTGTTCCATATACTTTTGTGTTGGCTTAAATATAAAATCTCCTGCATTAGCAAGCCCGCCGAATAAAATAAAAGCTTCAGGGCTGGAGAATGTCATAAAATCAGCAAGCATTTTTCCCAGTACTTTACCGGTAAACTCAAACGCTTCAAGTGCAATTTCATCTCCGCTTTGAGCTGCATCATAAATCATTTTTGCTGTTATTTTCTCTTCAGGTACATCCGCAAGTACACTTGCTTTTCCTGTCTTTTTCAGGAGTTCTTTAATTGTTCTTACAATACCGGTAGCAGATGCGTAAGTTTCAAGGCAGCCCTTTCTGCCGCAGCCGCAAAGGCGTCCGTCTATATCATAAATTGCATGGCCAAGTTCACCGGCAAATCCGTCATGCCCATATATAAGGTCACCATTGGCAACAATTCCGCTGCCAACGCCTGTACCAAGAGTAATAACAATAAAATCCTTCATCCCTTTGGCAGCGCCAAACTGCATTTCTCCAATGGCAGCAGCATTTGCGTCATTGGTAATAGCTGCAGGAATATCAAAGTATTGGTGTACTATCTCTATAATATTTACTACGCCCCATTTAAGGTTTGGAGGCAATTCAACTGTTCCTTTATAATAATTAGCATTTGGTGCTCCTATACCAATACCAATTAATTCATATTTGTCAGATTCAGGACTAAACAGTTCTTTTATGCTTCCACTTAAACGTTCAAATAATTTAGGAGCGCCTTCATGTGCGTTTGTAGGTATTGAGGATGAAGCAATACAATTACCTTCTTTGTCTACAAAGCCAAAGGCAGTATTTGTGCCGCCGATATCAATACCAAGAGTTACTTCAATTTTCATAGATCAGGCCTTAGCGGTTATATGTGATGGAATATGTCCTTTTACGCCATAATAAGCTATATAAAGATAACAAATTACAGGGAGGAAAAATGCATGGTGTATACCAATGTTGTCTGCAAAAAATCCCTGTGCAACAGGTATAATTGCACCGCCTACAATAGCTGTACACAAAATTCCTGAACCCTGTCCCGTATGTTTACCTAACCCGTCAATAGCAAGTGTAAAAATTGTTGGGAACATAATTGAGTTAAACAATCCAACTGCAAGTATTGAGTACATTGCAAATGTACCATTTGTAAGCATTGAAGTAATAACAAGAACTGCTGCAAATAATGCCAGAATTGCAAGTGTTCTTCCCGGTTTGCGTTTCCCAATATTAAAAGCAATATAGTTTAACAAAACAAGCCCAACAAATACTATTGTATTACTGAAGCCTGATAATGAGAAGTTTGCAAAACTTGTGTATTCTTTGGTTACATATAAGCCCAGTGCAAATGCAAGCAGGAATATTAATCCAACATAAAGATTTTTCTTGCCGGACTCAGCCATTTCTGAAAGATTAATTGCTCCAAAGAATCTTCCTATCATTGCACCGCCCCAGTACATTGCAACATATTTACCGGCTTCAGCTTCAGGCATATGAAGGAGTTCCTTAAAATAGTTTACAAGGAAACTGCCTATGGATACTTCTGCGCCTACATATACAAAAATACCAACTGCTCCAAGTACAAGGTGTTTATATGCCCATGCACTTTTATGCTGTGAATCTGTGCTGCTATTGTTGCCGGAGCCCTCTGCTGAACCGCCTTCTATTTTTGGGAGTTTCTTAAATAATGCAAAAATTACAGCTATAAGCACCAGCATTCCAGCCAGTATTAAATATGGCCCCTGAACTGAACCTGATTCAGTTAGTCTGTAAGCTTCAGCTTCTGCGGGGCTTAATTTTGCAATTTCGTCGGCGCCTTTTACTGCAACTGACAATATGAAAATTGAGCCGAGAATTGGAGCAATGGTTGTCCCAAGTGAATTGAATGCCTGCGAAAGGTTTAACCTGCTGGAAGCAGTCTCAGGCTTACCCAATATAGCTACATAAGGATTTGCAGCCACCTGCAGCAGGGTTATACCTGAAGCAAGAACAAACAGTGCTACAAGAAATATTCCGTATGAACGGTAACCGGCTGCAGGATAAAATAAAATACAGCCAAGGCCGGCAACAAGCAGGCCCATTATAATACCATTTTTGTATCCGATTTTTTCAACCAGCATTCCAGCCGGCAGGGAGACTATAGCATATGCTGTGAAAAATGTAAACTGGATCATCATTACTTCAGTATAGTTAAGTGCAAATACTGCTTTCAGATGAGGAATAAGAATATCGTTCATGCAGGTTATGAATCCCCACATAAAAAACAATGAAGTTAATACCGTTAAAGCTGGCAAATAATTTGTTCCAGGGTCAGCGGTATTTGATGTCCTGGATGGGACAACTGGTGTGGATGCGGCCATTTAGTCTCCTTAAAACAATAGTTAAATAGAACTTAAATTACTCTGTTTAGCACAGTTGGCTTAACAGAAAAATCAAAATTTATGCCGTATAAAATAAACAAATTATGCTATATGAAGCGTATTTTGGGCAATATTTTTTCCCCTCCTGCCTGGGTATTATCAATTTAATAATATGATGTTATAATTTTAATAAACCTTTAATTTTTACATGCTTATATATTTCGTTAAATAATTGAACAATTCTCCTCTTAGATGTAAATTGTTTCTTCAAAAGGTACCTTTTTTGTAAGCGCAGAGTGGAAAATTCTTTTGTACCATCCGATTTAAATATACAGGAACAGGATGCATATAAATAAATTCAAAGCCGGAATAATAATCAGGATATTATTAATTAGTGCAGCATTGTTTGCATTTTTTCATTTTATTTATGTGGAAGGGTATATTGTCACTTCAATAATACTTGTTTTTATTACCCTCGGGCTGATTTATTCTCTTATTGAGTATACTGATAAAACCAATCGCGAACTTGCCCGTTTTTTTAATTCTATTAAGCTGTCAGACTTTTCTTCTAATTTTGCCGGTACTTCAGGTTCTTCCTTTCGGGAACTTAATGATTCTCTTGCTTCAGTGATAAACCAGTTTAATAAGACCCGTTCAGAAAAAGAAGAAAACTTTCAGTATTTACAGACTGTTGTAAGGCATATCGGTATAGGGCTTCTTTCATTTAAAGCTGATGGCAAAATTGAATTAATAAATAATGCAGCAAAGAAATTACTGGGGAAAAGTGACCTTATAAATATTTCCGGGCTTTCTACTGTTAATGGCAACCTGGTTGAGGTGTTAAAAAAAATCAAAGCAGGTGAAAATGAACTGGTAAAAATTGAGGATGATTTATCAAAGCAAATATCTGTATATGCTGCTGAATTTAAAATGAAAAATGAGCTTTATAAACTGGTTTCATTGCAGGACATAAGCGATGAACTGGAAAAACAGCGAATGTCAAATGAACTCGATATTGCACATGACATCCAGGTTAAACTGCTTCCCGGCAGCAGCCCGGTTATTCCCGGCTATTCAGTTGATGCTCTCTGTATTCCTGCAAAAGAGATTGGTGGAGATTATTACGACTTTATTGATCTTGGAAACGGCAGATTTGGTTTTGTTATTGGTGATGTTGCCGGCAAAGGTATGCCAGCAGCTATTTATATGACTCTAACTAAAGGAATTTTTCAGGCAATTGCTGAATCCGGAGTTTCTCCGCGCGAAGTATTACTCAAAATGAATTCACTTATATATAAAGCTATTGAACGAAATTACTTTGTGACTATGATTTATGCGATATTAGATGCGAATGAAAATACTTTCACATTTTCCAGGGCAGGGCATGAGCCTCTGATATATTTTGATAATACTCATAATGAAATTTTATCTCTCAGGCCTGATGGTATTGGTATTGGACTTGAGAAAGGGACTATCTTTAATAAAACAATTAAGGAAATTAAATTATCTCCTGGTTCAGGAGATATTTTTGTCTTACATACTGACGGAGTTACTGATGTAAAAAATAAAGAAAACTTATCTTTTGGTTCTGAAAGAATTATGAAGGTTGTTGAAGAATATAAAAACCTTTCTTCTCCGGACATTATTAAAAGGTTTTATCTTGAATTAAATCATTTTCGTGATGATTACCCGCAATACGACGATATGACTATCATTTCTATTAAAAGGATTTAGTAAGGCATTCTTTGTGTTTCCACCGGGCTATAAATCCTAATAATACTCCCGCGGTCAATTAGTCTATAAGGTTTGCCTTTCATATAACACATTAAAGAAAAACAAATACTGCAGTTATGACCTGAGCAGGCAATGAAAAGGAAGCTTTAAATAATAATTATTTCAGAAGCATAATTTTAGTGGCTTTCCTCATATTGCCGTAACGCAGCTCTGCAAAATAAATTCCTGAAGAATATCCGGAAGCATCAAAACTAACCGTATATTTTCCGTGCAGCATTTCTTTATCCAATAGCGTTGCAATTTCACGGCCGGTTAAATCATATATCCTTAAAGTTACTAACCCGCTGGATGGAATGACAAAGTCAAAATTAGTTGTTGGATTAAAAGGATTAGGATAATTCTGGTATAAATTAAATTCTCCTGCAGTTACTATGTTATCATTAACTCCATCTGAAGAAGCAGGAAATTGCTTATCGAGCCATTCAACCCGCTTTTTTATCCAGTTTTTTAAGTATCCAATTTCTTCGGGATAAGAATTGCCAATAAAATAATTTGGCCAAACATATGTCCCCAATACCGGCCATTTTTGAAAATTCCTGGTTTTGGCTTCATCAAGAAGTGTTGTCAATGAGTCAATATAAGTGTTTATGGTTGTAAGAGAAAACTCATTTTTTCTTAGTTCATTCCATCTTTTATTTAGTCTATCATGGAATGATTCGTCATTAAATAAAACCTTCCACCAGAAAGGTGCTGCATAATCATCGTGCGGGAAAGAATTAAACAGATAGCTGATATAAAATCCATCAGTTAAAGATGCATCATAGTAATCGGCATTGCCAAAAGCAAGGTTGTAATCCCAAACCGGGCCGGCAATAAGTTTGGATTTAGTATCATCTTTGTCCTTATCCTTATGAAAGAAAGCGCTTAATCTGTAACCATCAACATTTTTACTAATCTCATTCATTAATATATAATCAATAAAAGAATCAACATCTATAAATGAAGAATAACCTGAATCCGGATCAGCATATTTTGATGTTTTCATAGTACTTTCAAAATCATAAATATAGTTTTGTATATAATCCTGCTGCTGAACAGAAATATTATCAGGCTTCGGGGTGTCATACTGGTAGAAAATTCTCCAGCCTGAACCGCTGAAGGGGATAAATGGTGAATACCATCCGCCGTAATTACTGCCTTCTTCCTTATCTACTTTAATTATATATCCCCCTGTTAAATCAACTCCTGCGGTATCAGCCTCAGTTAGTTTTGCAATATTTACCCTGTTTTTATCTCTTTTTACTTTTTCAAACAGTACGTAAACCCCAACATATTTATTGTCAAGAATAAGCTCAAAATACTTTGAGCGGCTTGCATATCTGCCAATACTGTTAGACATTTTATACATTAAAGCATTACGCATTAAAGACTTATCAGAATAAGGCGCAGAAAAAATCCAATCACTTTCTTTTGGCAATCCAAGCAGCGGGACCTTTAAATCTTCTCCGGCAGAATCAACTACTTCTACTCCATATTGTTTTTTAGGAAAAGATTGTGAAGAAGAACCCCTTATTTCAATTCCTATTTCACCTGTGAAAGTATATGGGTCAGTTATATTATTCCTTTTCCCCTCACCATTATCAATTATATATATTTTAGAAATCACTTTTGGCTCATCATAAATAACATCATGCGGAGTATCAACTATAACTATTGGCAGATTTGATGATTTAAGATCAACGGCAGCAGCGGAGTTAACATTTCCCCCCTGGCAAAATGAATCACTGTTAGGTAAAGTGAATATAAAACCAATCAGCATTGAAAATATAATAAGGCGCATATAGGTGGTTGTTTATTACAGTTTAGGTATAATTTGGAAATCCTGTTGTAAAATTAAAACTTATAAATTTCGTATAAATGGAGTATCTGGTTATCTTCAAAAATCCTATAAATGGATTAACATGATTTCCCCTTTTCTGTAAAGTATGGTAAAAAGTTCTAAAATACACAAACAATACAAAAATAATCTTTTGTATTGTTATTTTATCAATTCTTTTATTTTAGAATTAAATTCATCAAACTGAGTTGATTTATCAAAAAAATAATCAGCCCCATGCTTTTTACAAATATCAGAAAAATATCTGTCACTATGGTTGGTAAACACAATTATTGTAGATGTAGGTGTTATTTTCTTAAACTTTTTCAGTAGTTCAAACCCGCTCAGGTATGGGAGGCCCAGATCAAGAATAACCATTTCAGGATTTTCGCTTTCGAAAATCTTTAAAGCATCAATTCCGTTTTCAGCATGTAACAGGGAAACATTCTCAAACTCTTTGAACATTTCAACCAGGTTATTTCTAATTAAATCAGAGTCTTCAATTATCAGGGTTTTCATATTTCACCTGAATTTTTGTTAATTCACCAATTAAATGACACACACTAATGAAGGTTGAAAATAGTAAGAGTCAGCACTCCTGGTTTATTGTTCCAGAGTCTTAAACAAATTATTAATAAGAGTAATCAGCTCTTCTTTAAGAAAGGGCTTTGAAAGATAATCTATAAAACCGGAGGCCAGGAAATTTTCCTTGTCACCCTTCATAGCATAGGCTGTTAGTGCAACAATGGGTATGTCAGTGTTTTGTTCATTTTCCCGTATTTTCTTTGCTGTTTCAATTCCATTCATTCCCTTTCCGAGGTTGATATCCATAAGTATCAGGTCAAACCTGGTATTGTTGGCAAGTTCAAGCGCTTCGCTGCCATTTTCTGCCAGGGAAACATCAAACAGGCTTTTTAAATACCAGTTGATAACATCCCTGTTAATTGGATCATCTTCAACAAGAAGGATTTTGGGTGTCATGTTATTTCCAGTAATTTATTTTTAATGAATAGTAGTATAATTATAATAATTTTGTTTGCTTCTTTTCAATGGCAGACAGACAGAAAAAATACTGCCTTCATTAGGCTTACTTTCAAGATAAATTATTCCATTTAATAATTCAACAAACCTCTTTGTTAGTGTGAGCCCAATACCCGAACCCTCAAAATGCCTGCCGTATCCTTCACTAACCTGCCTGAATTCCTGAAAAATCATATCCTGAGACTCTTTCGGAATTCCAATTCCCGTATCTTTCACTTTTATGGTAAATGTTTCGCTTTCTTTTTTGATGGATAATTCTACACTACCTGCTTCAGTAAATTTTAATGCATTGTGTACCAGATTTTCAATTATCTGGAGAAAAACGTTTCTATCTGATTCGACAATAAAATCATTGCCGTCATAATCAAGTTTTAGTTTAAGCCCTTTTTTTGCTGCAAGTATATCAAACACTTTTAGTAAAGATTTAATTTCCGAAATTACAGCAAATTCCGAATAATTCATAGACATCATGTCTGCTTCTATCTTAGACAGGTCAAGAATGGCATTTAGCGTGGTAAGCAGTCTCTTTCCGCTGAATAATATTGAATTCGTAATATTTTTATGCAATTCGTTTTCTACTTCTTCATTTAGTATCTCAGAAAAACCAAGAATTCCTACAAGAGGGGTTCTTAATTCATGGCTCATATTTGTAAGGAAAGCACTTTTTACTCTGTTCATTTCTTCAGCCTTTTCTTTGGCTGCTTTAAGTTCGCGTTCTTTATTTTTTAATTCTGATATATCTACAGCAACGCATACAATTCCGGCAAGTTCATTATTTACATCGTAAATGGGACTGCTTGTTATATAAATAGGAAAGAGAGTCCCGTCTACATTTTGTATTTGCAGTTCACCTGCCCATGTTTTCCCTTTCAATGTAATTGAGAATAATTCAAGCGACTGTTGTTTTAAACTTTCAGGATTAAGCATTGCAAAGAAGTTTTTGTTTAAAACATTTTCCCTTTTCCATCCGGAAAGTACTTCACCAGCTGCATTTATAAAAATAAGTGATCCTGTATTATCAACAACAAAAACTGACTGGCCAACAGCATTGAGCATTTTTGCCTGGAATGCAATTTTCTTTTCAGCTTCAATCCTTTTCGTCATATCAACTTCAAAGCTGTACATTTCAAGCGTTTTATTATAGTTCTCTATAATAACATGGCTTGCAAACATGGTTATTGGTTTCCCATCTTTCCGCTTCAGGGTAATATCACCTGCAGGCATCTGAATTCTTTCTTTATAGAAATTTTCTATACTATTAAAAGCCTGGTCTTTTTGTGCATCAAATATTACCAGATCTTCTATCTTTTTCCCAAGCACTTCTTCTTTTCTGTATCCATATGTTATTTCACTGGCCCTGTTCCAGAAAATAACTTCATGTTTTGTATTATATCCCTGAACCGGGATTTGCTCTATATCTTCAAAAAGATGCCTGAACCTTGTTTCATTCTCATATAATAGCTGTTCACTTTTTTTCCTTTCGGTTACATTATGTGCAATTGCCTGTATGCCATAAACTTCATTATTTGAATTAACCAGCGGTTGGAAATTTATCCAGTAATATAAAGGCTTTTCAAAAGTTCCTATATTAGCTTCACGTTCGATTATTCGTTTCTCATTCAGGACTGTTCCAATGGTATTTGCTACAGATGCCGCAAGGTCAGGAGCTAATAAACTGCAAAAGTTTTTCCCCGTGAGCTCTTCCGGTGTTGAATTAAAGCATTGGGCTCCCAGTTCATTAATAAGAATAATATTTGTACTGGTGTCCATATAGATTATTCCGGCACCCGCATTTTCAAAAAGTGTACGGTATCTTTTTTCGCTGTTTTCAAGTGCATCCTGCATTTTTACGCGTGGTGTTGCGTTATTTATTGTTGCCAGGCATGCCCTTCTTCCAAGGAATTCAACATCATTATTTATTATATCAACAAAAACAACTGTCCCGTCTTTATATCTGTGCTTTATATTAAAGAGCGATTTGAGTGATTTATTATTAGTTCTTTCAAGATAATACTTCACTTTTGACAAGTCATCACTCGTTCGAATATCCGTTACCTTCATCTTCTGAAATTCATTTCTTGAGTATCCGTATATAAGCTGTGCGGCATTATTAACCTCAAGAAAATTCAATGTTGTTTTATCATAAATCCACATTGGGTTAGGATTATTATAAAAAAACATTTTGAGTATTTCATCCTGCCTTTTAATATTATCATTCAGCTCTTTGTTTTTCGAGATATCTGTTATAATAGCAAAGCCGCCATCATAATATCCATTTTCATCAAAAAGCGGGGTGGTTCTGAGTTCTGCCCAGATAGAATTTTTATCTTTGTTTTTAAACCTTAACTCTATTATTTCCGAAATCCCCCTGGAGCTGTTTCTTATGTTGGAAGATAAAACCGGGAAATCATCTGTAATTATAAAATCAAATATAGATTTCCCTTCTATTTGTTCGCTGATATTGAAAAAATATCCGGCGCTTTCATTAAAGAAAGTGATTTTATTATTTTTATCTATTACACAAACGCCTTCGCTGGTGTTTTCAATTATCTTTTTATATAACTTTTCCGGCTTCATATCTTAATCAATAAGTGGTTATTTTGCCGGCAATAAGCTGAAGGCATGATAAATTTACCCTGAACTAAATACATGAATTAAATATTCATACAAAAGCAGTAGAATGATTCGAAAAATAACAAAATAGAGGAAAATATCAACTAATAATCTAAAATAGCCGGGTATATAAAGCTTTAAAATAAAGAAGAAATTTACAAAGAAGTCAGGCGGTTCTGAGGCATGGATAGAATTACTTTGCAGCCGGCTTCGGGTAAGCTTTTTATTATAAGTGACCCTCCCAGTATTAGTGCCCTTTCTTTCATTCCTATTAGTCCAAAAGAGCTTTGGGGAATTATTTCTGAATTGAAACCTTCACCATCATCACATATTTCCAGGATAAAATTATCTTTTTCTAAGAATATATTTACAATAACTGAGTTAGCATTTGCATGCCTTAATATGTTTGTTATAGCTTCCTTAAAAATTCTGTAAACTGCTATTGAAGATTGCTTATTAATTATTTTAAGGGTTCCTATGCTGGAGTTAAAAATGGTTTTAATACCAGTTGTATTACTTAATGATTGCAATTCAGACTCCAAAGTTGCTTCTACTCCTAAAAATTCAAGCTCATTGGGCCGTAACCCGGATGATATTCTCCTTACTGTAGTTATTGAAGAGTCAACTTTCTTTTTCATATTTATAACTCTGTCATTAAGTTTTTCCATCCCTTTTTCTGCATCTTTTAACAAAAGAGATAAATCAATTTTAAGACTGGTTAACATCTGTCCAAGTTCATCGTGGATCTCCCTTGCAATACTTGTCCTTTCTTCTTCTTTTGCCATTTCAAGATGCTCCATCAGCTTCCTTATTTCCTGCTGATTTTTAATAATCAATTCTTCGTTCTTTTTCCTTTCTGTAAGGTCATAAGAAATTTTAAGGAAACCGGATACTTTCCCTTTCTTATTATATAGAGTGGTGGTAGTGGTTAAAGCATAATAGGTGGAACCATCTTTTCTTACTCTGTTTCCTTCAAGAATCACTTTCCCTTCTCTTCGTGCCATTTCAAGCTGGCTTAATGAGGGATTACTTCCGTTTTCTTCATCCAAAAAGAAGATGGTGTTGTTTTTACCCATTATCTCTTCGGATGAATAACCCGAAATAATTTCTGCGCCTTTATTCCAGGTAATAATATTTCCTTTATCATCCAGGAGATAAATAGCGTAATCTTTTACCTCTTCAATTGTTTTTCTGAATGCTTCTTCAACGTCATGAATGTTTTTTGTATAGCGTGCAATAATGGAGAAAAGTATAAAACCGGTTACTATTATAAAAAAGAAGCCTTTATATGTCTGAAACCTGCTTAATTCAGGCATATTATTGGTTAAAAATTCCAGCAGATAATCAGAAAAGTATATCCATAAGGCACCACCAATTACATATATCAGCGCTCCGGTTGCAGCCAGGGATAGGGCATGGAAATATTTTTTACCTACTTTTTCCATGTATAGACTTTTGTAAAGTAATTTTATACCTGTAAGCAGTTAAACAATATTCGGAATTATTGTATCAAAATCAAAAACAAACTTTAAATTATAAGTGCAGAATCAGATGTTTCTAAATTAAATCTTCTGTCTAAATTCTGTGTGTCCTTGAAAACTTATCCGGAAATAAGTTTTAGCTTAAACTTATTTCCTGGTTACAAAGATAATTCTTTTTTCATAATTGCCAGTGTTTCATCAATTGTATGCGGTTTAAAACCAAGCTGGCTTTCTGCTTTTATTGTATATAATCCTGAATTTAGAGGCCTTGGAGCTGCCTGGTTCAGGTCTATTGTCTTTATTGAATGAATCAGGCTTTTATCAAGATTAAAATAGTCGGCAATCTTAATTGTAAAGTCATAACGTGATAAAAAATCACGCCCGCCAATATTATATATCCCCTGGCGCCTGAATTCTACAATTTTACTAATTGCTGAAACAAGGTCATCTATATAAGTTGGGTTGTTTATCTGGTCAGTAACAATATTTATTTGTTTGTTGGAGCGGAGTGAATTTATGACCCAGCGGACAAAATCCGGCCTGCTGTTAGCTACTCCATATAATACATTGGTTCGTATTATGGTGTTTACAGCTCCGCTTATTTTTAGCGCATTTTCACTGGCAAGTTTTGTCCTTCCATAATATCCAAGTGGGTTAGGTTTTGCATCCTCAGAGTAGGGGCCTTTTTTACCATCAAAAATGTAGTCAGATGATATATGTATTAAATGTGCATCAAGTACCCTGCAGGTTTCTGCAAGATATTCAACTCCTTTTACATTTAACTTCCACGCATTTTCCCTGTCCGATTCTGACAAATCAACATTGGTAAAGGCAGCGGCATTAATAATAAAATCAGGATAAAAATTAAGAACTGCACTTTTAATGCTTTCTCTTTTTCTAAGATCACACTGAATATATTCAACTTCCTTATCTCCCGGAACCTGTTTGTCCTCAACCGAACAAGCCATAAGTTCAACATTTTCCAGTTTTGAGAAGTAATGAACAATTCTTTGTCCGAGCATTCCGTTAGAGCCGGTAACAAATATCCTTTTTTTTATAATATCGTGTGAATAAATCATATCTTTATAATAAACTTAATTGTTTTGACAATTTTTCCCGGGAATTATGTCCCCGGAAAGATGCGGCAATAAGGCAGCATAATTGGCATTTAGTGATGAAATTTTATCATCAGTATATTTAATATAAGTATAAATGAAGATTGCACCAAAAAGAACTTTCTGCCAGTTCCCGTCTTTACGTTATCGTAAAAATTTACAATAACTTAATTATGGTTTCAAATGAAACCGGGAACTGGTTCTTTAGCGTTGCAGTTATTCTTTTGCAGTTTGAGATAACTCCATAGGCAGGAGAGTAATTAGCGTCCTGGATACTTACACTTAAAGCATCACAGCAGCATTTAAATGATATTTCAATTAATGAGTTGTCATATTGTGCAGTAAAAATTGTCCTGGATTTCCCGGTTAATATTACATCGGGATGAAAATTTAAATTAAATGTAACCTCATGGCTCATTCCGCCAAGCAGTTCATCTTTTATGTCTATTATTTTCTCTTCCTTATTAAAATGGAAAGTGCGTTTGCTTATAACCGGGTCAGACAGCCTGGTATATGCAAAATGTTGTGCTGATAAAATATCCTCTGAATTATTGCTTTGCCATAATATTGTTTTGGGTTTTGTAATATCATCTTTTACCTTGAACAATCCTTCAAATTCAGCAATCTGCATATTATCAACAAAAAAAGTATTGTGTGCTTTTACTGAACGTAAAAAATTTCTTAAATCAGGCATCTGGTAATATGAAAAACAGCCCGGGTCAACAATAATATTTTTGCCTTTATAGAATAACTCAAATGAAAAAGTATCATTATGTCCGGGAGCTCCCTCTCCGTGTTTCCCTATTTCGCCGGCTTCTATAAACATGTGAAGGTCTTTATTCCTTAATATATAATGCCCTCCGTCAGGAAATGCAATGGACTGATAAATGTCAGCATCCTCTCCCGTCTTGGAATATTCGTCAGCAGCATTGGGTCCAAAAAGGAATAATAATTCTGCTGTTATGCCATTCAGCTTTTTTATAGCAGGATCTTTGAATAAATATCTGCCAGCTGCAAGAGGATAGGCATAATCTGTTTTACTGTTTTCATTAAATGTAACAAGCCTGCTGCTGATTGAATCTCCTATATTAGGGACAGACATATCCTCCCTGATATAAGAGTTTTGCGCCAGAAACATATTATGAAGACGGTTATTAAATTCATTAGTAAAAGCAACTCCGGCTTTTTCCAGTATTATTTTGCCAAGGTACAGGTTTTCAAGAGCGAAGGAATGAAAGGGGACAGACTGCTCAAAACTAATACCATCTTTATGAATTTGCTTCCTTATTTCCTGTTCAAAACCGGCATAAGCAAATTCAATGTTTTTGTTTCCATAAGGATGATCTTTAAACAATAACCCGGTAACAGCAAGGGCAAGCAGGTTTGTTAAATACTCATGCCCCCTGTTTGTGCTATAGTATAGATTATTCTCTATATATATGGCATGTTCAAGTACAAATTCATAGAATGAATTTATTAATTCTGCATCAGCTTTTTCGGAGTTAATAAAAAACGCAAATGAAAAAAACACATTCACCAGTCTTATTGAAACCTCATCAGATGAAACCCAGTTTACCCCAATACAAAACGGGTTGTTCTTTCTGAAATCATTAAACAACGAAATAAATTTATCATAATAAACAGTATTTCCTGTTAAAAGATAGGCTTTGCCAAGTGTTATTCCCTGGTGAAACCTTGCAAGTTCCCATGGATATTTAATATCAGCCTTGTCCGGGAAACGTAAAAAATTATCCCTCCATACCAGCACTTCATGCCATTTATAGTTTTCCCTGTAATCATAGTGCCAGTTGATTTCATCACCTAATTGAATATCCCCGGAATTGATGATGTTATAAGTATTGTTCAGTATTTTTTCTGCACTGGCAATAATTGCATTTTCATCTTCCGTTTGTTTTAGTGCAATAACAGCTTTTTCTTTGGAGCTTTTGTCATAATAAAAATTGAAAGGGTAATTTTTTTTACACTCTTCAAGTTTCTTTTCTGTTATCTTATTTACCCCCGGAAGCCGGTACTTTTTATTCCCGTAAATTGCGGCTTCTACTTCATGCCTGAAAATCTTCTTAGAAACTACATTGTATTTTATGTTGTTTATATAGTCAAAAATTCCCATATCATTCACTTAAAGGATAATTACCGGAAATATTTTATATTTGTTTATGATTTCATAAAAATTCAACCATAAAACTTACAGAAAAACAAAAAAGTATGAAAATTGGAATAACATGTTATCCTACTTACGGTGGAAGTGGTGTTATAGCTACAGAATTAGGCAAGGCATTGGCATTAAGGGGGCATGAAGTTCACTTTATAAGTTATAAGATGCCTTTCAGGCTTACATCTTATGTTGAAAATATTGTATTTCATGAAGTTGAAATGAGCAGCTATCCCTTATTTGAATTTCCGTTATACAGCCTGGCGCTTGCCAGTAAAATGGTTGAAGTTGTGCAGTATGAAAAACTTGACCTGCTTCATGTACACTATGCCATACCACATGCAAGCAGTGCTTATCTTGCAAAGCAAATACTAAAGGGGAAGCAGGATATAAAAGTTGTTACTACTCTGCACGGAACAGATATAACCCTGGTAGGGCTTGAACCTTCTTTCCTTCACCTGGTTAAATTCAGCATTGAAGAAAGTGATGGAGTTACCGCCGTTTCCAGGTTTTTAAAGGAAAAAACAATTACCAACTATGATATAAACAAAGATATTGAAGTAATTCCCAATTTTGTTGATACTGAATTTTTTAAACCAGCTAAAGATTGCTGTTTCAGGCATCATATTGCTCCAAATGGTGAAAAAGTTCTTGTCCATACATCAAACTTCAGGGTTGTAAAACGTGTTACAGATGTAATCAGGATATTTGAAAAAGTGGTGAAAGAAGTACCCTCCAAGCTGCTGCTGGTAGGTGACGGCCCTGACCGTTCAGAATGTGAACGTTTATGCAGGGAGCTTAATATTTGTGAGCATGTTAAATTTCTTGGCAAGCAGGATGGACTTGTGGAAATACTTAACTCAGCGGACCTTTTTCTCATCCCTTCACAGTCCGAGAGTTTTGGCCTTGCAGCGCTTGAAGCGATGTCATGCGGGCTGCCTGTAATAAGTTCAAGTGTTGGCGGCCTGCCTGAACTTGTCCGTCATAATGAATGCGGGTTTATTTCTGAAATTGGTGATATTGACCGTATGGCAAAATATGCTATTGACCTTTTAACCAATGAAAAGAAATATGAACTCTTTTCTCAGAATGCACGTAACAGGGCTGTAAACTGTTTTGATAAAAATATTGTCGCTCCCATTTATGAAGAACATTACAGAAAAGTTCTTGAAATGGACTAAATGTTTTAACTTTGCTTTTAATATTTAATTAATCTTTAATATATGACTGAAAAAGAATTCATTGCCGGCTGGGCAGCAAAATTAAAAACAGAACAGATAAAAAAATTTCCTGATGAATTTATCTCCGAAGGTGCTTTAAGGCATCTCGAACTGCCGGGAAAACCGCTGGTTATAGGCGAAGAATTTTTCGGCGCTTATGAGATTTTAACCATTGACGGAAATGCTGTATACCAGGCATCAAATCATGATGAAGCAAAGTATATAATTTATGCTAACCGTGATAAAGCTGCTTCGGTAAATATTCCTGAAAAAGGGGATAGTATAAAAGCTGCTAACATAAAATATGAACAGTATCTTGATTCTATTATCAGGAAGATTGACGCTGACTATAAAAAAACTTTTCCTGCAATGCCATCTGCTTCAGCCGTAAATGAAATTTTCAGAACCCTGAACCTGGTTAGATATTGAGAAGAAATTGGCAGAAATAAGTCAGACAATTTTATCGTACCTCAACTCACTCTATGGTGATGATTCCGCCCGGCAATATTCGGATTTTATAAATGAAGAACCGGCTCAATACCTGCGTGTTAACCTATTAAAAACAAATAAGCAGGAAGTAACTGCAACTCTGCGGGATAATTATTCAGTTATAGCAGAAGATATGCCCGGACTTCCGTTTGCACTTAAAGCTGTTGATGGCAAGGAAAAAGTAAGCAAAACAATTGAGCATATAAACGGTTTGTTCTACATGCAGGGACTCTCCTCAATGCTTCCGCCGCTTGTGCTGAATGCACAGCCCGGTGAAACAATCCTTGATCTTTGCTCAGCGCCCGGCTCTAAAACAACTGAAATTGGTGAGATGATGCTGAACCGCGGTACTCTAATAGCTAATGAGATTGCCCTTAACCGTGTTAAAATGCTTGTCTATAATATTGACAGGATGAATCTTGTTAATGCGGGTGTACTGCATCATAAAGGAGAGCTGCTTAGTAAAATTTATTTTGAATACTTTGACAGGATTCTTGTTGACGCTCCATGCAGCGGACTTGGAATTATTCAGAAAAAAGAAGAAGTTAATAACTGGTGGTCAGTTGATAAAGCTGAAATGCTGGGCGACCTTCAGGTAAGGCTGCTTGTGGCTGCTGTGAAAATGGCTAAACCCGGTGGTGAAATTGTATATTCTACATGTACACTTACTCCTGAAGAAAATGAATTTGTAATAAATACTATACTAAAAAGATACCCGGTTGAAATTGAACCAATAAATCTTCCTGTCCCTTCAAGAGACGGTTTTACATCATTTAATGGCGTTCAGCTTAATCCTGCTTTAAAAGAAGCACGCAGAATTCTTCCCTGGGAAATTAACTCCGATGGATTCTTTATTGTTAAGTTAAGGAAAACAGGAGAGTGTGAAGTTCCTGATAAAACTGTACTTAATACCCGCGATATAAGGCTTTTGCCGGCATCTCATATAACTATTGCACCGTTTATTAAGAATATCCCGGAAGATTTTGGTATTCCGAAGGATATACTGAATAACTATAGGTACATAAATAAATCGAATGACTTATACTTTATAAACAATGAATGGGATGATGAAAATCCCGGTTTATTTGAGCGCATTGGAACAAAATTTGGCTCTGTTGATAAAAACGGAAAAATAAACCTTCATACTCAGGCTGCCCAGGTATTGGAGAAATATATATCAAAAAATATATTTGAAATTGAAGAACAGAATGACCTTAAAGTGTATCTTGACGGCGGGATAATAAAAAAGGACGCAGGATTTGCAGGGCAGTGTGTTATTAAATATAATAATCATTTGCTTGGTACTGCGGTTGTAACCGGTGCAGGCATTAAAAGCCGTTTCCCCCGCGCAAAACGTACCCAGGAAATAATGAAAGAATTTTAACGACGGTTTTATTTATGAATATTCAGATTTTTGGCACAAAAAAATGTCAGGATACCAGGAAAGCAGAAAGATTCTTTAAAGAACGCCGCATTCAGTATCATTTTCGTGACCTTTCAGAAAAAGGTATATCTCCCGGTGAACTTGAAAATATCAGCAGGTCAATTCCAACAGAGGAACTGCTTGACAGGGAAGGTAAGCAGTTTAAAAAAAGAAATCTTGGTTATATGGTATTTAATACTGAAGAAGAATTATTATCTGATCCTCTCCTGTTTAAAACTCCGGTTGTACGTAATGGTAAGCATGCCACAATTGGATATACTCCGGAAGTCTGGCTTGAATGGATAAAAGAAGGATAGGCCTAAATATCAAGCAGGGATATATTATTATTTATTTTGCATCCGCATGATTCACCAACAACAAGTCCTGTCGACAAAATTTCATTATGCCTTTTAGTGTTATAGCTTCCATCAACAAGCTTCAACAGGTATTTTGCAGCCCTGTTGCCTAATTCTGCTATTGGTACATGTATAGTAGTGAGTCTTGGATTCAGCAGGCTGCTGAGAAAGATATCATCAAAACCTGTTACTGCTACATCCCGCGGGATATGAATATTAGAGTTTTTTGCTGCATCATAAGCGCCAAGCGCCATCATATCATTAGAAAAGAAAATTGCATCCGGTTTCTGCCTGAGGCTCATCAGTCTCATAAATGCATAGTAACCTGATTTGATTGAAAAATCACCATCAATACACAAAGAATTATCAACTACCAGTCCGGCAGCTTTTAGTGCATCCTTATATCCTGTATATCTTTCCTGTGCTTCCCAGTTGCCTGAGGGTCCTTTTACTATTGCAATATGCTTGTAGCCATGTCCTGTAAGGTGTTCAACATTACTGTAGGCGCCCTGGTAGTTATCAATTCTAAAGTTTGCTACTTCATTTATGTCCTGAAGTGCATTGATAAGAGCAATAGGCCTTTTGCTTTTCTTTATTGTTTCGGTAATTTCCTTCGGCATTTGCGGTTCCATCAGCAGTACACCGTCAACCCTGCCGCTGGTCATAAATTCAATCACTGTTTCAACAGTATTCCGCTGGCTGTGTGAACTCGAAACAAGCATATATTTTCCGGCAGCATTTAAAGCTTCATCAATACCGTGAATAATTTCCATGAAAAATTCACCTGCAAGCTCGGGAAGGATTACGCCAATTGTATCTGTTTTTTGTGTTGAAAGGCCTCTGGCAAGAGGGCTTGGTTTATAGTCAAGTTCTCTTGCTATCTGCAAAATTTTGTTTTTGGTTTCTTCTTTTACCAGTCCGCCTGGTTTAAATGCCCGGGAAACGGTAGCAATTGATACTCCCGCTTTTGCAGCAACTTCATGAATATTTGTTTTGCTTAACACCTTGCTCACATCTGGTAAAACGATATTATAAAATACTGATAAATTAAATTATATACATACTGCCGGAATAAATATATATTACTGCGCTTCTTTGTGTAAACCGGCTCCGAAAACTGAAACAACCAGGGATGTTGCTTCCTGAGATTAATCAATATTTATATCGTTGTACTCCATCCCTATTTCATCAGTACCATTTTCTTAACCTGTGTAAACTTGCCTGCTGTAAGCCTGAAGAAATACACACCGCTGGCAAAATTACCGGCATTAAAGTTAACCTTGTAATACCCGGGTGTTTTTAGCTCATTAACCAGTGTGGCAATTTCAGAACCAAGTATATCATAAATTTTTATTGTAACAAAAGCGTTCTCAGGTACCTGGTAATCAATAGTTGTTGACGGATTAAACGGATTTGGATAATTCTGGCTAAGTGCAAAACTTTCAGGTATCTGTTTTGACAGGTCTGACAGAGTTTTATTAATATATGCCTCTGTACCAATAATAAGTTTTAAACTATACTCTTTCCCTTTTTGAGTAAAAAATTTCCTGTCAGGCAGTGATATAATATCTCTTGTTCCTTCGTTGTATAAAGAGCAGCTATATCCCGAAGGTATAGTACCTATAGTCTCAGGTACTATATCTATATAATCATCTTTACTGCTCTTTACAACCAAATTAAAAACAGAACCATTATCCCCTTTATGGATTGTAGCTTCGGAAGACGTTAATACTTCGCCTGTTGTATAAAACTCCAGGCCATTTTCTATTTCTGGCGAAACCGCATATTCATAAGGCAAATTACCATTAGCTTTAGCAATTTTATCACTGTTTTCAACAGAAAACAGGTTCTCTTTCTTCAGCCCGCTTTCATTGGAAACCGTCAGCTTGATATGCCAGCCAATGTTAGCCAGGGCTTTTGGATAATATAACGGGTCATATTCGCCGTAAGTTATCAGTTTCAGTTCATCCACTGAAGGTTCTACAAAATAACCAATGCCCGGCTTCATAATATTTGTCATTTTATAGACTTTATTATTCGTATCCCAGTACCTTAACATAACAGAAGGGTCAATTTCTACATCAAAAAGATAAGGTGAAGAAATTGTCTTCCAGTTTGTTCCGGGCATAGCTATCAGTGAATCTGTTAATTTCCTGGTTCTTAAATTTTCTTTATAGGTATAAGAAATTTTAAACGTATCCTGTAAAGCCTGCGCTATAAAATAAGCTTTATTGGGGGTAAAGGAATAATCACTGAACAATGAAAATGAATCAGGTGTTGCAAGGTTATACTGGTAAACAATCCATTCAGCATCTTTCATGTTTTTTGTTCCGCCCAGGTTTTTAAATACGCTGTCAGTAACTACTTCATCAAACGGGAATCCAAACATAATCCATTTTGTATTTGCATTTTCTGCTTTATCTGCAGGTACAGACTTTGGCACATTAACTTCAACGGTCTGGTAATCTTTAAGAATTACCTGCGCGTTATACCATGGAAATACAGTAATTGAGTCAATTATTTTATTACTGCTGTTTCGTGCTATAAGCTGTCCGGAAATAAGCAATCCTCTTTTATCAGCAAGGTTCCTTGGTATTGTATAAGTATAGCTGCCGTCATTTACTGCAGAAATTCGTTCGCCATTTCCCCCGGTATAATAATTTACTCTGAATTCAAGGTGTGAATAATCAGCCAGTAAATCAGGGTCAAGAGTAAAATATAATGGGGTATCTTCATTTATTACTTTATCTGAGGCAGAAAACTCATTACTGTTTAACCGTATATCAGATTGTATCGCCTTTGAAGAAGCAAGGCTGTCAAATGATCCTTCAAGATAAACTGCAAGTGTATCTCTGCCGAACCCATTGTGGATGATTCTCATAGTATCTTTGTTTGATTCACCAAAATCAGGAATCATGTATTTAATATTAAGAGAAACTGAATCGCCGTTTTTAACAGTAAAACTTTTTAGAAAATCATTCCCGACTTTAAATTTGTTCTGTGCAAATTTTATGTCAATATTCAATGGGGCATTACCATTGTTTTTAAATACAACTGCTTTGTTATTGTCAGAAAAAGCTTCAAATAATGAGTCTGAAAGCTCATCAATTCTTGCAAGCGTTGTTGAAGACAATTCTCCTCCGCGTCCGGCTCCTGTGAGAGGGAATTCAAACAGGGAATCAGGGTATGAGTTTGTTTCAATATATAAAGACGCTTCATGCTCTCCAAGTCTTTGCGGGTCAAAAACAATGTAATAAGAGACAGAGTCATTTGCCTTAACAGAAATAGGTGTTTTAACTTTTTCCTGGAAAGAAAATGCCGTAGTATCTGCTCCTGTAATTGCCAGTGAATCAATTCTTAATGGAATATTGCCTCCCCAATTTCTGAAAGTAATCTTTTTTATTGCTTTTTCAGCGGCATCTGTACTGTCATAAGCAAGGCTTGAATCACTAAATGTTGGGATTGACTTTTCAAGGTATAAACTTAGTTTTACTTTTAATGTATCATTTGAAGGAAAGTTATTCCTTATGAAATACACATAGCCTTTATTAATTCCGGTATCAGCTTTTTCAACAGAATACCTGATATAGAATTTTTCTTCTTTGTCCGGCTGAACCACGGCGCTGTTTCGGCTGACTGAGAAAACAGAATCAGGAGTTACTTTTATTGAATCGATTTCAAATGCCTTATCTCCCACATTTGAGACAGAAATAACTGTGAGCGAATCAGAACGGTATTGTGACAGGTTTATTCTGGCCTCTATTGAATCTGCTGAAAACAAAACCGGCGGCCTCGTCTTGAACCTGAATGTGCCGGATACATAGCTGCTGTCTCCTGAATTATTAAAACCTGTTACGTGCCAGTAATATGTGGTATCATAAGCAAGTGCAGATGTTGAATAAATGGTATCAGCAATAACTGTATCAATAAAAGTTTTGGCAAATAGTGAATCATAACTAACAGATAAATTATACTTATCCGCTCCTGTTATTTCACTCCATCTGAATTCTGTCTTTGGGGAAATATTTACTGCGGAATCTACGGGAGAATATAGTCCGGCAGTGTTTAGCCTGGTTTTAAAATATATTCTTGACCAGTCACTAACATCGCCTGAACTATTATATGCCTCAAGCCTGAAAAAATATTCTTTGTAAAAATCCAAATTGTGGAATATAAATGAAGTATCAGTTATAGAACTGCTTATAAGGACTTTGGTAAAAAGTGTGTCTTCGGCTAACTGTATAGTATACTTTTCTGCGCCGGATATACTCTTCCATGCAAAAGTAATAGTTGTATCTGAATTGAAAACAGAGTCTTTCGGAGTTAGTATAACAGGATATTTTAACTTCGTTCTTAAACTTTGGGTATCTGTCCATAAGCTGGAATCGCCATTTTCGTTGTAGGAAAATAACCGCCAGAAATATTTGGTATTATAGTTTAATATAGACAGGCTTATTGAACTGTTTGTCAGTACCGAATCGGCTGTTATTGCTTCTGCTGCAAAAAGAGAATCTTCTGATAATTGGAAGCGAAAAGTAACAGGAGTATCTGCAGAAATCCACGAGAAGGTTTGTACTGTATCAGTATTTTTTATTTCATTAGCAGGCTGAAGGTTGGCCGGTGTATGCAGCCTTGTTTTAAAATGTTTAACTGTTGACCATGCACTTTCGACGTTATCAATATTCAGGGATTTTACTCTCCAGAAATAATCAGTATTGTTTACCAGCCCGGAAGCAGTGAAAAATGTATCTGCTGAAACATAATTCATGGATGTTCCAAGGAAAGAGGAGTTCAGAGATATTTGAAGGAGAAAACTTTTATTAATCTCATTTCCACTCCAGTTAAAAAGCTGGTTCTTTTCCATATTGCGCGAATCATTTACCGGGGTATAGGCTGTGGGTACAACAGGTAATGGGGTTGTTCTGAAACTCCATGCTTCAGACCATGCAGCATTAGCCTCATTTGTTTTTACTCTCCAATAATAAACCGTATTGTTATTTAATTGAGCAATTGTAAGGCTGCTGCCGGAAACAGATACGCTTCCGGTAATATTTGCCGGGGCAAACATGCTGTCAGGGGAGTATTGCGCAGTATATATAAGATTTCCGGGTAGAGCCGCCCACTCAAGCCTGGTGTTTACTGCTTTTTGTAATACAGATTTATTTGCCGGTGCAACCAAAACCGGAACTGATTGTGCTGTTATTTCAGCAGTTACTAAAAAGAATAAAAGTATAAATGGTATCAGTCTTTTGTTTTTCATAATTTCTCTTATTTCGGTGTTACAGGTATGCCAAAGGTTGAAACAGGTTTGGATGATGGATTATTGTCTGGAACAAGAAAGTATATTACTGCTGCAAGTACAGCAGCACCGGCAAAGTATAATACTCCGCTGCTAATCTTAAATCCCTCTGACTGCGGCTTTTCCTGGGTATCCTGTCCCTGGCCGGAGTTATTTTTATTATCAGTGTTATTGATATTCAGAAATCTTTCCTTCAATCCTGTTTCCTGACTGCTGTTGAAATCAGACACTGTTAAAAGCAGGTCTTTTTTTATCGTCGGAAAAGCTGTGCTGTCTGTTTCAGGTTTATCCTGTGCATAAACCTGGCAGGAAATAATCAGCAGTATGTATATAATTGATAGTTTCATAAAATCCTCATAGCTGTCTATCTTACAAAAGAGTTAAAATAAAAATGCAGTTGTATGTAAACTCGTAAATCAAGGTCTGCGCCCGCAGCATAATATTTTTCAGGCTCGTTAAATAAATTTTTTGCTGCAGCGCTTAACCATATTTTTCGCCCCCATAACCATGTATTGGCAGAAAGGTCAACAAGTAATCCCGGCTTTATATCAGTAACATATTTTTCATCTGATTGGTACATAGCATATTTATAATCATGCCATTTGGTGGGTGAATAATATTTCAATTTGGCGAATAATCCAAGTGAAGCAAAAGGCTGATAACTCAAACTTAATGAAATATGATGCTTTGGAAAATTTTGCCACGCTTCTTCAAACAAAGTACTTCCGTCAAAGTATGAAGTGTAACTATAATAAAATTCTGCTGTAACGTTGTGAAGGAGCTTATAGTTAATTGCAGCAAATGCTCCGTATGCTTTAAGAAATTCTGACGGCCTTATTTCAATAAGTGAATTAAATGTACTTGTTTCAGAATTGTATTGAAATAACTGTTTCTCCAGGTAATAATCAGTAAATCTTCTGAAGTTTACTCCGGTTCTGAAAGATTTTGCTGAGTCAATTTTAATAATATAGTTTATATCTGCAGTAAAAATCTTTTTGGAATTGTAATTGTCAGGTGTATTATAGTCATCTTCGCTCATATTAAATTTGTATCCCCTGTCTCTCCAGACCCAGTAATTGTTATCCTCTGCAAACTGTGATTCGTTATATGAAAATCCTGCAAAGACTGAATTATTGTAATCTATCTTCCACAGGCTGTTTAGAAAACCTTTTATTGAATAATTGTCATAGTTGCGAACTGTATAAATTCCTGCTGACTGCATTATATTCTCAGCCGGGTTAATATCTGCCTGGGCATATAAACTGCGCAGTGAGAGATTCTTGTCTGTTAACACAGATGTAGTTGAAGCGGTGTATTTATCATTTCCCAGACCAAGTGTAAACCGCCCGAATTTAGTCTGGTAATACCCTTCAAAATTTAATGAAAGTGCATTCAGGCCAAAATCAAAGTAAACTTCTTTATTATTGTTAAGATATCCCGGCTCATTCAATGAGGTGCTGACTGAATAATTAAATCCAAAACTGCCCAGTCCGGCATTACCATTAAATCCAAATTGCCTGTAAGATTGTTTTGCGGGGATTTCGTTTCCATAAGGATTAAAATATAAGTAGTCATTATTTGTTGTTAATGCAACGGTAATCTGTTGTGTGCCGTTTAGCGCATGAATACCTGTCCTTATCCAGTATGAAATTATTTTTGCTTTGTTGTCGTCACTGTTAAGATATGATATCCTGCTGTTTATTGCGGGGTCAGTTTCAAAAGTTTCTTCATGTTTAATATGTCCGTTCAGGAACCATTCTTTACCTGCTGTATTTATTCCTGCTGCAAAAAACTGAGCAAGCTTATCAACATTTGGAGAAGCAAATTCTGTAAATACCAGCGGTCCCGGGTCTCCTGTTTCATCTCCTATTGTTTGCATTGCCTGTACTGATAATCCCTCCCCGGGGGTTTTCGTGTGAAAATGAATTGCTCCGGCAGGTACAAAACTGCCAAGATATATACATGGTACTGAAATAAATTCAACATAATCTATCTGGTCAACTGAAATAGGAAGTGTATTCAGATTTTGAATATCAAATATTTTTATATCTGTTTTCAATCCGTCAATATAGATGACCGCACTCTGGTTTTCATAAGGTGAAAGTGTATTAGCTGAGTAAAATTCAGATGATCCGTCAATTGTATAAGAATTCCAGTTTTCAGCAAGTGAAACTATGTCTGCAATTGAAACAATACCTGCGCCTTTTATCATACTTTCAGTTATAATCTGTTTTACAGGACTATCAGTATCTGAAAGAATAGTCTGCCCGTGGATTGCCTTTCCGGCCAGCAGCAATAAAAGCAAATATTTAACAAATAATTTCAATTGAAAATATCCTTAATCCATTGGGGTGAATTAAATTTATATGCAATTCCCGCGGATATGCTGTAAAATTTCATTTTCTCATGAGTCATTAAAACAGAAAGATCTGATGAAGTAGAAAGATACAGATTCTCTGTAACAGGGTAGCTTAGCCTGAAATTTACTCCTATCATAAGTTCACTTTCAAACTTTTGGTATGATGTTAACGTATCGCTGTCAAAAGTCATAAGAAAATATCCTGCCTTTAATCCCGCAAATAATTCAAACTTTTGTGGCAGTTTGATTTCTCCTCCTGCACAAATAAAGAGGTAATTGCCTGTGAAGGATGGGTATTTGTCATCAATCCCTTTATACTTCTTTATTGAAAAACCTGCCTGGGTTATACCGGTATAGAATGGAAATTCAACCAGTGCTTCAATACCTTTCCCGGGATTCCAGTACTTATCCAGCAGATTTTTATTAAGGCTGTGATTTACTTTTGTTTCAAGTTTAATAGTAGAAACAATGCTCTCGTCTCCGCCGGCATATAAATACAATGCAGGCCAGAATGCTATTATAAGCAGCAGACAGGCTGCTTTTTTATTAATACAACTGGAATAATACTGTTTCATAAAGAGTATCTTAAAATAACTTATATGTTTAAAGAAGAAAAGCCTGTTTGAAAAAAAGGCAGCCGGTTTGATATAGAATACAGGGGCGAATTTGTTGCTGCTGCGGCAGTTTGATTCATTAATTTTGTTATTTCTTAAAAACTAAGTATTTTCTAATTACCAAATTAGGGCAGCTTTTATCTCTAACTATTTTTAACATAATCACTTAGCATTATGTTTTTTGGGTGAATATGAAGAGGTTTTTTAAGATTCTTAACCTGATGCTGCTTGTTTTCTGCGGATTAAGTTTTGCTCAAACAGTACGAAACAGCTGGAGCCTTGGATTTGGATTCTCTTATCCCCGATTTCAAAGCACTGATGTCAGGCCTCAGGATGGCAATTATGGCGTTTACCTTTCCATGCAAAAATATTTTTCTGAAAAAGTAGCACTCAGGATGAAAGCAAGCTATCTTTCTATGGACGGGCGCGTTCCTGGTGATCTGTTCTTTTATAAAGATGGTTCTGTTGTACCGGCTTTAACGGAATATGTGTCTACAGAATTAATGTCAGGTAATTTAGATGTCCTTTACAATTTATCTCCCTGTTCATCAGTGTCTCCTTATTTTGGGCTTGGTATCGGTATTACTTCATATAAACCGGACTGGAACCAGAATATTGTAAATCCTGAAATTGATTCTTATGTATCGGGCCAGATGAATTTTATGATTGGTGCCGAATGCACCTTATCGCCAAACTGGCAGTTAATTGCCGAGCTTAGTTATCATTCACTGTCTGGCAAACTTGATGGCATAAGCAATCTGAACAGAACCGGTATACTGGGCTCTTATAATGATGGTTACATATCAGTGAATGCCGGATTTCAATACAGGTTCGAAAAAGGTGAACCGTCACATTATTGTGAGCTTTGTTCCGGGATAAAAGTTAATATCCCGCAAACCAGGTACCCGTCACTGGACGAGATAGAATCAATTATTAAAAGATATGCCTCAGAGCCTGAAGTTGTTGATTATGCAAAAATTGAAGATATGATAAGACAATACCGGGCAGATACTGCAGCAACAAATAATTGGGTTTTATTTGGTGTTAATTTTGAAACCGGAAAGGCTGGCCTTTCGGTTGAATCATATCCTGTACTGGATCATGCGGTTGAAATTTTATCTGAAAACTCAGATTTAAAAGTGGAAATTCAGGGATATACTGATAGTATAGGAACTGATTCAGGTAATCAAAAACTTTCTGAACAGCGGGCGAATACTGTCAGAGAATACCTTATAAAGAAGGGTATTGCCCCTGAAAGATTAAGCGCCGTTGGAATGGGCAAATTAAACCCTGTGGCTGAAAACAGCACAGCCGAAGGCAGGGCAAAAAACAGGCGTATTGAATTTAAAGTATCAAAGTAACCGGAATTTATTGTGTTAATAAGAAAAAATATTGCATTTTGTTTGATACTTATTCAGATGTTTGGCATCATATTACATGCGCAGGCAGTTAAGGATAGCTGGAGTTTTGGGGCCGGTTTTTCATATCCGCGCTTTGTCAGTTCGGATGTGCGCCCTGATGAGAAAAACTATGGCGCTTTTTTATCTCTCAGTAGAAGTTTTTCCGAAGATGTTGCGCTTCGGTTAAGCGGCACATATAACCATATTTCTGGTTTTATACCGGCAAATAAATATTACTATTCCAATGGCAGCAGGGCAGACGGCGGAGATATGTATTCTACCGTTTTCAGCGGTAATATTGATTTTTTGTATTATTTTGATCCCTGTTCTCCTGCCTCACCTTATTTTGGGGTTGGGTTGGGGTTGGCTGCCTATAAATCAGACTGGGAAGATGTTGTAAATCAGCAGGCAAAATCAAAAACATCGCCGCAGTTTAATATCTTTTTCGGAACTGAATGGCGGCTCGGAAGCAGCTTATGCCTTTCAACTGAAATGCTGCTGCACAGTACATCAGGTGAAATAGATGGTGTTATAAATAATAACAGGCAGGGTATATTTGGGTCAAATTCAGATGCTTATATATCTGTTAGTGCGGGGCTTCAGTATTATTTTTTAAAAGGAGAACCATCCGGCAAATGTGATTTATATAATGGCATAAGCGTGGATATCCCGGAAACAAATGCCCCGACTTTTGAAGAAATTGAAGAAATTGCACGACGATATGCTCGGCAGCCTGAAAGTGTAGATTATAAAAAAATTGAAAATATGATTAAACAATACCCTGTTAAAGAAGACAAATTGGTATTGTTTGGCGTGAATTTTAAGACAAATAAGGTTATCTTATCACCTGAATCTTATCCCGTTCTTGATAATACGGTTGAATTGCTTGCCGCAAATACTGATTTACGGGTTGAAATACGGGGCTATGCTGATGATTCCGGCTCTGAAGAATTCAACCTGGCACTTTCTGAAAAAAGAGCTGAGTCAGTTAAAAATTATCTGGTCTCAAAAGGGATAAGCGCCGAAAGGCTTACGGTTATCGGTTTCGGCAAAAAATACCCTGTCGCTGACAATAATACAATAAGCGGCAGGGCAAAAAACAGGCGTGTTGAATTTAAAATAATAAAGTAGCTTTTCTACCGGTTTTATGCTGTTTTGTTGTGATTTTAATCGCATTATAAAATAAATTAAATTCTTGTTAGAAATTCTTCTTTATTTTCTCCTATATTTAGGAGATCATATTTTGACCTTTTTGTTTATTTGGCTTTTTCCAACTGACTTAAAGAACTTCATTTCAAGAAACAAAAGGAGTAAATTCTGCTATGAAAAAACAAATACTAATGGCAGCAGTATTGACTGTCCTGTTTAGTTATACTGCTTTCCCGCAGTTTAAAGATTACAGCCTGAAGCTTGGCCTCCAGGGAAGCTACTTGCTTGTAGCAAATGAATATACAGAAGAAGAATATAATCCTTCTCTTCTGTTCAGGCCGCATGTTGAATTTCCACTTTCAACTATATTTGACCTCGGTGTAGGTATAGGTTTTGGATGGAATACGGGTGAAGACTATACAAAAGATAAATACCTCACATACTTTTACCCGGTTGATGTAAGACTTGTTGTTAACCCTTTAAGAGGAATGGATAACCTTAAAGTTAACCCATACCTGTATGTTGGCGGCGGCCTTGCTTATTGGGATAATACAAACAAACCTGCTCACCCGGTTAACCCGCCTTCTGATAACAGTGGCATTGCCGGTATTGGTGTTGCAGGCCTGGGTGTTGAAATTGCATTAAGCTCTAACTTTTTGCTTGATGTAACAGGCGGCTTTAATATGTTCAGCAATGATGATATTAACGGTGATGCTACCAATCTGCAGGATAAAACACTGCACGATTATGACAGGTATTTTAATATAGGACTTGGCGTATCTTATGTCTTTGGCAGCTGCCATACTGATGAAGATAATGACGGAATTGAAAAGTGTGATGAAGAAAAACTCGGAACCGATCCTAAGAACCCTGATACCGATGGTGACGGGCTTATGGACGGTGAAGAAATAAATACATATAAAACCAATCCGCTTAAAGCTGATACCGATGGCGACGGACTTATGGACGGTGCTGAAATTCATCAGTATAAAACTGATCCGCTTGTTGCTGATACTGACGGTGATGGCCTGCTTGACGGCGAAGAAGTTAACCAGTATAAGACCGATCCGCTTAAAGCTGATACTGACGGCGATGGCCTGAAAGACGGCGCTGAAGTTACTCAGTATAAGACCAATCCTCTGAATCCTGATACCGATGGTGACGGGCTTAAAGATGGTGAAGAAGTCAACGGTGTTACAGTTGTACTGAAAGTGGCAAATTCACCTGTACAAAGCAAGCTGGTTAAAACTGATCCGCTTAAAGCTGATACCGATGGTGACGGACTTAAAGATGGTGAAGAAGTTAACCAGTATAAAACTGATCCTCTGAATCCTGATACCGACGGCGGCTCTATTAAAGATGGCGCTGAAGTTAACAGGAATACAGATCCTCTTGATGCATTTGACGATGTTGAAAAACCTGAAGAAGGTATTAAGCTTACAGTTGAATTCCTTGTTAACAAGGCTGACATTCGTCCTGAATATTTTGACAGGTTAGAAAGAGCCCGCCAGTATATGGAAAGTCATCCTGATTTAACCTTTGAAATCCAGGGTTACACATCTACTGAAGGTTCTGAAAAATATAACCAGAAACTTTCTGAAAAACGTGCACAGTCTGTTGTTGACTGGTTTGTTTCTAAAGGCGTTAAGATTGAAAGATTAAAAGCTATTGGTAAAGGCGAATGCTGCCCGATTATGGTTAACGGCGAAGAAGACCGTGTTGCCAGCAGGCGCATGATGATGGTTCCGCCTATAATTATGAAGAAGTAATTATTTCTTAATATTCCCGGGCAGTGAAATATCTGCCCGGGATTTTTATTATGCCCTGCAGTCATTCTCTCTTTTTAACTATTTTTATCTTTTTTCTTTTCTCTCCCGGGATAAGCCCGTTGTATTGTACCTCTATGCCTGCTGATTCCTCAAACGCATCAAATAGTTTTGTTTGTGATATTGCAGATACATGTTCATCTGCTGATGATCTTCTTAATAAAGAAAGTATAGGCGGTGTTTTTAATGCCATGCCGCTTAAACCTGTTAAAGATGCTGCCATTACCGGAGTTAATGATGCGTGGGCGTTAATTAAATCTCCGTTGCAGTGGGACTCCACATCGTTTTTTATTTATCCTTCAATTGTGCTTGCTACTTATTTTTTAATGATAATTGATGAACCTGTTACCAATGCTATTACGGGAGATGGCAGATACCAGGACAGCAGGTGGATTAAAGCTGCCGAATTCTATGGCAGAAATTCAACTTCTGAAATTGCGGCTGCGGGATTTACGCTTACAGGTATTGTACTTAATGATGAGGACATTGCCCGCATAGGGCTTGAAATATATGAGTCGTATTTTTTTGCTAATAATATTCACTCTGTTGTAAAAAGAATGTTTGGCAGGTCGCGCCCTTATGAGGATAAGGGGACAACTAACTTTAATCCTTTCCCTGACAGGAAGAATCCGCTAAACTCATTTCCATCAGGGCATGCTACATTATCATTCTCGCTTTCAACTGTGCTGGCAGGGCATGTGGATAATACCTGGCTTAAGGTGTTGTGCTACACTCCCGCTGTGCTTACGTGCTTTTCCCGCGTGTACCAGGAGATGCACTGGGGGAGTGATGTTTTTCTTGGTGCTGCTATTGGTTATCTTGTTGGTAACTTTGTAGTTAACCGCCACCGTAATGCTGAACAGGATTTCTTTTCACTCGGATTTGATGAGCAGGGAAGAGTGTCTGTAGTTGTGCCGCTGAGGTAAGGCAATTGTCTGAACCGGGATTACGCGGATTTTAGGATTAGCAGGATTTATTGTTGGACATTGGAAATTGGTCATTAAGTCATTGGTTCATTCATTGTAAAGCATTAGGAATGAGCGGCCGGATGCGTTTTGCGTACCTGCGCAGGATGCCCCAAATGCAAATCCCTCACGGCTAAAGCCGTACTCCCTTTGCTAAAGGGAGACTATTTTAAATTGTATTGTTATCGGGCTACCGTAGTGGTAAAACAAAATGTGTGCGGTGTTATCCCAGCATTTACCGCTGGCTATAACCACCCCCTGAGGATCAAAAGGCAATTGGCAGTTAGCAAAAAAACAATCATGCCAGGAGGTATACAATAATCCTGTGAATCATATAATCCGTGTAATCATCGTCCAGACCGGGAATTAAGAGGAAAAGCCCAAAGTCGGTAAGCAGCTAACGGCAGGAAGAAATGTTATGTATGTGTTAATCTTATCATACTACCGGAGTGGTAAAACAAAATGTGTGCTGTGTTATCCCAGTATTTACCGCTGGCTATAACCACCCCCTGAGGATCAAAAGGCAGTTGGCAGTTAGCAAAAAACAATCATGCCAGGAGGTATATAATAATCCTGTGAATCATATAATCCGTGTAATCATGGTCCAGACCGGGAAGGAGGGGAAAGAATAGTAAGGGCAAAAAAAAGTCCGGATGAACCGGACTTTTAAAGGAATATTATATTTGATTATACATCATAATATAAAGAGAATTCATAAGGGTGCGGCTGAAGTGCCATTGGCTTTACTTCTTTTTCTGTTTTGTATTTAATCCAGGTGTCAATTACATCCTGTGTAAATACATCGCCCTTTAACAGGTAGTCATGATCAGCAGCAAGAGCTTTGAGTGCGTTGTCAAGGCTGTCTGGTGTAGAAGGAACGTTAGCCAGTTCTTCAGGAGCCATATCGTAGATATCTTTATCAAGTGGTTCGCCCGGGTCAATCCTGTTGATAACGCCATCAAGGCCTGCCATTAAGATAGCAGAGAATGCAAGGTATGGGTTACATGAAGGATCAGGACATCTGAATTCAACTCTTTTAGCTTTAGGGCTTGCAGAGTACATAGGTATTCTTACAGAAGCTGACCTGTTACGCTGTGAGTAAGCAAGGTTTACAGGAGCTTCAAAACCAGGAACAAGTCTCTTGTAAGAGTTTGTTGTAGGGTTTGTTAAAGCGCAAAGAGAAGGAGCGTGTTTTAAGATACCGCCGATGAAGTAAAGAGCCATTTCGCTTAATCCTGCATAGCCAGAACCTGCGAATAATGGTTTTCCTTTTTTCCATAAGCTTACGTGAACGTGCATACCGCTTCCGTTATCGCCAAAGATAGGTTTAGGCATATAGGTAACGGTTTTGTTGTTAGCTTTAGCTGTGTTCTTAATGATATATTTGAACATTAAGAGCTGGTCAGCAGCTTTAAGCAGTGGAGCAAATTTGATATCAATTTCGCACTGTCCGCCTGAAGCAACTTCATGATGCTGGGCTTCGATGTCGATGCCTGCGTTCATTAGGTTAACAACCATTTCGTTTCTTAAATCCATAAGAGAGTCAGTAGGAGGAACAGGGAAGTAACCTTCTTTGTATCTTGGTTTGTAGCCAAGGTTAGGATTTTCTTCTCTGCCAGAGTTCCATTTACCTTCGTTAGAGTCAACTTTGTAGAAACTGCTGTTATGAGTAGAGTCAAATCTTACATCGTCAAAGATGAAGAATTCAGCTTCAGGTCCAAAGTAAGCTGTATCAGCAATGCCTGTAGATTCAAGGTAAGCAATAGCTTTCTGAGAGATGCTTCTTGGGCAGCGTGAATATTTTTCTTTTGTTGCCGGTTCGTAAACATCACAGGTTAAGCTTATAGTAGGTTCTTTAATGAAAGGATCCTGAAAGAGAGTACCTGCATCAGGGATGATAAGCATATCGCTTTCGTTGATAGCTTTCCAGCCGCGGATAGAAGAACCGTCAAAGCCGAATCCGTTTTCAAAAGAGCTTTTGTCAAACTGGGTAACAGGAACAGTGAAGTGCTGCCACTGTCCGGGGAAATCCATAAATTTCAAGTCAACGAACTTAATGTTGTTCGCTTTGATATATTTCAGTACCTGATCTTCAGGTGATATTGCATTTGCCATACGCGTCCTTTTAATTTAAGTTAGTTTGATAGTTATATACCAATTGCAGTAGTTTCTTTAATAGTTGAGAGTACAAACATAGTTTTGGTTGCAACAACACCCGTCCATGATTGAATTTCACCGAGAAGTTTTTCGAGGGCTTCAGTATTCTTAACAATAACTTTAAGAATATGTGAGCCTTCTCCAAGAACCGAGTGGCATTCAAGAATTTCAGGCATCTTCTCAACTTTAGTAATAAGTGTTTTATAGTGCTTTGAGGATTCCATCATAACGGTAATGTAAGCCATTATATCAAAGCCAAAAGCTTTTTTGTTAACCTTAGTATAGTAGCCTTCAATAACACCGCGTTCCTCAAGTTTATGTAAACGTTCACTTACTGAGGGAATAGACAGGCCGACTGCCTCGGCTATCTCGTTCCTTTTAGTACGACCCTTCCGCTGAAGGATGTTCAAAATTTTAATGTCTAAGTCATCAAGCATTTGTGACCTTACTTTTTTAGGTTAGTGTAAATATTGATTTCAAATATAAAGGATGGAGCAATCTAAAGCAATAAAATTATTGTGAAATTGCAGAGGTACCTTACATATTTATACAAATATAAGGAAATTCTTAATTTTATAATAATGCTTAATTTAGGTGAAGGTTAAGAAAATAAAGAACCTGTGATTTAATGATTTCCCGGAGATTAAATAATTCATTATTTGGAATTATATACAGGCAGGGTAGTATAAAAAAGTGGCCTCTGAGTGGGGGAACCCAGAGGCCGGGAACCTATCCGTTTTTGGGGGGAAAACGAACAGGTGGTTTTATTTTGGCAATATATGTGTATTTCAATTCTTTTTACGGCCAATTTCAAGGAAAGTTCCCTGGAAATCCTGGGTTCTGGCTTCAATTGTGCCTTTTTCACCAGAAAATGGCTGAAAGATTATTTTTGCTTTACCGTTTGACGTTTCGATGATGCTGCTGCCTTCGGGGGAGCCGGGAGCTCCTGCAAGTCTGCCCCCATTTAAAGCAGAAAAATATATCCTCTTATTATAGTTAACACATCTTCTTCCATCTTTATCCAGTATCTGCGCCGTAATTAAATAGCTGCCGTCGTGTATTTGTTCTGCTGTAAGTTTTATAGATGCCGGTTTACCATCAGGAAGTGTTGAGTAATTAAACGTTATGGTATCGGCTGCCGAAAATGTACTGTCTAAGCCTTTGGCTATTACTTCATTAATACCATCGGATAAATCCACTTCCCAGTTTAGCCCGCAGGCAGGGTATTTTTTTATATCCCTTGTTTTTTTGCCGGCGCTTATTCCGTTTACAAATAATTCAACTTCATTGCAGTTGCTGAATACTTTAATAAGGCTTTTTTCACCCGGGGAGCCGCGCCTTTCATCCCATGTGTGAGACTCTATGTAGCAGAATTTGGGGTTGGCAGTCCAGTAGCTTTTAAATACATAATATGCATCTTTGGGATTGTTACTCATGTCTACCAGTCCCTTCTGGTTAACATAAGGGATAGGGTTTTCCGGGCGGAGCGGGGTGGTAAAATCTCTGTATATCCACTGTGCTGCTCCGGGAAAATCTTCCAGGTTTTCAGTAATGTGGAGGTAGTAGTCAAACAGTGTTACTATGTAGTTTTCGCTCCAGTCGCCATTATTTGCAATGCTGGAGAAAGAGTTTTTGTTGATAGGCTCATCGCCTCCGGCAGATGTAACTTTATTTATGCCGTCAAAGGGATGTTCAAAGTGCCTGCCGGGGTGAGAGTCGCCGCCATATTCAGCATGGAAAAGGCGGGGATATTTATCCCAGGCATCCTTAATGATTTGTTCATAGTTAGTGTATAGGTCAGAGTACCAGCCGGACCAGATTGAAGGTGAGTAAACATCAACTACATTTTCTGCTTCAGGGAAGTAGCGGGAAGCAGTAAGCCTGCCGGGGTCAAGTTCTTTAGCTATGTTATTGAGGTGTTCAGCAAAAGCTTTAAGCGAATCAGGATTGCCGCCGTTGTCAAAGTCGGGGAGCCAGTCGCATTCATTTCCAATTGACCATATAATGATTGACGGGTGATTATAGTTTTGAGTGATCATTTCACGGAAAATCTTTTCAGTGTTCTGCTTCCATTCAGCAGGGCCAACACCGCCGCGGCACCAGGGGTTTTCGTCCCAAACAAGGAGACCCAGTTCATCACATGCACGGTAAACTTCAGGAGCCTGCGGGTAATGTGCAAGGCGGACAAAGTTTGCACCCATTTCTTTGATCATTTTCATATCTTCATGCTGGAGGAAATCAGGCAGGGCATTTCCGAAGCCTGCAAGTTCTTCGTGGCGGTGAGTTCCGCGAAGGAGAAGCCTTTCGCCGTTAAGATAGAAAGCACCGTGCTTTTTAAACTCATACCAGCGGTAACCTATTTTGTCTGTTTTCTGATCAACGAGTATGCTGTCTTTGTATAATGAAGCTTCAACTGTGTACAGGTATGGATTGGACGGAGACCACAGGTTTGGGTTATCAATATCAGGGAGTTCAATTTCAAGATTGTTTTCGCCGGTTTCGGGAGAGATTTTTTTTACGGCTTCAGATACTACGCTATCTGATTTATCCTTTACTGATATAACAAGCCTGTTAATTTTAGTTTGCCCGGAGCAGTTAAGCTGAAGTTTTACTTCAGTTTCAGCGGAGGATTTGGAAACATCAGGGGTACTGATAAGCATTTTGTTTATGTAATCAGGAGGAAGAATTTCAAACCAAACATTCCGGGTTATGCCGCCGTAAAGCACAAAGTCAGCTTTTTGCGAAGGGATAAGATTCGGGTCGTATGAGTTGTCTGCCTTTATAATTATTTTATTTTTTTTACCGGTTTTTACAAATTTTGTAATATCAACATAAAAACCGGTATATCCGCCAGTATGTGAACCAGCTTTTACCCCGTTTACATAAACTTCGCATTTGTTATTTACGCCTTCAAAGTAAAGCCTGTAAACAAAGGGGCGGTTGGTTTCAGAGATATATATTTCATTCTGGTACCATCCGGCAGCCCGCCTGTAACCAGGTACAGCATCAAGGGCATCAGTTTTATTCCATGTATGCGGGAGAGCAACAACACGCCATTCCTTACGCGTACCGCCCACATCAATTATATCCTGAACATTGTCTTCAAGATAAAGCCAGCCGGTGTTTATAAGGGCAGCACTGCGCGGGGCAGTTTGTTTATCAGCAATGCCAAGGGGCTGTGCGGTTAAAATGTTGTTAAATATTGTTGCAACGAGTATAAGATAAAATATGTGTTTCATAATGCGGATTTATATGTTCAATGATAATTTTCAGCAGGCAAAAAATACAAAGATGGAGTGAATAATCAATGTATGAAGATGGTTTTATGAGAGGTATTGTATTGGGGGAAAATTTATGCCGATTCTGCCTGCAGCAGAAACAGCGTAATATCTATTAATGTTTCACTTCTCCTTTTAATCATGGGGAAAAGTGAAACACTAACAGCAAATATATAAAAGGCAATTCAGCAGTTGGTATTGCCTAAGATTAATAATTATTTTTCAAACTTAGCAGATACAAATACCGGGAAATGGTCTGAAGGGTATCTTACCTGGTATACATCAGCAAGAACAGCGTATTTCTTTATTTCAAAGTCATTCTTACCGGTGAATATAAAATCAATTCTTGATTCAGGAAGTTTACATACCTGGAACCCGTTATAAGTTTCATCCGGCCCGTAAGGTTTTGATTTACTGATTGTTTTTGAATCGCTTAGTTCAGCGCTGAGTTTTTTTATGGGTGCTTCTGAAAGAGTTGAATTAAAATCACCCATAAGTACAAACGGGTATTCTTTTTTATTAATTGATTTAATCTTGTTTAATATAAGTTCAGCAGATTTTTCTCTTGCGACTGTGCCCATGTGATCAAAATGTGTGTTAAAAACAAAAAATTCTTTTCCTTTTTTTGTGTCTTTAAATAATGCATAGGTACAGATACGGTTTAGCGCTGCATCCCAGCCTTTACCGGGTACATCCGGTGTTTCTGAAAGCCAGAATGAATTTGTCTCAATTACTTTATATTTTTTATTGTTATAGAAAATAGCGCAATGTTCACCTGCAGGTTTGCCGTTTTCAACATCTCTTCCTATTCCAACATAGCTGAAATCAGGGAGGTTTTCATCAAGCCATTTAAGCTGGCTTTCAAGTCCTTCCTGTGTCCCAAAGATATCCGGCTTATAGAAATTAATTTGTCCTGCAATAAGTTCTCTCCTGTTTGGCCAAACATTATCGCCGTCGCCGGGGTTATCATACCTAAGGTTATAAGTTAAAAACTTTATTTCCTGTCCGAAAGATATACTGGCCGCCATAATTACCAAAAGAAATACGTAGAAAGATTTTTTCATTTATGGTTCTCCTGAAATTATTACAAAAAATAATAGGATTTGTTCAACTATATCAAATACATAGATTAAAAATAGCAAAGTTATTTTTAATAATGTGATAAAGTTATTATTTCCCGGTAAATGAGGCCGGGTACTGGACAAAATATTTTTTTGCGCTTTCAGTGTCATCAATCCATGTATCAAATTTTCTCTCATTTTCATAAAGGACGATTGTCCTTGCTCCCTGAAGCAGATATGAATAAAGATCAGTGCCTATTTTACATCCGTAACCGAGTGCAATATTATTTAATGTCCCGATAAAGCTATTGTTATGATCGTGCCCGCAGAATGTACCCATAACATCACCACATTCAAGAAATGCATTATAAAGGCCGGAGTTTATCTGTGGTGAATTGACGTTATCTTTTTTTTCTCCGACAGTAGTCGGTTTGTCTTTTACTGCACTGTATTCAGGCAGCGGTATATGAAAGAAAGCCAGAGCCGGGTAGGGGATTCCTTTATGTTCAGCAGTAAACTTTTTACTTTGTTCCCTGTACCATTTTACCTGGTTAAATTTAATCCAGTCATATCCCCTTGTATCGGGATAGAGATTTTCTTTTACGTAATCATGTGAATCAAAACAATATAATAAAGCGGCAGTTTTATTGTTTTTGGATCCGAGAATTTTCAGGATATAATTTCCTGAGCCGCTTAAATCCACGGGCCCGTTTTGTGACTGGTTATAGGGAAGTGTAACAAGGTACTGCATTATTGTTTTGTTACTAACCCCGGTTTCATGATCGTGATTACCGAATACAGCAGCCCACGGTATACCAGCATTTCTCATAGGGCTTGTAACTTCCGCCCATCCTTTTTTATAGTCGCCAGATACAAAAATATCTCCGGTTAATATTACAAGGTCAGGTTTTTCAGCAGATATTATAGCAGACATCAAATTTTTTATGCTGTCGCATCTTTGAACGTTATCCAGCCTGTAATGTACATCAGTAAACTGAACAATTCTGAATTGCCCATTGCTGCTGAATTTGAGCTGTTTCTTTTGCTGAGCAAAGGTAAATGCAGCGCTGTTGAGAATAATTATAATGAATAAAGTATAAGAAATATGGGGTGTGTATTTGTGATTAAACATAGCTGCCTTTTTTTTGAGAAATGTACAGTGCCAAACAGGCATTTATGCTGTATTAATAATAATAGGGCTGTACATAGATAATAACTGCTGATAATTGCAAAAATACTTTTATTGCAATTAAAAGATTAAGTAAAATACCAGCAAAATATAAGCTGATATTTTACAAAATGTTGAAATAATTGCTGTACAGGTTAGAAAATTAAACAGGGTGCAGGCGTGTATGTACTTTTTCATTAGTGGTTGACGGAGCCAACACTTAATCCCCTCCTTAGTGCAAGGAGGGGAAATAAGAGAAATTGATTTTATAATTATTTCTTTTTAAATGATTCAGGGTACTGAACAAAATACCTTTTGGCATTCCCGGTATCATGAAGCCATGTATCAAATTTTCTTTCACCTTCAGATAAAACAATAACCCTGGCGCCTTTATCATAATCGCCATAAGAATCCCTGCCGGTTTTACAACCATAGGCAAGAGCTATATTGTTTAGTGTGCCAATGTAATTGTTGTTATGATCGTGGCCGCAGAATGTTCCCATTACATCTCCGCATTCAAGAAATGCATTATACATGCCGGAGTTTATTTTAGGAGAACATACTTCTTCATCCCTGTTACCAACAGTAGTCGGGAATGTTTTTATACTGTTATATTCAGGAACAGGAATGTGAAAGAAAGCAAGTGCCGGATAGGGTTTGTTCCCGTTTTTTGCTGTATACTTTTTGCTTTGTTCCCTGTACCATTTAACCTGGTCAAATTTAATCCAGTCATAGTCACCTAATTCAGGATTATCTTTTTCGTAAGGGTAGTCATGAGAATCTATACAGTAAATGAGGGCTTTTGTATTCTTATCTTTTGAGCCTGCAATTTTAAGTATATAATTGCCTGAACCGCTTAAATCAGCCGGACCGTTTTCTGCTACTGTGTAATCAAGTGTTTCAAGGAATTCCATTATTTGTTTATTAGGTACTCCTATTTCATGATCATGGTTTCCAAAAGCTACTGCCCATGGTATATGTGCCTTACGCATTGGGCTGGTTACTTCAGTCCACCCTGTTTTATAATTTCCTGATGTAAAGACGTCGCCTGTTAAAATAACAAGGTCAGGCTTTTCTGATGCAAGAATAGAGGACATATTCTCAAGGACGCTGTCACATCTTTCCCTGTTATCAAGCATGTAATGGACATCTGTGAACTGTACAATTTTAAATTTTCCATCATTATTAAACTTAAGCTGTGGTTTCTTCTGTGCATAAGCTACAGAAGCAGCAGTCAGTATTATTAATAATAATCCTGTGGAAAGTATTTTCAGGTTTTTATAACTCAACATAATATGTTCCTTTGGTTATTGTTAAACACGGTTTCTGCAAGGATTTTTTGTCTTACCGGCAGGCACCTGTAGAAAGAAATAATGTAATAATTTACATAAATAAATATTATAGAAAATTAAATCTAAATAATTAATATATTAACTTTAAAATAAAAACAGCCGGGTTGACCGGCTGTTCAGTTTTGAATAAACTATTTATTTTGTGTAAAACAGCATTTCAGGACTGATTTCCTGCGGTTTTATGTTTTCTGCTGAATATTTTAATTTAAGTATACTTTCGCCGCTTCCCTGCAGGTATTCCAGCCTGATTCTATGATATCCGGCTTCAAGTGCAATGCTTCCCGGTTTTTCCTGGATGCCGTGCAGGCCGTCATTAGAAACAACTGTGCTGTCATCTATATAAAGATTAGAGCCATCATCTGACGAAAGAATAAAGTTATAAACAGCAGTTTCAGGAACTTTTATATACCCTTCATATTTCAGTGTGAAAAATTCGCCAGTGCTCCATTTTGTAAAATCAATAAAGGGTAATACACCGGATTCATCCGGACGGAGCTTTGAGAAATCAGGAATAAAATTCCAACCTTTGTCTTTCCCATTATAAAAATTATATTTAATTCCGGGAAAAGGATTATCAACAGGAATACTCTTAACGGGCTTAACTTTTTGAAAAGTCCTTTCAAGTGTACCGGAAGTATTACCATCCGGCCAGAAAGTTTTAGTTTTTACTGTACAGTTATTTTTTACAATTAATGGTTTTGTATATATTGGAGATGAAGCAGCCGGTTCGCTTCCGTCTAATGTATATCTTACCTCACCGTTTGGCGATTTATTTACCAGGGTAACTTTTACAGAATCGACAAAAACATTACCTGCTGATTCAATTGCGGGAGAAAGGTAACCTTTATGTATTCTTGTTATTATTCCCGGATCAATTTTTACAACTTTCCTGTCATAAGTCATAAGGCCGTTTACTTCAACCTCAACATCAGTGGTTTGTGTGTAAACAGCAGCAGACAGGCCTTTATCTCTTAAATCAAACAGGTTTTTAACGAGGCTTTCATAAGCATTTGTAAGTGAACTTTGATCATGGAAACTAACATAGCCCCAGTTGTTTTTCCCTGTCCATGTATGTCCTTCAAGGGGAAGTCCAAGTCCGCCAAATTCACCAAGTACTACAGCTCTTTTACTTTCAAGTTCAGGCATGCCGGGGCCGGGGTAAATATGAACATCGTGGACATCACCAACATTTCTGTCAGTCCATCCGCTTGTATTATTAACCAGCCGGGTTGGGTCAAGTTCCTTTACATAATTAGCTACGCCAGCAGTATTCCACTGCCCCCATCCTTCGTTAAAAGGCACCCACATTACAATACTGGGATGGTTATACTTTTCAGTAATCATTTCTTTCAGTTCCAGCATATACTGATCGGCAGATTCCTTTGTCCTTTCAATATCAGGATCATTAGGCCCAATGCCCCTGTCACCGCTTGGCATATCCTGCCATACAAGCAGTCCAAGTTTATCGCACCAGTAATACCATCTGTCGGGTTCAACCTTAACATGCTTGCGTGCCATATTAAAGCCCATCTTTTTTGTCATTTCAATATCAAAGCGGAGTGCTTCATCTGTAGGCGCAGTATATAATCCGTCAGGCCACCAGCCCTGGTCAAGCGGGCCAAACTGGAAGAGTACTTCATGATTAAGTGTTATACGCGGAATACCTTTGGCATCTTTTTCCACCCATATCTCTCTCATACCAAAATAACTTTTTACTGAATCAACTGCTTTTCCATTGCCATCTCTAAGTTTAAGTGAGAGGTTATAAAGATACGGGTTGTCTGGAGTCCACAACTTTGGAACAAATACAGGCATTACAATTGCTTTATCAGCTTTATTTATAGTAGATACAACTGTTTTATTACCTTCACTTACAACTGCTTCAATTGTATAGGTTGTATCAGTATTTATATTGGATGATGTTATAGTAACAGTGTTGTTGCCAATATTAGTAGTTAATTTAAGAGCATTTATATACTGCTGCGGAACAGGCTCAAGCCATACTGTCTGCCAGATACCGGTTACTGCAGTATACATAATTCCGCCGGGCTGTTCTACCTGTTTCCCATGCGGCTGAGTTCCTTTGTCTGTCGGGTCCCAGACAGAAACAACCAACTCCTGCTTCCCTTTTTTGTTCAGGTATTTTGTAATATCGCAGGAAAAATTATCATAGCCTCCTTTATGTACATCAACATAATTTTTGTTAACCCATACTTTGGCTTCCCAGTCAACAGCGCCGAAATGCAGAATAATATTTTGCCCTTTCCAGTTTGCCGGGATTGTAAAAGTTCGTCTATACCAGAGATTGTTAGTCGCTCCCACCTTTTTGTTAACGCCTGATAAGGCTGATTCAACAGCGAAAGGGACTAATATTTTACCGTCATATTTAGCGGGTTTAATATCATTCTTTTCTTTAATTGCATAATCCCACAATCCATTCAGGTTCATCCATTTATTTCTGACTAACTGCGGGCGGGGATATTCGTTCAGGACATTATTGGGTTTTACATCTTTTGCCCATTCAGTCATAATATGTGTTGTTACAGGTTTCCATGAATTCTTTTTCCCCTGTGCAAACACACAACTAAAAGTAAAAAGAGCAAGGAAAGAAAAAACAAAGGTACTTTTTATTAATCTCATTTGATTATGCCTTTATTTATACGCAGTGAATATTTATCTGAGAAGGAAAAATAAAACCTTATTCTGAAAAATAATAAGAATTAACAGCCTGAGTTTTATAAATATGAAAATAAGTACTAAAAACTTACAAGAAGCACGTTAGCATTATATGTCTGTTTAATATATGCGACAGCACATATATTAAACAAGAGAAATGAAATATAATAAGAGTTTTGATTTATTATAACCCTGTTTTGTTTTGATTTCCTGCCAGCAGATTTATTTTTACGAATATTGGACAGCAATGGCTTCAACAATTATATTTAAGTTATATTTTACTTTTTATAAAGGAATAGTAATGAGGGAAATATTCATGAAGTATGCGTTATGCTGCAGTTTAATCATAATTATATCGGGATATTTTACTGATTATTATTCCCGCCAGGCGAATGGCGAAAAGTATATTGCAGTTTCTGATACTACAATATTTCCGCAGGGTACTTTTGAGGCATGTCACGCAAGCACAATTGTTGAACTGACTCCGGGTGTACTCATGGCTTCATGGTTTGCCGGTGCATACGAGGGGGCTGATGATGTTGCAATATGGACTTCTATATATAAAGATAAGAACTGGTCAAAACCGGTAATTGCTGCCTCCGGAAAAGGGATTGATGAAAAACCAATGCCCTGCTGGAATCCTGTATTGTTTAAAAACAACGAGGGTATATTATACCTGTTTTATAAAGTTGGGCCAAATCCAAGAGAATGGTGGGGGATGGTTATACGTTCCTCTGATGATGGAGAAACATGGTCAGCCCCGGAAAGGCTGCCGGAAAATATCCTGGGCCCAATAAAAAATAAGCCGATTCAGTTGAAAAACGGAAATATACTTTGCCCTTCAAGCGTTGAAAGTGTTGATGCAAAAAAATGGACTGTACACCTGGAAATAACTGATAAAAATTTAACAAAATGGGAAAAAATTGAAATTGCTGCTGATGATTCTGTGGGGGTAATACAGCCAACTATACTTCAGCATAAAGACGGAAGATTGCAAATGTTATGCAGAAGCAGGCAAAATGTTATTTATGAAACATGGTCAAAGGATGAAGGAAAAAGCTGGAGCAAATTATGCCCAACCAAAACACCAAATCCAAATTCCGGTATTGATGCGGAAACTCTTAAGAATGGTGAATTTATACTAATATATAACCCTCTGCTGCAGGGTAAAGACTGGTTTTACGGCAGAAATGTGCTTAATGCCGCAATTTCCAAAGATGGTGAAAACTGGGAAGATATATTTCAGTTAGAAAATGAAAGGGAAGGAGAATTTAGTTATCCTGCCGTAATACAGGCATCAGACGGAACAATTCACATAACATATACTGACAGAAGGAAGAATATTAAGCATGTTGTTTTGAAAAAACAGCACTAATAATGATTATATACCCTCATATAATATAGGAAGTTAAAGGCTCTTCCAATTTTATTTTTGCAAACGGATGTTTTTTGAACTTGCAGCGAAGGTATTAGCAGTATCTATCGTCTAAAAACAAGTCGAAAAGAGACAGAACTGTGCCAATCTGCAATTGTAAAAAGGAACATTCTATATGAAAAAAGCCTTTCTTTTAACATTTTTAGCTTTTTCCGTAATTGTCTGCGCTCAAAGCAAAATGTATATACACCAGGGGAGTGTAACCAATGGAGCACCGTTAAGCCAAATTGACAGCATGTATTTTGGTGGCAGCGGGAAAACACTGAATTTTAGTTTAGGCGGAAATACCGCTGTGTATTCCCTGTCAGATATAGACAGCATTTCATTTACAGATAATACAGATACTATATTCGTAAACTATGACGGCAGTTCTGTTTCGGTTATTAATCCAATGGCTTACGAGGGAATAAGCGTAAGCAGCACCGGCAGTTATGTTACTATAACTTCAACAACTGATACAAAAGATATTACATATAAAATTTCCGGCAGTACAACTGAAGGAATGCTTAAAATTTACAGCGGGAAAAGATTCAATCTTGTACTTAGCGGTGTAAACATTACAAATCCATCCGGCCCGGCCATAAATATACAGTCAAAGAATAAAGCAAGTATAACATTAACTGATGGTACAGTAAATATTCTTACAGACGGTACAAGTTATGACGATACGCTTGTTACAGAAAGCGGCGATGTTGAAGACCAAACCGCAGCATTTTATAGTAAAGGCGATTTGGTGTTCAGCGGAGCAGGAAGCCTGACTGTTAACGGAACAGGTGCAAACAAACATGCAGTTTTCAGCAAAGATGAAATTGATATTGAGAGCGGGCAGGTTACAATTACCTCAGCTGCCAAAGACGGCCTTCATGGCGATGGCATTGTTATAAAAGATGGTACTGTAAATATTAATTCCACAGGTGATGCAATAGATGGTGATGAAGGAGCAATTAAAATTTCCGGTGGAACAGTAACATCTGTAACCAACACGGAAGGCTCGGACGGAATTACATGCGACAGTACCCTGGAAATATCAGGAGGTACAGTTAATGTAACTGTCGGCGGTAATCAATCCAAGGGGATTAAAGCCGGACAGGTTATAACATTAAGCAGCGGAAATATTACTATAAATACTTCCGGTAATGCAGTGCTTGAAACCTCAGGTTCTGGTTATGACCTTTCATACTGCACCGCAATTAAGGGCGATACTCTCGTTAATATTACAGGTGCAGATATTACAATAAAGTGTACAGGAGTTGGCGGCAAAGGGATTTCAAGCGATAATAATATTATTATAACAGCAGGAAATGTTAATATAACAACAACAGGGAACGGGGCATCTTATAAAAATTCAAGCGGTGTTACTGATGTTTATAATGCTACATGCCTGAAGGCTGACTCATCTGTTATTATACTTGGGGGAACAGTTATTACATCCAGCTCAGGTTCAGCAGGTAAAGGAATATCAGCAGATGCAGGGCTTACAATTGGTGATGATACAAATACCCCGGTTGTAAGTGTTACTACTACCGGCACATCAATTGCAGAATCCGGTTCCGGTATGAACCGGGAATATGCGGAAGCCAAAGCAATAAGCTGTAACGGCGCTGTTGTAATAAATAACGGAACTGTTACAATTACATCAGCAGATGACGGAATAAAGTCAGAAGTATCTGTTACTATAAACGGAGGGACAGTTAATATTGCAAAATCAGTTGAAGGTATTGAAAGTCCGCTGATAACTGTAAACGCAGGTGACCTGAGTATTGCTGCATCAGATGACGGCTTTAATGCTACCAAGGGCAACGGAGGAGAGCAAAATGATGGAAGTTATCTTTACCTGAAAGGCGGGAATGTATACGTTAATACTACAAACGGTGACGGGCTTGACAGTAACGGCAATATAGTAATGTCAGGCGGAACTGTTGTTGTTAACGGGCCATCGTCAAATCCTGAAGTAGGCATAGACTATAACGGCACATTTATTATATCAGGCGGGATACTTGTAGCAACAGGGCCTAATTCAGGGAATATGATACAGGCAACAAGTACAAGCTCATCGCAGTATGCAATTAAAGCTACATCAAGTTCACAGGTAAGTTCATCAACATTATTTCACCTGCAGGATGCAAGCGGTACTGATATAGTAACATTTAAATGTGTCCGTAATTATTATTATGTGGTAATATCAACCCCGTCACTTGTCAGCGGGGGTTCATATTCAATTTATACCGGCGGTACATATAATGATGGTACAAACAGTAACGGCTATTATACCGGCGGTACATATTCCGGAGGAACTTTCAAAAAAACATTCAGCATAACAGGCAAAGTAACCAGTGTTTCATTCTAATATAAAGGGATATTTACAATGAAAGTTTTTATAAAAAGTTTATCTATAATATTTTTAATGAGCATAAGTACAGCTTATTCACAAACTTATTACATGAATGTTTGGTCTAACGGCAGCGCAACATCAATCCCGGTAAGTGAAATCAGCAGGATAACATTTGCAGATATACAGAGTGCAGTTGGGAATGAGAGTGCACAGACAATTATTAAAAACTTTGCGCTGCTGCAGAATTATCCAAATCCGTTTAATCCTTCAACAACAATAGAATACCAGCAGCCGCAGGCAGGGAATGTAGAAATAAAAATATTCAGTGTTAATGGTGAACTTGTTAAGAGTTTCAGTTCGGAACACGGCAGCGCAGGACAGTATTCTGTGGTATGGGACGGAAAAAGCGATGCAGGAGTATCCGTAAGCAGCGGGATGTATATATACCGGGTTACTTATGGAACTTCAATGCTGGCAAAAAAAATGCTGCTGATAAAATGATATACAGCGCTGCATGGTTAACCGGAAGTAAAAATAAAACAAAAACAGATATCTGAGAGATTACAATGAAGTTTACATACATAGTCATAATTGCAGTACTGTTACAGTCTGCCGTGTTTTCCCAGTCCATGAAAATTTATAAAGCTGATGAGACGACTGTTAATTTTAATCTTGCTGAAGTAGACAGTATTACGTTTTCTTCAGTTACAAAAAGTATAGCATTAAGTAAAAGCAACTGGGAATGTTTTGTAACGTCACTGGCAAAAACAGCAGTTGAACCTGCCGAAGGTGTTTATGAAGAAAATAATGAGGGTTTAAAAATATATGGTGCGGGAAGTGAGACAACCCGTGCACTGCGGCTGAAGAATGTTGGAGAAAGTATTATAACAGGTAAAACAGTTTATCTGAAGTGGAAACTTTCAGGCAGCGGGGCAGTTACATCTGACCTGTATGCTGATACAGTTAATTTTAACTCTGCCGGGAAAGCGCTGAGTGTTTCTTCTTCACTTATAAGTACTGATACATGGTACTATTCAAGAATAACAACATCTGACGGCACTGCAAAAACTATAACGTCAACAGGTACTTATGACAATAACGGGGGAACGCCGGTTTTTTCTGCAGGTGTGAATCTAACCGGTAATGCTGTAACTTTTTCTTTTGGTATCTCTGCAGAAAGTGGAGTTTATGCGCTGCTCGGCGAAGCAAGGGTAGAGTAAGGGCACAAAAGGTGTGCGGAGTTATAAACGGTTAAAACCGTTAGGGGATATAATGTTATGTGTTATTGCCCCGGGTTGAAACCCGGGGTTATCCTTTCAGGTATGACTTAACCAACCAGATATGCTAATAATAAAACCCGGTATTGCCTGTTTGTACCTGTATAAACCAGATACCATGTTATATTAATCCATGTCAGTAATAGGGGAATTTATATTGTATTTGGTGATAAACAGCTGATATTCCTCAGAAAAACTTTATATTCTGTGATATTCTTTTTACCCTTGTCTGCCAGGGGGAAATAGCATTCAGCCCATAATAAAAATGCCCGTTTTGTAATAAAATTAACCCTAATTCCCGGAAATTAAACATAAATACAAGAGTTTGTTGAACTGAGGGGTTATTATTATTATTTCCGATATTTTACATTATTTATCATTTTACAGAGACTACCATGGAATATTTATAAAATTGCGCAGCTTCTGTAATAAAAGAAACAGAAGAATTTTTATCCTAAACAGGCCATTGGTATAAAAAATATAAAATAACTCCTGCCGCTTCTGTTGAAATATCAATCGGAATGAATGGAGATGTCTGTAAAACTGCAAGGTATTTTTATTTTACTTCTGCTGATAAACTAATTTAATTCTAACGGCTTATTCATAAAGAACACTATTGATTTTTTAACTTAAACATTTAGAAGGTATAGTAATGTTAAAGCATTTTTTAAAGACAAATACAATCAGGCAATTTAGAATTATAATTATTGCGGCCGCTTTTGTTTTTATAAATACCATACCCGGGCATGCCCAGTTTATTATAGGTACATTCATTGATCCGTGTTTATCAACAAGTACTGATACAACAAACATTGCACAAGTAAAAATTGATTCCGCCAGTTTTAAGAAAGCTAAGGATGCATACTTTAACCTCCTTACCGGTTACGGAAACAGTATGACTCTGAATAATACAGAAGCCGGAATGGACTACGCACTTTACATAGCTTCTAAAACAGGGTTAAAGTACTTAGTCAGAGATGACAGGTTTATTAACGGAGCTGCTTTTAACCCCGAAATTGCCGGCTCAATTGTTAAACATTATAAAGGACTGGACAATGCACGAAGAGATGCAATGTATGGCTATAATATTATTGATGAACCTGTTCTGAAAGCTGCTCCTAATGTACAGAAATGGATTTCATATTTTAGGAAAAATGACCCGGATAAACTTGCTTATGTAAATCTTTTGCCTGATTTTGGATTAAGCAGCAGAAAAGAGTATGAAAAATATCTTGATACTTATCTTTACAACAGGAATCCGCTTAATAATCCACTTGTAGTATCCTATGATAACTATCCTTTTCATTTTAAGGATACACGCAATTATTTTTATAATCTTTACATAATAAGAAAGAAGGCAGGCGGCAGGCCATTTTGGTGCCACCCGCTGGCTTCAGAACATCTGAGTTATATTAACCCGGATGAAAATTATATAAGGTTTATGGTTTTTTGTCCTATTGCATACGGTGCAAAGGGGGTAATTTATTTTACTTATGAAAAGCCCGACGAACCGGATTATAAAAACGCTATTATGACTGATTGTACTGTTGAATGCAAATATTCCACAATTAAGACTATTAATCATTATCTGACTGATATTATTGCACCAGTAGTAATGAATTCAAAAAGCCTTGGCGCTTTCCATAAGTCAAACAGCGGCAATCCCACAGGAGAAATACTATCTAAAGAGCAGATGCTAAGCTCCCGAACTCCTCTTTTTGCCGATTTGTTTGGGCATACTCTAATGGTCGGTGTTTTTCAGGATAATAATAATGCTTCAACCTTCTATGGACTTGTTATAAATAAAGGACTTCTGAAAATTAAAAATGTAAAAATTATTCTAAAGGGAGGCGATTACCGTACAAAGATTACCGTTTCTCCATCAGCAGAAAACTATGCCGGCAATTCAACATACACAAAACCCGATGACGAAGAATATAATTCCGTAACTAATGAAACTAAGATTTATATAGATGCTCTTGCCGGAGGGGAAGGCAGAATTCTAAAAGTTGAAGGTGTAAAATATATTAATAATAAATGATTAAAATATTAAAGGCAGTTGTCTCTAATTTTGGAGTTTTTCCTTATTGTATAAAAGTGAAGAAGACTGGTTCACGCAAAGAAGACGCAAAGTCCGCTAATAAGGGAGAGGCGGACTTTTTATTTATGAAACTATGTGAAAACTGATTAAAAATCAGCACTTTACACATGTACCGGAGAATTAAACATACATACAAGCCCCGGCAGGAAAGTAAGATTATAATTAATTTGTTAATTGGCAGATTTATGTAAATTCAGGGAGGTACCCTGTTTAGAATTAATGAAATTCCACATAATACAGGCTGATAGTGAAAAAAACCGGATTTGTTATAATTTTAATATTATTAAGCAGTGTTTTGATTATTTCAAATACCTTTGCCGGGGTGCCTTCTGATACAGAAAATGCAATACCTGATGAAATAACCGCAAATAACGGGACGCTTACAGTAAAATTTGACTTAACAAGAGGCGGGGCTATAAGTTTTATATCTGTTTCCGGCAGCGGCAGAAATCTTGTTAATATACATGATGAAGGGCGGTATATCCAGCAGTCATATTATGCCGGGAAAGAACTGGATAGAAAATCAGAAGGGCAGTCCCCGCGGTGGTCACCATGGTCATGGAATCCGATCCAGGCAGGAGATGACTTTAAAAACCGGGCAAAAATAATTGATTTCAGCCAGTCAGCCGAAACACTTTACACAAAATGCATCCCGATGCTGTGGGATATGAACAATAAACCTGCCGAAGCAATTATGGAGCAATGGGCTTTTTTATCCGGGAATATAATTAAAGTACATAACAGATTAACCTGCGCAAGAACTGACACCATTTATGGTGAAGATATTTTAAGCGACCAGGAACTGCCGGCTCTTTATCCTATATCATCACTGTATAAACTTTATTATTATGCCGGTAATAACCCATTTTCCGGCGATACTCTTTCAAGTCCTGAAGTGGTTTTACTCTCAAGCGGATTTTGGGGAAGATACCCTGAAGTTCCTGAACACTGGATGGCTTTTACAGACAGCAGCAACTGGGGCATGGCAGTTTATAACCCGCTATGTACACATTTTATTGCAGGTATGTCTGGTAAACCGGGGGGAGAATCAAAAGACGGTTCTACTTCATATATAGCGCCAATTAAAAAAGAAAAGTTTAAAAAGAACTCTGTTTATGAATATGATTATTATGTAATAATAGGCACGCTAAAAGATATAAGAGAAAAAATTTACTTGTTAAATACAAAAGGATTCCCGGGATAATGAAAAAGCATTTAATCTGTCTTTTTTTAGCAGTAAGCCTTGTAAATATTTATGGTGGAACCAAAGTTGAAGTCTGGAAACAGGCAGAACTTGTATTTAATGGCAGCAGGTGTTATGACAATCCTTTCCTGGATGTTGAAGTGAATGCGGTGTTTGTAAGCAGTGAAGGCGATACAATAAAGCGCCCCGGTTTCTGGGATGGTGAAAGTACATGGAAAGTAAGATTTGCTCCGACAAAAACAGGTAAATGGAAATATACAGTATTTAATAATGTGGACGACAAGGCCCTTGAGGGGAATGGCTATATTGATGCTGTGAAATATAACGGGCAAGTACCTGCTTTTAAAAATGGTTTTGTAAAGATATCAGAAGACAAACGCCATTTTGTTTTTAACAACGGCAAACCATTCTTCTACATTGGAGATACTCATTGGTTTATAACGCTTGAAAAATGGGATGAGTGTAATGTTAAGGGGTGCCGTTCTCAATTTAAATTTATGGCGAACAAAAGAGCACAGCAGGGATTTACTGTTTACCAGGTGCAGACAAACGGCTGCCCGCTTGTTGAAGACAGTGTTACTTCTGTTGATGTATCTGCGTTCAGAGATATAGACAGGAAGTTTGATTACCTTGTAAACAAGGGCTTTGTAATAACAACTGCTATTGGTTCTGCCCATAATTATGCTTTAAGGCTTGGCGTTAAAGGTGCAGAGAGGCTGGCAAAATACTGGGTGGCGCGTTACGGCGCTTATCCTGTTATCTGGATGACAGCGCAGGAAGTAGACCTTGATAAACATAAATACCTGGATATATGGAAAGCAGCGGCTGAAGAGATTGATAAGTATGATGATTACAGGCATCCGCACAGCGCTCACATGTGGGATAACAGCAATGCAGGCATGTTTGATAAAGATGAATGGCATAACTTCAATATGGTACAGGGAGGGCATATAATATGGGGCGGAGGAACACAAACAAAAGATTTTTACAAAAATTTTTATGGGCATAATCCGGTAAAACCTTTTCTTGAAGCAGAAGCTAACTATGAAGGATTGGGAAAAGACAAGCAATGTACAACTGAAGATATAAGGAATGCAGCATATAAATCTATGTTATGCGGAAGCCTTGGGTTTGGTTACGGTGTACAGGGAATCTGGGAAAACTGTTATACTACAGAAGACTGCGGATGCTGTGCAGAATGGGGCGCAAAATCCTGGTATGACGGGCTTATGGCTGAAGGCGGAAATCAAATGATTATAATGAAGAAATTTTTTCAATCGTTTGAGTGGTGGAAACTTGAACCATGTTTTGATGATAATAACCGGGTTACAATTAATTCAGATTCTGATAAAGAAAGAGAGAAAGCGGTTTTATCATCCATATCGGACAAAGTGTTTATATTGTATCTCTATTCAAAAGATAATATAGCTGTTACAATTAAAAATCTTAATAAAAATAAAAGTTATGATGTGAACTGGTTTAATCCGCGCAATGGTAAATATGAAAAAGCTGCGGTAAAGAATATCACAGGCATAACAGAATTCAAAGCTCCGGATAAACCGTCTGAAGCTGATTATCTGCTTGTAATTAAGCAGTCTGGTAAATAATACAGTTTTAAATATAAGGATGTACAAAATGTTTAAAATAAGTAAATACCTTTTTGCAGCGTTTCTGGTAATAAATATATACGCAGGAGAAAAGAGTCCTGCAGATTATGTTAATCCGTTTATATGTACACAGGGAGATCACGGACAGTGGCTTCCTGCAGCTAAGGTGCCATTTGGAATGGTGGAACTATGTGCAGATACATATCCCGGCAGCCTGACTGCTAACGGAAATTATGCGCATGGAGGTTATGATTATTCAGACAGTCAGCTTAGAGGTTTCAGTGTTTTTCATAAAGGAAGTTCAGGCGGAACAAGAGCAGTTGACAGAGCCGGGCGGCTTTCATTTCTGCCGTTTACTTCTGTTCCATCAGATACTCTTTTTGCTAATCCTGTAGTGGACTTTGACAAGAAAAGTGAAACTGCAAAGCCGGGTTATTATTCTGTTAAACTTGTAAAAGACAATATACTTACAGAGCTTACAGCTACCGGGCATACAGCATCGTACAGGTATACTTTCCCTGCTGGCAGCAGCTCTAAAATATTTTTATCTGAAGGTAACAGGGAAAGAATAAAAAGCCTGACAAGCAACCTTATTAATGAAAAACTTGTTGAGGGTAAACTTGATATATACAATGGTACTTATTTTGTAATCGAATTCAGTGCCCCGGTGAAAAAAACAAGCGTGTGGAATGGCAAAGAACTTGTCGAAGGAAATAAAACAGACAAACTGCACAATGGCGGGCTTATATTGGAGTTTGGGGACCTTAAAGGGAAAGCAGTGGAAATAAGAGTTGGAGTTTCTCTTATAAGCATTGAAAATGCAAAAGAAAACCTGTCAAAGGAAAATCCGGCATTTGATTTCAGCGGAGTTAGAAAAAAAGCATTTGCTGCCTGGAATGATGTATTAAGCAGGATAAGTGTTAAAGGGAATAATGATGAATATAAAACGATTTTCTATACAGCTCTTTATCATACATGCTTTCTGCCGGTTACAATTACCGATGTAAACGGTATGTACCCCGGGCTGGATGAAAAAATTCATAAGGCTGAAGGTTATGTACATTATGATGATTATGCTTTCTGGGATTCATTCAGGACAAAATACCCGTTATACAGTTTATTTGTTCCCTCAGTCTATAAAGATATAGCAAAATCGTTAATGGATCTTTATCAGCAGGGAAACTGGGACAGGCCGGATGGCACACACAAACCGCACGGGCCCGGTTCCGGATTTGATCTAAAAGGTAAGAATGATTTTATTGTTTTTGATAACTGCCGCAATGAACACATGCTTATGGTTGCATGTGATGCTTATTTTAAGGGTATATCAGGGGTTGATATTAAAGAAATGTATCCTTACCTGCGCAGGGAAGCATTGATGCAGATGAATGAAAAATATGATAAGATTGGATTCATACCTGAACGTGCTGATGAGACAGGTGAATTTAGCTGGGACAGCTGGTGCGTTGCGCAGGCGGCAAAAGCAGCTGGTAATAATACTGACTATGACTACTTTATGAAAAGAGCCAATTACTGGCGTAATACATGGGATCCTTCTATTAAATATTTTCGCGCGCGCTCTGCCGATGGTACCTGGCTTGATTTCCCGGATGATCCTGCTGAAAACAGGGAAAAGTATACCTATGAAGGATCAAAATGGCATTGGCGCTGGAATGTACTTCATGATGTCCCTTCACTGGTAGATGTAATGGGCGGCAATGAAAATTTTACAGAGCAACTGCAGTACTTTTTTGAACATGACTTATATACAGCCGGCAACCAGCCCGATTTACATGCACCATACCTGTTTAATTTTTCAGGAGCTCCATGGCTTACACAAAAATGGACTTACAGAATATTAACACAGCCAATTCTGCAGCGTTACGGCACACATGGTTTTTTTGATAAGCCAATATTTGGTAGAGTATATAAGAATGCTCCTGACGGGTATCTTGAAGAAATGGATGATGATTACGGGTGTATGTCATCATGGTATGTATTAAGCGCTATGGGTTTATACCAGGTATGCCCCGGCAATCCGGTTTACCAGGTAACAACTCCTATATTTGATGAGATTACAATAAAGCTTGACAGCAAATTCTACAAGGGTAAAAAATTTACTGTTAAAGCTAAAAATCTTAGTAAGGATAACTATTATATTCAGTCAGCTATGCTTAATGGCAAGCCATTCAACCGTGCATGGTTAAATCATGATGAAATTACTGCAGGCGGAGAACTTGTGCTTGTGATGGGGCCTCAGCCAAATAAGGCATGGGGTGTGAGTAAGTAAAACCTATGATTGTTTTTAGTTGCTGAGAACGGGAGAATTAACAGACAAATCTCCCGTCCTCCGCAGAGCGGAGTCCACTCTCTTTACTAAAGAGGAACTGAGAACAGGGTTGTGAATATTCAATAATATAAATGTTGCATGAAATTAAAACTATACAACGTGGTTATATTCTTTCTATTTGTCGGCTGTATTTATGCCGGCGGTGTTGAGCAAAAAAGCTTCTATGTTTCGACAACCGGTTCTGATAGTTTTGACGGCAGTATAAGTTCTCCTTTTGCCACAATTGAAAAAGCACGCGATGTAATAAGGAAGGAGAAAAGCAGTAATGCTTTAACTGCATTTACAATTTACCTTAGAGAAGGTACTTACCATATTTACAAAACTATAGAATTTGATGAACTGGATGCGGCAAAGGATGAAGCCCCTACAATTATAAAAGCTTATAACAATGAGACAGTAAGAATATCTGGCGGTATAAGTATAAAATCTGAATGGATTGGGAAGGTTAGCGATACAACAGTCTCTGAACGGTTTATAACACGGGCAAAAGATAAGATACTGCAGATTGATTATTCTTCACTTAATATCAATGAGGGGCAGATTGTTCCCCGCGGCTTTGGCAGGCCTGTATCAGTAATCCAGATGGAATTATTTACAAAGGATAAAGCTTATTTTCTTGCCCGTTATCCAAATTCAGGTTTTGAACGTATAGTTAAGGTGATAAAAAAAGGGTCTCAGCCATCCGGGGGCGATCTATCCGGTAAAGGAGGGACAATTGAATATACGGCACCGCGGATAGACAGGTGGAGCATGGCGGAAGATGCCTGGATTGGCGGGTATTTTGGATATGGATTTGCTGACGATGCAGTTGCTGTTAAAAATGTTGACAGCAAAAGAAACAGGATTACAACAAAGCAGCCTACATTTTACGGATTTTCTTCGGGCGAACAATTTCATGGCTTTTATGGCTTTAACATGATTGAAGAGCTTGAAGCGCCCGGTGAGTATTATGTTGATAGGAAAAATAAAAAAATATATTTCATCCCTTATGATGAAAGTGATTTGTCAGATTTAAGTCTTTCAGTAATTGAAGAACCACTAGTTGCAATTGAAAATTCATCAAACATATACTTTGAGAATGTTTACTTTGAGTGTACGCGCGGAATGGGTGTTTATGTTGAAGGCGGAAATGATATACACTTTAGTTCATGTACATTCAGGAACATTGGCACAGCTGCATTATGTTTTGGAAAGGGAGTAAAGACATATACGAACTTCCGCGGTGAAACAGTAACTGAACTGGCTTCGAGAACTTTAAGTACATTTCATGCGCCTGAAGGCAGAAACTGCGGAAAAGACCATGTAGTAGATAACTGCGAAATTTATAATACAGGTTCAGGCGGAATATTTATAGGAGGCGGAAGCCGGATTACTCTTGAACGGGGAAATAACAGGGTAACAAACTGCTATATACGGAATGTTAACAGGTGGAATAAAACATATTCTCCCGGTGTTCTTGTTGACGGTGTTGGCAATGTAATAGACCATACAGAAATATCTGAGTGTTCAGGGCCCGGAATTATGCTTAACGGGAATGACCATCTTATTGAGTATAATATAATCAGTAATGTTTCTACTGAAGGTGAAGATATGGGGGGATTCTATTATGGCAGGAACCCTTCCGAACGCGGGAATATACTTAGGTATAACTATTTTCACCATATAGGAAATGGCGGCGTGAGTGCAAAAAAAGCCGGCATTTATCATGATGACGGCGCCTGCGGGATGAAAGTTTATGGTAATATTTTTTATAAAGCAGGTGACTTTGCTGTTGAATTAGGCGGGGGAAGCGATATAACATATACAAATAATATATTTATTGAAGTGCCAATTGCATTCTTTGTTGATAACAGGCTGCAGAACTGGGGAAAAGAATTTATTAGTGACAGCGGGATATACAGAGAAAGACTAAACGCAGTTAATATTGATAAACTTCCATACTCTGATGCTTATCCCAATCTTGCAAAATACTGGACTGACAGTCTGGGTTTGCCGCAGAGAAACAGCGCAGACCTGAATGTGTTTTATAATATACCGCAGTTGATTGACGGGTCAAAAAGCTGGCTGAAGTTTGGTAATAATTTAATTACCAATACTGACCCGGGATTTGTGAGTACCGGTAAAATGGATTTCAGGTTGAAGAAAGACTCGCAAGTATTTACAGCTCTGCCCGGGTTTCAGAACATACCATTTGAAAGAATAGGAAGGCAGGTTAAAAATACTGAACCGGACGAGGAAAACTGCAGCACCAAAAGGCTTTATGTATATACAAAAAAAATAATAAACGATGATTTCCTCGGAGTTAACGGTGTTTATCATGGCTTTGCATTTATGCCGGAACAGGCAGCACGGGGCATGAATGATAAGGACAGGGAAAGAGAGTTTTCAAGAATAAAAAACATGGGGCTGAACATTGCCCGCACATGGTACCGCCCTGACTGGGCATGCGGCAGCAGTCTGTATAATGAGTTTAATCTTAAATCTAAAAAGATGGAAGCATTCTGCAGTTGGCTGGATAAAATGAAAGAGCTTAATGTTGATGTTGCCATTCAGGCAGGGTGGTGGATAACAAAAGATACTTATTATGGCAATGAACAGCCGGATACTGTTAAAGATCCTGCAAGGTATGCTGAATGGATAAGAGAATCATTAAACTATCTTATTAACATAAAGGGCTACACAAATATTAAATACCTGGTGTTGTTTACTGAACCTTTAAATTATAATTCCGGTATAGTTCCGGCAGGTACAACGCAGCAGGATTATTATGAAAAAGTATGCCGTTCTATACATAATGAACTTGTTAAAGCAGGACTAAGAGATAGGCTTAAGTTTGTCGGCCCCAACAGCGGCAGTACTCGTAATGCACAGTGGGTTGGATGGGCAATGGAGAAGATGAATGATATAATAGATATATACAGCTGGCATGCATATAATGCAACAAGATTTGACCGTGAATACGGCGGATGGAAGGATATTACTGATATTGGTAAAGATAAAATTGCAAAAACCGGAAAGCTTTTCTGGATTGATGAATACGGTGCAGGCTACCCGGATGAGTCAGTAAGGTTTCAACCTGACTATGGAAATTACCTTGCGCAGTGTATTTCAGCTTTTGCTAATTCAGGTGCACAGACCTCGTTAATCTGGCTATTGATGAACCAGTTATATCCTTCGCCACTTGAACATGCTGACGGCAATGATAGTTTTTATAACGGGGTTCACCGCTGGGGTCTTACCAGGTGGCCGCATGATTCTCAACAGGATTCAACAAAACCATACCCTGCATGGTATGCTTTCAGTATGATGAGCCGTTACCTGCCGGGAAGGAATGGTGTAAAAGTCCTACAGACAGCTAATGATGACAGTCTTTACATAACAAGTGTTAAGCTGCCGGGAAAAGGGATTTCAATACTGGTTGTTAATGCATCTCATAAAACACAGAAGTTTGAAATTAAGTTTGACAGTAAGCAGGAACTGACGCTCTGCAGGCATTTATATGATCCGGCCAACGTGGTTGTTACAGAAGATGCTGAAATGATAAAAAAGGATAAAGATTATTCTCTTATTGGTGATATATTCGCTGATGAACTGCCGGCAAGAGGCGTTGCTGTGTATACAACAATAGAGTAAGTAAGGGTTTTAAGGAAAAATGCGGGTTCTCTTTTCCCCGGAATGCTCCCGTCCTGTTCTTCGGACACCCCGCCCCCAAATAGCGGAGAATTTGAAGAAAAGAAGTGCTATTGATTGTTATTAGTAGTTAGATTAGGTATGCTGAAAAATAAACGAAAGAAAATTATATGATTTTAAATCAATTAATTAAAAAAGCAGTCGCTTATATAGCTGCATTACTAATTATATCTTCTGTCGCAGAAACTTCTGCACAAAAATATAACCTGCCGCCGGGGAAATACCCGGGCAGCCCTGATGAAAACTTTGCGCCATCAATGGTAACTGATAATGCATACAGAAATATTGCTTCGAATAAACCTGCCTATGGTTCAGGCAGTTATGATTTTTATCTTACGCCGCAACTAATGAATGACGGTGTTATTGAAACAAAAATGCCTGGATGGATAGTGACTTCAACAAGCGATGAAGTTTCACTGCCGCGTAATGAGAGAGAATATTTCTTAGACAGGCATCCCGCAACACGTAAGTCATTTGAAGGGACAAGCTGCTGGGTACAGATTCAGCAGGCAGGTGAGGCAGATATCCCACAGGTTAATGGTTTTAAGATTTCAGGAAGTGCATCTACAGATTCTGACGTAAAAGAAATTAAACCATGGAAAATTATTATAAGCGCTTCGAATGATTTAAAGGATTGGAAAACAATTAAAACAATTTCTGGGAGTACACTTTTTGGCGATACATTAAAAGACCACCGCAGAGCATACTATCCTAAAAATTACAGGACATTTGATGAATTATATAATCTTGACCAGGCAGTAAATTATAAAGTTTACAGGGTTAAGTTTTATTCTCCGAATATGGAGAGTTGGAGAATAGCTGAGTTTGTGCCTGCATGGAACGGGAAAAGATGTCCTGTGGGAGGAGCATATAATTTTTCAAGCAGCTGGAAAAGCGCTGGCTCAGGGAGTGAGTGGGTTTATATCGATCTTGGTACAGTGTGCAGCTTTGACAAGATAAAATTATTCTGGTTGAAAAAGCCTGCTTCTGGCAGGCTGCAGGTATCAGATGATTTAAAATCATGGAGAGATTTATCTGAGCTAAAAAAATCTGAATCTTTAAATGAAGAATATACATATCCTGGTAAAATACAGGGAAGGTATGTAAAACTTCAGCTTGATGAAGCCCTTTCTCCTGATGATGGTTATGTGCTAAGTGAAATGGAAGTATACGGAACAGGTGCTCTGACGGCGGCTGCACATCCGCAGGCTGAGCCGGGAAAAAACGGGGAAGTGATTTTGTCCGGCGGGAACTGGAAGCTGATTCGCAGTTCTTTTGTTAATGATAATATGGAACAGATATCCGGTGCTGGTTATAATGATAAAAACTGGATAACAGCAACCGTCCCGGGAACAGTTTTTATATCATACCTCAATAACGGCATGGTACCGGATCCGAATTACAGTGATAACCAGCTTCTTATATCTGATTCATATTTCTATTCTGATTTTATTTATCGGGACGAATTTAATATACCGGTATCATACAGCGGCAAAAAAGTATTTCTGAATGTTGACGGCATAAACTGGAAAGCTGATATCTTTGTTAATGGCACAAAAGCCGGCCGTGTTGAAGGTGCCTTTACAACCGGCAAACTTGATGTAACTAATCTTATCCAAGCGGGTAAAAGTAATGCAGTTGCAGTTTATATATATAAGAATGATAATCCCGGCTTTGTGAAGGAGCCAACATTTGAAAGCCATGATGTAAACGGCGGAGAACTTGGTGCTGACAATCCTACGTTTCATACTTCAGTTGGATGGGACTGGTTCCCATCAGCACGCGGCCGTAATATAGGTATATGGAATGAAATGTATCTTTCAGTGTCAGGCGATGTAACAATTGAGAACCCGTTTGTAAATGCAAAGCTCCCGCTTCCTGATACATCAAAAGCTGATTTAAGAGTTAAAGTAAATCTTGTTAATCATAGTGATAAGAATATAAAGGGTGTGCTGAAGGGGAGTATTGGCGAAAAATCTTTTGAGTATCCTGTTGAACTTGATGCGAATGAAAATAAACCTGTAACACTTGATAAGTCAGCTTTGCCTGTCCTGCATATTACCAATCCCCGTTTATGGTGGCCTAACGGGTATGGTGAACAAAACCTTTATGATGTAAAGCTTCAGTTTGTTGTTAACAGCAGTGTTTCAGATGAAAAAGAGTTTAAAACCGGCATAAGAGAAATGACATATTCTGAAGCCGGCAATGCATTAAGAATGTGGGTTAACGGCAAACGCTTTATTCCTCGCGGCGGCAACTGGGGATTTTCAGAATCCAACCTGCGTTACCGCTCAAGAGAATATGATATAGCTGTAAGGTACCAGAAGGAAATGAATTTTAATATGCTTCGTAACTGGGTCGGACAGACCGGTGATAATGAGTTCTTTGAAGCATGTGATAAATATGGAATATTAATATTTCAGGATTTCTGGCTTGCAAACCCCGGTGACGGCCCAAACCCAAATGATCACAAATTATTCATGCAGAATACAGATGACTTTATTAAACGCATAAGAAATCATCCTTCAATTGGATTGTACTGCGGAAGAAATGAAGGCTTTCCTCCTGAAGAACTTGATAAATATTTCAGGAAAGTAATACCTGAATTAAATCCGGGGGTACATTATATATCAAGTTCAGCGGATTTAGTTGTAAGCGGGCACGGCCCTTATGCAAGCAGGCCGCTAAAATATTATTTCAGTGAAAGAGCAACAAAACTATTTCACAGCGAAATAGGCCTTCCCGCTCCTGTATCTTATGCAAGTATGAAGCTGATGATGCCTGATTCCTGTATATGGCCGGTTAACCGTATGTGGGGTGTGCATGATTTCAGTATGAACAGTGCACAGGAAGGCAAAGGTTTCATTGCAACTATTGAAGAGAATTTTGGAAAGATTGACAGTGCAAAAGAGTGGCTTAAATATGCGCAGCTTTTAAGCTACCAGGGTTACCGCGGCATACTTGAAGCACAAAGTAAAAACCGGATGGGTGTGTTGTTCTGGATGACGCATTGCGCATGGCAGTCAATGGTATTCCAGACCTATGATTATTTCTTTGAGCCAACAGGTTCGTACTTCGGTTCAAAAAAAGGAAGTGAGCCGCTTCATATACAATGGAATGCCTACACTGACAGCATAGAGGTTGTTAATTACAGCGTGCCGGATGGCAGCAGCCTTTCCGCAGTTGTTGAACTGATCAACATGGATGGTTCCATGAAGCATAGTAAAAAGTATAGTGTAGATTGTTCTGCTGACCAGACAAAATATATTTGCAAACTCGAACATCCTGACGGGCTTAGCGATGTGTACTTTATCAGGCTCAGGCTTGAAAAAGGAAACAGTCTTATTTCAGAAAATTTCTACTGGAATGGTACACAGGAAGAAAACTACACTGCTTTAAGAAAGCTGCCTAAAATTAAGCTGGATATAAAAACAAATGCTGAAAAGAAAAATAGTAAGTGGCTGATTACTTCAGAAATAGTTAACAATACAAAAACGCCGGCATTTATGGCCAGGCTTAATACAGTTGGAAGTAAAACAGGAGCAAGGATACTTCCTGCAATATACAGTGATAATTTTGTTACTCTGCTGCCCGGTGAGAAGAAGATAATAACTATTGAAGTAAATGATTCAGATACAAATGGCGAAACTCCTGTTGTGTATGCTGAAGGAATAAACATTGAATAACAGGGTTATAAATTAACCGGTGTTTTTTAGAAGGGGTTCTTCTGTTATAAATATTTAGTCAGTATTTGCAGGAGAACCTCTGAGGTGAGGATACAGAGGAACGGGAGAAGTCTATCCAATAATAAACAGCCTCATTAATAAATGGATAAAAAGCAGATGAAAAAAACTGTACTTTTAATATTTCTTGTTACCCTGCCTGTCTTTGCACAGAATGCAGGTGAGAAACTGAGTTATCATAATATAAGGACAGATGATTCAGGAAATATACTGCCATGGTACTCTGATGATCCTGCCGTTTCTTATGACCATATAGTGAATATAGTATGGAACTTCTGGGATAAGATGCGTACTGATATGAACGGTCTTGTATACCATATGAATCACCAGGTATGGAAAAAAGAGTATAATGACAGAAGAGGAATAGGCGGAGACCAGGTTGCAATGGCATTATCATCATGGAGATTATATTACCAGTATACCGGCAGCCCTCAGGTTATTGAAAATATGAAGTTTATGGCTGACTATTATCTTACACATTCGTTATCACCACATAATTATGACTGGCCGGATGTACCTTACCCGTACAACATGCTTACATATTCCGGGGTTTATGATGGAGATATGATTATGGGTAAAGGGTACACACAGCCTGATAAAGCAGGGTCATTTGGTTATGAACTGGTTAACCTCTATAAAATTACCGGCAAAGCTGAATATCTTGATGCAGCAGTTAAAATTGCAAATACACTGGCTGCACATACAAAAGATGGTAATGCCAATGACTCTCCGCTGCCTTTCAGGGTTAATGCTGAAACTGGAGAAACAGGCTCATTAAAAAGCGGCGATACATTAGATATAAAATACAGTTATACTTCTAACTGGACAGGCACCATGATGTTATTTACCAGTCTTACAGAGCTTGGTAAAGGCAATACTGCAGAGTATAAAACAGCGTTTAATAAAATACTTTTATGGATGAAAAATTATCCGCTAAAAACAAATAAATGGGGCCCGTTCTTTGAAGATGTGGCGATGTGGTCAGATACACAGATAAATGCCGGAACATTTGCAAAGTATATAATTGATAATCCGGATTTATTTCCTGACTGGAAGAAAGAGAGCCGCGGAATACTTGACTGGATTTATAAAGAACTCGGAAATGATAAATGGCTTAAGTACGGCGTAAAGGCAGTAAATGAACAGACTGATTACAGGGTTCCCGGAAACAGTCATACAGCGCGCCAGGGTTCAGTTGAACTGTTGTATGCTTCCAAAACCGGCGATGAACAAAGCAGGGCAGATGGAATAAGGCAGCTTACCTGGGCAACTTATATGGTTAATGATGACGGGGAAAACACATATCCAAATAATGAAACATGGATGACAGACGGATATGGCGATTATATCCGCCATTATTTACGTGCAATGCAGTCATATCCTGAACTTTCCCCGGCAGGGCAGAACCATCTGCTTGAATCTTCTTCAGTTGTAAAATTTATTACTTATGATAAAGCAAAAATTATTTATGAAACTTTTGATAATGCTTCAACTGAAGTACTCCGGCTGGCAAAAAAGCCTGTTAAGGTTTTTGCAGGCAATATACAGTTCAATGAGGCTGCAGCCGGTGATAATTACTGGAAATGGACTTCATATCCTGACGGGGGAGTCTTAACTGTAGTACATAATAGTAACGTAAAAATAAACATAGAGTTTTAATATGGATGGGAATAATAATCAGTGACTGTAAAAGGAAGTATATGAAAAGAAGAATATTGTATCTCTTAATGTTATTGGCTTTTATCACCATAGGAAATTCCTTCTGCATGGAGAATAATGTCTTCATAAAGAACGACAGTAAAAATAAAATTGTTGTATTCGGTAATTCAGGGCTTCGTATTACACTGGATTATATGAATAAGTGTGTGGTTACCAAAATGGAAATAAATAATAATACTGTTGTTTCCAATGGGGAAGGAGTTTACTCAAAAATAAAAGCTGAAGGCAATACTTATTCTTCTCTTGTACTGCAAAGTTCTCCCTTATACAGTGCAGGACGGAATGAAGTGATTATCAGTGGAATTAAATATGCAGCTTCATCTGCAATTGTAAATGAGACATGGAAATTTAATATAACATCCGGGGAAATTACTTTTAACATAACACGGGAGATATCAAAAGATATAACAGCAGAAGAAGCTGCATTTCCGTCATTCAATTTTGATAACATAAATACATGGGAAGGAGCTTTCCAGGGGAATGGCGGCGTTGCATGGTTTTACCTTTTTAATGAAAAACTATGTACCTATGGTGTGCATACAAATAATGCATATTTCTGGAATAGCAGGACTGATGCAGGGCTTCATATAGCTGCCGGTTCACCAGGTGCAAATATTGCGATGAAATACAGCAGGCGCAATGATGATAAACTGGAGTATAATATAACAAGCTCAAAGGATGAAATAGGACTGCGTTATGATGAAGATACTTACAGGCGGCGTTTTATACGCGGCAAAACAGATGTATGGTCAGATATAAAAATTAAAGCCGGTAAATACAGCGAAGCAGTAACACTTTCACCATTCTCATATAAAAAGGAATATAACCGCGGTTCATTTAAGGGGATTGACGGCAGCCAGGTGACTTCAGTATTAAACACTATTGCGCGGATAGGTGTTATAGATTCAAAACTTTATGGCGGCAATAGCTGGCATACTCCTTACGGCCCTATATGCCTGCATGAACAATATATTGCGCAGTTTGGCATTGCAATAAATGATACCAACTATATAAATGGATACAGGGAGTGCCTTGACTACTACCGCGACAATGCAATAAATCCGGATGGCAGAGTACTGCCAAGATGGGCTTATGATAACAGTGATGCAATGCCGGGAACTGCTACTGCAAAAGGTTTTTACGAAGCACAGTGGGGATACCTGCTTGATTCTAACCCTGATTATGTGGCAAACGTGGGACAGATGTTTAATATGAGCGGTGATCTGAAATGGGTTATGGGGCAAAAAGAATCATGCGAAAAAGCCCTGGAGTATATGCTGAAAAGAGATACGAATAAAAATAATCTTGTTGAAATGATGACTGACAGTTATAAAGAAGCGCGCGGGAGTGACTGGATTGATATAATATGGGCTTCTTTTGAAAATGCTTTTGTGAACGCAAAGTTATACTACGCTCTTACCTTGTGGGCAGATGTTGAAAAACAGCTTGGGGATAAAACAAAAGCGGATTACTATCTTGATTATGCAGATAAACTAAAATACAGTTTTAACAGGCCGATTGAAGACGGGGGATTCTGGGATACTGTAAACGGATGTTATGTGCACTGGCTTGATAAGGATGGTTCTGTTCATGGAAACAATTTTGTAGTTCCTGTTAATCTAATGGCAATTGCTTATGGTATATGTGATGATGCAAAGCGAAGCAGCTTAATACTTGATAAGCTTGAAAACCAGATGCAGAAAGAGAATTTGTTTATATGGCCGTTATGCCTTTATTCATATAATTCCGGAGAAGGAAAAGAATGGCAGTTCCCGTTCCCCGTTTATGAAAATGGTGATATCTTCCTTTCATGGGGAGCGGTTGGGGTACAGGCTTATGCAAATTATAAACCGGATATAGCTTTAAAGTACATTGAAAATGTACTGGCACGGCATAAAGAAGACGGGCTGGCATTCCAGCGCTATGGCAGGCAAAAACAGGATGGTAAGGGTGACGATATACTTGCAGGAAACTTTCTTGCAATCGCAGGCTTATACCAGTCAATTTATGGAATAAATCCTTTATATAATCGTTTATATCTGAATCCTCACCTTCCGGAAAAGCTTAACGGCACGGAACTTATATATGAATTCAGGGGGGATAAACTAAATATTGCTTTAACAGCCGGGAAGTATTCAATAAGCAATAAAAAATATAAACTTACTGCAGCAGAAAATTTTGGTTTTAGTACAGATAAAGATGGTTTAAGCTATTACCTGAAGAATGATGATAAAGCCTGCCTGAAAGCAATTGTTAAAGGAAAAGATAAATTATCGCTTGAAATTATAAAGTGGGAGCCCGGACTTTATAGCTGGTATAATTCATCCACAGTTAACAACAGTAAAGTTAAATACACAATACAGGGCGTGTCAAATAACAGCGAATATACACTGTTTGTTGACGGGAAAGAATTAAAGCAAATTAAAAGCAGTAATAATGGAACTGCAGAATTTGAAATTACTGCCGGGAAGCAAAATCAACTGGTAGAAATAAAACAATAATAAAAGTGTTCGTTAGGTTATTAAACAGGGCGGATGCAAATTAGTTAATATTTATATGGATACAATGAACAAAAAAATATTTATTGCAGTGTTAATAATGGCAGTATCTTTTACTTCACTGGCACAAGATAAAAATGTAAATTCAGAAAACGCAGAAAGTGGAAAGATGCTAAGGAGAGAAAATAGCTTCTTTGGATTACATTTCGATTTCCATGCTACCAATAGCGATAACAGGATTGGAGAAACATTTACTTATGGCATGGCAGACAGTATGCTTTCAATTATTAAACCTGACTATATACAGGTTGACTGCAAAGGGCATCCCGGTGTATCAAGTTACCCGACCAAAGTTGGTAATGCAGCTCCCGGGTTTGTGAAAGATCCTTATAAGATTTGGAGCGAAGTAACTAAGAAACATAATGTCGGCCTGTTTGTACATTACTCCGGGGTGATTGATGCTGAAGCAGTAAAAAAACATCCTGACTGGGGAATAATAAATGCAAAAGGCGAGCCTGTGCCTGATAAAAATTCTGTTAAGGGGCCTTATGTTGATAAGCTTCTGATTCCGCAAATGAAAGAACTTATTGATACTTACCATATAAATGGCGCATGGATTGATGGTGAAAGCTGGGCTCTTGAACTTGATTACAGTAAATATATGACAGAGGCATATATGAAAGAAACCGGGAATAAAAATATTCCCCGTTCAGATACTTCTGCCGGTTTTGTGGATTACAAAAATTTTAACCGTGACTCTTTTAGAAAGTATATTAAACATTATACAGATGAACTTCATAAATATGATCCGGCATTCCAGGTAACAAGCAACTGGGCTTTTTCATCATTTATGCCCCAGCCGGTAGATGCAGGTGTGGATTTCATTTCCGGCGATTTTGACCCCAATAACAGCCTGTACAGCGGCCTCTATGAATCGAGATGCATTGCTTCACAGGGTAAACCATGGGATTTAATGGTATGGAGTTTCACTTATGATAATGAAGGCGCTTATGTCGCAAAATCTCCCGTACAGCTTCAGCAGGCTGCCGCAGTAGTTATTTCAATGGGCGGCGGTTTTGAAGTTTACTCTACACAAAACAGGGACGCTTCTATAAAGCCGTGGCTTTATGGACTGTTAAAAAGTACGGCAGACTTTTGCCGCGAAAGGCAGCCATACTGTCAGCACGCAAAACCTGTTCCGCAAATAGCAATATTATATTCCACTGCCAATTTCCTTAAGAACTCAAAGCCCCTGTATAACAACTCCGGCAGAATAAATGATCCCATAAAAGGAATTATGAGCATGCTGCTCGAAAATCAGTATGCAGTTGAAATATTAATGGAACATCACCTTGAAAAAAGAATTGAAGAATACCCGCTGGTTGTTATCCCTGAGACGCAATATATTACTGAGGCTTTTAAGAAAGTGCTTCTGGAATATGTAAACAATGGCGGAAATATACTTGTTGTGGGTGCTGAAGCATCTGCTATGTTTAAGGACCAGCTTAATGTGGAATTTACAGGAAGTCCCGTTGAACAGGTAAATTTTATAGACTGGAATGGCAGCATGGCCGGGGTGAAGTCATTTCTCCAGCCTGTTAAATTAAATGCAAATGCTGAACTTTACGGTATAACTTACAGCCAGCCTGATTTTCGCTTTCCTTCATACCCGGCAGCTTCAATTACTTCATATGGTAAAGGTAAGATTGCTGCTGTTTATTTTGGCTTTGGCGGTGAATATCTCTATATGAAAAATCCTGTTTATAAAAATTTTATTGCCGGAATTGTAAAAAAAATGTTCCCGCATCCAGGTGTTGAGGTTACAGGTTCTGAAAATGCCGTAGTAACATTAAACAGGCTTGAGAATAAACTGCTTGTTAATATAATTAATTTATCCGGGCCTCATAATAATCTGCGTGTTGCAAGATATGACAGCATCCCGGCTATCGGCCCTCTTAATGTTAAGATAAAAGTTGATAAAGAACCGGCCAGGGTTACACTTCAGCCCGGAAATATCCCGTTTAAATATAAATATGAAAATGGCAGCGTAACTACAGTAATTGACCATGTTGATATACATTCTGTAATTGTTGTGGAATAAAAGGGTGGCAAAAACATTAATTAAATATATTCTTATTCTTAACACGATTGTTGCCACCGCCTGTGCCCGTGCAGAAATTGTCGGTGATAGTTGTTCCTGTACAACAGGTAATAAACAGGTGACTTTAAGTATAGACGTAAACCGGACATTAGGGAGCATCCCTGATATACTGAGCAACATTAATATCTGGGATTATCATGTTGACTGGCTTGGCGCTGCCGGAAGTCAGGATACTTTGTATTTTAAAAAGAAATACCCGTTTGCCAGGTATATTCAGATTATGCAGGCAACAGGTGGAGATAAACACAGGGATTTATTTATAAATCCTTTTGACCGGAACACGCCTGATGATTATAAATTTGATTCCCTTATAACTGTCTGCCGTAATATAATAAGGCAGGGATTAAAACCTCATATAAAGACAGGAAATGTCCCGGTAAAATATTCGGGTAAATCTCTGGATGGTGAGTTTTCCGGAAATCTTAATGCCCCGAATGATTTTAATGTATATTATAATTATATAAAAGCGCTTGCGGAAAAACTTGTTGATGAATTTGGGCTTGATGAAGTAAAAACCTGGAAATGGGGTGTACTTACTGAATATGAAAATAAGGACTGGTTTAATACTGAGAATGATTCACAGAAAACCAAAATAAACTACTTTAAGTTATACGATTATACTGCTGCAGCTCTGCAGAGTGTTGTTGGCGCTGATTTATATATAGGTGCCCACAGCATGACTGTGTCTAATGGTATGTGGGATGAAAGAGAATTTATTGACCATTGTGCGTATGGTATAAACTATTATACCGGTAAAAAAGGTTCCCCTCTTCATTTTCTGTCATGTTCTTTTTATGATAAAAAACCCGGCGAATATGCTAAAAAAACACTCCCTGAAACAATAGCTGTTGTGCGTGACAGGGCAGGGCAGGATGGTTTTAATAATCTTGAATATGGAATAGATGAAGGCAGAATTTTATCAGGTGTTGACGATAAACCGCTTACTTCCCGTATATCTGCAAGAACATACCAGGCGGCATATGATGCACGTATGTATAAAACAATGCTGGATAATAAAATTGATTATTTTTCATCATGGAGTTTTACTACCGGGGGAATGTGGGGCGGTGTACCTTCTGTTAGTTATCATACAGCAATCCTTTTTAATAAAATGATAGGCGCTGCCAGGCTGCCTGTTAACAAAATTGTTTCTCCCCGGAATTCTGATATAGATGCAATTGCTTCCTTTGACACTCTGAATAATAAGATATATGTAATGTGTTATAACTTTTGTAACTCTATCGTTTATAATGGGACGGCAAACCTTATACTGGAGATAAATACAAACAATATGCTGCCAGGAAAAGTATCAGTAACAAAGTGGGTTATAGACGACAGTTCAAATTATTATGATGAATGGATGCAGGACTACAAAAATAATGGGATAGAAGATTCTGATTTTAGCTGGTCTTCTGAATCAGTATCAGTTGAAGATGTATTGTTTAAGAACACTGCACTAAAACAAAAGTTTTATTCCGGTATTGATAAATATATGAAAGCAGCAGAGCTTCATCCTGCAGTTGAAACAAAGTCTATAGCAAACAATATTTTAAAGCTTTCAGCGGAGTTACAGGCGAATACAGTAGTCTTTTATGAAATTTCTAAATTCTGATTTGAGGATAATAAATGAAATATGGTATTAAATTATTATTTGCACTAATTGTTGCCTTTGCCTGTTGTATTAATGCACAGGATAGTAAGCTGTATAAATCAATACAGGAATTTGGTGTATTACCCGCGAACAGTGCTGCCTTAAATAAGATTAATCTTCAAAAGGCAATTGACTGGGCTTCCCCCCGCGGGGCAGCATTGTATGTTGAACCCTCGGCAATACCATATAAAGTTGATGGCGGAATAATCCTTAAAGATAATGTTTCTCTTATTGGTGTACATGGCCCGGTAGGAAGAAGTACAAATGATTCTGAAATGAAACATCCTGTAGGTAGTGTATTCCAGGTTGAGGATAAAATAAATCCTTTTATAATAGTGGAGAATTCTACGCAGGTAAGAGGTATTCAGTTCTGGTATCCTGCACAGGCATTTGATAAAGCTTCCGGCATTATTAAATACCCGCCTACAATTCAGATGTCTCATTCAAAGATTGTTGAAGGCGTTACATTATCATGCCTTACTTTCATGGGTGAATATATCGCAATGGATTTTGAAGGAAACCGGCAGCATCCATGCGAACAAATACTTTTTGAACATTGCTATGGTTATCCGTTAAGCGGAGAGTTTATTAAAATAAATTATTGTTATGATATCCCAAGGATACTGCACTGCCATATAAATCCTGCAAATATGCGGCATATAGGCAGGAGTTTCAGTAAGGAAGTAATTGATGCCGTCATTGCTAATAAAACTTTTGCTTACACTATAAATTCAACTGATAATGCACAGGTGATGGACATATTTACTTTTGGTACCTACGGTGGTATTTATCTTGGTGAAGAGACTTATGGCCAATTAACAAATTTTAATTTTGATTGTGTTTGTGTAGGTATTTATAAATCAGGCAATAGTAATAAAAATCGTAACTGGCAGATAGCGCAGGGCTCAATAATTGCCAATACAGGTGTCAGCCAGGATAGTGTTCATTCTGTTATTATTGAAGGCCTTGGGCATACATCCCTGACAAATGTTGAAGGTTTTTCAGGTTCAAATCCCGTGCTGACTACATTTAAAGGCTCAAAAGATTTTTTACTTGTAAAAGGAAATGAAAAATTAACTGTATCAATGTATGGCTGCCGTATGTGGGGATATATTGCTGATAAGCCACTTTCTATAGAAAATAACAATGCAGTTATTCAGGCTACAGATTGTATAGATAAGAATGAACAGCCTTATAATTTGCATTAACCTGTAAAGGAATATTTATGGATAAAATATCAAGAAAACAATTTATTGGTGTTTCTGCTGCTGCGCTTGCTTCACTTGCAGCTCCCGCCAGCGCTATTGATAAAGCAGCAGGCTTATTTACTCCGCCTGCTGAATTATTAGGTAAACGATACCTTACTTTTAATTGTATAGTAAGAGTTAACCAGATAGAAGTTTCAAGGAATAAAAATGTTGGAGAGGATGAACGCGCTCTTCACACACCGGCTAAAATGAAACAGTTCAGGGCGGCTATTCAAAAAGGATTTCACGGGGCAAAAATAACATGGGCTTTTAGCTGGCTGGCACTCCATGATGAAAGCAGTACTTATAAAGAAATACGAAAACTTGCAGTTGAATATTACCATAAATACGGTGATGAAATTACATTTATTCCGGGCGCATACTTTGCAAATGCATACAATACCAGGGAACAGGTAAACCTTGATTTAACAGAAGCACTTGTGCGGATAACGGATATCGTCGGTAGCGGCTACCGCCCTAAAAGTATTGTTGCAGGTTTCCTTGCTTCCGAAAATATGCGCTACCTTGCAGAGAAAGAAAAAATACATGTCTGCCAGGGGAATATATGGAGCCAGTATGCTGTGGATAACCAGGATGGTGATGGTTCTGTTAGTTATCCTTTTTATCCTTCAACGGAGCATTTTTGCAAACCGGCGCAAAATAAAAATGATTTTATTGATTGTGTTAATCTTGACGGCTGGACTATGGATTTTCTTGCAGCAAGAAGAACAGGCGGCGGGGGAACCGAACTAAACAGTCGCATGGGAGTTGGCCCAATAGAAACGTTTATGCATTATGGGGTTGAGAAAGGCCTTCAGGAAGTATTGCACACTGCTGCTATACATTATGATGAAGGCTTTAAACTGAACAAATTCGGATGGGTAACAAATAACTGGGAACTCTCGCTTCCAATGGATGGGCTTTATGAATATTTCAGCAGTATTAAAAAACGCTGGCCTGATGTTAAAAGTATGACCCAGGGTGAATTTGGTTTGCTATGGCGAAAACATTTTAAAACCAATGATTTTGATTACCGCTTTGTTGAACGCGGCTCTGGTATAGGCGGCTCTGATAAAGATCTCGAAATTAAATGGTTTATGAATAAAAATTTCCGCCTTGCATTGCTCCGTAACTGGAAAGAAAATTCGGAAGAAAAGGTAATTGACTTTACCCGTTATGACTTAAAAGCTGAAGAACCAAAAGAGCTTGTTCGCAACTGGACATTATTCGGTACAATAAATCAGAAACAAACCCGGCCTCAGGATAAACCGAAATTATTAAAAGAGCTTAGTGATGAAGAAAAGCAAATTATTCATAATCGATTGCCGGAATTAATCTAAAGATAATACGGAATATTAATGTATAAAGTATCATTTAGTTAAACATCTGTATCTTTATTATAAAAACACATAGGGTAAATTCATAAATAGATTTTTACATTAATTTTGAAAAATAATTCTTTCGGGTAAAATATACCCGGTACTTTTAATTACAATTAATATAAGCAGGGGCTTATGATAAAAGTTAAAATAAATAAAATAGTAATATTACTGTTTCTTCTGGTTATAAATACCGGAATGTTGTTGCCGCAAAACTTAAATTATGAACGTAAACAGGATGTTGTTTATGGGCGTAAAGATGGTATGGCATTAACAATGGATGTATTCAGTCCTGAAAAGCCAAACGGTATTGGTGTTGTATTATTAATTAGCGGGGGATGGTTTTCCTCTCATGGTTCAATTGATGAAGACTGGATACCAGACATTGAAATGCTTATAAACAGGGGTATTACTGTATTTGCTGTTGTTCACAGCAGCATGCCGGCATATAAAATTCCTGCAATTCAACAGGATATTGCGCGTGCAGTAAAGTATATAAAATACCATGCAGGCGAATGGAAAGTAAATCCCGCAAGAATTGGAATAACAGGACATAGCTCAGGCGGGCAATTATCTTTAATGACAGCAATAAATATTGTCCCGGCAGATACAAGCTCAACAGACCCGGTCGAAAAAGAAACCTCTTCCGTTGGCGCCGTTGCATGTTTTTATCCTCCTACTGACTTTCTCTACTTTGGGCCGGATGGGGCAGATATGCTTTTAACTCCAAGATTTAAAAAATTTCTTCCTGCATTTGTAAATGATCCTAATGATATTGAAGCATTAAAAAAAGTTGCAGAAGAAGTTTCCCCATTAAGGCATGTAACGTCATCAATGGTGCCTGTTTTAATAATAGCCGGATCTGCTGATAAACTGGTGCCGGTGGAGCAGTCAAAAAATCTTATAGAAAAGCTTAAATCATTAAATATACCGTGCCAGCTTGATATTATGGAAGGCAAAGACCATGGCTGGCCCAACATAGCAAAAGATTATGAAAAAATTGCTGACTGGTACGAAAAATACCTGCCAGCAAACAAATAGAGCTTAAAAAAATCCCCGCCCTATTTAGGGGCGGGGTGGCCGTACAAAGCGCGGCCTGGGCGGGAGTGTTAATAAATATTTCCGCGGCTACCTGGTATAATTCCGCATTTACTTATACATTAAAACAATCTGCTATATGAAAAAAAATATCTCAATTATTGCTGTTGTGCTGCTGATGGTAACAACAATAATTCCGCAGCAAAAAACATGGCTTACGCATCCATCCTCTGAATTGTCTGTTTTCCTTCGCTCCCATGAGGAGCACAAAGGAAATTCAGACTGGGAAATGATTAAATACAGTGATGCAGAAGGAACTGCTGAAGATATCTCTTCGGTTAAATATAAGCCTGATAACTGGCTGAAAGCAGTTGTACCAGGTACAGTTCTAAATTCACTTGTGTTTAATAAGGTTTATCCTGATCCTTATTATGGAGACAATAACAGGAAATCTAAAAATCTTATTCCTGACCTTGCTGATGCAGGGAATGAGTTTTATCATTACTGGCTCAGGACGGAATTTAAAATACCAGTGTCATTTTCCGGCAAACGTATATGGCTAAAACTGCATGGAATAAATTATCGCTGTGATATATGGGTCAATGGTAAAAAGCTTGGCTCTATGGCCGGAATGTTTAATGCACAAAGTTTTGATATAACTTCATTAGTTAATTTAAACGGTAAAAACGTTCTTGCTGTAAATATCCTTCCTGTAGATTTTCCCGGAACAACAAAGCTTAAAAATTCGCGGCCGGGTGCTAAAGGAGAAAACCAGAATGGCGGAGACGGGGAGATAGGTAAAAATGTTACAATGCTTATGTCAGCCGGATGGGACTTTACTGCTTTTGACGGTATAAGAGACCGCAATACCGGTATATGGCGCGATGTAGAACTTTATGCCACCGGCGATGTTGTCCTTGCAGACCCTTTTGTTAAAACAAAACTCCCTTTGCCTGATACATCTTTTTCAGAACAGACAATAAGTGTTGAGGTTAAAAATGCATCTGATAAAATACACAGCATTACCCTTAAAGGATTAGTTAAAGAAAACAATACAGAGTTTGAAAAACAGATAACTCTACTTCCGCATGAAAGTGAAGAGATTGTTTTTACTCCTGATGAATACAATCAGCTTGTGTTTAAGAATCCTGAATTATGGTGGCCTGTAAACAAAGGCGAACAGAATCTCTATACACTGGAACTGAAAGTTATATATAATGAAGAAGTGTCTCATAAAATATCAACACGGTTTGGAATAAGAGAAATTACTTCTGATCAAAACACTCCTGACAGTTCGCGAAGGTTTTTAGTTAACGGGTGCCCTGTTTTTGTCCGCGGCACAAACTGGATACCTGAAGCAATGCTAAAAAATTCTGAAGAGAGGACTTATGCAGAGTTAAAATATACACGGCAGTCAGGATTGAATTTCATTAGAATATGGGGAGGGGGGATTTCTGAATCAGATTATTTCTATGATTTATGTGATCAGTATGGCTTTCTGGTGTGGACTGAGTTCTGGCTTACCGGCGATACAGAATATCCTGTAGACACAATGCTGTATTTAATGAATATGGAAAATACAGTTAAGAGAATAAGGAATCATCCCTCGCTTGCATATTATGTTTCTTCAAATGAATCCACTGAAATGCCGGGAGCGCCGGAACTGATTAAAAAGCTTGATGGAACGCGCGGTTACCAGATGCAGTCTGAATGTGCAGGTGTGCATGACGGCAGTCCGTACAGGTATGAAAATCCCATGCAGTATTTTGAAAACACAGCCTCAAAAAGAGGCAGCCGTGTTGATGGCTTTAATCCTGAATACGGAACTCCATGCCTTCCGGTTTACGAAACACTGGAAGGGATGATGGATAAAAAAGATTTATGGCCAATAAATGACAGTTTATGGAATTATCTTGACGGTGGAGGTTTTCACCAGGTAGTAACTAAGTACAGGGAAGCTGTTAACCAGTTTGGCGAATCAAAATCAATTGAAGAATATGCAAAAAAAGCCCAGTTTGTTGGGGCTATGAATTACCGCTCTATATGGGAAGTATGGAATTATAATAAATTTAATTATGGTGACCGTTTTACATCAGGCTTTTTATTTTGGTACCATAATTGTCCTCTGCCCCAGGTAGCAGGAAGGATGTATGATTATTCGCTTGAACCTACAGCCGCATTGTATTATTCTCAAAATGCACTTCAGCCGCTGCATCCCCAGTTCGATTATCTTAAAAATACTGTATCAGTTTATAATGATTACCGCATTGGCTTTAAAGGCTATACAATATCTGCAAAGGTTTATAATCTTGATTCAAAACTTGTATGGGAAACTGAACAGAAAACAGACATTCCGGCAGATGGTGTTGTGAATGATGTGATTAAAGTTCTTTTTCCTGATGATATAAGCAGTGTGCACTTCATAAAATTAGTTCTTAAAGATGAAAAAGGGAAAGAAAAGGCAGAATCATTTTACTGGCGGTCAATAGATAAATACCAGGGGGCATGGACTATGACCGGGCCGGCAACTGCCGGATTTTCCGATATATCAAAACTTCCCCCGGTAATGCTGCAGTTTGATACTTCTGTAAAAAAATCCGGTGACTATGCAGTTGTTACAGCAGAAATCAGTAACCCGGCTGATGCAATTTCTTTCTTTACCAGGCTTGAGGTACAGGACGAAAAAGGCAGCCAGATTAAACCGGCTTACTTTAGTGATAACTTTTTTAATCTTCTGCCGGGTGAAAGCAGAAAAATTAAAATTGAAATTCCTAAATATTTGCTTTCAAGCAACAAAATCGAACTTATTATTAATGGCTGGAATGCCTCTGAAATTACCAGGAAACTGGAATTAGAATAAATTACCTGATAGCCAGGCAGCTGTAAACCTTCGGCCGAAGATTTTAATTGATTTACAGCTGTCCGGCGCTTCTGCCTTTTTACCGGGGAACAAAATTCTTCCTTTATATAAAGATTATAAACAAATTCAGCATATACACACATACCAGAATAATTTACACAAGTACAAGCGTTCCTGAATGAAGTAGTTTATCTTTTAAGAAGGAATATCCGCTGTTTAAAAGGATAAGCAGGTTTGCTCTATAAGCAAGATGCTTTCCGGGTTTTTAAAATGGTGGCATATTCCGGAGGTACTTTGAAAAGGAATTATTATGTAGTAGGGCTGATTTTCCTTACGTTCTTTGTCATTTCATTTATAACGAATATACTTGGTGCCCTGAATCCGGATATGATCCGAAGTTTTCGGCTTAGTCTTACCCTTGCGGCATTTTTACCATTTGCTTTTTTTATAGCTTATGGAGTAATGTCAATCCCTGCCGGGATAATGGTAGAGAAGTATAAAGAGAAGAAAATAATGATTGCGGCTTTTATTGTTGCCTTTTCCGGCGCATTATTATTTTCATTATTCCCGCTTTACCCTGTATTTTTACTCTCATTATTCCTTATGGGTACAGGTATGGCAATGCTGCAGGTAACCATAAACCCGCTTTTGCGTGTCTCGGGCGGAGAAGAGCATTTTGCGTTTAACTCTGTAATGGCTCAGCTAATATTTGGAGGAGCATCATTTATTGCTCCAATGGTTTTAAGCTGCCTTGTTACCGGGATTAAAGATCCTCAGGGTGATAATCTTCCCTATGCAGTATTCAGGGATATTTTACCGATTGGCCTGGAGTGGGTTTCTCTTTACTGGCTGTTTGTACTTCTTTTCTTCCTTATGGTTCTTATGATATTGTTTTCCAAATTTCCGCCGGTTGAAAGAAATGATGATGAAAAATCCGGCAGCTGGGCTGTGCATAAAGCGTTATTTAAGGACAAAACAGTTATTCTGTTTTTTGCAGCAGTTTTTGCTTATGTAGGTACAGAACAGGGTGTCTCTTACTGGATTTCAAAGTTTCTGTATACTTATTACGGATATGATCCCATAGTTGTTGGTTCGTCAATTGTAGGATGGTTTTGGGGAATGATGTCTATTGGCTGTTTAATTGGCCTTGGGCTGCTTAAAATATTTGACAGCAGGAAAATCCTTATTTATGCTGTAATTATAGCAGCAGTTTTCTTAACTTTTGCATTATTTGGGCCTGGAAATTTTGCACTTATAGCATTTCCTATGGTGGGATTTTCACTTTCTGTTATGTGGTCAATAATATTTTCGCTTGCACTTAATTCTGTTGACCGGCACCATGGTTCTTTTTCAGGAATTTTATGTACTGCCATTATTGGTGGTGCTGTAATCCAGCTGTTTATTGGCTGGCTTGGAGATAATTTCGGGTTAAAAACCGGGATGTCTTTTATCTATTTAACTCTTGCTTATATACTGAGTGTTGGAATTTGGGCTAATCCCATAATTACAAATGAAACAATTAAAATAAAAAAGTATGATCCACTTAATAATCCGGAGAAATAAATACCGATGCCGCTGACTACTTTGAAAGAAATTCTTACTTCTGCAGAAAAAGGAAATTATGCTGTTGGCATGTTTGATGTCGTTGGCACTGAAAGTTTAAAGGCCATTATACAAGCTGCCGAGGAGTGTAATGCTCCTGTAATTATTGCACTTGCCGAAGTACATATGCCTTATGCTCCACTTAATCTTATTGCCCCATTAATGGTAAATGCTGCCCGCCAGGCTAAAGTCCCGGTTGCAGTTCATCTTGATCATGGTATAAGTTATGACGTTATTATTAAAACAATGGCGCTTGGCTTTACTTCTGTAATGCATGATGGTTCAACTCTATCTTATGAAGAAAATTTGAAAAATACAGCCGAAATAACAAGAGCCGCTAAAGCGCTTGGTATTTCTGTTGAAGCTGAACTTGGGCATGTTGGAGGGGAAGAGGGAGGCGGCGAAGATAATTATGAGGCATTTTACACAGACCCTGCCCTTGCCTCTGATTTTGTTGAGAAAACCGGTGTTGATGCACTGGCAGTAGCAATTGGCACTGTGCATGGGGAGTATATTAAAAAACCTGCACTTGACCTTAACCGCCTGTCTGAAATTCATAAAAATGTGAGTGTTCCTCTTGTACTGCATGGCGGTTCAGGGCTGTCAGATGATGATTTCAGAAACTGCATACGCGGAGGAATAAGGAAAATAAATATATTTACTGATATGTCTTATGCGGCGTCAGAAGGAATAAAAAAGCTTTTTGAAGAAAAGAAAAAGCCCCATTGTTATGATATATCTGAAGCTGCAGAAAAAAGTATGCGCAAAGTAGTTATGGAAAAAATCTGCCTGTTTGGCAGCAACCTGAAAGCTTAACAGGAATTATTATGCACAAAGTAACCTGCCTGGGAATAATTGTAGCTGATGTTATTGCAAAAACTGTTGATAAACTTCCGGCTACAGGCAAACTTGAACTTATTGAACAGCTTGAACTTCATCTTGGAGGCTGTGCTTCCAATGCTGCTGTTGACCTTGAAAAAATCGGTATTAAAACTGCTGTTATAGGCAGAGTTGGCGATGATGGGTTTGGTTCGTTTGTGGTTAATGAGATGGGAAAGAATGGTGTTGATGTAAAAGGTGTAATAAAAAGTAAAAATAGTAAGACATCAGCTTCTGTTGTCTCAGTCCATTCCTCAGGTGAGCGTTCATTCCTTCACCAGATTGGGGCAAATGCGGATTTTTCTTCAAATGATGTAAACTTTTCTATTATACAGGATTCAAAAATACTTTTTATTGCAGGCACACTGTTAATGCCTTCTTTTGATGGAGAACCTTCTGCTGAACTTCTGAAACGTGCACAGGATGCAGGAATTACAACAGTTATGGATACTGCATGGGATTCAACAGGCAAATGGATGAAGCTTATTGCACCATGCCTGCCTTACCTTGATTATTTTATTCCAAGCTATGAAGAAGCTGAAATGATTGCAGGTAAGAGCGATCCTGAAGATATAGCTGATGTTTTCCTTAATATGGGTGTTAAAAATGTTGTTATAAAACTGGGCAGTAAAGGCTGTCTTGTTAAAACTGCTGATGGTGTAAAAGAATTTATTGATGCATTTAAAGGTATTACTGCTGTTGATACCACCGGTGCAGGTGATTCATTTGCTGCCGGCTTTATTGCGGGACTTACAAAAGGCTGGGGTATAACAGAATGCTGTAAATTTGCCAATGCAGTCGGAGCCCACTGTGTTATGAAGGTGGGTGCTACATCAGGTATAAAACCAATGGATGAAATATTAAATTTTATAGAGTCTGCCGGAAAAGGTATTTAAATGATTAAAAAAACTGATTTTGAGAATGCAAAAGCCATAACATTACAGTATTTTAGTAAGGCTGGTATTGTAATTTCTGAACAAGAAAAAAACAATATTGAAGTTGCTGATTTTGGGCTTAACCGCCTTAATGAAATTGGACTTGAAATACTTGTTTATGTAAATACAGAAAGATGCTGTGCAAAAGAACTGGTGTTATTTCCCTACCAGATTTGCCCTGAACATTTACATCCGTCTGTTAATGGCCTGCCAGGCAAAGAAGAAACTTTCCGCTGCAGGTATGGCAGAGTATTTTTATATGTGGATGGTAAAGAAACAGAAAATATTTCTGCCAGGATACCCGGTGATAAACAGGCTTCTTTTACAGTTAAGCATGAAATTATTTTAAACCCGGGCGATCAGTATACACTTTTGCCGGGCACGCTTCACTGGTTTCAGGCAGGGCCTGAAGGCGCGGTTGTTTCTGAATTTTCAACACGCAGCAGTGATGAATATGATTTTTTTACAGACCAGGAAATTAAAAGGCTTCCTGAAGTAGAAGAATAATATAATATTATTTGTGCAGGTGAACCAGCATTGCATTGCTTAAATAACTGAGAATGGTTCAAAAAGTTCTCTTACTATTGATTAAATAAATAATAAATAAATGAAGTTACTTGGACTTGATATTGGCGGTACTAATATAAGAGTAGGCCTTGTTGAAGATAACAAACTTGTTCGTGTAGAATCCGTCAGAGTAAACAAAAACGGAAGCAGTGATGAGATACTGGCTGATGTTTTAAACCTGGTTCGTAAATTTGATCTTAGTGATGTAAAAGGTATTGGCGCCGGTGTGCCGAGTGTTGTGGACGTTGAAAAAGGTATTATCTATGATGTAACAAATATCCCTTCATGGAAAGAAGTTCATATGAAGGAAATATTTGAAAAAGAATTTAAGGTTCCTGTATTTATTAATAATGATGCTAACTGCTTTGCCTGCGGTGAAAAATATTTCGGTAAGGCAAAACAATACCGCGATATTATTGGTTTAATTACAGGTACAGGCCTTGGTGCCGGCATCATTGTTAACAATAAGCTTTATGCCGGAAATAACTGCGGCGCCGGTGAATTTGGAATGGTAAGGTATAAAGACAGTAATTATGAAAGTTATTGCAGCGGCCAGTTCTTTACCAGTGTATATAAAATTTCAGGTGAAGAATTAAGCAGAAGAGCTGCAGAAAAAGACAGGGAAGCTCTTAAGATATATGAAGAGTATGGCAGAAATCTTGGCGAGGCTGTTAAAATGGTGCTCTACACTATTGATCCGCAGATTATAATTCTTGGCGGTTCAGTAAGTCAGGCTTTTCCATATTACAAAGATTCTTTATGGAAAACTCTGCAGGATTGTGTTTATCCAAAATCTGTTGCGCGACTGCAAATAGATGTTTCTGAACTTCAGCATAGCGCTATACTGGGAGCCGCCGCTCTCTGTTATGATGCTGGTGAATAAACCTTTTGTTTTAGTTAAAGTTTTGTAAATTATATTCTGATATTCTGCACTTTAAAAATAAGTGCAGAATAGGTTCTGGGGGCGCCGGTATTAGGGGGTATATGTCCGGCTGAAATTGTAATTTTTCATAATTCCAAGTGTGGCCGATGAAAGATTGTAAACAAAATATAGCCGGAATTATAATTCTGCCTGTTTTACTATTTTTTACTACAATTAATCTTTATGCATCCGGCACTTATAAACCTCAGATTTCTGAACCTATTACAGAAACGTGGCGGTGGCAAAAATTCCCCGAACTTGACGGTAAAGGCTGTCAGTGCATGCTTGAAGCACATGACAAGTGTATTTACTTTGGAGTAACGGGGGGTATAATCCGCTATAATGGGCTGGAATGGAAATATTTCTCTTTCGGTAAAGCCTTTACTGACATCCCCGTCGTTAACTTGTGTGTCGCTTCTGACGGAACTATATATGCCGGTACCTCAAAAGGTATTGTTGCTTTCAAAAATGAAAAATGGAACAAACTTCAGCTTGACCTGGATTTTGGCGATCCTAATGACTTTCCTTACAACAAATTCCCCATTATTGAAACCAGTGATAAAAGTATATGGATAGGTTCAAGGCAGGGGCTGCTTCGTTTTAAGAACGGCAGGTATAATTTATACCGCAATGACGGGCTTATAAAAGATATTCAGAAAAACCCCAGACAGAAATTAAGAAAATTAAAACCGTTTGATGTTTATACAATCTTTGAAGATAACACAGGTAAAATATGGTTTGGGCTAAGAGAAGGATATACATATAACTGTAAATTTCCTTACGGTGACATGGAGTCCGGACTTTCTATGCATCCTGTTTATACTGAAAAGGGATACGTTGTATCTGGTTTTCCGCTTATTAAAATGGATAAGCAGGGCAGAATCTTTATCATTAGCGGTGCCAAGGATGGCGGTGTTAATATATTTAATAATAACAGGTGGGAACGCTTCAGTATAAGAAAGCAATTTAAGATTGATGATTTGCAAAATGATATTATTATGCTGAACGACGGCTCAATTTGTATTGGAGGAATTGGACGTTTATTCTTTGTGAGAAATAATGAATGGCAAATGTATGAGCGGTCACGGCTTCCTTTTCCTTCAAACAGAATAAGGCTCTTTCAAACTTCAAATAATTATTTATGGATTATTGGCTTAAGTAATGATGTTTTAAGAGTTGACCTTTCATATAATAAATGGATTACTTACGATAATCTTATATTTCAGTCCGAAGATAAGCAGCATAACCGCTGGTATATTTCTCTTGATGGAAATATTATAAAGGAAGATGTTTATAGTAAAACCTGGACCAGCTTTGACCAGAGTGATGGTTCAATAGAAACTCCTATAAGTGTTTTTGTTTCTCACAGCGGCCAGGTGTGGGCAATTGGCAGCCATAATAATATTGCCGCCGCCGCATTTTTTGACGGTAAAAAATGGAATAAACAATTACACCCGTCTATTTCCTGGGGTATAGATAGAAGAGCTATACTTGAAAGCAGGGATAATACGCTCTGGTTTGGCTCTTGTTCTGACTTTGAAGAAAGTAAGGGCCAGGTTGGCGGGCTTGTCCGGTATATAAATGCAGGAAAAAATTATAAGTTTGAGTATTATCCAAGTGGTAATGATTTCAGACTATATGGTATTTATGGTATAGGGCAAACTCCGGACAATGATATCTGGGTTGGCCAGCTTGGTTTTTACAGGCTTCATTCAAAGACAAATAAATGGGAAAAAATATTTTCTCCATTTGGACTTACACAAAATTTTGTTGATTGTATTCAAACAAGTCCAAAAGGAAAACTTTGGGTCGGTACAAGAACTAACGGCTTGTTCTCCTATAATAGTAAAACTAAAAAATGGACTCAGTACACCACGAAAAATGGATTAATAAGTAATACTGTACTTGATATAGTTTGTGAAAATAATGAAAATGTATGGATTGTTTCTGACAGGGACATTTCACATTTTGACGGAACCAACTGGACAAATGATGTTTTCCCGGGTGTATACAAGTATCTGCGCGATGGTGTAAGTATAAAAGCTACCGGCGACGGAAGTATCTGGGTAAACCAGAACCCTTCTTTATGGTACAGGCGCGCATTATATAAAGATAAATCCAGCTATGTTGAAAGTTTTAGAACTACCCGGTATCATCCTGATAAATCGGCACCTGAAACTTATATTACTTTTTCAATGGATGTTGTTGCACAGCCTGGTAATGTAATCCTTTCCTGGAGGGCAAATAACCCATGGAAACTTACTCCCACGGATAAAATTCAGTACTCATATAGATTTGATGAAGGTACCTGGTCAGTTTATTCAAGCAAAACAAGTGAGATATTTCTTGCTATAGCCAGCGGTAACCATACTTTTGAAGTAAAAGCCCGTAACCGTGATATGAATGTTGACCTTACGCCTGCAGAAGTAAGCTTTTATGTAGAGCCGCCTGTATGGCTTGAGCCATGGTTTATACTGCTGTTGTTCAGTTTCCTTGCAACATTAACATCCTTTATTATTCACTTATATCACAGAAATAAAATTATTCAGGACCTTTCAGAAACAAGGGCGCGTTTATTTACAAATATTTCTCACGAGTTAAGAACTCCATTAACTCTTATACTCGGTTCTCTGACAAAAATAGTTTCATTAACTGAAGACAACCGCCTTGTCAGGCAGCCGCTAAATCTTGTCCAGAGAAATTCTCACCGCCTTTTGCGTCTGGTTAACCAGATTCTTGATTACAGAAAGATTGAAGCCGGGCAGCTTAAATTTGAGCCATGTAAAGGTGATATAGTTGATTTTATTCATGAAGAATTTCTGTCATTTACCAATGAAGCGGAAGCAAAAAACATAGAATTTAGTTTTTCAAGTGAAATTGAAAGCTATGAAATATGGTTTGACCCTGATAAAATTGAAAAAATAATGTTCAATCTTATTTCTAATGCTTTAAAATTTACACCCGGCAGCAGGTCTGTTTCAGTTAAAATAAACATTGAAAACCGCATTGATAACAACATGGTATCAGATAAATGGTTAAATATATCGGTCAGTGATACAGGCGTTGGTATTGCCCCCGAAAACCTAACCAGAATTTTTGAGAGATTTTACCAGGTGCATGACCCGGCTGCTTCAATTACCGGTGGTACCGGAATTGGGCTTTCAGTAGCAAAGGAAATGGTAAAAATCCATCTTGGAGATATCAAAGTAGAAAGCAGGCTTGGTGCAGGCACTACATTCTATATTAGTATTCCTGTACTTGCACAGGAAACTATTGCTGATATAATAAACAGCTATACTATTAATAAGAAAGATTTTTTCAAAGAAAATCTTGTCCGTGAAAATACTGAAACATCTGAAGCTGTAAAGAATGGCAGTAACGGTAAATTGTTAATAGTTGAAGATAATGCTGATATGCGTGAGTTTATAAAAAGTGAACTTGCTGATATTTATGAAGTTATGGAAGCCATTGATGGTGTTGACGGATTTGAGAAAACCTTAACATTTGGCCCTGATATTATTGTAAGCGATATTATGATGCCCCGAATGGACGGAATTGAATTATGTAAAAAAATCAAAACGGATGAACGGACAAGTCATATCTCAGTAATGTTGTTAACTGCGCGTTCCTCAAAGGAAAATATGCTTGCCGGGCTTGAAACCGGCGCTGATGATTATCTTGGCAAGCCTTTTAACAGCGAAGAACTAAAGTTAAGAATAAGAAATATTATTGAAACCCGGAATAAAATACGTGAGCGCTTTGGCAGCTCTCTAAAAGTTGAACCAAAGAGTATTGCAATTACTTCTGTAGATGAAAAACTTATACAGCGGGCTATAGAAATTATTGAACAGCACATGGATGATGCAGAATTCAGCGTTGAAACTTTCAGCAACCTGCTTGGGATGAACCGCGTAAGCCTGTATCATAAAATTAAATCTTTAACAAATCTTTCCCCAAGGGAATTTTTCACAACTATTCGTTTAAAAAGGGCTGCCCAGTTAATAAAAGAATCCGGGCTTACCATTACGGAGATTGCATATAAGGTTGGTTTTAAGGATTCTTCACATTTCAGCAAGTTGTTTAAAAAACAATTTGGAAAAACACCAAAAGAATATCTGAAGGATACATAATTAAAAAAATAATTATGTAAGTGAGCATATTTTGTACGCAAAAAATGCCCATTTTGACCTGTTTTAAGGGGTTCCAACATAAATACCGAACTAATAAACATAAATACCGGTAAACAGGTAATACTAATTTTACTTTTGAATGCTTGTTAAATGTAATTAGCGCTTTATTCATAATAAACCATGGTGGCAGGATGTCTCACACACGTAAAACTATAAAAAACACCATCCTATTCTCAGTTTTACTCTTATTTTCTATTTATCAACCGTTGCTTGCTGCAAGCGGTAAGATAAAGGGCGTTATAACAGATGCCGGTTCCGGTGAACCGCTTTTAGGCGCAACTGCAGTAATACAGGGCACCTCAATAGGAGCAGCAACTGATGTAGATGGTAAATATCTAATTACTCTGGCTCCGGAAGGAAACCATGTTTTGCATATTTCTTATGTTGGGTATAACTCAAAAGATGTACAGATAAAAGTTGTTGCCGGCCAGGTAATCGAGGTAAATGAAAAACTGCAATCCAGTACAGTTGAGTTAAGTGATGTAGTTGTAACAGCCCAGATTGAGGGGCAGGCTTCAGCAATTAACCAGCAGCTAACCTCAAATACAATTGTCAACGTTGTTTCCAAAGATAAAATTCAGGAACTGCCGGATCAGAATGCTGCCGAAACACTTGGCCGCCTGCCTGGTATTTCAATTCAAAGAAATAATGGAGAAGGCCAGAAAGTTGTTGTTCGCGGTTTATCTCCAAGATTCAGTGCTATTACAGTTAACGGTGTTCAGCTTCCGGCAACATCACAGCCCGGCGGGTTCAGCAATGATGGTACCGGTGCTACTGATGACCGTTCTGTTGACCTTAGCATGATTTCTCCTGATGTCCTTGAAGGTATTGAAGTTTTCAAAGCTTTAAGGCCTGACCTTGACGGTGACGCTATTGGCGGTACTGTTAATTTTACAACTAAAAAAGCTTCTGAAGGTTCAAAAACATCTATAAGAATGTTTGGCGGCTATAATAATCTTGAAAACGATTTTGGAAACTACAGAGGCAGCTTTTCTTACAGTAACAGGTTCTTCAGGGAACCCGGGGCTGAAAAATCAAAATTGGGTGTTGTATTCAGCGGCAGTATCCAAAAAGCAAACCGCGCTTCAGATGCAGTAGGTGGAGCTTATTCGTGGGTTGGTATTGTAAATAATGACCCTGTTTATAACACATCTGATGTTACTCTTACCAAACATAATGAAATAAGAAAACGTTATGGTTTAAACCTTGCTCTCGATTATGAACTTGCTGAAAACCATAATATCTTTTTAACAACATTATGGGCAGGTACCAACCAGGACGAAAAAAACAGGACGCATGATTACGTAGTATCTAATGGTAACCATGAGCGTACTTACTTTGAAAGAGAAGTTAACCTGGATACATGGAGCAACTCATTAAGCGGTAAACATTTATTTGGCAATACTGAAGTTAACTGGACTGCCTCCTATTCTGTTTCCAGAGAGAAAACCCCGTGGGCTGTTTATTACGACTTTATTGAAACCAGCGGTTTTTCAAGTGATTTGCCTGTAACAAATCTTGCTCCAAGCCAGGTGCCGTTGTATTCTGTTAATGATGCTGCGGCTGCTTTTCTTAACAGTTCATATATCCAGAGTGAAAAAGTAACTGACCAGAATACAACTATAGAGTTAAATGCTCAGCATCCTTTCTTTTTTGGTACAGACATTTCCGGTTATATAAAAGCCGGCGTTAAAATGCGCGATAAAGACAGAGAAAAGAATATTGACCAGTGGGGAGGTCTTAGATGGTATACCGGCCAGAAAATTATGAGTATGTACCCGGGTATGTATGATGCTGCCCGGTACAGTTCCACTGATATTTCTCTCTCTAACTTCCTTTCCGGGACAAGATCTTTTGATAATTTCCTCTCAGGTGACTACCAGTATAATGAAGTACTTGATACCGGCCTGCTCCATGATTTTGCGAAACGCTACGAATCAGTATACAAACAGACAAGAAATTACAAGATTGATGTTGAAGATTATGATGCCGGTGAAAAAGTAAATTCAGCATATTTTATGACTGAAATTAAGTGGAAACAGATTGTTACTTTTATGCCCGGTTTCAGGTATGAAAGAACAATTACTGACTACCAGACAAAAGTAATTAATCCTAACGTTTCCAATGTCAGATTAAGCGGTGCTGCCGCTGATTCATCAGGTAACAGAAAATACGGCAACTTCCTTCCTATGGTTCAGTTAAGAGTTAAACCGGTTGAATGGATGGATGTTCGTATGGCTTTTACAAAATCGCTTGCACGCCCAAATTATCTAAACCTGATTCCTTATGAAATTATTGATTACGATAATCTTACACTCCGTTATGGAAATCCGCAGTTGAAAGAAACCAAAGCAAACAACTACGATATCTATGTATCGTTTTACAACAACAAATTTGGATTGTTTACTGTTGGTAAGTTCTGGAAAGAACTAAGAGATATAGATTATACACGTGTAAGAAAAATGACCGGCGGATACTATTCATCCTACTTAACTAATATGAAAGGCTGGACAGTTACAACGCCTGATAATCTTCCGGGTAAAACAACTGTTGATGGATGGGAATTTGAACTTCAGACAAACTTCAGCTTCTTCCCGAGTCCGTTTGATGGTATTCTGTTATATGCCAACTATTCAATTATTCATTCAGAAACTGATTACCCATATACAGTTTATTCTACCCAGTATCTGGACCATGCCCCATGGGTTCAGACAGTTATGACCGATACAACCAGATCAGGCAGAATGATTGGACAGCCAGATCAGATTGCAAACCTGACAATTGGTTATGAGAAGGCCGGTTTCTCCGGAAGGCTTTCAATGGTTTATACCGGCGATGCTCTTTGGGGAGTAAGTACTTCTGAAGCCCAGGATCAGTTAGAACATTCTTCAGTCAGATGGGATCTTGTTGTTCAGCAGAAGCTTACAGACTGGTTAGGCCTTATTCTCCAAATTAACAACTTAACCAGTGTTAAAGAGAAAGCTTTTATTTCTTATAGAAGTTTTACTACCAGAACCCAGGACTATGGAATGACCATGGATTTTGGTGTCCAACTTAAATTATGATAATACTACCAGTATTTAACTAAACATTAATCCTATAAAAAAGGAGATTGGTTATGCATACTTATACTACCAGGTTACTTACATGTACTATTGTTTTATGTTCCCTGTTCTTTTTGAATCAGGATGCTTTTGCACAAAAAGCTATCCCTCCGTTGTCAGATATAGTTTCAGTTATAGCTGGAGATACTACTTCAGCCGGTGTTAGAAACAATACCGATTATACACTTCAAAGAGGCGGGGTTTATTTTGCTCTTGGACAGATTCAGAGCCAGTTTGACCTAACCATCACAGCTACAGGTGATGAAAGCCTGGCAGATCCGCAGATTATTGTTCTTACTGATGAAAGCGGAAATTATTCAGCACCTTTTAAGCCTTATAAAAACCTTACACTCGAAGGCATTTATATGTCTGGTATAAACTCTGCCGGTGTACAGATTGCTAACCTTATTCAGACTGGAACAACTGGTGTAAAATTAACTCTTGTAGACTGCCGTATTGACAGTGTACAGTCAAGAGCTCTTCTGGTTGATCAGAATGATTGCAGTGTTATTGTAAAAGACTGCTATGTAAGTAATATTGCAGGCGGCGGACACTCAGGAAGATTTATTGATGCCCGTGAAACCATACTTGATACTGTTATAATTCAGAACAGTACTTTCTATAATATTATGCACACACTTATAAACAGATTTAGTGCAGGTCAGAAATATTTCAAATTTGACCATAACACTGTCTATCAAATAATGCGTACGCCTCTAAGAATTGATGTTTGCCCTGATATTATTATGACAAATAACCTCTTCCTTCAGACAGGTTTTGTTGGTTATCTTCAAACATGGGAAGATGCATTCCAGTCAGGTGATATGGGTGATCGTGACGAATGGGCAAGAATTGAAATTTGGCCTCTTGACAGTTCAAATGCTTTCCCTGGTGCAACACAGAAAATAGACGCAAAATACAATAACTTCTGGCTTGATCCTGCAATTGTAGATGCTTATCCTGATTCAATATATCCTTACAGAACTTTAGATTTTGATTTTGAAAAAGCTATGATTGGTGCTGATACTTTAACATGGGTTAGCGAAAATGTTGGTTTTGTTAAAGCTCCTTCATGCCAGTATCTTGCAATGGCTCAGGAATGCTGGGCTGATGGTTCTCCTCAAACAAATCCTGGTTTTGATGGTTCAGGCGCTCCTTTTGATTTTTCATATCCAGAAACTGCTTCTTCATATACTGCCGGTGCAAATGGTTATCCGCTTGGTGACTTAAACTGGTTCCCAACAGTAAAAGCAGCATGGGAAAAAGACATTACAGCAGTTTCAGATGATTTTAAGGCTGTTCCTTCTAAATTCTCTATCCAGCAGAATTACCCAAATCCGTTTAACCCATCAACAGTTATAAGGTATTCTGTACCTTCAACATCAGATGTTGTGGTTAAGGTTTACAATGTTTTGGGTAAAGAAGTTGCTACACTTGTTAATGCCAAACAACAGGCTGCAGGCGAATATACTGTAAGATTTGATGCTAAAAACCTTGCTTCAGGTGTTTATTTCTACACAATGACAGCAGGTAACTATAATATGACAAAGAAAATGATTTTCATGAAGTAACCTATCCTCGATAAAGCCAGTCGGATGAATATTCCGGCTGGCTTTATTTTTTTAAGTTCCCCATGGATTAATTTACAGTAAAAACCGGATACTCTGCTTTTTTTCAGATAGCGGCTGATAATAGTGTTGATATGAAGGGATAAAAACACAACTATTAACAATAAGACCGGAAATTTTGACCATTAAACAAATTTGATGTACCTAATTAGTTTATTTTTGTATGAAACATGAAAGTTCTAAATATAAGAATGGAGTAATTATGTATATCAATAACGGCAGTTCGTACAAAATTATTAGTGTTTTATGCCTTTCCTTCCTGCTGTTATTCCCTGCATTGGTTAATGCACAGAAGAAACCTGTCCTCAGGTTTAATTCAGACGGGAAATTTAAAATAGTTCAGTTTACTGATTCACATTTAAAGGTTGAAAATAAAACCAGGTGCGATAGCGTAATGAATACTATCGCTTCAGTAATTGAGGCTGAAAAACCTGATCTGGTTGTGTTAACCGGTGATATAGCAACATCTGAAGATGTTAAAGCTGCCTGGGCTGCAGTTACCAAACCTATGAGAGATGCAGGTATCCCATGGGCAGTTGTTTTTGGTAATCACGACTTTGAACATGGTTATACAAATAAGCAGATGATGGATTACCTGGAAACACTGCCATATAATCTTTCACAAAACGGCCCTAAAAATATTCATGGCTCCGGCAATTATATTCTTGAAATAAAAGGTAAAAAGAGTAACACAGCTAAAGCTCTTCTTTATTTCTTTGATTCTAATGCTTATACCAGTGAAGAAAAAAATGAAGAGCTTGGCCATTACGACTGGATTAGATTTAACCAGATAAAATGGTATCGTGAGGAAAGCAGTAAACTGACAAAAAAGAATAAGGGGAAACCTTATCCTGCTCTTGCTTTCTTTCACATCCCGCTTCCGGAGTATTCAATAGTACAGAAATTACCAACAACGGTTGGCGATCGTGAAGAAAATGTTGCCTCACCTAAAATCAATTCAGGTATGTACAATGCAATACTTGAATCGGGTGATATTATGGGTACATTTTGCGGGCATGACCATAATAATAATTTTATAGGTGTCCTTAATAAAATTGCTCTTGCTTATGGATGTAAAACCGGGAGAGATGCTTATGGAACGCTTGATAAAGGTGGGAGAGTAATTGTTCTGTACGAAGGTGAGAGGAAATTTGATACCTGGATACACAATACAAGTGAGTCAAATAAATATTTTGTTACTTATCCTGATTCATTTATAAAAACAGGCGGTGATAAGTAACGTGTATAAAAGAATAATAATGATTTTCGTTGTTGTCTCAATTGCTGAGTTGTGTTTGTTCTGCAAGCCTAAAGAATATGATATATCATCTTACGGCGCCGTGGCCGATGGTATAACAAACAATGCAGTTCAAATACAGTCAGCAATTGATGATGCTTACGCCGGGGGCGGCGGTAAAGTGATTATCCCTCCGGGTAATTATGCAACAGGCGTGATTTTCCTCAAGTCTAATGTTGAATTATTCCTGTCTTCTGGTGCAAGGCTTCTGGGGAGTACTGATCGTAAGGATTATGATAACCCTGTTGCCCTTGCTATTATAGTGGCAAAAGAACAGGATAATATTTCTATTACCGGCAAGGGTGTTATCGACGGGCAGGCTCCGGAATTGGTTAAGAACATTTTCGTTAATCTGCAGGAAGGAAGCCTTACAGATGACCAGTGGCAGTTTAAAAGGCCGACTGAAAAAATACGTCCCATGCTTATTAAATTTATCGGCTGCAGTAATGTAAAAATAAAAGATATAAGCCTTAAAAATTCGGCTTCATGGGTTCAGGATTATAAGGAATGTAATGGGCTTATTATAGATAATATTATTGTTGAAAGTACTGCCTACTGGAACAATGACGGAATTGATGTTACTGACAGCAAAAATGTAAAAATCACAAATTGTTTTGTTAACTCTGCTGATGATGGAATATGCCTTAAATCAGAAAATCCCAAATCTTGCTGCGATAGTGTTTACATTGCTGAATGTACTATCCGGTCAAGTGCAAGCGCCTTTAAACTTGGTACTGCCTCATGGGGCGGGTTTAAAAATGTAACTGTCCGTAACCTTAATGTTTATGATACATACCGCTCTGCAGTTGCTATAGAATGTGTGGATGGCGGGAAAACAGAAAATATTAATATTGAAAATATTAATGGTAAAAATATTGGTAATGCTATTTTTATTAAACTTGGACATAGAAACTCTGACAGCGCAATAAGTGTATTGCAGAATGTAAGAATAGCCAATTTAAAAGCTGAGGTACCGTTAAGAAAACCTGACCTTGGCTATCCGTTTGAGGGGCCTCCGGATTATCTTCGTTACCGTTACAGAAATTCATTTAAGGAAAGGCCTTTACTTGGGTACCCTTTTATTGGGCATCCAATGTTTCCGTATAATTTGCTGCCGTCATCTATTACCGGGATACCGGGAGAATATGTTAAAAATATAACACTGGAAAATATTGAAATAGTTTTTGGCGGAGCTTCTGATAAAAAAGTAGCATGTATACCTCCTGATTCACTTCAGAAAGTACCTGAAATGGAAGACGATTACCCTGAGTTTTCAATGTTTGGGGAGCTTCCTGCATGGGGAATATATGTAAGGCATACAGAAGGACTTGTATTAAAAAATGTAAAAATGAGTTTTAAAGAGGATGATTTCCGTCCTGCGCTGGTATTTGATGATGCTAAAAATGTTCATCTTGAAGCAGTCAATATACCAACTGTTAAAGAGCTTCCGGTTATTTTGCTGAATGAGACAGAAAAGTTTTCATATGACAAACTGCAGATGCCGGTGGATGAAAATGAAGGAATAAAAAAAGTAAAATAACTTAACAATTACTGAACCCTTTAGGAACCGGCAAATGCAAAAGAGTCTTAGCCTGACAGCAGCAATATTACTGATAACGATAAACCTGTTTCCCCGTGTCCCGGGGGACAAATCCGGGCCAATAAAATATGTGAATCCGCTTATTGGTACCGCTGCAGCTACAACAATAAGTGCCTCAAAACATGGCTCAGGCACTGAACTTAACGCACAGGTACAACCCTCTGTTACTGTTCCGTTTGGCATGACAAACTTTACTCCGCAAACTCACAATTCGGAGACAAAATGTTTGTCTTCTTATTATTTTAAAGATTCAGTTATAACCGGGTTCCGTGGCTCTCACTGGTTAAGCGGTTCATGTACACAGGAATATGGTTCAATGTCAGTGATGCCGGAAGCAGGTGAGCTTATATTTCACCCTGAAGAACGCGGCTCTTCATTTACTCATGCTAAAGAAACTGCCTCTCCAAATTATTATAAAGTGTTTCTTGAAAAGTATGGTATATCTGCTGAATTAACAGCTACCGCACGATGCGGTATCTTAAGATTTACCTATGCTAAAGAAGGCACGGGGCATATTGTTGTAAGTCCGAATAATGATAAGAGCGAAGGTTATGTTGAAGTAATACCTGGCAGAAATGAAATAGTTGGTTATAATCCTATAAGAAGAATTTACCAGGGATGGGGCAAGCCGGCAGGTTTTTCCGGGTATTTTGTAGTAAGGATTGAGAAAAAAGCTACAGATTTTGGCGTTTTTAACAATGAAAAATTATATAAGAGTCAGCTTGTACTTAAAAATGAATCAGATGTTGGAGGTTATTACTCGTTTTCTGTAAAAAAAGGCGAGCAGGTTTATGCTAAAATAGGGACATCTTTTGTAAGCATTGAGCAGGCAAGAAAAAATCTTGATGCTGAGATTCCGGGCTATGATTTTAACAGGATATGCAGCGGGTTGAAAGATACCTGGAATAAAATGCTGTCAAAGATTACAGTTGAAGGAAACTCTACTGAAGATAAAATAAAATTTTACACTGCTATGTATCATTGTTTCCAGCAGCCGCGTATTTATAACGATGTGGATGGTTCGTATCCCCGTTTTGATGGCAATGCTAAAACTGACACAATAAAAAATGGCAACTATTATTGTGATTTTTCAATATGGGATACATACCGTGCATTGCACCCGTTATTTAATATTCTTATTCCGGAACAGAATGCTGATATGCTTCGTTCGCTGCTTACAATGGCTAAAGCAGGCGGGTGGCTTCCAATTTTCCCCAAATGGAACAGTTACACAGCAGCTATGGTGGGAGATCATGCAATTGCATTAATTGCTGAAGCTTATGTTAAAGGTGTAATAGATTTGACGGAAGATGATTACCTGATATTAAGGCAAAATGCCTGCGAAAGCCCCGCAACTTTTGAAGAATATGCAGATGGCAAAGGGCGCAGGGCATTGAAATCTTATCTAAAGTATGGCTATGTACCACTTGAAGATTCAGTAAAAGAGGCATTCCATAAGAATGAACAGGTTTCCAGAACTCTTGAATATGCGTATGATGATTATGCACTTGCTATCATTGCAAAAAAGATAGGAAAAGAAGACGATTATAAATATTTTCTGGGCCGTTCACAGAATTACAGGAATGTATATGATCCGGCATTTAAAAACATGAATGGCCGGTATGCTGATGGAAGTTTTTATAAAGACTTAAAAAGGGAAAAATTTGTTTCATTTATTACTGAAGGTACTCCATGGCAGTATAACTGGTATGTACCACAGGATGTACCCGGACTTATTGAACTGATGGGGGGCAAAGATTCATTTAATAAAGAACTTGATGCATTTTTTGCTGCCGGGCAATACTGGCATGGAAACGAACCCGGGCACCAGATTGCGTTTTTATATAATTACTCGGGTCAGCCATGGAAAACACAAAAAATTGTAAATGATGTATTGAAAGAAGAATACGGAAACGGCCCCGGCGGGCTTAGCGGAAACGATGATGCCGGGCAGATGTCCGCATGGTATGTTTTAGCTGCAGTTGGAGTATATCCTGTTTGCCCTGTTTCCGGTGAATTTCAGATAAGCGGGCCTAAATTTAAGAAAATATCTTTTATATTAGGCAACGGCAAAAAACTTGTATTTGATGCTCCTGCATACTCAGAAAAGAGTATCTATATAGATAGTATTAAGGAAAACGGCAAAAAATACAATTCCCTTTCTGTCAAATATGATGATATTATGAAGGGGGGGCGCTGGTTATTCAACTTATCAGATAAACACAAATAATTGTTGGTATAAATATGGCAGAAAGAGGACTTTTTACGTCAAATCTTAACAAGATTCTTTTATCAGTATTTTTTCTTTTTTTTCTCATATTTATATCAACTTTAAAGTACCGGCCATACCCGCTTAATGAGGTAATAAAAATTGTACCTATATTAAGTCTTGCTGTATTGGTACTGGCAAATCTGCAGGGCAAAAGAAAAATATATATGGCAGCCGGACTCCTGTTCTCTGCCATGGGTGATGTTCTGCTTGCTTTGAGCGGAGATGGTTATTTTATCTATGGTTTGGGTTCATTTGCAGTTGCTCATTGTTTCTACATTACGGCTTTTCTTACCGGCAGGCAAAAAACGGAAACAAAACACTTCTATTACATTATACCACTGCTTTTGTATTCTGTTTCAATAGCTTGTATTCTTTATCCCGGGCTGGATAAAATGACAATTCCGGTATTTTGTTACTTATTTGTAATTACTGTAATGGGAGTAACCTCTGCCAGTGCAGCCAAAAACTTTGCTGTTTTTATTACCGGCGCCTCACTGTTTATAATATCTGATTCAATTATTGCAGTTAATACATTTCTGATAAAGGTTCCAAATTCAAGTCTCTGGATAATGATAACATATTATCCGGCTCAATTATTATTAACACTGGGCATGTGTTTAAATTCACTTAACGGCGCTGCAAAAGAATTAAGACAGGAATAAATATTCTTTTGCTCTTTGTAAATTATTGGCATTCCTGCATGGATGATTTATCAAATAAAACAAATTGATTTTCTTACTGGTTATGTTGACTTAACAATTTCTTAACACCCAAATGAAAAGTAACAGAGGTTAAGCCGTTAAGAATTACGTATAATATGTAAATCTTTTCTCTGTTTAATGTAAAAAAATATCTCCTGGCTTATGAATTTATGGGGATATTATTTCATGAAAGTTATCAGATTAATCTGTCAGTCAAATTTTTTTATTAACAAAAATTATTTGTTATAACAATAATCAGCCTTAATAAGGCTGGAAAAGCAGCTGTCTAACAGGAAATAAAGCTAAAAAGAATAAAAACAGTTGTGAATTTTAAAAAATATCCAATAATTCCTGATTTTAACCCACAGACCAAAGATTTGAACGTGCGAAATAGTTCCATTTTGAAGGGTAAATTATATTTCATACGCATTTTTCGCCCAAAATGCGAAAGCGATAAGGGATAACTACAATCCCTTCCGGTCGTATGTTTAATGGCAATTTTTGTGAATACTAAAACTACCAAAGGTAAAAATATGGTTTTTAGATACAAACCTGGTTACTACAAACTAACACTTCATTCACATTTTATCATGTTAATAATTGCCTTTTTGTTAGGCAGTATTAACGTACTTGCCCAATCGGGAACCTTACAGGGCGTTGTAACGGATGCCAGTACAGGTGACCCGCTGCCGGGTGCAAATGTTTATATGGATGGTACAGCCATAGGAGCTGCCACAGATATAAAGGGTGAATATATTATTAAAAGTATGCCTGCAGGAAAAGCAAGCATAGTGGTTTCATACATCGGGTATGAAAAAAAGGTTGTTCAGGTTGACATTGCAGCCAATAAAACCACTAAACTTAACTTGCAGCTGGACTGGAGCACCGCATCAATGGACGACATTGTTGTTACCGGTCAGCTTGAGGGGCAGGCACAGGCAATTAACCAGCAGATTTCTTCTGATCAGATTGTTAACGTGGTTTCTGAGCAGAAAATAAAGGAACTGCCTGATGCTAACGCTGCTGAATCTGTTGGAAGGCTGCCGGGTGTAGCTGTTCAGCGTGATGGCGGTGAAGCTTCAAAGCTTATGATCCGCGGTCTTGACCCGAAATTTACCAATGTGTCTATAAATGGTATTCAGGTTCCGGGTACCAGCGCTGATGCCCGTGATGTTGACCTTAGTATTATCTCTCAGAGTACACTTTCAGGCATTGAACTTTATAAAGCTTTAACACCTGACCAGGATGCTGATGCTATTGCCGGTGTTGTTAACCTTGTTACCGGCCAGGCAAAAGCTGAACAGAAAATAACTATTGATGCATATGGTATTTACAGCGGGATGAATGAAACAGGCCGTCAGTATAGAACTTCAGCTCAATACAGTAATCGTTTTTTTGGCGGTTTTCTTGGTTTACAGGCCGGCGTAAATGCTGAACAGAGAGACAGAAGTCGTGAAGCGTATACAGACAGCTGGTCATTAACCTCAAAAAGTGACGGCTCTTACGACTACCAGATTGATAACCTCCTGGTAGAATATAATAAAGAAATCAGGAAACGTTATGGCGGCAATATAAATCTTGATATCAATACTCCTGATGGGGGTAATGTTAAGTTTATTAACCTTTATTCCAAAACTGAAAGAAATATCTTCTTAAGCAACCGTAATTATACAACTTCAGGTAATGTTACTTATAAAGGTGAAGCAATTGACAGGAATACATACACCTTTAATAACTCATTGATTGGCCAGAATCACCTTGGAGATCTTAAAGTTGACTGGGCACTTTCACACGCCTATACGAAGAATGAAAAACCTTTTGACCATTACATGCAGTTTTATGAAAGCAAATCTGAAAATACCGGTATGATGAATATAAGTGATGCTTCTGTTTTACATTTGCCGGGTAAAAATCTTGTACAATATGCATGGAATAATTTTTCAAAGGCTACTGTTGACCGCGCATATTTTTATACAGATGATAACAATGAAAGAAATTACGATATAAAAACAGACTTTGAATATCCCATCCGCCTGATGGATAATCTTGCCGGTGTTGTTAAGGCTGGTTATAAATTCCGTACAAAAACCCGTCATCGTAACACTACCGAGAAAATGACTGCTTACTGGCTGCGCAGTTCATTTGATTATTATTTTGATGAAGATGGAAATATAGCTGACAAGGACTGGGGAAGTTCAGACTGGCCTAACGGTTATCATGGACTTATGACAGATTACCTGTGCGGAGAACCTTATCCAACAAGGATGCTGAATGGTGAATACCTGTTAAATCCTGTACTTGATGAAAATCTTATCAGGCAATGGTATGAGTTTAATAAAAATGGTACAAATGTAACCGGCCAGCAGCATGAATACTTTAATCATCTTACAAGTGTTCGTGACAGGTATAATGTAAAAGAAAATGTTCATGGTACCTATGCCATGATTAAGCTGAATGCCGGTCAGATTATAACTCTTATTGGCGGTGTGAGATATGAATCAGAGCATAATGAATATAATGCAAATTTTGCTCCGCGAATTGTTGGCGAATTTGAATATCAAACCGGAACAGTTAAAGATACAACTTCTAAATTTACCAAAGAATACTGGCTGCCAAATATACACCTGAGAGTTAAACCGCTTGAATGGCTTGATGTAAGGCTTGCAGTAACAAAATCAATTTCACGTCCTGACTATTCAATGCGTCTCCCTATGCTTTATGTTAATAACCAGGATCAGGAGATAACAAGCGGTAATATTAATCTTGAACCGGCAGTATCATGGAACTATGATGCTAACGTTTCTTTATATGCATCTCAGTATGGTTTGTTAACACTTTCAGGATTCAGAAAGAATATTGATAATGTTTTTTACTGGCTTAATGATGTAGTAATTATGAATAATGAACAGGCTGCCAAACTGGGCCTTCCGGTTTCAACTTATGGACCGTTCAACCAGTACAAACTTGATATGCCTTTTAATACTAAAGGTACAAAAGTCTGGGGTTTTGAAGTTGAACTTCAAACACACCTTAGCTTCCTGCCTGGTGCATTACAATATATAGTAGTAAGTGCAAACTATTCACGTGTATGGTCAAAGACCAAATATCCAAGATTCCAGTTAGTAAAATCTTCCGGCTTCCCGCCAACCAGTACACCGGTTTATTATGATACTGAGAAAGAATTAAGCGGCCAGACAGATTATACAGGAAATGCTTCTGTTGGATATGACTATAAAGGATTCTCCGGAAGAGTATCAGTTTATTTCCAGGGGCCTTACCTTGCAAGTATCAGCAACATAGAAGTACAGGATGTTTATCAGAAGGCCTTTTCACGCTGGGATCTTGCTCTTAAGCAGGCAATTTTTGATAACCTTAATGTATATCTGAATGTTAACAATTTTACAAATACCATAGAAGGGAAATACCTTGTATACCGCAAACTTGATATGGGTGGTTACTTATATGGTGTCAGTGCTGAGTTAGGTGTTCAGGTTTCTTTATAAATAACAGGAAATAATAAAATTTAAAAATAAATAACCACAGTGATCTACAACCAATTAAGGAGCGAATAATGAAAAAAGCTACTGCAACCTGGTTTACTTGTGCGATGTTAGCTTTTCTGCTTTCCGGTTTTATGAACCTAAGAGCGCAGGAAAGAATATTAGAACCCACAGAAGGATTTGTAAATGAGATAATCAAAGCAGATACAGCATCAGATGGTTCACAGGCGCACACAACATATATATTCCGCCGCGGGGGCACATATTACTTCAACGGACAAATCAACAATTTAAGTTATGCAATAACACTGAAGGCAGAAGACGGAACAGGAACAGTGCCAATGATGTTAAACTACCCTGACGGCACAGCAACCCTTAACAGGTTTATTCTTGCAGGAAACGATGCATACATATATAATTTGTACATAGATGGAATGGGGTTAAACACAACAACATTTGAGCCTGATCCAACCTTTGCAATGAACGGACAGCTTGTAAATGCAGGCGCATCAGCCAAAGAATTTGTAGTAGACGGATGCGTACTGAATAATGCAGGACAGGTAATAATCCGTTCAAACAGCGGAGCAAGAAAAGTAGTGGTAACCAATACAACTTTTGCAAACTCAGGGCAGATGTCAAGAGATAACATAGGGAACGGAAGAATAATAGACTTCCGTAACGGAGCAACAGATACAGTAATATTCAGAAACTGTACAATGGTAAATACCCTTGACAGAATAGTAAGGCATTACGGAGCCGCAGCAAATGCAACCACAGCCCTTATTCAGTATATGGATATAGACCATAACACAATAGTACACAACGCAGGTGCATTTGGATACTTTATGATAGGAGATATAGCACAGACATGCAAGATAACCAATAACCTGTTCTATAATCCAATAACATTGGGAAGTGCATCAGCAGATACAGCAAGGCTTGCAGAAGTATCAGTACTTGGCCAGGCAGGAGCAGATGGCAAGATGGTAATTCCATTGATAATTGATCAGCCGAATACAAACACAAACCCAACCTTTACTATAAGCAATAACGTAGTAACTTATGATGCAGCAGTAAAGCAGTTCTTCTCAAGCAATGGTTTAAGTGCATCACCTGTATTGACCCCAAGATTAGCCGGAATGATAAGCGGAGCCGGGTATACAGAAGCAGATGTAACACTGTCAAACATACCAGCCACCATGACAAACATAATGAACTGGTATCAGGCACTGGCAGTACAGACAAATGGTGGTGGAATGATAACCACATCAGATGTTGATATGGACAGGCATACAAGAACTTACTGGATTGACTCTCTTAACTGCTCTTATTCTGCTACAAGTAAAGCATTCTTAGGTACTGACGGTTCACCGGTTGGTTCTGCTAAATGGAACAGCTCTGTTATAGTAAGCAGCGGCGAGCCAAGAATATTAGAACCCACAGAAGGATTTGTAAATGAGATAATCAAAGCAGATACAGCATCAGATGGTTCACAGGCGCACACAACATATATATTCCGCCGCGGGGGCACATATTATTTCAACGGACAGATCAACAATTTAAGTTATGCAATAACACTGAAGGCAGAAGACGGAACAGGAACAGTGCCAATGATGTTAAACTACCCTGACGGCACAGCAACCCTTAACAGGTTTATTCTTGCAGGAAACGATGCATACATATATAATTTGTACATAGATGGAATGGGGTTAAACACAACAACATTTGAGCCTGATCCAACCTTTGCAATGAACGGACAGCTTGTAAATGCAGGCGCATCAGCCAAAGAATTTGTAGTAGACGGATGCGTACTGAATAATGCAGGACAGGTAATAATCCGTTCAAACAGCGGAGCAAGAAAAGTAGTGGTAACCAATACAACTTTTGCAAACTCAGGGCAGATGTCAAGAGATAACATAGGGAACGGAAGAATAATAGACTTCCGTAACGGAGCAACAGATACAGTAATATTCAGAAACTGTACAATGGTAAATACCCTTGACAGAATAGTAAGGCATTACGGAGCCGCAGCAAATGCAACCACAGCCCTTATTCAGTATATGGATATAGACCATAACACAATAGTACACAACGCAGGTGCATTTGGATACTTTATGATAGGAGATATAGCACAGACATGCAAGATAACCAATAACCTGTTCTATAATCCAATAACATTGGGAAGTGCATCAGCAGATACAGCAAGGCTTGCAGAAGTATCAGTACTTGGCCAGGCAGGAGCAGATGGCAAGATGGTAATTCCATTGATAATTGATCAGCCGAATACAAACACAAACCCAACCTTTACTATAAGCAATAACGTAGTAACTTATGATGCAGCAGTAAAGCAGTTCTTCTCAAGCAATGGTTTAAGTGCATCACCTGTATTGACCCCAAGATTAGCCGGAATGATAAGCGGAGCCGGGTATACAGAAGCAGATGTAACACTGTCAAACATACCAGCCACCATGACAAACATAATGAACTGGTATCAGGCACTGGCAGTACAGACAAATGGTGGTGGAATGATAACCACATCAGATGTTGATATGGACAGGCATACAAGAACTTACTGGATTGATTCTCTTAACTGCTCTTATACCACTGATAACAGTGCTTTTGTTGGCAGTGACGGACAGCCGATCGGTTCAGGTAAATGGAACAGTAAAATTACAGGTGTTGAAGATGTAACAGTTGTTCCTGCAGCTTTTGCACTTTCAGCAAATTATCCTAATCCATTCAACCCATCAACAAAAATTAATTTCAGTCTGCCGGTTAAAGCTAATGTATCTATAGTAGTATTTAACATACTTGGACAGGCTGTATCAAAATTAGTTGATCAGGAATATGAAGCCGGAAGTCATTCGGTTACATTCAATGCTGAAAACTTAGGCAGCGGTGTTTATATATATAAATTAAACGCTGTTGGAGCTAACGGCAAAAACTTTACTTCATCACATAAAATGACTTTACTGAAGTAATTTTAAGCTAAATACTTTTTTAGAGTAATTATTCCTCCCCATGCCGGTATAGCGGCGGGGAGGAAATTTTTTATTAATAACTAATAACTTTCAGAACTATATCATACATTTATGGGATAATTTAGAGCATAATATACAGGTGCAGGAATTGACTGGTTTATTAAATGATCTTTTGTCTCATCCCTTTAACCTTATCGTCCATTCTAAAAAATCCCTTGCAACAATTAAGGAAAAAATATGAAATATTATAGTGTGCTTGTAGCAGCTCTTCTGCTGAATATTTCTGCTTATGCAGGTGATGGCGGCTGGCAGAAATTATTTAATGGTAAAAATCTTGATGGCTGGAAAGTGCTTAATGGTACAGCCGAATTTAAAGTTGAAAAAGATATGATTGTTGGCAGCAGTAAAGTAAATACACCCAATACTTTTCTTGCAACTGAAAAACAATATGATAACTTTATACTTGAATATGAAGTTAAAGTTGAAGGCGGCCTGAATTCCGGTGTGCAGATAAGAAGCAACAGCCTGCCTGATTATAGAAATGGTGTTGTTCATGGCTACCAGGTTGAAATTGATCCTTCAAAACGTGCCTGGACCGGCGGTATTTATGATGAGTCACGCAGAGGCTGGTTATATAATCTTGAATGCAATCCTGCTGCAAAAAAAGCATATAAAAACGATGAATGGAATAAATTCAGAGTTGAAGCAATAGGAAATAATATAAGGGTTTGGGTTAATGGTATTCCAACTGCTGATTTGATTGACGAAATGACTCCAAAAGGTTTTATTGCCCTTCAGGTTCATAGTGTGGGAGACGATAAAAGCAGGGAAGGCTTAAAAGTATACTTTAAGAATATTAAAATTAAAACTGACGGGCTTGCCGGTGCCAAATCTCCGGCTGCAAATAAAATACCGCAGGTTAGCTACTTAAATAATATCCTTACAGAAAGAGAAAAGAAAGAAGGATGGCAGCTTTTATGGGACGGTAAAACATTTGACGGATGGATGGGTTCTAAAACAGAAACAATTCCTGAAAAAGGATGGCAGATTAAAGACGGCCTTCTCCAGGTTATTAGCAGCGGCGGATATGAAACAAGAAACGGTGATATAGTTACCAAAAAAGCATTTAAGAATTTTGAGCTTGAAGTTGATTTTAAACTGACAAAAGGCGCTAATAGCGGTATTAAATATTTTGTACAGCCCGGCGTGAATAAAGGTGAAGGTTCCGAAATTGGATGTGAATTCCAGATACTTGATGACTCTGTTCATCCTGATGCTAAACTTGGTGTTGACGGTAACAGAACTCTTTCTTCATTATATGACTTAATTACTGCTAATGCACTATATTATAATCCTAATGAAACAACAAGTAAACGTGTAAACCAGTATGACTGGAACCGCGCTAAAATTGTTGTTGAAGGTAACCATGTAACTCATTATCTTAATGGTATAAAAGTGGTCGAGTATACCCGTAACACTCAGGAGTGGAATGCTCTTGTTGCTTACAGTAAGTATCATGTATGGCCTAACTTTGGAAACTTTGAAACCGGGCATATTTTACTGCAGGATCATGGTGACCAGGTTTATTTCAGAAACGTTAAAATTAAAGAATTAAAATAATGAAACATTTCAGTGCAGTTCTTTTTGTTGTTGTTTTTTGTTTTAGTGGAGTCTTATTTCCGCAGAGTAACAAGATTCTTGTTACAGCTCACAGAGGTGCCTCATCTTATGCACCTGAAAATACAATAGCTTCAATTAAAGAAGCAATTAAAATGAAAGCAGACAATGCCGAAATAGATGTTCAGGAAACATCTGACGGTGAAATTATTCTTTTACATGATGGTAATCTTAAACGTACCACCGGTTATGACAAGAATATATGGGAAGCTTCATACGCAGAAGTTAAAAAGCTGGATGCCGGAAGCTGGTTTAGCGAAAAATATAAAGGCGAACCTGTTCCGCGTTTTGCTGCTCTTCTTGACGCTATTAAGAAGAAAATTCACCTTAATATTGAGCTTAAAACAAACGGGCATGAACAAAAATTAGCTGACAGGGCAGTTAAAATTCTTAAAGATAAACACCTTGAACATAATTGTTATTTCACTTCTTTTGATTATAAACAAATAAAAAGAGTAAAAGAGATTGATCCTACTATTAAAACAGGCCTTATCTTTAGTTCAATGCCAAAGGATATGGATGTTTTTACCAGTGACTTTGAAATCCTTAGCGTAGGTTATAATCTTGTTGATGCTGACTTTGTAAAAAAAGCAAAAGAAAACAATAAAGAAATTCATGTCTGGACAGTTGATGATGAAACAGAAATGAAAAGGCTTATTGATCTTGGTGTAACAAGTATTTTAACAAATGCTCCTGATAAGCTGATAAAACTGCTTGCAGAAAAGAAGTAATACAATTCTATTATGTACCAAAAAGGCTGGCTTTTATAATGAAGCCGGCCTTTTTCATTTTAAATCATATTAGTAATAAATAATTATATAACAGGCAGCAGGGAAAAGGTAAATGAGATATTATATGTGAGTTATTCTTAACCAACTTTTGGTATGTTAAAGCAAAACAAATGCAGTGTTATCAAAGTATTTCCCGACGGCTGCAACCACCCCCTGCCCCATCCTTATTTACCTGCCGGGAAGGAGGGGAAAAAGCAAAAACGGGTAATGTTAGATTGTTATTTCAACAATATTGTTTTCCGGATCAAGGATAACACTTTCATAACAACCATCACCAGTTGTTCTTGGCTCACCAATTATCTTATAACCATCATTCCTTATTATTTCAGTCAGTTCATCTACTTTATCTTTACTTCCGGCTGAAATGGCAAAGTGAATAAGCCCTGGTGCCGGATTTTCGTGGGTTTTAGGCAGTCCTGTAATATCCGGCCTGTTCATAATTTCAATTCTGCATCCATCCTGAAAGCAAAGGAAATACGACTGAAAGTGTTTGGCTTCGTTATGGTACTTTTTGTTGGCGGAAGCATTAAAATACTTAATATAAAATGCTTTCATTTCTTCAAGGTTATTTGCCCAGATAGCTATATGGTCAATTTTCATTTTTATTATGTGTATAATTTTGAATAAACAATTAAAAATACGAGTTTTGCCAATAAGATTTTTGTACAAATTTTCCTATAATGATATTTGTTTTTCCACGCATCTGTCATACAGGGGTTCCGCAAAAAATCACGTTAAATCAGTTTGTATTTTAATATTTACCAACACCAAATGCCCTGAAAGCATTTGACTAATATAATAAAAGCAAAAAAGTTTATGGATTACAATTCTTCAACCGCATTTTCAGATTCAAAAAAGCACTACGAAATTCTTGATGGGCTGCGGGGGGTAGCTGCAGTAATAGTAGTTATGTTTCACCTGATGGAAACCTTTAGTGAGGGTACCAACTTAAAACAAATTATTAATCACGGCTATATGGCTGTAGATTTTTTCTTTGTCCTTTCCGGGTTTGTAATTGGCTATGCCTACGATGACCGCTGGAATAAAATGAGCCTTACAGGATTTTTTAAACGCCGCCTTATCAGGCTTCATCCAATGATAATAATTGGTATGCTGATAGGGGGAATACTATTTTACTTCCAGGCGAGCCCATATTTCCCCGGGATAAGCCAGGTGCCTGTATGGCAATTACTGCTTGTTATGTTCATAGGCTTTACACTTTTGCCAATTCCGCCCTCAATGGATATAAGAGGCTGGATTGAAATGCATCCTCTTGACGGGCCTGCATGGACTTTATTCTTTGAATATATAGCCAATATTCTATATGCACTGATTTTAAGAAAGCTGTCCAACAAGGCTGTTGCTGTGCTTGCTTTTATTGCAGGAGCCATGTTAATTCATCTTTCTGTATTTGGCCCTAATGGTGATGTAATTGGCGGCTGGTCACTTGAACCGCTGCAAATATATGTTGGCTTTACCAGGCTGCTTTATCCTTTTCTTGCAGGTTTGCTGCTCAGCCGTATAATTAAGCCGGCAAAAATTAAAAATGCATTTTTATGGTGCAGCCTGCTGATATCTGTTATACTTTTTATTCCGAGGATAGGAGGCAGTGAGCATTTATGGATGAATGGATTATACGATGCGGTATCTATTATAATACTTTTCCCTCTTATTGTTTATATGGGAGCTAACGGTGAGGTTAAAGGGAAATATTCATCAAAAATATGCAAATTTCTTGGTGATATATCATACCCGATTTATATAATACACTATCCGCTTATTTATACATTTATGGCATGGGTGGGGAAGAATAAAGTTACACTGGTTGGCTCTCTGCCAATGGCATTTATTGTACTTGTTATAAGTATTGTACTTGCGTATGCATCACTTAAATTATATGATGAACCTGTAAGAAAGTGGCTGACAAAAAAGTTAATGCCGGTAACATCTAAATAAAAATGCCTGGCAGAAATATATCTGTCAAAAATTGAGGTTTTAAATAATTAAACTACTGGGAAGAGTTAACTTTTAAAGGAAATAGTTTAAACTGGTTATATCCGGGCAGACATTATAAAAGGTGCGGCAGAATCAATTTTGGAATTTTGCGCGGTATCTTTTTGGTGTCTCGCCCTTTAGCTTTTTAAATGTGCGATTAAAATGGGGAACATCGTTAAATCCCACAGCATAACAGATAGCCATTATTGGCATTCTTGTTTCGCGAAGCATCAAACAAGATGAATCAATTCTATATTCATTCAGGAATGTAAAAAAAGACTTGCCATTCAGGTTTTTAAAAAAAGTACAAAAAGATGCTTTGTTCATTCCAATATAACTGGTAATATCATCAAGGGATATTTCATGCTGGAAGTTGTTTAGGATATATCGCCATATAGTCTGCATCCTTTCAGTATTCTTATCTGTGTTTTGAAGATACCCTGCAATATTTGTTTCCTTTGCTGAAGCAATAACAGAGAACATCTCTATTAGTGACGATAACTGTTCAATATCGTTTTGATTCAGCATTAATACCATTATTGCCTGAAGCTTTTGAAGTGTAATGCCCTCAAACTTTACAGCTTGTTTGTGATAATTTCTGATCATGGAAACAGATAATTCTGTCTCAGGGAATGCAGATAAGCATTTATCAAATAAACTTTCGGGGAATATAATAGTAATATTTTCAATCTTGCCTTCTTCATCATGAACATGTTCATCAAAAGACCAGCAGTGTGGAATATTAGGCGGCACAAGAATTATTTCGCCGGAAGTAAATGTCTCAGCAATATCTCCTATTATTCGTATCCCGCTTCCTTTTATTATATATGACATCTCCCATTCGGCATGCTGGTGAAACCTAATCTGTTCATTCCATACTATATGTACATGGTCATAAACAAAAGACTTTGTCCTTTTTAGAGGCACGTCGCAATATTTAATGTCTTCCGGCAATGTTCCCTGAAAATTTAAATCTTAACAAATTTACGACAATTAATATTTAAAATATGACAAAAATAAGACTAAACATACGGCTATTTTTATAAACTTTAATATAAAATGTATAGCTGGTATTATATGAGAATAGCAGATTCCACTTTGTTTTCTGATACAAAAAAACATTACATAATACTTGACGGGCTGCGGGGAGTAGCGGCTGTTGTAGTTGTAATGTTTCATCTTCTTGAGACATTTGCCGGGGGAAGTAACCTGAATCAAATTATTAATCATGGTTATATGGCTGTGGATTTTTTCTTTGTCCTTTCTGGTTTTGTAATTGGTTATGCTTATGATGACCGCTGGAACAAAATGAACCTGACCGGCTTTTTTAAAAGACGTCTTATAAGACTTCACCCGATGATTATTATTGGAATGACTATAGGAGCGCTTCTGTTTTACTTTCAGGACAGTCCCTTCTTCCCGGGAATAAATGAAGTACCGGTATGGAAAATGATTTTAGTAATGCTTATTGGATATACACTTCTTCCAGTCCCTCCATCTCTTGATATAAGAGGCTGGGCAGAAATGCATCCGTTAAATGGCCCTGCCTGGTCATTATTTCTTGAATATGTAGCAAACATACTTTATGCACTTATACTGCGTAAATTATCAAATAAAATACTTGCAGTTCTGGTATTTCTGGCAGGAGCATTATTGCTGCACCTTGCTGTTACAAGCCCACATGGAGACATAATTGGCGGCTGGTCAATTGAGCCGGCACAATTACGTATAGGTTTTACCCGGCTGCTTTTCCCGTTTTTAGCAGGTTTATTGCTTGCCCGTATAAGTAAGCCCGGAAATGTAAAACATGCTTTTCTCTGGTGCAGCCTTTTATTGGTTATTGTACTTTCGATTCCAAGGATTGGAGGTAGTGAACACTTATGGTTAAACGGTCTTTATGATGCTGTAATTATTATTTTTGTTTTTCCGTTAATCGTATATCTGGGTGCCTCGGGTAAAGTTGAAGGAGTTTTTTCGCTGGGAATTTGCAAGTTCCTAGGGGACATCTCATTTCCGTTATATATAATTCATTATCCGTTTATCTATGTTTTCATGAGATGGACATCAAAAAACCATATCTCGCTTACAGAAGCACTGCCTGTTGCATTTATTGTTTTACTGCTAACAGTAAATATCGCATTTATATGTGTTAAATTTTTTGATGAACCTGTAAGGAAGTGGCTTACCGGGAGGTTTATGCCAGGGGTTAGTAAACAGAAATAATATGACAAAGTTTTTCAGATATATAAAATTATTTACTATACTCCTTATCTTTTTTTGTGCATCTGGTTTTCCTTTTGAAAAACATGAAAACTCTGTAAGAAATAACAGTATTGAAGATAACAGTCTGGCAGATACTACAGCCAGGGTAAAAAGAGTATATAAAACTTATTATATAAATTCTCCCCCGGTTATCGATGGAAAGCTTAATGACAGCTGTTGGAATGAAGGAGAATGGCAAACTGATTTTACACAATACTCTCCCTCCTATAAAGCGAAAGCCTCTCATAAAACCGAATTAAAAATTCTATATAATGATAAATATGTTTATGCTGCTATACGAGCTTATGATAATATTACTGAAATAACCTGTAGGCTTGAACGCCGGGATAATTTTTCCGGCGATATTGTTGGATTGCATTTTGACAGCTATTTTGACCACAGAACTGCATATGAATTTGATGTTACATCAGCAGGGCAAAAAATTGATGTTTGGGTTGGAAATGATGGCTGGGATACTAACTGGAATGCTGTATGGGAAGCTAAAGTAGCTTATGAAGACTCAGCATGGACCGCTGAATTCGAAATACCTTTGACCCAGTTACGATATAGTCCTTCAGACAATCAGGTCTGGGGACTCAATGCATGGCGGAAAATAGATAGATTGCATGAGGAGGACCATTGGAATCTTGTTGCAAATGATGGTACCGGTCTGGTTTATACCTTTGGGGAATTACATGGATTAAATGGACTGAAACAGAATAGGAAAATAGAATTAGCTCCTTATATCTCAGGTAATATTACAACCAATAAAGGAACAAGCTTTTTGCCAAACAAGATAGATTATAATCTGCAAGGCGGACTTGATGCCAAAATAGGTATTACAAATAACTTTACTCTGGATGCTTCTATAAATCCGGATTTTGGACAAGTTGAAGCAGACCCGTCAGATATGAATCTTTCTGCTTTTGAAACCTTCTTTGAGGAAAAACGCCCATTCTTTGTTGAGGGGAAAAATATTTTTGAGTTTTCATTTGATGATGATTATCTGTTTTATTCACGCCGTATAGGGCACGCTCCATCATATACTCCCGCGTTTGATTCTGTAAGTATGTCTGAATTTAGTACTATTGGGGGAGCTTTTAAACTATCAGGGAAAACTGCTAATGGGCTGTCAATTGGCGTAATTGAATCTGTTACACTTAGGGAAACAGCAGAAATTCATCATAATAATACAGCTTTCAAACAAGAAACTGAACCAGTGTCTAATTATTTTATTGGCCGTTTTCAAAAGGAATTTAATCTTGGTAATACAATTGTTGGAGGGATATTTACACAGACACATCGTTTTATTAATAAGGACTACCTGAATTTCCTTTCAGCAAATGCCATGACCGGTGGCATGGATTTTATAACCTATTGGAATGATAGAGAGTTTTTTCTTGAAGTAAAGGCAGTTGGCAGTAATATAAATGGAAGTACGAATTCTATTACCAGGTTGCAATCATCTTCAGCACGCTACTATCAGCGTCCGGATAATTCAGCTTCAACTTTTGACTCAACAAGAGTCGCATTAACTGGTTATGGTTTTTCTGTTAATGCGGGCAAATGGAGCAAAGGACATTGGCGTTACAAGAATGAATTTACTGTTCGTTCACCAGGATTGGAGTTGAATGATCTAGGTTATATGACTATTTCAGATATTATAAAGAATAATGTTACTTTAGCATATTATGAAAAGGAAAATACAAAAATCCTTAAAACTTATTCATTTAGTTTTGTTAATCAGAATGCATGGAATACTACAGGAAAGAGTTTATATTCCTCGTTCTCCCTTGATGCAGAAAGTGAATTTATGAATGGATATTCTGCTTCTTTTAAAATATTATACAAGTTCAGGACAATAGATGAACGTCTTCTAAGAGGAGGCCCCTCAATGAAAGTTCCCGATAGATTTGAATACACATTATCAGTCAGCACCAGCAGTTCGAATGATTTATATTTCTCATTATCAGGGAATTATAATGTAGGTATGCAGAAAAGCCTGAATTATTTTAATGTTTCTTCTGAGCTTAGCTATCGTTTTCTCCCAAATTTAATTGTATCAATTAATTCAGGCTATGTCGAAAACATTAATGAGCTTCAATACATTGGGCAAATTAAGGATTCTTTGCACATGAAAGATTATCTTTTAGGGAAAGTTGATACCAGGAATTTAAGCTGCACCCTGAGGATAGATTATGCAATTACTCCTGAATTGACCCTTCAATATTACAACAGCCCATTTGTATCAGTAAATAAGTATAACTCATTTAAGGAAATAAGCAAACCAAATGATTCGAATTATACAAATAGATTTATCTCTTTGTATCCGGTAAAAAATGGTGATGCATATTGTTTTTATAATGATGGCTTCTCAGATTTTAGTATTACTAATCCTGATTTTAATTACAGGCAGCTGCGCAGTAATTTTGTGTTACGCTGGGAATATAAAGCTGGTTCAATACTTTATTTTGTATGGTCTCAGGAAAGAACTGCTTTTGAAAAGTCTGGTTCACTTAATTCTTTCAGGGGATTAGGAAATATATTCAATTTGCCTCCTGAGAATATATTTATGCTGAAATTAAATTATTGGTTTGCATCATAAAAATTGCTGATATTTATTGGTAATATTTATAAGACAGGGAAATACTAAGAGTTTCTCCCGCGGAAGATAAAATCTTCCGCAGGGGGAACATAGCATTAAGGAGGTTAATGCAAAAATAAATAAAGCCACGCTGCAATAGCTGCTCCAATAACAGGGCCAATAACAGGAATAATTGCATAACTCCAGTCACTGCTGCCTTTATTAGGAATTGGCAAAAGAGCATGCATTATTCTGGGGCCAAGATCTCTTGCAGGGTTTATTGCATACCCTGTTGTTCCTCCAAGTGAAACACCAATTGCAAGTACAAGCAATGCGACAGGCAAAGCGTTAATTGCTCCCAGCCCAACTTCAGGAGCGGCTATATATAATACTCCGAATACAAGAACAAATGTGCCTATGATTTCAGAAATAAGATTATCAGCAAATGATCTTATTGCCGGGCCGGTGCTGAATACACCTAATTTTGCCGCGTGGTCTTCTGTAATTGCAAAATGCTGCCTGTAGAAAAGCCATACTAAAAATGCACCAATCATTGCACCAATCATTTGCGCCAGTATATATCCCGGTACAAGATTCCATGCAAATTTACCGGCTATTGCAAGGCCAATGGTTACAGCGGGATTAAGATGTGCCCCGCTTACTGAAGCAGTACAAAATACACCGACAAAAACACCCATTGCCCAGCCGAATGTTACAACAATCAACCCTGCATTATTGCCTTTTGTATTTTTTAAAGAAACGTTAGCACAAACTCCTCCACCAAGCAAAACAAGGAGCATTGTTCCTACAATTTCACCAACAAATGGAACCATTAAGAATCTCCTGATTAATTTATAATGTAATTTTTTGCCAGTTGAGTATACTGCTCAACCTGTTGTTTCTCCCAGTCAAGGGGTTTGTTTAATTCTTTGGCCATAATGGAAGCTACTGCAGGCGCCATGCTGATACTTGCTTTTGCATCAAGTAAAAGTGAACGGGTACGCCTTGCCAGCACGTCCTCAACAGTTCTTGCCATTTCATTTCTAACATGCCATATAACTTCAGCTTTAATGTAAGGCAGAGCGTCGTGTATTTTCTCTGAAAGCGTTGTATCAGTTTCCGCAATGTTTTTTACTGCAATGGAGTCTGAGCCATAGAAATACAAAGGATCTTCTTTGCTTACATTTTTCAGCCATCCATGAATTCTCATGGATTTGGTTATACACGGACGCGGGTCAAAACCGGCAATTGCTTCTGCTTTATTTATGGTATCTTCTCCCATCCTGCGGTAGGTAGTCCACTTACCGCCTGTAATGGTGATAAGCCCGGAATCAGAAACAGTAAGGAAATGATCGCGTGAAATAGCTGCAGTATTTTTCCCTTCTGCCGGCCTTACAAGAGGGCGAAGCCCCGCAAAGGCGCTTTTAACATCGGCACGTGTTGGATTATTTTCCATGTACCTTTGTGCATGAGTAAGAATAAAATTTATTTCTTCTTCAAGCGCTACAGGTTCAAGGCTTGCTGATTCAAGTTCAGTATCAGTAGTGCCGACAACAACCTTGTTATGCCAGGGAACAGCAAATAAAACTCTGCCGTCATCCGTCTGCGGAACCATAATTGCTGAATCACCCGGGAGGAATTTCCTGTCAAGTACAAGATGGACTCCCTGGCTGATTGCAACAATGTCCCTTGCTGAAGGATCATCCATTTTAAGGATTGTATCTGTAAAAACACCGGTAGCATTAACAACAACTCTTGCATTAAGCGTATATTCTTTTCCTGTTTCTTCATCCACAGCAGCAACACCGCTTATTAAGCCGTTTGTTTTCAGCAGGCCGACCGCTTTCATATAGTTTATAACTACACCGTCAAGGTCAAGCGCAGTTTTAGCAAGGTCTATTGCAAGCCGTGAATCATCAAACTGCCCGTCATAATAAATAACCCCGCTTCTTAGTCCTTCCGGCTCTACGTTTGGGATAAGGCTTATGGTTTCTTCACGGGAAATAATTTTAGAAGGGCCCAGTCCCAGTTTGCCCGCAAGCAGGTCATACATTTTTAGGCCGATGCCATAAAACGGGCCGCCCCACCAGTCATATACAGGTACAACAAATGCCTGGTTAAAAACAAGATGAGGTGCATTTTGTTTAAGGAGCCCTCTTTCATGCAGGGCTTCAAAAACAAGTGAAACATTTCCCTGCTGCAGATACCTTACTCCGCCATGAACAAGTTTTGTGCTTCGGCTTGAAGTAGCTTTTGCAAAGTCGTGCTGTTCAATAAGCAGTGTTTTATATCCGCGGGAAGAAGCTTCAACTGCAGCGCCAAGCCCTGTGGCTCCGCCTCCAATAATAATTACATCCCAAAGAGTGTTACTTTCTTCAATTCTGCTAATCAAATTACATCTGTCCATCCCTTATCTAATCCTCCCTTAACCAATTTTTTGAACTGTTAACTGCTTTATGCCAGAAGAACTTCATCTTCTCAATATTTTTATTATCCGGAACGGGTTCAAATCGTTTATCAACTTTCCACTGACCGGAAATCTCATCTATTCCGTTCCAGTAACCAACTGCAAGCCCTGCAAGGTAAGCAACACCAAGAGCGGTTGTTTCTGCAATCTTTGGCCGCGCAATAGGTATTTCGAGAAGGTCTGACTGAAACTGCATAAGCAGGTTGTTTGCAGTAGCTCCGCCGTCAACACGCAGTTCTTTTACCTTAATGCCTGAATCAGATTCCATAGCTTTAAGTACGTCCATGGTCTGGAAGGCAATAGCTTCAAGGGCTGCCCTGGCAATGTGGCCGCGTGAGGTACCTCTTGTAATTCCCAGGATAGTGCCGCGTGCAAACTGATCCCAGTAAGGAGCGCCAAGCCCGGCAAAAGCCGGTACAATGTAAATACCGCCATTATCAGGAACGCTGAGTGCCAGTTTTTCAATTTCAGGGGCTGAGTCAATTATTTGCAGTTCATCGCGAAGCCACTGTACCAGCGCGCCCGCAATAAAAATACTGCCTTCAAGTGCATAAGTAACTTTTCCGTCAATTTTCCATGCAACAGTGGTAAGCAGGTTATTTGTTGAATTAATTGGCTTATCACCGGTATTAAACATCAGGAAGCCGCCGGTCCCATAAGTATTTTTAAGCATACCGGGCTGAACGCACATCTGGCCGAAAAGGGCAGCCTGCTGATCACCGGCAATGCCGGCAATAGGAATTTTTGTAGCAAACAAAGTAGTACCGGTTTCAGCATAAACTTCGCTGGATGATTTTACTTCCGGCAGCAGTGAGCGGGGTATGTTCAGCAGTTTAAGAATTTCATCGTCCCACTCCTGGGTATGAATGTTAAACAGCATAGTACGGCTTGCATTGGTTATATCAGTAATATGTTTACTGCCTCTTGTAAGATTCCATACTAACCATGAGTCAACTGTACCAAAAGCAAGTTTACCTGCTTCTGCTTTTTCCCTGGCACCTTTAACATTATCAAGAATCCATTTTATTTTAGTTCCTGAAAAATAGGAATCAATAACAAGCCCGGTTTTTTGTTTAATCAGGCTGCCGTAATTATTAGCTTTAAGTTCATTGCAAAACTCTGAAGTCCTGCGGTCCTGCCAGACGATGGCATTATAAACAGGTATACCGGTTTCGCGGTCCCAGATAATTGTAGTTTCGCGCTGATTGGTAATACCGATAGCAGCAATAGATTTCCCGTTCAGCCCTATACCGGTAACCGCCTCCGCAATTACCCCGGCCTGTGAAGACCATATTTCCTGGGGATCATGCTCAACCCAGCCTGTTTGAGGGAAAATCTGTTTAAACTCTTTTTGGGCAATTGATTTAATATCCCCATTTTTATCAAAAATTATTGCCCGGGAACTGGTTGTTCCCTGGTCAATTGCCAGGATGTATTTTTCCATTTCAACCTTCTGATTAATGATTTATACAGGTTAATAGTTAATTACAATTACATAGAACTTATAAACAGAGTTTTTCAAGAAACAAAATTAAACTATTAAACATAGTTATGCTTGTTTCTGCGTTCATTTATTTAGTGCTCATGTTTGAGCAGTGTTTAACTGCCAAATTTTGCTTTTTATTAACATTGTTAATGAATTTTAAGCTCCTTTTTTCATGAGAAAAAAGCTTTTACATGCAGATAAGAAAGCGAAAAAAGGAATTTACCAAGATGCCGGAAAAATAAACCTAAAGACCTGCCTGCTTATTTCTGATGCTTTAATATTATTGTGTCAATTCCGACTTCCTTTGCATACTGCACCGGAAAAACCAAAAAGATGGATGGTCATGTTTCAATCATTGCTGAATTTTTACAAAAAACTACCTCCGGCAGCATTACTGCCTGAGAGTGAAAATCCAAAGGGTAAATACAAGAAACAGAGATGGTCAGTTTTTCTTTCAATTACAATAGGCTATAGCCTGTTTTATGTATGCAGGCTTAGTATAAGTGTTGTAAAAAAGCCAATATTAAGTTCAGGCATGCTGGATGAAACTCAACTTGGTATAATCGGTTCAGCGTTGTTTTTTTCTTATGCCTTTGGGCGTTTTACAAATGGTTTTCTGGCAGACAGAAGCAATATAAAAAGGTTTATGGCTACAGGTATATTGTTATCGTCAATAATTAATCTGGCACTGGGATTTAATTCGGCATTTATACTATTTGTTATATTATGGGGATTAAATGGCTGGTTTCAGTCAATGGGTGCTGCCCCAAGTATTGTAGCTTTATCCCGATGGTTCAGCAATAATGAGCGCGGTACTTATTATGGTATATGGAGTACCAGCCACAGCAGCGGCAATGCACTTACTTATCTGCTTACTTCGTTTATTGTTGGGCTTTTTGGATGGCGCTGGGGTTTTACAGGTGCTTCAATAGCAGGTTTTATCGGGTTTATTGTTCTTGTTGTTTTTTTGCATGACAGTCCCGAAAGTGAAGGGCTTCCTGCAGTAACAGGCACAACTGCTGATGACAAAGAAGAACGGGTCTCTGCCTTGCAGATGGGGGTGCTAAAAAACAAATACATCTGGATACTGGCGCTGGCAAGTGCATTTATGTATGTAAGCCGCTATGCAATTGAAAGCTGGGGAATTTTATATCTTGAAACTGCAAAGGGCTATTCCAATCTTGGGGCAAGTTCAATTCTTTCGATATATGCCTCAATGGGAATAATAAGTACAATCCTGTGCGGGTTTATATCTGATAAGTTTTTTAACAGCAGCCGTAACGTTCCTGCGTTGTTTTACGGACTGCTTAATGTAGCAGGACTCGCCCTTTTGCTGTTTTATCCCGGGCGCAGCAGCCTTGTGGATTCATTAAGCATTGCAATGTTTGGTTTTGCTACAGGCGCACTTATAACGTACCTCGGCGGGCTGATGGCAATTGATATAGTTTCAAAAAAAGCTGCGGGGGCAGCAGTGGGTGTGGTTGGTATTGCAAGTTATATTGGGGCAGGTGTTCAGGATGTTGTAAGCGGAAAGCTGCTTAATACATACCACACGGTTGTTAACGGGGTTAGCATGTATGATTATACTTATGTGAAAGTTTTCTGGATTTCTTCTGCTGTTATATCAGTATTTCTTACCAGTCTTGTATGGAATGCAAGAGCAAATGATTAGAGAATTTTATTTATGAAGATAATATATGTTGATTGCTATAACGGAATAACAGGCGGTGCTCTTGCATCAGCTATGATGGATATCTGCAGTAATAGACAGGAAATTCTTTCCCTTCCTGAAAAACTGCTTCTCAAAGATTTTAAAATAGATTCCGGTTTTATGACTGATAAAGATATACTATCAGTTTTTATTTCTGTTACAGATAATAAAGAGTCGCTGATTACAAACTTCAGGTATCTTAATAATATACTTTGGAATTCAGAACTTGAAACAGAGGTGAAAGAAAAAGTACATTGTATACTTAACAGAATTATTAGTGAGTATTCTATATCGTTTCATATATCAGAAGAAGAGGCTGCTAAAAAAAACATTGTTTCGCTGAAAGAGTTTATTGAGATAGTTGTTGTCTGTAAAGTGCTGAATATGATGCAAATTGACAAAGTTTATCTGAGTGATATAATTATTCCCGGCGGGCTGGAAATTACCGCAATTCCGCGGCCAGCAATTAATATGCTGAAAAATCACAGGATTAAAGCCGGAAACAACAATGCATGCAGCCTAAACCTGGCAGGTGCTGCCATGATAGCTGAATTAACTGAAAGCGCAGTGGAAAAAGTTCCGGATTATATACTTGCTGCTTCAGGGTATGGCATGGAAATAAACGATAGCGGTAAAGTTATATCATCAGTAAGAGTTCTAACCGGTGAAACAAAAAACGAAGAGATAAATACGCATTCACTTATTATTGAATTTAATGTGGATGATATGAATCCCCAGCAAATTCCATATCTGATAGAAAGATTATTGGACTCCGGCGCTGCCGATGCATTTGTTACCCAAATTATCATGAAAAAAGGGAGGCCGGGATTCCTGGTTACAGTTACCTGCAGTTCACTTAAAGAAGAACAGGTTTTAAAAACCATATATATGGAATCAACAACAATCGGCGTTAAGAAAAGAAAAACAGATGGCGTGCGGTTAAAACGAAATGTGTATACAGTTGCAACTTCTTACGGCGAAGTTAAAGTGAAAGAAATATTTCTTCCTGATGGCAGTAAAAGAATAACACCGGAGTATGAGGACTGCGTTTTAATTGCAAAAAAAGAAAACCTGCCCCTGAAAATTGTACAGGAAAAAATAATTTCAGAATTAAACCATGATACAAAAACATTCGGGATTTTTAATAACTAAAAGGAACAGATAAATGACGGAGATGATTAAAGCTGAATTAACTTCACACCATGAAACCCTGTTGAAAGTAATATCACAGCTTCAGCCTGACATAGAGCGTGCCTGCGGGCTTTGTGTTGAAACAATAAAGCAGGGTAAGAAAATATTATTTTTTGGCAACGGCGGAAGTGCGGCTGATGCACAGCACCTGGCTGCAGAACTTTCCGGCAGATACAAGAAAGAAAGAAAAGGCCTCCCGGGTATTGCTCTTACAACTGATACATCTGCTATTACAGCTATAGGCAATGATTATAAATACGACTACATTTTTGAACGTCAGGTAGAAGCTATTGCAAACAAAGGAGATTTATTAATTGGTATTTCATCAACCGGCAACAGCGGGAATGTTTTACGGGCTTTTGCTCTTGGCAAAATAATGGGCTGCAAAACACTTGGCCTCAGCGGTAAAGGCGGCGGAAAAATGAATGGCAATTGCGATTTGAATATTGTGGTTCCGTCAGATATTACTGCCAGGGTACAGGAAATGCATATTATGATTGGGCATATACTTTGCCAGGCAATTGATAATGAAATATAGATTAAACAGATAGATAACCATTATAATTGGAGATAGTTGTGCCTTATAAAAAACTTGATAGAATGAATTTGAAAGTTAAATCGCTGTCAGAGAGAAAAAACAAAGTACTGATTGAAAAAGATCATATTCCTGTAACTCAAAATCCTGTAAATACAGGCGAACGTTTTACAGCTATTGTGAAAGAAGTAAGTGAAAAAATAAAAACTGCCAGAAAGAATGACGCTCCAAGAATGTTGACGTTCGGGGCGCATACAATAAAAAACGGGATGGGGCCGACTCTTATAAAACTTATGGAAGAGGGATGGCTTACTCATCTTGCCACCAATGGCGCTGGTATTATACATGACTGGGAATTTTCATTCCAGGGGAAAAGCAGTGAGGATGTTAAAGCAAATGTTAAAGAGGGACAGTTTGGAATATGGGAAGAAACAGGGAAGTATATAAACCTTGCAATTATTGTCGGAGCTTATGAAGGTAAAGGCTATGGTGAGTCTGTTGGCAGTATGATTGAGAATGGCGGGTTAAATATTCCTTCAGATGACGAACTGCTGGACTTCTTCGTATCGAAGCATTTCTCTGATCTTGAAACAATTGCAGCATCTGTTGATCTGCTTGATACAATAAAAAAGTTTAATATTCCCCCGGGCTGGCTGAAAATAGACTTTCCATTTAAAAGGTACTGTGTGCAGGCAGCGGCTTACCGTCTGGGAATACCATTTACCGGGCATCCTATGATTGGGCATGATATAATATATACTCATCCAATGAATCATGGAGCAGCACTTGGCAGAACAGCTTTACGTGACTTTTTAACTTTTGCTGAATCTGTAAACAGGCTGGAAGGGGGAGTTTATATGTCAGTCGGTTCAGCGGTTATGTCTCCAATGATTTTTGAAAAATCCCTTTCGATGTCGCAAAATCTGCATATACAAAATGGAAGCCATATTGATAACCATTATATGCTTATTGTTGACCTTGCAGAAAGTTCATGGGACTGGCAGAAAAACGGCGAACCACCGCCAACAGATCCGGGTTATTATTTGAGGTATCTTAAAACATTCAGCCGAATGGGTGGTACAATGAAATATCTTACGGCTGACAACAGGGACTTCCTTCTGGCTCTTTATCAGTCGCTAAACGGTACTGATTAATGTTTTAGGGAGAGTTAAAAACTACTAACTTAAGCAGAGTAACTCTGCAAAATATTTAAAAAGGCAGTGTATGAATATCGGAATAAATGAAACCAGGGAAATATTAAATAAAATTAAAAATGTTAAAATCCTACTCTATGGCGATTTTTGCCTTGATGCTTACTGGATGCTTGACCCGCGCGGTTCTGAAATATCTGTTGAAACAGGGCTGCAGGCACTTGCAGTCGGCAGCCAGAAATACTCACTTGGCGGCGCTTCAAATGTAGTCGCTAATCTTTCAGCATTAAAACCGGCACAAATAAAAATTACAGGAGTTGCCGGCGATGATATCTTTGGCAGGGAAATGATATCACGCCTGAAAGCAATAGGCATTGACACATCAGGGCTTATTATTCAGGAAGAAAACTTTGATACTTATGTGTTTATTAAACGTATTCTCGGCGGTATTGAACAGCCAAGGATAGATTTTGGCGTTTATAATAAAAGGACAACTGAAACTGACAACAAAATTCTTGAGTTTTTAAGAAACAATGTAAAAGAAGCTGATGTAATTATACTTAATCAGCAGATTCCTGGCGGTATAACAAACATGGGATTTATTGACGGACTTAACGAAATAATAAGCGAAAATCCAGATAAGATATTTATTGTAGATTCAAGGCATCATTCAGGTGATTTTAAAAATGTTTCACTTAAAACAAACGAGGTTGAAGCTGCACTTCTTAATGGCATTAAGGCAAATTACACCGATGTATTTAACGTTAATGATGTAAAAAAGTTTGCTGAAGGCTTATACAAGAAACATAATAAGCCATGCTTTATCAGCAGGGGGAAATGCGGCATACTTGCTTATGATAAGGATGGCCTACATGAAGTACCCGGGCTTCAGTTCCTGAAAAAACTGGATACTGTTGGAGCTGGTGACACTGCTTTAAGCGCTATATCATGTGCACTTGCTTCAGGAGTTAAAACACAGGATGCAATTGAATTTGCCAATTTTGCAGCGGGGGTTACAGTTCAGAAATTGTTTCAGACCGGAACGGCAAGCCCTGAAGAAATAATTTCCGTCAGTACTGATCCTAACTATATATATCAGCCGGAGCTGGCTGAAAATATTCGTTCAGCCAAATATTTCAGTAATACTGAAATTGAATTATGTTATGAGGATTTAAGCTTAATTAATAAAGGGAAAATCAAGCATGCCGTATTTGACCATGACGGCACTATAAGTGTTTTGCGTGAAGGCTGGGAACTTGTTATGGAGCCTATGATGATTAAAGCCATACTGGGAGACAAATATAATTCTGCCGATGAGCTTTTATATAACAGGGTTGTTAACAGGGTCCGTGATTATATTGATAAGTCTACCGGTATTCAAACAATAGAACAAATGGCTGGCCTGATCGAAATAATACATGAATTTAATATAGTCCCTGAAGATAAAATTTTGGATAAGTTTGGTTATAAAGAAATTTATAATGACTCGCTTATGGAAATGGTAAGGAAACGTGTTTATAAACTTAACAGGAAAGAACTTGATATTAATGACTTTGCTGTAAAAGGTTCAATTGAATTCCTGCATTATCTTTCTCAAAAGGGAATTATTATGTATCTTGCCAGCGGAACAGACCGCGATGATGTAATTGCCGAAGCGAAAGCTATGGGATATGCTGATTTATTTAATGGCGGAATTTACGGCGCTATTGGTGATATTAGTAAATATTCCAAAAAAATGGTAATGGAAAAAATAATAAAAGATAACAATCTTAGTGGAGCAGAATTAATTACTTTTGGCGATGGCCCGGTTGAAATGAGAGAATGCCGGAAAGTTGGCGGTATTGCTGTTGGTATTGCAAGTGATGAAATAAGAAGGCATGGCCTTAATGCTGAAAAAAGAACCAGGCTGATAAAAGCCGGTGCTCATATTCTTATCCCTGACCTGTCACAGCGGCAATATTTACAGGAGATGCTTTTTGAGTAATTAATTTTGCTGGCAGTAATTAAATTATCCCGGTTTTTGCCGGGATAAAAATTTTACCAGTATTTTACAGGAAAATAAATGTTCAAATCCAGTTCTTTTTGTTTACTTATTACGTTAATTATAGTTTTATCTTCAGGAAGATGCCTGCAGGCAAAAGATATGAAGATAAAAGGAAATCCCTCTCCCTCCCTTCAGTCTGCTGTTGAAAATTTAATAAAAAATAATGCCGGTAATAAAAACGCCTATGCTGTTTTTGACTGGGATAATACTTCTGTTTATGGTGATGTTCAGGAAACGCTTCTTATTTACCAGCTTGAAAATCTTGAATTTAAAATGACTCCTGAACAGTTCGAATATTCATTTACTCATTATGGTGAAACAGGGCATGATAAAAACCTTGAGATTCCCTCTGATAACTTTGATAAGTCCTATGCTAATACAGATGGCAAACCGTTAAATATTGAGATTATGAAAAAAGACTGCGCCGGTTATTACAGGTATTTTTATAATAACTACCGCAAAATGAATCCTGCTGCAAAGGGGAATATATCACTTGCACAGCTTCAAAAAACAGATGAATACAAAGATTTTATTGCCAAAATGTGGTTTACCTATGCTGCAATTTATAAATCATTCTCTGTTAATGCTGCTTATACCTGGGTAATGTACATTACAGCTCCGGGCTATACAACCTCTGAATTCCACAAAATGGTTCAGCGCGGTATTGACTGGGGAGTTAAACGTGAAAGTAAAAAAGTATATTATGAAAGCCCTGCCGGAATAAAATCAGAAGCAGGCGCAGTAAGCAATAAAGCTGTTGGTAATTATTTTATCAACACAATCAGGATGACTCCTGAGATGAGCTCGCTTTTTAAACTGCTTATGAAAAATGGCATTAATGTTTACATAAGTACTGCTTCTTTTCAGGAAATAGTGGACGTTGTTGCTACAACACCTAAGTATGGTTACAGCCTGACAAACAATCATGTATATGGACTCAGGCTGAAAAAAGATGCAAACGGTAAGTTTTTGCCGGAATATGATTTCTCAGGAAATTATACAATTAACAGCATGGACGGCAAAACTATAAACATTAATAATATACTTGCCGCAAAATATAAATCAAACCCGGTTATGATTGGCGGTGACAGTGATGGCGATTATTACATGATTACTGAACTTTCCGGTTTAGATGGAGTAAAAATTAAGAATAGTTATCCGCCGGTTCAGCTTATTCTTGTGCTGAACAGGGTTAAAGGCGGAAATATTGGTAAAATTTGCAAAATTGCTGCAGAACAGCTTGATGGCAAACAAACCGGTGCTGTCAGGGTTGTTTTACAGGGAAGAGATGAAAATAAAGGAGTATGGGTTCCTGAAGAAAAGACACTTAAGCTTGGTGACTCAGGAGAGGACCATTACAAGTTAGTGCCATAGATTTTTTTACGCCTCTCCCATTAACGGGAGAGGCGCTATTATGTTGGCTTATCCTCTTAAAATGCAATTTATTGTTATCTTACCCATATTTTAATTCCTCTTAACAAGACCCCTGTAAAATACCCGCTTGTGGCACATTTTTACAACAGTACCCAATATCTAAACGCAGATACAAGAAATTTACCACGTAAGGGAGTAATTTTTTACCGGTGATATTTAAGGAATAAATAAAATGAAAAAGTTTGTTTTTACTGCTTTTCTTTTCCTGGCTGTTAGTACATTTATTCATGCCCAGGAAATCAAAATTATGACCTATAACCTTCGTTATGAAAATGACATTGACGGCGAAAATAACTGGCCTAACAGAAGAGATTTTTTATTAAGCCAGATAAATTATTATGAACCGGAAATATTTGGTACTCAGGAAGGGGTAGCGAGCCAGTTAAAGTACATGGATGATAACCTTAAAGATTACAAATACATAGGTATTGGCAGGGATGAAGATACAGGCAGCGGAACAGGTGAATTTGCTGCAATATTTTATAATATCAAAAAGTTTAAAGTGCTTGAATCAGGGACATTCTGGCTTTCTGAAAATCCGTCCAAACCCGGTAAAGGCTGGGATGCTGCACAAAACAGGATTTGTTCTTATGGGCTTTTTCAGCCGGTTAAGGGAGGTAAAAAATTCTGGGTGTTTAATACACACTTTGACCACCGCGGCGATATAGCCAGGATTGAATCTGCTAAACTAATTTTGAAAAAAATTAAAAGTATTAATAAACAGAATTATCCCTTCGTTTTTTCAGGGGATTTAAATATTACTCCTGACCAGGAAGCGGTTAAAATTTTATCTGCAGAGCTTAATGATTCAAGAAGCGTTTGTTTAACAAAACCTTTCGGGCCGGTGGAAACTTTTAATAATTTTAAGGTATGTGAAAAACCTGAAAAAAGAATTGATTATATTTTTACCAGTAAAGGAAATATTACTGTAAAAAAATATGCTGTACTTACAGAGGTGCAGGATGTGCGTTACGCATCTGATCATTATCCTGTTCTTATAAACATTGTTCTTTCAAAGTAAAGGAGTCTAAAAATGGGTACTAACAGAAGAGAGTTTATAAAAAAGTTAGGCATGAGTACCGCAGCTGTTGCTGTGGGAACCTCTATTCTTAAAGCTGAAATGGCTGCCGGCGCAAAAACCGGGTCTAAAGTTATTGCTACTGATGCCATGCATTACAGCAGGATAATAGGAGCAAATGACCGTGTACAGGTTGGTGTAATCGGCTTTTCTAACAGGTTTCAGGATACGTTGAGCAAGGCTTTTATGGCCAATGCAAAAGAACTTAATATGGAAATTACAGCTCTTTCTGATATCTGGAACCAGAGGAGAGCTGAAGGTATTGAATACCTGAATGGCCTGCAAGGCAGTTCTGTTACCCCTTACAGAAATAATGAAGAGCTTTATGAAAAATCAAAGGTTGATGCCGTAATTATTAGTACCGCTGACTTCCAGCACGCTTACCATGCAACTGAAGCTGTAAAGGCTGGCAGAGATGCTTATGTTGAAAAACCGCTTGCTGAATCAATGGAAGACAACAAGATGGTTGTTAAGGCAGTTAGGGAAAATAAAAAAATAGTTCAGATTGGCTCGCAGCGCAGAAGCGGCCCAAACTACCAGACTGCTGAAAAATATATAAAATCAGGGAAGTTCGGCGCTATTAAGTTTGCTGAAATGTGCTGGAATGTTAACCAGCCAGAACGCTGGCGCCGTCCTGCCCAGGTTAAAGCGCTTAAAGAAAGTGACATTGACTGGAAAAGATTCCTTATTAACAGGGAGTCAGTTAAATTTAATCCCCGCTTTTATCTTGAATACCGCCTGTTCTGGCCTTATTCATCCGGTATACCTGGCCAGTGGATGTGCCACCAGATTGATACAGTACACTGGTTTACAGGCTTTAACCATCCGCTTAGTGTAATTGCAAACGGCGGCATTTATATGTGGAATGACGGCAGAAAAAATGCTGATACACTTACTGCAGTTCTTGAATACGGCCCTGCCGGTGACCCGGATACCACAAAGAGATTCCAGGTTAATTATACCTCACGCTTTTCTAACTCTGCCGGTGGTACAAAAGAAATATACTACTCCAATGGCGGCGAACTGAATCTTGATACAAATAAAGTAACTCCTAACGGCGGCCTTACTAAAGATCATGCTGAAGCAATACCCGAGTTTGGGCTGCATGAAAACCTGCTTCCTGAATCTACCCTTGCTGATGACACAATGAAAACCGTTACTGATGCCAACCAGGGTTCTGATTTAATGACAACACTGCACATGAAAAACTGGATGGAATGTATCCGCAGCAGGAAAGATCCTCATGCACCTATAGAAGCCGGTTTTAACCATTCTGTTGCAAGCATGATGGTAACTGAATCTTTGCACAGAGGCAGAAAAGTAATATTTGATGAAAAGAAACAGGAAATAGTAAATGCATAACAAAACATTATCAATAATATTTATACTTTTTGTAACGGTCGCCTTTGCAGTAACAGGTATTGCAAAAGACAGAAACAAAGTTGAATTAAGAAAAAATGATTCGGGTAAATGTGTTGATGTTTTGGTTGACGGTAAATTATTTACCTCGTATATATACTCAGATACAATACCTGTTTTAAGAAAACCGGTTTTATATCCTGTTGTAGCTGCAAGCGGCGTAACTGTAACCAGGGGTTACCCGCTTCAGCCCCGGCAGGGCGAACGGGTCGATCATCCTCATCATATTGGTATGTGGTTTAATTACGGTAATGTTAACGGACTTGATTTCTGGAATAACTCAGATGCTATTCCTGCTGAAAGAGCTGATAGCATGGGTACTATTAAACCTACCGGGATAACTGCAATTAAAACAAAAAACGGGAATGGTGAACTTGACGTTACTGCTGACTGGGTAAATTCAAAAGGCGGTGTACTGCTCAAAGAAGCAACAAAGTATTATTTCCATGCAGAAGACGGGGCACGTTATATTGACAGGGTTACAACATTAACTGCTGCAAACGGAGATGTATCTCTTGCTGATAATAAAGAAGGCGTGTTCGGAATGCGTGTAGCACGTCAGCTTGAACTTCCTTCAAAAGAAGCTGTAGTTTTAAGTGATGCTCATGGTAATAAGACAGAAGTTCCTGTAATGGATAACACTGGTGTAACCGGAAGTTATCTGAACAGCGAAGGGATCACTGATAATGACGTATGGGGAAAACGTGCAAGGTGGACTGCTCTCTCCGGTACTATAGATGGTAAAGATGTTACAATAATTATTTTTGATAATCCTAAGAATGTCGGCTATCCTACATACTGGCATGCAAGGGATTACGGCTTGTTTGCAGCTAACCCGCTTGGGCAAAGTATATTTTCAAACGGCAAAGTAGCTTTAAATTATTCTTTGAAAGCAGGCAAATCAGTAACATTTAATTACCGTGTACTTATTCTTGACGGCAAGCCTGATAAAGCAAAAATTGAAGTAGAATATTTAAAATTCGCAAAGAAGAAATAAGTACTCCGTATTTTCTTTTTTTGTGTTAGTGGGAGGCAGATAAAAAATTATCTGCCTTTTTTTATGCCTGGATATTTTACTTAATCAATGACTATGGCTTATTAAAGTAACCAGTTGAAAAAATAAAAGTCCTGTTACAAGAGCAAAAAACTGGGTAGAACCTAATTTGAATGATCTTTCCTTATGCAGTTCAGGAATTATATTTACCATGGCTATGTAAATAAATCCTCCTGCAGCAATGGGCAGCATAATGCTAAGCATTGAAGAAAAGAAGTTTTGTAAAATATATGCTGCTAATATACCTGCAAGTATTGTTAATGAGCAGATGAAGTTTAATATTAATGCTTTTGCAGGTTTCAGTCCGCCGTAGATTAATGCCCCTATATCGCCCAATTCCTGTGGTATCTCGTGCATTATTATTGCAAGCGTTGTAACCCAGCCTGTTTCAGCGCTGTGCATAAATGCAGCAGCTACAATTATTCCGTCAGTAAAATTATGAACAGCATCACCATAGAGGTTCATTTGAACAATAGGGCTTGAAGCACTGCCATAATGTTCTGCCGAATTATGCTGCCAGCGTATAACTTTTTCCAGGAGAAAAAACAACAGAATACCCAGCATAATAAAGGATAGCGCATTGTTAACAGAATTCAGCTTTTCTATTGATTCGGGAATCATGTGGTAAAATGTGGCTGAAAGCATAACCCCCACTGCAAGACTTAACCAGATGCCGCTTGCCTTTTTTATCTGGCTGTCTTTAAGAAACAGGCTGAAAGCGCCTGAAAATGAGAATATAGCCACCAGGAGGCCTGCAAAAAGAGGTTGAAATATAGTTGTCATATCGTTTTATCAGTATTTAATGAATTTTAAGGGGAGTAATATACATAAAATAATTTTCTAAATGCAACTAAGTTGCAATTAATATTTAGTAAGATTATATTTATCTTTAAATATGAATTTATCAGAAAAACTAAAAAAAGCCGGACTTAAAATTACTCCTGTAAGGCTTGAGGTGCTGGATATACTCTGTAAAGCAGGGAAGGCTTTAAGCAGCCACCAGATTCTTGAGTCTGCTTCAGGAAAGTATGACAGGGTTTCTGTTTTCAGGACTATAAATTCATTTGTGGAAAAAGGTATAATTCATTCCATCCCAACCTCAACTGATTTCGTTGTATATTCACTTTGTTCCGATAAATGCGAAGTTCACGCACATCATGATAATCACAGCCACTTTTTATGTAATAAATGCGGAAATATTTTCTGCTTTGAAGATACAGTTCCCCTGGAAATAAAAGTCCCCAAAGGCTTTAAGGCCGAGAAAGCAGAAGTAATTGTTAGCGGAACCTGTGCAAAATGCAGTAAATAATTCATTTTTAGGAGCAGGCTATTCCATAATGTAAAGCATATTTTACATTAATATGGGATAATGTAAAATATGTTTTACATTAAAATCGAAATATTCCGGGTAGTATCTTAAATATTAACTAATTAAAAATTCTCTCTGCCCGGTGAAAATTTAGTTTAAGGTATTTCTGCTTAAAGTTAAATATGAGTGAGTCAGGTTTAAAGCCGGATTTTATATATGGAGAATCATAACGCCCATAATTTGTATTTTGATATGCTCCATTAACATATAAACCGGATTTATATTTTAGCCTGAGTGTACTCCCTTTATCATTATAAGTTAAAACAAGATTTGTTTTATCAAAGGTCAGCTTATTTTGCTTTATCCTGCTGCAAAAAGCGCTGAATGAACCATCTTCCTTTTCTGAACCTGCCTGAATTATCCAGCAGGCTTTTTGTCCTTGTTGTATTAAATCTTCATCAGAGCCTTTTTTATAATACAGTCTACTGGCTGAAATAAGCGCACAATAAACAGTTCCTTTTTTACCAAAAGCATAATTACCGGAAACAATAACAGTATCAAACTTTTCTTTTGGAAAATAAGCATGGGTGAAGTGCAGCATAGAAAGCTCATAGCAGTTTGCTTTTTCAGGCAGGTTGTAAATAGACATACTAATATTTTTGTACTGTGTAGCGTGAGGCAGCCTGCCATATCCAACCCAGTAATTTGGAGATGGCCTGTCAGTATTTTTAGGCAGGGCAGGGTGAGTGTGAAATACACTGAATGAGGTGCCAACATTCATTCCAGTTACATGATCCTGGTTTGAATAATAACCGGGATGATAATTTTGTGTAGTATAAACAGAATAATCTTTGGTTTTATAGGTATAGGTGTAAGCGCGCTGAATTGCTGCCCCGTTTTCCTGCGGGTCAACAGCTTTAAGTATAGCTGGTTCAAGTTTTAATAACTTTACTAAAGTATAATCAAGAGGGCGAAGGTCAACCAGGAACTCATTTGAAAGCATATTGTTACGCCTTATATAATCCATAGTATTTCTGATTACTTCAGGATTTGAGAAGGCTTCCATTCCCCATTGCATCATAATGCTTCTGTCATCTGAACCGCCATATCCCTCAGAAGCAAGCGAAGATATATTTAATCCGTTTCCCTGTTTTATAATTACTGTGGATGTATCATTCCCTATTTCTTTTAATACAGAAGGTACTTTGTATTTCTTGCTGGTTATAAAAGAATAATTAAGGTGCGGCTTTCTCACTTCTGTTTTATTATTCCATATATAATTTGTTATATAACCGGAGGATAATTTATCCCCCCCTTTACGCGCATTTTCATAAGCCCTTCCGCTTACCGAAACAAATGTATTTCCGTATTTCTGTGCTGCAATATCATAAATAAGCATGTCCATAATTATTTCTGATTTTTTAACAATTTCCTCATCCTGTGCGTAATCAATCAGGTTGATAATACCGGCTATATCTTCATTGTAATATACTGTGGAATAGTATTCTGAAAAGCCAAATTTCCATCTCATTTCAAGCCAGTTAAGTATTCTTTTTCCGGCTTTGGCAGTATGCTGCCTGCCGGTTAAGCCGCTGTTATAAAATTTTTCATCAGGGTATAACTGCCCGGCAAGGTATTCAGCAGAGGCAAAAAGAATCTGGTGGTTTTCACTCCAGTAGCACATTCCGTTTCCACCCGGTTCATCCATCCAGTACCGGAAACTTAAGACAGTCTTTTTTATTTCGGACTTTTTTACATCAGGGATTTTATCTCTGAATTCATATAATATTCTCATTAGTGTTGCCATCCTGAAATCAGAGACATCATATTGTTTGTTAATATAATCCAGCGAAGAATTTATTTTATCCCAATTAATATCTTTTTTGCCGTTAACAAGTTCATAATACAAACGGTCAATTTCAGCATGTCTTTCTCTTATGGGAAGCGACGGAAAAGTTTTATAACCGGATATTCTGATATAATCGGCAGTAAAGAGAACCAGAATCAGGAAAAATATTATGAAGAATATGTATCTTATTTTAAACTTTTTATCTCTGAATTTTAGCATAAAAACCCGTTATTTTAACAAATTGTAAACCCATCAATAATTTCTTATTTTGGCAATTACTAAAATTAGTAATTGTAAGCATAATCAGCATGTTGGTGTGTTAAAAATAAAGGTCTGCAGGTACACAATAAGAGCGGGGGAATAAACAGAAATTCCAGGCAAAGTTTTTAATCCGGGGCAGTTATCTTGATAAACACAGTATTTATTTCTCTTTATAGCAGAATTAAACAGTTATTACTTAAATACACGTCGGTTTTACCCGTCTTTCTTATCTTCCAGCTATTTATATCCTTTCCGGGGAATACATTTTCACAGGTTAATTCATTCACTCCTGAATATGCTGATCCTTTTACCGAGCAGTGGCGCTGGCAGGGTTTTCCTGAGCTGGTTGGAAAAGGCTGCCGCTGTATGGTTGAAGACAGAGACGGTGTTTTATGGTTTGGTGTTAACGGAGGGGTTTTCCGTTATGATGGCATGAACTGGAAATACTATTCAGTTTTTAAGGATTCTGCTGATACTCCTGTCGTTTCTATATGTGCCGCAAATGACGGGGCCGTTTATGCAGCATCCATAAAGGGTATTTCTGTCCTGAGAAATAATAAATGGAAACCTTTGCCGTACGATGTTGACTTAGGCGATCACCTGGAACATCCGTATAATAAAATTCCTATTGTTGAAACCTCAGACGGTAGTATATGGATTGGTACTCACCAGGGTTTGTTAAGAGTAAAAGGCACTAATGCAGCAATTTACAGGGATGATGTTATATATTCAAACCCAAAAGAATTTAAAAAACTTCACTCGCAGCAAAATTTTTCAGTCTATAGCATATTTAAAGACCGAAACGGCAGTTTATGGGCAGGGCTTATAGACGGCAGAGTGTTTCAGTGCCAGTTTAACAGCGATTTTAATTATAATCCCGCATGGCATAGTGTTGATTCTGAACCCGGTTATACAAAAACAAAATATCCTATCGTAAAAATTACATATTCAGGCAAAGTGTTTATTGCAAGCAGCCAGAATGATGGCGGAATAAACATAAGAGATGGTAAAAAATGGAATTTGTTCAGGTCAAAGCATTCATTTGGTATAGACGATCTATACTCAGACATTATTGAATTAAAGGATGGTTCAATTTGTGCTTCAGGAGTAGGCAGGATATTCAAACTAAAAGCCGGTAAATGGGAACTGTATGAAAGTACCAATCTGCCATTTGCTTCAAACAGGCTTGTACTTTATGAAACACGCAACAGGAATCTATACATCATCGGGCTTGGTAACGAAGTTTGGAGGATTGACCTTTCTACAGACAGGTGGGCAACTTTTAAAGGGCTTAATTTCCAGACTGAAGACAAATCAGGAAATAAGTGGTTTATTACTGTTGACGGCGCAGTTGTAAAAAGCGATAAAGGCATGAAAAACTGGGTACGTTATACATCGGCTGATGGTGTAATCGATGTACCGGTTGTAGTATTTGTTTCACGTAATGGTAATATATGGGTTGCCGGAAGTGAAAAACAAATTGCTGCAACAGCATGTTTTGACGGGCACAGGTGGACAAAACAGGTTCATCCAAAACTTGGATGGGGAATTGACAGGCGTGCAGTTTTTGAAGCTTCTGATGGCTCTCTTTGGTTTGGTTCTGCTTCTGACGTTTTATTTGATATAGGGCAAAAAGGCGGGCTTGTTAAATATACAAATACATCAGATCCCGATAACCTTAAATTTGAGTATTACTATTCTAATGATAATTTCAGGCTTACCGCAGTTTATGGTATAGGGCAGTCTGCCGATGGTACTATCTGGGTTGGCCAGCTTGGTTTTTATAAACTGCCTCCAAAAGCTGATAAGTGGGTAAGAGTCCTGAATCCTGTTGGGTTAAATGCCAGCTTTATTGATTGTATTCAATCTTCTTCCAAAGGCGATCTATGGGTTGGTACCCGTACTAATGGTGTTTATTTTTATAATGGCAAAACACGCAAATGGAAACACTACGGCGTGGATGAAGGGCTTTCAAGTAATACCATTGTAAACATATATGTTAAATCAAACAATGATGTTTGGGTTGTTACTAACAGAAGCATTTCTCATTTTGACGGAAAAAACTGGACTAAAAACTCTTACCATAACTATCTTAAACCCAAGATGGATGGTACTTCTATACATGCAGTAAAGGATGGCGGTATTTGGGTTAGTCAAAATCTTCCTGCATGGTACAGGAAGGCTTTGTATAAAGATAATTTTCTGGGCAGTTCTTATGATGAATATACTACTACCAGATACTTTCCGGATAAACTTCCCCCGGAAACAATTATAACTTTTGCCCAGGAAAAAATTGCCCAGCCCGGGAATGTTATATTATCCTGGACTGCCAATGATCCATGGAAATCAACACCCGTTGAACAGATTCAATATTCATATCGTATTGATGATAATGAATGGTCTCCTTATACATATAAAACAAGCGATATTTTTCTTTCACAGTCATCCGGTTATCACACTTTTGAAGTAAGAGCCCGTGACGGGGATATGAACGTTGACCCTACTCCGGCAAGGGTTGAGTTTTATGTGGTTCATCCTATCTGGGCACAGGCATGGTTTATAGTACTTATACTAACATTCCTCTCAATTATAGCATTCTTTATTATACACTTATATAAAAGGAATAAAATTATTGAAGAGATGTCTGAAACTAAAGTAAGGCTGTTTGCTAATATCTCTCATGAATTACGTACTCCTTTAACATTAATTATAGGACCACTTGTTAAAGTGCTGGAGTCCCCGTCACTTAATGAAGATGTCAGAAAAACATTAAACCTTGTTAATAAAAATTGTCACAGGCTGTTAAGGCTTATAAACCAGGTGCTGGATTTCCGGAAAATGGAAGCTGGGCAGTTAAGGTTTAAACCGCAAAAAGGAGACATTATTGCTTTCTTAAAAGAAGAAGTCTCTGTCTTTGAAGAATATGCACAATCTAAAAAGATTATTTTAAGTTTTAATTCAGGAATAGATACTCTGCCGACATGGTTTGACACTGATAAAATTGAAAAGATTATGTTTAATCTTTTATCAAATGCAATGAAATTTACTCCGCATTGCGGTTCTGTTTCTATAACAGTTTCTGAACGAAAAGCCGGTAAAACTCATTCCCGCGACCTTGGGTTAAAACATCTTGTTAAGTTTTCAAACTGGCTGGATATAACTGTTAAAGATTCTGGGGTTGGTATTTCAAAAGCAAACCTTGGGAAAGTTTTTGATAATTTTTACCAGGTTCAGGATCCGGCCAAAACGGCAGTTGGTGGTACCGGGATAGGCCTTTCAGTAGCAAAAGAGATGGTTGAAATTCATGGAGGCAGAATACGGGTTGAAAGTTCTGAAGGTATTGGGACTTCATTCTTTATAAGTATTCCAATACCGGATGAAGACCTGGCAGTAATTTCGCCTGAAAATAAACTTACTAACCAGGCAGATTTTATTAAAATGAAATATCCCGGTGATGAGGATGAAAATGAAGGTTTAGATGCCTTATCTGAAGAAGATGCTCAATCAACACCAGGAAAAAATAAGATACTTATTGTTGAAGACCATGCTGACATGAGGCATTACCTGAAGCAGGAACTTGAAGGCGAATATGAAATATTTGAGGCTGTAAATGGTGAGGATGGGCTTAATAAAGCCATGAAGCATAATCCGGATTTGATTATAAGTGATATAATGATGCCCTTGATGGATGGGCTTGAGTTCTGCAAAAAAATTAAAACAGATGAACGTACAAGCCATATTTCTGTTATTCTGCTTACTGCGCGTTCATCACAGGAAAATAAAATGGAAGGTTTTGAAACCGGGGCAGATGATTATCTTGTTAAACCATTTGACGGTAAGGAACTTTTATTAAGAATACATAATATTCTTGAAACAAGACGAAAACTAAGAGAAAAATTCGGGAAGTCTTTGAATATTGAACCAAATAGTATAGAAATTACATCAGTTGATCAAAAATTCTTAAAACGGGCTATAGAGATAATTGAAGAGCATATAGATGATTCAGAATTCAGTGTGGAAACTTACAGCAAACTTGTTGGTATGAGCAGGGTTAGCCTTTATAATAAATTGAAATCGCTTACCAACCACTCCGTACAGGAATTTATATTTGTTATCAGGCTTAAACGTGCAGCCCAGCTTTTAAAAGAATCAGGCATGACGGTTACTGAAATTGCCTATTCTGTCGGGTTTAAAGATCCGTCACATTTTAGTAAGTTATTCAAAAAGCAGTTCGGTGTTTCGCCCAAAGCATATATAAAGGAAGGAACAGGAAATACTGATTCAACCTCTAAGCCAGGTGAAAACGACCAGGAATAATATGCATGTAAACATATTTTTATATGAAATGTAATTCCTGATTTGTATTATAATAATACTTATGTGTTGTTAATTATTATTATTGAGCTATCATAAACAGATTATTTATATAAATTTTCCCCCGGTAAATTCATTGCAGGTTTTTACTGCAGGGTGAATAATAACCGGCAGAAAGAATTTTTATAAAGCTTCAATTTTAGTCAGTTTTACCTGAATAAACCTCATTTCTGCTGTTTTTACCCACAAACCGAAGAATTAAACCTCAAGACAAGCATACCCCAAAGTGGAAATCTATTTTTATTGCCGTAAAGTCACATTTTTATTTACTTAATACATACTACGCTTATGACCGTTTCAACTTCTTCGGCAACTGAAATTCCTCCACAGAAAAAGACTGGATATAAAGCCGCATTCATGTTAATGAGTACGCTCTTTTTTGTATGGGGCGCAATCGTTTCATTAAATGATATTCTGATACCTCATTTAAAAAGTTTATTTCACATGAACTATACCGAAACAATGCTTATACAGTTTTGTTATTTCGGTGCATATTTTACAATGGCAGTTCCTGCCAGCATGGTTATTGGTAAAATAGGTTACAAAAAAGGCATCGTACTTGGACTCTGTGTAGTTGGTATCGGGTGCCTGGTATTTCTTCCGGCAGCATACCTTATATCTTACGGCCTGTTTCTGTTTGGCCTTTTTATTATGGCAACCGGGAATGTCTTTTTGCAGGTGGTCGGAAATCCTTATGTGTCAATTCTTGGCGCCCCGGAAACTGCTTCAAGCCGTTTAAACCTGGCCCAGGGAATTAACTCACTTGCCACGACTCTTGCTCCGCTTGCCGGTGCTTATTTAATTCTGGGAAAATTTGAAAGCAGTGCGGCACATGCTGCTTCTGTTCAGGGGCCGTACCTTGGCCTTGCAGTATTTGTTTTTATAATAGCAGCAGTATTTGCAGTTATTAAACTTCCGATAATAAAAAACACATCTTCTCCTTCAGGACAGACTGAAGGAAATGTTCTTAAATTCAGGCAGCTTCGTTTGGGTGTAATTGCTCTTACTTTGTATGTAGGCGCTGAAGTTTCAATAGGGAGTTTTATTGTTAGTTACCTTGGCCAGCCTTACGTGGCAGGCCTTCCGGAACAGGCAGCAGCTAAATACATTCCCCTGTATTGGGGAGGGCTTATGATAGGGCGGTTTGCCGGTTCTGCTATTCTGCAAAAATTCAGTGCTCAAAAAGTATTGGCAATAGCCGCAGTTGCTGCGTTATTCTTCGTAGCCATAACCATATTAACCCAGGGCGCTGTTTCAATGTGGGCTATGCTTATGGTTGGCCTTTTTAACTCAATTATGTGGTCAAACATTTTCGCTCTTTCAATTGACGGGCTTGGCGACCTGACTATAAAAGCTTCAGGTATACTGGTAATGGCCCCGGTTGGAGGTGCCATACTTCCACTGCTCCAGGGTGTTTTGGCTGACATTCCTTTTATTGGTATTCATTATTCATACATGCTTCCTCTTCTCTGCTATCTTTTTATTATGTATTACGGCATTGATGGTTATAAATCACGCGCAATGAAAAAAGCAGAAGCATAATTCTATTCCGGGAAAATAATATGGATAAAAACAGGAACTACATAGGTGTTGATATTGGCGGTACAACAACAGCCATTATTGTGATGAATGAAGAGGGCTACCGCATTGACAGGATCCAGTATTCTACTGTAACCGGTGAAAATTCATGGCCTGAAAATTTTAACAGGATGAAGACAGCTATTACCGGTTTTATAAAAAAATATAAGATTGAATCAATTGGAATAAGCTGCGGCGGCCCGCTTAACAGCAAAACAGGATTTATAATAGGCCCTCCCAATCTTCCTGGTTGGGTTAATATCCCTATAGTTGATGAGTTTAGGCAAGCATTTAGCCTGCCTGCCTTTTTGGAAAATGATGCAAATGCAGGCGCTCTGGCTGAATGGAAATATGGTGCCGGTAAAGGGAAAGAAAATATAATCTTTTTGACTTTCGGCACCGGCCTGGGGGCAGGGCTTATACTTAATGGCAAACTGTATTCAGGTACTAATGACAATGGCGGTGAAGCCGGGCATATTAGGCTGGCAGATGACGGCCCGGTAGGATACCATAAGCGCGGTTCGTTTGAAGGTTATTGCAGTGGCACCGGCCTCTCACAAATGATGGGCTTTGAACTTTTATGCCTTGCAGAAGAAACAGGAAAAGAGGAGATGCTTAAACGCTATAAAGAACCGGGCAGTGTTACCGGCAGAGATGTAGTTGAATGGGCTAAAAGCGGGGATGCACTTGCATTAAAGGTTGTTGAAAAATCAGGAACATACCTGGGTAAAGGCTTATCAATACTGGTTGATATACTGAACCCTGAATTGATAATAATTGGAAGTATGGGTGTAAGGCTGGGCGATTTATTGTTTGAACCTGCCCGCAGGGTGATGGCTGAAGAAGCGCTTGCCGGTGCCAATAGTGTCTGTGATATAGCAGCCGCAGAACTTGGTGAAAGTACAGGAGATTATGCGGCTCTATGTGTTGCCTTAAAAGTGAATGAATTAAACAAGTAAGTAATATGTACTTGCCCGGAAAGTAAACGTCCGGGTAAATTAAATACTGGAGATCGGGAGAACGTTAATAATGATATATAGTAAAAGTCTTATTCTGTTGCTGGTTATAATCCTGTTTTTGTCAACAGGCAAAAGCTTTGCTCAATTTGCACTTGATCCGGCAATTTTCGGGAAAATAGAAAAAACTCACGATCTCAGCCTGCCGGATTGGGGGCCATATTCCAAAAGATACATTGGTGTTTCTAATATACCTGATAAAAACAGCGGATTAAGATTTGACCTGAGTGTATTCCCTGGTTTTTACAGAAGAAAAGTAATGGTACCAAATGTTCTTTATGAAAATGATTATCATCCATGGGAAGCATCACCTAATTTAGAATACTTCAGTTTCAGGCATGAACTTGCTTGGAAAGACCAGGTTTATACTGACATATCTTATTCATACCTGACTTCATCCTCCCGGCTTATAAGAGTTGAGTGCGTTAATAATACAGATGACAGTGAAAATCTTGCACTTCATTTTATGGCATCAATTAATTTTCCGCCAATAAAAGAATACAGCCCTTATACTCCAATTTATCCCGGTGTACTAAAAATGCCCGCAGGAGCAGAATATTTTGACGCCCTTAATTATGATGACCTGAAATATGCTGTAACAAGGCCTACGGATAATCTTGTTGCAGATGGAAAAATGCGCGGTGAAATACGTGCTGATGGATTTATAAACGGATCAGGAATTGGCGAAAACTTTGGGCAGGATAAGGGAGATATAGTTAAATACAAATTTGATATTAAGAGTGATTATTCTGATGCTTTACTTTTGATAAGGTATAAACCTGACAGTACTGACGAGGCTGATTTTAAGCTTTCGGGAATGGTTAATGCTGATGTACAATTTAAAGGCGGAGAACAATTCCTGATTGATACATTGCATATTGGCAGCTTAAAAGCCGGGGTAAAAGAACTGCTGCTTGAATCACTTGGGAACAGTCCTGTGATGATAGATGGCTTTATAATTACCGAGGCAACAAAAGTTAATGACATTAAAATCACAGTAAAAGACTGGAATCCTGTACCACAAATAATAGCCGGGCCTAATGCTAATTCATTAATACTTAAGTATGAAGATGTTAATCAGTATTATGGTATATACTGGCAGTATGATTTATTTGAAATAAGGGAGTGGTATGGCCGTGACCTTTCAGATTATTTTAAGCAGATGGTTAATGAACATGTAATGAAGGTATTTCCGGGTGAAGGGAAAGGGCATTATACAAATGTATTTATGAAACCTATAGAGATGCAGCCAAAATCGAAAAAAATAATATATGGAATGGTATGCAGCGGAACAAAAGAAGAAGTTGAAAAAAGTCTTTCATCCATAGTATCACAAAATAGTACATTTGAAGATGTCTATAACAATGCACGTAAAAAGCTAGTACATTTACCTGTTAACCCCGACGGGCAAAAATATACGTTTGGTATTGAACGTATGCAGGCAACTATGGCAAGCAATGTTGTGTATCCTGTATACACGCAAAAACAGTATATAAGGCACAGCGCTCCCGGCAGATGGTGGGACTGCCTTTATACATGGGATTCAGGTTTTATTGGGTTAGGTATGCTTCGCCTTGATACTATGAGAGCTATTGAAAGCCTTAATACCTATACTCAGGAGCCGGGGGCACAGTCAGCATTTCTGCATCATGGTTCACCTGTACCGGTTCAGCATTACCTGTTTTCAGAGTTATGGAATTCAACTCAGTCCAAACCTGTACTTGAATATTTTTATCCCCGGTTAAAACAGTATCATGAATTTTTAGCAGGCAGGCTTGGGAGTACAACAACAAAAGATTTTAAATCCAATGTGCTGAAAACATGGGATTATTTCTATAATTCAGGAGGATGGGATGACTATCCGCCGCAGAAATATATGCATGATAATCAGCTTGAAAGTATAATGGCACCTGTTATAACAACAGCACAGGCAATAAGAACCGCAAAAATATTGAAAATGGCTGCTGAATATCTTGGCAAAAAAGAAGACATTAAAGAATATGATGATGATATTAAACTTTTTACCAATGCATTGCAGAAGTATTCCTGGGATAAGGAATCAGGATACTTTGGCTATGTGGTTCACGATAAAAGCGGAAATCCGACAGGTATATTAAAATATAAAGATAAAGTTAACTATAATATGGGGTTTGACGGTGCCTATCCATTAATAGCAGGTATATGCACAGATGAACAGAAAAAAGATTTAATAGAATACCTTGAGTCAGACAAGCATATGTGGTCAAAAGCTGGTTTGTCAGCAGTAGACCAGTCAGCTCCGTATTACAGAATAGATGGTTACTGGAATGGTACAGTTTGGATGCCGCATCAATGGTTTTTCTGGAAAACTATGTTAGATCTTGGTGAATCTGATTTTGCATTTGCAATTGCCAAAAGAGCTTTGGATGTTTGGAAGACAGAAACAGAAGCGTCATACAACTGCATGGAGCATTTCTTGATTGAAACAGCCAGGGGTGCCGGATGGCACGAGTTCAGCGGGTTATCGTCTCCTGTAATTATGTGGTATGCAGCTTATTTCAGTCCAGGCAATTTTAATGCAGGCCTGGATGTATGGATAGAAAATAAAAAATTTGATAAAACCAATACCAGCTTTGCTGCTGATTTAACAATTGAAGGAAATAATAAAATTACTTCAGTTGTGGCTTGTATGAACCCTGATTACCAGTATAATGTTAAATGGAATGGTAAAGTTTTAACATATAAAACACCGGTAAATGGCGCACTTAGTATTGATATACCCCTGGATAAAAATAAAAAAGGAAAGCTTGAGATTAGCAGGAAGTAGGGAAATTACAGAAAGGATATAGAAAACCGGATGTTTCAAAGTGGAAAAAGCTTTTTCAATAATGAAAAATACCGTGCGATAACATTATTAATTATAAGTATTATTTTTATACTCAGCCAGGGTGTTACTGCACAGCAGAAAAATAACAGTATAAAATTTGAAATTTCATGTGCTGAGGGACTTAAAGATAAGCCAATAACAGGAAGATTGTTTTTACTGGTTTCAAAAGATAGTTTACCGGAACCTCGTCTTCAAAGAAGGCCTTCACCACCTCTTTTTGGAGTTGATGTAAGTAATTTTAAACCAGGTGAAACAGTTGAAATTAATAGTTCAACCCCGGGCTATCCTGCAAAAAGCCTTAGTGATTTTACTGCTGGTGAATATTATGTTCAGGCAGTATTAAATGTGTATACCCAGGTACACAGAGCTGATGGGCACACAATCTGGGTTCATATGGATCAGTGGGAAGGGCAAAAATTTAATATCTCACCAGGTAACCTCGTAAGCAGGGTATATAAGGTTAAACTCGGCCCTGCTTTTTCTTCACCGGTAAAGATGCTGCTTAATGATACTATCCCGCAGATAAAACTGCCTGAAGATACCAAATGGGTTAAGCATATAAAAATTAAAAGTGAACTGCTGACTAAATTCTGGGGATATCCTTTCTACCTGGGAGCAACAATACTTTTGCCCAAAGGCTATGATGAACACCCTGATGTTTATTACCCGGTTGAATATGAGCAGACACATTTTACACTTGAACCCTCCCATGGCTTTAATCCAGTAGAAGAACATGAAACTGAAGCGGAACGTGCACGCAGGTTAAGAAACAGTGACGAGACAGGATATGAGTTTTATAACCAGTGGGTATCTGATGATTTTCCGCGGATGATATGCATTAATTTTCAGCATCCTACACCATACTATGATGATTCATACGCAGTTAATTCTGCCAACAACGGCCCTTTCGGCGATGCAATAATGACTGAACTGATACCATATATAGAAGATCATTTCAGAATAATAAAAGAACCATACGCACGCATACTTTCAGGAGGCTCAACCGGAGGCTGGGAAGCGCTTGCCCTGCAGGTTTACCATCCTGATTTTTTTGGCGGTTCTTTTGTGTTTTATCCCGATCCTGTTGATTTCAGGTGTTATGGAATTGTTGATATATATAACGATGGAAATGCATTCTCCATACCTACAAGCGAATGGGGTACAGAAGAGCGGCCTTATTACAGGGCAAATAACGGGCAAACTTATGGTACATTAAGAAACCAAAGTTATGTTGAAAGTGTTTTGGGAAGCAAAGGCAGGTCATGTGAACAACTAAATATATGGGAAGCTGTTTACGGGCCAACTGATAAAGAGGGATATCCCGCCCCTCTATGGAGCCCAACGACAGGAGTTATAGATCACTCTGTAGCGCAATATATGAAAGAGCATAATTATGACCTGCGCGAATATATGGAGCGTAACTGGAAAGAATTAGGCCCAAAGCTAAAAGGTAAATTAAGATTTTTCTGCGGTGACATGGATAATCTGTTCCTGAACCTGGGAGTTTATAAAATGGAAGAGTTCCTGTCCAATACAAAAGACCCTTACTATGAAGGTTCATTTGAATATGGAAGGCCGCTTAAAGGGCATGGCTGGAGGCCTGTGAATAATGCTGAATTAGTAAAAATGATTGGTGAAAAGGTATTAAAAAACACACCCGAAGGAAATCTTCCAGCGAAGTGGATTTATAAATGATCTATTACAGGATATAATAATGGAAGCGCTTATTGCAGTTTAAGACAAAAATAAAATTATTTTCTTTATTACTGATCTTATCTTCAGTTTATCCGGGCAAAGATGAAACCTTTGCCCAGGACTATTTAAATAGCTGCTCATCTTTAACCGGTAACCTTGAACAGGGTTTTAAAGAACCTCCAATGTTTGCAAAACCAAGGGTTTTCTGGTGGTGGCTTAATTCGATGATAACCAAAGAAAGTATTACCCGTGACCTTGAAGAGCTGAAGGCAAAGGGCTTTGGAGGTGCTTTAATATTTGATGCAGGGTCATCAAGTTATGATGTAGCAAAAAAGACTGAGCATGGGCCTGATTTTGGCAGTCCGGCATGGGTTGATCTCTTCATTCATGCATTAAAAGAAGCTGACAGGCTTGGGCTTGAAATGAGCTTTAATATAGTCAGCGGCTGGAATCCGGGCGGGCCAACTGTTACCCCCGCTGATGCACTAAAGAAAATTACCTGGTCTGAACAAATTGTAGAAGGGCCTTGTGATTCCACAATTCAACTGCAAATGCCTGCAGGAAATTATTATAAAGATGTTTGTATACAGGCGTTCCCATTAAATGAACTAACTGAGAAAAAGTATTTGTCAGACTGGGAATTAAAAAGCCTGAATGACAGGTTTAAAGGATTTGATGAATACCCGCTTTATAAACTAAGACAAGAAACTGATACAACAAATTCAGATTTTGATTTGAAGATATCAGAGGTTATTGATATAACAGCCAAAGTTGATAAAGACGGCAGACTTACCTGGAAGGTTCCCGCCGGGAAATGGAAGATATTAAGAATTGGTTCCTGTATTACCGGGGCGGAGGTAAGCACTCCAAGTGATAATTACTACGGGCTTTCTTTTGACCATCTAAGTGCATCTGCATTTAATAAATTTTTCAGTGAGTCAGTTGCCCCAATCCTGGACAAGGCTGATTCTGCAGGTGTAAAATCATTAAAGTATCTTATGACTGACAGTTGGGAAATGGGAACAGTAAACTGGACAGATGATTTTATTAAAGAGTTTACTGAAAGGCGCGGTTACAGTCCTTTACCATATCTTTCAACTGTTACCGGGCAGATTGTTGAAGACAGGGAAGTATCAGACAGATTTCTGTATGATTTCAGAAAAACTGTAGGGGATTGTATTGCAGACAGAATGTACTCTGAATTTGCAAAAACCGCCCATAACAGGAGCTTGTTAATACATCCTGAATCAGGCGGCCCGCATGCAGCTCCTATTGACGGCCTGAAATGCCTCGGCAGAAATGATTTTCCAATGGGTGAATTTTGGGCAAGATCAAATACACACAGGTATACAGAAGATCACAGATTTTTTCTGAAGCAAAGTTCATCGGCAGCGCATATTTATGGCAAAAGATTTGTTGCAGGTGAAGGACCTACAAGTATTGGTCCTCAGTGGGAGAGATCGCCCAAAGATTTAAAGAGCGATTTTGACAGAAACCTTTGTGAAGGTATTAACAGGTTTTTCTGGCATTGTTTTACAAGTTCACCAAAAGAGTTTGGCCTGCCCGGCAATGAATACTTTGCCGGTACACATTTGAACCCAAATGTTACATGGTGGAATATGTCAGGCGGGTTTATTAATTACCTTTCACGTTTATCATTTATGTTAAGTCAGGGTTTATCCAGTGCTGATGTGTGTTTTTATTATGGAGATGATGTACCCAATTTTGTTAAGAGAAAGAAAATAAATCCGGAACTTGGTTTTGGATATGATTATGATGAATGTAATGCTGAAGTTATTTTAACCAGGATGTCTGTAAAGGATGGGAAGATTGTTCTGCCTGACGGAATGAGTTATTATATACTAAGGCTGCCGGACAGGGAGGCTATAACTTTAGAGGTTCTTCAAAAAATTGAAGAACTTGTTAGGGATGGAGCTACAATTGTCGGGCAAAAACCGGAAAAGGCAACAGGGTTAAAAGATTATCCAGTCTCAGATTTAAGAGTTAAAGAAATTGCTGACAGGTTATGGGGGAAAGCAGATGGTAAAGTTATTACGAGCAATAATTACGGAAAAGGGAAAGTCTACTGGGGAAAGGCCCTTAAAGATATCCTAAAAGAAAAGGGCGTTAATCCTGACTTTGACTTTACAAGCAGCCAGGATAGTACTCAGCTTGATTATGTGCACAGGAAAGCAGACAGCACAGATATTTATTTTGTGGTAAACAGGCTTGCGCGTTACGGCATATATGATACAAAATACCGCTACTTTACTGACTTACCTGACCGCTATGAACAGGTTGACTGCAGGTTTAGAGTAACAGGAAAAGTTCCGGAAATATGGGATGCAAAAACAGGAGCTATAGAAAAAGCTGCTGTATACAGGGAAGAAAACGGCTGTACAATAATTCCGCTTCAGTTTGAGCCGGAGGGTTCAAAATTTATAGTATTCAGGCAACCGGAATCAGTGACACATATTACAGCATTAAAGTGTAATGATAGAAGTATATTCCCGTTATCAGCAGGAAAACCGGATTTATTTCCCCCCGCAAAAATTTCAAATGATAATGATAAATTAATTCTTGAGTCATTTAAGGCAGGCAAATACAGTATATCTTTTACTGATGGAAAAACTCAAAATTATACAATAAAGAAAGACGCTTCAGAAAGTATAATTAAAGGGCAATGGGATCTCCATTTTACACCTGGCTGGGGCGCCCCGGAAAAAGTAAAATTTGACAGTCTTTTTTCATGGACTGAATCAGCAGACCCCGGAATTAAATATTACTCGGGTACAGCAGAATATTTTAATGAGTTTGTTTTAAGTCCTGAAAAAATAAAAAATGGTAAAATATACCTGGATGCAGGGAATATTCAGGAAATTGGCGAGGTTTATATAAATGGCAAACTGGCAGGTTCCTGCTGGACTCCGCCATATATAGTTGATATATCCTCTTTTGTTAAAAAAGGAAGAAATAAAATTTCTATTAAGACAGCTAATCTGTGGCCTAACAGATTAATTGGTGATCAGAATCTGCCTCCTGAAAAAAGGTATACAAAGACAAACGTACAGAAATTTAAAGCAAATGATTTATTAAGAATATCGGGACTGCTTGGGCCGGTTAGAGTTATTGTTCCGGAGGTTGAGGAAATTAAAAAATAATAAACGAGAGTTGAATATGAAAAAGTTACTGCTTCTTACTTTCAGCCTTATTTTTATATCATGTATGTATGCACAGGTAAAAGAATTACCGAAATGGGAAAAAGGGGAACTTGATATTCATTTTATTAATACAGGAAGAGGCAACGCTGCATTTTATATACTTCCTGACGGAACAACTCTGCTGGTTGATGCAGGAGATCTTCCGTCGTCAGACTCACTGAGGCGTTCTGCTGCTGTTCCGGATAACAGTAAAACTCCCGGAGAATGGATAGCAGAGTACATTAAGCAGTTCTTCCCGGCAGGAGAAAAGCCGGTTCTTGATTACGCACTTGTAACACATTATCATGATGATCACTTTGGGCATTTTGATAATTCAGTAAAAACATTTGCTGACGGAGATTATAAACTGTCAGGTATAACAGAAGTTGGAACAATTATTCCTATAAGAATCCTGATTGACCGCGGATTTGATTTCCCTTATAATTTTAAGGATACAGAAACACAGAAAATGTTCAGGGCAAGCAACGAAGGCGGTGGCTTTTTGAATGATATGGAAAATTACTGGAAGTTTATTGCTTACCAGGGAAAAGTTAACGGACTTAAAAACGCCAAGTTTAAGGTTGGTTCTTCAGAACAGATAAGATTAAAAAATGCTGCTGAATTTCCTGATTTCAAAATAAGAAATCTTTTTGCCAACGGTGAAATTGCAAATTCATGGGATGACAGTATAGGCTACAGAAAATTTAAAGCCGGCGAATTTATTGATGAGAATAACCTTTGCTGCGGGTTCAGGTTGTCTTATGGTAAATTTGATTTTTATACCGGCGGAGATATACCCGGTATTGGCTATACAGGCAGCAGTGATTTCCAGAGTATGGATGCGCTTGCAGCTCCGGTTATAGGGCCTGTTGATGTTGCTACACTTAATCACCATGGGAACAGGGATTCGCAAAGTGAATATTATGTACGCACAATAAGGCCTCGTGTATGGATTGGACAAAGCTGGACATCAAATCATCCGGGAGAAGAAGTGTTGCGCAGAATAACAAGTCCGGATATATATCCCGGAGAAAGAGACTTATTCACAAATTTTCTTAGCCCTGCAAACAACCTTGTTTTAGGTAAAAGAGGCATTGGCAGTTTTAAAGCAGTGTCAGGGCATATTGTTATAAGAGTAAAACCTCATGGTGATGAATATGATATTTATGTGTTAAATGACAGGACACAGAAAAAGGAAATTTTGCAGCAGTTTCATTATAAATCAAGATAATACAATAAATAATACTATAGATGCAAAAATATCTCAACATATTATTAGTAGCAGTTTCGCTTTCCGGCAGTATATTGGCGCAGGTTAATAACAGTAAACCATGGACATACTGGTGGTGGATGGGGAGCGCTGTTGATAAGGAAGGGATAACATACAATCTTGAAGAATTTGCTTCGGCGGGAATCGGAGGAGTTCATATAATTCCTATATATGGTGTGAAAGGATATGATGATAAGTTTATTGATTTCCTTTCACCCAAATGGATGGAAATGCTGGATTATACATCTGCCGAGTGTAAAAGGCTTGGAATGGGATTAGACATGACTGCCGGTACAGGCTGGCCGTTTGGCGGCCCCTGGGTATCAGTAGAAAACTCTTCTATGCAGATGCTAAATTATAAAGATACTCTTAAAGCAGGTGAGGCGATTAATACTAATCTTAAAAGTGCTGTAAAGGGAAAAACAGAAGAAGGCTCTAAACTATCAGTTGTTTCTGTAAATGCTTTTTATGGCGGAAGGCGGATTGATATAACCTCGCAGGTTGATACTGCAGGAAATATATTTTGGAAGTCACCGGCAAATAACTGTATTATTATTGCTGTTGTTTCAGCATCCGGTATTCAAATGGTTAAAAGAGCTGCACCGGGCGGTAAAGGTTTTGTTGTTGACCCGTTTTCAGCCGGTTCAGTTAAGGATTACCTTTCAGTATTTGATGAAGCATTTAAAACATATAAAGGCAATATGCCGGAAGCATTTTATCATGATTCATATGAATATTACGGCGCTGACTGGACCCCTGATTTTTTTGAAATTTTTGAAAAACAACATGGCTATAAATTACAGGATATGCTGCCGGAATTCTTTTCTTCTGACAGCAGCGATATTATATCAAGAACAAGAGCGGACTACCGCAGCACTATTGCAGAGCTACATGAGGTATATGTTAAAACCGTTGCTGATTGGGCGCATCAGCATGGGGTTTTGTTCAGAGACCAGGCTCATGGCTCCCCAACTAATTTGTTAGATACTTATGCTGCTGCAGATATACCTGAAACAGAGGTCTTTGGCAGTCCCGCTGTTGAATATCCTGTTTTTGCTGATGATACTAACTTTGTAAGAAAGGAGTATGTTGACCCCCTGATTATTAAGTTTGCATCATCAGCGGCTCATGTAAGCGGGAAGAATCTCGTTTCATCAGAAACGGGTACATGGCTTACAGAGCATTTCAGGGAGACTCTTGCCCGTGTAAAACCGGAAGTAGATTTACTCTTTCTGTCAGGCATAAATCATGTGTTCTACCATGGTATAGCTTATTCACCAAAAGGTGAAGAATGGCCGGGCTGGCAGTTTTATGCTGCTTCAAATTTTGGCCCGACAAATTCATTATGGCAGGACATACCAGCAATGAATAAGTATATTGAAAATTGCCAGTCAGTTTTAAGTGAAGGTGTGCCAGACAATGATGTAGTGCTTTATTACCCGGTCTGGGATACATGGCATTCATCTGAAAACGGCCTTATTAAATGTGAAATGCACAATCCTGAAAAATGGTTGTTCGGAAGTGAATTTTATAAAGCAGCAAAAATACTCTATTCATCTGGCTTTAGCTTTGATTATATATCAGATAAACAATTATCCACTATCCAGGTTAAGGCTGGAAATATTTTAAGTTCCGGCAGCAGTTACAAAACAATAATAATTCCGGCTTGCAGGTTTATACCTGCAGCAACACTGGAAAAATTAAAGCAAATAATTAATAACGGCGGCAGGGTAATCTTTACCGGCAAAATTCCAACTGATGTACCGGGTTATTATAATTACAGAGAAAGGCAGAATGAATTAAAAGAACTTTCTAAGGAAATATTAACTTCGAATAACTGTATTATCAGTCCCGTTGATTCTGCCGGAATAGTTAATACTATGATTAAAACTGGTATTAAGAGTGAAGAATTGAAGCGATACAATCTTGACTATATAAGAAGAAAGACGCAGAAGGGTACTAATTATTTTGTTGTAAATATGCACCCGGATTCTTTTACAGGATGGATCAGTCTTTCACGCAAAGCCCAAACAGTTGTTATAACAGATCCATTAACCGGTAAAAAAGGTAAAGCTGAAATAAGAAATAATAGTAAAGGCACTATTGATGTGTATATCCAGGTTGAACAGGGAAAATCTTTAATATTGACTTTAACTGATAAACCCTTTAATGATGATTTGTGGGTGTATCTTGAGGAAAAAAAATCTGCAGTACAGGTTAAGGGTACATGGGACATTGAATTTATTAAAGGATGCCCGGTACTTCCTTCCGCTGAAGAAACAGACACTTTGAAATCATGGACTTTATTTAACGATAAAGAAGCTAAACGATTTGCCGGTACAGCCAGGTACAGTATTAAATTTAGTAATCCGGATTCATTAGTGAAGTACTGGTATATTGATTTAGGCAAAGTATGTGAAAGTGCCAGAGTAAAACTAAACGGGAAATACCTTGGTACTTTATGGTCATATCCATATTCAATAGCCGCAGATAATCTGCAAAGTGAGAATACCCTTGAAATTGAAGTGACTAATATGCCTGCCAACAGAATAAAAGATATGGATGAAAGAGAAGTTAACTGGAAGAAATTTTACGATATAAATATTGTTAATATAAAATACAAAAAATTTGATGCCTCGAAATGGCAGCTTGCCGATTCCGGTTTATTGGGGCCTGTTAAGCTGTATCCGGCTGAACAAATTGAGATACAGAATAATGATGTTAATTAAATAATAATTGTGTTATTTTTTATAGTACGATACTAAAATGAAGAGATAACAGTCTGAATATGAAAGTATATCATAATTCTTTTTATGGAATGGGAAGCAGGTTTAATGCCGTTTTTCCGCATGATGATGAAGAGGTGTGCGAAAGGGTATTTAATTCAGTTAAAGCTGAAGTAATGAGAGTTGAAAGAAAGTTGAGCTATTTTGACCCGATGAGTGAAGTAAGCAGAATAAACCGGGAAGCCGCTAAAAAGCCGATAGGAGTTGATGATGAATTGTTTGGTATAATTAAGGAATGTATGAATTATTCCATGATTACAGGCGGCGCCTATGATATTACCATGAGGCCTGTTATTGAAGCTGTTTTAAAGGGTGAAGATAATAAAGTAATAAGGCAGACTCATATAAATAATATTATAAAAGATGCTGATAAAAGAACAATCAGTTTTAAGAATGATAATGTGAAGATAGATTTTGGGAGTTATGGCAAAGGGTATGCGCTTGATAGCATAAAGAAAATACTCTCAGGTTCCCCGTTGAAACATGCTTTTATAAGTTTTGGGGAGAGTTCTGTTTTGGTAAAAGGAAAACATCCAAATGGGCTTGACTGGCAGGTGGGCATAAAAGGATTGTCAGATACAAAGAGCCCTGCTTATACCTTTGATTTGTCCGATGCCTCTGTTTCAACATCATCAAATTACTATTATGATGATGCAGGGCAGCTTAATAAAAAAGTTAATATTATAAATCCTTTTACTTTAAAGCCTGCAGATGATTTTGTTGTAGTAAGTGTTAAGTCTTCATCTCCTGTATTGGCAGAAATACTCTCTACAGCTTTTTTTGTAATGACTGATGATGAAATTAAAAAAGTAGTATCCGGTTTATCTGGTGTTGAAGTTGTGAAGATGAACTTTACAGATAGTGGACCGGAAGTAAAGAAATATATTCGGGAACAATAAAAATGGAAGATATATTTTTAATGAACCGCAGGGAGTTTTTGAAGAAAATCTCCGTCTTTGCCGGTTCTTCTGTTGTACTTGCGTCAATGCCATGGATGAAAATATTTACAGATGAAACTTATGCAAAGTCAGCCAGTGATAAAGTAAGGCTTGGTTTTATCGGTATTGGAGACCGCGGCAGTGCACTGCTTAAAAATGTTCAGGCGTTTGAAAAAATCCTGAATGTTGAGATAGCGGCAATTTGTGATAACTATGAACCCAATTATAAACGTGCTATAAAGTTTACAGGCGGCAAAGCAAAAGCCTTTTATGATCACAGGAAGCTTCTTGAAATGAAGGATCTGGATGGTGTGGTAATTGCAACACCTCTTACTGAGCATTGCCATATTGTACTTGATGCTCTTGATTCAGGGCATAATGTGTTTTGTGAAAAAGCAATGGCAAGGAATCTTGAAGATGCCAAAAGAATGTATGACGAACATATTCGTACAAAGAAAATTCTTCAGATAGGGCACCAGAGATTATTCAGCCCTGTATATTTATCAGCGCTTGAAAAAATTCACCGCGGTGATTTAGGGCAGATTACTCATATAAAAGCGTATTGGCACAGAAACGGTGACTGGCGCAGGCCTGTCCCGGCGGGGCATCCTGAACTTGACAGAAAAATTAACTGGCGGTTATATAAAGACTTATCTGCCGGAATGTTTACAGAATTGCTTACGCACCAGATGCAGGTGGCAAACTGGGTTAAAAAGTCTTTCCCAACTTCTGTTACTGCAAACGGAAGCCTTATCTACTGGACTAAAAACCGCGAAGTATATGACCATATGTCATGTCTTTATTATTATCCTGACGGAAGCCAGTTTATGTATGATTCAATAAACAGCAACAAACATTATGGTTGTGAAGAGCAGATACTTGGCCCCAAAGGGACCATGGAACTTGAACTGAATAAAGTGTATTCGGAAAATCCACCGGCACCTCCTGCTATTATGCAGTTGATAAATAATATTGAGAAAGATGTATTTGAGACCATACCTATAGGAGGTGCAAGCTGGGTACCTGAAACTGCATCGCAGGACAAGGGTGAATATATCAGCGATAATTATAAAATGGATGAGACAAAACTTCAGCTTGAAGCTTTTGTCCGTTTTATAAGAAAAGGTGAAGCTCCGCAGGAGATTCTGAAACAGGGGTACTATGCTACAGCATGGTCGCTCCTTGCTGAAAAGGCTGCTGATTCAGGTCAGCGTGTATCATTAGATGAAAAATTCAGGATTTAGAAATGAAAGATATTACAATTACAGGTAAACGGATAAAAACAGAGATTATATTTTATATAATAAGTTTCTGTATTGCTGTTATACTTAATATACACGCTATAGTAAAGTATAACTCTCCATGGTCTGAGTTATTTTCAGAGCTTCATGTTGTATTCATAATATCGTTTGTTGTTTATCTCTTATTACTGTTGGTAAGACTGATAATATGGGCAATAATGAGGCTGTTTCCCCGCATAAAAAAATGATTTATCCGCAGGCATTCACAAATGCCTGCGGTTCAAATTAACAGTGCTGCTATTAATTAACATTATTTAAAATATATACCAAAAGGCTTATGAAAAAAGTATTCCTTGTATTTTTTGCTGTTATGGCTATATCCATTCTTAATGCACAGGAAAAAGTTATCTATAAAGATACTTCCGCTCCTGTTGAAAAAAGAGTTAATGACCTGCTTGGAAGAATGACTCTTGACGAAAAAATTGATCTGCTTGGAGGTACCGGTGTAGCTACCAAAATTAATGAAAGGCTGGGTATCCCAGAATTAAGAATGACCGATGGCCCTGCCGGTGTTCATCTTGACACCAATAAAGCTACGGCATTTCCTGCCCCAATTGCACTCGCTGCAACCTGGGATACCGGTTTATTATACAGCACAGGCAGCGCTATAGGAAAAGAGACAAAGGGATATGGAAGGCATATAATACTTGGCCCATGTGTTAATATTGCGCGTATGACACTTGGGGGAAGAAATTTTGAAAGTTATGGCGAAGATCCTTTCCTGGCTGCCAGGCTTGGGGTTAACTATATAGAAGGTGTTCAGAAAGAAGGTGTTGCTGCTACTGTAAAACATTTTGCTGTTAATAACGAAGAAATTGACAGAATGTTCGTTAACGCAATTGTAAGTCGCCGCGCATTAAATGAAATATATTTCCCGGCATTTAAAGCAGCAGTTCAGGAAGCAAAAACTCTTTGCGTTATGAGCGCATATAATAAGATTAACGGGCAGTTTGCCTGCGAAAATGACTATAACCTGAGAGAAACTTTACGAAAAGAATGGAAATATGATGGCTTGATAATGAGTGACTGGTGGTCTGTGCATTCAATAGTCCCGCTTGCATTGGGAGAAATGGATATTGAAATGCCCTTTGGAGACTTTCTGAATATGAAAAACCTGAAAGAGCCAATTGAAAAAGGCATTGTTCCTGTTTCTGTAATAGATAAAAAAGTTACTCACATATTAACACTTATGTTTAAACTTGGCTTATTTGACAGGGAAGCAGATAAAATTGATAAATCACTTATATATAGTGAGCAGAGTAAAAAAACTGCTTATGATGCAGCCCTTGCTTCCATCGTTTTGCTAAAAAATGAAAAGAACATCCTTCCTCTTCAAAAAGAAAAAATTAAAACAATTGCTGTTATAGGGCAGAATTCATTGAATACAAAAGCAGGTGGCGGCGGAAGTTCTGAAGTGCCTGTGATAGCTTCTGTTTCAATATTAGACGGATTGAAAAATAAACTTGGCAGTGCAGTTAACATAAACTATTCAAAAGGGGTTGAACTGGATAATGAAGAAGCCGGTTTGGTTGCAATGAATTCTGAAAACCTTTTTACAGATGCAGCCGGTAAGACCACAGGACTTAAAGCTGAATTTTTTAATAATATTGACCTTGCCGGAAAACCTGTTTTTGAGAGAGTTGATCAAACTGTCGATTTTTCATGGGACACAACCGGCCCGGGTAATGGTGTCCCCGCTAATCTGTATTCAGTAAGATGGAGCGGCTATATAAAAGTAGCTAAGTCAGGCAGATATATAATAAGCACTCTTAGCGATGATGGAAGCCGGTTGTACATAAACGATAGTCTTGTACAAAATCAATGGTATCCTCATGGGACATTGTTCAGGAACTCTTATATTGATTTGCAAAAAAATAAATACTATAAAATACAATTTGAACTTTTTGAAAAAGGCGGCGGCGCTGTAGCAAAGCTTGCCTGGAATATGAAGCGGGATGAATTACGTAAAGATGCTGTTGAGACTGCAAAAAATGCCGATTATGTGATTGTTACTGTAGGAACAATGCCTGCATATGAAACTGAAGGCAGGGACAGGCCGGATTTGTTTCTTCCAAATGAACAGGACAGCCTAATACAGGTTCTTGCAGAAGCTAATAAAAATGTTATTGTATTGATTAATGCAGGCTCACCGGTTTCAATGGAAAAATGGATAAATAAAGTAAAAGCTGTTGTTGATGTATGGTTCCCGGGGAGTGAAGGCGGCAATGCTGTTGCAGATGTACTTCTGGGAAATTATAATCCTTCTGGAAAACTGCCGGTTTCATTCCCGCATAAGTGGGAAGATTGTTCTGCATATCCAACATATAATAAGATTAATGAAAGAACATATTATTCAGATGATATATATGTAGGTTACCGCCACTTTGATAAATACGGAATTGAGCCGCTGTTTCCGTTTGGTTATGGTTTGTCATATACAACCTTTGAGTATTCAGATATAAAAGTTGCTCCTGACGGTGATGGATACAATGTGTCTTTTTCTATTAAAAATACAGGCAAAATAAAAGGGGAAGAAACGGCACAGTTGTATGTTGCTTCTTCTGATAAAAGTATTGACAGGCCTGTAAAAGAACTGAAAGGATTCAGTAAAACTGCTCTGAATCCCGGTGAGATTAAAAATGTTAGTATAAAAATTAATAAAGATGCCTTTGCTTATTATAGTGAACAATTTTCTGAGTGGAAAATTAACCCTGGGATATATAAGATATGTATAGGCAGTTCCTCAAGAGATATTAAACTTACTTCAAATATTGATATTAAATAGCTGTTCATGTCTCCGCCGGTTAACAGCCGGCGGAAAATTTACCTGGTTATTTACTGCCGTCTTCCTGTCATGCATATTATCATTCTGAATAAACTAACTACCAGGAATTGAAATGAGATATTATAAAGTATTTATCAGTTTATTAATAGCTGCCATCATGTTCCAGACTTTGTTAAACGCACAAAGTAAAAGTGCTTATGTGTTAACAAACAAACAAGATTCGCTGCAATATAAATATTTTCTTAAACGCCTTGATGTAAAATTTGATAAAAGAGATAAGGATTTTAAAGAGAGTCTGCAGTCAGTACAAAAGCTTAATGAAAGAAGGGCTAAATTAAGAAACTGGTATAAGACTATAGTCGGCGAACTGCCTGAGAAAACAAATCTTAACATTACTGTTACAAAAGAAAGGCAAATGCCATCTTATACAATAAAATGGATCAGCTTTGAAAGCAGGCCCGGCTTTTATGTGACAGGCATGTATTATATCCCTGTGAATGTTAAGCCTCCTTTTCCTGCCGTATACATACCATGCGGACATTCAGCTGCCGGTAAGGCTGGTGAAACATATCAGAAAGCTGCGCGGCTGTTTGCAATGAACGGCTTTGCTGTCCTTTCAGCGGATCCTGTTTCACAGGGTGAAAGGATGCAGTACCTGGGAAAAGATGGCAAACCAATTACAGAAGAAAGAATGCTGATGCATGAAATACTGGGTGAGCATCTTATGCTAACAGGGTCAAATACTCTGATGATAGAATTATGGGATAATATGCGGTGTATTGACTTTCTGCAGCAGCAGACGGAAATTGATAAAAATAAAATTGCAGTTGCCGGAAATTCAGGTGGTGGAACACAGACAGCATATCTTACTGCATTTGATGAACGAATAAAAGCTGCAGTTGTGTCATGTTATTTATCAACCACACAAGATAAACTAAACACTATTGGTTCACAGGATGGATGCCAGCAATTATGGGGAGAAGCAGAAGAAGGAATTGAAGAACAGGATTTCCTTTCTCTTGCTGCTCCCAAGCCAATATTGATATCTTCGGCATCAGACGATTTTTTTAGAATACAGGGGGCGAATAAAGCTTATTCTGAATTAAAGTCAGTATATGAACTTCTCGGGATGCCGGAGAAAATTTCCCATGTGACTGCAGAAGGAGAACATGGCTGGCACAAACCATTAAGAGAAGCTGCTGTCCAATGGTGTAAACAATGGCTTATGAATGATGATAATGCAGTTAATGAGCCTGATGATATTGGCCTCTTTACAAATGAAGAATGCCTTGTTACAAAAACCGGGCAGGTACTTACAGAGTATAAAAACAGTAAATCTGTTTCTGATTTAACAAGGGAACGGCTTAATGTATGCCGGGAAAACAGGAAAAAGTTTTTGGCTGAATCAACATATGACAAGCTTGCAGCAAAAGTTACAAAACTTACCGGTTATAAAAATCCACCAGCTATACCAAAATACATTAATACTGGCACATATAACTCTGAAGGTTATACAGTTAACAAGTATTTAATTGAGAGAGATTCAGTGACAGGATATTCTTTACCTGCTATACTGATAAAACCTTTAGAAAGGATGCCGGAAAAAGTTGTATTAGTAACAGGCGATTATGTTAATAAAGGAAATCTTGCAAACTATCCGGAGATTAAATTTGAACTTGCAAAAGGTAATACAGTATTAGTTCTTGATGTTTGCAATACCGGTGAATTGAAAGACATGGGGAAACAGCGCTATGATAACGAAGAATTTTTTGCGGCTAAACTTCCGTTATATGAGGGTAAAACATTACTTGCCTATAGAACAGAAGATATAATAACGGCTGTAAGATTTTTACGAGCAGAGTTGAAATTTAAGAATGTAAGTTTATCTGCCGGGGGGCTGACAATTCCTGCTGCTATACATGCAGCATTTCTGGATAACAATTTAAGTGAACTTGAAATTCGTGATGATTATAAAACATGGGAGGAAATTGCAGCGTCAGAATATACAGCAAATCAGCTTGGCAATATTGTTCCGTGTGTATTGAACTATTATGATGTAGATAACCTGCTGAGGCAAATAAAACTGAAAAATTCGAAATAAACCTTGTCTTGGGGGGTATTAATGCTAATTTGAAATAGTTTGTCTCTTTCCGTTTATTCAAATGAGGCTGCCTTAATAGCTTTCTGACTAATTTAAAATAACTACCCAAAAGAAACTGCCATAAATAGCGTCTATACTGATAAGTGTTTTAATTAAAACAATTAAAGCGCCAGGTTTAATTAGCAGGAATAATCGGGAGAATTTTAATTAAAGGGAGGATTATATGAAATTTGGCGGTTTTATAATAAAGAATTCTAAAAACATAATATTAGCGTTACCTATTATATTAATGATGATTCAGAGTTCTGCTTATTCGCAGGTGTATTCACAAAGCGGTGGAACTGCTGCGTTAACAAATCAATCTTATTCCTCTGTTACAGCAGACGAATCAGCAGTAAAAGTTACAAACAGCGGTGTGTTTACTCTGACAAATTCAACAATAACTAAAAGTGGCACTACTTCTTCAGATGATAACAGCAGTTTTTATGGACAAAATGCCGGTATTCTGGCAACAACTGCCAGTACTATAAATCTTGAAGATTGTACCGTAAATACTACCGGCCGGGGAGCTAACGGAGTATTTGCTTATGGTGCCGGCACTACTGTTAATATGAAACGTCTAACAATTACATGCACTGAACAGGGCGGGCATGCAATAATGGCGACGGGCGGCGGGGTAATGGCTGCCGAGGATGTTGATATGACAACATCAGGAACAAATTCTGGAGCTATTGCTACCGATAGAGGAAGTGGTACAATTACAGTAACAGGCGGAACAGTTATTACAACCGGCCAGGATTCACCCGGGATATATTCTACGGGTTTAATAACCGTTTCTGATGCTACTATTTCTGCAAGCGGTTCTGAATCTGCAGTTATTGAAGGTGCTAATTCAATTGTCCTTAACAATACATCTATTACATCAAGTAAAGCAAATAAATGGGGCGTACTGATTTATCAAAGTATGTCAGGTGATGCTGAAGGTACCGATGGTACTTTTACTATGACAGGTGGTTCTTTATCCAATACTGCTGCTACGGGGCCTTTATTTTATGTAACAAATTCAACTGGTATAATTACCCTTAATAATGCTGAAATCAGTACAGCTTCTGATACTCTTATTCAGGCTGGATCAAATAAATGGGGCACTTCCGGTAAAAACGGGGGGCATATAGTGTTATCCGCAAACGAAGAGACTATAAGCGGCAGTATAGTTATGGATTCCTATAGCAGCTTTAGCGGGACTCTGAACTCAACTACGTATACAGGCGCCATCAATAACAGCAATACTGCCAGTTCCGCATCGTTGACAATGGATGGAAACAGTACATGGACTTTGACAGGCAACTCATATCTTGATGTCTTTTCTGATGTAGATGGTATTTCCGGTACATCGGTTGCAAATGTTAATGGCAATGGGTACAATGTTTATTATGATGCATCACTTTCGGGTAACAGTTCACTGGGTGGACTTACATATTCCCTGGTTAATGGCGGCTACTTATTGCCTGAAGGATCAACATCTGTGGGAGAAGCAGAATCATCTGTAATTACGGATTATGCTCTCGCCCAGAATTATCCCAACCCATTTAATCCAACAACTAATATCAGTTTTAGCCTGCCGCGAAATGGTTTTGTTACATTGAAAATATATAATTCAATTGGTGAAGAAGTTGCTACACTAGTAAATAATCAACTGGATGCCGGTAAATACAGCTATACCTGGAATGCGGCAGCATTAGCCAGTGGAGTATATATATATCGTGTTATTGTTACAGGCAATAATGGCGGCAAGCAGGCATTCAGCCAGGCAAAGAAACTGATTCTTTCAAAGTAATTCCTCATTATTCCCGGATATAGCAATAAAAATTGCAGCCGTGAGTAAGTTAAAAACCGCTGTAAAAGCGGTTTTTTTGTTTAAACTTTCGGCGTATTTCTACGAACTTCTAAATGAATAGTAATATAACAGGATATAAAGTACAGAACCTAAAAATGGTATTTGTATTTATTATTAATAAATGTTAAATATTGCACTTCGGATTTGAATTTTATTTGAGTTCCCCAATAAAGAATTAAGCGAGACCGAAATGGGAAAAAAGCCGGCTGAAGAAGCAAGACTAATAACCAAATCAAACGAGTTTAATCCTTCTTTTATTCATAACTCCTCATTAATGAAAATCATTATTGATAATATGCAGGATGCTGTAGTTTTTGCTGATGAAGACAGGAGGGTAATTCTATATAATAAAAGGTTCCAGGAACTTGCCGGTATTTCTGCCTCTGAGGAAATATCGGGCAAACATATTGGTGAAGTGCTCGATTGTGTTAATGCATTTAAGCCGCCAACTGTTTGCGGGACTCACGAAGCCTGTGCATTATGTGGATTCACTTCTTCACTGGCTAATATTGATATTCCTGATGAAATTAATGAAGCATCAATTATAAGGAGGCATCAAAAAGATGTAATTGAGGTTAGAGTTACATCCTCTTCTTTTATTTTTAATTCAAAGAATTATATTATGCTGATTCTCACTGATATTACTCATGAAAAAAGACGACGGGCACTTGAAAAAATATTTTTTCATGATGTAATGAACAAGGCTCTTGGAATGGACGGTTTATGTGAGCTGTTGAAGAACAGTAATTCACCTGAAGAAAGTACAAGGCTTACAACATTGTTAAGCCAGGTATCTGCTGAAATAATTGATGAATTACAGGCACAAAAATTACTTGTTTCTGCCGAGAATGATGAAATATCAATAAGACCTGAAAAAATTAATCTAAAAGCGTTTTTGCTCGAAAAAGTTGAATTTTATTCTTCTTTTAAAATGGCAAGAAACAAAATAGTTTTATTAATAGATGATTTTCAGGATATATTTGTAAATGCTGATATTCATATTTTAAAACGTGTGATGGGGAATATGATAAAAAATGCTGTTGAAGAAGTAAAGTCCGGGGAGACAGTAACAGTTGGTGTGAATTTACCTGAGACAGGAAAGCTGGAAATATGGGTTCACAATCCCGGGTATATGGGCAGAGATATACAACTGCAAATATTTCACCGTTCCTTTTCAACTAAAGGTAATGGACGGGGTCTCGGTACTTATAGTATGAAAATGCTTGCCGAAAGATATCTTAATGGCGATATTACTTTTTATAGTGACGAAAAGTTTGGGACGAAGTTCAGTCTTTTACTCAATTTGGAAGATGCCGGGTAATTTAACCTATAATAATTGGTAACAAATGGAGATAGCAATACTAAATAATAAAGATCAGTTTCCAACTGATGAAATTATTTTTTCTCATATAGGAAAACTTTCAACCCTCTGGAAAGCTGTTTTCGAATTTATACATAAAAGTTATCCTGAAATAGAAACTCAGTGGCGGTATTATAACGATGGTAAAAGCTGGCTGATGAAAGTAACCAGGAAAACAAAAACTATATTCTGGCTGTCTTTATATGAAAAGACATTCAGAACTACTTTTTATTTAACCGCAAAGGCGGAAGAGGCTATCATAAGCAGTACACTACCCGATAAGGTAAAACAAACTTTTCTTGAAAATAAACAACCGGCGCAAAATAAATAACCGCCTAACCTGCAACAAATGACCTCACCCTATTTCTTCCGGGTTGACACTTTTTCATGCTTGTTTTGGCTTAATTTTTAACTGCTTAAAGATATAATTTAACTGCCTGGTTTTCAACAAAAATGCCCCGGCTAAGGGGCATGTAAATATATTGGCAGAGTTGCGATCGTGGCACTACGAGCCTCCCAAAGGCCTGTTTTATAAGCTAATAGCTATTATTCCTTATTTAGCTTCTTTTGCCTGGTATATGTACTATCTTGCTTTGCATCTCTTATTACGCTTAAGATATCCAGGTAAACCTGACGCCTGGTATAAGAATCCCTGGCTTGCGAAGCAATTTGTTTCATTATTGCGGCATCAGGCAAATTCAATATCTGGCCAGAAGTAACATTCAAAATGCTGTCCTCTATAGCTATCCTTTGCGTTAATATTTGGTTTAGCTCTTTCACGTCTTTAACCTGGGCAAGAGCAAATGAACTGCATATAATAATTCCGATAAATATTTTCATATCAATTCTCCGTTAATACGTTTATCGTTGAACCATCGCTAAGTGTCATGGTTCTCTTTTTTACGTTTGAAAAACTTGTAATTGATGTAGCTGAAGGACTGCCCCAGTTGGCAAGGTTATAAGCAGTACCATTAACCTTAAAACCTGAAACTGCGTTTATATACCCGGCAGCATATAAATTGCCAGATGTGCTGCTAAAATCAACTGTGGCATCGCCCCCCCAAAAGTAAAAGCTTGAGCCGCCTGCATTATAGTTAAAATTAACAGATCCTCCAGAACCAGCACGGGCGTCAATATCGCCCGAATATGTTGTGACCCCGGAGAAACTCGGGTTAGCGCTTGTTGCCTTAGCATCAAGAGTGGCTTGTGTGGGGATTGTAAATCCGGATGCAAGGCTTATAGCAAGAGTGCCTGAACTTGTCACGGGAGAGCCACTGACTGTCAGGCCAGTTGGAACAGTTAATCCCACGCTTGTTACTGTCCCGCTTGCCGCATTAATCCATGATAAAGAGCTGCCATTTGTGGACAAAATTTTACCCGAATTACCTGATTGTGTTGGAAAATCAACCAGGTGAGATGTTGCAAGAGCAGCTCCATTCACGAGGAAGCCACTTACGGCATTGATTGTGCCTCCGGAGTAAATATTGCCAGCAGAAGAGCTGACAGAAAAATTAACGGAAGTATTATAATAATTATAAAGCCCCCCCGTATTACCATAATTAAAAGCAGCATTGCGGCCGGATGCAGGCCGAAAATCAAGGTCAGTGCCGGAATAAGAAGAGATTGTCCCATTAGATATTATATTGCCAATTGTAGCTGAGTTAAAAGTTACAGCGTCAGCAGAACCATCATCAAAAGCAAAATCATCTGCAGTAATATCATTGCCATTTAAGTTAAGGTTACCATATAAATTTGCAGCTTTTGTTTCTCCTGCGAAACTGGCCACAAGCCCATGCTTGCCATCATAGAAATTGGCATTACGCCAATAAGTAGTTGCTGATAAATACCCGGTATAATTAAAAGCAAGCTCAGCAGTCCCTGCAGTGGCATTTTCTTCAATAATATTGCTTCTTAGCTGCATACTACTCCCGGCATAATTACTTATTCTTTCTGGCATATTTGTAATATTAGCCCAATCAAAAGAAACAGCGCCGCCGGTAAATAATCCATTTTTAAAAATCAGCCCGGAGACGGTTGTTGTAGCACCAAGCGTACTGTCAGAGCTGTAATAATTGCCCGCTTTTATTGAATTTGCCTGAATATGGTCAGTAACATAAAGATCATTTAATATATTAACATCATGTGTGAATGATATAAGTTTATCTGAACCTCTGAAAAATGCTACTTGTTCTCCCTTGCCATTCCAAACAATAAAGTTCTTAAACCAATTTGTTGAATCGCTTCCGTTTTTAAAATTAACATTGACAGTCCCGTTATCAGAGGCTGTCGCATATTCTTCAACTCTATCCTGGGTAATGAATAAATTGCCAATCTTTGTTTCATATATATTTGAATTTATATCTAATAAAGGTATTTTATCAAAAACATTACCTGATAATTTGTATAATGTTCCCGGGTCAATATAGATTTTTGTGCTAAAATCTCCATCAATTACGTTATTATTAACCAAACAAAATACACCAGCAAGCACCTTTATAGCGTTTTCGCAGTCTCCATATATATAATTATCACCAATATGTACATAAGTCGGATCCATAGAACCGGCATTAAGGCTGATTGCACCATCGTCATTATAAACCGATGAAACTTTAACATTAAGGAGCGTGTTACTCATAATATTTATGTTATCCATTCTTGCGCCGGAGGAATTTACAAAAACAAAGATGGAAGATCTTGCATGATTTACAGCCGTATTTCTTACCAAATTGCCAATTACATTAAATACACCGCCGCCTTTATCAGCATCTGTAAATCCATATGTTCCAACCTGGATTGGAATAATAGGCTCAGTAATACCCAATCCATTCCACCAAACTGAATCCTGATCAACAATATTATGCTCAATAGTTACATCCCTTACCCATTTTTCATAATTGGCATCTCCGTCCTCATTTACGGCATAAATTCCGCCGTTGCCATATCCGTATATGGTATTATTTGAAATTATTACTCTTTGATTACCATGAACATCTATAGCCTTTCTAAGGTTATATTTTAAAGTACAATTAATAATCTTAAAGTCCTTATTATCAATTGCTGAACCAGAGCCATAAGGGTAAGGAAAACGCCCTGATAAAGAGAATCCATATCCATTATCCGGGGCAATATAACCATTAAATGCAGACAATCCTCCGTCATAATAGCCTGAGGTTGTTCCTCTCACAAGAAAACCTGCGTAGTTATTATATTCTGTCACACATGCGTCAGCAGTAAGATAATTACATGCAACAACCTGTATACCTGCATAAGTGGCATATCTTGAAACTACATTTCTTAAAATTACTGTATCGCATTGGGTAAATAGTAGATTATTGAAATAATTGGTAGCAGGATTAAGCGGCGCCGCATTTCTAATATTAAAACCATCCATAATAACATTACCTTTACTGAAATGCAAAGCTCCCCTGGGTTTATAATAGTCGTTGGTATCAGTAGCTGCAGTCGTATAAATTCCGCCTCCATTGACTGCTTGCACAGTTATGGTTTTGCCATTCAATGGTAAATCAATTAGTTGTGATATAGTATAAGTTTTTGTAAAAACAATTGCCCTTCCTGAGTCCCGTGCGACCTGAAATGCTTTAATAATTGCATCTCTCCAGTTATTAATATAATACATCTCCGGGTAAACAGCATCTAAATTTAACATTTTTTGCAGGTTTTCAACACGGACAGACTTCCACAAATATTTGCCTCCGCTCTTTACGCCAATTGGTAAAAGAGCCTGTGAATCATATTGAAGGACAGAGTCTGTTTTACTCAATTCTGTTTGTGGTAATATTATTGACGCCTGCAGAAAAATTACCAATAGTAAATAAATAAGCTTTTTCATAAAGTTAAACCTCCCAGAATAAATGCTTCTCCTGAATCATCTATTATTGTTTGTGAATCATCATCAATTATGGTCTGGCCAATTACATAATATATATCATTTATTGATCGAAAACGGATATAAAGTAAATCTCTATAGTCAAGAGTTTGCAGATTTTTAGGATAACATTGCATTAAATAAGTGGCAGTCCCTGAATTGGTTTTCATAACAGGCCCGTCAGCATGCCTTTTAAGACTAACAAGCTTATTGTTATATTGCATTATTTCTGCAAGTTTTGCTATAATCGTCAATCTATCTTCATATTTATAAAGATTTATAAAGCCCGTAAATTCAGAATAATCATTACCATATTGTTTAAAACTTCGTTCGGCCCTAAACTGGTCTGCCTGAATTATTGCTTCATTTTCATCCTGATTATCTGTTACCGGGGACCAGAATGATAAAGGTATCTCAATATTATCAACAATTAAAACAGGGCAATCGGCCCCAAACAAGCCTTCATAGTTAACCTTTATTAATCCCTTTCTAAAATAGATCTGGCCGCCGGTTAATATAAATGAGCCTGTTTCTGCCCTTAAGATATGAGTCCATTTTATACTAATATCATTGCCGGTAAGTATAAATGAGCCTGTTTCTGCTTTTATTCCCCGGTTGTAACTTAATTGAACATTGCTGCCTGTTAAGATAAAAGAACCAGTTGCAGTTGTAATTTTATAACCTTTTAACAGGTTAGATGGATTTCCGGTCAATATAAAATTGCCGGTTTGAGCTGATAAAATCCTATTCGCTAATAAGTTTGCATTATTGCCTGTTAAACTAAAAGAGCCTGTTTCAGCTATAATCCTGTAACCTGATTTTTCTGTAAATGAGCCATAAGAACCAGCGCCATATGTGCTGCCGCCAAACATCAGGCAATCCTGGTTAATATAAGGTAAGAACCTTTAAGTAATATTGTATTTATTCCTGCCTGCGCTGAGGCTTGTGCCCATTGCAATACTAAATTGCCATCTGAGGCTCCGTTTATAATAATTCCGTTTGATTTTAGTACATTGTAATCACCGGAACCAGTAACAACACCTGAATCGCTATTAATTACAAGTGTATCAATCTGATTTATAAGATAAAATGAATAATTACTGCTTGCATTTCTAAAGACATGTGAATAAGCAGTTGCTCCGGATGGTGCAGTAAATTGCGCCTTAAAACCGGCTGTTGCACCACCAGACTGCTGAACCATGCAGACCAATTCATATTGATAAACCGCATTAGCTTCAATTGTTAAACTTAAATGGTCATCATCCTGGTAGGTTGTGCTGTTATTAATAGTCTCATTTGCCGTTTTATAAACCCCAAGTATTTTCGCTTTTCCTGCAAGTTCTGTATTAATATCTGTAAACATTTTGGCAGTTGGTGAAAGAAAAACTTCATAGGTCTTACCTGAATCATTTTTTGTTGAGGGGACAGTACCTTCCTGTCCCCTGGTAAATGTTAAATTGTCACTGCTTCTGGCAGTAACACGTACAATTTCAATATTATTGTCCTCATCAACCGCAAGATCTTTACGCTTCCAAACAAGATTATAGCTGCCTGCAGTAGCAGGATCCGGGAAAATGCTTCCTTTGCCAGCTGCAAGAGTAATACTTGTTGCACTGGCATCATAACCTGTTGAAACATCAGCACGGACAAAATTTTTAGCGATATCTAAATTCATTGCAGATTTACTACTCCATTCGTTCCATCAAAATCCACAGTAAAAGTTTCACCATTATTGATCGTTACAGATGAACCATAATCATAATATCCAATAAGCTCATCATTTGCCGCAGTATTGTTATATAAAACAATATATCGAAATGGGCCTATGGCGCCGCCTGAAGCTGTTAATATTAAATCGTTACATATTAGCTTATATAAGCCGCTTGTCTGCGCGCTTGAAACAGTTGTAACATTTCTGCTGCTGCAATATGTATAAGATATTTCAGTAATATTGGCAAGGACTGTATTACCTGCAGACGGAGCAGTATTAGTCAAAGCTATTGTTAATTGGTCACTGCCAAGATCATGTACTTTTTCTGAAAGAGCTTCAATAAAAGAGTTGAATTTATTAAATACTGCCATTATTACTCCAGCATTTTTGAAAAATCCGGAGCCTTGCAGCTCCTGAAGTTAACAATCATAATATCTCTGTAATCAAGAGCCTCTCTGTTTTTGGGATAACAATGAAAAAACCAAAGTATATCATTACCTTCAGAATCTTTATATGCCGGGCCATCGGAATATTTATGAAGCACAACAAGCTGATTATTATATTGATATATCTCAAGCATCTTTTCCTTAACTGTCACCAGGCTACCCCAGCGGAATAGATTAACTATCCCGGAGAATTCCCAAAAATTTCCCCCGTGGCATAGAATCATGCGGTCTGCCTGCAGCTTATTCTCCTGCACAATTGACCGGTCTTCTTCTTCTGAATCTTTATCAGGGGTAAAATAATTTAATGTAACAGTCGCTTCACTGGCGCCGCCTTTATCATAAATAAACTGGGGCCTAAGCTTGCCATATATTGATTCAAACTGCGGCATTATAAAGCTCCCAAACAGATAGCTTCACATTCAGTTGTGTTTGTACCTTCATCGGCTGTCATTGATATAATTTGATATTTAAGCCCGGCGTAATTAAAATCTTTAAGATAATTATAATTACTGCCTTTTAATGTAAACTCATCTACGCGGCATCTGTTAAGATTGCCCCTGTATTGATAAAGAAACTTACTCAGCAGAGCACCATGATCTTTGAATTCATTATCAAACAAATCCGCAGCTCTTGCCTGGAATACCTGGTAAAGCCCATTTCCATCATCGTAATTATTATAAGATATATTGCTTAACCCGGCGCCGCTTATTTTTGTTAATAGGCCGTAAGTTTCCGGGTCATTAGTCCCTGTTATTCGTTTCATAGTAACATACTGGCTGGCCGGGCTGTCATAAAAAGGCGTTCCGCAAACCTGGAATGTTGAGCCATTGTTACTGTAAATTGTTCCCTCAGCAGGAAAGTCACTAAGCCCTATATTGGAACCATGATTAAAAGTAAAATGATTTAAACGCTGTATGTTGGCATATATATTACTATCTCTTATAGAGCCTGAGACGTAATAATAAAAAGTAAGTGATTTTCTTGTTAATGACCTGTCTTCATACTCCGTAAAAACTCCCTCATGGTATGGCTCATTTGGCGCATTTGCTTCCGTTTCAACAGTAATATAATCAAGAAGAGAATATTTGTAATTTTTTTTCCACTCCAAAACCTCAACTGCCTGCAAATTGTTTTGGTTATACTGAAACAGGCGTTTGAAAAATGCTTTATTATAACTCATTAACCCAGTGAATGATGCCCAATCCTGGGCAAGACTTCTTAACACATCTCCACAGTTTGATATACCGTAAGAATTATCAAAATAAAGTCTGTCTACTACCTGGTTTAATTCAACAAAGCTAATATTGTTTAGATATGTTGTTGTCCCATCAAGTCTTTCTCCTTTGAATTGCCAATCGTGAATAATATCCAGTCCATCGGGATAATCTATATCAGGATTAACAAGCCTGTATATATCTCTTATAATATTTTTTATTGGGCGATGAACAATATATATTGGTGAAACAAAAGAGCTTTTAGGATATTCAAATGGATTAAGATTTGCAGTCTGTTTTGCCTTGCCGCCGCCTGAATAAGTCTGTGAGGTTGTTAAATAAACACTAATAGTATATTCATCAACTGCCTGCACCCTGAAATCAGTGTTAAGATCAGTCATCCCGGTAATGTCCCAGAAAACAACTCTTTTACCAATTGCAAAACTATGGGGTATTGAAAAGGTAACAGTTACTACTCCTTCGCTGTATACAGCATTTGTCACGGTATATTCATTGTCTTCAGTTGAGGAATCATAAACCATTCTCTTGTTTATTTTCTCAGTTTCAGGCGATGTTGTAATTTTTAATTTGCCTGTTTCAACATCGTACTGAATCGAATCTTCATCCAGGTTGCCGGAAAATTCTTCTACACCATTTTTATAAACAATAAGTTTGCCGCGTATATCAATTACAGAAGCTGCTTTTACGCCGGGTTCGAACAACAAATCATCAAGAAAACCTTTTTCATCATATATCTCAAGCCTGTATATGCCTGGAGTTAAAAAGGCTTCTTCAAGGTCATAACTGGTTCCCCTTTTGCCATAAGGATTTATTCTGAGGCCTTCATTAACTGCGTAATATGTCTGTTCTGATTCTGCAGTAGTTGTAAACTCAATAATTATCTGAATAGTGTCATCATTAAATGGCAGGGCATATTTTGTCACCGGAAATATGATAGAAAGTTTACTCATCTTTTAATTTTATATTTTTTTTCTGCGCGTTTATTAGTATAATAAATATCTCTGCCATCAGTGCGGCCTTCAATATCTACCTGCATGCAGCTTGTGCGCTGGCCTGAAGTTAACAGATTCATATTCATAACATCAAGCCTGCTTAGTACCTGGCGCATCGTTGTGCCCTGTGATGTTAATTCTGATTGTTCTGTTCTGGTTTTTTGAGATGAGGTAACTCTTACTCTCTCACCAGATTCAACCATTAAGGGAAAGCGGTCATTTGAAAACCCTGGAGGGACTATAAAGCTATTGGTGCCTGCCGCGAAAGAAGGTATTCTGTGAACACCGCCTCCAGAATTTGAAAAATATCCACCAGTATGGCCGCCAAGCGCAGTACCAAGCCACGGGCCAACTCCAGGTATTAAAGATATTAGCGAAACAAGGCCTTTAACTGCTAATTTTTCTGCCATCATTGCGGCAATTTTTTCAAATATGCTGTTAGCCTGGCCAAAAATACCATTCCATAAATCACTAAATCCACTACCTATTATATTAAGTGCACCTTGCATAGAACTAACTAAAAATTCATTTTGCTGTTCCCATTCTCTCTGAACTTCTTCTCTTTTCTCAGGGGTAAAAGCAGGGTTTTGTGGAACTGCTACAGGAGTCATTATGAACTGAGCTTTTCCTTCCTGCACCTGCTCGGTAAGTGTTTTGAAACCTGTTTTTTCAAGTTTTGTTTTTGCAGGTACCGGCCTGTCCATATAAATTGACATAAGTTTTTGCTGTTTCCAGGCTTCAATCTCAACGTCTTTTATTCCTGCTTTTTTAAATTCATCGGATGATTTTTTTATTTCATCCATTTGAAATTTATAATAAGCAAGTGTCATCAATTTCATTTCAGAATAAAAGGATTTGATAATATCTTTTTGCTTATCCAATTCTTCTTTAGATTTAGTTCCTGAAGTTCCATTAGCAGAGGTACTTTGAGGTGTGAGGTTAACCTTTGACACTTCCTCTTCTGTTTTTTTCCACATCTGCATGATAACCTGCCCGGCGTTCTTCACATCCTGGACAACCAATCCAAAACCATTTTTAGCTATATTTGCTGCGCCTGCGTAGTCCTGCTTTGAAAAAGCCAAAAATGTAGCAGCAAGGGTGCCCCACGCTGTACCCACAATTTTCAACCATGTAGCTACCATTACAAGAGGTGTGGCTAAAGATTTAAGAACTATTCCAAAGGCACTAATAGAGCCTTGCATTTGCCCAAAGTTCTTTGACATCAATACTGCTAACTCTAAAAAAGACCTATAAGTATTATTAATTTCTCTACCTATTAGTTCTTTTTGATTTTTTAATTCCTCATTTATTCTGCGTTCTGTATTAGCCAGGCTGTCTTTTGTTCTTTGGTAATCACCTATCGCTTTACCTGATTGTTTGTAAGCTTCATTCAGAATAACAACTGCACGGGCCTGAGTTTCTGTTAAGTGCTGGGATTTCATTGTTGAAGCAACCTGGTTATCAAACTCTTTTGTCCCCTGGCGAATTACAATGCCTAAAGATTTGGCTGAATCAGTTTCACCTAATAATGCCTTTGTAAGAGCTTCACTGGCTCCTTTTGCTCCGCCGGCAAAGTTTGAAAAAGATGTTAAATCCTGCGCTAAGGAATTTACTTTATTGGAAAGGTCAAGAGCTGCCTGCTCACTGAAACCAAAGCCAACTAATAAATCACCGGTATTGGCCAGGAGTTCTCTTGTGGTAGTACCTGCAAGCCCAAAATTGCGGGAAAAGTTTTCGGCAACTTCATTGGCATTATTTTTTAATGATGAAAAGACAGTATCAAATTTACTTCTTATTTCATCAGCGTCACGAGCGGCATTTTTAGCCTCAATTGCAAAATCTAATACTTTTTGAAACGCAAGCACTCCGCCTATTGCAGCTGTTATTTTGCTTCCAAAAGAAGAAAACATTCCTTCAATTTTTTTACCGGAAGAAAGCCCCTGAGATTCAATAGATTTAAGCTGCTGCTCAAGTTTATTAGTCCTGGCTTCAATATCAATAACTAATTTTGCTAATTGTTTATCGGCCATGTTACCATTTCCCTGAGTTTATTCTGCTATAATAATCATTAGAAAGCCTTTTAAGCTTATCTTTTTCTTCCTCTCCTTCATATTCTCCAGTAAATTTCATAGAAGTAATATTAAAAACCTCAGATAATAATAGCCTGTACATGGTTATAGGCAGCAATTCGACCTGATATAATGGGATAGAATAATAATGTAAAATTAAGATTGCTGCTTTTCTTCTTCCAATTGATTGTCCTTCTGAGGCATCTTTTTTTTTTCAACCCCTTCCAGTTCATCAATTTTCTCATTCAATTGTATTATTTCAGATTGAGAAAGATTTTTCATAAGCCATTTAATTTTCATGGCTCTCAGGTAATTAAGTTTTTTGATTATATGAATGATACTAATTTCTTTATAAGCATATTTTAGTGAGTCACTGATTCTAAGGCATGCGATGCCGGTATTGATTCTCATTGTACTTTTGCCATTTAGGCGTAAGACATAATCCTCCAGCTCTCTTACATCGAAAGCATTTCTTTCAGATAATATAAACTTTGATTTACCAATACTGGCATCGCATTGATTTCTCATTATACTGCTGCTTTTGTTTTTATTAATGCTCCGTTACCCTGGAATGTCCCACTTACTGTAACAGCGTCAGAACCGGCAACTTTAACACCAGTTTTAACACTGTTAAATATTGCATTCCCCGAATAATACATCGCTGAACTTATATCAAGCTCAACATCCAGAGCTTCACTAATTGGCGGTAGTTCAGCTCCTTCATATTCAAAACCATTGAAATCTCCATCCCAATCCTTATGGCCACTAACTATTTTTTCCTTCCAATCACCTGACTCAGAATCAGTTACTTCAGCATATTCAGAGTTAATGTTCAGGTTCCATTCAGAAATAGGTATAATTCTTTGCGCTGTGGCGCCACTGCCGGAGTAAGTTTGTGAAGAAGTCAAACTCACTGTAAATGTATCTGCAGTAGGAGCGGCAACAACGAGATGCCCTTTACCGCTATTATTGAGGTCAGTTAGCCCTGCTACACCAGATATTAAAACAAACTGTCCAGGTATAAAACCATGAGCTGTGACAGTAACAGTACAGACTCCCGCAGCTATTGCTGCTGCTGTTATTGTTTTTTTTGCTCCAAGTTTAATCCTCCCGGATTTCCCTGATTTTTTTGATGGTAATGACATTTAATGCTCCTGCTCTTTAATTTTTTTTACTTCGGTCTCTATCTTAAGCTCAATTTTTTCCCGCATATCGTCAAGCCGGTTGAATAATACTTCCTTATCAACTTTATTTTCCATACGCGTTTCAATAACCGCAACCCTGGTGCTCATTGCACCATAAGCAAGTATGGCAGCAGCTATTACAGATACAATCTCAATAGCGATTCTTATAATTTCTGTCCTGTTCATTTTTTCTGCTGCCATTTTACTGCCCGTTATTTTGATAAACCTGACGGGAGAGAAAGTTCTCCCTTTGCCGCTTTATGGCTTAAGCCAATTACCTTAAAAGCTATACCTGCATATAAGACTCCCTGTGCCACTGCTGTATGTTCCGGGAAAACTCCCATCTGAACTGCTGTTTCAAGCACTCCATATACAGCGAGGGCTGCATTACCAATCTTATTTTTTTTGCCGTCAAAAAAACTTACAAAACCTGCTACTGAGTCATAAGCTTTTTCGTACCATTTCTTTTTTTCTTCGGGCATCTTTCACCTGTTAATTAAGGTTAATGAATATTTAACTGTTACTGGCTTGCCGCGTTCGCATATATAAAGTAAGTCTGCGCCAGTACCAGGATTGCCTTAAATGTTTGCTTAGCTCTTTGAGCATAGCCGCCTAACTGATATTCATTGGCGGTCAGCAGCAAAACATTTATCTGATCATCGGTTAAGTTTGCAAGTTCATTTGGTATTGTGGATGCGCCTGAAAACGCTGGTATTAAAAGCATTGCCGGTTTTAATAAGTATTGTAAATCTGCAGTGCCTATATTGCCATCGCTCGAAGCGTTAATGTATGCTTCAAATGTGGCGAAATAAAATTCTGCAACATCCTTCAGCTCACTTACTCCAATAGGCAGCGTTGGCTGGTCAGGCATGTTTATCGGCAGAATCAAAGCTGCGCCCGGGGCATTATCCGCCGTGAAAACATAATCATTTGAATCAAAGCCCTGGTAATTTATTGCCAGCACATTCTGCTGTGAAGAAATATCCTGCTCCTGTGCTGGTACTTCTATCGCCGCAAAAGACAAAACGAAAATTAAAGCTGCACATAAAACATTTCTCATTTAGCACCTCTTTTATTTAGTTAATCCTTCGTCATTTTTGAAGGTTTGGGAATTTCCTTATCCATCAGGCCTGATAAATCTTTTTCGTTTATCAATGTATATGTAAACTTATTGCCATAAAGGCCTGCTGATATTTCAGCAAGCGCGATAAGTTCATCAAAATCAGAATCGTTCTGAAATACCTGGCAACCGGCTGACCATTTATCCACTTTATCAGTAATTGCGTGCAGGTTTGCACGGTGTATATTAATGCCAAACATACCCGCTTCAATTTTGCCTGAATTATAATCAAGTTCGCTATCCCTATCACAATCACGAACAACCTTTACATTTCCGTTTCTCTGGCATAAGGCTCTATACTTACCCTGGTGAAGTGCCAGCGAGTAAACACCTTTGTATTGTCCTTCACAAAGTATTGCAGTACCTTCTACATTAACGGGATTTTTGAGGTAAAATAAACCCGGGTCTGTTGTTGCAGGCCATACATGGAAAGCTTCGTTCCCCTGTTTATCATTATAAAAACAGGTTATTGCATCATTAAATAAATTTGAAGTCTTATCAGTTGAGCGCACTCCAACAATATTAAGATTATAAGGCCTGGCTTTAGAGAATATCTCATAACCTTTTTTTGTTAGGACTTTCTTTATCTGCTCAAGAGTAAATTTCATTTCTGCCTTCTTTTTTGTTCTGTATGTTTTCTGTCTTGACTGCCGACTGCATACTGCCAACTGCGTATTTGTGATTAAAGCGGGAGGAGATGCCGCTTAGTGCAATTAGCAGCATCTCCATGCAGGCCTCCCGACTATTTCTTGCCTTTGCTCTCTCCCGGTTTCCCGGCAGGTTTTACTATTATGGAATCTTTATCGTCAAGCAAACGTATTTTCCCGGAGTGAATATCGAGTGCACAATGCTCTCTGAACATCTCAAGCTCTTTATCAAGCTTACTAATTTCTTCTTCACATTTTTTTGCATGTTCGCGTGCTAAAGTAAAGGCATTTTGAAGCTCTTCAACCTGTGCCTGCTTGGCCTTTAGCTCTTCAAGCAAACCCGTAATTTTTTCAGCAGCAGATTCTGATTCAATTTCTTTATCACTTACAACAGTAATTGAATTTGTTTCATTAAGAGCTTTAATTTGCTCATCACTAAAACAATCAGCCTCCGGGTTAATATAGTCTCCTGGAAGAAACTCTTTTTTATCGTGCAATATTCTTGATAAAACTTTATACATAATGCCTGCATTTATTTTTAAGATTGCCCCTGCATAAACAGGGGCCGTAAATTATTACTCACTAAGCAACAGCGTTGCTAAAGAGATAACCGAGATCGTTAGCCATGACAAGCTCTTTAACTGATTCGCCTGCAGTAACAACAGTGGCGCCATTCAGGCCATATTTGCTGGTAAATTCTGAACGGGCAACTTTAGTTCCAAACTGAGCTGTTATGCCGTAGGTGACCCTATTTGTGGCATTTGCAAGGTTATCAATGTTAAGCATAGCAAGATACTTGCCCCAGACTCTTGCAAGACTTGCGGCCTGGCCTTTCTTAGCTGTATTTAAGAAACTCTGCCCGACTAAAATTTGCTGAACTTCAAACAATGCTGCAACCTGTTCGCGAGTGACAATGCCTTTTGTCCCACTATTGCCGAGAATAGCAGAAACTATTTCAGGATGCTGGCGGAACTTTGTCCATACGGCCTGGCCAAAAACAAGCACATTCGGCCTCATAACCATTGCATCCATTGCGGTAAGTATAGTAGATATTGGAGTTGAAGCAGTTGAACTGAACCTGTCATCTCCGCTTAGTGTTGCTTTATTCGCAGCTGCGTAATTATCAGCATTAAAGACCACATCAGCAGCTCGTTTTTCTCTGTCAAGCATTAGTAGGTTAGCTATACCTTCAGATGCGTATCCAAGGGGATCGTAACCATCTGGTGCGTTTGCAATATCATCCTGCGGTACTATATCATCCAGTCCAAAATCTTCTGTCGAACTAGTCTCTTCGCTGGCTGAAAACTCTACCTGGTTTCTTCCAGCTTTCCTTCCAACTTTTGTGTCGGGTATTGAAAATCCGTCAGTAAGTTTATGCTTAAGCCATTTGAATTCTTTTTTTGCCACAGGTACACGGGGCAAGACCTGGTCAGCTATCATTGCAGGATTGCTGTATGCAATAACAATCCCTGTTAATCTTGGATCAAGGGGAAACGGAGCGGCATCACCCGGTCTTAAGACTATGATTTGCCTGGTGAACAAACTCTTGTTGCGTTCGCAGAAATAAGTAATTATTGCAAACAAAGTGACTAAATACCAGAAGAAATTTTTTATAAGTTTCATTTTATCCTCACATTAATTTATTGGCAACCAGGCCAGTATATTATATTCACTAAAACTTTTACCATCCGGAACTCCCGGATCTGGATCCATTATTTTTGAGCCGTTCCAGTACAGTGCATGTTGATTTTCTGCATTATATCTGCTTGTAACTATCACAAGCGCCGGGTTATTATTTATATCATAGGCCTGTATAATTTTGTTAAAATATACTTTTGGCCTGCTGAAAATATGCCCAACGTACCTGCCTTTGCTTTTAGCATATTCAATAAAATCTGAAACAGAAGCTTCAGTTACTTCATCGCTGCGAAAAAATAGCTGTACATATTCAACCATTTCTTCAAAGGCCATTGCAGCAACTATTGCCAGACAATTTTTTGAGTTATAGTTCTGTTTCATAATTAAGCAACGGGGAATCAGTGCAGAATAATTTCAGGTCTGATTCCCCTTATTATTGGGTTTTTCTAAGCCATGAAATTCCAGTTAATTACAACAGTACCGGTTAATACTGCAGCAGCATCACCACCGGCAGCCCAGTTTGCAGCAGCATTAAAGTGTATTGTATGAACTGAAGCAGCTTCAATAACAAGCACCTGGTCAGCTACAGTTTTAACTTTTGCAGTTCCGTTACAGTCAGCAAATGTCTGGCCGGTTAAAATATTTTCGAATGTTCCTGTTCCGTCAAGAGTAGCAACTGCGCCTGAGCCAATAACAGTACCCAAACCGGCATCAGGAGTATTAGCAGCAATTGCGCTGCCTGATTTTGTTATTGCAAGACTCATATAGGCAGACCGTATAACAACAGCACCTGCAGGTAAGGTGTAAAGGAGTTTACCTACTGCTAAGTTTGCACCCCCGGCGATTGCGGGCAGGGTTGTATTAATTGTTAATACTGTAGTATGATTATGCCCATCGCCATATTCAACTGCAGTAGTTCCTGTATTCACAGAACCAACATTAGCGTTAGTCCTGATTTTCTTATTAGCATCAAGAAGAGCAGCTTTACTTGCAACAGTGTTGCCAATAACTGAACCGTCAAGCAGATTTAATTCATCTGCGGACGATGTTACAGCATCAAACTTTGATACCTTTTGTCTTAGTACAAAAATAGATCCAATATCGCCAGAGACGCCAGATTCAAAAGCAAAGCCTATTGATTCGCAAGCACCGGACTGAAGCATTGCATCTGTAAGTTTAACAGCTTTGCCGTTACTGTCAGCTGTTAATAAATCACCGCGGGTTACCACGCCGCCATATTCAACTTCTGCGACTCCTGAATAAATAATGTCAGCTCTTTCACCGGATGCAAATGCATTGTCACCGCAATAGTTTATCACACCTACGAGAGAGTCAGTATTACCTGAAGCCTGTGCGACCTGAGCATCACTGCTGCCGGCCTTAACTATACGGTAAGGGTTAATTGCACCCTCAGCAACTTTGTTAAATATCAAACCAGGATGGCTAAATCCCATTTCACACCTCATTTTTTAATTAATCTCAAAACAAAAATCTATTAAGCCTTTTTTTTCAGCACTTCATTCACAGCCTGTGTATAGCTAATATCAATGCCAATCTTCTTTTGTTCGGCCATAAAGGCGCGGGCTGCATTGGCAATTGCCTGCGGGTCCTGTCCGTCAACATTTTTATCATTAGTCGGAACCTTAGTTTTTGCAGGCAAAGCAGAATTTTCAAGCCTTTTATCAAGATCTTCTTTTACTGCCGCAAAATTTTTAATCGCATCGGCAATCATCTGGTCTTTAAGTGCAGGCAGTATTTTCCCTTTTGCAACTGCATCATTAACAAGAGTTTCGGCATCAGCTTTAATTCTTGCAGACTCAGCAGCCTTAAAAGCAGCGTTCTCAGTTTTAAGTGCTTCATAATCAGCAGGGACGGAGCCCTGAACTTTTGCAAGTATTTCATTTAGCGTTGCTGTTTCAGCAAGGCCATATTTGGCAGCAGCAGTTTTTAACGAAGCCTGTATGTCAGCATCACTTGCATTATCTGCAAGCCCGAGAAATTTTAATAATGCTTTATTCATTGTACCATCCTTTGGAATTATTGAATCATCAATTACGTTATAGAAAAAGCCAACATACTGTTTTGCCTGCATTGTAATTTCAAGTATTTCATTTGCAAATTTTTTAGCAAGCGCTTCTTCAGCAGTCATAAAGGAATTGCTGTCCATCATAGCAGTAATTTCTTCACGTGTCATGCCCGTTTTATCAACATATATCTGCACAATTAACTCATTAACAACCTTTAACTGGGCTGCTGTCTGTTCCATCTCTTTGCTGTCCCCGGCGGCAAAAGTCCATACATTATGAACCATGAGCATCGTGTTTTTGTACATCTTAGTTGTACCGGCCATTGCTATAACACTTGCAATAGAAGCAGCCACGCCGTCAACAATACATACAACATTTTTCTTCTTAAGCAGATTATAAATTGCGATGCCCTGGAAAACATCTCCGCCGAAACTGTTTATATGTATTTCAAACTCCTTAGCGCCCTGGGCCTCTGCCTCTTCAAGTGCAAGCCTGAAATCATTTGCAGTTAATGCGCCTTCTCCAATAACGTCGTATATATAAACTGTTGCTGTCTTCATTTTGCCCTTATAATTGGCTTATTAAATCGTTGCCGTAAAACTACACGCATAACTTTCAATAGTGAAGGGTTTCTTCCGCATATACATATATGCGGATTATTATAATCTTTATGACAGATAAGCAATTTATCTTTGTGTGCATTCATTTAAGGATTAAACATGAAAGTCTATAAGCCGCAGTTAAGAGCTGAAATAAAAAAGCTATTTGTTGATGATGGCCTTCCTGCTTACGAGATAAGCAAATTATTTGACGGGCATCCGAGTACACAAACAGTGCTTAATTGGGCAGAAAGATTCGGCTGGTATAAGGACCGGCAGGATTTGGAAGTAAAGGCTTATGAGGCTTTGACACCGCAAAGCATACAACATAAGCTTTTACAGAAAATAAATTATGTGCTCAATAAAGATTTATCCGAACTTAATACTAAGGATGCTGACTCTATTATCAAATTTATTAAATCGATGAAAGAACTGCTTAATAAGGATTTTCAGCTGCCCATGATGTACCAGGTATTGGCTGACCTGATTGAATTCATCAATAAAAACTATCCCGAATTTATGCAACAGAATGAATCTTTTATTGAGATTATTAAGCATTTTAAGAATGAATTACTTGAACGTTCTGAAAGTGAGTCATTTACAGGCAGTCTGCATCATCTTGTTAAGAGGCCTGTAAAATGAAGCAGTATATAAGGCAGCTTGATGAGCAATTTGAAGAGTATCTTAAACGGGCAAAAACCCGCACTAAAGAGACTGATTTAACAGAGGAGAAAAGAGCAGAACGCAGGTCACGCTGTGATAATGATGAGTTTGAATTTTGTAAGGAATACTATCCTGAAATATTTTATGAGCCCTTTAACAAGGTTCATTATTTTATTAGCTCATTAACATCAGGAGAGTGGGGCATTACGGCAGCTCGTTTCTTTGGTAAAACTGCCTATACAATTTTTGCGAAAATTGTAAAGAAAATAGCTCTTGGAGATGGCGGGCTAATTGGTTATGCAATGAGGGATAAGGATGATGCTAAAGAACGAACATTCGTTATATATCAGCAGATTGCTCAAAACAAAAAGCTTTGCTATGATTATTCAATCCGGGTTCAACAAAAAATTAAGGGGCATTATATAATAAATAATACAACCTTTGTTGGACTTGGTATGCGTGAAGGATTGCGTAACTGGTCAGATAAAAATATGAAACGCTTTAGCCTTTTAATTTGTGATGACTTGTATAATGCCCAAACAATATCCGAAAAGGATAACAAAAAAGTTTACAGCTTTGTTACAACGGAATGCGCAGGCCAGCTTGAGCCGGGTGGTCTGCTTCTATGGTTCTATAATATTATTACCGCTAACTCTCCGGGTGACAGATGGGCGAAGGAAAAACCGGATAGCTGCTATAGCTTGCCTGCAGTTGATGAACATGGTAATACTAACTGGCCGGGAAGCAGGTGGGATAATAAAGCCCTCGAAGAAAAAAAGAAGTCGCTGCCTTATGATGTATGGATGGGGGACTGGATGTGCCAGGCTTTTATTTTAGGGGAGATCTTTAAGGAAGATTGGCTGCGAACAATTAATGTTAGTAATATAAATATTGGGGTTACCATCGCAGTTGTGGATCCTTCTTTTGGCAAGTCTCCATCGGCTTGTAAAAAAGGAGCTGTTTTTATGGGCATGGATATAAATAAAGACCGCTACATTATGCTTGATGTCTATAATCGTCTTGGAGAGTTTTCGTTATTATTTGATTGGCTATATGAGGGTTATCATTCTTATCCGGCTGTAAGGGCAATACTCTGGGAAAACGATTTTGCACAATGGAATCTAGCTTCCAAATATTATGATGACTGGAAAAAACAAACCGGCAAAAGCCTGCCAATAATTCCATTTTTGAGCAGCCAGTCAGCTACTTTATATTATGGCGCAGATAAAACTGGCAGAATTATGAACCTTGTTTATCCTTATAATGCTGGTAAAATATATACCAATGAGATGCTTGAAGGCACACAGGATTATAAGGAATGGAAGTTCCAATATTTGGCATTTGGTAAGAGCGGGGAAAAACTTGACGCTCTCGATGCAGAGGCAAGTGCATTTATAATGATACCAGGTTATAGTAACCCCGGGCAGATTGAAACAATTAAGCAACGTACACGGGGCTATAAAAATCATGAAGACAGCTGGCTTCATAACAGATAATAAGAGGATATTATGATAATAATAAATAAATCACTCACAACTCTCGGCGTTAGTTTTACTCCTGCTTTTTATAAACGCGCGCGCAGGAACTATGAGCTTGGAAATTATCAGGATGTCTTCGCATTAATAGAAAGAGCTGAAGAAGATGATTTTATATCCGGCTGTCTTGAAACAAGAGCAACAGGTTACCAGGTAAGCTGGACTGTCTCCCCCGCGACAGATTCACCCCGCGATATTGAGATTGCCAAATTTGTAGAAGATACCTTTAGCCAGATATCAATGTTTGATTTATTCAGGGATGTAGATGATGCTCAGTTAAAAGAGTATTCTATTATAGATTTAACATGGGGCATTCGGAATAATAAACAGGTTATTGAGGATTTCAAAAAAATTGAGCAGAGATATTTCCGCATAGATACAAATGATGGTAAAATTAAAATTGACTGGGGAAGCCAGTTACGGGATATACCTGAAGACAGCGCCTTTATTGTGAGGGCACGTTATAAAATGATTATGCTGTCTGTTCTAAAGTCTTATATAAGAAAAGAGTTTGGGGAGGAAAGCTGGTCTTCTTTTTTGGAAACCTTTGGCGAACCTATTATCGTTGGGAAATATCCTCCTGGCCTTGGTGATAAGGAAAGAGAAGCCCTCAAACAAGGAGTACAGGAACTGGGATCAGGCGGCAGAGGTATAGTTCCTCTGGGCGCTGAAATACAAATTGAAGAAACTGCACGCAACACAGGGGATCACAAAGATTACAAACAGGACTGCAAAGACGGTATATCATTTGTCCTGCTTGGTCATGAGAAAGCTGCTGGTGTTGATGCAAGCATGCAAATTGGTGAAAATACAGCCGCATATAAAGCTGTGCGTTCCCGGGCAAAAAGGAACATGGGCTTTATTGAGGAAAAGTTGAGGCCGCTTATTAAAATGCTGGTCGATAGAAATTATCCAGATGTTTCTTTATATCCTTATATAAATCTTGACAAGACAGACCAGCTCTCCGTTGCTGAAAAAATTCAGGCGGCTAATTTCGCAATAAACGCAGGGGCACAAATCGAACCATGGTTTATCGAACAGCTCGGCGTTCCTCTTGTTGACAAAACAAAGCCACTTGAACATACTCCAATGTTCCCGGGAGATCAGTTAATATGATTTTTATAAAAATATGTAAATCGTTTTTAAGCCATTTAATTTCTGCCAGCCATCCGATTGCTGGCAGGTGGGCGTTAAGCTTTAATGTACGGCATTACGAACGCTTTCCGAACATATTTATTAGTAATAGCGTGGTTACTCACCGAGGCATAAATGGCTGAATATAAAAGTCGTGCAGCTCAACTTCTAAATGCTTTGCATTCCCAGGCATTTTATAACAAGCTTGGACTGGCTGCAATAAGGATTATAAAAGACAGGACATCCAAAGGCAAAGATGTCTATGGGAAAACTTTTGAATCATATTCAGATCCTTATGCAAAATTAAGAGAGAGCAAGGGAATAAATACACACCCTGTTAATATGAGATTTTCAGATTTATTTGGCAGAGGGACCGGGGGAATGATGAATAAAATAGGACATGTCGTAGCTAACGACCTTAATTCTGTGGCTGTTTTAATAAAAGATCCAATAAAAGAGCAGATTGCAGTTTATCATAACATACAAGGGGCTGGGAAAGGAAAAGTTATCAGAAAGTTCTGGGGTATTGAAAGAGCTGTTGAGATTAAGCAGCTTGCTAATATAGGTTATAAAGCTTTGGTAGATATACTTAAAAAATTATAGGTGCCATATGAGTTTAATTAGTGATGAATATGTAAAAACATATTTCCCCTTATGGAGCAACTATTTTCTTGATGATAATCAGGATGCAAGCGAGACCGTCTTATCCAACGAAATTATTCAGGCAGAGAATGAATTCCTGTCATATATTAATGTTGATAGCAGCAGCATAACAGATAGTCTTAAGCTTGATCTATTGAACATAGTTAAGTACCGCGGCTTTAGCAGAAGGCATGGAGATACAGTTTTTGAACCAACAACGCGCCCAATGATAATGATTGATTATCAAAATACGATAAAGAAGCTTGCATCAATAAAATCCGGAGAGCTTGCAGTGGATGGAACAGTGCCATCAACCGGACAGACATTATCTATAACAAGCAAGCCCAGAAAATTTGATAAATGGTTTAATTATAAAGGTGATTAAAAGGAGGTCTTATGGATGCTACAAGCTTAGCAAGAAACGGGCAGTTTAGAGAGTTTACTGCCACGCAGGTTGTTACAACAATAACACCAACGAGCTGCAAGGTCTGGTACCGGGTTACTATTACAGCAATTAGCAATTCAGTTCAGTTGTCTTATTCACAATCTTTTAATGAGGTTACAACTTATTTAAGAGAAGGAGAGACTTTCACCTCTGAACGATTGTCAGTCGCAGATATCCCAGCAGTATATTATAGCAGGTATGGTTCGAGCAACGCAACTGTAAGAATTATAGTGGAGGGCTTTTGATATGGGCGGTATATCAATAAACAAAACAAAGCTTTCTCAGTTTACCAATGATTTGGGCGGAACTGGCAACCCAAATGATGGTTCTGTTTCTTATCTAAAGCTAACAAGCTTTATTAAAAATCTCTGCAATGCGTGGGGGTTTATTTACTCAGACTCCGATCTGCTTATCCCTAACCAGTTGCTGCCTAATAATTTTCTGATTATTGACAAATATGGCGTGCCTCACTGGATGGTGGAAATCCCGCGTAAAAACTGGGACCCAACTAATACATTTGCTTCAACTATAATTCATCCAGCCTATATAGTTAATGGGACACAGAAGAGAATTTTTATTGGCAAGTACCAGCTTAGTCAAATCTCAGTACAAGGCTCAAGCAGGTATGTTACCTGGGCTAACCAGGCTATTAAGACAAGCTTAACCTTTGACCAGTTCGATACTGCAATTAACGCCCTAAACGATAACAGTAATGTTAATGGCTTCCACATGATTACAAATGCTGAGTGGGCGCTTGTTGCCCTGTTATGTAAGGCACGTGGTTTAATGCCTTATGGTAATAACGCATATGGCCGCGACATTGACGATAAGAGCATTACCGGTGAATTGGAAGCTGCGCTTAAAGGTAACTTTGCTGGCAGCAGCGGCGATGCCAGATGGCTCTCAGGCAGCGGCGGGCCTTTAACTGCACATGACCGTATGGCCACGGGCATTTATGACCTTAACGGTAATGTATATGAATGGGTCAGGGGCTTTAGATCGGTGGATGGGGAAATACAAATACTTGCTAACAATAACGCAGCTGACTATAATAAGAGCGTTGCCGGATCTTCAACGGAGTGGAAGGCAATCTTGCAGGATGAAAGCCTCGTTGTACCTAGTACGGCATTAACATTAAAAATGGATTCAACAGGCACAGGTGCTTCGGGTGATGTTGGCGATATCAAAGTTAATACTACTGTTACGAATAATACCGGCGATACTGCTTATGCCGGCAATACATTTGAGTCGACCTCGGCTCAATCAGGTATTACAGTCCCTGACTTATTAAAGTCGCTTTGTATTTATCCCTACACAACTGGTCTGGGCAGTGATTATATGCAGATACGTAATAATGGTGAGCGTCTGCCTCTCCGTGGCGGGTATTGGGCCAATGGTGCCTATGCTGGGGGCTTCTACCTGTCCCTGTACAGCCTGCGGTCTAATGCCGGTACGTCTATTGGTTCGCGCGCAGCTTTCTATTTGTAGCTCTGTTCTTTGTTCTCTGTTTCTTTGTCTTTTGTGTTTCTGTTATTTGTTCTTTGTTAATCTGTTTTTAAAAGGGGTAGAAATACTATTATGGATTTAGTTATAATGCAAAAGTCTTATGACTTTTATCTCGCTCTTTATCCCGCGCTTAAGCAGTACCCGAGATCTGACAGGTATAGCATAGGGGCAGAAACAAATAAAACGTTCTTTGAATTTTATGAATTACTTATTGTAGCAAATAAGTCAGCCAACAAAGCACCGCATCTTTATGAAGCAGATAAGAAGCTGGAAGTGTTAAGGTTTCGTTTAAGGATTGCAAAGGATTTGCAGATACTAAAACTAAATACTTATGAAAGGCTTATGTCTATTCTTCTTGAATTGGGACGAATGCTTGGGGGCTGGATTAAATCATGTTACAAATAATTATTAAAGGCAATGTCTGACGCGTCTGCCTAACCGTGGCGGGAATTGGGCCAATGGTGCCAATGCTGGGGTCTTCAACCTGAACCTGAACAACCTGCGGTCTAATGCCGGTACGAATATTGGTTCGCGCGCAGCTTTTATTACAGTGTTATTGCCAGTGTTATAAACCTATGGGTTTATAAGCGTGCCTTAACAAAAGGAGACATTAGCCCTGCCGATAAATCAGCGGCAAAAATAAATTCTGCCGTGATATGGTTAGTAACCTAAAGTAATATCGTATCACGGCTATACTATTTTAGGAGGCCTAAATGAGAACATATAATAATCTTTATCCCCTGATATACGAATTTTCAAACATACACATGGCATATTACCGCGCCCGCAGAGGTAAGAGATACAAAAAAGAAACCCTCAGCTTTGAATATAACCTTGAAGAAAATCTTTTTAATATACATAATGAACTTGTAAATGAAACTTATATCCCTTCCAGGTACCGCGAATTTTATGTTACTGAGCCAAAGAAAAGATTGATACTCTGTCTGCCTTTGAAGGACCGCGTAATTCACCAGGCAATTTGCCATATAATAGCACCCATTTTTGAATGGACCTTTATTCATGATACTTACGCCTGCAGGATTGGCAAGGGGGCGTTAGCCGGGGTAAACAGGCTTTATTATTTCCTGCAGAAAGAACTAAGCAAATCCGATAACCTTTATTGCCTCAAGATGGACATAAGAAAATACTTTTATTCAATTGACCATCAGGTAATAAAGAACCTTATAAGAAAAAAAATAAGATGTACCCGGACATTAAAGCTGCTTGATATTATTATAGACAGCACAGATAATCCCGGCATTGCAATAGGTAATTTAACCAGCCAGCTTTTTGCCAACATTTACTTGGGTGCGCTTGACCATTATATTAAAGAAGAGTTACAGGTTAAAAGCTATGTAAGATATATGGATGATATGGTCATCCTTCACCATGACAAAGCTTACCTCTGGGAGCTTTACAGGTTAATAAAAAACTTTACTGAAAGCAATCTTAAACTAAATTTCAATAATAAAACCAGTGTGTTTAATGTTAGCAGGGGTATTGACTTCCTGGGATACCGCCAGTTTAAGGATGTGCGCATACTACGTAAAAGGGTAATGATTAAAAATATCCGCAAGTTCAAAAAGTTTATTGCATCAGGCGCGCCGGCGGATAAAATAAATATGAGCCTTGCCAGTCTTAAGGGTCTGACAAAACATTGTTCTGCTAAAAGATTTGATAATAAAATAAAGGATATTATATGCTTAAATTCATAATTGCTTTTTTGCTATTTATTCTTGCAGTTTTTGCGAATACAGAAATGGACAGAATTCAAAATAAACCACACCTTGCATTGTTTCATTCTCCCTTTTGGCTTAATAACTTATGGCAAGGGCGTAACTGGTTTATTAAAAATGTGTTTACTTTTTTACTGGATGGCTGGCATTTATGTAAATTTGTACAAATATTTTCATATATGGGAATTATATCATTGCTTGCCGGAAATATAATTTATGCCCCATTACTTATGCTAATTCAGGGAATAATATTTTATCTTATTTATAACAGGTAATTTATGAAAAATACACTTAAAGCAATTGAATATTATCTTAACAACAACGCCCCTGAATATTTCAACCAAATCAAAACTATTAAAGAATATGCCGGGCAGTTATCTGAGGCACTTAAAAATAACAGCATCGTTAAACTAACTGACAAACTGCCTGCTATTTATATAATGTTTGTTGACGGTTTACCTGCATCAGAAGAGCCTAAATTTCAGTTTGATTTACTGACAATGACTGAAACAAAGATTTTTAACAGAACTACCAACAATGAGAGTAACCTGGATTTAGCTAATGGTATTATTAAATTATTTGCGGATAATCCTGGCTGGCAGTATAACAATATGCCCTATCTGGTTGACAGGGAGCAGCTTAAATGCACAACATTGATGAGTGATAATAGATTTGATGTTAAAGTTATAAATCTTTTTATAAGTAATTTATCTTAAATATTACCCCCTCCTGCCAGGGAGGGGATTATTTTCTTTTCTTATTATTGATATACTCTTTATAAGCAGCAGGATTTTCCTCCAATAGTTTTGCTTCAAACAATTTTTCTTTATCAATCTGTTGCTGTTTTTCTTCCTGTGTTTTTTCTTCATTTTTTACTACAGTATTATCTTTTCTTAATATCTCACTAAAATCAAACCCGCCAATTGCTTTATCTATATCCTCTTTCTTTTTTTCCGCTTCAGCCCTTGATCTGCTTATATATTCTTTTTCCTCAATTTTTTTTAAGATTCCTGTCACATAAGCAAGTTTAAAGTTTTTTTGTGAAGCGGCAATGGCAAATGCTTTTTCAACTTTACCATAACTGTATTTGTCTATTAGTTCTTTCGCCAGACGCGTCTCAGCGGGAGTACCAGGGCGAAAGCCCCAGTTGTCAAGATACAGCCTTGTAACATCATCCGTCTGATTAAAATCATAACCGCATTTGGGGCATTTCATTCAAGGTCTCCCGCTTTCTCCGCTATAAACACTGAGTAATTGTTAACTTTCTGTGTTAACTCTTTCATATATTCAACTGCAACATTTATTTTTGATAACATAATCAGCCTGTTTGCCGGTTCATAAATATCCTTCAGATAAGATATCTCGTACTTTAATTCAGCTATTTCCTTGCGTAAACTATTATTTTCTTTCGTCAGCTCATCCAGTTTTTTATTAAATTCTTTTTCAAGAATTTCTTTTTGAATTTTTAATACATCCATAAGTTAACCTTTTTACTTAACCCATATAATTGCTAATATAATAGAGCTCCATATAATTATATGGAGCGCAAAAGCTAATGCAACCCAGCAAAGCACAATTTTATTTTTGTACTTCATCCCTGGCCTCGTAAAAAGCTTTAACGGCATTGTTTACATTGTCAAATACCTGATCCAGTTCAAACATTAAAGATACTCTCATACTGAAGTAATATTTATTGTTTTCATTATAAACAGTGTCCACGCCGGGCACATCTTTAACTGCATTCTGAAGCTCCGCTTTATCAGCAGGGTTAACAAAAAATATTTCAATGCATTTGCTCTCCGGGTTATCATTATTCACCCAGGTTCTTAATCTGTAAGAATCACCTTTTTCGTCACGCGTACATGTCTGCGGGTATAAACAAACTGTTAATAACAACATTGCCAACAAAGAAAAAATTGCCTTTTTCATATTGCACCTTTTTTATTAAATGAATTGGACTAAGTTATTTGGAACACTTTTATGAACTGCGTACTGCCTACTTGCATTTTATGCCGCCCTCCTCATTTCGTACCGCTCAACCAGCCCTACCCATAGAGCTTCAAATAAAGCCTTAGCTACAGCCGGACAAACAGCATTGCCGATAAACTTTTTTCTGTCAGTTAATGAGCCATACATCTTATAACTTTTTGGGAAGCCCTGAATCTTCAAGAGCTCTTCAACCGTAAGCATGCGCATGTATATTGCTATTATACCATGCTCAGCCATAAACTCCTTAATCTTCCGGGTATAGAATGAATCTGTTTCATATACCTCAATAGCAAGCTGGCCGGTTTCAAGAGTTACCAGGTAAGGCGGCGCCTTTTCCATCTTTGCAATTAAAGTAAAGCATGGTTTATCAACTGAAGAATATTGCCCGCCCCATTGCGGGTTATAAAGAAAATGCTCTGCTGTTACCAGGTTAAACTTTGGATTAGCCGTCAATGCGCCAGCAGGCTTATTCAAAGATGCAGGATTACTCTGTCCGTACTGCTGGTCAAGGAACTGCACATCAATCTTTGTAAGCCTGTCTTTAGTTGTAAGAGTCGAGGCAGGTTCATTCACACTGCAAACATTTTCGCCATTGCCGTAATACTTGGTTACAAATGTAGTTTGTATTAAAGAAAACCTGTTGGCAGTCGGGACTGTATTGCATGGCTTATCCATAGGGATTGACCTGCAGTAATCAGAATCGCCATTATACTGTGTAACAAAAGCTTTTTTCTTTGGTGTATATTTTTCCAGCCCTGTTAAAATTCTGCGTAAAGAATTTTCACATAATTCATCCGGGGTGCCTTTACTGTCAACGCGCATAAATATATTCTGGCCTTTATTATTTAAGTCCAGGCACTTCTTTACAGTTTTGTATTTCTTCAGGCCTTTACCATGAGTTGGCTGAGGCCAGTAAATAGGCATATTACCATAAGCAAAAATTATAAAGAGCCTGCGCCTATTTGTGGGTACGCCAAAATCAGCAGCATTTAATATCCTGTATTCCATTCTGTACCCTCGGGAGCGTAATTCTTTTACCCACTGTCTGAAATAAATACCTTTTTTAGTTGGGTCAGGAACAAGAACAGGCTTACCTTTTTTATCATAAACAAAGTTGCCATCCTTATCCTGCTTATGTTTCAGCGGCCCCCATTCCAGAAACTCTTTTACATTTTCGATATATATGTAGTGATATTCCTGGTTAATATATCTCTGGTAATCAACGTAACGGAGTACATCTTTAGCAAGGGTGCGGCTGTCCGGGTCCCGGCTTAATCCGCCTTTGGCTATGCTGAAATTAGTGCATTCGAGCGAAGCCCAAAAAGTGCGGAGGGCATCAGCAGCAAAGCGGGGAAGCTTTCTTAAAAATACTCTCCGGAAATCTTCAATCATGTGCATAGCTTCGGGTATGTTGGCTTTATGGCATTTCATTGCAACATGGTCGTGATTAATAGCAGCTATTGACTCGGCTATTCTCTGCATCATATACATAGCTTTTTTAATTCCCAGCCCTTCGCCGCCAAACCCGCAGAAGGAATCAACATTTTGTATTTTTGTAAATGGCATCATAATTTATTTTTCTCTATTATTTTTTTTGCAAGCACCGGGTTCATAACTATTTCCCTAAACCAGCCCGGCTTAACATGCCCGCAATACACATACCAGCTTTCCCAGTCACCGAAAGAATTCAATGTTTCTGCTGCTTCCTTAAGCAGTGGATTTTTGCACATTTCCTTCCAGTGCCATATGCAGGGGTTACCTTTAGGTATTTTTACAGTAATTCTGTAATCTGTCCTGTTGTATGGAAGGGTATAATGCGTATTCCAATCCTGGCTAAAGGAAGGATTAACTGTAAGCCATTGATATCCTCGTACTATTTTAATTTTCCCGTTTATTATTGAAGTCATTGCCCCAATAGTTAGCCCTTCTTTTTTTATGCCTGCCAGTGAATGACCGGGGCAGAAATGGTATAATTTCATAACTTTGGCACCTTATTAAATTTTTCAACTACTTCCATGGGCATATCTTTTTCAAACAAATTTATAAGTTCCTTTCGTGTGTCTTCATATATAACCGAATATTTTTTGATTAACCCAATATTCTCTTTCCCAAAACCATTTTTATTACATAAATAAGCAATAAAACCTTTCATCTCAGGATTCAATCTGGTAATTTCTCTTTCAAGATCATAAGCAATTGCAAATAATGCTAAAGCTTTTAACTCACTATTTGTTGCCATTTTATTTCTCTTAATAATTATTGGGATTTAGGCAATCCAGCAATGATTCAATTTCAGAATGTAATTCCTCTAAATTTTCAATACATTGCTCTATGCTTACAGACTTATCTGCGAACAAATCATCAATTGCTTTTTTAGCTGCTTCTAATAACTCTTTGTTATTCATTTAATCCTTTTTTTTGTTTTAACTGCCGACTGCATACTGCCAACTTGCCTTTATGGCCTATTCCTCATAAAACGGGTCCGGTTCCCAATCGTGATAACATCCCCAGCCGCCACGATAAATTATTACCGGCTTTGGCTGCTTAGGGCCATTATCAAGAGCATTTATTTCATTTATATGCCTGCTTTTTTTCTGGGCATATTCCATCTCGTTTATGCAAAAGAGCCTGCTGTTTGCCCTTATAATACCCGCATACCTATAATAATAAACTTCGCCGAGCTGGGCCTTTTGATGTTTTGCCTCGTTGGCGTAACCTTTAATTTGAGTTTGCGCTATTACATCTGCGTAAGCAGATGCACGGTCTCCCGCAGCAGCTATATTTTTTGCCAGCTCCTCACGGCTCAGTTTGTCTGCAAGTCCTTGCTGTATAGTCTTAACTATTTTTGCAGACTCTTTCTGCTCGAATGCACCCAGGTAAGTTTTGCTTACTTTCTCAACGCGTTGTAGCTGGAGCAGGTCTTTGTCAATATTGCCGGATAAGTCAGAGTAAAGGTCATTAACTACATTAAGGGTATCCTTAAATTTTATAAAAAGCTCTTTTTCATAGCTCGTAACCTGCGGCGGAAAAATCTCCCTGACTGCCTGCTCAATCTCTGACAGGGGGGCATCAGGATTTTTGCTTGCAAAATCCAGCAATTTAGTATTGAGTGTTGCGAAAAATTCATCAGCAGATAGTTCCTTCTTAATCCTCAGCATCTCCTGCTGAAATTCTTTTAAGCGTTTTATATCCATTATTCTTCAGATGTAGTAAAAGATATTTCTAAATTATCACCTACGATGGCTATTCTGTGTATTGCGCATTTAATAAATTCATCCTGAACAGGTATGACTTTATTTCCATCTCTATCTTTGACAAATCTTTTAATATATACGGCCTGGTGAGTTTTATTAACAATTTTTCTTGAATGATCAACATTCATATACCATTCTATAATTGCAGTCGGTTCACCATCAAGGTAATATTTCACATCTTCAAATGAAGCTCTTGGATATTTATTTATATCAGGCATCTTGTACCTTAAATTTATTCAAACAATGATTTAGGAAAACCCGGCTTCGCACTGCGTATATTTGTTATAAATTCATTCAACGTTGGTACCTTAGCGTGAGGCCGGTACCTCTTAATTTCAAGTACCATATGGTCATATAACTCTTGTAATAATTTAGCGCCGCGTATCTCGATTTCACCATAAAACCTCTCTTCTGTCTTCCAGGCATATCCGCACTGCAGGCAGACGTAACTGCGGAAGTCAACCTTAGATGTACTTTCTTTATTGCCGATATTTTTCACAGGTGACTTCACATCATCAGTCTCTCTGAAATCAACGTTATGGCAGCGCGGGCAAATCATTACGCTGCTTTCTCCTGTGATGCCTTATTGTTTTTTAATCTGTTTATAGCATCAGCAACTTTGCCAGAGAGCTTGTGAGAAGGATTTTCAAGTATATCATGTACTGTTGTTTTACCCATACGGGCACCGGTGCTGGAGACTTCCTCAGCTATGTCCTGCAATGATAAGTTATATGCCTCTTTAAGTTCTTTAAGAGAAGGTTTTACAACTTCACTATCCAGCACCTTTTTCCCGGCCTTACGTGCTTCAATCATTTTTTTCTCAACAAAATCAACAATCTCTAAAGGCACCTTGCAGAGTGTAGCAATTGTCTTTGCCGCATCTGGTGTAATAGCAGGGCCAAATACTACTTTAATATAATTCCTTCTCTCAGATTCAGTCATCCAGCCGTTTGACTCATTCAGATATATAAGATTACAACGCCAGTAAGCTTCACGCCGGCTTTTAACAGATGTTTCAAGATTGCCATGCCCGATTAAAACTATGCTGAACAGGTTTCCTTTTTTTGTGTAGGTCATTTCACGCAGCTCTTTCAATGCGCGAAATAGATCCGGATGCAAACGGTGCGCTTCTTCAATAACAACAACAACGGTTTTTTCGTCATTGATAAGTTTTTCCTTAACCATTCTTTCAAGCTGAATTGTGCGTGCTTCAAGATCCCTGCGTATTGGTGCTGAAGGATCAAGTCCTGTAATAATTGCATTTATTACAGAAGCAATATTCAGCTTTTCCTTAAAAAGGTTCTTCACGTATATTACCTGTATGATGCCTTGCTGCCTTTCACATGCTGCCTCAAATAACTCACTTTTACCGGCTCCTACCTGGCCAACTATGGCCGTCATTTGTTTATTTAACATTGAATCTTCAATGTCTTCACAAAAAGACTGTGAATTTTTAGAAAAGTAATAATTCATTTTATCTATGCCGAAGTACCTTAATAACCGCCCGTCAATTTCTCGTCTCATTTTATGCACCTCAATGATTTATTATTATTTAATAATTCTTAAAAATGCTCTTTCAAAAACCTGCTGTATTTTATCCTGTTCTGCTTTACTCATACATCTGTTGCATTGATGCCATGCTGAAAATAATCTATCCAGCGGCTCAATTGATGTTGTATAAATTCCCTGCCGCCACTTCCTATATAATAGGACAAAACTGGCTGCATTATATTCAATAACATTATCAGTAATAAAGTCAGGCATTATTTGCCTCCATGCTGCTGAAATTCAAATCAACAGTCTGCCATTTACTATTAATATCTTCTCTGATTTGGAAGTTTATATACTGCCTTTTGCCAACAATTTCTTCTGCCCTGGTAAGCAACTCCATTGCTTCCTTCCATTCTGAATCTTGAATGTCATACTGTTTTAGTGCGCGTAGTTCCTGTACGTTAACAAGCCCTTCCTTATTAGTCTTAAAGAGCTCTTCAACAATTGTCTTTAGCCATGGATGTGCATCAGCGCCCCAGCGGTTAAGGCAGTTTTTAATCTTTGCCTCTGCAAGCTGGCGGGTATCATTCAACTTAATTATGTCAGATGATTTTATTGATACCTTCATCAGCCCATCATAAGTGGATAGAGTAAGATTATTAACCTCAACCCCTTCTGCTTTATTAACCTTTTTCCAGTAATCCATAAACCTGTTTACCTCGGTAAAAACGCCCTGCTTTGTGCAGGTCATTTTATTACTCATATTACCTACCATGCGGAAGATTTTCTTAACAGTTTTATCTTCCCTCAGCGTATCACGGCGGACCATTTCAACAGGCACTTCTTTGCCGCGTGCATTAACCATCGTGGCGCCGCTGAATTCTTTCTTTTTCTTTTTAGTTTTTTTAACCTTCGACATTGCTGGCCTCTCTTATAATCTCTGATTCATTTTCAATTGCTGCATTTAATATGTCTGCTCTTAATCCTACAAGAGCGTGATACTTGCTTGCAAGGGCATTATATTCAGCTTCACTTGCAGATGCATCAACTGCGCCGTTATATATGTCCTGTGCGAGCAGATCAAGAGCCACAATATCGTTCTCTGCCTCAGGATGTTTTTCACGTGCTTCTGCAATAAGCTTTTCATTAAACATTATTACCTCCGTTTTTTCAGCCAACATTGGCTTTGTTTGTTATCAGGTCCCAGACCTGGTTAATGTATTCTTTATCAAGCCCGTTTTCTTCAAGCAAAACATCAAAAACACTTGCATAATTTTCATAAGTCTCCGTCCTGTCATGCATAAATATTAAACTGCCTATATACTTCTTTGCCTCATATTTATCTTTGAAATATCTCTCTTCAGCATCGGCTGCCTGGGCAAAAACAGTGTCAGGCTCAATACTCTCAATGCGTGGTTTTATGTAAGAGATTCTGCTCTCATCAGGCGCTGGCTGTTTTGCTGCTTCAGCTGAAATTTTAATCTGCTCTTCAAGACTCTGTTTATAAGTTTGTTTCTGCCTTCCTTCATAATCTCCCAGTTCAACAAAACCATCAACCGGCTTCATTGTAAACGGCTTGCTGTATTCATCCCTTAACTCTGCAACGCAGGTGCCATCAGGTTTAAGATATGCAGTAACCCACTTGCCAATGTATAAATCATTACTGCATTCATATTTCTGGCTGTCAATAGAGATGCAGCATGTATTATCAATCTTTCTTTCAACAGAGCGGGAAAATGGAGCTTCATCATTCAATTTTCTGCTAACCTGTACATTAAGCCTGCTCATATAAACATGATTTCTTGTCTCAGCGTAAACCGGATGTTTGCTTTCATTTTTTTCTAAAAAGAATTGATGAAGCTCCTCATTATATTCACGTAGGTATATAGTTGTAATCCCTTTTTTAGTTAACCTGTAAGACAAAGGCATCTCATATCGTTGCCACAAGTTTTTCCATTGAGCCTCTGCCTTTTGAATCCCGCGTTTTTTATTAGGCTTAACAAGTTCCCTTCTTATATCAAGCCGTTCAAGCATTCCCATAAAATCCTTATTCTTGCCAAGTGAACCATTATCAATTTTCAATATTGAAGGCAGGTATAATAAATTATTTCCATCTTCTTCACGTCCGTATATCTCATTAAAAAACTGTATGCCTGCAAGAACACTTTCACCGGCCATCACCCCTGCACGTGCTATGCCAACTCTGCTGTAAGCATCAATCACGCCAAAAAGCCAAAGCCGCATCTTATGCTCAAACTCTTTATATTCAAGTACGCGGCCATTAGCAACAAGCAGGTATTGATGCGCTTTGCTGTCATAATTCTTAACCTGAAAGTATTTACTGCGTGAAAAATCCACCTGGTGCATTTGATTGCTGTATGCCGCTTCAACTCTTACAATTTTTTCAGGGTTACGGAAACCACGCATAACCAGCAATCTATTTACTGTTGATACCGTTAGTTTTTCAGCTCCCGGTACCCCGCTGTCAACCATGATTTGCAGGCATAAATCAGTTGCCATTTCTCGGCTGCCATTACCAAGCCCTGCCGCTTCAATCTTCATTTTACCCACATAATCAATAAGTGACATATCAGTCTTAACATCGCGATGTACCTTTTTACTTGCACCGTGAGCTTTTCTTATTTCCCTGTAAATTGTGTCTGTAGAGGTTTTATAAAAATCAGCCCACTTTTTCACAATAGCTCCCTTGGCTCCTTTTGGTGAAGCGGCAATTTCACGTTTTATTTCATCAGCATTTATTTTCATTTTACAACTATATTTTGCACGTTAATAAAACTGCACACCTTAATTTCCCCCTCCCCCTGTGGGGAGGGGGCAGGGGGTGGGGAACAACCACAACTAACTAACTAACCACGGCTCAATATCTTCTTTCTCTTCCGGCTCACTAAGCAGCTCAGTAAAAGCATCAATCTCATCATAACCCTCAGCAAAAAGATTATCTATAACTTCATTATTAAAGCTTGCAAGATTAAGCCCATGATTGCGGCATATTACAGCAAGGTCCGCCATCCAGATACATTTTCTATCTTCAATCTTCTTATCAAGCATAAAGCCGTTCATAATAACCTCAGCAATAAATCCGATTCTTGTTTCCATGCCTGTCAACCCTTATTGTTGACATAGCCCTTTTAACTTTCTTTTTATCTATTGTTAACAAACTGCTTGTTGCAGCCTTCCAGACAATGTTGTCAGCAACTTCCAGTCCCGACTTTAACGTTATTGTTCCCTTTTCTTCCTTCATAAAACTCTTTCAATACTTCATTAGTTGAATCATTTAACTGTTTATAACACTCCAAATAAACAAGTCTGTTCTGTCCTTCAAACCCTTCTGACTTTACCGGTGTTTTTTCAAGCATTAACTTCCAGGCCATTGCCCTTGTCATCCCTGTAATAACCTTAACTCCTTCATAATTCATTAACATTTGTACTGCCGTAATTTTACCGGTTTGTTTTGTAATGAAATTGCTTAACCCGCTGTCACCCCAGCCAAGCAGCTCCTTTAATATTCCGATCCGCAATGCCTGCGGATTTGTAATATGCTGCTGGCTGCCGCGCTCTCCCTTGCCGTAAAAACTCTTAGGAGCAAAAACAATTTTCCTTTTCCTTGCTTCCTTTGATAAGGCAGTTATAATTGTTCCTGCCTGCCATTTTTCAAGTTTCTTAGCATGCCCGTGTCCATATTCCTGGTATAACCCCTGCTCTGTGTCAGCATCAATTCCAAGCCTGCTTACAAGCGTTTTAATTGCTGATAGCTGCTTCTTTGTAATCATATCAGGCATCTAAACCTCCTTTAATAGAGGCAGGATGTGTCCTGCATCCTGCCACCGGAGTAAAATATGTTCTATTACCGTGGATAGCGGGGGTTCCGCAAACGCTCTCACGGCTTACGTAGAAGAAATCAGAGCAGCTTCTTTTGCGCCCGCCTGTTACCACGGGCTGTCCTGTTTTCAGGCTTACTGGCATGTTTACCCGCTGTACTAATCGGGTTGAGGGATTAAAACTCATCTCTTATAACCTCAGAAAAATTGCCGCGCATTTTTACAGCAGTTTCATCAATCTTCTTTATAAGAGCCGTAACGTCTGACTGTAATTCCTCCGGATCTTCATCTGTAACACCACATCTAACAAACGTAGCAACAAACTCATCAAGCAGCTTCCTTGCCTCAGCCAGACGTTCGGCTTTATCCTTAATGCGGGCAGCAACAGGCCCTAAGGTTTTTTCTATCTTTTGGGCGTGCTCATTCTCTTCCGTCAGTTCCTTAATTAACTTTTCGTTTTCCTTTTGTTCTAATGATAATTTCTTAACCTTTTCATCAAGCTGCGTAATCTTGGCAGTAAACTTTTTCTTCTGCTCCGATACCAGCTTCGAAACTTCCCGGGCGGACATTTCTTTAATTTCTTCAATAGTAATTTCATTGCCATCCAGGTTCATCTTACCGGTCTTAACAAGACTTTTTAATTCTTCATCATCTCCGCGTACAAGTTTATAAAGTTTTTCAATACCCATACCCATCACTTCAGTTAGTCCAGTCGACTGGACGTTTATGCCACCCTCTGTAATCAATAATGGGCTTTCTCCTCCATTTATACTCTTGCCAACTTCGTCAAGTTTACTTGCAATAGCATATAATTTATATGCCTGACTCTTACTATAATCAGTCATGGTATAGATATAATTTTCACGACTTGAGCAGCCAAGCCCTCGATATAATTTCTCATCAAAAATTTTCTTTATACCAATAGCGCTCGTAAAAGCCCCGAGTACAACATGTTGGTGGACGTATGCGGCTAACCTTTGTGTCTCATAGTCTACTTCAATAAAATCATTAAGCTCTTCATCAAAGACCGTCAATGTACCTGGCGCCTGCTTAACAGGCTTGGAAACTTTATTACTCATTTTAATTCTCCGTTAATTATTAAAATCATCATAATAAGACTCTCTGGATATGCCGTGAAACTTTAATAAAACCACCCCTGCAATAATCACAACCAAAACAACAGCCAGAACAATTATTCCAAGATAGTTCATAACATCTCCTTATATTTCTTCTATTTCCCCTCCCCTCACGGGGAGGGGTTAGGGGTGGGGACCAATTACTTAAGTACGGCTTGCCTGGTAAGGCCGAATCTTGCACCAGCCTTTTCACCACTTTCAAAACTCTTGAAAAACTCTCTCAATGCTGATTCAACATCTCCGTCTTTTATCTTTAACCCGGCCTTATCCATAACAAGCCCTTTGCACAATCTGGTAATCTGCCTTGTACTGCATCCAAGCCTGCGCGCTATCTCAGTATTGGTAAAACCCATAAGTTTCATTGCAAAAAATTTATCTTTGTCAATCAGTTTAGGCATATCTTAACCATAGTAGTTTTGCGCCCAAGCCATAAAGGAACCGGCATATAACCCCGTTTCAGGCATATCCTATAAAAATCCCTAAGTATATCATCCATCCTATTGCCTCTTTTCAATATTAAAATTCAGGAACTCCTCTTTCCCGTCGACAATAACACTGCCGGCAAGATGCAATTGCTGAATGCGTGCAAGAGAGTTTTTTGCACTATACCTGCTTAAAAATTCATAAGCCATATCGGGATCCTGGCTAATACCTGCTCCGGTCCAGTAAAACTTTTTTTCATTGCCTTCCTGGTTAACAATAGCTGCTATAATATGTCTCAAAACAATTCCTCCTGTCCTGTTGATTTTCTCTTTGCGTAATTATCAGCATATATGGCCGTTGAAATCATCTCCTTATTAGCTGCCGAAAATTTATTGTATGCTTCCGGCGCATATTGTTTCATAAACTCAAGAAGTAAGGCGGAAGTCTTGTTCATCTGCGCCTGCAGGTCCCTTACCATCTCTAACTCTTCCGCCTTATTCTTCCTGGGCTGAGGAAACTTTACCAGCAAAAACCCGCACTCCCATGCAATACGCTCAAGAGCCTTAAACCGTCTACGCTTTTTCATAAGCGGCAGCAGTACCTCAAGCGGAGTTGGATAAGTACCGTTCTCATTGCATAGTTGTGAAAGATAACCCAGCGTTTTACCCAGCATATCTGCCGAAGCTTTTGCGGTTACATCTGCCTGGTCAAGCTTATTCCCGTATATTAAAATTCTAAGCTCTTTTTTTAATTCAGTTACAAAATCCATCTAAAAATTTTCCTCATTTTTTTAATAGACTTAAAACTTTTGAGGTATTATATTTGAACAAACAATAAACATAAGTGCAGCAATGTTGGAATTATATAAGACAACCATTAAGCAACTGATTGCAGAAACAAAAACTTTTTTAACTTTAGATGAACCGGATATCCTTAGGAAATGGATTGAATCCCAGGACTTTTCTATAAAGACAATGGATGAACTAATTGATATCTTTTTGGATGAAGAAATACCTGCATATATTTTCGCCGGTGATACTGAATCCCGTAAAAAGTTTGTTAAAAGTATGCCTTCCGACGATGCACCGAGATTCATATTAATCCTTTTAAATTTTTTCTATAGGATTGAAGAGATTCTTGATTCCAGGAAGACCTTAAATCAGCAGACAAACAGATTTGATTTGGAGTTAATTTATGCTTTAGGATTAGTTTTCCATCGCGGTTTACCGGGTAAAAAACTTTATTGGACTCTTCCAGGAAGGTCTCCTTTCCGTCGAGAAGGCTATTCAGCCAATGATTAAGGCGGCGCCGGTTTACAAAAGGAAGTTGAAACTTGCTGTACTTACGGGTAGAAACAACTTTAATCTTAAAAATAGAAAGTAATTTATTAAATAAATTGAAAGGTGTATGTCCATTATTACGAAAAGGTATTATCCCTCTTCTAATAAGTATATTATTGAATTTCTCCGTTACCTTTTTAAGGTCAGGTACTTCTGAACTGTTTAGAAAACTAATATACTGTTCTGTTGTCATGCTGCTGCCCTTACTTTTTTATTTTTATTATATTTAACCAGGTTCCCGTACAGTTCAATAATTGCGGTCCTAAGCTTAGCCAGGCTTCTCTGGTTCTTTTTTCTGTTGCTCATGTCCAGCAGCTCACTTGCATAGTTTTGGCTAATGCCTGCTTTCTTTGCAACTTTGGAGATATTTATCAGACTAAGGTCAAACTCAATGTCCAGAATTTTAATGATGTTCATGGGTATAGCCTGTTTTTATTTAATTAAAGAGCGATAATTTTAACGCTTCTAATATAGCCAATTGGCTAAGTTTTGTCAAGAGAAATTTAGTCTTTTGGATAATTTATTTGTTGTAATTATGACTTTTGGAGAAAAACTCAGAGAATTTTGTATTAATAGATGGGGCAGCCTTAAAGAAGCAGCTAAAGAACTTGGTATCCATCAGCCAAATCTTAGTGATTATATAAATGATAAGAGTGAACCACGGTCCTCTTTTATAGCCAAATTACTAAATGCAGGTTGTGATATTAATTGGCTCCTTCATGATGATTTAGCTAAAGGATTAGCTATTAATGAGAGCGGTTCTGAATATATAACCAACGAAGTTGCTTATCTGAATAATCAGATTGAAAAGATGCAAAATGAAATAAAATTTTTGCGTGGAGTATTGAGTGCAATAAAAATTCAGGTTGAAACAGCTGACAAAGAATCAGAAATTAACGTTCCTATAAAACATTTACCAAAATAAAAATAAATATAAAATATGCTTACCAAATCACAGCAAAAAACATGTGCAATATGGGTTATTGAAGCCCTGGGTAGGTATATAGAGGATAAATATCTGGATCAGATATCACCTTATTTCTATTCTTGTATAGAGAATGGAAAGAATTTTCGGGATTCTATAACAATATTTGAATCATTAAGATTAAATTTACCAGTTCCTTTAGATATATTTTGTTTTACACTTAATCACGCTTTTTATAGAGCAACAAAATACAATGAAGCTATACTTGCCGATATTCATTATTATAGTCTTGAAGGTTTGGCCCATGGGCCTAACTGTAAGTTTTGTAAAAATAAAATTGGGAAGAATTATCATATAAATAAAATAATGGAAATGGATAACCATGTTCTTAATCCACCTATATTATTTGGTGGGGGCTGGGATTGTTGTGATATATGGGAACCAAATCCTTTTTAATAAAAAAATAATGGGGAAAATATGGATACGTTCATTGCTTTGCTCTGGATTGGTTCTATAATTGCCGGTGTAATCATTGGCTCCAAGAAAAATGAAGGCTGTTTAAGCTTTATTGGTTGCTTTTTTCTTGGTCCTATTTGGCTTATAGTGGTTATTTTATCTAAAGGCAACCGGGTAAAATGCATCTGGTGCCAGGAGTATGTCGATAAAAAAGCCCTATTTTGCCCTCACTGCAACCGCGAACATCCAGTTATAAGGAGATAGTAACATTATGGATGAAGAAAAATACAAACAAGCTCTTGCCGCTGCTAAAAGAAGCAGGCGCAACTATAGGATATTAGCATGGGTTGCCCCACCTGTTATCATAATACTACTAATAACATTTACAAATATAGATATGCAGAATCATCCGGATAAGTACAATGAACCAGAGAAACAAGATCCTCCGAACATTCTGCGCATAGAATCAGACACGGAATGGTCCGGCTTCATAGATAATCGTACCGTAGATGGCACTGGCAACCGGGACCTCCAGGTTCAGGCATATGGGGACAGGTGCTACAGCCTCCAGAAAACCACCGCAGAAGGTTATTTAAGGCTTTCGCTTGTGGATAGTGATGGCAAGATTTTAGTCCAGGAGAATGAGACGACCGCTCGGTATGGTTCAGTGATGGTATGCCGATAAATCGTCAATAGATTTCAAAGCGCGTCAAGTCTTTTCAAACAGTAGTTGTAGTAGTTTAATGTCTATATTTTATTATGTAAAAAGGGGTTAGTTTGTTGTAGTTATATATCTATTTTATTATACCCCCTTTGTTAAAACGGGTGGTAAACTCCGGAATATTACAATATATTTTAAAAATAAATCAGACCTGGAAACTGTTAAAGAATTAATTTCACTAAAACTAAAAATTAAATAATAAAAAAGCAGGATGTTATTCCTGCTTAAAACTATCTTATAAAGCTCATCATTTCTTTCTTTTCCTGTAATGGCGGAGTAATTATGTCTTTAGTTGCTTCCTTCATTTTAAGAAGCCATGCCATGTTCTTTGCAAGTACTCTCAATGCCTGTTTCCCTTCTGAATCCTGCTCAACTTCTCCAGAAGTTCTTCCATGTATTATATTCCAGTAACTGGAGCCCGGAATCAGCATTTCGGTAACAGTGAAGTAATGATTTAATGCGTCAAGTGTTGAAGAACCCCCGGTTCTTCTTACTGCAATTACAGCGGCGCCAACTTTATGCCTGAAAAGATTTCCGTTAGAGCCGGATACATAAAACAGCCTGTCAAGAAAACTTTTCAATGTGCCGGCAATACCTGAATAATAAACGGGTGAGCCTATAAGCAGCCCGTCAGCAGCTTTAGCCATCTGAAGCCATTTGTTCAAATCATCTTTTTTTATTGAACACTTTTCGTCTTTGTGCTCAGCACATTTTTTGCAGCCAAGGCAGCCATGTATATGTTTATTGCCTATATGGAGTATTTCAAAATCGATTCCATTATTTTTTAATTCTTCACCTACCATATTAAGAGCATGCCAGGTGTTGCCGTCCTTATTAGGACTACCGTTAATAGCAAGTACTTTCATTATAACTAATCCGAATAAATTTTTTATGTACTGTAAAGTTAACAATTAATCAGAAGAATATTTTATCCTTCTGCATCCCTGTCAATTAGCAAAAAACTATTTGTATGTTTTTTTATCATTGAGGCAGGAAAATTCATTGATGGTTCCTCTTCCAAAAGCTTTTTTACAATTGGAGCTTTCTTTGTCCCGCTTAGCTGAACAATAATTGTTTTGGACTGCATGATATGTTTCATCCCAAGAGTAATTCCTTTAGTTACCATTACAGGCTTTGAAAAGTATTTTTGACCAACTCTTTTTGTTACCTCATCAAGTTCAACAATAATTGAATAGCTGTCAGGATTGGTACCGGGCTCATTTACTCCCAGATGTCCGTTCATTCCGACGCCGAGAAGCATCATGTCAACAGGGCCGTATGCCTCAATAAATGAATCAGTTTTTATGATTTCTTTTTGCAGGTCATCTGATTCACCGTTGAAGAAACACAACTGTGTCTCTTTAATACCCAATGGCCGGAATAAATTCTTTGATAAAAAATTATAGCAGTTTTCAGTATGCATCTCCCCGATATTTATCCATTCATCAAGCCCAACAATCCTGCATTTGCTGAAATCAACCTTCCCTGAATTCTGTATTTTAACCAATTCTTTAAATGTTCTCAGGGAAGTTTCACCGGCGGGAAAGCAAAGAAGCGCATCAGGCTTACCAGAAACAATTTCCGAAATCATCTCTGCTGCAGCAGTTGACAGTATGGCGTAAGTGCCAAATACTTTTTTTATCATACCAGATATATTTGTTTGTAAATACTGTTATTAATATAAGGAAAGTAAGAGTGTTTTGAGGTGAATTTAAAATAAAAAAAGCAGGCTGAAAGCCTGCTTTGTAATGAGAGGAAATTTTTAGTGTGCAAAAAACAGAATCAAAAGCTGGGCTGTTAATACACGTAAAAACATTGTTAACGGGTAAACAGTAGCGTATCCAACAGAAGGATGATCATTTCCAGCAGCAGAAACTGAATAAGACAGTGCCGGTGGATCGGTCATACTTCCTGCCATCATACCCATTAGAGTGAAGAAGTTAATCTTCATAAAATAGCGGCCAATAAAACCAACAACTATTAGAGGAACAATTGTAATAATAGCTCCAAGTCCCATCCAATTTAAACCAGGCCCGCTTACAAGGGTCTCAACAAAAGTACCACCTGCATTTATACCAACACATGCAAGGAAAAGGCATATACCAATTTCACGAATGATAAGGTTGGCGCTTGCAGTGGTGTAAGTAACCAGTTTAAATTTATTTCCAAATATACTCATCAGGATGGCAACAACGAGTGGGCCGCCTGCAAGTCCTAATTTTACCGGCTGTGGAATCCCCGGGAATGCAACTGGTATGCTGCCAAGGATAACGCCAAATAAAATACCAAGGAATATAGGAATAAGTTTTGGTTCATTAAGTCGTTTTAATTCGTTTCCAAGTACTTTTTCAGCGCCTGCGATAGCAGATTTTGTTCCAACAATTGTTACACGGTCACCAATCTGGAGCAGTAATTCTGGCTGTGCAACAAGGTCAATACCTGAACGATTAATCCTGGTAACATTTACGCCGAACTTATTTCTTAAATTAACCTGCTGTAATGATTTGCCGTTAATATCAGATTGGGTAACAAGAATACGGCGGGAAATAAGATCCTGCCCGGGCTTGTTCCAGTCTTCAATAGTCATATCGAGTTTTTTGCCAATGAAAGCAGTAATAGCTTCCATTTCCTGAGGAGTAGTAATTACAAATACTTTATCTCCTTCATTTAGTATTGTATCAGAAGAAGCAATCTCCATAGACCCATTGCCAAACATAACTCTTGAAATAACAAACTTCCTTTCAACAAGGGTCATGATCCACTGGATAGTTTTTCCATATAAAGCAGGATTATTTACTTCAACAGTTAGTGTACTTGCCGCATCTATTTTAGAAGCATTCTGAGTTTCAATTTGTTCCAGTTCTTTTTTGAAACTAACACGAAAAACTGAACGAAGGAAAATAATTGAAAAAATAATACCCAATACGCCGAGAGGATATGCTACAGCATAACCAAGAGCAATAGTGGGATTATTATAACCTTTGTGAATTGTATTAAATGCTTCCTGTGCAGCACCTAAACCGGGAGTGTTTGTTACAGCACCCGAAAGGATACCAACCATTGTAGAAATAGGTATCTGGGAAGCAAAGTGAATAAATAATGTGATAACAACACCCAACGTTACATTAAGTGTAGCAAGGATGTTTAGCTGAATTCCTCCTTTTTTAAAGGAAGAAATGAAACCCGGACCAACCTGCAGACCAACTGCATAAACAAAAAGGATAAGTCCAAATTCTCTAACGAAGTGAAGAACTTCGACGTTCATTTTAAAGCCGAAGTGAGCCATAGCTATACCAACGAAAAGAACCATAGTCATTCCCAAAGAAATGCCGGCAATTTTAATCTTGCCAAGCGCAATTCCCATGGCTATAACGAAGGACAGCAGAAGAACAGTGTGAGCAACTCCGTTGCCCCATAACAGATCTATTATCCAGTTCATATATATTGTTTTTCTCTTAGATGTTTATTTAAGCGGATTGATTGTTTATAATGTAGTTTAATATAAGCCATTGATAATTAAGCAATAATTGCTTTTTGTAAAAAGTTACAAGATTCTTAAAATTAATTATCGAACAACAGAAGCTATAAGTTAAACACAGGGCAAACCTGAATGCCACAGAGTTTACATGGTTTAGTCTTATAATATTTTTGTGTGGTTAAGTAAAATCTGAGATTTCCCGTAAGGGATGAAACAGTGCTTAATCTGATGTAAAAACTATAAGCATTACCACCATGATAATGCAGAATTTGAACTATCCGCGGTTTTACTGCACAGTTTTGTTTCCTGAAAATTTGAGTTAATTTGATAGTGCGTAATAATCACAGATTGATCAATTCCCGCAGTATCAGAATACCCAGCGGCCGATATTTATTTAATAAAGAACTTTAACATCCCAAAATTACAAAGAAATAATATAAGAGGGAAATATTAAATGAATAATTATGTTTTATTGTAATAATATTTTGTCAAATATCTTATATTAATTATATAATTAGGATGTGATATGTAATTGCCTCAATTATTTAAGTTTTTAAAATAAAAAACCCGGCTAATTAAACCGGGTTATAAAATAATGAGTTATGTGTTATCCGAATTCAGTTTTATGGCAATGTAAAGCCAACGGGTGATTTTTTATCCCAGCGTTTTATAATTTTCTTTCCGTTTTCAGGGATTAGAATAATTGTTTCGTATTTACCATTTTTTTGAACTTCAAGGTCAAAGCAACTGCCAAAAGCCCTTATATTTCTTAGTCTCATGTAATTCCATCCATCAGGCAGCCATGGAGAGACTGTGAATTTATTAAGCCCGGTAGGAGTAAATCCAAACAATCCTTCAGTTACAGCTCTGCAATAAAGGGCGCTTTCTGCAGCAAGATGCCTCTGGTTTCCTTCCGGCCATGCTTCAACAGGGTACGGAACATGTTCCCCAAGCAGGCGGGCTGCCGAATAATAATTAAAATAACTCATACATCTGTTGGTGGCTCCGCATGCAAATAAGCCCCTGAAAGCATATAGAGTGGACCTGTCCCAGAAAGTTGTACTTCCTGATTCGGTTAAGATACCATTGGTTGTCCAAAGGTAGTCTGAAAGAAGTGCATTTATTGTTTCGTCTTTTCTTTCAGTAATACCCATTACAAGAGGCATACAAATCCAGGCACGAAGTTTTTCATTTCCTTCATGATAGCGGTATGTATTAAAGCCCTGTACTTTTGCTCCGAAATATTTTTCTACAGACTTTCTTAATTCTGCCGCCTTCTTCCTATAAGTCTCAGCTAAAGATTTTTCATTTAGTCCATCAGCGAGATATGCCGCGCTTATATAGGCTCCATAAGTCAAAGAGTTTGTTGACAGATTTATCTTTCCTGAAGAAAACCTGTTCTCCAGTTCATCGGTATCAGAAGAAATAACACCATCAGGGGTTTTCTTTAATTCAAGATACTCCAGACACCATTTAATCAGCGGCCACAATTCTTTCGAGGTTTCAACGCTTCCTGACTCCAAAGCGAAACGGGATGCTCCGTAAGCAATCATTGCCTGGTCGCCGCGGTCACCTACACCGTTCCATATATCAGTTCCTTCAGCAATAATTGAACTTGGAATTGGTTTGTATTCCGGGTTCATGAACTTTGCAAACAATCTGAAACTGTTTATTGCTGATTCATTTGCATTTATGTTGCCGAGAAACGGGAAAAACGGATTTGCATATTCAGCCTGATCATTTGCCCAGATAGCCGCATAATATGCTTCTCCCCCCGGGCCATGCATCAGTCCTCCCTTAGTATCATATATGCTTTCAGTGGTTCTTATTTTGGCAAATGCAAACTCACGATTAATAGTGTCATTAGGAGTTTCGAGTATAAGGTTGTTAAATATGCTGTTTATAAAGTTCTCTCTTTTATTCAGCTCATAACTTGATGAATAAGCATAAGCATCTTCGTATGCTTTACGTCCCGAGTAAGTAACTCCAATAGTAATATAATCTCCGGGGGCAATGTTAAAGCTTCCGGTTTTATTCATATCCATCTGAATGATGTACTTTCCGTAAACACCTTTTGCGGGATCTGTTTCAACAGGTACAGAATTATTCCTAATATCAACAGAACAGGAAGTGTTCCCTTTATTTATCAGCTTAATAATTTCGATAAGAGCGGGCTTATCAGCAGAAGGAAATATTTTTCTTTCTATACCAAGACTTGTATTGGTTTTACTTTTTACAGTAAGGATTCCTTTGAGATTAAAACTAAGGGGATATTCCTGCAGCTTTTTTCCATCGACAGTAATGCCTGTATCATCGTTTCCGTTAAAGTCAATAATAAGGCTAGCATGAGTATCATTTGGAATAGTTCTGAGTAAAGGGAATACAAGCTTACGCTGAATGAGGTATTCGCCATTATCGTTTATTCCATAATGAATGACAGAAGAAATCTGAAGGCCGCTCATTTCAATATGGTCTTCATGAGCTGAAGGTTTATTTACGTTCCAGGAAATGCTTTGGTCATTATTAATGCCCCATCTCCTGGTGTTTTGAGGAAACAGAGCTGAAAAGCAAAAAAGGGTAAGAAGCAGAAATATTTTTGTTTTCATAAGTACTTTCAATAACTGTAGTTTGTATGTTTTATTAATATTCTCAAACGTTCAAAAATAATAATATTTAATAAAACAGGCTGTCTAAAAAATATGATAATACTTAGCTATATATCTTAATGGTATTCAAAAGTACCTTGCAGGTTACAGGCAGAATGCTTTCATTTAAATAACAAAAATCAGGGGGAACCGGCCAAAACACTATCCTGATTAAAAAAAATAATTAAAGGGGTTATTATGAAATATCTTTTATTTCTGATTTTTCCATTTATTGTCAATGCGCAGACTGCCTGCCCGGATACTATATACACGCTTGATAATAAAGTTTATCCATGCCTGGTAACTTCTATCAGCGAATCAGATGTTAAGTTTAACTATCCAGGCTATGGTGAGTCCATGCTGGTAACTAATGCAATCTCCCGCCTGTTTATTTCAGGGAAGGGAAAAGTATTTGAACAGGATAAGAAATACCTTTATGCTGTTGAGGAGCTTGAAATGTTGGTGGCCGAACGTCAGGAAGTAAAGCAGTATTTTGAAGAGCAAAGATGGAAAAAAGAAGAAGAAAAAGGACGGCTGCTTAAGAAGCAGACTGAAAAGGAAAATCTTATCAGGTCAGAAGATTCGATTGTCATGGATTCATCGATAAATCAGATCACAGTTTCCCCGGCAGATGTTTCTTATATAAGCAAGCAAAGGCCATTTCAAATAGATGTGAACAGATGGTCATTTGGAATTTTATTTATACCCTATTCATCAGGCAAGTTATATGCCTATGTGAAAAACTCAAATTATGACCAGGGATATATCACTACTACTATAAATAATGAGATTAATATGGAAGGGCAGTTTGCCCTTCGTATAAACAACCGTTTGAGCCTTACATTAGATGTGGGCTACACATCAGGTTCTGTGGATTATAACTATGAATCTCATAACAGGCAAACGGCCGGTTCGGGGTATGATGAAGGACATAAAGACTCAGATGATCTGAAAATACTTGATTTTCATATTGGTTTGAAATATTACTTTACAAATTATTTTGATGAAAAAGTAAATGCCTATATTCTTGGTGGAGTTGGAAAAAAACTGGCGTTTGCCACTTCAAAATATGAGCAGTTGTATGTTGCTCCTTCAGCCTATATAAATGAAGATAACCAGGATGAATTTACGGAGGAGATGAACTCGCCATTCAGTGCTTATTTTGGCTTTGGTGCTGAATATATGTTTAATCAGTCATTGTCAGTTTATTCAGTAATAAGGTTTTATTATTCCAGAATCCATGCGGAATATAATTCCAGAACTGTAAGCCAAGGGACATCCAATGAATACCGGCGGATATTGACCCAATCTGATTTTATTACCCGCATTGGATTAGGGCTGAATTTTTATTTTTAGGGGAAGCTAAAGAATATCTACAAAATGATTAATGACGATTATCTGTATAACAATTATCCAAATCCATTTAATGGTAAAACTATTATCCCATACAAACTATTGTCCCCGCATCGGGTTAAACTGGTACTTTATAATATACTTGGACAGGAAATAAAAGTACTGGTGGATGAATTCCAGGAAAAAGGTTTTTACGAAGTTGAACTGGATGCTTCTGACCTGGCTTCAGGAGTATATATCTATAAACTTGATGCATTTAAAACTTTTATAAAAAAGCTAATAGTGTTAAAATAAAAAACGGAGATTAAACAATATTTAGTCTCCGTCTATTTTTATTAACTCTAAAGAGTTTTAATGGCTAAACAACAAGTTTATATAGAATAAGGTTTGCCATTTCATAAATCTCCGTTTCTGTGTACCCGGCTTCCTTTGCAAGGCCTTTAATAAATTCCTGTGAAAGACGGTGTTCAAGCGGGGGACCGTAATCTTCGGGTTTATAACACCACTCGAGTATCCATACTGCTGACCGGCTGACACGTTTTGCTTCTTTTAGAGCTTTTAAGTGATCGTCTGCTTCATGTAAAACCATTCCAAGAAAAGCAGCATCAAATGACTTGTCCGGGAATGGAAGCTTTTCTGCCGGGGCTAATTTAAATTCACTGTCAGGCAGATAAGTTTTAGCGGCTTCTATCATTTCAGGGTTTATATCCACACCGGTTACAGTTATATCTTTTCCTGCGAAAGCTTCTGCAAATAACCCGCTGCCGGTACCAATGTCAACAAGAGATTTAAGGTTACCAGCTTTTGTAATTAATGCAATTACTTTATCAACCTGAAGGCGTTCCTTTCTTTCAGCAGAACGCAGTTTTTCAGCTTTTTGATTATACACCCTTTCGTTCATTTTTACTCATCCTTTTTTACAGAGCAACTGTTTCCGCCAAACCCGCATTTGCCGGTAATAGCGCTCATTAAGAGGAATACTCCAAGTATGCCAATCCAGTTTTGATTAAGAATACCGGATATTACTATTACGAGTCCAACAATTCCGCGGACAAGCCTCATTACTACTTCAGAAGTTGAGTCCATATTCTTTTCCTTCCTTGATTTCCCATTGTTATCGCACTGACAAGAAAAGCCCGTCATATTGCCGCCACGGAATTATTTTCCTTAACTAAATTAGAAATATATTCTGATACACTCAATGCAGCAATTGTTCCATCAGCTACAGCTGTAGTTACCTGCCTGTACTTTTTTGCAATTGAATCTCCGGCGGCGTATATGCCGGGAATATTTGTTGCCATATTACTGTCCGTTATTATTTCTTTTCTGTTATTTAAGGTGACAATATCTTTTACATAATCTGTATTTGGTTCATATCCTATAAAAATAAAAGCCCCATCTATATTCATCTCAGATATACTGCCATTTGCAAGGTTCTTTATTTTAACCTTTTCAAGTTTGTCGTTACCGGAAAACTCAGTTATAACTGATTCCATCATAAAAGATATTTTATTATTTCCTTTTGCTGCTTCAATATAGTGGGGAAGTGCCTGAAAATGATCAAACTGATGAACTATTGTGACTTTTGCCGCATATTTCGTTAAAGACACTGCTTCTTCGAGGGAAGAATTTCCGCCGCCGACAACAATTATGTTTTTATCCTGGAAAAAATCACCATCACATGTTGCACAATATGAAATGCCTTTCCCTTTGAAATCTGTTTCTCCCGGCACATTAAGCATTCTTGGTTTGCCTCCTGTAGCCAGAATAACAGCAGAAGAATAGAAAGTGTCTTTCCCGTTAACAGTAACGGTTTTAATTTGTGAATCCAGCGTCATAGCAGATACTTTAACATTGCTTTTTATTGCGCAGCCGAATTTTTGTGCCTGCATTTTCATATTACGGGCAAGTTCATAACCACTTATATCCTCAAGTCCCGGATAATTTGCAATTGCATGAGTTAATACCATTTGTCCGCCTGCAACACCTTCATTAACAATAAGGGTTTTAAGCTTAGCGCGTGATAGATAAATACCGGCGCTTAGACCTGCGGCACCGGCCCCTATAACAATTACATCGTAATAATTATCAGAATGTTTTCCAACCTCAACTGAATTCATCTTGACACTCCGGTTTTTTAACTATTAACAGGCGATGCAAAGTTTGCATCCAGTATTGCAGTTATTTGTTCTTTTGATTGAATGCTGCTTGTTGCTTTTACAACTTTTCCGTTTTTATAGTATACAACAAATGGCAAGCCTGCGAAGCTGCTGCATTCCGGCAGACTTCTAATCACACGCGCATCAGGTGAATCAAATTCCATGTCAGCAAATTTCACATTCTTATATTCGCTTTCAAGTTCTTCCATACTTTCATATACAGGTATACACATTGGCCCCATTCTGCCGCAGCATACCATTACATTATCATTGTTTTCCAAAGCTTTTTTGTGATCTTCTGCTGAAAGCAGGTGGGTTAGATTTGTCTTAAGCATGTCAGTTCCTTCATTAATTTTGTTTACTGTCAATATGATGTAGTGTAAACAAAATAGATTCAGGGGTTCTGAAAATCGACCCTAACTAAAATAGAAGAATAAAGGCGCAGAGGAAATTATTGCAGCTCTATAAAAAAGGACAGAAAGAAGGAATAGCTGTTTTGCAAAAAAATAAAAAGTACCTGCAGCCACTGTTGCTGAATGCAGGTACCATTTAGAAATTAATTTCCAACCGGGTAAGCGCCAATATATTGCATTGTACTTCCTGCCAGTTTTTTTATTTCGGCGGGCGGTTCTAAGGCAGCAGCTCCTTTAAAATCTGCCAGTAATTTAAAGTTATGCAGAAGTGTGCTTTTAAACAACGGAGCTGTGTAATTAAACAACGCTTTGCTGCTGGCAGAAAATTCTTTATGAATTTTATTTATTTCAGCAGGGTTATTAAGAAACTGCCTGCAGTTTGTCCCTTCTGCAGGACTCCAAACAATAATTGAAAACGGTTTATCAGAATTATTTATATATACGTTATTATCAATCTGTTTTAGCTGCTGGCCGGATATTTTATCACACATTGAATCAGGCTGTTGAAGGAATAACAATGGCCTGTTGAAATTTCCCCCGGCATATAACAGGTTATTTACAAATACATGCCCGTTTCTTTCATTTACATCCGGGCCGGTAGATGGGTGCCATCCAAAATGATCTCCTGCGGCACTGCGGCCATTGCGTGCAATTACAGCCATACTATTAATGAATGTATTATTATAAAATTTAACGTTGCAGCTGTTTAGTGCCCATACGCCATGGTCACAATTTATAAACAGGTTGCCTGCACATACAGCTCCTTTTGATATTTCAAAAAAGAATCCGTTCTGGCTTGGCCACGGCTGATCGTAATTTGGTGTTTCGCAAATACTGCCTACATTTTCAACCCAATTGTTTGTAAAAACACCATCAACATTTCCTACATCATACCAAATGCCATTTGAGGAAGGAAGATTAATTATAAGATTGTCATTGCATGTTACACGATAGCACTGATTAAATATTTTCACTGCAGCAGGATAATACCCGGTTATTTCTTCTATATTATTCCGGGTAAAAATATTTTTTTCCAGCAGTACATCTGATGAACCAATAATGTATATACCTTCAGTGCTGGTATCACTTACTTTGCAGTTTTTGATTGTCATTTTATCACCCCTAAGATAACCGGCAACGCGGGAACAGAATGATATTTCGCAGTTTTCTAAAATCGTTCCGGTTACTTCTTTGCCATGTTCAGCTTCAGGGGATAATCCTTCCGGGTCTTTTCCTTCTATTTCAAGTGCACGGTAAGCATATTGAGTAAATGTTATCCCTTTTATTACCGGCCCCTTGCCGTCTGATTTACTTCCGTTTATATCTTTGGTTGTTCTTACCAGGGCGGAATTGTATGCAGTAATTTCAATAAGCTTGTCTTTGGGATTGATCCCTATGTATACCAGTTTTTTATCATAATCTATGTAATATGAATTCTCATCAACTTCACCTTCCCAGCCTTTTGCCTGCAGAAATTTCCCATCAGCAAATACCATATCGTTGTTAAACTTATACAAAGGAGTTTTTTTACCTTCCCGGTTTCGCTGCCACCAATCATCCGGTTTTGAGGGGAATAAATAATCCCAGTGTGTTGTCCAGAGGTTATTGCCCTGGTCTTTCCAATCAGAAGCTATCAGGACTCCTTTAAGAACAGGTTTTTCATCTCTGAAAGGCTGTATGGTAATACCCTTGTTTAAGATAAGATTGCCTGTGCGGTAAATGCCTCCGCGTAAAATTACAGCATCGCCGGTTTTAACTTTACTAAAAGCTGCTTCAATAGTGGTGGGGTTATTAACTGTTTTCCCATCTGCCTCGGTTTTACCGTCAGGGGAGGCATAATAAATACTGCCTGTAATTTCCGGCAATTCATAATCCTGTTGTACAGGCCCGTATGGCCCGCCGGAAGGCTGCGCCAAAATAACCGGGGATATAACAAGGAAAGAATAAATAATATTAACCAGGCTGCGAATAATCAACTTCATTATTGTGCCTCCTATGGAAAGTTTTATTACTAAGCTTATAGGTAAAATTTATATTAAAAATAAGTATTACCACTATATTTAGCAAAACGGTTTAAAATATATTGAATCGTTTAAATATTTTATGTAAAAAGAGCATATATGCCTGCATTGCATAATAATTTTTTTAAGTAAAAACAGACAGCAGCTATTTTAATCTGTGATGTTAGAAATGGATATTATAATTTAATAATAAATGAATTTGAGGTTTTTATGAAATTCTTCTTTGCATTATTATTTGTTACCAGCTCAATTTTTGCACAGGATATTTTAAAGGAAGCCACTGAAGCAAGAGATGCAAGGATGGAATGGTGGCGGGATGCCAGGTTTGGAATGTTTATCCACTGGGGGCTTTATGCAATACCAGCCGGTGAATGGAATGGTACTTATACAAAAACTACCGGTGAATGGATTATGGACGGTCTTAAAATCCCTGTCCCAGAATACGAAAAATTTGCCGGGCAGTTTAACCCGATAAGGTTTGATGCCAGGGAGTGGGTACGAATGGCTAAAAATGCGGGTATGAAATACATTGTAATTACAACAAAACATCATGACGGCTTTTGCCTGTGGCCTTCCAAATACACAGAATGGTCAATAAAATCAACACCGTTTAAGAGAGACCCATTAAAGGAACTTGCTGAAGCCTGCAAAGAGTATGGACTTAAATTGTGTTTTTATTATTCAATTATGGATTGGCATCATCCATATTATTCTGAACCACGTTTGTGGAATGATAAAGCTGCTGCAGCTCCGAATATGGATATATATGTCCGTTATATGAAAGACCAAATTAAAGAATTGATTGATAACTATGGGCCAATAGGAATTTTGTGGTTTGATGGTGAATGGGAAAAGTCATGGACTGAAGAACGTGCGGAAGACCTGGTTAAATATATTATGAAACTGCAGCCTGACATTATTATTAATAACCGTGTTGGAAAAGCGCGAAGCGGAATGCAGGGGCTTAATGATCCAAATTTTAAACCCCTTGGTGATTATGGTACACCTGAACAGGAAATTCCTTCAACCGGAATTCCGGGCCTTGACTGGGAAACCTGTATGACTATGAATGATACCTGGGGATACCGTAAAGATGACAATAACTGGAAATCCTCTTCTCTACTTATCTATAATCTTATTGATATAGCTTCAAAAGGAGGAAATTTTCTGTTAAATGTTGGGCCTACTGCAGAAGGAATATTTCCGGAAGCTTCAGTAAACGCATTACAGGATATTGGCAATTGGATGACAATAAACAGCGAGTCAATTTATGGCACTAAAGCTTCTCCCTTTAAAAAATTATCATGGGGACGCTGCACTCAAAAAGAAATACCCGGAGGCACAAGATTGTATTTACATATATTTGATTATCCAGGTGAAAATACACTAAAGTTGTCCGGACTATTAAATAAAGCAAAAAGAACTTACCTGCTTTCAGATAAAACAGAAAAAGATTTATATGTTGAAGAAATTGACGGAGCTATAAATATTTCCCTCCCGGAAAAACAAAAAGACTATTATAACATAGTGGTGCTGGATATTGAAGGCAAACCGGAAGTAATTAACGCTCCGGAAGTAAAAAAACAATCATCTGTTTTCGTTGATTCTCTTTATGTTGGTTTTAATAATGAGTACAAAAATGCAGAGATTAAATATACACTTGATGGAACAGTTCCCGGAGGCAAATCCAACACATTTAAAGATAAAATTGTAATTAAAAACAGTTCTGTTCTTACAGCCCGGTTTTTTGAAAACGAAAAACCTGTTTCTGATACTACAAGAATTGTCTTTACAAAGGCAGTGCCTGCACCTGCAGAAAAGGTTGGGAACCCTCAACCAGGCATTAAGTATAATTATTACGAGGGAGAGTGGGATAAAGTGCCGGATTATACAAAATTAAATATTGATAGAAGCGGGAATGTTTCTGAGTTTACTTTAAACCTGAAGGATAAAAAACAAGAACATTTTACAGTTGAATACAGTGGTTATATTAAGGTACCAGTAGATGCGATTTATACTTTCTGTCTTAATTCAGATGATGGCAGTTTACTATATCTTGATGATACATTATTAGTCAATAATGATGGGCTTCACTCCGACAGGGAAGTAAGCGGGAGTACAGCTTTGGCAGCAGGCTTTCATAAAATTATACTTAAATATTTACAGGGCTCCGGTGGGAGTAATCTAAAAGTATACATTGAAACAGAAAACATAAAAAAGATGATTATTCCGGAATCATGGCTGTTTAATTAATTCATATTCAGAAGATTTGGGAAAAATACTTTAAAAACAGAACCTACATGTTTTTTGCTTTCTATTTCAATTGAAAGGTTATTTAAATCACAGTATTTTTTAACCAGTGCAAGGCCGAGGCCGTTTCCTTCATAGCTTCGGCTGTAGCCCTGCTCTTCCTGGGTAAATGGTTCAAATATCCTGGATAAAAACTCATTTTCTATTCCAATGCCGGTATCCCTGACTTCAACAACCAATCCTTTATTTGTATTATTATTAATTACAATTTCAACTTTACCGGTTCCGGTGTACTTAATTGCGTTCCCTATAAGATTGGCAAAAATCTGTGTGAGGCAGTATTCATCAGCAATAACCATTGTGTTTTTAACATTGCATTTATATGTTAAGTCAAGCCCCTTTTGATCAGCTGAATGCGAAAACTCTTTAATTAGTTTTGCCAGAACCTCTGAATCCAAATCAATACTTACAGGATGTGTTTTATATCCGGAGGTCTGGAGCTCTGCAGCGCGCAAAATAAGCTCAACGGTTCTGATTATACGGTCAGATGCTATATCAAGACTTTCAAACCAACGACTGGTATCACTATTTACTTTATCACCGAATAAATCTTTTAGAAAACTAACAATACCAAGAATTGCATTTAGCGGGGTTCTTATTTCATGAGACATTTGTGCAAGAAATTCAGATTTAAGTTTTGCAGACTGTTCTGCCCTATCCCTGGCAATAATTAATTCTTCAATTATCTCTTTTTTAGCAGTTACATCTTCATTCACTGAGACATAATGAGTAATATTGCCATTATTGTCTACAAGTGAAGATATCAGTGCTGATTCCCAATACAATTCGCCATTTTTCTTTTTGTTTAATAATTCAGATTTGAAAATCCTACCTTGTGCGATTGTTTCCCACATTTCTTTATAAAAATCTCCATTATGATAACCAGAAGACCAGATACGGGGGTTTTTACCTACAACTTCTTCTTTTGTATATCCCGTCATTTCCAGTACTTTTTTATTAACGTACTCAATGTCCCCGTTTTTGTCAGTTATAACAACAAGGGCCGGGCTGTTTTCAACTGCAAGAGAGAGTTTCCGAAGCTCGTCAAGCGCTCTTTTTCGTTCAGTTATATCCTGAACTGTGCCAACCATTTTAACTGGTTTCCCTTCAGCATTCAGGATAAGTTCGCCACGGCCATGAACCCATCTTTCGGTTCCATTATCATATCGGATAATTTTATATTCTTTATTAAAAATTCCTTTGTCTCTTAATACATTATTTAAGAGGTGGGCTGTCATTACCTCTCTCCATTCGGGATGTATTAAGGCAAGCCATCCTTCAACCGATTTAGTATAATTCTTATCAATGCCAAAGATATCATCAAGAATATCAGAACACGTCCATATATTTTCATCAATATACAAAATATAGCTACCTAATTCTGCTATCCTTTGGGAGTCACGTAAAGCTTTCTCACTTTCTTTCAAAGCAGCCTGCGAAGCGTACTGGGCAGTAACGTCAGAAAAAACGAGAACAACACCCGTGATTATTCCTTCATTATTTACAATAGGTGCCGCACTGTCGGCAATCTGCCGTTCATTTCCAAATTTGTCAATTAAAACTGTATGATTGGCAAGCCCTACAATAATTCCTTTTTCAAGAACAATTTGAACGGGATCAATAATCTTATCACGGGTTTCAGCATTTATTATTCTAAAAACATCCATTAGCTTATGGCCGAGAGCCTCTTCAAGTGTCCAGCCGGTTAGTTTCTCAGCAACAGGATTTATTCCTGTAATAAAACCATTCTTGTCAGTAGAAATAACGCCATCGCCAATTGAATTAAGAGTAATAGCCAGATTCTTTTCCCTTTCAAAAAGCTCAGTTTTTGTCCTGTTAAGATCAGTAATAAGCCTTGCCTGCTGAACATTTTGATAAGCTTTTGTTGATAGTTCTTTTGCCATAAGGAAAATAACATTAGCTAGTTTGCTAAACTGTTCTTTGCTCATGATTGGAACTTCCCGGAGAGCACAGGAAAAAGCATCCTTATTAACACCAATTTCGTCGGCATATTTTATTATTTCACTATCAGGCAATTCAGGGTCACGTACCTGTCCAATAAGCCAGCTGGCAATATGTTTTTTCCCAATGGTAATACTTGCACCGGCATCAAACAGCCCTCCACTTAAGCAATGATTAACTAAAGGCCCATCAGGATTAGATTTCCCGAGAAAAGTATCCGATTTTTTACAATTCATACGGCCTTTTTCGGAGCCTCTTATAATATCATTACATAACCTGTGAAAATTACTTGGTTTTGTTATTGGAACCCCATCTGGTGTAGTAATAAGTGAAGCTACACCTGTTGCTTCACAAAAAGAATCCTGTATCCTTTGCAGCTCATCAATATCGAAAAGCTCGCTAAACTCTATGTCTTCAGTTTCCAGAGGCATTGTAAGACTTATTATTCTTCTTTTTAATGCCTGTTTTATTGAAAACTCTTCAGTTATGTCAGAAAAAACAATTATACAGCCGCTAAGATTTGTATCAGGTACATTTATGTGAGATACATTTATCTTTATATTGAAAATTTTATTTTCAGATGAATGTAAAATTATATCCCCATCCGGAGCGAATGTCATCGCCTCATTAATAATTCTGTCAACAGGGATATCCAATTTTTTATTAGAGTTCCAATATGTGCATTTGAAAACATCGGTGAAATTTTGCCCGATGGCTTCAAAATAACTTCTTCCGGTTAATTGACTGGCTACAGGATTTAGTTTTAATATTATTCCATTTTTGTCTAAGACAATAACTCCATCAGTAATAGAGTTTAGAATTGTTTCGAGATTTTTTTCTCTTTCATTCAGTTCCAGTTCATTTTTAATTCTGCTGGTAATATCTGTTATAAAGCCTTCAAGCCGTATAGTGGTTCCATCGTTATCAAAAATGGCAGTTCCTTGTTCCCAGACCCACTTTACATTATTATCTCTTGTAATTATGCGGTAAGTTATTTGGAAACGTTCTTTTTTTGATATTGCCAGGGTAATTTTATCATATACGTATTTTTTGTCATCAGGATGAATTATATCAGCAAATGAAAGGACATTATTAAGCTGCAATTCTTCAGGAGTATAACCTGTTAACTCATAAGCTCCCGAACTGATAAAGGACATAGTCCACTGTTCATCATAGTCGCACTTGTAAGCAATACCATTAAGATTACCTATAAGAGTTAAATACTCCCGTTGTCTTTCATCAACTTGTTCTTTTAATACTAACTCTTTGGAAATATCATCAAATAAAATAATAATACCGGTTATATTGTTCTTTTTATCTTTTTGAGGGAACGCTTTGCAAATAATCTGTTTGGGTTTTCTATCCTTTGAGGAAAGTATTAGTTTATTTGAAGGTTTTACCGGAATTCCTTTTTTTAAAACCTTGGTGAAACATCTGTTTCCAAATTTGTTATTATTAGTGTTAAGTAAACGAAAAACTTTATTTAAATGCAGCCCGGTTGCTTCCTGTTGGTTCCATCCGGTTATTTTGCAGGCAGCGGGATTTATTTCGGTTATTATTTTATCCTCATTCGTCCTGATTATACCTTCGGAAAAATTATCAATCACAGAGTATTTGTCTGTATTATCGGGAGCAGAGGTTTTACGCAGGCGTTGAGTTGGCTGTTTTTCCTGAACATCAGGCTCAATAAGAAAGAGGCTGAATTCGTCGAAAAAATCTTTTTGTGCCTTTATTGCAAGAGGTATAGACTTATTGTCCCCGGAAATAAAAGTTATACTTCCGGCAAATGATTTCCGGAGATTAAAGCTTTTCCATTTATTTCCCCTGGCCGTCCAGCCGGTAGACTTTATAATATCGCTTAGATTTTTCTTTAGTAAGTATGTTTTTTTTTGTCGTAGTATTTTGCATGCAGAAGGATTTACCGCAACTATTTTCCCGGAAAAATCAAAGATGATAGCTCCATAAGGCAAGCCAAGGAATATTGATGAGAACTTTTCCCGGTATATACTGAAATTATTTTTTTTCTTAGCCGGGTTTTCTGTTTTCGCACTTCGGTTTATTATAGAAGCGTGTTTGCTTTTACTCTCGTTCAAGGTTGACTCTTGTAAATTATTGAAAAATAATAATTGTATACTGAAAGAACAATTATTATTAATAGAAATCTTAAAACAAGGATATATGCTGCAGGCTAAGTTATTTTTTAATAAATACTTATGAGGCTATATGAAAGTATTTAGTAAAAAAAGCTCTAATAGTCAAGTGGAAAAAATAAATTAATATTTATTTAATAATGATGGTAAATTATTTATCAATTGTTATATTTACAAAAGAATATCATTTATAAATATAAGGTTGCATTAAAACAGGCAAATAGAAATTTATAAATAAATAAAATTCAGTAAAAACTGGTAGTACTTTCATTATTCCTGTAAAAGGAACAGATGTTATTATTACTGCAAATCTGTAAAAAGATTTGTTGCTAAAGTTTGAGTAATCTGCTATTGATTGAGGAAGAATCAAATAGGCGGTTTTCTTAAATAATTGCAGCACCTTCGGTTGGCTTATTACCGCATGGTGTAAATAATAAAACAAAACGGAGATAAAATGAAAAGAGCTTGTACTACTATATTCCTGTTTATCTTAACAAGTACTATAGTTTTTGCTCAATTGCCACAGAGTGGATTAAAGGGGCAATGGACCTTTGATGATTCAACCAGCCTTACCAAAGCTACTGTAGGTACAGATCTTATACTTGAAGCTATGTCTGGTGTAACAGCCTCTCAGGAAGCTGTTGCTGGTCCTGCAGATAATAACGGAGCTGTTAGCGTTCCTAAAGGTGTATATTATAGATGTAATCATGGTATTGCTGCTAATGGCGGTGGAACAAAGGTTAATCAATATACACTTGTTTTCGATTTTAAAAAGCCTGTTAGCAATACATGGAGTACATTCTTCTGTACAAATACTGACGTAACTGCTGATGACGGTGACTGCTTTATTAATACCACAAATAATATTGGTGTTTACATAACCGGTTATTCTACCGATCCTATTCAAACTGATGTTTGGTATCGTTTGGCAATTGCTGTTGATCTTGGCCATTCTTACGATTATTATCTGGACGGAAAGTTATTCCACAATGGCGGAGCGCAGGTATTTGATGACAGGTTTGCACTGGATAACCAGATATTATTCCTTGGTGATAATGATGGCGATGATGATCCAATTGATGTTGCACAGATTGCAATTTATGACAGAGCCTTAACTGCAGACGAAATTGCTCAGATGGGCGGAGTTAGCGGTACAAGTACTGCTGTTGAAGCTCCTTCTCAAATGGTTCCTAACAGCTTTAGCCTTGAAAATGCCTATCCAAATCCATTCAACCCGGTAACAAATATCAGGTTTGCATTGCCTGTTTCAGCCAACGTAAAACTTACTGTATATAATTTACAGGGTGCTGAAGTTGCTACACTTATTAATGGGAATCTTGAAGCTGGTTCTCACCAGGTACAGTGGAACACTACAAACAATCTTAACGGTTCAGTTTCAAGTGGTGTTTACTTCTACAGACTTACTGCTCAGAGCGCTGATGGTAAAACCTTCAGCCAGTCTAAGAAAGTTATGCTCTTAAAGTAATTCTACATACAGGGATGATGAAAAACTCATCCCTGTTAATTTTCCCGAATTTTATCACTAAAAATTAGTGTACTGCTATTGATTGAGGAAGAATCAATTAAAGAGTTCACTAATTAACGCAGAACCGGGCAGATGTTTGTTGCTGTCCGGTGGTTATAATAAACAAACAGGAGGTTAGATGAAAAAAACTTGTATTATGGTATTACTGCTGATGTTATCGTGCAGTATGTCATTTGCGCAATTGCCACAGGATGGCCTTGTCGGGCAATGGGATTTTAATGACACGACAAATCTTGTAAAAGCTACAACAGGCAGTGATCTCGTGCTTGAGGCAAAATCCGGCAAAACACCCACACAATCAGTTGTTGCGGGCCCGGAAGCAGGTAACGGAGCTGTAGCTCTTCCTGTGGGAGTATATTACAGGTTACACCATGGAATAGCAGCCAATGGAGGCGGAACAAAAGTTAACCAGTATACCCTGGTGTTTGATTTTAATAAACCGGATATTGGTACCTGGAGTAATTTCTTCTGTACTAATACCAATGTAACTTCTGATGATGGAGATTGTTTTATAAATACATCTAATCATATAGGTACCGCCCTTACAGGATATACAGGACAGGCAGTAACTAAAAATGAATGGTACAGACTGGTTATTACTGCTGACCTTGGGAACTTTTATAACTATTACCTTGATGGCGAACTGGTTACAGAAGGCGGAGCGCAGGAAAAGGACGGAAGATTTGCATTAGCTCCTGTTGATGGAGACAATGCTTTATTAATATCCGGTGATGACGATGGGGAAGATGCTCCTATTCATTTTGCACGCATTGCAATATATAACAGGGCATTAACCGCTGATGAAGTTAAGAATATTGGCGGTTACCATGAACCGGTAGAAGAAGTTGTTCCTGAAAGGCTGCCTTATGTTCAATTACCTGATACTGCTTCAGTCAGCATAGCCTGGAGAACAACAGATAAATTTTTAGGTAAAGTTGAATACGGAACTACTACCAGCTACGGCAATTCAATAACAGAAGACAGTGCAGTAAGCAAACATTTTGTTACTCTCAATAATCTTGAACCTAATACAAAATATTACTACCGCGTATATAACGGCAGCACTCTTTTTTATGATAACGGATATTTTTATACTGCAAAACCTGATAACGTAAACCAGGTTAGTTTCCTTGCATGGGGAGACAGTGGTGTAAATACAGATGTACAATATAAAATTGCTGGTATGATGGCAAAAGATACCGCCGATTTTTGTGTGCATGTAGGAGATGTAAATCAAAATGTTGGCGAGGAATATGATTTAACATTTTTTAAGCCATATAAAGATATTGTAACAAATAAATGTGTTTATACTACCATGGGTAACCATGATACTTATACCAATAACGGTGCAGTATATCTTGATGCTTTTTACCTGCCTCACAACAATGCTGCAAATACAGAAAAATATTACTCATTCAGGTGGGCTAATGCATTCTTTATTTTCCTTGATTCAGAAATAGACTATTCTCCATCTTCTCCACAGTATAAATTCCTGGTAGATCAATTACAGTCTGAAAGAAAGAAATCTGCTGACTGGACTATAATGGTATTCCATCGCCCTCCTTACTGTGAATTCTGGGATACATACGGCGGCGAAGAAGATGAAAGGACTTATCTTTTACCGCTATTTGAAAGTAATGGTGTTGACCTGGTACTTAACGGTCATACACATGCTTATGAACATGGCGCATTAAATGGTGTTAACTATGTAATTACCGGCGGCGGCGGCGGCGGACTTGATACCTTCGGACGTGACTGGCCGCATATAACTAAATCAGTTGCTGCTTATCATTATTCTAAAGTAGAGATTAACGGTAAGGAATTGGCTTTTAAAGCGATTGACTTAAACGGAAGAACTCTGGATAGTTTTGATATTTCTAAAACTTCAACTTCAGTTGATGAAAATAAAACTGTTCCTGCTGAATACTCACTTGAGCAGAATTATCCTAATCCTTTTAACCCATCAACTAAAATATCTTTTGGACTGCCTGTAAGTTCACAGGTTAGAATAAAAGTATACTCTATTACCGGAGAAGTAGTTGCTGATGTATTAAATACTACTATGGACGCCGGACATCATGAAGTTGAATTTGATGGCAGCAAGCTTGCTTCAGGTGTTTATATCTACCGTATTGAAGCCGGCAGCTTTATTAAAGAAAGAAAAATGATGCTCTTAAAGTAATAAACCATTATATTGGTTTTATTATAAACAAAAAAGCAGGGTTACACCTGCTTTTTTGTTTTATATCTGTTGCAAACCAAATATTCATTTCCTGCAAACTATTCATATATTCTTCTTTTATCTGTTTTTATTACTTCTTAAATTGACTCACGCAGTTCATATAACTCAATAAGAATTTTAATGATAACATTAAATGTGTGTTAAACTTTATTTTAATAATATCCTGAAAGAAGTAAAAGGAGGCAGCTCACTTTTTTATTATGCTTTCTATTTTGGTGGAGAGGTTAATATCCCATCTTCCTGTTCTCAGAATGGCTCCTGCAAAGAATGTATTGTGGAGATTATTGAAGGTGATAAATTGCTTTCAATGCGGACTTTGGAAGAGAAACATTTGCCTGAAAAATTCAGGCTTGCATGCAGGTGCCGTGTAGAAGCATTAACAGGTACAGTAAGATGTAATACTCTGCATCATGGCAGAATGAAGATATCAGGCGGTAATTATGCATTAACTGTATCACTTAAAACAGATTTGCCGTATACAAGGAAAGGAAATCAAACTTTTTACAATGGAGAACTTATTGCTGACGGTAAGAATATTCTATATGGAATAGCTTTGGATATTGGCACTACAACAGTTTCTCTCAGGTTATTTAACATAGAAACTGGAGAATGCCTGAATGAATTCTCATTTGAGAATCCGCAGAAAATCGGGGGGACTGATATAACCTCAAGAATATTTTATGATTCGGTTGAGCCTGGCAGGCAGCTTCAGAAAATTCTTGCAGGGTATATTCTCAGTGCAATTAGAAGCTTCTCAATAAGTCCGAATGATGTTTTTGAAGTAGTGGTTGCTGCCAATCCTGTGATGCGCGATTTGTTTTTTGGACTTAATGTGTCTTCGCTTGGGGTTTCTCCATACAAGTCTGTTACAGAAGCAGATTACCTCAGCGGTAAGAAAAATACTACCTCCATAACAACTAAACCCAGTGAAATTCTGCTTCCTCTGAATGCACATTGCAGAGTATATGGAATTCCTTTGATAGGAAGTCACGTTGGTGCAGATACAACTGCATCTTTACTATATACAGGTATACATCATGAAGAAAAAATGGTTGTCCTTATCGATATAGGTACAAATACTGAAATTGTAATGGGGAACAGTCATAGGCTGGTTGCTTCATCATGCCCTGCCGGGCCTGCCTTTGAAGGGGGCGGGATTTCGTGTGGCATGCCTGCTTTTTCAGGGGCAATTGAAAGGGTCAGGCTTAACCCTGATGGTTCATTTAGCCTGACTGTTATTGATGATTTACAGCCTGAAGGAATCTGCGGTTCAGGTCTTATTGATTTGCTTGGCATTTTGGTTAAAAATAGTTTTATAAATCAAAATGGGCGGTTTACTGAATCTGCTGAAAACTTACCTGGTTTTAAAGATAATGCTTTATACCTCTGCACGGATGCTGAATGCCCTGTTTATATAACAGAAAAAGATATAAGCGAACTTGCTAAAGCTAAAGGAGCAAATGCAGCGGGGCTCAGTATTCTTTGCCGGACGTTAAACATTGTATTTGATGATATTGATATAATTTATCTTGCGGGTGGATTTGGCAATTATATAAATATTGAATCCGCCGTGAATATTGGCCTGCTTCCGGATATCGGTTGTCATAAATTTAAACCCATTGGAAACGCTTCTCTGGAAGGTGCTTCAATTGTCTTACTGGATGAAGGAAAAAGGAAAGAAGCAGAAGAATTTGTTAAAATAATTGAGCATTGCAGACTTGAATCGGATTCAGAATTTCTAAGCTATTTTACAGAAGGCTGTCAGTTTAAGCCATTAACTATATCGTAAGATTATAATGGAACCAATAATAATCTATCCAAAAATTAAAATAACAAAGGACGAGTATATACGTTCTCTTGGCTGTCCTTCACATTATATACCTGATACTGAAACCGAAAAGTTAATGGATGAAGCTGCTAAGTGGTACAAAGAAAATGACAGTCCATGGGTGTTTTTATTTTCTTTTACAGAGATTATTATCAGGAAAAACAGCGTTTCTCTTGACGGACAGGTTTTTAATTCTGATAAACTGGCAAACATATATACAGATGCCGGGGTTAGTTCTGTTTATGCTGCCGCATTAAGTGCCGGTAGTTATTGTGAGGAGAAATTGGGAGAGCTGAAAAAAAATGGCCTTTTGCAGGAACAATATTTTCTGGATGCTTATACTTCCGCTGTAATTAATAATTTAACACAAGCTGCCTCAGATAAAGTCAGTGAAAGTGTAGGACCCGGCAAAACAGTTCTGCCGCATTATGGGCCGGGATATACCGGCTGGAGTTTGGAACAGCAATATTTGTTGTGGGAATTATTTGCCAGGTTTACCGGGTTTAAAGATAAGCTTGGAATAACTGAAAGTGGAATGCTTAAACCGGTAAAATCCATGCTTGTAATTTATGGGGTTACTGATTGCTGTGAATTAACTGGAGAAGTAACAGTCAGTGGTTGTAATAATTGCAGTCTGCCTGAGTGTTCTTATAAGAAAGAGTGACCCTAATATCTGATTTATTTATAGTCGTTCAAAACTTATAAACATGAATAAAAGGAATAATTGGGTTAATACGATACCCAAAATGTGTTTAACTACAGATGATAAGGACATGCAGGCGATATAGTTGTATTCCTTTTGTCCTTGGAGGTTATACGGTATTGTAAATATCCCGAAATGATACCTCTCTTTTATTTCACCATTCTTAAACAGTAAAAATTAAACCTGATTTTAATAATTAAAGTTTTTATTTTATTGAACCGTTTTAAAAGTATAATTGGAAGATATGATAAAACTCTGTGATGTTAACATTTCAGCCATAGAAAAGCTGCCACCTGTTTTTAATGACAAGTCCGGTATTGGTGTGCATTATACAGATGCTTATATAAAACCTATGAATAAAACGCTTGAAGATGGGACAAGGGTAACATGTAAAAGGAAGGGACTTAAAATTATTTTGTCAGCAGGGGCAAAAAAGGGCGAGGGGCTGATGCGCCGCCTGCAGGTAAGCAGTGATCCTGTGAAAATGCTGAACTCTGCTTTAGATGAAGCTGCCGTATCTGCCGGTATCGAACTTCAAATTACAAACAATGAAATAATGATTTCATTATAAAATACTTCATTTCCTAAATTATATACAGGGGTATATATGAGGCCTGAGCAATGGAAAATATTTAAGCAAGCTGCAAAACTTGAAAATCCTGATAAAGTTCCAATGGCGCTGATAATCGATAGTCCCTGGATTCCTGGTTACCTGGGAATAAGCCACATGGACTATTATCTTGATCCTGAATTGTGGTTCCAGTCTAACTTAAAAATTATGAAGGAGTATGAAGATATAATATTTGTCCCTTCATGGTGGATGGAATATGGTATGGCGGCAGAACCTTCTGCCCTTGGTGTGAAAATTAAATTCTGGCATGATAATACGCCCAGTGAATACAGAACTCTTCTAAACATAGAAGATATTGAGCATTTCCCGGAATACGATGTATATAGTGATGCTTTTATGGGAATGACTCTTTACAGGATTAAGATGCACAAGCAGCGTATTCTTGATGCTGGTTACATATTGCCTATAGTTACTTCCAGAGGCCCGCTTTGCACTGCGGGATTTGTCCGCGGGACAACAGAACTAATGATGGATCTTGTTGAAAAACCTGAATGGGCTCATAAATTAATTAGCCACTGTACCAGCCTTATAATTGACTGGCTGAAAGCACAGGCTGAAGTTATGGGTGATACTGTTGAAGGTATTTTTATCCTTGATGACATTGTTGGTTTTATAAATGAAGAGCATTATGAAGAATTTGCCCATCCATATCTTAAAAAAATATGTGATGCTTTTCCAAAAGACTGGGTTAAAATATATCATAACGATGCAAATGTTGAAGCATGTCTTGAACATCTGCCTGACGCGGGGTTTAATCTACTTAACTGGGGAAAACAATCAGATATTGAAGATGTTATCAACCGGGTTGGAGGACGTATATGCCTGATGGGAAATGTTAATCCTCTTGAAATTGGGGTACGCGGGACACCGGAAGAAGTTTATAGTGCAACTATGGATGTACTTGAAAAAAGTAATGGTAAAGGAATAATACTTTCAGTAGGCGGTGGTGTAAGCCCGGGAATGCCAGGAGAAAATATACGGGCGATGCAAAAAGCACTTAATGAATTCAATAATAGATTATTAAAAGTTTAAGGATATAACTGCGTATGCCGGATTATGCTTTAATGAATCAATTCCTTTTTGAAGGAAAAGCTAAAGAAATTGAACGTATGACAAAAGAGGCTCTTGAAGAGGGCTGTTTGCTAAAAGATATTCTTAATGAAGGGCTGATAGCCGGAATGAATGTTGTGGCAGAAGATTTTAAAAACAACATACTTTATGTTCCTGAAGTGCTTATGGCTGCCCGGGCAATGAAGGCCGGGCTGGATATATTAAAGCCATTACTTTCAGCAGCTTCTTCAGGAGTAGAACCCGCAGGTGTGTTGGTGATAGGTACAGTAAAAGGTGATTTACATGATATTGGAAAGAATCTTGTTTGTATGATGGCAGAAGGAGCGGGATTTGAAGTACATGATATTGGTGTTGACCAGAGTGTTGATAAGTTTATTGCAGCGGCTGAGATGTATAAAGCTGATATTGTGGGGATGAGCGCTTTACTAACAACTACAATGACTTATATGAAAACAGTTGTTGAAGGATTTAAAGAAAGGGGGATGGGCCATATAAAAATGGCTGTTGGAGGCGCACCTGTAAGCCAGGTGTATGCAGATGAAATAGGTGCAGATGGCTACAGTGCTGATGCCGGCAGTGCAGTTGATCTGTTTTTTAACTTAATAAGTAAAAAATAGCGGGGATAACATGAGGTCAATATTAAAGAGGCTTCAAAGCGGGAATATACTTATCTCTGATGGTGCCTGGGGAACATTTCTTCATCAACTGGGCCTTGGCGTTGGAGAATGTCCTGAAATTTGGAACCTGACCAACAGGGACAAGGTACTTAGCATTGCAAGAAGCTACATTGATGCAGGTTCAGATATGATATTAACAAATAGTTTTGGGGGGCATCCGTTAAGGCTTGAGCACTTTGGCTTTAAAGAAAAGGCTTTCGAAATTAATAAAGCCGCTGCTGAAATATCAAGAGAAGCTGCCGGGGATAATCATTTCGTACTTGGATCGATGGGCCCATGCGGATTTATTTTGATGATGCAGGAGAAAAGTGAAGAAGAAGTTTTTAACGGTTTTGCAGTTCAGGCGAAAGCATTATATGAAGGGGGTGCAGATGCAATATGTGTTGAAACCATGACTGCAATTGATGAGGCTTCTCTTGCTATCAAAGCTGCCAAAGAGTCCACTCCTCTTGAAGTAATCTGCACTTTTACATTTGATAAAACTATGCAGGGATATTACAGGACAATGATGGGAGTATCACCCGAAGATATGATAGGAGCTGTAAAAGAAGCAGGTGCAGATATAATAGGGGCAAATTGCGGGCTCGGAATTGAGCAAATGATAGAAGTTGTTCAGGCAATAAGAGAAACAGATAAAACCACCCCTGTGTTAGTACATGCCAATGCAGGACTTCCTGAAGTTATAGATGGGAAGACAATTTTCCCGCAAACACCGGAAATAATGAGTGCTAAATTACAACAGTTGATTGATGCCGGTTCAAATATTATAGGGGGCTGCTGCGGAACCACTCCGGAACATATAAGAGCATTTGCCTCAGTTATACGAAATAAATAAACTGAATATACTATCTGTATTATTTCCGGTTACTGATTCAGTTGACCGGAAATAATATATTGACTCCACTTCCCTTTGTAAAGGGAATATTTCACTCCGGGCATTCTTTGCTGCATTTTGTCAAATAATCGTAATTGTAAACCTTTTGTTGAATTATCGACACGAAAACTATTTAATTATAATGGGTTTTCTGCGATAATGAGATAAGATTTATTTAATATTAATTCAGAGACCATAATGCAAAAATTTAGAGATTTGAAAGTTCAGGTAAAACTATTGTCCGGTTTTATCTTTGTTTCAGTAATTACCCTTATTATTGGTGTATTCAGTATCATAAAAACGTCGGAAATAACTGATTTAGGCGATGAAATGGCTAATAAACAGGCCCCGGGAATTATGTACCTGGGTAATATGAGCTCAGCCTTAAATGCAGTGGGAGTATGCGAACGAGGTTTGCTAAATGATGAATTTACCAGGAGAAATTTACGTACTGCTCAATATAAAGTACTTGCGGAAAGATTAGAAATAATAAAAACAGAAGCACAACGATACAATGCTTTTGAGCATAGCGATATTGAACAAACAAAATGGAACGAATACCAGACTGCTTATTCTCAATGGAGAAATATTGGGGAACAGTTTTTACAGCTTAGTAAAGAAAAAGACAATCTGCTTGCACAGGGGATAGCCATTGAGAGCCCTCAAATGCAGGCTTTGAATAATCAGCTTCTAAATACTTACCTTGATGAGCGTCCATTCTTTGTTAAAGCAGACGGAGCGCTTAGAGAATTAATAAATGAGAATTGGAATCAGATTAGTGCCGGAAATAAAGAAACAAATAGTATTGAGAGTTCAGCATTATTATTTATGATAATGTTCAGTATTGCAGGCTTTGTTATAGCAATTGCTATCGGGCTTTACATCTCCAGACTAATTGTAAAACCTTTGAAAGAAGCCTTTGCTGTAATCTCAGAGTTAACACAAGGCAGCTTGCAGCATCGTATGACATGGAATACAAAGGATGAGTTTGGAGAGATGACAAAAAAGATAAATGGATTTACCGAAAGTCTTTCATCTTTTGTTCAATCTATCTATCATGTAGCAGATGGTGACTTTTCTTATGTAAAAAAGATTAATGACAGCAAGAATGAAATAGCTCCGGCTCTTGAGAAAATTGTGTCCACATTAACTGAACTGAAAAGTGAAACCGATGTAATGATCCAAAAATACCAGGATGGCTTTACGGATTATAAAGGCGATGAGAGCAAGTTTAAAGGCGGTTACAGAACAATTATAGAAGGATTTAATAAGTCTGTATTTACAGTAATAGGGGTTGTAAGAGAAGGTACTTTAACACTGGAAAGAATTGCCAAGGGGGATTTAACAGCACGCATGGTTGGTGAATATAAGAACAATTATGCCGGTTACCAGAAACAAATAAACTTTGTTGGTGAATCACTTGAAAATATTGTTAAACAGGTTAAAGATTCGGTAAATGCAACAGCTAGTGCAAGCAGCCAGATATCTTCATCAAGTGAAGAAATGGCTGCCGGGGCCCAGGAGCAGAGTGCTCAGGCTTCAGAAGTTGCTTCAGCCGTAGAAGAAATGACAAAAACAATTTTTGAAACATCACATAATGCAGAAGAGGCTACTAAAACTGCTCAGAAAGCAGGAGATGCTGCCAAAGAGGGAGGAAATGTAGTACATCAAACAGTTGAAGGTATGGTTAGGATAGCCGAGGTTGTTAAACAGTCTGCTGCAACAGTTGAAGCACTTGGAAAAAGCAGCGACCAGATTGGAGAAATTGTACAGGTAATTGATGACATTGCTGACCAAACAAATTTACTAGCGCTTAATGCCGCTATTGAAGCTGCCCGCGCCGGAGAACAGGGAAGAGGGTTTGCAGTTGTTGCAGACGAGGTTAGGAAACTTGCTGAAAGAACTACCAAAGCTACTAAAGAAATCGCCCAGATGATTAAGCAAATCCAAAAAGATACTACTGGTGCAGTGGAATCTATGCAGGTTGGTACTGCGGAAGTAGAAAAAGGGAAGCACCTGGCAGATATGGCTGGTGAAGCTCTTAAAGAAATTATAACCGGTGCTGAAGAAGTTGTTTCAATAGTATCTCAGGTAGCTGTAGCAAGTCATGAACAATCAAGTGCTGCAAGCGAAATAAGCAAGAATATTGAAGCAATAAGCAGTGTTACACACGAAAGTGCTTCTGGTGTTGAACAAATCGCCAGGGCTGCTGAAGATCTTAATCGTCTTACTAATAATTTGAGCAACATGGTCTCAAGGTTTAAAGTAAGCGAATCTGATGATAATTATAAAAAGAATTATCAACATTCTGCAGGTATACATCATAATATTGGTGCAGAAGTACTTAATTAACAACGAATGGAATACTATCACATAACAGGAACTATATGAAATTATTCACTAAAATATTTATTGTACTGCAACTACTGAATCTGTGTCTATTAGATTATACTTTTGCACAATCCGGTGAAAAGTTTAAGTTGAGTTTTTTAGAACGATTAAGAATTGAAACTTTTGATAATTCTGTAACTTTATCCCGCGATGCTAAGGCAGCTAATTCTTATCTCAGAGTTAAAACCAGCCTTATGGGACAATGGTTCCCTTCGGAAAATGTTGAGGCAGCATTAAGGCTTACTAATGAGTTCAGAAATTATTTTGCTCCTACTACTAACACTTTTCACATGAATGAGGTGTTTATAGATCAGCTATACATTAAGGTAAATACCAAATCCATTCTGGATGGTATGCTTACAGTAGGCAGGCAGAATATAACACTGGGAGAAGGGTTTGTTGTTATGGATGGCACTCCGTTGGATGGGTCTCGCTGTAACTATTTTAATGCATTAAGGTTTGACTGGAGCATAGATAAGAATAACACTCTTACATTTATGGGAATATATGATAACAAGGATGATCAGCTTCCTGTAATAAACGGCCACGATATAGATGCCTCATTTTTAGGTGATGCAACATGGCGGCTGGTTCCGCAGTCTGAAACCGGTATTGGCGTATATTACACCTCGCAAATGACTGATATGAATGTTCAGGGATACTTTATCAGGAAAGACTATGTCGATCCAGACAGAAAAATAGGCCAGACAAAATCGAGTGTAAATACTTTTGGCGGCAGACTGAATACAGTTCTGAGTAAAAACTTTGCCTCAACAATCGAGGCGGCTTATCAGCTTGGTAAAACAGGCGATAATGATAAAAGTGCTTATGGCGGATATGCCTATGTTGACTATATGCCTTTATCAGAAAGATACCTTCCAAAGTCTTTTACAGTTGGAACCATTTATTTAAGTGGAAATGATCCAAATACTGATAAGGATGAAGGATGGGATCCAATATTTTCAAGGTGGCCTAAATGGAGCGAGTCGCTAATTTATACACAGATAAAAGAATTTGGCGGCCCTGCTTACTGGTCAAACTTAGGCTCTGTGTATGCCTCATTGAAATTTAACCCTGATGACCAGACAAATTTAGTGTTTGATTATCATCATCTGTTTTCGGCCCAGGATGGAATAAATAAAGGCATCATTGGCACCGGCAATGTACGCGGTGACTTGTTTGTAGCAAAGTTGTTCTATAATATAAATAAACGTATGTCAGGGCATGTTATTTTTGAGCACTTCATTCCGGGTAATTACTATTTCGATGGTGCAAATGTAAGTAACTGGGCAAGATTCGAATTTTTGTATCAGATATAAGAACAGGTACAGGGCTTTAGCATTTTCGGGGCGCACCTAAGGCCCTGTACCACTATCCCTTAAGTATAAGACATTTCCCACGCTGTATATTTATTAATTTTACTGCGATCAACCTTCATTTTATACCACTCTGCAAAAAATTGTTTTTGCCTGAATAAATCCAGGCATTTATATTTCATAGTCATATTATTAAAATATACTGAAAGCCTAATCTAAAGTATTTGCCGACGCATATGATGGAAACAGCATGTCCTGCTAACTATAATATCTGAAAAAAGTAAGATAAACCGGACAAAATCCTGTGATAACTGTCTGGGTATATTTTAATACAATAAATCAAACATAAAGATACTTGCTAAGAAACCTGTATGAAAAAATGGTTAAACAAATAACATCAGGATACTTTTATACTAATTAATATATAATCCATTCATGTATATCAACCAGTTATATTAATTGGCTGATTCTCTATAACCGGGGTTCATATGAATAAAAATCTTTTATTTGCTACCGTGGTTTCTGCTCTTGGAAGTTTTCTGTTTGGTTTTGATACTGCTGTTATTTCAGGAACAACAAAGTATATCACCGGGTATTTCAACCTTACCGAAGCCAGTCTTGGCTTTACAGTATCAATAGCTTTATGGGGAACAGTAATTGGTTCTATTTCTGTTGGTAAACCCGGTGATATTTTTGGAAGGAAAAAAATCCTGTTTGTCTGCAGCCTGATGTACCTGGTATCATCGTTTGGATGCGCTCTTGCCGGAGACTGGACGGTGCTCTTGGTTTCGCGGTTTATTGGGGGAATTGCAATAGGAGCAGCATCAGTTATGTCTCCAATGTATATTGCAGAAATTGCTCCAGGCAGATTAAGAGGCAGGTTGGTTGCAGTAGCACAGTTTAATATAGTGGTTGGTATACTTGCAGCTTTTTTTTCTAATTACCTGTTATCCGGGCTTGGTGAGTATAGCTGGAGATGGATGTTTGGTATTATGTCAGTCCCTTCATTATTATTTTTTGCTTTCCTGTTTATTGTTCCTGAAAGCCCAAGGTGGCTTGTTAAAAAAGGCCGAATGAATGAGGCTGATTCAGTATTGAGTAAGCTGGGTTCTGAAAAATCAGGCATGGAGTTGAATGCAATAGTGGCCTCCCTGGATGAAGAAAAAGGAGGAAATGCTTTGAAATTATTTCAGAAGAAATACAGCTTTTCAATTATATGTGCAGTATTACTTGCAGTATTTAATCAGCTTTCAGGCATAAATGTTATTATGTATTATGCTCCAATGATATTTGAAAAAGCAGGTGCCTCAATAGATGCTGCATTAATGCAGGCAATATTTGTAGGTGTTACTAATCTCCTGTTTACAATAATAGCAATGTTCTTCATTGACAAATTTGGAAGGAAAACACTTTTGCTTATAGGTGCTGTTGGCATGAGCCTTTCTCTTGCCGGCGCAGGTCTGCATTATTATTATGAAAATATTTTTACACAGGTTTGGATATTGGTGTTTATAATCAGCTTTATTGCTTTCTTCGCATTTTCACAGGGGGCTGTAATATGGGTCTTTCTTGCTGAAGTATTTCCAAATAAAGTTCGTGCAAAGGGACAGGCTTTGGGTTCATTTGTACACTGGATAATGAATGCTGTTATTGGATTAGTGTTCCCTATAACTCTTGCTGAATTTGGCGGGGGGATGATTTTTATGTTTTTTGCTGTAATGATGGTTCCTTTTTTCTTTTTTGTCTGGAAGATAATGCCTGAAACAAAAGGGAAATCCCTGGAAGAGCTTGAAAAGGTACTGGTAAAAGAATGAGGTTATTTCCTAAATTAATAATATGATAAATAAGCCTCACTGAAGGATTAACGGTTTTCAAAAACAGTCTGCTATTGGTATGTTTTATCTATGTATAACATAAAAGCGGGGCTTGTATGAGAGTATGGCAGCAGAGCATGATTTTTCTGGCAAAGAATAATGCGTTAAAGAATTTTATGCAGAACAGGGCATCTGTATCTGAACTGGCCACAAGGTTTGTTGGTGGTAGAAATGCTAATGATGTCTTGGAAACAGCAATTTATCTTAAAAGCCGGGGTATAAAAGTATCTTTTTTCTATCTGGGAGAATATGTGACTGACCCTGAAAAGATTGATAAAACTTTAACTGAGCTAAACCATGTCTGCGGACTGCTAAAAAAAACTGACCTTGATATACACATATCATTTGACCCAACTCAGGCGGGATACCTGATAAGTGAAGAAGTTTGTACAGATAATGCCTTATATATTGCAGATGCAGTTAAATCAGCTTCAGTTTCAAGACAAAATGATTCAACTGATTTTCTGATGATTGATATGGAGGATTCCTCAGTTACCGATGCCACATTGAGAATATATAACAGACTGGTGGAAAAAGAGTATCCTGCTGCTGTAACATTGCAGGCTTATCTTTACAGAACTCAAAGAGATTTGCTGCAAATTATTGCTAAAGGAGGGAAAGTAAGGCTGGTTAAAGGAGCAATGGCTGAAGGCCGTGAAAAAGCGTTTACTGACAAGAAATTAATTGACCAAAACTATATGAAGCTTGTTAATTCTATGCTTTCTTCAGAGGCAAAAAAGAATAAATTCTACCCAATATTTGCAACGCACGATGAAAAAATGATTTATTATATACTCGAAAAAGCTGATAAAAATAACTGGCAAAAAGGTGAATATGAATTCGAAATGCTTTATGGCGTACGCAAAGAACTGCAGAACCAGTTGGTAAATAATGGAGAGCAGCTCCGCTTATACCTTCCTTTTGGAATTGACTGGTGGCCCTATGCTGTAAGAAGAGTTGGAGAGAGTTCAAAAAATATGAATTTTCTTATCAGATCACTTATCGGGGGATAGATAAGGGGAACTTTTTAAATCCCACTTAGTTCAAAATAAACATTTTCTGTCAGAAATGTTTATTTGGCTGGTTCTATAAAAATCCTGACTGCGACATTATTCTTTTTATTAAAAAGCAGTCATCTGTTTGCCTTTATATGTGTGCAGATTTATTATTGTCAATAACCTTTTTGTGCTTTTTGCTTTATAGAGCGTCCATTCTTTGGTTTTATTTCACAAACAATACAGGATAATACATGATACTTATTTGGGGCATATTTATAACTTTTATTCTATTATTGCTTGCGCTTGACCTTGGGCTGCTTCACCGTAAGGCGCATATTGTTCAAATGAAAGAAGCCCTGGTAATGTCGGCCGTCTGGATTACACTTGGGCTGGCATTTACTGTTCTTGTGTATTATGGATATGAATATCACTGGATGGGACTTGGGAACTCAATTGACTCAGTTGATAATGTTATTAACAATGGCAGAAGTGCAGTAATAAAATACCTTACCGGTTATGTGGTTGAAAAATCGCTTAGTGTAGATAACATTTTTGTAATAGCCATGATTTTTAACTTTTTTGCTGTACCTGCAATGTATCAGCACAGAGTGCTTTTCTGGGGTATATTAGGAGCCCTGGTTATGAGGGCAGTGATGATTACTGTAGGTGCCGCCCTGATAGCAGAATTTCACTGGATATTATATCTTTTTGGAGCTTTTCTTATAATAACAGCTTTAAAAATGTTTTTTATTAAATCAGAAGAGAGCAATCCAAATCAGAATATCGTAGTCAGGTTAACAAGAAAACTTTTCCCGGTTACATCACATTATCATGGTGAACATTTCCTGGTAAAAGCAGGTTCAAAAGAATCGCATGAGAGTGAGGTGCCGGGTGCGCCTGAACTTGCAGATGAGTCTGTTGACAGGACAAAATCCGGCAGGCTGATGGTTACCCCGCTAATGCTATCTCTGGTTATGGTTGAAACAACTGATGTAATATTTGCTGTTGATTCTATACCCGCAATTTTTGCAATAACTGCAGATCCGTTTATTGTATTCAGCAGTAATGTTTTTGCCATACTTGGTTTAAGATCGCTGTATTTTGCTCTTGCCGGTATGCTTGATAAGTTCAGGTATTTGAAACCAGCACTTGCGTTAATACTTTTTATTGTTGGCATGAAAATGCTTTTTGCCGGATGGTTAAAAGCACAGCTTGGTGAATATTTTAATTTCTATCTGCTTGGAGTAATACTGTTTATTCTTGCTGCCGCAGTAGTTGGTTCTCTATTCCATAATTCTGAAAAAAGTAATAAAAAAGCTGCTAAATATTAGCAGCTTTTCTGTGTCTCAGTAATTTTATTTCTTATGAAATAATGAACTTTGATTGATAACCCCGCGGGGTTTATTTATCCTGCCCCATACAACCTCCAGCGAGCCTTCACCGCCATAGTTATAATAATATAATTTTATTGGGTGAAATCCTTTTGATAATCCCATATAGTGGCCATATATGTATTTGTTCTCCAGGAAATCGCCATTAGAATTAGCTGCTTCAATATTATCTACGGTAAGTATACTGCCGCTGTTAGAGTTTACTGCAAATATGTATATGCCGTTTTCTGGAACTTTAATATAACCTTGATATACAAAGCCATAACCACCCTGCTTAACAGCCGGGGATAATATAAAGTTTTTAACAGTTCCTTTTTTTACCGGAGGTAATGAGGGCATCTGTTTAAGCGAATCTATTCCTCCTTCAAAATAAGAGTAGTTTATCCCTGTGGATAATGCTGTTGTGTTTAATGTTTCTGCTTTTACCAGCTTTATTTTTGCGGCATTATATAAAGCCGGCGCACTTGGAGTATATCCATTTTTAAATGCTTTAAGTGTTACACTTGTATTACTCTCTATATTAAACGGGCTCTTATACAACGCAGACTTTTCATTTGGCTCACTTCTATCAAGTGTATAACGAATCTCTGCCCCGGGTGTAATACATCCTGCATCAACTGTCGCTTTATCTCTGAAAGAGGAAATGTCCTTTTTTAAGAATGGCATGCTTACAATGTTTCCTTTACTTAGCGAGTATGCGCTTTCATTATTTCCGGCTATCTGGTTCTTACATGGAGCAGAACCCATAACCAGTATTAACTCGCCTCCTGAAACAATATCAGAATGTTTTATATATGAAACAGTAAGTGGTTTACCGTTAAGCTTGGCGCTTTGAATATAGAAATTATTTTCAGACAGATTTTCTGCTTTAACAGTAAATGTTTTGCCTCCGGGCAGATTTAATTTAACTTCTTTGAAAGACGGTGTTCCTATCTGGTATTCATCGGTTCCGGGGCAGAATGGATAAAATCCCATTGAAGAAAAATTAAACCATGAAGACATTTGCCCGCAGTCTTCATTCCCGGCAAGGCCGTCCGGTTTATCTGTGTACATTACATTTATAATCCTGTGAATCATTTCCTGTGTTTTCCATGGCTGCCCAAGAAAATTATAAATATAGGCTATGTGGTGGCTTGGTTCATTACCGTGTGCATACTGCCCGATTAAACCTGTAACATCAAGTGTGGCGTTAATATTTGAGGGCAGTTTTGATGAAAACAATTTATTTAAGTGTTCTTCTGTATTACTTATTCCGCCAAACTGCTGTATAAGCCCATTTATATCCTGTGGTACAAACATGCTGTACTGCCATGCATTGCCCTCGGTATAATGAGTAGAGAACTCAAAAGGATTAAAATCTCTGCACCAGCTTCCATCACTATTTCTCGCTCTGAAGAAACCTGTAGATCCATCAAATAAGTTTGTATAATACTGCGCCCTTTTAAGAAACTCATTTTCAATATTTTTATTTCCCACTGCCTGTGCCATTTTATATATGCACCAGTCATCATAAGAATACTCAAGAGTTTTTGATACTGAACTTCTTGTCAAGTCGGCAGGAACAAAGCCAAGTTCCTTGTAATATTTCATTTCCGGGTCGCTGTTATATGCGGAATTAAGCATTGCCTTTAAAGCTTTGTCAGTATCAAAATCATGTATCCCTTTTATGTAAGCATCAACTATAACAGGTACAGAATGGTATCCAATCATGGCATTTGTCTCATTTGCAGCCAATTCCCATTTGGGAAGCATTCCTCCCTCATCATATTTTGCAAGCAGTGTTTTTACCATATTGCCTGCGCGTTCAGGGTCAAGCAGTACATATAATGGATGAGTTGCCCTGAATGTATCCCATAATGAAAAAATAGTATAATTATCAAAACTACTGCAGGTATGAATTTTTTGATCATTCCCCATGTATCTTCTGTCAACATCAAAGAATATATTCGGGACAACAAAAGCATGATATAGTGAAGTATAAAAAATTCTCTTTTTATAATCAGACTCATCATTTATAACTACTCTTGACAGTTCTTTATTCCATGCCGTTTTTGCATTAAACCTTACAGTATCAAAATCCCATGATGGGATTTCAGTTCTCAGATTCAGGTCGGAGCCCTCATTATCAACAGCAGAGATGCCAACCTTTATCATTAATTGGCTGGAACTGCCCGGCTTAAATTTCAGGAATGCTTTTATATTATTTCCTTCGGCGCTTACAGTGCCTGTCAGCATTTTTCCGTTCTTTTCAATTCCATAATCAATAATTGGTTCAGAGAACTCAGCGGTAAAATAAATCACCTGGTTTTGAGCCCAGCCTTCTGACCTTCTCATGCCTTCAATTTTATTTTTGTCAATAATCCGAAACTTAACTTCTTTTGTTACTTCTCCATTTTCAAGCTGGTGCATAAGGTCAATTATAAGATTTGCTTCAACACCCGCAGGATATGTGTACCTGTGGAATGCTGCCCGTGTAGTTGCTGTAAGCTCTGCTTTTATAGAATAATCAGAAAGCATTACCGAATAGTAACCGGGCTCTGTTGTTTCTGATGAATGGCTAAACCTGCTGCGGTATCCCGGTTCTGTACCATCTTTATTGCCTGGATTTAACCTTATTTGGCCGGTAGTTGGCATAAAAAGTATATCCCCATAGTCCATTGAACCTGTCCCGCTTAAATGAGTATGTGAAAACCCCATAATAGAATTATCGCTGTAATAATAGCCGCTGCAGGCATCCCAGTCTCCGGTACGAGTATCAGGACTGACCTGAACCATCCCAAAGGGCAATACAGCTCCGGGATAAGTATGCCCATGCCCCGCAGTGCCAATGAAAGGGTCTACATATTTTGTTAAATCCTGGGGATAAGAATTATATATACAAGTAAATAAGACAAAAAGAGTAAGCAGGTGTATTTTTTTCATAGTAATTCCACAAATACGCATGTTATAGTAATTGCCGGAAGGCATGTTTTTATTAATGTCAGGCTGGAGTTATCAGATTACAGTACTATAATCCGACACCCTTTGAGTGGTACAGTATTTCCTGAACAATCAGGCTAATAGTTATTATATAACTATCGTATGAAAAATGGCGCTGCTAATCTAATAAAATCAGTGATTTGTTTAAAGCAATGCACAGGCATAATTTATACTTCAGGTAATTTAATAAAACATCAGCAGGAAAAATTATGTTGAATTTTCCTGCTGTGATTAAATAAGAATAGTATTATTTCAGGATATCAGGCTGAGTTTTCTGAGTTTGGGTGCAAATTTAGTAATTCCGGATACCACCAGTATTGTCATAGTTCCGCCAAAAATTACAGAAGGAATAAGTCCGAGAAGCTTTGCTGCCACACCAGATTCGAAAGAACCCAGTTCATTAGACGAGCCAATAAATATTCCATTAACAGCCGATACTCTTCCTCTTAGTTCATCGGGGGTATAGACCTGTATAAGTGTTCCTCTTACAATTACGCTTATATTATCAAACATACCACCTATCGCAAGCAGAATCAGTGACAGGTAAAAACTCTGGGATATGGCAAAACAAATAATAGAAATTCCATAAAGGGCTACGGCGATAAGAAGGTTTCGGCCTGCTTTTTTGAATGGCGGATAATATGCCTGTATCAGAGACATAATTATTGCTCCAACAGCAGGAGCCGCCCGTAAAAATCCAAGTCCTTTGGCTCCGGTATGAAGTACCTGGTCAGCGAATAAAGGAAGCATTGTAACAGCACCACCAAAAAAAACAGCAAACATATCAAGGCTTACAGCACTTAGAATAATCTGGTTGCTGAAAACGAATTTAAGCCCGGTTTTTAGGCTTTTTATCATTGACTCTTTTTCAGCTCTTTCAGGAAGAGGGCGGCTTTTAACAAAAATTACGAAAACTGTTGAAACCACTGTTAAGCACACGACACAGAAATATGCAGGGCTGAAACCCATAAAGCCAACAAGCAATCCTCCTGCGGCCGGGCCGGAAACGGCAGCAAACTGCCAGAAGACAGAATTCCAGGTGGAGGCATTCCCAAACAGCTCTTTAGGTACTATTTGTGCAGCAAATGCAGCTTGTGCAGGAAAGATAAAAGCACGTGTTAAACCGGAAATAAATATAGTTGTATATATTGGGATTATTCCAAGTTTTGTTACTGCCGGGAGAAAATCAGATGCTACTGTAAATAATATAAAAGCACAGACAAAATATATAATGTATGATACTAAAATTATTTTTTTCCTGTTTATGTTATCTGCTGCATGCCCTGCAAATAATGCAACTGATAAAAACGGAATTGCTTCTGTAAGCCCAATCAGTCCAAGAGAAAATGCATCATGAGTAAGGTGATAAATTTGCCAGCCGACAATAACTGACTGCATCTGGATAGCAAAGGTTAGGAGGAAACGGGCAAAAACAAAAAAACGAAAATCTCTAATCCGCATCGCCGCATAGGCGTCATTCGTATTCAAAGCAGAGTTCCTGAATATTTAACATAAAAATAAGTCCCAAATATACTGTAAGTCTGCCTAAAAAGTTTACATTTTATATGACAGCTAATTCATTCGGTATCCCGGAAGTGGACTTAACAACAAAATAAATTGAACCTTACAACAAAGTAAATGTCCTTCCCGGTTATTATTTTTATAGTTGTATTTAATAAGTGAGGGATTTTATGAAAGTACTGGTTACCGGTGGAACGGGTTTTCTTGGCATACACATTATTCTACAGTTAATGAAATTGGGATATGATATTAAAACAACAATCAGGTCATTGAATAGAAAAGATGACGTAATAAATATGCTTAAAACCGGGGGGATAAATTCATTTGAAAATATTGAGTGTATTGAGGCGGATTTATTAAAAGATGAGAACTGGAGAGAAGCTGTAAAAGATTGTGATTTTGTTATGCATGTTGCCTCTCCAATCTTTCTTCATTTACCCGAACATGAAGATGAAATGATTCGTCCTGCTGTGCAAGGGACTCTGCGTGTTTTAAAAGCTGCCAGGGATGCCGGTGTAAAAAGAGTAGTTATGACTTCAAACTTTGGAGCTGTTGGTTACAGCCACAAAGATAAACACTCAATTATTACTGAAGAAAGCTGGACTGATCCCAATGAAAAGGGACTTTCTGTTTATAATAAATCTAAAGTGCTGGCTGAAAAAGCTGCCTGGGAATTTATAAAAAAGGAGGGAGGCGGGCTTGAATTAGCAGTAATAAATCCCATGGCGATTTTTGGGCCTTCACTCAGCCCGGTACTTTCAAGCGGATTCGGGCTGCTGCTTAAAGTTATGGATGGATCAATGAAGTATATCCCTAATATAAATCTTGGCGTTGTTGATGTTCGGGATGTTGCTGATCTTCACATTAGGGCAATGACAAATCCATCGGCAAAAGGCGAACGCTTCCTTGCTCTTGCCGGAGGGAACATATCTCTGTTGGAGATATCCCGGCTGTTGAAAAAAGAAATGCCCGAAGCTGCCCGCAAAGCTTCTGTAAAAACTATTTCTGACTGGGCAGTCCGGATAGCAGCAATGTTTAATAAGGATGCAAAAGCAATTTTGCCGCTTGTTGGTATTTATCGTAATGCAAGTAATGAAAAGGCCCGCCGATTACTGGGATGGCAGCCTGGCAGCAATAACGAAGCAATACTGGCATCTGCAAAAAGTCTTGTTAAATATGACCATATTAAAATATAAGCAACTGGTTTGGAATTCACATAAAAGTGCTGGCCGGTTTCAGCCAATAGCTATGAAACAAACAGGGGTTTTGCAGGTGTAAAATTTTGGGCAGAAGCCAGAGGTAATAATTATTTATAATAATATGAAACAGGTTATATGAATAAAATAAAAGTAATAATAACAGGAGCTACCGGAATGGTGGGCGAAGGTGTACTTATGGAGTGCCTTGAAAATCCTGTGGTGAGCAAAGTTCTAATGGTGAACAGGCAGCATTTTGATCACAGGCATCCAAAACTTGAAGAAATTATTCTCCCCGATTTCCTGAAAGCAGGTTCCATAAAAGAAAAGCTTTCAGGTTATGATGCCTGTTTTTACTGTGCCGGTATAAGTTCATTAGGGATGGATGAACAAACATACCACCACATAACTTATGAAGTTACAATGGCTTTTGCCCGAACAATCTCTGAAGTAAATAAAAATATTATTTTTAATTTTGTCAGCGGAAGTCATACAGACAGTTCTGAAACAGGGAAAATAATGTGGGCCAGGGTAAAAGGAAAAACAGAAAATCATTTAAAGGAGTTATTTGCAGGCAGAGAATATAACTTTCGCCCTGGCCTTATGAAACCTGTGAAGGGACAAAAAAATCTGAAAGGGTATAACCGCTATGCACGGATATTATATCCGGTTCTGAGTCTGTTTTTACCTTCCTGTACACTCCAAAATATTGGCAGGGCTATGATAAATACTGCTGCCGGAGGTTATGAAAAAAATATCCTGGAAGTAAAAGATATCAACCAGCTTGCTGTTTATCGTTATTAAGAGAGCCAATGGTTAAAAATGAAAGGAAGTATTTAAGATATACAGCTATGTTGATATTATTATTCATTGCAATATTAACAGTATCTGTTAATGTATATTTGAACCAGCCGATTTTTGGTGAGTCTTCCACCGGTAGACGTTTAAGCCGGGCAGAAGCATCTCCACATTATAAGGATGGTTCATTTCAAAATATAAGTTATACTCCTACTCTTGGGGAAGGGTACAGCATTGCCGGTGAAATGATGAAACAGTTATTTGAAAGTATTCCCCGGAAAAAGCCTGAAGGAGAAATACCATTGGTAAAAACTGATTTGTTTTCCCTGCCTAAAGACAAGAATGTACTAATTTGGTTTGGCCACTCTTCATATTATATGCAAATTAATGGTGTCAGGTATCTTGTTGACCCGGTTTTTAGCAATAATGCCTCTCCTGTTCCGGGTACCGTAAAACCATTTAGCGGCACTAATAAATATAAGCCCGCAGATATTCCTGAGATTGATTACCTATTAATTACGCACGATCACTATGATCATCTTGATTATGAAACAGTTAAGGCTTTGAAGAGTAGGATAAAAAAGGTTATATGCGGACTTGGTACAGGTGCTCATTTTGAACGCTGGGGCTACCCGGCATCAAGAATTTTTGAAAAAGACTGGTATGAAAAAGAGGAGATTAACAGTAAGGATGCAATATATACTGAATCTGCGCGTCACCAGTCAGGCAGAGGTCTTAAAAGAAATAATACCTTATGGCTTTCTTATATTCTCAAAGCCGGAGGAAAGACGATTTATATAGGCGGTGACAGTGGATATGATGTGCATTTTAAGTCAATAGGAGAAAAGTATGGTTTTGTTGACCTGGCGATACTTGAAAACGGACAATATAACAAAGCATGGCCATATATACATATGTCACCAGGGGAAACACTTAAAGCAGCTTCAGATTTAAACACGAAACGCATTTTACCTGTGCATAGTTCAAAGTTTGCACTTGCACGGCATTCCTGGGATGAGCCGTTAAATGAGCTGGCAAGGCTGAATAAAATGCATATCCCGCTTGTTACACCGGTTATTGGCGAAGTAGTTGAATTAAATAACGAAAAGCAAGTCTTTAGAGAATGGTGGAAAAACGTAAAATAATTATTACATGGTAAATAATATGAAGATAACAGAAATTAAATCCTGCCATATTGGCCCCGACTTATCGCCCGAACAATTTATCCCGGAGCATATTTTCCTGTTTCTTGCAAAAGGAAGTATTACCGGCTTTGATGGTAATAAAGGATATATCCTGCCTGCCGGTGGTTATTGTCTTTTAAGAAAGAATCATCTTGCAAGGTACAGTAAGGAAAAAGATAATGGTAAATTTGAAAAAGTTGTTATTGTATTTGATGAGCAGTTTCTTTACTCATTTAAAGAAAAAAACAATATTACGTTAACAGCCGTTCCTTATTTGACAGGAGCATTTATAGGGCTTAAAAAAGATGAACTGATACCTAACTTTATCCGTTCACTGGAGCCTTATTATAATAACAGCACAGAAATTGATAAGGCTTTCTCTGATATAAAAAGAGAAGAATTGCTGCTTATATTGTTAAAAAATAATCCTGAGCTTAAAAATGTTTTTTTTGATTTTGGTATTCCGCAAAAAATAGACCTTGAAAAATTTATGAATCATAATTATAAATTTAATATCAGTTTAGACAGATTTGCATTTTTAACAGGGCGAAGCCTATCTACTTTCAAAAGGGACTTTAGGAAAGTTTTTAATACAACCCCCGGTAATTGGTTAATAAAAAAAAGATTAAATGAAGCTTATTTCCAGATAAATGAACAGGGTAAAAAACCCGGCAGCATATATCTTGAACTTGGTTTTGAGGATTTGTCTCATTTTTCTTATGTGTTTAAAAAACAATTTGGCTATCCCCCCGCTGAACTTCTGAAACAAAATAAGGAGAGAAAGCTGCAGATAGTCTGATATAATATTATCAGCAAATAAGGCAGGTTGAATACCACGAAATAATATTGTGTACTGTTATAGAAAGAGCTGCCGGAACACTTGACAGCTCTTACCCATATATGTAGAAGGAAGGATTATTTTGAAGTTTCGTTATTTACCATTCCGTTATCAGAATCATCCCTGGTCATTGTTTTTAACCTGTTGAACATTCTTTTCAGGTCACGTGAACCGCCTACTATAAACCATGTAACAATAACTATTGATATTGCCAGGTTTATAAATATATAGTATTCCCAAAAGGTGAGCCATGCATGGTCAGATACTTCTGTGGTTAAGTTAATAATTGTCCCTATGATAAAAACAAATACCCATAAAAACGTCCAGCTGTAGGCTGCATAATATATTATTTTATCAAGTTTTGTGAATTCTTTGGTAATACCAAAAAGTTTAAACTTTTTAACAGGCTGTTTATTTACAGCGACTGAATCTTCTTTTACTCCGTATATACCACGATGCAGAAGTTTGTCCATATTGAAGTCTGATTTTTTATTTAGCAGTGAGACAGTAATATAAACTCCTGTAGATACACCCATAGCGATACCCCAGAAATATTGTCCGTTTATAGGAAAACCGGGATATATCTGCTGCAGGAGAATTCCGGTAACGGAAATTATTGCCCCAATAATAAGGGAACACCATGCAGCGGCTGTAGTGCCTTTTTTCCAGTAGAGGCCGCCTATGATAACTGCTCCTGAACCCCCGGTAAAGATTGCGGCTGTAATTGCAAAATATAAAGCAATGTAATCCGTCATTGGGAATAATAAACTGAAAATGAAAATAAAAATGCTTACGCCAAGAATCGAAAGCCTTAATACTTTTAAATGCTGCTGCGGAGGAAACGGCTCTTTCCTGAAAGGCATAATTACATCCTGTATAAAAATACTTCCCCATGAGTGCATATATGAATTATGTGTTGCAACAGTAGCCATTAACATTAATGTAACTAATGCACCTTTAACGCCGGTAGGCAGTATTTGCGAAAGGACAAGAGGAATTCTTATCTGGCTTCTTATCTTTTCATTACTTACAGTATCAATTATGCTTTTAACGGTAGCACTTATTCCTGAAAACTCTTTGTTATTTAATACTGTAAAGGCAACAACAGGTATCAGGATAAAAAAGCTCCATTTAATAAGTACAAGAAAATTGTTTAACACTTCGGCCATCTTTGCTTCATGGGCATTGAGAGCAGCTGAATTATAGCCGGAGGAGCCCTGCCATGACAGTTTTGTATATATAACCCCGATTACATTTATCACATAAAACCAGAAATTGAAATCTGCCATTTTGCTGGTGTGGTAAGGGTTAACAAGTGAAGCATCTTTGGGTGCTGTAATAATTGCCTGGTAAATCTGGTCCCAGTTAACAAATATTAAACAGAAGATAACAATGATTATATAAGTCAGATTTGCAAAAACACCCTGTAAAAATTCAGTAATGATAATGGCAATCTGGCCGCCAACTGAAACAAAATAATACGACAGCAGAAGGAAAGAAATCATTACAACAGGAAATGTTGATATACTTAAACCCAGAACACTGAAGTCTTGAGGAAGGCCGCAAAAATAAATCAGAAAATGAGCGCTTACTGCCGGGAAGATTCCAAAGTTCAGAAGGCCTGAAAAGAATGCCAGTATACCGCTGAATATTCTGAAATTCTTACTGTACCTCATTTCAAGAAACTGGGCTATGGTTAATGCCCTTGTTTCTCTGAACCTGTAAACAACCCATCCGCTTGCCGCAATAATAAGCAGCACAAGTGCCATTGTGAATTCCCACCACCTTAATGTGAACCCGGCAATGTAATTCATCTCCCATTGCATTATAATAGTTATAGCGCCTACATAAGCCATTCCGTGTGATACAGTAAGCAGGTATCTTCCGGCTGATCTTCCGGCAGACAAATAGTCGGCTACACTTTTAACAAGCCGTTTACTCAACCGTACACTAAAGAAAAGTATCAAAATTGTAACAACAACGATTAACCAGTCAATGATTGTAAGATTCATTTAAACTCCGGTAATAGAAAGATGAAATTATCTGATGTTTTTACTGCTTATAGTTTGCCGGCTGTTTATAATTCAAAAGAATTAGACTACTAACCGGGCAGGCCTTTTTTGGGGCCCGCCCGGAAAAATGATCTGCTCAATGATCAATTGAATAGACCAGTAATAACCGGTAAAATGGTTCTGTAAACAGAATATAAAAGCATTAACTGTGCAGCGTTTAAGCGGGCCTGATACAGGCATATTTATATATGCAATAGATAATAATTATACGGTTATTATTCTTCTGCCTGTTAATGCAACTGTGAACGCCCCAATGGTATAACATAGCCTGATTATTTCTCTGTGCCCCACAACCTTCTGTTATTACCCTTTGCTTTACGCCATTCATGCCGCCATGCATGGATATGGCTAAGCGTAATAAATTCTTTTGACAACCTGGATGTTTTCTCTGGTATTGGATGCATCTTCGTAAGTGGAAGTGCCTGGTACCAATACGCAACACTTGCCAGATCAAGTGTCAGGCAGTTATTATGCCCGTGCTCAATTGTAAATTTAAAAGACTTATCAAAGTATATAGGATCAGCTATATGGAATCGGTAAACATGTGTTCTGCCTAACCAGCCTATGTCGTCATTAACACGTGCATATCCATAATAAGGATGAGTAAATAAAGATTTTGGACACCACGCAGTGTTAAAATAATCTTCTGTCCCTGTTCCATTCAAAGTCGGGAATCTGTCGCCGTCAATAAAGATCATATCATCACCTTCACCATACCACATTGGTGTAGGGGAGTGGACGAAATAATTTATTCCTGCAAAGTGGCCTTTCCCTTTTATATCAACAACCACATAATTGTCTTTGCCTGAAAGATTACAGCCACCGGTTCCAAGCATATCCCATTCGTTTTCTCCTTCAGGTAAAGCCTCTGTAAGCTGATGATTAAACCATGCATTAAATCTTCCGGTATTATCTGGAATGTCTGCCAACTGAACATAGTCTACATAGAAGAAGAAAGCTTTTATATCAATAGAGGATTCGTTTTCAATCTCTATTTTGAAACCTTCAGAAAAAGGCATTGCAAAATACGATACAAGCCCTCTGCCGTTTAACGGGCCGGCTGCAAGCGGAAGGCTGCAGAACTCATATGATTCATTCCATCCCTGTCCGAAAAAAGCCCCTAACGGAGATTCAACGGATGGGAAATCATTCCCATCCCAGTAAATTCTAAGCACTAAATCGTTTCTGCTGAGTATATCAGGCGAAGGGGATACAGTCATCCAGATATGATTTATAATACCAGCTCCGCCTGCTTCACAAATTATTTTTTTCTCTTTCGCTGCAATCGGAATTGAATCCCTGTTTCCGCCTGTCCTGTCATAGCTGCTTATCCTTTTACTTTTTATCCCTTCTTTTATATTTGCCAGTCCTGTTAAGCTGCTGTTAAAGAAATCTGAATTCATTTTATCTTCTGATTGTTATGCAAAATACTTTTATAAAGTGCTTGTGTTATAGTTATACCACCTTGGGAAGATGCCCTTAATCTCAACAGGTAATTTGCCTACAGGCTGGAATTCGCCGGTTAAGTTATCAAACAAAGCACGCATTTGGGTATCCCTGAATCCAAAAGTAACCAGGTATGTTTTTACATCATGGAAGTTCTTTATATCATATGGGTTTCCGGTTGCAATAACTACTGCATCTTCGCGGATTTTGATAATCTCTCTTACCATATCAGCCTGGAGCATCTCAACTTCAGGTGTCCTTGAAAAAGGAGCAACAAGTACATTGTCATGAGATTCAAGGAAGTTTTTAATTACAGTTGAATCAGTTTTTTTAAGAGGCAGAAGCAATACATCAACCTCACTGAAATATTCCCTGGCAAACTTTTCGAGATAACTTGTATGTGCAGGCTCATTTAACTGAACTGTAGACCTTGTTTTATCCCATTCAATTATTCCTATGTGCTGCTCTTTTTTTAGTGGAATTTTATTAAGCTTATTACGCAGCATTACTATCGTGTGTCTGCATATATAGTCTTCAATTTCGCGCCTGCTTCTTACAAGTTTAACAGCAAGTGAAACATCACGGTGTTTCTTGTTCAGCAGCATTCCAAATTTTTCTTTTGCTGCAAGTATCCTTTTTACTGAGTCATTAATTCGTTCTTCAGATATCACTCCTGTTTTTACTCTGTCCAGAAGTACCTCATATAGCTTTTGCTGAAGGCCAAGACTATGACTTAACAGCATGACATCAATACCGGCAGCAAGACAGTGGTCTATAATCTCTTCTGGAGAATAATTGTTTTTTATTACATCCATTTCAAGGCAGTCTGAAATAAGCACACCCTTAAATCCAAGTTTTCCTCTTAGTATGTCAGTCATAAATAATGGAGAAAATGTAGCAGGGAGTCCTTCGGGGTCTATACTTGGAACAGCAATATGAGCAGTCATCATAAAATCTGCATCACGTGCAACTTCTTTAAAAGGCCTCATATCACATGATTCAAAAAACTCTTCACTAAAATCCATTGTTGGAAGAACCAGGTGAGAGTCCATTTTACTGCCTCCATGCCCGGGGAAGTGCTTTGGTATTGCAACCATGTTCTTCTGCCCTAGTCCTTTCATAAAAGCTTTTCCTGCATCAATAACAGTCTGTGGGTCATCAGAGAAGGATCTAAGTCCAATAATCGGATTATTAGGTTCATGGTTAACGTCTATTGTTGGAGCGATAAATCCATCCATTCCAATCAGGTTAAGGTCTTCTGCCATAACTTCTGCGGCAAGTTCAATAAATGCAGGGTTTCCGGTAGCAGCCAGCCCCATGTGGCTGGAAAAAGTTGAAGTTAATTCGGCAAACTGGCAGACAACTCCGCCTTCCTGGTCAGCAAAAATCATAGGTGTGATTTTTGATTGCTGATGAAGCTGATTCATAAGATTAGTAGCCTGTTCAACAGTAACTATATTTCTCGCAAATATATCAATGAACCCTATGTTACAATCATTTACAAAACGCAGAAATTCAGGCGTTAAATACTCTTCTTTGAAACCGATCATGAACATTTGGCCTATTTTTTCCTCTAGGGATAGTTCAGCAAGGGTAATTTCATGTTGTTTCATTTTTTAATGCTTTCCTTTTCAAATATTAGATAATAAATAGTTTTTATGAACCCGATTTCCAGCGATGAACAATAAACAGTTAATTTATTATTCTTTGAATGGTATTTAATGCCGTGTAAATCAAGTATATTTTTAAAATTCTTAACTTTTCCCGGTTCAGAACCATTAAGGTTATATTGTAAAACAGCATCCTCACCGTTAAGCGGAAATAGATTTTTGTTTTGTTTTACCCAGTTGACTATATATCCCATTGCTTTTTCATGGAAAGAAATTCTTTTATCTAAAAAAAGAGTAGAACAGCCAACGCCCCATGTCTCAACCAATAGTTTTGGAATTCCTCTAAGTGCGAGATATGCACCTAAAAAATCGGGATTAGTATAAGTATTACCAGGGCTTCCAATAAAATGCCTTGGCTTAATTGTCCAGTTAAATTCTTTCCCAAGCTTGTCTATAAGTACATTCATCAGGTTTTCTGAAATATCTTTAACTTTACTATCAGCGCCATAAAATGGTGCATCAGTCATTGTTGCCATAAATCCGTCCTCATCATCACTTGGGTATTTGGGCGGATATCCTTTGTCAGACCAGTAATATTCGTGAAAATCAACTGCAAGATCCGGCTTTAATTCAGCAACAAATTTTTGCAGTACCCGGGTTTCTTTTTGAGTAAGATTTAACCAGTCACGATTTAAGTCAACTTTGTTTGAGTTTAACCTTGCATCGTTAAAACTGTTTTCCCATGACGGCTCGGGATTTTTATTCCACAACTCTTCATAGAGTGACGCTCCGTCAGGATTAGCCAGGTAGATACCATACATCTCAGTCTCATCAAATGAATTATCACTGAAAAAATTTAATAAAGCTTCTGATGTTGCAGGTTCATTTCCGTGAATTCTGGCAATAAATAAAATCTTTAATTTACCGTTCCCTTTCTTTAATGCAGTAATTTCCCTTCCTTTTTCAGAAAGGCCTGCAGTTATTAACTCGCTGCCCGAGTTTTCAGCCAGTGAGTTGTAACGGTTTATTGAGAATACATTATTGGGATTCATCTATATTCCAAATTTAATTAATTAACTGTTACTAACCTCTGCTCCTTAAAAGATGTACGCAGGGCCAGGCACACTTTCAGGCTTTGAATTGCATCTTCAGTAGTAATTGTAGCAATATCATTATTGTTTCTTATACAATTTATGAAATACTTTATCTCTTCAAGATAGCCATCTCCTTTAGCAACAGGCAGTTCTTTAGCCTTAGTATCTTTAGCTTTTATTGTTATTATGTTATCAGGATACATTTCAATAAGCGAATTACTGGTGTAAACTCTTAACTGAGTTATCAGGCCTGCACCGGCAGGGTTAAGATATCCCCCGTCGATATATGCTTTTACTCCGTTTTCCATTTCCAGTACAGCCATAACCTGAACAGCATAATTGCTTTTGTTTAAGATACTGTGTGCATATACTTTTTTTACTCTTCCAAAGCTCCAGCATATAAAATCAATATCATGAATCATCAGGTCCAATATTATACCGCCGCTTTTTTCTTCATTCATTATCCAGGTGTTTTCACTCCAAAGCGGTAATTCATTAAATCGGGCTGCATAAACAGATTTTACCTGTTCATCTTTCATCTCATTTCTTAAAGTGTCCCTTATAGCTGTATATTCAGGCCAAAACCTGAGTACATGAGCAATCATGAACCTGCCTTTACTTTTATCAGCAGCTTGTTTTATTTCTTCAGCCTCTTCAATAGTTAAAGCAATGGGCTTTTCCAGCAGCACATTTTTATTTTTAGATAATGCCATTATTGCTGCCGTTTTATGCAGCGGAGTAGGGAGGCATATATCAATAATATCAATATTTCTATCATCAACCATTTCTGAAAAATCATTGTATATCTTTATAGAAGGATATAACTCCCTGAATTTATTTTGTTTTTCAGGATTTTGTTCAGCGACAGCATATAATTCAACATCTTCAAGTTTGGTATAACATCCTGCATGAGTTTCACCCATAAGTCCGGTACCGGCAATTCCAACTTTCATAACTTATTCACCTGCCAGTTCAGTTGAAAATTTTTGTATCTTCTTTATAGCTGCAGCTATATCGGCAGTATCTTCCTCATTACCGTGTAATACAAGGTTCGGGAACCAAAATCCAATTTCACACAGTTTTTCAGATACAGGATGTTTTATCCCGGTATAGCTGACCTGTTTGTTATACATTGGACAGCCGCAGGGGCAGTCTTTAGGCCAGAAATTTTTCTCGATAAATAAAGGCTGTTTATAAAGAGGGAATGGATATCCTTCCAGTGTGGCAATACCTTCGGCGTTCATAGCCTCTACAAACTTTTTCTTTGAGAGTCCGTTGAACGCTTTTTTATTATACCTGGCAGCATAAAGATAGAATGAACTTTCTGCTTTAGCCGGGTACACAGCCGGTTCTATCCCCTCTATATTATTAAGAAGATTTGTAAGAGCCGCTGCGTTTTTGCGTCTTAGTCTAAGATTATCTTCTTCTCTTTCAAGTTGTGCCATTAAAACAGCAGCCTGAAATTCTGATAACCTGTAGTTACCGCCTATATCATAGTGATAATACCATGCAGAGCCTACTTTGCGTCCGCAATTGTGAAATGAACGAACCTTTTCTTCAATATTATCTTTATCAGTTACAATAGCGCCGCCTTCGCCGGCAGTCATATTCTTGCTGAGCTGAAAACTGAATGTGCCTGCATCTCCAAAGGATCCGATTCTTCTTCCATCCCATGAACTGCCCTGGGCTTGCGCAGCATCCTCAATTACAGCAAGATTATATTTCTTTGCAATTTCCATTACTCTATCCATATTTGCCGGGGCGCCTGCAAAATGTACAGGAATAATAGCCTTTGTTTTTTCTGTAATATGCTGTTCAATACTTTCCGGTGATATGTTAAACGTATCTTCTTCCATATCTGCAAATACAGGTATGGCATTTGACTCAATAACGGCTGTTGCCGTAGCAACGAAAGTATATGAGGGAATAATAACTTCATCACCGGGGCCTACACCGGCGGCATAAAGGGCTATTCTTAATGCAACTGTTCCGTTGCAGACTGTAACTGTATATTTTGACTGCTGAAATTTTGAAAACTCTTTTTCAAATCTTTCATTCATTCTTCCCGAAGTTTTTCCCCATTCACGGCTGTGTAGAACATCAAGGAGATACTTTTCTTCGGCTTTATCAAAAACCGGCCAGTAAGAGATTGGCTGTTTCCTTACCGGAGAACCGCCTTTAATTGCTAATTCAGACATTTTTTACCTGTTAGTTTATTTTAATTTTTTTAAGCTTTTCCAGAAGATATCTTCAACATCAGGTACCTTTGGAAGGATACCGGCATATTTATGCCAGTCATCTGTTTCATATCCGCCTTCAAAATGCGCTGCTTTATCCGATAGATAACCGGAATAGCCATTGCCATAGCTTACTATAAAAGGATAATAATCAGCAAAATACTTCCTCAGTTTTAAGGATATAGAGGAGAAAATTTCAAGTGGCACAGAAATAAACAAAGCTTTGCCAATTTTTAAGGACGATATTTTCAAATCAAGCTTTGCAGGCAGTGTGCCTGCTTTTGTTTCTTCAAGAACATCTTTTGCCCATATTAAAAATGCTCCGGCTATTTTAATATCTGCTTTTGTCTTTGCTGATTCATAACGCTGTGTATATAAGGCAAGATTCTCTTCTGCTTCTTTTATAGAAGGCAGCCAGTTATATGGTATCACAAGCGGAGTTTCAGTATATGACAAAACAGGGTTAAGTGTTTCGCCATCGTAAACTTTATAATTTAGAATTATTTCTTCTGCAAGGCTTCTTCCCACAAATTCAGCTTCACTGAAGGAGCCACGTTTTACCGGATCAACATCACCTGAACCACCATTAAAAAATAAAACCGGAAACTGTTCGCCCAATTGTTCATACAGGTATTGTCTCATGTAGTAAACATAATCAGCAGATATTTGCTGGTTGTTTTCAGTCAGGCAGACAGCATGGCAGTTATAGTTGATAATTACAGCAGCTATTTTGTTGTTTGACTTAACAATGATAAATGGAGTATTAGGATCAATGCCGCGTGTGTTTTTCCGCCTGTTAATGCCAGCATGTGAATAAGCTTCATAAACACTGAATGAACTGTTTGCTGCATTATTTACAGCGGCTTTGCTTCCTTCAATAATTTGTTTTTCAAAATATTTCAGCCATTCAGGGCTTTCTTTCCCCACATTCCGTAAATAAGGGCTTCCAACAGAGGCATGTGTATGTATTGCTGCAAGTAATATCCCTTCTCTTTCAATTCCCAAAAGTTCTGATATCTGGTCTCTTAACTTATCAGATGTTTCATGACTTATTGTTAATAAGTCAAGGCTGACCAGCAGCATTTTCTTTCCTTCAGATTCAATATACAGGAAGTTTGCTGTTAATGGATCATGGATGCCTTCAGATTTTCCAAAACGAAGTATATATCCGTTAAGGTCAACCTGGTGATCCGGTGTTATGTCAATGCTATAAGCTCCGGCAAGGGGCATAATAAATCTCCTTAAAAATTATCTGTCCACCAAAAACTATAATTATTAAAACTTTGTTTTAAGCCTGGTATATCAGCAGTAATATCTGTATATGCCATAGCCAGGCTGCATGGTTCATAATCAATTTTTACTATGTCTGAATCATTCAGCATTACATTAGGATGAAGTGATGCAGACTTAATTATATCCTTGTTACATATCTCACATGCTGTTAACAGTAAAGCATCAAATGCCTCTCTGGCTGAAAAGGCAAACTCCCATATTTCATTACGGGGACTGCCTTTTACTAACCTTATATATGATTCTATAGCATGGGTATGTGAATTTTCTGCAAGTAAAAATATTTCCCCAGGTTCTGCGAACGCCAGGTTACTCTTCCAATAAATTGCTTTTCTTTCAAGAGTTCCATACAGGTTTTTGTTGAATGAATTATAAAGCCCTGAGACTGACTGCAAGTCAGATAAATTAAAATTTCTTACAAGGTAATTACTTCGATTTGTTTTTATTGCTTTGAAGACAATATGACAAGCAGGAATTGTAAAGAACCCAAATCTTTCATAAAATGAATTAATTCCGGTAAATAGTATAACAGAATGGGGAGCTAAAGCCCTTGAATGACTCAGTGCATCCTTCATAACAAATGTTGCCAGGTTATTGCCTCTTTTTTCAGGCAGGGTTGATACGTTTCCTATGCCTGTGAAATTTACCGTCTTATTTCCCCAATTCATTTTACGCCTTAATACTGCTATGGAGCTTATAAACTCTTTGTTTTCTTCAGCAATCCTTATGTCTTCAGGATTCAGGTACGGATCATTCTCTATTCTTGTTTTAAAATAGTTCAATGGAGTTTTTATAAAAGCTTTTGAATAGAGTGCATAAAGCTTCTCATATTCAGTTTTATTTTTCAAACCCCGTAAAGTAAACTGCACTATTTTTCCCCTGAAACGTATTTAATTGCATTAAAAAGTAATGACTCTTTCCCCGGAGTTAATTCAGGATGGGGACTGAAGAGGATTATTTTACCTTTATTATACTTAGCTTCAAGAATAGCAGTTTTATTTAACATAAAGCCAGGAACAGCATTATTTTCATGCAGGTCTGTTTTAAATACTGCCAGTGATTTATATGCCGGCAGAGGCATATCTGATGGCAGCAAAACAGGGCCGTTAAAATAACTCATCTCAAATTCTTTGGAATCAATGCCAGAGAAAATTTTATGTTTTGCTGAAGTTTCAATTGTTACTTTTCCTGTTCCTCTGTTCCAGTGTTGAATATCGCCTGCTTCAGCATTAACAATCTGCAGATTACCGGTTAGATTATTATTGTATCCCTTTACCGGCAGGTATGCTCCTGCACAAATGCCTATATATCCGCCGCCGTTTTTAACAAACTTATCAATATTGCTTAGTCCTGTTGTGTTAATAGCTTTTGCAATATCGCTTCCGCCTCCACCGGGTATAAGGATGAACTTTTTATCGGTAAAGCTGTTGTAATCAGGCAGAAAATTTTCATTATACATATAAGGAATAATGTCATCACATTTAAACGTAGCTTCAGCAGATTTTAAGAAGCAGTTCCTTATTGTTCCTGCACCGGTGTATATTATTCCGGAAAGCTGTTTCTTCTGAAGAGGTTCAATATTTAAATCCATTCCGTCTCTGAAGGCCTTCCACATTTCACCAGACATACCTCCAAACCTGAAAACAGCAATTCCATCAGACTTAACTATTCTTGCATCTTTAACCTGGTTATAAATAAACTCTGTGGAAAGTGTATCGTATCCCTGTATAGCTGTCCATATTTTGCAGGAGCTTTTAGCTTTTGCATTGGCTGTTACCATTTTAATCCAGCTTTCAGGCATGCTGAAGCTTTTTGGATATGCCATTATAACTATATAGTCAAGGTAATGCGATAATTCACTGTAATTCTGTGTATAATTAACATCAGCAAAACCCTCATCATAAGCGCCTTCCGGCATAAATGATGCAGAAAGTACTATATTTTTAGCTCTTGTTATTCTATATGATTCTTTAACATAGTCTTCAATATCTTCTTTCTTCAGTTTTATCCAGCCTGTTATATCTTTGTCATTGTTTCTGTATTTATTTATAAATTCATCTTTATCATCTTCAGAGCCATAAGAAGATTTTACTGCACACTCTATTATTTTATTAACGTCTAATCCGTTCCGTATTGCTTTGGAAAGGTGGATTTCATCCCATGTGTAAACTACACTTGTATAACGAATTTTATCCAGCATTAGCCCGTCAAATGGCAATTCAAGGGCTTTGTTTATTAGTGAGAATATATAGCTTTTATATAATGGGTAAGCGAGATTAACATGTCCTTTGTCTGTTGCCGGAAGCTGATATTTATCCGGTTTTTGGTTTGGAATCCTTACTACCTCTGAACCAGGGTGAGTTTCAACATATCGTTTGTCGCCTGAAATAATAAACCATGCATGTATTTTCATCTTAAGCTGATGAGCTTTGTTTATTATTCCGGGGAGTAAGTTTTTATCTGCATAAAAATCTGCCTGTCTCTGATATTTTGCTTTATCATCACTGTTATTGGTCGTATCGGCCAGGGCCTGATAGAAATCTTTTATTGTATAGTCAGAGGGAAAAAACGAATAACCTGCTTCTCCTTTTACCAGCAGGAAAATGTCTGATATCCCATTTTTTTGAAGCTGATCAAAAACGCTGTCTATTCCGCCTTTTTCATAAAATGCAGAAGGCCAGATATATACTCCTCTGTTAGTTTGAGCAGCAACTGATAAAGAAAGGAGGAAAAAAAACAAGATAAAACTTTTATACAGCCATTTCATTACTTTTTCCCTTAAAATAATAGTAACAGTGATAGAATAATGAAACAAAGTTTTTGGTATTGGAAATTTTGTTTCCAAATGCCTTTGTTCGTGGGATTAATATTTCATTTAATCTTCAGGGCATATTTAATACAAAAATTTTATTAATACAAGAGAAAAGTGAACCCATTTGTCCCGAGAAAATGAATATTTGAAAAAAAAGTTTCAAAATGGCTATCTGATTGCATTTTTGAAAAAAAATGATTGAAATTGGTTTTGTATAATAATACTTTTATGTAATTATTTATTGAGCAGTATTTCAAATGGCAGACCTTTTCCAGTATAAGCAGTTAATAATTGAAAATTTTAACCGCCTGACCAAGAATCAAAAAAAGATAGCGCAATACTTTATTGACCATCCTGAAGAATTTGCATTTTCATCTATAGAACAATTAGCAAGTAAGCTTGAAGTTGGTAAGTCAACTATAGTCAGGCTGGCTAAAACGCTTGGTTATGAGGGTTTTCTGGAGCTGAAAGTTGAACTTTCAAATATGCTGAGGGACGATTTAAGCCAGACAAAGAAATTTACTGATACCTTAAAAACTCTTCCAACACGGGCAGATTTTGTTTCTATTATTTCTAATAATGAAATAAATAATATCCAGGAGACTATACATAAAATTGACCGTTCAATGTTTGATAAGGCAATTAAAATATTCATCACAGCAGGTGAAATCTATACTTTAGGTTCAGGAGTATCTTCTTTTTTAGCTGAAATTGCGGCATATTACTTCAATCGGATGAATATGAAAACAAAAGCTTTCACGCATGGGAGTGTCAGTTTTGAAGAACAAATAGTATCATTGAAGAAGAATGATGCAATCCTTTTTATTTCTCTGCCGCCCTATACTATGTCTACGCTTGAAGCTGCAGAATTAGCACGTTATAAGGGCATTAAGATAGTTTCTATTACTGATCAAATAACTTCTCCTATATCTCAGTTTTCAGATGTGGTTTTTGTTAGCAGCACAAACAATATTGTTTTTGTGAACACAGTCAGCTCAATACTTACAATAATTTATGTAATAGCTACTGGTATTGGCCTTAGTGACAGAACAACATCATTAACCTCTCTGTCGCTTCTTGAGAAAATTGAATCCGAATATGGTTTCGATATACATACAGAATTTTTTAAATAATAAATAAAAAGAACATTTTTTCCTTATAATCTTAAAGAATATCTCCTCTTTGCCTAAATAACAGTAAAGTTATACCCGGCAGCACTAAAAAAAGAAGTACCCAAAAGTGCGTTTTTAGCTTATTTTCGCACAATAATGAAACAAAATTCCCTAATTATAAAATATTTTGAAAAAAATATTTCATTTTCCATTGACATTTAAATATACACGGATTATTTTGGCACTGGTTAGTGAAATAATTCATTGTTTGGCTGAATTGAAAAATTTAGACCAAAATAGTTTGAAGATTCTTTCATTGTTTGGGCGAAATGAAACAATTATTTCAAATAGGAAGCTGTTTATCATTCATATTGTTCATATCTCTGCCTTTTTCAGGTACAGCTCAAACAGTGCAAAAAGGCCTGTGGTACCATCAGCAGCCGACTTTAGTAAGTGATACAGGACCGTTTTATGGCGGCAAAGATGGGTTTGAAGGATTTTGCGGGCTGGCGGCTTCAGAAATGCTGCTTCAGTATTATATACCAAACATACATTATATCCTTTATCAAAAATATGGTCCTGTGGATTTTCATGATGATAGTCGTGGTGGTTTGAAATCTTCTGATCCTGAAATTTATAATTCTGCATATACATATAATTTTCAGGATTTTCTGGGACACAGGTACATTAACAGGCACGTAACAAAAACCGGCGTCAGCTACAGAGAGATTGAAGCGATGTTTAAAAGTATTAGTTCAGAAATTCCGGATTACAGAATGGACTTTGAATGGATCAATAAAAAGCAGATTCCGGATTATCTGGACAAAGGTTATTTGATGATAATGAATACCAACCAGGGGGGCGGTCATTATGTCCTGGTTGGCGGATGGGAGCCTGATTCATCCATGCCCGGACGCAACAATTATTATATATGGGACAGTTGGAAACTTACTCTGGATTTAGACAGTAATTCATATACATATACCTCTGAAATAGCCGGCAACAAATCTGATATGGGTTCTGCTCAACTGGTAAACACCTATAAAGTTACTTCTGAGGGGTTTAACAAGATATTCAAAGATCAGGTGGGCGATAGTTCACTTCCGGCTATAAGATTTTTGCCGGCTGTTTCTGTTCCTTCCACTGCAGGGCTTAAGAACAAAGGACTGATAATAAAACAGGATAATACACCGGGAAATTTAAAGTCATTAATAGATATAATCAGCAGTCACCAGGTTACTGATTTATTTATTTATGCTGAAACCCCTAATGGCATTTTGTTATCAGGGTTAGATGAATTTGCATCAGCCGCACATGCAAATAATATAAAATTACATGCAATTGTTAAGATACCTCAAACAGCAGGCAAAGTTAAGGTTAAAAGAAAGTTTAATATACAGGGAAGTATTGAATTACCATCTCAAAGCAATTCAGAATTTATAAGGCAGATTGTCGTGCCTCTGTGTATGGCCGGAATTGATGGACTGTGTTTTGAGAACCTGTTTACAGCCTGTCCAAACAATAATATAAACCAGTTTATTTCAGATATTAAAAACTGTTCTGGAAAATATTGCAAAGCAGAATTTAAAATTGGTGCTATTGTTCAGCCTTCGGTTTTAACAAAGGAAGTGAAGCCGTCAAAAAAAGCACGAACCTACTTATATACCCCCGATTATATAATACCTATATTATTTACGCATGATAACAATGAAAATCCCGCCTGGGTTGGCGCAAATACTTCCATATTAAAAAAAGCTCTGGCTGGAAACTGTTTTGTATGGCCGGCAATCCAGACCCTGGATAATGATAATAACTTTATGGCTTCGCTTGAAATGAAACAGTGTATTCAAAATGCAGCGGCTAACGGAGCATCCGGTATTGTTCTTTCACATTATCCTGTTGCTGACTGGCAATGGGATATATTAGATTCAACCAGGTAATAAACGTAACCTGGTTCGCTCAATGTGGTAATCCTGAGTAAAGGATCGTGCAGGATTAAAATATAATCTATCAGGTAAACTGAGTCAAACTATAAGAGGCCCTATGAAATTTAAGTTTTCGATTTTTCTATTCGTGCTTTTTTTAGCAATAAACCTGAATGCCCAGAATAATGCTTCCCTTAAAGGTAAAGTTACGGATGCTGTTACGGGCGATGCTCTACCCGGAGCGAATATTGTAGTTTCAGGAACTGCAATAGGAGATGCTGCGGATATATATGGTAATTATACTTTAAAGAATGTTCCGGCTGGGGAAATAACAATAAAAATAAGTTATATCGGGTATAAAACAATTGAATCCAAAATAAAGACTTCTCCGGGTAAAACTACGGTTGCTGATTTTAAGCTGAACTATATGTCTATTGAGGGGGAAGAAGTTATTGTTACAGCGCAGGCAAAAGGCCAAACCGAAGCTATTAACCAGCAGTTGTCTTCAAATGCTATAGTAAACGTAGTATCTTCGGCAAGGATTCAGGAGATTCCGGATGCAAATGCAGCAGAATCAGTTGGACGGCTGCCCGGAGTTTCAATATTGAGAAGCGGCGGCGAAGGGAATAAAGTAGTGATAAGGGGGCTTGCTCCTAAGTTTAACAATGTTCAGGTCGGTGGTGTCAAAATGGCATCAACTGATGCAGATGACCGCAGCGTTGACCTTAGTATGATTTCGCCTTATATGCTTGAAGGAATTGAAGTTACAAAAGCAATTACGCCTGATATGGATGCTGATGCTATTGGAGGTACTGTAAACTTCAAATTAAAAGAAGCACAGCCCGGATTAAAATATGATTTGCTTGCACAGGGAAGTTATAATGATTTAAAGGAAACTTATAATGATTATAAGTTCGTTGCCAGTGGCAGTACCCGCCTTTATGATGATATGCTTGGCGTATTTGCGCAGGTAGATGTTGAACGCCGTAACCGCAGTGCTAATAATATGAGTTCGGGCTATGTGCTTAATTCGCCTCAGTTATATCAGAAAAATGTTGTTTATATAAACAGCCTTGGATTAAGCGATATAAACAGGACAAAGGACAGGTATGGAGCAACTCTTGTACTTGATTACCGTATCCCTGCAGGCAGTTTAATTATGAACAACTTTATGAGTCTCAGCAACACTAATGTACTAAACAGGAGTGAATCATACAATATAGATGATAATACAAAAGATTATGATACTTATGATTATGAAAACAAACTGAATGTACTGGTTAATTCCCTGGAATATACACAGGACTTTTCATTGTTCAAGGTTGAGGCTATGGTTTCACATTCATATTCAGAGGCAAAAACTCCTGATAATATATCCTTTACTTTTGAAGAAGCTAATGCACTTGATAATGTAAACCGCCAAACGTCTCCCTATGATTTACCTAAATATGCCAAAAATAATATCAGCAATACTTATCTTACAGATATAGCGCGCTCCAATTCTTTATCAAAGGATAGAGAACTTGCAGGTGCAGTTAACTTTTCAAGAGATGTAAACCTGCTTGAACAACTTTCAGCCCTGTTCAAGGCTGGCTATAAATTTAATTACAAAGACAGGTCATATGATTATGAGTCAAAAGGCGGCTTTGTAAATTCAGGAAGCGGCCAGGATGCACGTAATGCTATAATAAATACCTTCCCCTGGATGCAGGAAGCAGTTGCCAGCGGTTCTCAGAATTTACCGTATGCATTATTTATAGATAATAATTATACCCCTGATAAATTCCTTGACGGCAAGTATAATTTCGGTAAAGGTGCAAATGTTGGCCTGCTGCATAGAGTTATTGATGTGCTTGAAGGACTTGGCGGAAATTCAGAAGCTTACAGATATTATGATTATTCTTCAAACATTTCAGACTATTCCGGTAATGAATATTATAATGCATTGTTTGCTATGGGAGATTTCCAGTTAGGAAATTATCTTAAAGTAATTACAGGTGTCAGGTATGAAGAAGTAAGAAGAGTATATACTGCATGTGCCGGTAATTCAACAATTGGAATTGCGCAGGTTCATTATACACACCAGGATTCAACAACAACAGTTACTCATTCAAACCTTCTCCCAATGGTTCATATCAAATACAAACCGGTTGAATGGTTTGACATAAGATTTGCCTATACAAATACACTATCACGTCCTGATTTTACAACTATAACTCCAAAAATCAATATTGGTTCTGAATCAGTTACAATGAATAATTATAGTCTGAAACCGGCACATTCAGAAAACTTTGACCTTTACGCATCATTCCATGAAAATACACTTGGTTTATTTACAACCGGTGTATTTAAGAAAAAAATTAAGGATATGATTTTTGCATCAAACGGCAAAGTTATACTTGATCCGGATGAATATGGCCTCTCTTCAGATAATAAGCTGAAAGATTTATACACATACCTTAATAATGAAAACCCGGTTGACTTATGGGGACTTGAATTCAGCTGGCAGACTCAGTTTTGGTACCTGCCCGGCCTTCTGAAAGGATTTGTACTGGATATAAACTACACTCACATTAACTCTGAAGTTAAATATCCGCGATCAATAGTAAACAGCAAGTTTATAAGCCAGGCTCCGTGGATTGTACAAACAGAAACAGACACCTTTTATACTGCAAGAATGATTTCTCAGCCTAATGACATAGTAAATATTTCTCTTGGCTATGATATTAAAGGTTTGTCTATAAGAGGTTCCATGCTCTACCAGTCAGATATTTTTATGGCAACCAGTTTCTGGCCTGAGTTACGTTCAAATACTGATGATTTTCTGCGGTGGGATCTTTCTGTTAAGCAGGAACTGCCATGGTATAATCTGCAGGTTTATATGAATGTTACAAATATCTCCGGGGAACTTGACAGAAATATAATTGCCGGAAACGGATTCTCATCTTCCGAGCAGTCTTATGGAACAGGTATTGACCTTGGTATTCGTTACAGAATAAAGTAATAGCACAGTATATAAGAATACTTGCAAATAATGAAGGATAATTCTTTAGAGCAACAAAACAAATAACCTACGGGAGAAACTTACGATGAAAGAAAAATTAACAATTTTTTCGGTTCTGTTCGTTCTTTTAATGCAGTTTTCGTTATCGGCCCAGGTAGCAGATACTGTAGTAGTACCAACTGAAGATTCACAGGGACAGGCAGGTGCTATGGCCCGGTTTATTCTGGGTGATACTACTGCTACCGGAGAAAGAGTAAATATAAATCGTGTCTATAAACTTCAGCGCGGCGGTATATATTTGCTTCAGGGACAGTTATACTGCGAAGATTTTCCATTAACACTTATTGCGGATGATGATGATGCAACTCAGCCGCCTGTTATAGCTCCTTTTCCTCTTGCTGATGGAAGTATTCCAAGAATTACAATTATAGTTTATAAAGACGCTTATTTCAAAAACCTTTATATACAGGGATGTGCTCCTAATGATATGCGCAACAGCGCTGACCGTCCTATATCAATTTCAGCTGTTGATAACATAAAGCTTACAATGGAAAACTGTATTGTAGAAGGTTTTAAAGCAGCCGGTGTATATAACTCTGCAACACATGCTTCAATTTATATTAAAGATTGTTTGTGGAGAAATAATAACTGGACCGGTGTTTTTACTGGACAGTTTTTCTTTAATTCAGCTACCGCCACACTTGATACAGTATCTATTGTTAATAATACTTTCTTCTGCGGCTCTTCATACTTCCTCTGTACAAACAGGACTTTTGCAAAGTATGTACAGTTTGAACATAATACATTATTTATTAACCATACCAATCCTTTCTATTCTCCATATTTAAGTAATGCTGATATAAAGAATAACATCTTCTTCTGCCCCGCTGCTGTTGGCGAAACTGCTACAGAGCGCGAAGGTGGATATTATGACTGGAATGGTGAACATCTTGCTGTTTTCAGTATTGATACAATACCAACTGATTTAGCAACTAACAATGGTATTACTGATGAAAACAGAAGAATCAATTTCTCTAATAATGCATATTTCTGGCCGCAGGTACTAAAAGATTACTGGGCTGCAAATGATACTGTTGATGCTCCTATGTGGATGAATGACAGAACAGCTAATTTCTTTGGTAATGATAGCCGTTATCCAAACCTTACTGATGAGAATAATGTTGAAGTTGATCCTGGTTTTAACAGCAGCGTAATGTCAATGGTAGACAGTGTTATGGCTTATGTTCAGTTATTCAGAAAACAGGGAAGTGCAAAAGCTTATTTCTATAACCCGCAGGGAGGCAGCATTTTCCCTTGCCGCTGGCCTATACCTGAAGATCTTTCTTATACAAATACAACTCTGCAAAGTGCCGGCTCAGACGGATTTGCTTTGGGTGATTTGAACTGGTTCCCTGATCAGAAAGAACTGTGGCTTGTAACAGGTGTTAAGAATGAAGAACCGGGTGTTATTCCTTCTGACTTTACACTTTCTAATGCTTATCCTAATCCGTTTAACCCGGAAACCAATATCAAATTTGCACTTGCAAAGTCTGCAAAAGTAAAGCTGACAATTTATAATATACTTGGACAGAAAGTTAAAGAACTTGTTAACTCTGAATTAAATGCCGGCAGCTACTCAACAAAATGGGATGGTACTGATAACCTTGGCTTTAAAGTTGCCAGTGGTATTTATCTATACAGACTTGATTCAGATTCCTTCACAGCTACAAAGAAACTCATTCTTATGAAATAATTTTATTGCCCCTGCCATAGAAGCAGGGGCAGCTGTTTTCCTCCTGCAAAACTTTAATTAAACGCCGGATTATTTAATCGGAGAAATATAAATGAAGAAAAACATTTTACTGCATGCTTTGCTTGTTGTTATGATTGCTTTATCGTTTTCAACAAGCGCTTATTCTACCCCGGACAGGGTTAAGGGTATTTGGCTTTATAGTACTTCTTTATCAGGTACAAATATTGATGCTATTGTTGATACTTTTTATACTAATGATATTGAACAGGTGTATCTTCTTGTTAAGGGGACAAATGGAGTAATTACAGATTCAACACTGCTTGCCAATTTTATTACTGCTGCTCACAGCAAAGGAATTGAAGTACATTTCTGGTATGGTGTATCGCAGGATGCTGTATTTATGGCTGCAAATCCTGATGCTGTTATATACCATAGTCCTAAACCGGGAACAAACAACAGTGATCCATATCCAATGACAAACGATGGTAATGCGCGCTTGAATTTTCTTTATCCCGGGTACAAAGACTATGTGGTAAATAACATCAAAAAACTTGTTACTAATTTTAATTGTGATGGTGTCCACCTGGATAATATAAGGTATCATCACATGGTATACTCTTTCGATAAGTATCACCTTCAAAAAGCTGTGGAAGCTGGTATTGATACTGCCTATATCCTGAATTTGTGGAGAAATGATTACACGAGTATGTCATCTATTGGATGGATTAATTTATTCGTTGGAGGTGATACTAATGTAGTTAAATGGGTTAATATGAGAAAAGCAGTTATATATGATTTTATAAATTCAATTAAAACTGCAGTAAAGGAAATAAAGCCAAATATTGAATTAAGTGCTTCATTTACTCCCGAAATAAATAATGATGCAATGACGCATTATTCGCAGGACTATACTCTTTGTACTCCATTGCTCGACAGAGTTATGCCAACAGCTTTTTATATCGACTATTCAAAAGGTGCAAGCTGGGTTCAAACTGTAACTGAAACCGCCGCAGCATTAACTGCAGGTAATTGTAAGCTAACCACTGGCTGCCAGGTTACAAGTGCTGTGACTGATGTACAGCTTTCAATGGAATTATCCGGTGCTGTTACCGGCGGTTCAAAGGGAATAGTTGTCAGCCGCTACAGTCTCGTAACTCCTGCACAGTATGCAATTATAAAAGATTTTTATTTATCAACTCTTCCGGTTGAGCTGTCTTCTTTCACTGCTAATGTAAATTCAAACAATGTTAATCTTGCATGGTCAACAGCAACAGAAAAAAACAACCGTGGATTTGAAATTCAAAGAAAAACCGGGTCAGGTGATTTTCAGGCTGTTGGTTTTATAAGTGGGAAAGGAACAACAACTGAGGTCCAAAATTATTCATTTGTTGATAAGAATCTTTCAAACGGAACTTATACATACAGACTGAAACAGGTTGATTATGATGGTACATACACATATTCACAGGAAGTTGAAGCCAGTTTAAGTACTGTTAAATCATTTAGTCTTGAGCAAAACTATCCAAATCCGTTTAATCCGGTTACTACAATAAAATACAGTCTTCCTTCACAGGCAGTAGTTACATTAAAAATATATAATGCACTTGGTGAAAATGTTGTAACATTACTGAATAATACAACCCAGGAAGCCGGTATACATAATATTAGTTTTGACGCCTCAAACCTGCCAAGTGGTGTATACATGTACAGCATACAGGCAGGCAATAACATACAAAGTAAAAAAATGCTCCTTATGAAATAATTATGCAGGTTTATCTGCCTTTCGGTTTGCTGCCGGAAGGCAGAAGCCTTTCTGTAAAAAAAGTCTAACCACAGGAAATTTAAAATGCATATAACAAAGCTTCCCGCAGTAATCTGTACAATTTTGTTCCTTTTAATGTTTGGTATACAGAATTATGCCGGTACACCGGATGTAAAAACACGCGGCGTATGGATGTGGGGGAGTACCCTGGGTTCTGTTGATTCAAAGACAATTGTGAGCAAACTTTCAGATAATTATGTTAATAAAGTATTTTTGCTTGTGAAGGGAAGCAGCGGAGCCAAAACATCTTCTACAGCATTAGCAGACTTTGTTACTGCTGCTCATAATGCTGGCATTGAAGTACATTTCTGGTATATTGTTGGTGATGATGATCTGTATCTTACTTCTCATACTGACGCTCATATATATCATTGCCCAAAACCCGGGGTTAATCTCAATCCATATAAAAATACCGATACCAAGGTAAACCTTTTGTACCCGGGATATAAACAATACGTTCTTGATAATATAAAATACTTCCTGCAAAATTTCGATTGCGACGGTATTCACCTGGATGTTATACGATATACACATCTTGTATACTCATTTGACTCCTATCAGCTTGCACAGGCTTATTCTATGGGCTGTGATACAGCAAGAGTACTTAATCTTTTCAGAAATGATTATACAAATATGACTGGTTCGGGATTTCAAAGTCTTTATACTTCCGGCGATCCTGATGTAGTAAAATGGATAACTATGAGGAAGAATATAATTTACGATTATATCAATTCAGTTAAAGAACTTATTGGCCAGGTAAAATCTGGTATTGAACTGAGCGCAGCATTCATGCCTGAAGGTGCTTATGATGCCAATCTGTCCGATGTTTATTATGCTCAAAACTATGCCCAGCATTCTGCTGTTCTGGATGAAATTAGTCCTATGGCATATTTTAATAGTTATGGCGAATCACCATCATGGTTAAAAACAGTGGCTTCTTCAGCCATAAGCAAAGTATCAGAAAACTGCAAAATATCAAATGGATATCAGACATTTGATAATGTAACTGCTGACCAGGTAAAATACCAGATTCAGTACTCACTTGAAGGAGGATCCTTTGGTGCAGTTAATTTCAGGTATGAAACAACTTCAGATGCGCAGTGGGCTGTAATAAAAGATTTTTATCAAAAACTTTATGAAGCTTCCGTACCGGTAGAAATGACTTCCTTTACTGTGAATTTAGTGTCAGGCTGTGTCAATCTTTCATGGTCTACAGCAACCGAAAAAAACAATATGGGTTTTGAAATACAAAGAAAAAAGGAAGGTCTTGAGTATCAGACTATTGGCTTTGTAAACGGGAAAGGTACAACTACTGAATCGCAGCATTATACATATTGCGACAAGGATTTACCTGCAGGCAATTATAATTACAGACTGAAGCAGGTAGACTATGATGGTACCTTTTCATATTCGCAGGAAACAGAAGCAATACTGAATGCGGCAGTGAAATTCAGAGTAGAACAGAACTATCCTAATCCTTTTAATCCTGTTACTTCAATTAAATATACAATTCCTCTTGAATCAAGGGTTACATTAAAAGTATTTAATGTTCTTGGAGAAAATGTCGCTACACTTATTAATAACGAATTTATTGAAGCTGGAACTCATAATATCAGTTTTAATGCTTCGGGCCTGCCAAGTGGTGTGTATATGTATTGCATACAGGCAGGAGATTTCAGGCAGAATAAAAAGATGTTACTGCTAAAATAATCTGAAACTGTATTTTACTTTCATGAAGAGAGTAAATGCCCCTTAATAAATACTTTAATAATAATAAACTGAAATAATATTTCGGGAAATATATATGAAAAAATATATTATAGTTATAATGCTGTCTCTTACTTTCTGTTCATTATATGCTCAGAAAGAAGTTGAAATGACAAGGGGAGTATGGATGTGGGGGAGTACACTCGGTTCAGCAGATAGTAAAACGCTGGCGGGCAATTTGAAGACAAATTATGTAAACAAGGTTTTTCTGCTTATTAAAGGAACTGCCGGAACTAAAACCTCTGCTTCAGTATTAAGTGATTTTATAACTGAAGCTCATAATGCAGGTATTCAGGTGCATCTGTGGTATATTGTAGCAGAGGACATGCTTTATATTACATCTCATCCCGATGCTGCTGTTTATCATTCTCCAAAGCCCGGAGTTAATAATGATCCTTATATAGGCAGTGATTCAAAAGTAAATCTGCTGTATCCGGGATACAAAGACTATGTGATGAATAATATTAAATATTTTCTTCAAAACTTTGACTGTGATGGTATTCATCTTGACGTTATCAGGTATTCTCATCTTGTTTATTCTTTTGATAAATATCAACTGGCAAAAGCTGATTCTATGGGCTGCGATACTGCAAAAGTACTTAACCTTTTCAGAAATGATTACACCAACATGTCCGGGAATGGCTTTGTAAGCTTATATAAATCAGGTGATCCTGATATTGTAAAATGGGTGACGATGAGAAAGAATATTATTTATGATTACATATCTTCAGTAAAGGATTTAATTAATGAAATAAAACCCGGTATTGAACTCAGTGCCGCCTTTATGCCTGAAGGAGCTGTTGACCCTTCTTACGCAGACGTATACTATGCCCAAAGTTATTCACTTAATTCTCCTATCCTCGATGAAATTAGTCCTATGGCATATTTTAACAGCTATGGTGAATCAACATCATGGCTTAAAACCATCACCAGCGGTGCTATAAAACAGGTAACTTCAAATTGTAAAATTACAACCGGTTACCAGACGTTCGATAACGTTACTGCTGACCAGGTGAAGTACCAATTACAGTTTTCCCTGGAAGGTGGTGCTTATGGAGCAGTTAATTTCAGGTATGGTACTACAAGTGATGCGCAATGGACGGTGATAAAGGATTATTACAAAAAAATATATGACATGAGCCCTCATCCGTTAACATCAGAACAAATGCTGACAATGTGCAGTAATGTTTGCCTGTCAATGACTTCAACCTCTAAGGTTCCTGATTCAATATATACTGATAGTACAAATACTGCGTTTGTATCGGCTGCTGATTTTTATTACCTGATGACTGATTATCTAAGGTACTTTACAGAAAATGACAGCACTTTACCATCATCAAGGGCAATTTTTAGAAATATTTCAGGTCCCGCTAATATTGAAGGGACACAAAATACAAACCAGATTATGCTTGCTGATATATTTTCTTTTGCAAAAAGAGACGCAGATTATATTGATTCAACTATGGTGATGCCTGATTGTGTTGACACTGATACTGTAAAATATGACCCTCCGGCTATGTTTTGGGTTTATGCACGAACTTTAAACTGGCTTAAAAACAATGGTTCTATGCCAAATTACGCTACTGTAAAAGTTTGTTCCGGGCCTGATATATGGACTTACGGTGATGATGTTGTATCAGTAAATGATAATACCGACAGAATAACAAATGTTAAAAATTATTTGCTTCAGCAGAATTATCCAAATCCTTTTAATCCTGTAACTACTATAGAATTCACTGTACCTGAAGCTGGTATGGTTTCATTAAAAGTGTTTGATGTTCTGGGGAGAGAAATTGCCTCACTTATAAATGAGGAATTAAACAGCGGCAGCCACAAAGTAATCTTTAATGCTTCAAATATCCCCAGTGGAGTATACTTTTACAGACTGTCAGCAGGAACATTTTCTGTTGTTAGAAAGATGACTCTTTTAAAATAAAAATACATATTTGTCCTGATCTATTAATTAAAAAAACACAGGGCACCATAATGGTGTCCTTTATTATATCCGGATTTATTTATGATAGATGTTAATGAATTAAGAAGAATAACAAAAAAACTAATCTCATTTAAAACTGTAAGGCCTGATGGAATAACCTCAGCCAATAAGGCAGAAAATGATTTTATACGCGAAATTACAAAGACAATCAATTTTATAACGCGGGAGATATTTTCGCCGGTTATAATTGATATTGGCGAGGAGTATATAAAAGATATAACCTCTCCTGTTTTAATTGCAAAATTTTATGATACTATGGAACCCGCATTAATGATTATTGGCCATATAGATGTTGTGGATGGAGAAGAAAGCCAGTTTCAGCCTTATGAAAAAGAAGGTAAAATATACGGCCGCGGTGCTAAGGATATGAAAGCCGGAGTTGCAGCTATGATTGCAATTATGAATCACTATGCTTCATATAAAATTAAACCAAATATTGCGCTTGCTTTTGTAAGTGACGAAGAAACCGGCGGCTATAACGGTGCCAATATGATTGTTAATGAAATGAATTACCGGCCAAGAAGTGTTATATCACCTGACCCTGGCGAAAGGCACTGTATTATAAACCGCGAAAAAGGATTTGTCTGGTTTTCTTATCTTGTATATGGAAAAAACGGGCATCCTTCGCGTCCATGGCTCGGAGATAACGCAGTTGAAAAAGCACTTAAGATCTGGGAAAAAATAAGTGAAAAATATAACCTTGCACAATCAGAAGATGACTGGAAGCCAAGCTCTTCAATTACCGATATTAAAAAAGTTACAGTAAATGAAAACGGCACCATCTCTGCTGATAATTCAATTGCAATACCAGCCGCAGCATATTGTCGTGGAGACATACGATTCACTGAAAAAGAAAATCCTGTTAATATTATAAATAATATTCTGAGTATTGTATCTGAGTATGGTGAAAACAATTCAATGGAACTTCATAGTATTGGCCCGGTATGCTATACACCTTCTGACTCTGTCTTCATTCAAAGTTTTAAGAGAGCTGCAGACTGTGTTGAAGAACAGCCGCTGAGTATTTATTCCAGTGCAGGCGCAAGTGATCTGCGTTTCTTTTCAGAAAAGGGAATTCCCTGCCTGAATTATGCCCCGCATGGTGCAAACCATCATGCAGCCAATGAATATGTTGATATAAAATCAATAGAAACATTCTGCAAAGCAGTTATTAACTACATTGATAATAATCTATAAGTGAATTTATTATGCTGAAAAAGCTGATTCCTTTTCTGCTGCTGTGTCCTGTTTGTATGCCGCAGTCTGTAAAAATTCCGGAGATAGATTTTAACCCTGAAAAATATGTTTGCCATTATACCAAAGAGCCGCTGACAATTGATGGTTTAGCTGGCGAAAAGGACTGGGCGGATGTGGATTGGACTGAAGATTTTGTAAATATAAAAGGAAAGCAGGCAACAAAACCTCAGTTTAGTACAAGAGTTAAAATGTTGTGGGATTCCTGCTATTTTTATGTCTACGCTGAACTTGAAGAACCTGATGTGTGGGGTACTCTTACAACTCATGATGATACTATGTATTATAATAATAATTTTGAAGTTTTTATTGACCCGGATGGAGATACCCATAATTATTTTGAGCTTGAGATGAATGCACTTAATGCTGTCTGGGATTTGGTTATGATAAAACCATACCGGGATACAAAAATAGCTTCTTTGAGCGGCTGGGAAATGAAAGGGCTGAAAACCTGTGTAAAAGTAAATGGTACTTTAAACAAACCCGGTGACAGAGACAGCGGATGGAGTGTGGAAGCTGCATTTCCATGGAACAGCCTTAAAGAAATTACCTCTGCTTCAGTTCCTCCGTCCTGCGGTGACCAGTGGCGGGTAAATTTTGCCCGGGCTGAATGGAAAGTTAAAGTATCTGATAATACTTATGTTAAGGAAGTTGATCCTGTTACCGGTAAACAGTTAAAAAGTTTTAGTTCATGGTCGCCGCAGGGACTTGTTAATCTGCATTATCCTGAAATGTGGGGATATGTACAGTTTACAGAACCGGGCTGCGGGAAAGATAAGTTTACAGAGAATAAAGAAGAAAATGCAAAATGGTATCTCCGGCGGTTGTACTATTCCGAGAAAGCATTTTTCGATATAAATAAATGTTATACTGCAGATTTGCAGCTACTTGATTTTAAAGCAGAGAAAATTACAGGATATAAAATATCCCCGGTTTTTGAGACTGCCGGGGATATGTTTAAAATATCGCTGATTTCAGATAACGGGCTGCAAAAAGTAAGCATAAAGGATGACGGATTGATTTATATGGAAAATATAAATTAATAATTCTGCTTACCTTAACCTGTCTATGTATAATATTCCGCTAAGATGGTCTATCTCATGCTGGAATATTATAGCTGTAAAACCTTCAACCATTTCTGTGTTATGTGTATTATCCGGCCTGTCATAATCCAACAGGATAGTATAAGAACGTGTTCTGGTTGTATCCCTCATTCCCGGAATCGAGAGGCATCCTTCAACCCATGGCAGCTTTTGCTTACTGTACTGCAGAATTTTTGGATTTAAATAAACTTCAAACGGTTCTCCTGCCTTATCATAACGCTGAACCCAGATAATTTTTTTCAGGATTCCAACCTGTGGAGCAGCTATACCAACTCCCGGGTTTGAAGTATCATTTACAGTTGCATACAATCTGTCGATAAGGTTGTTTAATACAACATCATTTGTATCAGGAATAACATTTTCACTTTTTGATCTGAGTAAAAGCGAATCCGGCTTATTGTTTATTGTTACGACTTTCATAATTGAGCCTGTTTCACCGGTCATTACCAGGCTTCTTTGCATCTCTGTGAACTGCCCTGAGCTATTAACTCCGGACGAACCGGCACATCCTGCTATGAACAAAGCTGAAATTAAAAGGACATATATTTTTTTCATTAGTTTGCTTAATTGTTACAATAAATTCTAACTGCAAATTTAATAAACATGGAGCAGGAGAGAAAATAAAAAAAGCCCGCCAAAAACTGGCGGGCCGGAACAAGTAAGAGTAATTATCGGGTTCTAATTACTTAACTAACATCATTTTCTTTGCAATGTTTACATTGTTGCCGCTTAACCTGTAAACATATACGCCGCCTGCTATATTAGCTGCGTTAAATGTTACTTTATAATTACCTTCATTCATTTCCTGGTCAATAAGAGTAGCTACTTCCTGTCCAAGTATATCATATACTTTAAGGGTGTATCTTCCTGATGCCGGAACTGAGAATCCGATTATTGTTGAGGGGTTAAACGGATTCGGGTAATTCTGTGCAAGATTGAATTCTTTTGGTGCTGATGCTTCATCATTAACAGATGTAGTGTTTTCAACACTGTTCATTTTATAAACTGTACCTGATTTTGTACCGGCATATACTTCGCTTGTGCTCTTGTTAACCATTAAAGAACTTATATTGAAGCCCTTCATGCCAAGTGCTGACCAGGTGCTGCCATTATCAGATGAAACAAAGATACCGTTAGTTAATGAGCTGACGAATACCCTGTCAGAAGCATCTGTCATTATATTGTATATATAAGGTACTGATAATGTATTTACTTTTGTAAATGAAGCGCCGTCATTTGATTTATATAAACCATCGCCATAGGTTCCTGCATATAAGCATGAAGATGTTGAACCCATTGACCAGATAACCTGGTTGCCGCATCCTGCTTTTGTCCAGCCTGAACCGTTTGATTTGAATAATCCGCCGCCAACTGTGCCGGCATATATTGTCCCGTTATGAACTGTTAAAGACTGAATTGTTAATGCCCAGTCAAGTCCGTCATTTGCTTCTGTCCAGTCAGCACCTTTATTGGATGATTTATAGATACCGCAGCCCCATGTACCTGCGTAAATGTCATTGCCTTTTGTAACAAGTGAATGAACGTCTTTACCGCAGAGTGAAGTTGTTTTCCATGATGAACCGTCAAATGCGTAAACACCATTTTCTGTACCGGCATATAAGCAGTTGTCTTTCTTTACGAGAGACCATATAAAGCTTACGCCCATTCCATTATTTATTAAAGTCCATGTTGTACCGTTATCATCAGATTTGTATATTTTTCCGCCCATTGTGCCTGCATAAATAACTGCTCCATCATAAAGCATTGCATATACAATCTGCCCGTCATCAAATGAACATACATTCTTCCAGGTCCCAGTTGTATCAGATGATGAACTGCCGCTGCCTGAAGATGAACTTGTAGTGTCACTGCTGCTGGCTGTGCTGCCGATAGTTATTGTTGCAGATGACGCATTGTTTGTATTAACTTCATCAGTTGTTGTTGAAGTAACAGAAGCTATATTTGTAATAACTCTGTCAACCGGGATATTACCTTTGAACATACTAAGGTTAAACTGTCCGCCTCCGGTCATTGATTTGGCAATTACCTGTCCGTTTATCACGCCTGAAGAGAAATTAAGTGAAGCAAACGGGGCAAGTATTGTTCCTCTTATATCAATACCTGAAATTGTTAAGCTTATAGCCTGCGGGAAGTTGAATAAAACGTTACTGATTGCAGTCCCGTTTACTACAAGTCCGCCGCTCCATGATACGTTTGTACCATCAATGTTTACAAGCACTACAGAGCCGTTGGGAACACTGATCTGGAAATCATTTGCACTATTTAAGTCGCTTCCTTTAACATTGAATACATTAAGGAATGGATCATTTCCGGTCAGTTTGAGCCCGCCCCATTCAAATGTCGTTGTACCGCTTACTGTATAATTGCTTAATGAAGCAGTTAAACCTTCAAGATAAACTTTTGCAGAAGCAAAATCTATCGGGCTGCCCTGTGAAAGTGTTCCGTCTATAGAAACAGATGTTTGCGGCAGATTGGTTGAGTTTCCGTAAACAACGTTACCATTATAAACTCTGCCGCTGGTGTAAGTAAGATTATTGCCAACAACAAGTACATCTTCATTTGCCGCAGTTAACTGGTCGCCAACACTGTAATTGGAAAGATTAGCATCGTTACCAACTGCTACTTTGCCCTGCGTATCGCATGAAGGCTGATTCAAGTCGCCAAATATAAACAGGTTGTAACCCTGTGCTATGCCAAGGTCAAATGAGGTACTGTTAAGGCTTGAGCAGTCAACCTTTGCTGTAATTGTAAGTGTAGCTTCATCGTTATCTGCAAGTGATCCGATATTCCAGACACCTGTAGTATTGTCATATGTTCCAACAGTAGCACTGCTTGAAACATAGACTAACCCTGCTGGCAGAACGTCACCTGAAACAACATTTGTTGCTGCATTCGGGCCAAGATTTGTAACTTTTATTGTGTATACAACATTATCGCCGCAGTTTGGATTAGGGTTGTTTGATGATTTTTCAATCTTAAGGTCAGCCTTCTGTATAACCTGTTCAGCATATAAACCGGCATCCCATGTTAAGTCGGTTTCACCGGCTGTTAAATCAACGCAAATTGTTTTACCTGTTGCATCATCAACATCAGAATCAGTATTGTCACTGTTGCCTGAATTGGCATCTTTTGTTGTAAATACATAACCGTTTGGTTTTGTAAATTCCACGTAATAGCTGCCTGGAGCCAGGTTGGTAAATAAATAATTACCATTGGCATCAGTTGTTGTTGAAGCGCTAAGTGCACCTGCACAGGTGTATAACTTTACGGTTATATTACTGAATCCGTTTTCACCGTTATCCTGTATACCATTTTTATTTGTATCCAGCCATACTTTATCACCTAAGGAAGCGCTGCAGTTAACTGTTACTGTAACAGTATCATAATCTGTTATATTATCAAGACTTTGAGCTGAAGAGGTACCATAATTCAAAACCGGATGCCCTTCTGCATATACGATATTCACCAGGCTTCCACAATCGCTATCTTTTACTTTATATGTCCTTGTAAAAGTTGAACTGGTTCCGGGCTGCTGAACAAAATTTGTATCAAGGCTTACCAGCGGGTCTTTAACATCAACTCCACCATGCAATACCACATCACCGCCATTATCAAGAGTAAAGGTATAGGTTATATTTTCGCCGGGCTTTACTGTTGCTTTGTCGGCTGTTTTAGTGATTTTAACATTTGTTTTAAAGTAGCCAAAATTTACAGAAAGATTATCATTGCAATTAAGAGTTATACTCTGTGTTTTGTTTCCACGGGTATACCATTTGGTACTGCTCGTATTATAAAAAACTCCACCGGCAGCAAAATTAGATGATGCAATCTGAACTTTATATGTTCCGTTAACAATATTTGTAAAGCTATAGCTTCCGTCAGCAGCTGTAACAGAAGTAGCTATGGTTGATGAACCCTGGAGCAGTTCAACAGTTACGTTGGCAATTCCATTTTCTCCTGAGTCTTTTGTTCCGTTTACATTTGAATCATGATAAACATAACTTCCAATGGTATTGTAGCATGTACTGCTTGCGCCGGGTGCGTTCCCGTTCCATCCCGGAAGGTGGATTTCTGCACTTGTATTTAAATACTCAACTACCACGTTTCCATCAACATTTGAATTTGTGTTTAATTTTGCGGTGGGGGCTATAAGTGCGCCATCAAAACCGGCATTAAAATTTAAGTTGCCCATATCTCCGCCGTTGGCGTCAGTATAAAAATTCCATATTACTCTTGATCTCCAGGTATTACTGTTAAGCTGGCCAACCATATTGCCGTATGACCAGTTTACATTTCCATCAATTGATTTTACATTAATAATTACTGTCTCAGTTGATGAACTTGGATTTAATTCTATTTGCTGAACTCTTGAATTTTCAAAAGTCTCTGTATCTGTAACAGAAAAAACTGCAACTGACTGTCCACTGGCACAGTCAAATCTAAGTGGCCCGGGCTGTGAAGAAGGAGTAGAAACTGTGCTGTTTGCAGTTAGTGTTTTCCAGTAATCCGAAGCACTTTTAATATCGCTGATTGGAGAATTGTTTGAAGGCCATGAACTTGAAGCTGCTAAAGTACCTCCGTTTTGCATAAACTGAAACCAGTTTGTGCTGCTTACCGATGTTGCAACCGCAGCGCTTCCGTAAAAAACTTTTATATTTGCTTGTCCATTTGTTGTTACGCTTCCACCCACTGCATAAACTATATCGCTTGTGGAGTTGTCTGTTAACCTAAAACCAAATTGATGTGAATTGGAGACGTTGTAGTTTCCGCCGATAAATATACGGCCTTCTATTTCTCCAATATTGGTAACATCTTTTACTATTATTGCATTCCATCTGCTTAGTATTGTATTAGCATCTGCAGCGTTAACAGTGCCGTATGATAATGGAGTTAACCACACCATCATCATTATTGTAAGCATTACGGTAATACTTTTTTTCATTAAAATTGCCCTCAGTGTTAATAATTTTTTATTTATCGGGATTTACAACTAATGGGGGCATTACTGCAAAGGGCATACCAATCTAAAAACTGCGAAAAACAGCAGAATTATGGTCTTTTTAGGAAGGCAAAATGATTAAAACATCTCACATTGAAACTGTGTCCATTATGAGACATTGGGTTGTTTTTTCATAAGTAATTGTTTTTTAAGAAGTTTCCCTGTGTTAAAAAGAAAGGGAATAGAAGCAATTAATAATAGGGAGAATATTATAGCAATGAACAAGAACCCGGGAAACTTTATGAAGCCATTTGTATACCCATAATACAGTACATAAATTGTTACAGGGGCTAAGAATGTAAGCCCTGTTAAAAGTCCGGGGCAATACTTTTTAAGGGCAATTGTTGCAGAAATGTGGGGGAAGAAAACATTCAGCAGCATTGCCAGGTTGAAGGCAAAATATAAATTGCAAAAAAAGCTTTCTTTCCCATTTAGAAAGAATAACTCTGTAATTATTGCAGATAAAATAGTTAAAATAATTACTGCAAATATGAACTCAAAAGAATTAACCGGCCGGGCAAATCTTCCTGCTGTTTTTGAAAATGAAGGCATCCATATTGCTTCCTCAATATTATGAAGTGCAAATGCAACCGGGAAAAGCCAGAAAAACCAAAATTCTGAGACTGCCATTTCTCTCTAAAATATTTGTTATTAATAATAGTTATAAGTTAAAAATAAGCAGGTAATACTTTTTAAGGAAGATAATAATTCCGGATTTATATGTTCTATAAGTTTATAACTGGTATTAGCTTAAAATAATACCGTTTTTTATCCGGCTTGCGTGAATATTAAATATGCAACTCTTATATTTCAACAGTGTTTTGTTAAAGGTATTACTCATCCCGGAAAAATGCAGTAACACTTTTATTAACAAAAAGGAAACACTAATGAGATACATTAAAGCTTCGGTACTCATATTATTGTTCTTACTAATTATAAGCAGTAATTCATTTTCGCAGAAGAAATTTACTTCAGAAGGTAAAAGTATTACTGTTTATACCACAGCAGATAGTGCAAATCTAAGGCTTACCAAAACAGGGGATGTTCAGTTTTCTGCCGCACGGCAGCCTCTGGAAACAGAAGTGCTGGTATTTGTAAATCCTGATAAGAAATTTCAGGAGTTTATAGGTGTTGGCGGCGCTGCTACTGACGCAGCAGCCGAAGTATTTGCAAAACTCTCCCCTGAAAAGCAGGAAGAATTCTTAACTGCATATTTTGACAAAGAAAAAGGCATAGGCTATTCTATACTCCGTACTAATATTCATAGCTGTGACTTCAGCAGCGGCAGTTATACTTATATTCAGGAAGGGGATAAAGACCTAAAAACTTTTAGTATAGATCATGACAGGCAATTTAAACTTCCTTTTATAAAAAAGGCTATTGCAAAAGCCGGGGGAAAAATGATGTTTTTTGCTAGCCCCTGGAGTCCGCCTGCATTTATGAAGAGCAACAACAATATGCTTAAAGGCGGTAAACTTCTCCCTGAATATTTCCAGTCATGGGCTAATTACTTTACAAAGTTTATTAAAGCTTATGAAGCTGAAGGTATAAATGTTTGGGGTATTACAGTACAGAATGAACCTATGGCTACTCAAACCTGGGAATCATGTATATATACTGCAGAAGAAGAAAGAGATTTCCTGAAAAATTACCTCGGGCCAACTATGGCAAAATCAGGCTTTGGCGATAAAAAAATTGTTGTATGGGATCATAACCGCGATCTTATAAATCACAGGGCTAATGTTATTCTTTCTGACCCTAAAGCTGCCAAATATGTATGGGGTGTTGGTTTCCATTGGTATGAAACATGGACCGGTGGACAGCCCATGTTTGAAAATGTTGGCAGTATTAAAAAAAGTTTCCCGGATAAAAATCTCCTCTTTACAGAAGGGTGCGTTGAAAAGTTTGATGCTTCCAGGTATCAGTATTGGCCAAATGCTGAACGTTATGGCAGAAGTATAATTAATGATTTTAACAATGGTACCTCAGGCTGGACTGACTGGAATTTGCTGCTTGATGAAAACGGCGGCCCTAATCATGCTAATAATTTCTGTTTTGCTCCTGTTCATGCTGATACTAAAACCGGTGATTTAATATTTACACCTTCTTTTTATTATCTTGGCCATTTCTCTAAATTTATAAGGCCGGGAGCTAAAATGATTGCGACCTCTGCAAGCAGAAGCCAGTTATTAAGCACTTCTTTTATAAATAAAGATGGCAAAATTGCTACTGTTGTAATGAACCAGGGAGATTCTTCTGTTACTTACAGTATATATGCCGGCAACGGTGCTGCACAAATATTTATACCTGCGCACGCAATTCAGACTCTCGTTTATTAATATTCTTCTTTTACCGGAATCTGCAGCTTATGCTGCAGGTTCCGCAGCATTCGCTATATTATTCTTTTATCCACTGCACATTATTTATATAAACATTAAGTTTGTATAAAACTTTACTGGTTATTATGAAACTATTTGATTTTTCTTCCGGCCTTTATACTGATATGTATGAACTCTCAATGCTGCAGTCTTATTTCCTTGATGGCAAACATACTCAGCCTGCTTCCTTTGATTACTTCTTCAGAACAAATCCATATAACGGTGGTTACGTAGTCTATGCAGGACTTGGTGAACTGCTTGAAATTCTTTCGGATTTTCATTTTTCTGATGAGGATATTGATTATCTGCATTCACTAAAAATGAATGACACTTTTCTGGATTATCTTAAATCATTTTCTTTTAAAGGGACAATCCGTTCTGTTGAAGAAGGCTCAATAATATTTCCTTATGAACCTGTGGTTGTTACGGAGGGTACTCTTGCAGAAGTACAGGTTATAGAAACTCTGCTTCTTAACATTCTTAATTTCAGTTCACTTATTGCAACAAAAGCTTCAAGGATGAGACTTGTTGCAGGCAGCAGGGTTTTAAGCGAATTCGGTTTAAGGCGGGCGCAGGGGTTTGGCGGAATGCAGGCTGCACGTGCCGCAGTTATTGGAGGCTTTAACTCAACATCCAACGTACTGGCTGCAAAACATTATAATCTTATTCCCCAGGGAACAATGGCGCATTCATTTATTCAAAGTTTTGATGATGAACTTGCCGCCTTTCGTAAATATGCTGAATTAAATCCTGAGAACTGCATATTACTTGTTGATACTTATGATACTATAAATTCCGGCATGCCAAACGCAGTAATTGTTGCCAAAGAACTTGAACAAAAAGGTTACAGATTGAACGGAATAAGGCTTGACAGCGGAGACCTTGCTTATCTTTCTATACAGGCGCGGAAAATACTTGATGATAATAACCTGGAATACGTTAAAATTGTCCTTTCTAACCAGATTGATGAAATTGTGATTAAAAGCCTCCTGGAACAGAAAGCCCCGGTTGATATATTTGGTATTGGTACCAATCTTGTTACCGGTCATCCGGATTCCGCTCTTGATGGAGTATATAAGTTATCGATGTATAATAATATTCCCCGCATTAAAATTTCGGATAACATTAAAAAACTTTCGCTGCCGGGAGTAAAAAGAGTAATACGGTTTACAGATAATAAAGGATTTTACAGGGCAGATGCAGTAGCTCTTAAAGATGAGCCCGTTCCGGAAATGATGTATCATCCATTCGAAAAAGAAAAGCATATTGAGTTAGATGGATTTGAGAGTTGTGAAATTACAAAACATTTTATGATAAATGGTGAGTTAAAAATAAAAGGTGAACCAGTTGATGTAATCAGGGAAAGAGTGCTGGAAAATTTATCTCATCTTCCTGCAGAACACAAAAGGTTTGAATTTCCGCATACCTATAAAGTTGGATTAAGCCAAAAATTAATGAAATTGCGGGAAAATCTCAGGAGCAGATAATTTAAAATTTTTAAACCTGATGGATTGAATGATTTTTAATCCAGACTCTTATTTATGCCATTATATTAGCTTCAGCATAAATATCTGGTTCTATATGCGGGTTATATGTTTTAAGAAAATATAAATCCGTTCTGTCCAGAAGTTTTTCTTCTTTCAAGCCTGTCCGGTTAAGTAAGATAAGGCTGCCCAGCCCGGCTTCAGGATAAATCCTTGCTTCAGAATAATAACCTTCTCCGGTTCCTGCGTATGAGAAATAATCAAAGTCCCGCAGTTTTCCTTTAATCCAGCCAATATTTCCATAAGTGTTCTTTTTGCTGTTTAACCGGCTGCTTTCAAGGAAGAGTGATTTATAATTACCCGGGATAAGTTTGCTGTCCTTTTTAATAAATTCTTTCAGATAAGCTGCGAGGCCGTGAGCAGTAGCGGCAAGACTGTTAACAGAAGGATTGTTGGTATAATAAATATCAATTGGTTTCCAGTAGCTTTTTAACTCTCCACGGGTTCTTTCTTTATCAAACAGGTAATCAGGCGAAAGAGTTGACAGGCTAAATGTTTTCTGATAACCGGTTGCAGCAGGCAGAGTATTAGTGTGGGGAAATAAAATTCCGTATGGCTGCAGCTTTTGAAGAATATTTTTTGAAATGTATTCTTCGTAACTATAAAAGGATACTCTCTCAATAAGCTTCCCGAGTAGTAAATACCCGGTATTTGAGCGGCAGTATTTCTTTTCACGCTTTGGTACCCTGGCAGGAATTTCGTTTATTATTTCGCTGCAAAAATTCTTTTCGTCAAATAATCGGTGTATTTCTGCTGAATGATACCAATCTATTCCTTCAGGATCTTTTATGCCAGAAGAATGGGCTAATAAATCATATATGGTAATATGATTATCAAATGAAAAATCCGGGAAATATTTTATTATCGGCTCATTCAACTGTAATTTATCATCAGCAGCCAGTTGTAATACTGCCAGTGCAGTGAATGTTTCAGATAATGAATGCAGGTTATATGATGTATTGTTATCTGCTTTTTGAATCCCGGTTTTTGCATAACCACTTACATGATAATAAATGATGCTGTCTTTGTTAAATATCATATACTGCACTGAAGGTGCATTTATAGTATTAAAAAGCTTATCAAGCATAGACACATCCGCTATTTATTCTTACATACAGCAATTAAATTGCTTCATCAAAACAGGATATCAATAATATCAGGAATGAATTTATCCATATTTGGCAGGATGGTCAAATTAAGTTTATGTTAAGTCACAGGTTAAAATAAACTGTAAGAAATTACCTCTGCGACAGAGCTGCAGCTTCGGTATTGCTGGTTATACAAACATCCATGTCACGTATTAAACCGTCTTCAATATTATATATCCAGCCATGAATGGAAAGTTCCTGTCCTGATTTCCATGCATTTTGAACAATAGTGGTACGACAAACATTTTTAACCTGTTCAATAACGTTTAGTTCGCACATCCTGTTAAGTTTTTCTTTCTCAACTGTTATGTTATCAATTTCTTCTTGATAGTGCCGGTAAACATCTTTAATATTTTGCAGCCAGTTATCAATAAGCCCGTGGTCCTTGTTTTCAAGGGCAGCCGCAACACCGCCGCATCCATAATGGCCGCTGACAATAATATGCTTTACTTTTAATACTTCAACTGCATAATGAATAACGGAAAGGCAGTTTAAATCTGTATGTACAACAACATTTGCTATATTTCTGTGCACAAATATTTCACCCGGGGGCAGGTCAACAATCTGGTTTGCCGGAACACGGCTGTCCGAACAGCCTATCCATAAATACTGTGGGCTTTGCTGTTTTGCCAGCTTTGAAAAAAAATCCGGCTCGTTATCTTTAACTTTTTCAGCCCATTTTTTATTTTGTTCAAACAGGTGTTTTAGTACTCTCATAATAATTTATTCTCTGAAGTAGTGTGCAATGGATTTTTAATTATTTCCGGAATTAATATGAATATAAAATTAAGCCAGAACTTAAGCCGGATTGAATACTAAAATATAAATAAGTTTAAAATAAAAATCCCGGGTGGGAGCCCGGGATAACTTCGTAACTAAGTCTAAAAAATATTAACTGTCTACATGCAGCAATGGAATATTAAAATATGCTTTTGAAGTTAAAAGCGAACCGATAACTTACTTTTCGCGCATAACCATTGCTGTTCCTTACCTCCGCCAATGTATTAGCAAGGTGTATCAATTCATTGTCTAAGAAGAAACCCAGAATGCTGTTTACTGAAATGAGCATTCTGCCGGCAGAAGATAAACTTAACAGAGTCGATAAATCAAGGTACTTAATATTAAATGTAGATTCATCAAGTAACAAATTCCGAACATTAAACTTATAGCCATCACTCGTTCTTGTTTTATAATCAACCAATTCGCGACTGCTTACAATACTACTGTTTGACTTTCCGGTTCTTATTACTTCAGGGAGATTAAAAACCCTGCTTGGTGTAACACCCGGAAACCCACCTGCGGTACCAAGCCAGTAATAAGGCCATGCATAAGCATCTGACGTTTCGTATTCATCTCTTATCCTTTCAAGTGGAAGGCTATTTCTTACACTGTTAGTCGTTAACTTTGTCTCAATCATACGTGTACCAGGGTAGATATTCGATATATGTTCAGGTTCCAGCAGAAATAGCTTTTTATTTAATGCAGTCTCGGTATTAACAACTATATACTTAGTGTTTAAAGTTTTTGCATCGTACAGTATTTCATATATACTTCCGGCTATTCCATCACTGGCTTCAACCTTGTAACCATGAACATTTTTTAATCTTAGCATATCTTCACCTATTATTCTTCTTCCATCAAATTGACACTTAATATGTATCAATTAGAATGCCAGATGGGCTGGCAATATGCTAACTTCTTTATTTACAGTAGGTTAAGGCCATAGGGGCATGCGCTGGTATCCTCTGAAAAGGTGCCACAAGATGCGGGTTTTACATAAAAAAACTCCCCTAAATTATTACATAATAATAACTTAGGGGAGTTTACGGTAAAATGGCAAATGGAACTTTTGTGGCACCTTTAAAAACCAGGAGTTTTGAAAAACCTTGTTTAATTATTTAGTTGTAATTTGCTCAAGATGATGTTTCATGTGCCTGATATAGTCTTCCGCTATCCATTGCAGCGTAAATGATTCTGGTTTACCAACATTGCACAAATTATTATACTTTTCAGCAGGTATATTTTCCAGAATAAAAGCAAGGTGTCTGTTGTATTGCAGCCACAGGCCTAACAGTATTTCAACAGGTTCTTTTTTGCTGTTCTGTACAGCAGCCCAGTTGTTCTGGTCATATCTGATTAATGGATTATCTTCAAACTGCATTCGTACAAATCTTTGATGATTGTTGGCTGCAGAATCTATCAGGTGGCCAAGTATTTGTTTCCTTGTCCATTTCTCCGGGGCAGAACTTATTTCCCATTGTTCTGCGGGCATTGCTTTCATAACAGGAAAAAAAACATCTATTGTCTTTTGCAGGTCTGATACAACATTTTGCATAGTATTATCCATTTATTATTATATGATAATAATATTAAAGTTCTATCATAACCCCAAGTGAAAAAGAGAGGCTGCTAAAGGCATAACTCATATTTAACATTTTATTAGTGCCATCCTCAGAATCTTCACCATAGCTTTTCTTATCAGCAAATTTCCATACCATATTATTTTTATCGCTTTCACTGAACTGTGATACATTATTAATTTTAACATCCTTTATTCTAAATTCTTTTGGCGAATAAGATAAATTTCTGCTGCTGATCTCAAAAACAAGGTTATACCTGTCATATATGTTATACGTTATCCCAAAAGAGGAGCTTATTCCCACAGCAATATTGCCTGTATATTCCTCTTCAGCTTTGTCACTAACTCGTGTTTGATTGGATGTATAGTTATAAGAACCATTCCAGTCAAGATTTACTTTAGGGAAAGCAAATATTACTCCAAATTTTGCAAATGGTTTAACACCGCAAAAATCAGTTGTTACAAATACTGAGGGTGTTATGCTGTATGAATGTGCCTTGTACTTTAAATTATATAACTCAGCTCCATTATCGGTTATGTTATTTGAATAAATTTCAACAGGAGAACTCTTTAAATAACCAAATTCAAGTTCGGCACCAAAGTTGGGAGTGATTTTATAACCTGTTGAAATGTTTAAATTTAATCCTTCACCAAATGAATATGGTACTGATTCTTCGGTTGTGATTTTTCGTGCAGTTGTATTAATATCTTCCTTTGAGTTAAAATAATCAATAGAGGTTTTTATACCATAACCTCCGTAGCTTTTATATAAAAACTTTATGGGAACAAATTAATTGTTAATAAAAGGAAAAGAACTGTTGATGAAATAATTTTCATAAGGGCCCCCGATAATGATATAGGTATATGTGAGAATCTTTGTTAGTTCAGATTCCCATGATTATTATCGGGTTTTAGAACAAATAATTAAGCTTTAATGCGGTATATGAACGATTGACTAAAAGAAACTATCTGTGAGGAATATTCCCCCATGCAATTAAAGTACCGATAATATATATAACTCCAAACAGTAATGATACTATTGAAGATATTATTGCCTGTACAGGAATGTTACCACCCAGGTTAATTACTTCTGCATTGGCAAGCAGTTCAGGAAACAGGGCGAAGCCTCTTAATAAGAAAATACTGCTGATCATTATTAGTATTGGTTTAATGGCTTTAAGAGGTTTTATCATACTGGCTGCAGAAAATGCATAAAGTGCAAAAAGGAAAAACATTACAGCAACAGAGTAACCAGATGTATAAAGGAGCCAGAGCCTTTTTGTTACTTCTTCCCCGGCGCCAAAATAAAGTGCCCAGGAAGGTACCGTTGTTATTACAGCCTGAAATATTGCAAGGGCAACTGTCAGGTACCCGGCAATTTTTAAGAGCCCTGTCCTGTTATATTGATTGACATTCATTTTATTTGATATAATTATTTAATTAATAAATATCTTGGAGTTTTGTTCCTGTATATTTCCCATTCATTAGAAAATGAAGACTCAAGGAATTTTTCTTCCCTAAGTATAATAAAATGATGAATAATAACAGCAAGTAAAAGAAGAATAAAATTAATATAATTAATTGTAAGTATAAAAGAACCAATACACAAAAGATGGCTTCCTGTATATATAGGGTTGCGGGTTAAGCTAAATACTCCGGCTGTTTTCAATGTCGTTTTTTCATCCGGCAGGCCAATTGATACTGTTTTTCCAAGCCCGGTAATTCCAAACACCATCAGAATAATTCCGGCGGCTCCTAATAAAAATGCCAGAATGCAGAAGTATATATTACTGTTCATTGTAATAACACCGATAACACTTAAAAAAAAGTAAACCCAGCATGCCAGAAGTGATAATTTGCTTAAAATTAAAACTGGTGCAGCAATTGTGCTTTTTCCATAAGATGCCATATTCAATCCTGTTTTATTTAATAACCAATATAAAAATACAATGTGTTTTCATATACTGACAGTTAATTGGTGCAGCAGGTAATGTATTGTTATAAAAGGATGAAATAAATGTGTGGGTCGGCAATAATTGGGGTAACAGAGCTGAATCCGGCAGAACAAAATGCCCTGCCGGACAAAGAATAACTATTTTAAAAGCATCAGTTTTTTTATCTCGGTATAAGAGCCAGCCTGCAGTTTGTATATATACATTCCACTGCTTAAACCCATAGAGCTTGCATCAAACTTTACTGTATAAGTACCGGTTGACTGTTCTTTGTTTACCAATACAGCAATTTCACTTCCAAGTATATCATAAATTGCAAGCTTAACATCTCCTGCTTCAGGAATACTGTACTCTATTGTTGTAACAGGATTAAATGGGTTGGGAAAGTTTTGTTTAAGGCTGTATGATGACGGTACTGACTTATCGTCATTAACAGAGGTTATAACACTAACCATAAACCAGTTCAGGTTGAAACCTCCTATGGTTGCAGCAACGCGCAGAGTTTTTTGCCCGGCAGTAAGATTGCATGTGTTTGAAACAGTCTGCCAGTTTTGCCATCCGCCTGTAACCGGCAGTGTAAATGAAGAAACAGTTGTTCCATCAAGTTTAAGTGTAATTTTCCCTGCTGTTGACTGGCTTGCTACACGGAACTTAAATTCATAACTGCCGTCAGAAGGAACATTGACGAGGTAATCCATCCAGTCGCCGGTATCTATATAGCCAACATTCAGTCCACCGCCTGTATCAGAGGTGTTTTCAGTCTGCACACCAGCCATATTACTGTAATCTTCTGCTTCTATTTTACCAGGTATGGTTAAGTAGTTGTAATCATTAGAAAGATTATATACTTCATTATATGAAAACTCATTTAATATTCCTCCATCAGCAGACTTTATAGCTGAGCCGCTGTAACTAATCCGGACTGCATCTCCTTTATCAACAGCGGTTTCAGGAGTAAGTACAAGTATTGTGTTATCGCTGCTCTTCAATGCTGCACCTGTTAGGTTAACAGGCATAGAGTTAACATAAACTACAAAACCATCAGTTGAAACGCTGGAGGCATCTATTGTCTTGTTAAATGATACTTCAACTGCAGTACCATCGGAAGTAGTTGATGCAGCATAAAATTCCGGTGAAGAACCTGCCGCTGAGTTGGCCAGGCTGGTAATTCCGTAGCCATAATCAAAAAGGGGATTATAATTAGTGTCACCAAAGTTTACAGGAATCTGTGACATGCTGTTTGGCCAGCTGTTAGAAAGAAGGCCTTTAGGCTGGTAGTCACCAAACAGTACATCAGATATACCTTTGCCTTCTGTGCCGGGAAGCCATGCGGCAATTACAGCGTCGCAGAAGGGTAGTATGGGGTTTAACAGCATAGGCCTGCCGGAGATTAGTACTACTATAACAGGGATGCCTGCTTTTTTAAGAGTTCTGACAAGTTCAATATCTTCTGTAGAAAGGTTCAGGTCATCCCTGTCTCCCTGTCCTTCTGCATAGGGAGTTTCACCGATAACAGCAACAGCCACATCAGCAGCAGGTGCACCTGTACCGTCTGCAGAGTACATTATCATACTTGTACCAACTGCTGATTCAATTGCATCCAGAACGCTTGTCCCCTTAGTTATATCACCGCTTGAGCCCTGCCAGCTAATTGTCCACCCGCCGCATTGATTGCCTATATCATCTGCATTTTTACCAGCAACCATAATTCTGTACCCGTCTTTGCTGAGCGGAAGTACATTGTCTTTCTTCTTTAGTAACACAAGAGATTCTCTAACACACTGCCGTGCAACCTCCCTGTGTGCATCTGAACCTATATCGTTGATATATGTTCTGTCAGCATAAGGATGTTCGAAAAGCCCATTTCTGAATTTGATCCTTAGTATGCGGCGGACAGCATCATCAACACGGGAGAGAGGCACCCTGCCGCTGTTTACAAGTGACTTTAGTGTAGTTGTAAATTCAACGTAGTTATTGGGAAGCATAACCATATCAACACCTGCATTTATGGAAGCTTCAACCTGATCACTGTATGAGCCGGAAAGCTGGTCAATAGCGGCATAATCTGATACTACAAAGCCATCGAAGCCAAGTTCAGTTTTTAATACATCGGTCAGCAGGTATTTATTGCCGTGCATTTTAACCCCATTCCATGAGCTGTAAGATGCCATAACAGTACCGACTTTTGCTTTAATAGCCTCTATATATGCAGGAAGGTGTATACTGCGCAATGTGGCTTCATCTATTACTGTATTGCCCTGGTCATCTCCATCCTTTGTGCCGCCATCTCCCATGTAGTGTTTTGCGCAGGCTACAATGCTGGATTTGCCCATAAGACTGTCCCCCTGGTACCCAAGCACTGCGGCTTTGCCAAGCTCAGTTACAAGTTCAGGAGTTTCGCCAAATGCCTCGTAAGTTCTGCCCCAGCGTTCATTACGAGCGACAGCAATACAAGGGGCAAAATCCCAGTTAAGCCCGGTTCCCATAATTTCGAGAGCGGTTATATGGGCTGCTGCTTTAACAAGTTCAGGGTTACGGGTACAGCCAAGGCCAATGTTGTGAGGGAATATGGTAGCATCTTTAACATTATTATGGCCATGAACCGCATCAATGCCATAGATAAGAGGAATACCCAGTCTTGTATTCATTGCCTGTTTTTGGTATAAATCAAACATATCTGCCCAGCCTTTGCCTGTGTTGCTTGCCGGTGCAGAACCGCCTCCGCTAAGGAGTGAACCAAGGAAATAGTTTTTAATTTCAGTTACATCGCTGAAAGCAGCCCTTTCTGCCTGAGCCATTTGTCCGACTTTTTCATCAAGAGTCATCCTGGCAAGAAGGTCTTCAATTCTGTCTTCGATTTTTGCTGTTGAATCCTTATAAACCTGTGCTTTTACAGGCATAATAATGCCAATAATCATAGATATAAGAAGAAACAGTGTTAAGTGGTTTATTGGTTGTTTAATTTTCATTAAATATCCCTGCTGTTAGAGAATTGTTAGTTTTTGTTAGCAGCTTCAGCTTTAAGCGGGATTGCTGCAAAGTGCAGCATTATATCCATGAAGCGAAAGAACAATACTATAAAACAGCAATTTTAAAGCCAGAAAAGGGGGGTACATGGTATGCAAAATGGTGTAAAAACAGGGTGAAATATACATGGAGTTAAGAAATATTATTAAGTTAATAATTAATGGGGTATCGTTTTAATAATGTATGCTGTGGATTAAAACCCGCCGTAAAATGAAGAGAAATACTATTATTGCCCAAAAGTGGGGAAACATTAATAGAAACAACATACCTTCAATATACGAACAGGCGGGTTGGTTATACCTGGTATTGAAAAAATATAAATTGAATGATATTGGGCTGAAAGAAACAGGCTCATATACTTTTGATATATATATAAATATTTTGTGGGCAAATAATGTAACTAATGCAGCAGCTATGCAGGACGTTTATTTGGGAGATATAATTTCTATTAATGTTTCACTTCTCCCAAGGGAAGGCATTTTTTGTTTTCACTCCACCGGGAGTGAGATATTAATAGCAGGTGTAACAAAAAATGTATTCGCACCCTGCCGGGGTGCTACATTATAAATAGTGTGACATTTTGTTATAGGTGAACGCAAATCTCCCCCGGCTGAAGCCGTACCCTCTTTGCTAAAGAGGGACTTTCTTAAAAGGCTGTAAGGAAAATATTAATAATTTTTTCCTCTTAATTCTTCTGTTTTTAATACTATAAGTGTATCCATGCGGAAATATTCTGAAGGCTTATCTTTAAGTTTAACTTTCCCCATATAGTTATATAAAGAATCAATAAAAGAGATAGTATTTTGAGGAGATTTACTATTTATAAAACAAAAATCCATTCTGATTTTGTTATCTTTTTTAAAGTATACAAAATATTCAGGACCATCATAAAATCCTTCAAAAGCATAAGATTTATTAAAAACTGATATTTTAAATTTTTTATGATTCATCTTATATATCTGGCTGTTAAAATATGTAATCATTGAATCCGGAAGCATTGTTTCATAATACCCCTCGGTTTCGGATAAGCAGTTTTTATAATACCCCTGCAGCTTCCCTTCTTTATTTACTTTTATAATTAATTTTGGTGAATAAGCAGAGTGAGATATTTTAATCGCCCTAAAGCAAAAAGGTATTTCTGTAGTTGTGTCAATGCTAGCAGCTTGATTTCGGCCTTGTATTGGAGGATTAAACCTAATTGTACCTCTAAATGGCGGGCCAACTACGTGTTTTGACAAATAAATTTCATCAACAATTAGTTGAGACCGTTTTGGTTTGCAGCCTGATAGTGTAAGAATAATTATTAATGAGAACAGAATAGATTTTATGGCTGTTTTCAAATCTATATTAATCCTTTTCTTATGGCTTTTGCCACTGCTTCTGACTGTGAATGAACATGCAGTTTTGAATATATGTTCCTGATGTGATGGCGTACTGTATCAATACTTATGTAAAGTGAGTCGGCAATTTCCTGGTAGCTTTTACCGGCAGATAAGGCTGACAGTACATCTTTTTCGCGGCTGCTTAAAATGGATTCTTTAGTTATATTTTTAATAAAATTATTATTATAAAATAATGTTGTAACTTTCCTGGCAATTCCAGAGCTCATTGGCGAGCCGCCTGCACATACATCTTTAATTGCTTCAATAAGCTGTGCGGGGGGAGTCTTTTTTACGAGATAACCGCATGCACCTGCACACAATGCATCAAAGATATGCTGGTTTTCTTCATATATTGTAAGCATTACAACATTAACTTCAGGATGCTTTTCTTTTATGATTTTAACACCTTCAATTCCGTTCATCCCGGGGAGGGCAATATCCATTAAAACTACATCAGCTCCCGGTAGTTTGTTATCACGAAATAATGATTCACAATCACCGTAAACGGCCGGGCATGAAAAGCCTTCTGTCCCGTTTATAAGAGCAGCAAGACTGCTGCTGATAATTTTATTATCTTCTACAATTAATACTGTTATCATAATTTAATTTCCAGTGAAACTGAAGTGCCTTCACCAGCGGCAGAAGTAATCTGAAATCTCCCTTTTAGTTCAGCAGCCCTTTCCCGCATATTTGTTACCCCGTTTCCTTTAATAACATCAGGGTTAAAACCTGTGCCGTTATCCTTTAAGGTAATTACAATGTATTTATCTTCTGCTTCAGCGGCAAGTGAAATATAATCAGCGCCGCTGTATTTTATGCTGTTATTTAATGCTTCTTTAAATATAAGATAAATATTCTGCCGTTCTTCCATGCCAAGTTTTAGATTCATAAATGCAGCCGGCAGATCAAAATTAAATTTTATTTCTTTTCCTGACAATACAGGCAGATATATTTCTTTCAGTCTTACTAAAAGTTCATACATGCTGCGCGGACGGGGATTAACAAGCCAAACTATATCACTCATATTATCAATAAGCTCACGGGAGCGCGATGAGATGTTCTGAAGCGGCTGGCTTTCAATGCCGGTGTTTTTAACATGTTCCATTTGAGAGATATCGGATAACAGGGCAATTTCAGTCAGCCCTGAGCCAATAGTATCGTGCAGGTCGGCTGATAATTTTGATTTAAGCTTTTCAACTTCAAGATAATTATGAATACGAAGATAAATAAAGTAAATTGTACCTCCTGCAATCAATAAAACTGCAAGTAAAATAAACCACCACGTTTTCCAGAAGGCAGGATAAATTGCAAAACCAACAGAGGCTGTGTTACTGCATAAGATGCCATTACTGTTTATGCCTTTGATATATAGTGTATACCTGCCCGGAGGAATATCTGTATATGAAATACTGTGTGTCCCGTCTACAGCATACCTCCAGGCTTTATCATACCCTGAAAGCTTATATAAATAAATATTCTTCAGCGGGTCAGAATAATCTGTAAGCGAAAAAGAAGCCTGTATAGAATTTTGGTATTCTGAAAGATTTATGGTATTTCCATTAACCGGAAATTCTTTATCTGATGCTTTAAATAATGTAATAAATACTGAATTATTATTCTGCCCTTTGCTTATAGATGCCGGACTAAAGAAATTATACCCGTTTATACCTCCAAAGAAAAACTTACCATCGGTGCTTTTTAAACAGGCTCCCGGATAAAATTTCATTCCCTGGAGATTGTTGTTGGTATTATAGGCAGTAAATGAATTATCTATCATATTAAACCTGGTGATACCAGAATTGGTCCCGAGCCACAAATTATTTCCATCTGCAAGTATTGAAACAATGATTTTGTTATTAAGCTGCGGCGGTAAATAATGTTTGATTATTTTATTGGTATTAATATTTAATTTATATATTCCTTTACCTGAAGTACCAAAGAGGATAAAATCTTTTTCTGCATAAACTGAAATTATGTCAGCTTTAATTCCTTTATCTTTAAGATTTATTGCATAGAAATCATCATTAACGTAATCGTAAGAGCACATAAAACCATTGCGTGTAATTACTTTTAAGTTTCCGCCAGAATCTGTAAACAAAAGCCTTATACTGTTTTCGGGCAAAGTACCCGGGTATAATTCACTTGATTTATAGTTGATAAATTCAACGCTGTTGTTTTTAATGTTTACCCTGTTCAGGCCTTCATTTGAAGTACCGACCCAGGTAGTTCCGTTTTTATCTTTAGTAATTGAAGTTATCCTGTTGCTGCTGATACCGGATTTGCTGCCCGTGTTATATTTAAAACGTGTAAATGATTTTGTTACAGGATTATACAGGTTAAGCCCGCTGTTTGCGGTACCAATCCATAACTGACCGCCTGTGCTATAGAAGAGTGATGATATATTATTACCGGATAAACTTTTATTGTTACCCGGTTCATTATTATAAGCTGCAATTACTTTTCCTGATTTATCAATCCGGCTCAACCCATGTAATGTTCCAATCCAAACTTCACCCGAATTGTTTTCAGCAAAAGCTGTGACGGTATTATCTGCAGGTTCTTCTGTATTTATACTGCCGGGAGTATCTTTGTAAAAGTAAGGCATCCCGGGATTTAGTTTATTTATACTGTACCCGTTAAGAGATGATGCCCATACAAGTCCCGATTTATCCACAAATACCCTGGAAATATTATTGTTATCAAGAGAGTTTTGGTTAAGAGGATCATGAGTATAAGATATAATACTTTTGCCGGCTGTATTGCAGGAGAATAAACCGCGTCCATATTCAGAAATCCAGATACTGCTGTCTTTACCTTTCTGAACAGAAGTAATAAATAGTATACTGTATGGTTGTTTTTTTAATGAGAGAAAATCAACTGGGACAAGCTTTGTAGAATCCGGGTTTGCATCAGGGAGACATGAAAACAAGCCAGCGCCATAAGAACCTATCCACAGTTTATTGTCATCAATAAGCAGGGAAGTGATTATATTCTTGTTGAAATCTATACTGCTGTTTAAAAAACAGGTGAACCGTACTCCTGTTTCCCAGCCATTCTTATATTTGCCGGTTAGTTTATTTACGCCGCCGCCATAAGTGCCTATCCATATATTACGGTTTTTATCTTCAGCAAGAGAGAGTATATAATCAGAAGAGAGTGAATTATCTCCTTTTGTATAGAAATAATGAATCGATCTTTTCTCGCCGGGGAAATACCTGAACAATCCGCTGCCAAATGTTCCTGCCCAGATATCTCCGGACCTGCTGCATAAGATCGAGGTTATGCTCCTGCTGCTGTATTGCGTATAAACAGGGGCTGCATCGAACGGAGGTTCATTCTGAGATGTAAATACAGGGTTATATTTAATTTCTACCGTGGTTATTTTCATTAACAACGGGGAGTATCTGCATAAATATCCTTCTGCTGTTCCAATCCATATATCACCATTTTTGTCTTCAGCTATTGCTGTGATGTTATTATCCGGGAGCGGGAGACTGTTTTGTTTATCAGGGGAAATCATTTTAAATGAATATCCATCATACCGTGCAAGTCCATCAGTTGTACCGAACCAGATGAAACCACGGCTGTCCTGCATTATGCAGTTAACTGAACTGCGGAAAAGTCCCTGTTCGATTGACAGATGTTCAACATAGGGGGCTGATATCTGCGCTGTAACAGCAGGAATAAGCAGCAGGCAAAGCAGGAAAGTTTTTATTTTCATAGGACTATTAATCTTAATATAATAAGAGATAATCAGTTGTATGAAGTTATAAAAAGTTAGGGTAATATTTAACATTGTTATTGTATAAAATTTATACCTGTTTAAAGCTTCTAAATGATGATGCCTGTAATGATTATAAGGTGTTAAAAGATGTCTGGCATTGCAAACAAGCCCGGGTATTCCGGATATATATAAGCATACATTTTACATCGTCACCGGGCAAAGCATTTATGGTGTTATCCTCTGTCATGAAATGGTTCATGACAGGCTGGTTTTGTTGTCTTAACCAGAAAGAATGTATATAGTATGTGTTATCATCAAAAGAAATGTTGAAATCCTCCGGAGTTCTTTAAACAATTGTGGAAGCATTTGCTACCCATATTTCAATCCTACCGGATTGAGGAATGAAGATACCCGCAATGGTTCATGACAATCTGGTTTTGTTGTTATGGCACAGTAAAAACAATAATTAACTAATGCAGTGCCCATGCAGGGTGCATGTTTGTTTGGAAGATACATCTTCTATTAATATCTCACTTCTCCGAAGTGAAGACATGTTTTATTTTCACGCCGCCGGGAGCGAGACATTAATAGCAGAGATACCCAAAAATATATCCATAACCTGCAGGGGCGCTACGTTATACATAATGTAACATTTTGTTATATGTAAACGCAAATCTCCCCCGGCTGAAGCCGTACCCTCTTTGCTAAAGAGGAACTTTTGTTTAAAGGGGACGCACAATGTGCGTCCTCTACATAAGACAATTGTTAGTTCTTTTATATCCTGCATAATAAAAAGCCGGTGAAAAACACCGGCTGTCTGTAGACGTAGTATCTTAAATGATATCTCCCCTGTGCCTACTGTAATTTAAATACTATTGGAATTGACATTTTTACTCTTACTGCTTTACCATTTTGCTTGCCGGGTATCCATTTGCCAAGCAGGCTTACTACTCTCAGTGCTTCTTCATCGCATCCGGCGCCAATGCCTTTTATTATTTCAGGATTTGAAACAGAACCATCCCTGTTTACAATAAAGCTTATATAAACCTTGCCTTCAATGCCTGCTTTACGGGCAAGTTCAGGGTATTTTATTTTTGCTGCGAAAAATTTTAACAGGGCATCTGTGCCTTCTGCATAAGCGGGCATTTCTTCTGCAAACATTATGGGCTGCTCAACTTCTTTTTCTTTCGGCGCTGTAACCGGCGGCAGTACCGGTTCAATATATGTTACGTCTGTTCCGCCTTCCTGTCCCTTCATGGTTTCTGTCCATGGAGTTGCTTCTTTCAGGTCTTCTATAGTAGGCAGCACTTCATTGAGAGCTTTTGAATCTTCAACTACTACAGGTGGTGTAAACTTTACTGTATTTTGAAGAGGAATAACTTTAGGGGTTTCCGGAATGACCGGGTTCTCGTCAACCTGTGCAGGAGGCAAATCAATTGTAATACCGCCCAATGGTTTTTTAGTTATTTCAATATTTATCGGCTCATGTTTTTGCGTAGAAACAATTCCTGTAATTATAAGTACTGATGCAACGCAGGCAATCATAAGATTACGTTTATAGTTTCTGCGAAGAACAAAAGCGCCATAATTTCTGTTCCTGCCTGAGAACAGAATTTCTTCAAACTGAAGTGTATAAGCTGTGCTGGTTTTCATTTTAACCTCCTGCCGTTCTTTATTTTATTTCCACTGCATAAATAAATAATAAGCAGGCGCCCCGAAATGGCATGGAAATGCGGTTTTTGTACTGATTTTATAAATATACCGCATGTTCATGCGGGGAAAAGGGGGCGCAAGAGAAGGATTAAAAATAATTTGTAAATTTACAGCCGTAAATTGAATTTATAATGACATTATATAAAGCAGAATCCGGAGACCAGATGCGGACTATAGCGCTCTTAACAATTTCCAACATTTTTATGACATTTGCCTGGTACGGCCACCTGAAATATAAAAACTTACCATTGTGGATAGTTATTCTTGTAAGCTGGGGAATAGCACTATTTGAGTACATCTTCCAGGTACCGGCAAACAGGCTGGGTTATGGACAGTTTAATGCTGCACAGCTTAAAACCATACAGGAAGTAATAACACTTATAGTTTTTTCTGTTTTTTCAGTACTGTACCTGAAGGAAGAGTTTAAGTGGAATTATGCAGTCGGTTTTGTACTTATTATAGGGGCGGTATTTTTTATATTTAAAAAGTGGTGAAAATACCCGTATAAAGTTTGTAGAAAAAAGAACAATTATTATATTTGTAGCTCAAAATTTATTTAGTTGAATTTTCCGGCAAAAACGGCAGATTTAGTAAGTTTTGAAAGATGGCAGAATGGTTTCCCGCTGAGCGGGATCTGAAGAGAACGCGGCAGTAAAGAAACCATTAAGGATGCCTGAAAAAATATACACGGAGAGTTGGCAGAGTGGTTGAATGCGGCGGTCTTGAAAACCGTTAAGGATGCAAGTCCTTCCGGGGTTCGAATCCCTGACTCTCCGCACTTAAGAAAAAGCTTGAATAACATTCAGGCTTTTTCCATTTTAAATAGTATGTACACAACATATATTCTAAAAAGCCTCAAAGAAGGAACGTATTATTATGATTCCACTTCTGATTTTGCTAAAAGATTAAAATATCATAACTCCGGAAAATCCAGATACACTAAAAGGAAAATGCCGTGGATTGTCTATTATAAAGAAGAATTTGAGACTAAGACAGAAGCAATACAAAGAGAAATGTTTTTAAAATCTATTGATGGATACAATTATTTAAGAGAGCATCAAATAATTTATGAAAGTTGGCAGAGTGATTTCCCGCTGAGCGGGATCTGAAGAGAATGCGGCGGTCTGGTTCCGCCTTTTTCGGGATCCCTTTGGGAAAAACCGTTTCACATAGTGTTCATAGGATGAAAGGATGCAAGTCCTTTTCCGGGGTTCGAATCCCTGTCTCTCCGCCCAGATTATTAAAGCCTTGAGTATGTTAAAATTAAGTATATTTCAAGGCTTTTTAATGTTAATAATAAATCATTGTTATAGATATATAGTTCAAATGTAAACTGAATTAAAGTGTTATTAATCCTTCTTTGTATATCAAATAAATTTTTATATATACAGATATATACTATTCTAAAAAAATAGAATTATTAGTATTATTAATTAAGCATTCTAAGGGGAAATGATAATCTTGTCTTTTTTTTACAAATCAATTCAGTTCAGATAATATTGGAGTAGTTTATGACAGCAAATTCCGGCTGCAAATATTTATTCATTTTTTTGGTTCTCTTTATCATTGTTAATAAGCCTTCATATTCTCAAAGTCCATACATGGAACTAAAATGGAAAAATGTAGGGTTTAACTATATTCCCGGGAAAGCCGCGTTAATTTGCAATGATATAAATAATGATGGCAGGAATGAGATATTGCTTGACTTTAATAATGGCAGATACTTCGGCGTAATGGAATATCTTGACAATGATTACCGCTTTAAATGGACAAGCCCTTTATACCAGGATGATAAAATTAATGCAATAAAAGTTTTTGATATAAATAAAGATTCCAACCTGGAAATTTATGTGCTTCATTATTCAGGCATTATTGATGTCTTCGATGCAAAATCTATGGAATTAAAGAGCACTTTAAACACAAAAATATCCGGGTCTTATGATTTTGAAATTGCAGATATTGATAATGACGGGTCAGCTGAGTTTATCATAGGCTGGGGTAATTATTATAGCGGTCTTTCTGTGTCTGTACTAAATAGTTCAACACTCGATACGGAGTGGAGTTTAACAAATATTTTCACAAGCGCTCCTGATATTGAAATCGGCGATGTTGATAATGATTCCAGGAATGAGATAGTATTTTCTAATGGATTAGTAATTGATGGTGTTAGTCATAATGCAGACTGGAACTACGTACAGGGATTCGGGAATAAAATTGAACTTGGCGATATTGATGGGGACAATGTAAAAGAAATTATTGGATTATCTGACTATTATAACATCAATACTTTTGATGCTATGAATAAATCAGCTTTGTGGTCTGTCAGGTCACCCGAGGATTTAAGTACATTATATGTAACTGATACGGGAAAAGATGGTTATGCTGATATTATTGTTGGGAATAATCAATGGGGGCAAATAAGTTGTTATGATTCTTTTACAAAAAGTTTAAAATGGGAAGTTAATAATCCCACTCACGGCAGCACTAATATTGTACTTGGTGATCCCGATAATGACGGGCATAATGAAGTTATCTGGTCTGCCGGAGAAAGCACTTCCGGCCCTGATTTTCTGCATATAGGAGATATTGAAAAGGAGAAGCTTGAGTGGACAAGTATAAATATGGACGGGCCTTTTTATGTGGGGGTTTCTGATTTAAATGAGGACGGTTTTAAAGAAATTATAGAAGCAAGTGCTACAACCAATAATCAGTATGATGCAGGTAAAATTTCTGTTTACAACTCCTCCTCTCATAAAATGGAATGGAATAGCGGTGATCTGGATCCGTATCATTGGCGTTTTTCATCATTAAAGGTTGCAAATATTGATAGCAGCAGGCAGAAAGAGATTATTATAACAGCAGGAAATACCCTTCTTATATTTGATTCGGAATCTCATAAATATACTCAAACAACAGTATCCGGTGATAACTGGTATTATTCAATTACTGCGATGGAATTATCAGACCTTGATAATGATGGAAATGTCGAAATAATATTAGGAGATGAATATGGCTATATTCATATAATGAATTCCGAAACTTTAGAGCAGAAAGGGCTTAGTGTCAGGGGGAACGGTTCTGTAGAAGAAATTATTCTTGATGATTTTGATTCGGATGGATCAAAAGAAATTTTAGCGCTGGACAGCTGGGGTTATATAACCATATATGACGGTTTGACATATGATATAGAATGGCAGAATAATCTGACAACAAAAGTTACTGCTGTTGATATTGCAGATATAAACGGAGACGGAGTAAAAGAATTATTAGCAGGAAATGAAAACGGGCAAATCCTTTCAATTGACATTTCAACCAAAGCAATAACTGATACATTGGAAAATATTGGTGAAAGTATTTCAAGCCTGAAAGTTGAAAATATTGATGCAGATTCATCTCCTGAAATTATTGCGGGGGCTGAGAGGCTTTATGTTTTTAATGCTTCTGATAAATCAAAAAAATATGAATCAGAATTGCTTGGGGGCTCTACAGGTTTTGGAAACAATTTAGTTATAACTGATGCAGAGAATGACCGTCACATGGATATTTTCGCAAGCAATAATTCGGGAGTTTTTCATTTCAGATGTTCGGAAGTTACAACTGATATAAATCCGCCGTATATTACATCAACTGTCCCTAAAATGAATACGGCACAGGTAACTACCAGTACCAGTATAAAGCTTATTTTTTCAGAAGATATAAATGAAGCTGATTTAACATCAGAAAATATTCACTTATCTGGTAATGATACAATAAAAGTACCTTTTACTTTTAATTATTCCCCGCTAACAAGGACTATTACAATTTTACCGGAAAGCCTGCTGCCTGCAAACGCCTCCATAAAAGTTCTGTTATCTGGTAATATAACAGATAAAGCCCTGATCGGATTGGATGGAAATAAAAATGGTATTTCAGAGGGTTCACCCGCTGATGATTATGTTCTCTGTTTTACAACAGGTTCAGGCCGCGATACAATCTCTCCGGCATTTTCTGAAGTCAGCATAAATAAGAAAGAACTATGGCCTGGCTTTGATATAAAAATTGAGGCTGCAGTTTCAGATTCTTCCAATGTTTCTTCTAATATAGAATTTGTTGAATGCTTTATTGACAGTATTACTACTACCGGTGCCGGCAGACAATTTATTCCCAAAGATGGGCTGTATAATTCGCCTGAAGAGGAAATAGAACTTACTATCCAAACAAAAAACTGGAAAGCAGGTATACATTATTTATACTTTGTTGCCCGGGATATTGAAGGAAATACAAGTGTATATACTATTCCTATTAATATTCTTTCCCGGGATAAAATGGATGCAAACTGGACTATGTATGGCCAGAATCCACAACATACTAATTTTAATAAAAATGACCTGATAAAATTGCCGCTTATAATTAAGTGGAATAAAAAACTATTTAACAATCCTATCAATCCGTTAGCTGTTGCAGATGATATGGTTTTTGTTTCTGAAAAGAATAATCAAACTTCGTCAAAAGTATTGTCTTTAAATACTGAGACTGGTGATACTATATGGACATACAATACCGGTGCTTACTGCTATGTGAAGGCTCCTGCTTACTACAAAGGCAGGCTGTATATACCTATCATCTTTAATCCGTATTATGGTCATGTTTATATTTTAGATGCATCAACAGGTGAGTATTTGAGCAATTATAATCCGGGTTTTAAAGTAGGCCCGAATGTAACTATTGCAGATGATAAATTGTTTGTTACACACCAGCATGGGAATATTCATGCAATCAATGCAATAGAACTTGGATTTTTATGGAGATCTTCTATCTATTCGCCAACATATGATTGGACTCCTGCATATTCGGAAGGAAAAGTTTATACCTGCGGTGGAAACAGTTCTTATGGTATATTTAGCGCTGACTCCGGCAATGTAATTTATTCAGCCGGAACATCAATAATGGGAAATACCCCGGTAATAAACAATAACACTATTTATACTACCTCCCCTGTTTCAGCAATTAACCTGGATAATAATAATATACTTTGGACAAAACCCGGGTCCATGCCAGCTGCAGCAAACGGCAATGTATATATTATAAATAAAGACAGCATGTATGTTCTGGATGAATTAAGCGGCGTGGCATTATGGACATTTAAAGCAAACAGTGAAATTATCAGGCCTCCTGTAATTTCCAATAATAACATTTTTCTGACTACATCAACCCAGGTTGTTGCAGTGAATAATAATACTCATCTTGAAACCTGGGCATACCCTGAAAGCGGTGAAGTGGTTACAGCTAACGGCCGGTTGTATCTGGGCACAACTGATGGTTATGTAATATGTTTTGAAGGAACTCCTGTTTCAGTAAAAAATGAAAACGGGTTGCCATCAGATTTCGAATTAATGCAGAATTACCCCAATCCTTTCAATCCTAAAACAACAATTAAATATGCTCTGCCTTTTGCTTCTCATGTAAAAATTGAAGTTTTTAATTTGCTTGGTGAATTGGTTAATAAGCTGGTTGATTCTGATAAAACTGCAGGTTACCATGAAGTGAGATGGAATGCAGCCGGCGAAAGTAATGGAGTGTACTTTTACAGGATAACAGCCGGTGACTATATCAAAACAGTTAAAATGCTTTTGTTGAAATAAGGAAGATCCTCCCCGAGGTTAAAAGCATAAACTCATTTTTGTGAAAATAATATCTAATGGAGAATATTTAACTTATGAAAAAAATAATCTGGCTGACAAATAAGCTATTGTTTAAATACCTATTCATTTCCTGCTGCCTTATTATAAATATTACTTATGGAAATATTTTAACTGTTCCGTCAGAATATCCTACTATACAAAAAGCTATTGATGCTGCCGGAAAAGGAGATACTGTTTATGTGCTTAACGGGGTATATAATTATACTGAAATTCAGTTAAAATCTTTTATTTCTATCATAGGCCAGGATAACCAAAATACTATAATTGATGGGAATGGAATTGGAAATGCCTTTACAGGTGATGACGCTGAAGGAGTCTATATTGAAAATTTCAAAATTGTCAACTGTTATTCTGCGATACATTATTACTATAACGCGGGCGCTTTTAAGGGAAATATTAGTATCGCAATAAGAAATAATAATATCGGGAATATGAGTAATTACGCTGTAATCATGTACTGGAACTCTTATAGTAATAAAGCCATTGTTGATAATAATATATTCAGAAACTGCTACTCAGCAGTTTATACAGGCAGGGCGGACCAGTCAGTAGTAATAAGCAATAATTTTATTTATGGGTGTTATACCGGTTTGACACTGGAAACTTACTCAAATCCGGTTATAATAAATAATGTTGTGGCCAGGTCAAAAACCAACGGTATTTATGTTAGCGCCGGGAATGCTAAAATATTAAACAACACATTGGTTTATAATGGTGAAGCTGGTATTTATATTACGCATAATAAAATGCTAATAAGAAATAACATAAGCTGTTTTAACGGGACAGGGATATCAGATTATTCTTCCGGAACTATTGGTGATTACAACAATATTTTCGGCAATAGAGTTAATTATGGAATTCCTAAAGGAGATCATGATATCTCCTATGACCCGTTATTTACTGACACATTAACTTACCGGTTAAGCCCCAATTCTCCCTGTATTGATGCGGGCGACCCTTTCTCAGACTATGACTTTGAACCTAACTATAATGGCGGAAGAATAAATTTAGGCGCTTATGGAAATACAGACAAAGCACAGATATCAAATCCTGAGATAACGTTATCCGGCGATATATATTTGGATACGTTAACTACAGGCCAAACAGATACGGCAGAAGTATGGGTTTCTAATACTGGGTTAACACGTCTTATAATTAAATCTGTATCTGTATCCTCAAATAAATTCAGTTTGATTACTGATGAACAGGATTTTATTCTGCCAAATGACAGTATTAATATTAAAGTAGTATTCAAACCGGATATTGTTGGTATATTTAATGCAGAGTTGTCCATCCTTTCAAATGATGAAGATGAAAGTATTTTTACAATACCTCTAACAGGAGTATGTGATTACCCGGGGGCTCCCCTTATTCTCAAAGTTTCAGATGTTCCGAATGACCAGGGCAGATGGGTTAAGCTGGATTTCAGCAAAAGTATATATGACACCGATACTCTGATTATTGGAAAGGTTTCATCTGCTCAATTTTATTCAGTTGAAATTGATGATGGATCAGGCTGGATGGCAGCAGCGGTAACTGCTGCTTATGGCAAGCCTTTATATTCTGTACTTGTTCCAACAACTATGGATTCTACAGATAGTTCGGACGGAGTATTAAACTTCCGCGTAATTGCTGCCATGGATGAAGGAAATTTTGCAGGCAATATAGTACAGGGATATTCAATAGATAATCTTTTCCCCTCAATTCCATCCGGCCTGCAGGCATCTGTTCAGGGTGGGGGCATCAGGCTGGTCTGGAATTCTGGCAAAGATGCTGATTTTAGATATTATACAATTTACCGCGGCGCCTCTGAAGGAAAATACCAGGAAATTGGTACAACAATAGATTCAACTTTCCTTGATACTGATTTAGAACCCGGTATAACTTATGTATACGCTGTTACTGCAACTGATTTTTCAGGTAATGAAAGCGGTTTTTCGACAGGCGCTCAAATTATATTTGCAAGTATAAATACCAGAGATAGTGGTACCCCTGTTGATTATTCTTTATTGCAAAATTATCCAAATCCATTTAATCCATCTACAAGTATCTCGTTCAGCATTGCCGAACAGGGATTTGTTACACTTAAAGTTTATGATGTACTTGGAAGAGAAGCTGCAACCTTAGTTAATGAAGAATTAACGGCAGGAAACCATAATATTATTTTTAATGCTTCCGGATTTTCATCAGGTATATATTTATACACCCTTTCTTCCGGTGAGTTTATTTCAACTCAAAAGATGATTTTAATTAAATAAGGAAGATCTAATCATTCTATTTGAAAATTCTCTACTCTACACATAATAAAAAGTAGGTTCTTTTGGCCTGCTTTTTATTAGTTCTAAATTTTACTTCATGCTGAGTGTTGAATGCAGCATCTGGTCCCACCTTTTTCGGGATCCCTTTGGGAAAAACCGTTTCACATAGTGTTCATAGGATGAAAGGATGCAAGTCCTTTCCCAAAGGGATAGCTTTGCCGCCGGGTTCTCACAAAGTGACTCCTTCGGAGGAATCCCTGACTCTACGCAGATAAAATTAAAAAGCTCGAATATGCTAAAATAAAGCAATTTCGAGTTTTTTTTATCTTTGTTACCTGCTATTTTACCGTTTAGTATTTAGTATGACTATGTAATAAAATTATACATATTATGTATGATAGATGCATATCATATTTAATCATACAATACAAATTTATCATAGATCGTAAGATATTATTTGATTAATGAAGAATAGGATAAAAAGAGGAGAAAATGTTAGTATATTATTTGCGTAATAGCCTAAAGTACCTTGTAAAAGCAAAGGCTTACTCTATAACATGTATGCTTGGCTTATCAGTTGGGATGTTGTGTTTTATTATTATAACAACATATATAACCTATGAACTAACCTATGACCATTTTTATTATCGCTATAATGACATCTATAGAGTATTTACAAGTAGTAGGTCAGATATAGCTGAAGATTCATATGCCAGATGCCCTCCGCCATTAGCAGATATATTAAATATGCAATTTGAAAAGAAGGCTCAAATTACGAGAACTGCGTCCTTTGAAACATGGATTGAAAGCAACTCCAAAAAATTAAAGGATGAAGTAACTTTGATAGATGACGGGTATTTTAAAATATTCAATTTCACACTTCTGGATGGACATAAACCAAATACATTTCAGGGGCAATCAGTTATAATATCATCTGATATCGCAAATAAATATTATGGTAATACTGATCCTATTGGTAAGATAATGACTATAAATAAAAAGGACTATCTTATTACCGGGATATTACACAAATGTCCATCAAATACCACGCTCGATTATAAGATATTGATACCATTCAGCAATATAGAATCATTTACATCTCCGGGATATATAAATCACTGGTATGATTGGAGCACTAAAATATATATTAAAGCTGATAATAATACAAAACAACAGATAAGTAAATATTTTAAAAAAATAGAGGCTAATTATATCCCGGAAAATATGAAAAGTATTAGGATGTCTTTTGGATTACAATCACTTTCAGATGTGCACCTTAATCCTCTTAAATTAGATAAAGAAGAAAACAATACAAAAGATATACTAATACTGTTAGCATCTGCCGGAACAGCTATCCTTATTATTACAATAATAAATTGTATCAATTTAACAACGGCAAATGCTCATAAACGTTATAAAGAAATAGCAGTAAAGAAAATAATTGGTATTAGCAAAGCAGGCATAGTATATCAAATATTAATTGAATCAATTATTCTAAGTGTTATGGCGATGTTATTGGCTATATTCGTGATTATATGCATGAAGCCTGTATTAAACGATATTATTGGTAAGTATGTAACTGGTGATCTTATAAACTATTACACTATTATTGAAATTATAGTATTTAGTATCATTACGGGTATTGGTTGTGGAATATATCCCGCTTTTCATTTGGTAAAATCAGGTGCAATAATATTATTACAGAAGAGATATGGGAAAAGTAAAACCCTTTTTAATCGCAGTGTTTTAATTATACAGTTTACCGCAGTTAGCATTATGCTGATGTCATTGTTAATAATATATCGCCAGACAGTGTATATGAAATATATGAATTTGGGCCTGAAAACAAATAATATTATTCATATAATATTAGATGATGAGACTAATTATAATATATATAATGATTATATAAATAAATTAAAGCAAATACCAGGTGTAAAAGATATTAGTCTGTCTGAATCGGCTCCCGGAGAACATTATAAAAATAATTTTGAAGTAATTCCTGATTCATGGACTGACATAAATAATGCACCCAGGGCATATGTATCATATGTTGATGATAATTATATCAATTTATATAATATAAAAATGATAAAAGGTAGAAATTTCAATGAGCAGCCTGATGGCGATAGCTATGAATATGTAATTATAAATCGGGCAGCAGAAAAAGCTTTTGGCTGGAAAGAGAGCGAACCAGCCGGCAGTAATATTGCATTTAAGTATAACGGGTATAAAATGGAAGTTATTGGAGTGACTGAGGATTATCATTATGAGTCACCTCAAAATAAAATAATGCCATTAGTACTGGTAAATGATCCCAATCATAGATATTCGAAATATATTAGTATTGCATTTAGTGATAATAATGTGAAAAAGAATATTGGCCAGGTAAAAAATTTATGGGATAAACAAGAATTTCAAACACCTTTCGAATATAAGGTATTAGATGATATATACACCCACTTATATAAGCCGGAAAACAACATGTATTATGTAACACTTATATTTTCGGCTGTTGCTGTAATTATATCTTTATATGGTTTATTTAGTATATCTCAGTTAGTTACTAATAAACGGAATAAGGAAATGGCTATAAGAAAAGTACTGGGAGCGTCTAATATAAGTATATTCGTATCTCTGGCAAAGGAATATATATTAATAGTTACTATATCCGTAATGTTATCAATACCTGTTGTTTTTAAGATTATGACGGAATGGCTAAGTAAATACCCATATAAGATAAAGATAAATTATGATATAGTAGGCCTTCCATTTATACTTATTATTATAATATCTCTAGCAACTATATCTTATAATATATTTAAAGTAACATTATCGAGCCCAATAAAATCTATAAAGCATGAATGACAGGAAGTAATGTGAATAACAAGATATTATATATTATAAGTGTGAAATACGCTATATTAAACATAATAATACTGCTCATTAATTGTACAACTGCTAAAGCAAATGATGTATGCGACACAAGTAGAATATCTAGTCCTTGTATAAATTTAGATGAAGACTCGTCCTGGGATGCATACTATCCGACAGAAATAAAGCAAGAAGTAATATATTCTATGCAAGTCCTTTCCCAAAGGGACGGCTATGCCGCCGGGTTCTCACAAAGTGACTCCTTCGGAGGAATCCCTGACTCTCCGCACTTAAGAAAAAGCTTGAATAACATTCAGGCTTTTTCCATTTTAAATAGTATGTACATAACATCTTTTTTATAAAGGCTTTTATTCCTGCATCTGAAATCATAATAGACATCCTTGACGCAGTCTGCTCTTCTGGTTCCAATTAAAGGCCGTTACACTGCAAAAAGAAATAATAAATCTGGCTGCCGGCAAAACCTTCCCTGGAACCATACATTTTACATTCCATAAAACATGAAGTATTTATAAACATCTTTTGATTCTTTCCATCATTATCTTTTTGGAATTAATTCAAAAAGAAGGCCTTTCAATTTGTAGTTGAAAAGACCCTTTGTAAAATATTTTTATTTTAGTGTTAGTCTTTCAACATATTAAACAGCGGCACATATAGCAGCAACAGACCTGGTTTAACACGTCAAGAATATTGGCTATTGGTTAATATTTGTTTAGAGTAAATGCTTGATTCAAAGACAGCGATAAAGATTACTTAGTTAATTGTTTTTTAATTTGCAATTGTTGTATGTTGCAAATTATGATACGATGCTGTAAATATTCATAAGGGTTGGATAAAGCTTCAGGAACTGCTTCTTTATCTGGTTGTTTAACCTTCCAATAAGGGAATCATATCCAAAATTTACAATCCCGGGATAACTAAATATTCCCTTTATAATTTTCTGTTTTTTCCGATAATGATAGATGTTTTAAAATGCCAAATAAATGGTTTTGTAGAATCACACCTGATTTAAAAAATTTATAAAAAAATACTTGCAGGGTTAAAATGAAAAAACTATTACTGTTTCTATTATTTTATATGACTGTACAGGCACAGACCAATATTACTTTTGATTTCGAAAATAACTTAACTCCCAACGATGGCTCTGCAGCCGCTACCGTTTACCAGTTAAAGGATGGTGAAACACTACAAATTGCTTCAACAGGCGGGGCATTTTTATATGATACAGAGATTAATATGATTGGATCTGATGTTGGTTACCTGGATGGAACCATGGCGGGGTTTGATTATGCTGTATCACCAAATTCTACCCGAATAAGAATTTCGCTGGTATCCGGAAATATATTCAATTTAAATACAATATCTATTTATGATTATATGTTGAACTCACATTCCGGTAATTCTATCACACTGGTGTCCAGTGACGGGACAGTTTATGATGTGGGTGCCAATATTACTTACACTCCTGATTATGGCGGACTTCAGGTGGATGTATCTGCAGTAAATGGCTTTAAAGGTATAACATATTTTGATGTATATGCCAATAATGCAAATATGCAACTGATTTTAGATAATATTTACCTGACTAATATTACCGCCGCACCAACAGCAACTGCTCCTGCATTGGGGGATGGAAGCGTGGGAAGCCCTTACCAGATTGCTTCTCTGGAAAATCTTACATGGCTGGCAAACCAGGTAAATGCAGGTAATGCATTTGATGGTAAATACTTCATTCAAACTGCAGATATAGATGCCTCATCAACATCTACCTGGTACGTCGGAAAGGGCTGGATGCCTATCGGCTATGCTTCAGACGGCGGTTTTACCACTTATTACGAATTTAAGGGTAATTATAACGGACAGAATCATACTATTTCCGGTATCACAATAAATCGTACCGGAATAGCATGTTATGGGCTGTTTGGATTTATAAACAATTCAACAATTGAAAACCTGGGTGTAACAAACATTTCTATAACTGCCACTGGTAATAATGACCAATACCTGGGCGGGCTTGCAGCTTTTGTTTATGTTGGCTGCACAATTGATAACTGCTATGCAACCGGATCGGTTAACGGCAGATGGCAGGTTGGCGGACTAATTGCTTCATCCGGAGAAGACGGAAACACACCCAATATAATTAAAAACAGCTATTCTCAATGTAATGTTACCTCATCCTACTGGGTTGGCGGCGGATTGATTTCTGAATCCAGAAATGATACAATTACAAACTGCTATTCTACCGGTACAGTTACAGCGCAGGGAGCGTGTACTTATGTTGGTGGTTTAATGGGAACTAGTTCCAGCACAGTAAATAACTGTTATTCTTCATCGCCTGTTACTGCCGGTACCGGAGAGAATATTGGCGGTTTAATTGGAGAGAATTCCGGGATAATCAGCAATTGTTATTCTACAGGTTTTGTAAACAGCACCGGGCCAAAAGTTGGGGGTTTGGTTGGCGGCAATACCAATTCCGGTACTGTAAATAATAGTTACAGCGTTGGGGCTGTAACAGGCACCACTAATACGGGCGGTCTTGTTGGCTATAATACAGGAACCCCTGCAGTTAATGTTACAAACAGTTTCTGGGATACAGAAACTTCCGGGCAGGCTGCAGGTCCCGGCGGCGGTACAGGAAAAACCACAGAGGAAATGAAAACCGTTGGAACTTTTACAAATGCCGGGTGGGATTTTGTAAATGAATCAGCAAACGGAAACAATGATACCTGGAGAATAGAAGATACCTATAATAACGGTTATCCGGTTTTTGCACAGGGCTTACCAGCTACTCCTGATATGGCGGTTCTCGGCAACGGCAACCTTATTGCTGATGGGTCAGTTTCTACCTCAGCAGCCAATTTTACAGATTTTGCCAGTAAGAGCACAGCAGCCGGATCTGTTGTAAGGGCCTTTACTATTGTAAACAACGGAACAGCGGCACTAACATTCAGTGATGCTTCTCCTTATGTTACTATATCAGGAGCAAATGCTGCAGATTTTTCTGTTTCAGTTGCACCGGCGGCATCACTGGCACCCGGTGCAACATCAACATTTGGGATACTGTTTGATCCTTCAGCTGACGGGGTGCGCACAGCTACTATAAGCATCGCATCAAATGACCCGAATGAAAACCCGTATACCTTCAACATAGTGGGAACAGGAATAAGCCTCCCAACTGTAACAACCCAGGCTGCATCAGCTATTGGAACAGATGCATCTACTGCTAACGGCAATATTACTTCTTTGGGCTATCCCAATCCTACAGCTTATGGTTTTGTGTGGGGAACAGCATTAAATCCAACAACAGCCAACAATGTAATTGATAAAGGGGCAGCCGGTACAACCGGTACATTTACCAGTGCTTTGGCAGGGCTTTCTGAAAATACAACCTATCATATAAGGGCATTTGCTACAAACACTTCCGGTACTGTATATGGAGATGATGTATCATTTACCACACTTGCACCGCCGGTGCTTGCTAATATTGAAGGTACTGCGATTGCATATACAGAAAATGATGCGGCAACTGCTGTTACAGGTGCTTTAACAGTTTCTGACGCTGATAATACAAACCTGGAAGGCGCCATTATACAAATAAGCGCCAATTATCAAAACGGCCAGGATGTAATTGGTTTTACTGCTCAGAATGGTATTACAGGAAGCTGGGATGCAGGAACAGGAACTTTAACGCTTACCGGAACATCCGCAATAGCAAATTACCAGGCGGCATTGCGCAGTATAACCTATAATAACACAAGTGAAAACCCTTCAGAACTTGCAAGAACTGTAAGCATAACTGTTAACGACAGTAGTCTGACCAGCAATATAGTAACAAGAACTATTAATGTTACACGGGTAAATGATGCACCTGTAAATAATGTGCCCGGGGCCCAAACTGTTGACATGGACCATAACCTGGTTTTCTCATCATTAAACGGAAATCAAATAACCTTTACTGATGACTACATGAATACATTTGAAATTACTCTTTCAGTAACAAACGGAGCACTAACGCTTGGCAGCACCACCGGATTAACTTTTACTACAGGCGACGGAACAAGTGATGCATCAATGAAGTTTTCAGGCGGCCTTGCTGATTTGATGTCTGCTGTTGGAGCAATTACTTATGTGCCAACAACTGGTTTTTATGGAAATTCATTATTAATTATTACAACAGATGACCAGGGTAATATTGGTACAGGGGGCGCTAAATCTGATACTGATAGTATTGCAATTTCTGTTACGCCGCCATTGCCGGCAGTTAACAGGGTAACTTCTTCCACTGCCAACGGTACCTATAAAACCAGTGATGTTATAGACGTTATGGTTGAATTTAACCAGGCACTTATTGTTGCCGGTACTCCGCAGCTAACCCTTGAAACAGGCACAACTGACAGAGTTATAAATTATGTTTCAGGATCAGGATCTTCCAACCTGCATTTCAGTTATACTGTGCTGGCAGGTGAACTTAGCAGCGACCTTGATTACAAAAGCACAACAGCGCTTGCATTAAACGGAGGTACTATTAAAAACCAGGGAAATATTGATGCAAATCTTACGCTGCCTGCTGTAGGAAGCGCTAATTCACTTGGGGGCCAGAAAGCAATTGTTGTAGACGGCGTTGCTCCTTATATTACTTCTGTTTCCGTACCTTCTAACGGAACGTACATTACCGGGCAAAATCTTGATTTTACAGTGAACTTTAATGAAGCTGTTACATTAAGCGATAATTCTTCATACCTGGCATTAACAATTGGCGCAGTCTCAAAAAATGCCGGTTATATCTCCGGCAGCGGTACAAATGCAGTTGTTTACAGGTATACTGTGGCTGCAAATGATCTTGATACAGATGGTATAGGTATTGGTTCATCATTAAATACCGGAACAGGCACAATAAAAGATGCTGCAGGAAATAACCTGAATACAACTTTAAACAGTGTAGCTTCCACGGCCAGTGTACTTGTTGATGCGGTTGCACCGGCAGTTACTTCTGTAAGCGTTCCTTCAAACGGAATTTATCCCAAAGATGGGGTTCTTGATTTTACTGTTAATTTTGGAGAAAATGTTATAATTAATACTGGCGGAGGAACTCCTTATATTCTTGTTACAATTGGTGGAACAGGCCGTACTGCTGCATATACATCAGGCTCGGGAACAAATGAAATTGTATTCAGATATACAGTTCCTGAAAACGACACTGATAATGATGGCATAGCAGTTGGAGCATCAGCAACATTAAACGGCGGAACAATTAAAGATGCTGCCGGGAATAATGCAGTTCTGACTCTTAACAGTGTAGGAGTAACTTCTTTAGTTTTAGTTGATGGCGTTCTGCCTGTAGTTCAGTCAGTAAGCGTTCCGGCAAATGGTACATACAAATCAAACCAAAACCTGGATTTTACTGTTATAGCAAGTGAGAATATAGCTGTTGATACAACAGCAGGCAAGCCGCGAATTGCAGTTGCAATTGGTGCAGCAACCCGGTACGCTTATTATTACTCCGGCAGCGGGAATGATTCAGTGGTATTCAGGTATACAATTATACCCGGAGAAGTTGATGCAAATGGTATAACAGTAGGAGCATTAACATTAAACAGTGGAACAATTAAAGATTTAGCCGGAAATAGCATGGTGCTAACACTTAATAGTGTAGGAAGCACTGCTGCCGTTTTAGTAGATGCAACAAACGAAGCTCCTGTACTTGCGGCAATAGAAAACGCCGGATTAAATTATACTGAAGGGGCCGGCGCTGTAAATATAACTTCATCATTAACAGTAACAGATGGTAATGACACAGATATTGAAGGAGCGGTAGTACAAATTGCAGGAAATTACCAGTCAGCAGAAGATATATTAAGCTTTGTATATCAGAATGGAATTACCGGTTCCTGGAATACTGGTACCGGAACACTTACACTTTCTGGTACTGCCACACTTGCAAATTACCAGGCTGCATTAAGAAGTATAAAATATACTAACTCAAGTTCAAATCCAGCCGGACTGGCAAGAACAATTAGCTATACTGTAAATGACGGAGAAGATAACAGCAATACAATAACCAGAACAATCAGTATTCTGCCGGTAAATAATAGCCCGGAGCTTAGCATAAATACTGCCGTTCTTCAGTACACCGAAGGATCGGGAGCTAAAGTTGTTGCAGAGTTACTTAATGCAAATGATGTTGACAATACAAGTTTTGCAGGTGCTGTTATTGAAATATCCGGTAACTACAGGCCGGGTGAAGATCAGCTCAGTTTTGAGAATCAAAATGAAATAAAAAGTACATGGGATTCATCTGTAGGCATATTGAGCCTGTCAGGAAATTCCACAGTTGCAAACTACCTAACTGCTTTAAGAAACATTAAGTACCTGAATACTTCTGCTGACCCGGATACTGTTCAGAGGACAGTAAGTTTTACTGTAAATGACGGAAACAGCAGCAGCAATATTGCAGAAAGAAAAATAATTGTTGTTCCGGTTAATAATGCGCCCGTTGTAAACAACATTGACACAACCACAGTGCATTACACCGATGGAGGTAATGCTGTTAGCCTTCTGGATACTATTATAATCAGCGACCCGGATAATACTGTTCTTTATGGGGCTGAAGTATCGGTAAGCGGTAATTACAGAACCGGAGAGGACCGGCTGAAGTTTGAAGATCAGAATGGTATTACAGGCAACTGGGATGGAAGTTCAGGTATACTTAGCCTTAGCGGTGCAGCCCCGTTCCCGAATTACCTTTCTGCACTGAGAAGTGTCAGATATACTAATATGTCTGCCAATCCTGATACAGTCCAAAGAACGGTAAGTTTTGTTGTTAACGATGGCGCGTCCAGAAGTATTCCCGTAAGCAGAGTTATAACTATATCTGCTGTTAATTATGCACCTGAACTCAGCCAGGTTGAAACAGAAATTATGATTTATACTGAAGGAGAAGGTGCGAAGCCTGTTACAGCCTCTTTATTCGCAGATGATAAAGATTACACAAACATGGCGGGTGCTGTTGCTGAAGTTACCGGCAACTACAGGCTTGATGAGGACGTGTTAGGTTTTACCAACCAGGATAGGATAACAGGAGCATGGGATGAAACTTCCGGCAGAATAAGTTTTTCCGGGAGTGCAACTCTTGCAGAGTACCAGTCAGCATTAAGGAGTGTAACCTATACAAATAAATCAGCAAATCCGGATACTGTATTAAGAACCATCAGCTTTATTATAAATGATGGTACGATTAATAGTAATACTATTACAAGAAGGATTAAGGTAATAAGCATTAATGGCGCGCCTGTTTTAGCAGGAATAGAAACCGGTGTAATTGCATATACTGAAAAAGATCCCGCAGTACAGGTTTCCGGAACTATAACTATTTCTGATGAAGAAGATTCTGTTCTTACCGGTGCTTTAGTAAAGATATCAGGGAATTATGCAAAAGGTGAGGACGTTTTAAGTTTTGTTAATAATTATGGTATTGCCGGAAACTGGAATGCTGAAACGGGAACAATGAATTTAAGCGGAACCGTTTCCCTTGCTGCATATGAAAAAGCTCTGAGGGATGTAAAATATTATAATACATCGGTTACACCATCAGTTGATGAACGGACAATAAGTATTGTTGTAAGTGATGGTACCGGAACAAGTAATACTTTAAGCAGAATAATAACTATTTCAGCTGTTGAAGGCGCCCCGGTTCTTACCGGCATAGAATCAACAACTCTTAATTATTATGAAGGTACAGATACATCGGCTGTAACAAGCACCTTAACTATAAATGATATCAATAGTACGTATTTATACAGTGCTGCAGTTCAGGTAACAAAAGGATATCATCCAGCCGAAGATTCTTTGGCACTTGCCGGAAGTCCTGCAATATCTGTAACCTGGTTGACTGCTGAGGGTAAATTAAATCTTTCAGGCAAGGCAACTGTAGAAGAGTACCAGTATGCCCTGCGCAGGATAAAATATGTAAACAAGTCATCCAATCCATCAACGGAAATAAGAACTGTATCTTTTACTGTGAAAGATGAGGAAGAACAGAGTAGTGTTGTAACAAGGTCAATACAGATACTTATAACCAATAATCCTCCGGTTCTGGCAAAGAATACAGGCATAAATGTAATGGAAGGAGAGAGTGTTGTTATATCCAATTCAGTTCTGCTTGCAGAAGATGCAGATAATTCTGCTTCTGAGATAACGTATACAGTAACGGCTCTTCCTGAACATGGAAGATTAAGTATTAATGGAACTGAAGCAAAACCAAACAGTACATTTACGCAAAATTTTGTTGATAATAACAAAGTTGTTTATATACATGACAGCAGCGAAACAACTTCTGATATATTTAAGTTCACACTTAAAGACCCCTCTGAAACCAGCGGTGAGTTCAGCTTTGTTATAGCCGTAATTCCTGTTAACGACAGGCCGGTATTATCAGCAATTCCAAACATTTCATTAAAAGAAAATGAAAGCATTGAAACAGACCTTTCGTCTTATGTTGAGGATGCTGATAATTCAATAGATCAGTTAACAGGGACACTTACATCTTTAACCGGCCAGGTAATAATAACTCATAAAGCCGGATTAAAATATGTATTCTCTCCTGTAAAAGACTGGTACGGTACTGATACAATAAAAGTAATTATCAGCGATGGCAGTTTAACTGCAGAAGGCAGAATCAGAGTTACAGTTACCCACATTAATAGGAATCCGGAATTTGTTGATATGCCTGATACCGTGAAATATAATGAAGGCGAAGGAACAGAAATTAACCTGGGCGGAAAAATACTGGATGCTGAAACACCTGTCAGCGGACTAACAGTTGAACTATCTGCTGATGCTGAATGGCTGAAATACAGCTATAGCAATGAAACACAAATAATTCAATTAAGCTCTGAGACAGGATATTCAGGTGAATGTGAACTGACTATTAAAGTAAAAGATAATGATGGCGGAGAAAACAGCGCAAAAATAAAAGTAATAGTATCGCTTATAAGCGGAGTAAAAATGCTTGATGGAATGCCGGCAGTATTTGCATTAAGTCAGAATTACCCCAATCCGTTTAATCCATCTACTAAGATAAGGTACAGCATACCGGAAGCAGGCGAAGTTAGTCTGAAGGTATACACAGCACTTGGCGAAGAAGTATCTGAACTTGTAAGAGGTTATTTTAATGCCGGAACTTATGAAGTGAATTTTAACGCCAACGAGCTTTCAAGCGGGTTATATATAATCAGGCTAACAGCAGGAGACTATACACAACTGCGTAAAATGATGCTCCTGAAATAGCGACAAATGTCGTTATAGTAAATAAGTTTTAAATAAAAATAAACAGATTTCAAACAAGAGCGGGCCAAAGGGTCCGCTCTTTGTTTTTTTTAATCCAACTATCCTGCATTTATTTTACTGCAAATAATCACAAAGCCGGGATAGCGGAACAAGTTATTTTAAGCTGTTAATATAACAAGGGGTACTACTAACACTGTCCCCGGACGAATATTTATATAGTTATCTTCCGTAAGGAAGTGGCTCCTTACGTGCAGGTCCTGGTATCATTAGACTATAAAGGTAAAGCGTCTTTTTCTTTAAATAGCAGAAAAGGCAGGACATGGTTGGTTAAGCAAACTGAATACAGAAATAATAAACCTTGGCTCCGGTAAACGAATAATAGTTCAGAGTGGGACTCTTAATAAAAAAGTACAATATAACAGTGCCTAAATCAATTTAATCAATGCTATCTTACCAAATTGAATGGTTTTTGCTATATTCCGTATGTACAATTAAGGTATAATATGAAATCACTTACAAATACTGACTATCAGCACGTTCAAAATATTAAGATGTCCTTGATAGAAAAATATGGTGACTTAATATTTCAGATATACTGTTACGGATCGCGGGTGTTGGAACAAAAGCAGGATACTGATTTTGACCTGATGATTATTACATCTGAGAAAATTGATTGGCGGACAGAAGATAAAATTACTGAAATTATATACTATTATGGCCTTAAGCATGATATCCTTTTTGATGTCAGATACTTCTCATTAAATGAAATTGAAAATAAATATAAACACATGCCATTCATTACCGAAGTGAAAAGCTACGGGATTGCAATCTGATGCAGCCGGATGAACTACATAGTATTGTTGCTTATAGAATTGAATCTTCATATGCGGCTATAAAGGAAACTGAAAGTCACCTGGGAAATGGTTTTTTAAGTACAGCCATGAATAGAATTTATTACGCAGGGTTTTACATTATTAGTGCACTTGCTGTAATTGATGGGTTTTCAACGGCAAAACATAAACAACTAATTGGATACATCAATAAAGAGTATATTAAAACAGGGAAGATTAATCCTGAGGTCGGAAAGATTTTAACAATTGCATACGACCGCAGGGTTGCTGCCGATTACCATGATTTTGTAACTTTAACTAAAACTCAGATAAACGAATATCGTTTAAGAATGCTTGAATTTATTAAGGCGGTTGAGCTATTAATAAAGGAAAAACTTCCTGATTTGCCTGATAAATAAATCTTCCGGGCACCAACCCTCAAAAAGTTTTTAATATAAATAATGATTGAGTATTTCAGAGAATCCCTGGTTTTCCGCACTTAAGAAAAAGCTTGAATAATATTCATGGTTATGTTGGAACTACCGATATTCACGCAAACTATTTAAACCAGAAAAGCAGGCTTTCGCCTGCTTTCCTTTTTCCTTATGTATGATTAACCATCAATCAATATAGGGATTTGCATTTCTTTCACTAAGTGTAAGGGGCAGATACTGCCATCTGTCTGAAGGAAGATGCCATATACCAAATCTTCTCTCGTCGGGCAGCCTGGCTCCCTGTGTTAATAATTCTTTGTCTCTTTCAACAATAAGGCCTGGCATATCCACCTGTGCAAGCGGGTCTATGTTATGTGATGCCCTTACTTCATTAACAAGTGTTAAAGGAGCGCCGGCAGAATTTCCTCGAAGGGCAAGCTCGGCAAGCATAAGGTTGTTCTCCTGCCAGCTCATACATACCTGCGGTGAAACATCTTCAGGACTTATAACCTGGTAATAGTAAGTAACACCATCAACGCCTTCCACCGGGGCAAGCTTGATTCTGTTTGCTTCATTCGGGTCTTCCTGAATAAAATCAAGGAACCGGAAATTAACTGTAAACTGCGGGCGTAAAGCACCAGCCTGTTCCCACCAGTAATTAGGCTGTATTGAATTATGCAGTGCAAGAAAGGGACTGTCTCCCTGCTTCATTCCACCGGCTGCAAAAAGTGCTGCATTTACATAATCAGCTTTATACAGGTACGCCCTTGCAATTACAGAATTGACAATCCTTGTCTGTGATTCATCGGCAGCATAAGGGAGTGCAGCTTTAAATTTAGCAATAGCATCATCCAGCATCTGGTCAGAGGGGATAAAGGGCCCGGCATTTATTGTACCGCCGCCCCTGGTTGGAGTAAGTCCGAAGTATATGCCATAATAGTAGCGGGCATAACCGCCGTAAAAATATCCTGTAAATAATGCCCTGTTTTTTACTTCAGTATTCGAAACACTAATCTCATTAGTCCGCCGGACAAGATCATCAGAATAAAACCTCAGCTCGCCAAGCGGGTCAAGGATATTATCACATGAAGTGTTATCAAGTTGAATTTCACCCCTGTCTATTTCGTCAAAATCGGGATAGGTAGCATTTGGTACTGCCTGTTCGAAGATAAATGCATCTGAAAGGCCATCGGCACAAACAAGAAGCTGCCCGGTTGTATTTGCAAAGCTGGTTTCAACACCATTTATAAGAAAAGGAAGTTGTTTTTCGTTCTGAAGGTTTTGGTCTTCAGTCTGCGTTACGAGGGGATCAATATTATCAACCCAATCTGAGCAGGAAAAGAAGACAGCAGAAACGATGCATAATAATATAATATTGTAGAATTTTTTCATTTTGTTTTCTCCTGCTTAAAATGCTACTCTCACCCACATGTTGTAGGTACGCGGGTGTTGTAATGTTAGAAAATCCTGTCCTCTGCTAAGGTCACGTGCCCCAACAGCATTTACTTCTACGTCAGCGCCACTGTATTTTGTAGTAGTAAAGAGGTTGATTCCTGAAAATCCTACTACAAGATCTTTCATATGGCTGGCTGCCTGTGTAGAACTGATAATGTCTCTAAAGCTGTAGCTTAAGCTTATTTCCCTTATCTTGAGATAATCAGCATCTTCAATAAAGTTGGCATCCCAGTCAGGATTTGATTTTGCATATTTATTAGCAGCATCAATATAAGCCTGTGTGCCGGGTGTCAGCCTGGCTACTTCAGGCATAGCATCAGTTAATGCAAGTTGTGCTTCAAGAGTATTATAAGCGGGGCTGTTGCCAAATTTAACAGCAAACTGTTTGGTTTGATTACACATTTTTTTATCCAGTGCCCAGTCAGTAAGCACATAAAGGTTAAAGTTTTTAAGGAATTTAAAACTAACAGTAAATGAACCTGTATGGGTTGGTATAGGATTACCGAATGAGAATCTTTCATCAGTTACATCAACCCCGGCATAAGTGCCGTCGCTGTTAAACCTTGCTCCATTTACTTTCCATGTATAGAACTCATGCTTGGGTAAGCCTGCCTTAATTACATTGAGGCTTATGCCATCATAAATTGCTTCATTTTTAGAACCAAGATCGGTTACTTCGTTAGTCTGATAATTCCAGATAAAACTCAGATCCAGTCCGTAATCAGGTGTTCTAAGCAGGCTTGCCTGCAGTAATGATTCAAACCCGGAACTTTTAACAGCACCTACATTATACGGCACTGTAGAAGCAGTAAGCCCTGTTGAAGGAGCCAGTCTGCGGCCAACAATAGACTGTGAAGCGGCCTGGTGCCAATATGTAAATTCAAGCGAATAATTTGTAAGCAATTCAACTTCAAAACCGGCTTCAAACTCTCTTATTCTTTCTGGTTTAAGGTCAGGGTTTCCAATTGTAACAAGAGCGGCACCTCCACCGTAAGCGCCTGAAATAGCCTGCCACAATAACGGGATCGGGTCTTCTGCCTGCCGTATCTGCCCGCTTTCACCGTAGGCAGCACGAACCTTAAACAGGCTGAATATTTCTGAAGGGAAGAAACTGAACTGATCAAGCCTTACAGCAAAGCTTGCTTTAGGATATAATACTGCAGGGATGCTTTTGCTTAAAGCACTTGAATAATCATTTCGTAATCCCAGGGTTAAGAAGTACCTGTCCTGGTATATTAGGTTGTGCTCAGTAAATATTCCTGCTTCCTTACGGTTCCTGAAAAATTCGCCATAATCAGTTACATTAGCGCCGCCGCCTATATCAGTTATCAGGTCACTCGAAAAGTTAGTAGTCTGTAAAAAGTTCACATACTCAAAACGGTTTACAAGTTGTGCCCCTATAATTGAAGTAACAGATAGTTCATCAATAGGAGAATATGTATAACGGCCATTTATATCATAAGTAAACTGCCTGTTATTCCTGTTCTCAATTCCCCTTTGTCCGTTTGATACTGTAGGATACTGCAGGTTCTGCGGGTAAGTCTGGTCAGTACGTGCATTATAATTGTCTACCCCCGCATTAGCATAAAATTCAAGTTTTTCAACAGGGCTATAAGTAAACTGTACACTTCCGACAAAAGAGGTCATATTCATTCTGTCTTTTATCGCATATACAGATGCACTGTCTGTGAACTGCCATGATACAGGGAACAGGAGAGTATTTCCCAGGAAGCCCATGATGTTATTGTCATTTACCGGACGCGACAGGTCAGAAAAAGTATATGAGGCGTTCACTTTTGTTGTAAAGTTTGAGGCTGTAAATGCAGTTATATTTGCAAGCAGCGCTTTCCTGTTAAACGGATTGTTAGGTATAATACCCTGTTCAGAACGGTCATCATAAGAGGCATAATATCTTAACAGCCCGCTGCCACCTGAAAAATTTACTGTATGCTGCCTTATAATACCATCCTGGAAAATAGAATTAGCAGCATCGGCAGAGAGAAAATCACTTGCAGAATATTTATATGATTGTGTGTTATAGCCATAAGCATATTTGTAATCAACCGATAGTGGAACAGGCTGGCCGCCGGAAACATGCCCGGATTTAGTTGTAATAAGAACTACGCCGTTTGATGCGGAAGTTCCATACATAGCCGCCGCTGCGGGCCCTTTAAGAATTTCAATATTGGAAATATTTTCCGGGTCGAGTGACTGAAGTGCGCTGTAGCCCTGACCTCCAACATCGTAACGGGGAAGAATCTCACTATTATCTACTCTTACTCCATCAATATAAATAAGAGGCTGTTCGTCTCCATTTATACCGCCGCCGCCGCGCATAAAAAAAGCATAACCTCCGCCTATATTTCCGGTAGCAGGCAGCATCTGAACACCTGATATTTTTCCCGATACGAGCTGCGATAATGACTGGTATGTAGTTCTCTCAGTCAGGCTGGAAGCCTCAACCCTTGATACAGATACTTCAGCAACGGACTTTGAAGTTCTTGATGCTATGCCTGTAACCACAACATCTTCACTCTGGAAAATATCAGGCTGAAGAGCAGCATTTTGCTTAACAGATCCGCCGGAAAGTTTTATCCTGAATGTCTGAGGTTTGTATCCGATGTAGCGGATAATTAAATCAACCTCCTGCCCCTGAGACTCTGCAGCAGGCACTGTAATAGAATATCTGCCATTATTGTCTGTTGCATCTCCAAAGGTTTGTCCTGATATTGTAACATTTGCCCCCGGAAGAGGTTCATTATTATTATCAGTGACAATCCCGGTTATTATTGTAGACTCCTGTGCCAATATAACACAGGGAAGGAAAGCTAATAACAGAAAGTATTTTATAGCTTTTCTCATATTATCCCTTATTTTATGAATGTTGTGAGTTAACCAAAAAGCCAGGTGATCTTTTTTATGGAATAACTATATGAAAATTATTTTCATCCTTTTTTACGAATAAGGAAATCAGCAGGAAAACAGGCATGAATATTTGGATGGGTCATATAAAAGTTTGCAATAAATTTTTCAATGTCAAATGTAAAATTCACAAAAACCCCCAATTCTCTACTCAATAATTCTATTATGTATAATTTTTCATTAAAATGACTTATTTCCAAGAAATTTATTAGAAAAACATGTCTTCAAAGGCCATCTCATAGTAGAATAGCAAATACATTCGATTAATAATAACTGAAAGAAGAAGCTATTTATTTTCGGCTGAACCAGTAAATACAAATTAATAGATTTAATTACTTAGCTAAATATGAAAAATGTGTGTGAATATCCGGCAGAGATGCTATAAACCCGGATTGTTCTGCAAATACAAAGTCAATGGGCTAAGTTTTTGTTAATGAAAGCCATTGAAAAAAAACTCACTTAGAGCATGGCCAGGGCTCAGGAATAACCGGATTGAAATACTAATGTACCGTTGTTCTGCTTTTTGAAGACGCACAAATCAGGTCTGTTACATGATTTATCGGTATTATATTTAATTAAAATATTTACGGTGAAAATACTTTTATTTTCGTTAATCCCTTTCTTTATGCTGATTAAATAATTCCCAATTACTGAAAAATGTATAAGTATTTCAGCCTTTTGTATACGTTCTGTGGAAATCTCTCACTTAAATTAGCAATGTAAAATTGAACAAATATTTGTGGAGAAACGGAATGAAAAATTTAATGTTCTTAGTAATTGTAATAGCTGTAATGTCTGAATTAATATTTGGACAGGCAAACAAGGAACAGTTAAAATTGGCACAAGGAAAAGATATATACTTAACATTCAAGTTGAGCGATAAGGTAACAATGGAACCTGTGCAATACAAAAACAGATTTGGAATAAGCATAGCCGCACATCTATATCTTCCTAAAGATATTGATAAGGGGAAAAAATACCCGGCCATTCTTGTAGGTACACCTTATGGCGGCGTTAAAGAACAAGGAGCTGGTATTTATGCAATGACTATGGCAGAACGCGGATTTGTTGCAATGGCATTTGACGAATCATATAATGGAGAAAGCGGTGGTGAACCAAGAGATTTGGCTTCTCCAGAAATATTTGTTGAAGATTTTAGTGCCGGAGTGGATTATTTAGGTACTCGTGATTTTGTTGATCGTGAGAAAATAGGTGTTATCGGTATTTGCGGAAGCGGCGGATTTTCTTTAACGGCAGCTCAAGTTGATCACCGTATCAAAGCTGTTGCTACTGCAAGTATGTATGATATTAGCAGCTTTATCCGTAACGGATTAGGTAATTCTATGACAGATGAACAGCGCAGCAAAATGATAGATCAATTGGGTGAACAACGTTGGAAAGACTTTGAAAATGGGACTCAGGCAATGCCGAAAGGCGGATGGCCGCAGCAACCTGCAAATGTTGTCCCGGAAGGACTGCCTTCTGTTTTATCTGAATTCTTCGAATATTATGGGATGAAGAGAGGATGGCATCCAAATACTCTTGCTAACTTTACTCTTACAAGTGCAATTCCATTTATGAACTTCCAGTTATTAAGTCATATCGAGGATATATCACCGCGTCCAATATTATTCATTATGGGAGAAAATGCACATTCCCGCTACTTTACAGAGGAAGCATACAAACGTGCAGGTGAACCAAAAGAATTAGTAATAGTACCAGGTGCAAGACATATAGATTTATATGATAGAGCAGATATGATACCCTTCGATAAATTAGAATCGTTCTTTAAGGAAAATTTAAAATAATTTATTGAAGCAGTTTAAGTATGATAATAAAAAATATCCAAATGCCTCAATCCGATAAGGCGTTTGGTATTAAAAAAGAGAATAGACTAATCATTAATTAAGTATAAATAATATGAAAACAACAATAAAAATTTTTGTTTTTCTAAGTTTAATTTCAATTACAGTGTTTGGTACTAATGTTAAAAGTGATGTTCAACAGGAGGGCTATTCAGAACCTGCGCTGCAAAAATTATCGATAAAAGGAGCTGTTGGCCAATTAAAGGCTGAACTTCAAATACCAGCATTAAAACAAGACACAAAATGTCCACTGGTAATTTTAATGCATGGTTTTATGTCGGACAAAAATTACCCGTTGATAACCGAAATTGCTAACAGACTGCAGGAAAACGGTATAGCTTCAATTCGATTTGATTTTGACGGCCATGGTGAAAGTGATGGTGAGTTTATTAATATGACGGTGCCTTTAGAAGTTGAAGATGCACGTGCTGTATATGAATATTGTAGAAATCTTAACTTCGTTTCTGATATAAGTCTGGCAGGGCATTCACAAGGCGGGGTGGTAGCTTCTTTACTGGGCGGCGAACTTAAAGATTTAATAAAGAGCATTGTCCTTTTGGCTCCTGCTGCTGTTCTGGTTGATGATTCGAGAAGAGGGAATGTAATGGGAACAACATTCGATCCTAATAATATACCTGAATATGTAAATGTATTTAACCATAAGGTAGGAAGAGAATACTTCAAAGCAGCACAAGCTTTAAATATTTATGATAAGGCAGATGATTATGAAGGCCCGGTCTGCTTGATTCATGGGAGTATGGATGAAGTTGTACCATATACATACAGTGAAAAATACAACAAGGTTTATAAAAACAGTAAATTGAATTTAATAGAAGGTGAAAACCATTTGTTTAGCAAGAAAATGATTTATGCCGCTAATATTGCCGTCGATTTTTTAAAAGAGCAGAATAAGATTTCCAGATAATACGAATAGTACAGGTAAACAAACAATTGTACAAGCTTATTGTTTTGATAATTAAATACGGGAAATGGAATTACAATGAATAATAAAAAAATAAAAGTTGGATTTATTGGATTGAATCCGGATAGTCATTGGGCTGCAACTGCACATCTTCCAGCTTTACAATCTTTAAGTGAAGACTATGAAGTTGTAGGTGTGGCAAATAGCAGTTTGAATAGCGCTGAAAGGACAGCTAAAGCTCTTAATCTAAAATACGCTTTTAAAAACTACCAGGAGCTTGTAAAATCACCGGATGTAGATTTAGTGGTTGTAACTGTTAAAGTGCCGTATCATTATGAAATGGTAAAAGCTGCCTTACAGGCAAATAAACATGTTTTTTGCGAATGGCCGTTGGGTAACGGATTGAAAGAAGCCCAGGAGTTAGAGTCTATTGCGAAGGAAAAAGGTGTAGTAGCTGCCATTGGTACTCAAATGCGTTATGCCCCGGAGGTAACCTATTTGAAAGAACTTATTGAAAAAGGTTATGTGGGGAAAGTATTATCCACTACACTTATAGGAACAGGCGGTAACTGGGGTGATGAAACAATAAACGAATACTACTATTTATTCGATAAAGGAAATGGGGCAACTATGTTAACCATTCCGGTAGCACACACACTCGCTGGACTCATAGAAGTTTTAGGAAAGGTTGATAAGATATCCGGGCTCATGTTTAATAATTTTTTAACAGTTAAAGTAACGGATACAAATGAAATAAAACCTAAAACCGCAGAAGACCAGATTATGATACAAGGTAAATTAAAAAGCGGTGCTGCTTTGTCATTACATTACCGCGGAGGTGTATCTAAGGGGGTCAATTTACTTTGGGAAATTAATGGAACCGAAGGTGATATCCAGGTTGTTGGAAATAGTGGACATGGACAAATGGCTCAACTATCTATTACCGGTGCTAAAAGGAATGACAATAATATGCAACCTCTGATTCCACCAGCAGAGGTATACAAAGGTTGGCCTGAATTTCCCGGAGCAAGAAATGTAGGGCAAATATATAAAATGATTGCAAAGGATATAAGAAGTGGTTCTCGAAAAGCCCCTTGTTTTGCTGACGGTTTGGAATTACATAAATTGATTGAAAATATAGAGAGCAGTGCAGGTGATAATGGACGAATTCTCTGAATCTGAAAAGAAAAATGTAACAGCAAAATGTATAAGAACTACCGCCTTTTGTATACGTTCTATGGAAACTCTTTGGTTAAATTACGATCATAAAACTGGATGAATAAGCAGATTAAAAATGAAAAGCAACAACAACGAAACAAAAGAATATATTCAATATAATGATTTAATACTTGATGAAGAACGTGCATTGTATGGTATTAATAATGCTTCAATCTATAAGTGTATCTTCGATGGTCCCGCTGATGGAGAATCGGCATTAAAAGAATGTCATGATATTTCTGTTTTAGACTGTGATCTGCGGCTTCGTTATCCTTTGTGGCATGTTACTAATGCAGTAATTGGAAATTCCAGGATGACAGAGGGCTGCCGCGCCGCTTTATGGTATGACAAGAACCTTCAATTAGAATCATGTACTATATCAGGCATAAAAGCAGTGAGGGAATGTGAAAATATCATTATCGATAATTGCAGCATTCAGTCTGAAGAGTTTGGATGGTATTCTAAAGGGATTAGAATAAAGGATACTAAACTGATTTCAGAATATTCATTTCTAAACAGTTCAAATTTGCAGCTGGATAATTTTACTCTGAGCGGAAAATACTCATTTCAATATGTTAAAAATGTAGAAATCCGGAATTCCAGACTTGATACAAAGGATGCTTTCTGGCATGCTGAAAATGTTATTATTTCAGATAGTATTGTAAGAGGTGAATATCTTGGCTGGTATTCTGAAAATTTAAAACTAATTCGGTGCAAAATTATTGGTACCCAGCCGCTCTGTTATGCAAAGGGTTTGGTTTTAGAGGAGTGTGAAATGATTGATTGTGATTTGGCGTTTGAAAAAAGTAGTGTCCAGGCAACGGTTTTAGGCTCAATAGATAGTGTAAAAAATCCAACCAGCGGATATATAAAAGCTGATTCAATTGAGGAAATTATAATGGAAGTTGTTTCTTCATGTAAAATTGAAAGTGAGAAGGCTCAAAATACATTAATTACATGCTAATAATAAACTTAACGTAGTTGCTGAAATAGTATTGTGATAATTGATCAGAAAGAATTAGTAAAAAAATAGTTATTTCAAAAGAGGTAATTCATTATGAACAGGATAGAAAAAAGCGAGAAAAAATTTAAGGAATTATTTGGTGACACAGAGTTTTTAACAATAAAAACTGATCCGGAATTTTTAGATATTCTGAATAATTTCATTTTTGGAGAAGTTTATTTCCATGGTAATTTGGATAATAAGTTAAGAGAGCTAATAATATTAGTAGTGCTTACTACCAATCAAACCTTGGAGGAAGTGAAAGTACATGTTGGGGCTGCATTAAAAATGGGAGTAACCCCGGTAGAAATAAAAGAAGCAATTTATCAATGTGCTCCTTACGTTGGCTTTCCTAAAACTCTAAATTCTATTGAAATAGCTAATGAGGTATTTAGAGAAAAGAATATTGAGCTTCCTGTTGAGAGCCAAAAACAAGTTACTGAAGATACCCGGTTTGATGAAGGCTTAAAAGTACAAAAATCTATATTTGGCGAAATAATTGATCAAATGCACAAAAATGCACCAAAAAATCAAATACATATTCAAAACTATTTATCAGCATTTTGTTTTGGCGATATTTATACAAGAAGTGGATTGGATATAAAAACCAGAGAGTTATTAACCTTGTGCATTCTTAGTGCATTGGGTGGCTGTGAAAGCCAGGTAAAATCTCATGTGTTCGGAAATCTAAATGCTGGCAACAATAAAGATATTTTACTGGAAGCTGTTACACAAAGTCTGCCGTATATAGGGTTTCCAAGAACACTAAATGCAATTGCTTGTATCAACGAAGTAGTGCCTGAAAATAAATAACAAATAAAAGTAAAAAGAGGTAATAGCCATGAAATATGAGAATAAAGCAGAATTTGAAAAAGTAAATATGTTTGGTACCGGAGTTCCTAATGTAATGTTTGCAAAATATTTTAAAGGGAATTCATTTCTAAATCCATTAACAAAACCTGGCGAAACGCCGGTATTTCTGGCAAATGTAACGTTTGAACCAGGCTGCAGGAATAATTGGCATATACACCGTGCTGTAAGCGGCGGTGGACAGATGCTTGTTTGTACAGCTGGCGAGGGATGGTATCAAGAGGAAGGGAAAGATGCAGTAAGTTTAAAAGAAGGTTCTGTGATTTACATTCCCGCAGGAGTAAAACACTGGCATGGTGCAAAATCTAATAGCTGGTTTTCACATATTGCCTTTGAATTGCCTGGAGAGAGTACTTCAAACGAATGGTTAGAAGAAGTAGGTGACGAAGAGTATTCAAAGCTTGAAAAATGATTTCAATTGTAAAACAAATAAACTGGTAATGTTAAAAACAAAATAAGTGATATTGTAATTAGTTTATGGTTTAGGAATATTAAATATGCTTTTAGAAGAGAGATATACTTTATCAAACGGGGTTGAAATACCCAAAATAGGACTTGGGACCTGGTTCATTAATGATAAAAATGTTGTGCAGGCAGTGATAGATGCCGCAAAAATTGGATATCGCCATATTGATACAGCACAGGCATATCGAAATGAAAAAGGAGTTGGAAAGGGAATAAGAAAATGCGGTATAAAAAGAGAAAATATGTTTGTTACTACAAAACTTGCTGCTGGAGTAAAATCGTATAAAAAAGCTGTTGCTTCAATAGATAAATCTCTTCTAAAGATGGGGCTCGATTATATCGACATGATGATTATTCATAGTCCACAGCCATGGGCAAAATTTCGTGGAGATGATCCTTATTTAGAAGGAAACCGTGAAGTGTGGAAAGCACTTGAAGAAGCCTATAAAGCCGGTAAACTTCGTGCAATTGGCCTTTCAAACTTTGAAAAAACTGATATTGATAACATACTTGACTGCTGTTCTGTAAAACCAATGGTAAATCAGATTTTAGCCCATATAAGCAATACTCCTTTTGAACTTATTAAATACTGCCAGGCAATGGATATACTAGTAGAAGCCTATTCACCGGTTGCACACGGGGAGCTGATGAAAAACCAAGATGTTATAAGAATGGCAGAAAGGTATAGCGTTTCGGTGCCGCAATTATCAATACGTTATGACATTCAATTGGGGCTTCTTCCACTACCTAAAACTGCAAATTCTGAACATATGAAAAACAATGCAAATGTTGATTACAAAATTTCTAATGAAGATATGGAATTCTTAAAAAATTTAGAACAAATAAAAGATTATGGAAATGCCAGTGTTATGCCAGTGTATGGTGGTAAACTAAATGTGAAATCTATTTTATCAATGATCTTTCATAGAAATGGTTAATTAGACATTAGTTTATATAAAACAGATTATTTATTTAAGGAGAATATTGATGAAGCCAAATGCGATGAGCCAAATGCTTGTTTTAATACTATTGCTTTTGCCTGCAGTTAATATTGCCGCTATTGAGAAGGAAGATGTATATATGAAAAGAAATGGTGTTGCTGAAGTTGTGAAAACACAATCCGGACGCATTCAGGGAGAACGCCTGAATGGAGTTATTCGTTTTCTGGGAGTTCCTTATGCGCAAAGTATCGCCGGGAGAAACCGTTTTGCTCCCCCAAAGCCAGTAGAACCATGGGATAATATTTTGCAGACTATAAGATTTGCAAATTCATCTCCACAACAGGTATCTGATCCAACAAGTTCTTCGCCGGTTACTCCGGCTTTTGCGGAACCAGACTATGTAAAAATGGGTGACAGTTGTCTTGCTCTAAATATTTGGACACCCCAGGGTGCAGATGGTACACTTCCTGTTATGGTTTGGCTGCACGGCGGCGGGTGGACAAGTGGAAGCGGCTCCTGTTTAATTTATGATGGCGAGAATCTTGCAGCGTCCGGAAAGGCAGTTGTAGTAACTATTAATCATCGGCTGGGAGCTTCCGGATTAACTGATTTCTCGCGGGTTCTTGGTGGTGAATTTTCTAAATCCTCCAATCTGGGTATTCGGGATATTATTGCCGCGCTGGAATGGGTTCGTGATAATATTAAAGCGTTTGGTGGTGATCCGGAACTTGTGACTATTTTTGGTGAGTCTGGAGGCGGTTGGAAAGTAAACACTATGCTTGGTGTTCCCTCAGCCAAAGGTTTATTCCACCGTGCGATTGTCGAAAGCGGTCCGTTAACTCGTTTTATGAGTCCTGAAGAAGCTGACAAAATAGCTAATGAAGTTTTAAAAGAGTTGGGCGTTACACCAGAAACTTCTGAAAAGCTGTATGAAATTTCATACCGGGATGTACTTGATGCTGAAGCTGCAGTTTTGGCAAAAACTCCTATGTCATTCAACGCCCCCGGTTTCCCAACAGGTTTTTGGCCTGTGATTGATGGAGATATTATTCCATCTCATGTTTATGATTCAGTTGCGGCACCTTGTGGCGCAGATGTACCATTACTTATTGGCCAGAATGGTACTGAGTTTACTCTTTTCATGCTTCGGGATAAGGCCGCTTATTCGCTTGACTATAATGGACTGAAGGAGCGTATCACTCGTATTTTTGGTGCTGAGGCTGCCTCTAAAATTATAGCATTATATACAAAGGAATTTCCGGACTATGATTTCTCCGGGCTTTATTTTAGAATTTTTTCTGATTATGCTATGGGTACACTAAGTTCAGAAATTATGGATGTTCGTTCTGTTACTGGTTCAGCTCCTACTTATTCTTATCGTTTTGACTGGCAGACACGTAACTTTGATGGAAAACTTTATTCTCCTCACACAATTGAGATTCCATTTGTTTTTAATAATGTTAATACAAAAGCTGGGATTGTAATGACCGGGGGTGGAGAGAAAGTTGCAGTACTTGCTAAAAAAGTTTCCAATGCCTGGATTGAGTTTGCCCGTACCGGAAAACCTGCCTCTGAGGGATTGCCACAGTGGCCTGCCTACTCAAAAGAAGGGCGTGAAAGTATGCATATTGATTATACCAGTTCTGTCAAGCCCTATATGGATTCTGAAATAGTAAAAATGTTCCACACAATATTATGGAAACAAGCAGGTCTTAAATAACCAGCATATTGTGTAAGGACTAATATTGTTGTATAAGAATCCTGAACTCGCTCTGTTAATGCTTGGTGTTATCAGAAACAGGTATTATTTCCATAGTATTAAAACATAAAAAGTAACTTATAAAGGACTGTATAAAAAGTAATATGAAAGTTAGTGCCCCTATAATTATAGCTATTGTTATCATACCCTTATTCTGCCAGGCATGTTCATCGTCACTATATGATACAGAGGATATAAAAATGCAAAAGATAGAAAAATCATCTCACTATAAAGATGGAAAGTTCCTGAATTACAAAGGAAAATTTGAGATAGAATTTTGGGACAGATTATCAATAATGTGGGAGATGATTATAACAGATAATGACAGAAAACCGGATGTGGAATTACCGTCAGAAAAGGTTGATTTAGATAAAATTAAAAATGCCAAAAATGATGAATTAAAAATAACATGGGTTGGTCATTCTTCTCAGATTATAAATATTGATGGCAAAATAATTTTAACAGATCCGGTATTTGAGAATAGAGTTGTGTTTATGGGCCCTTCCAGATACAATGGAGATGTCCCGATGGAGATAGCCGATTTACCGGATATAGACATTGTAATTATTTCTCATAATCATTTTGATCATTTAAATATACCTACGATAGAGAAAATTAATAATAAGGTGAAGTATTTTATTACTCCATTAATGGTTGGCGCTGAGTTAGAGGCTGCTGGAGTTCCTAGAAGTAAAATTATAGAATTGGATTGGTGGGAAGAAATTAATTTGTTCGAGGATTTCTTGTTTGTTCTTACTCCGGCTCAACATTACACCGGGCGTGGTTTGGGAGATGGGGATGCAACTCTTTGGGGATCTTATGTAATAAAAGGTCCACATCATAAGATATACTTTAGCGGGGATTCTGGCTATTTTGAAGGTTTTAAGCAAATAGGCGATAAATATGGCCCTTTTGACTATACTTTAATTGAATGTGGTGCTTATAATGAAAGATGGCTATACGTACATATGCTCCCTGAAGAAACTATTCAGGCTCATCTCGATCTAAAAGGGAAAATCTTACAGCCTATGCATTGGGGAACATTTGATCAGGCTTTACATTCATGGTATGATCCTATGGTTAGAGCAGCCAGAACTGCGGATAGTCTTGGTATTAAATTGTCTACCCCTGTTGTAGGCGAAACAATTACAGTTTCGGACTCCCTTAAAACTAAACGATGGTGGGAAAAATTAGTACCTAAAAAACTTAATACTGATGAGTTGTCAAATAATGATTAGCTGTTGATTTATTTAGAAAGGATATAGGAAGTTGTTTTGCAAAGAATACTTAAAATGGCAATCATTCTGTTTATTATCAACGGGACAATATTTGCTCAACATGCAGTTGAGCATACTTCCCTGGAATGGATAATGGGAATTAAAGACTCAATGACATTTAGAAATAAAGAACTGACATTTGGATTTCAAATGGGTTATTCCAGTATAAACATATTTAACGTGAGTAAATTTGAGAATAGAACTAATTTGTGTGAACTAAAATTAGGGTACGAAGATATATATTCACTTTATAATAATAATCCTCATAATTTTGTGAATTATTTTGGAGCTCAACTTTACGGAGGATTTTCGCACAAGCCACAAGAAACTAATTTGCTTTCAATTGAAGGATTTAGATTTGGTTTTAGGCTAATACGCGGAATAGGATATAATTTTAATAACACTTTCGTAATCCCGTATTTTGTCCGTGGAATAGACCAGCAACATTTTGATATTAATAAAAATGAATTGTCTGTAGATTATAATTCTACTTATACTCCCGAAGAAAAGCTTTATGCCGGAACACATCGTGAAGCTGGAGTTATGGTTCAATTTTCCAATGGTTTTGGAGTCAGCCTGGCGCTTAATAATAATCTTTATTCTAAAAGAACCTCAATGCTGCCGAGCCTGGGCAGTGATACTATTGAATATACTTTTGTTTATGGTGTTTCAAGAGGAGTTTACTATTTATTTGGAGATTCAGAACTGTTTCCAATTTATGATTTCATTGCCCGGTCTGCGGTAAGTTTTGCATTTGTAAGTCTAAAGAGGGCAGAGGCATATTTCCCTTTGGGAGGTAAACATGAATTTTCGATGAATAGCGTTAAGCTTGGATTTAATTACAGAATTAATCTTGGGTTATAAATTTACAGCGGCTTTTAGACAGGAGTAAATAATGGAAACAAAAGAAAATGAAATAACATTAACAGTTGGTGATGTTAAATTTAGGGCAGCACTCAATAATTCGAAAACGGCTCACGACCTGATTTCAAAGTTACCGTATACAATAAAACTAAGCCGTTTTGAATATGATTATGGTGGAATTTTAAGTGAGCCATTGCAGTTTGATGAAAAAGATAAACACAATGGATGGATAAATGGAGAAATTGCATATGCGGGAAATTATTTTTCCATTCTTTTTGATGGTGAAGAACAATCGCAAGATTATTCCAATATGATAACAATTGGACATATTAAAGATGACTTAAATATAGTAAAAGGATTAGGGCAACAAATAGAAGTAACTGTCAGTCTTGATTAATTAGTTTTAGAATAATAGTCTGAAATACTTATATGCAGTTACAGCGTTTGTATCCTTATTTTTAGCTTTAGTAAATTAAATTAGCAGTGGAAAATATTGACAAGTAAAAATAAGAAGGAGAAAATACATGAGAGATTTCACATATTATAATCCAACCAGAATTGAATTTGGTAAAGGAAAAGAAAACAACATAGGACAATACATATCAGAATATGGCGTATCAAAAGTCTTAATAGTTTATGGCTCTGAAAGAATTAGAAAAAATGGCTTGTTTGATAGAGTTACAAAATCGCTTTCTGACAAAGGAATTAACTATGAAGCACTTGGAGGTGTTGTAAGTAATCCGGTATTGAGCAAGGTTTATGAAGGTGTTCAACTTGCAAAATCATCAAAAGCAGAGGCGGTACTGGCAATTGGAGGAGGTTCGGTTCTTGACTCTTCAAAAGCTATTGCGGCAGGAGCAGTATATGAAGGTGATGTTTGGGATTTTTTTACATTCAAAGCATTTGCAAACAAAGCATTGAGAATATTTGATATAATGACACTTGCGGCAACCGGAAGTGAAATGAATAATTACGCTGTTGTTACCAAAGAAGATACTAAAGAGAAATTCAGTCTTGGTGGTTCAGCAACATTTCCAACAGTATCAGTAATCAATCCGGAATTGCAGGCTTCAGTAACAAAAGACTATTTGGTTTATTCAGCGGCTGATATCTTTGCTCATACTTTGGATATGTATTTCTCAGCCACTTATATCCCTGAATTTATTTTGGCTCATGCAGAAAACATATTAAATACAGTAGTCCGGACTACAAATATTTTATTAAAAGACAATAAGAATTATGAAGCACGGGCGGAATTTGCCTGGGCGGCTACACAGGCGTTAAATTTTTCCACTTTCTGTGGTGTTGAAAAGAACAGATTTGATACGCATTTTATTGAACATACATTGTCAGCAGAATACAACATTGCTCACGGAGCCGGATTATCAATAATTGTTCCTGCCTGGATGAAATGGCAAAAAGATAATCTTCCTGAAAGATTTGAAAGATTTGCCGGAAAAGTATTTAATGTAACTGGTTCAAATGAAGGAATTGATGCATTAATTAAATGGTATAAAAGTATAGGTACTCCTGTAACATTAACGAAAGGTAAAATTCCAAATGAAGATATTCCTATGCTTGTTGAAAAACTGCTTCCACTTGGTAAAATGTGGGGTGCAGAAAAGTTATACACCAAAGCAATGATTACTGCGGTATTAGAAAATGCAAAATAGTTTGCGGTAATATAATTCACGGCGATGCCCTGTGCGCCGTGAATTCTTGATGCTCTGTCAATGTAACTTTGTATCGCAAGTACATAAACTCTAACAAAAAGGATGTGATATGAAAATAAATATTACTGTTTTATTGCTCTTAATAAGTTCATTTCTTTATGCTGCTCCTGATAAAATATTAATAGTATATTACTCCTGGAGCGGTAATACAGAGAAAATTGCAAACGAGATACATACAATTGTTGGTGGTGACTTATTAAAAGTTGAAGTTGCTGTACCGTATAAGGCAAAAACAGATCAGGAACTTTATCCAATTGCAACACAAGAAATAAATGCAATTGATAATAATGGCATCTATCCGGAGATATCCACTGAAATAGACAGCCTTGATAAATATGATACAATATTTATTTGTTACCCGCTCTGGCATTCACGAATGGCAACTCCAATGCAGTCATTCCTTAATAAATACGGAAATAAATTAGCCGGTAAAAGAGTTGCCCTTTTTTGTACAAGTGCAAGCAGCGGTATTTCCGGTACAGTTGAGGACGCAAAGCGGCTTTGTCCGGGAGCTGAGTTCACTAGTCCACTGTGGATTAAAGCATATCAAATAGATGAAGCACATGATGATGTTGTTAAATGGCTTAAAGCAAATAATTTGTATTCAGTAAATGAAACAAAAGTGAATGTTATTATTGGCAACTACACTTTTTCTGCAACACTTAATAATAGTCAGGCGGCAGGGGTATTTAACACTCTGCTGCCAATGACAGTTAATATGACTGATCTTAACAACAACGAAAAATTTTGTTGGTTAACAACTGACTTTCCAGGAACGTCAGTAAACCCGGGGCTGATAACAACCGGAGACCTGATGATATGGAGCTCCAGATGTTTTGTGATTTATTATAAAACATTTAACACATCTTACAGTTTTATAAAAATTGGACAAATTGATGATCCAACCCTGCTTGAAGAAGCTGTTGGTTCAGGTGAAGTATCGGTTACAATTGAAGCGGTTTCAAATACAAGTGTTGGTACTGAAGATGAAACTCCTATAAATTATAACCTTGGGCAAAATTATCCTAATCCATTTAACCCCGTTACAACAATTCAGTATTCAATTCCCAAAATTGGACAGAGCGATTTTCAGGACGTTCGGTTAAAAGTATTTAATGTGCTTGGGAAAGAAATTAGCACTATTGTAAATGAGCCAAAAACCGCCGGTATTTATAAGGTTAACTTCGATGGAAGTCAATTATCATCAGGTGTATATTTCTACAGAATAGAAACAGGCAATTATACAGAAACGAAGAAATTAGTATTATTGAAATAAGGAAGAATTTCTGGCTTTGTATAAAGAAAAAGCACCATATTTTTTAACAAAAACAAGAATTTACCTGCAAGTATTGAAATAAACTGTGCTTGTTTAAGCCCACCATATTCATTAATTATTCTTTCTAAGCGATTTAATCTGCTCTGGCAAACTAAAACATCAAATAAAGTGATTCCAGAACTGAATTGGACATAAATTCCAGATGTTGCTAAATCCGAAAAATGTATAAGTATTTTCTCCTTTTGTATACGAAAGGTGGTAAGTGAATTATTAAATTAGAATACTAAAATTGAAAGAAAAAATATTTATAAGAAATATGGTTATCTGTAGAAAGTGTTCTTGAAAATAAAACAAGGAGATAAAAATTATGATATTACACGAAAAGTATGTGCTGGTAAATGGAGTTGAAATTCCCAAATTAGGTTTAGGTACCTGGTTCATAAATAATGAAGATTCTGTACAAGCGGTTAAGGATGCTGTCCAGATAGGGTATCGGCATATAGATACAGCCCAGGCATATCAAAATGAGAACGGAGTTGGAACCGGAGTTAGAGAGTGTGGGGTTAAAAGAGAAGAAATATTTGTAACAACAAAACTTGCCGCAGAAGTGAAATCATATGAAAAAGCAGTTGATTCTATTGAAAGCTCACTCAAAGCCCTTGGACTTGAATATATTGACATGATGATTATTCATAGCCCACAGCCATGGAATGAATTTCGTGGTGATGATTCGTATTTTGAAGGAAACCGCGAAGCCTGGAGAGCTCTGGAAGAAGCATATAAGGCAGGTAAACTTCGTGCTATTGGTGTTTCAAACTTCAAAAAAGAAGATATCGAAAATATTCTTGCAACCTGTACAATAAAACCAATGGTAAACCAGATTCTTGTGCACATAAGCAATACTCCAAAAGAACTTATTGAGTATTGTGAACGAGAAGGTATTCTTGTTGAAGCGTATTCACCGGTTGCACATGGTGAATTAATGAAGAACAAAGAAGTATTAAAAATTGCCGAAAAATATGGTGTATCTGTTCCTCAGTTATCTATTAGGTATTGCCTGGAGCTGGGACTTCTTCCATTACCTAAAACTGCAAATCCTGACCATATGAGAAATAATGCTGAGGTGGATTTTAAAATTTCTAAAGATGATATGGAAATTCTTAAAAACCTGGAACAGATAAGGAATTATGGAGATGCAAGTATATTCCCTGTTTACAGCGGTAAATAATAAGTAAAGATTGATTTATCTATTGGCTGGAATTAAAATACAAATGTTGAAAGATGAATAAGAAAAGAAATAACTGTAATGAATGAAAAATATAAAGGAGTTTTAGCTATAGTTTCAGCCAATATAATTTTTGGTTTGAATATACCGGTTACAAAAGCTTTGATGGCAAGGTGGATGACTCCTTCTGGTTATACTTTTTCCAGAATGCTATTTGGTGCGATTGTTTTCTGGGGTATTAGTATTTTTACAAAAAAAGAGAAAGTAACCCGAAAAGATATAGGAATTATTTTGATTGGTGGACTTTTAGGATATGTTGGGACCCAATATTTATTTTCACAGTCATTACAGCTTACCTCACCTGTAATATTTTCTTTGCTGATGGCATTAACGCCTGTTATTGTATTATTGATATCTGCGGTATTCCTTAAAGAAGTAATTCAAAGGAGAAAAGTGTTTGGTGTTATTCTTAGTATTTCAGGCGCCTCGTTAATTATACTGCAAACGCAAGGGGGCAGTATGGGCTCTGACAATTTATTGGGAATATTATACTCGCTGTTATGTGTTGTTTGTTACTCGGTTTATTTGATCTTAACAAGAGAAGTATCAAAAAAATATCAGCCTGTTACTATTGTAAAATGGATGTTTCTTGTTTCAGCTTTGGCAATTACACCATTTGGTTATTCAGAACTTCCTAATCAATATGTTTACAGCAGTAACACTGCCATGATGGGTTTTATATTATTAGGGTTCGCTTTGATGTTTTCAACTTTAATTGCTTTTTTCCTGCTGCCTGTTGCACTAAACAGACTTGAAGCAAGTACTGTAAGTATATTTATGAATTTACAGCCAATAGTTGCTTCTGTAGTAGCTATTGTTGTTGGACAGGATTTATTTACCTGGGATAAGCCTATTGCAGTATTCCTGGTGCTGGCAGGAGTTTATTTGGTTACTACGCAGACGAGAATTATGAAATCAAATCTTATTCAGGATGATCCGGCTATTATAATTAACAATAATTGAAAAAGAAGACGACCACTAAAAAGATAAAATTTATTGCAACGCTTTGCTTAACAGTATTTCTCAGCCTCTACTGTATAAATAAGCAAATAGTTGAAGGAAATACCATGAAGGATTTGAAAAAATACAATATAAGAATAATTACTGGGGGTAATGTTATTAAAGCTGTTCTTGAAGATAACCCAACTGCGCGGGATTTCATTTCATTACTGCCGTTGGATTTAAAATTAGAAGATTATGCGGGAACAGAAAAGATAAGTTATTTTGAAAGAAAATTATCAACACAAAGCGCTCCTTCCGGAACCAGGGCAAATGTTGGTGATATAACTTATTACGCACCCTGGGGCAACCTGGCAATATTTTATAAAGACTTTGGATATGCCAGCTCACTTATTAAACTGGGAGAAATAACAAACGGAATCGATCTGCTTAAAGTATCCGGTTCAGTAAAAGTAAGAATAGAACTTGTTCAGGAATAGAAGAGGAAAAAATGAATAACAAGAGAATATCATTTGTTATAACATTGATAATTATCACTGTTTTAAGTTATGCTTTTCAATTGCCAGCAACCGAAACTACTGCAAAAAGAGGAAGCGAAATATTCCCAAAAGGACTTCCCGCAGGGAATAAATATTTTACTAATAAGGTATGGGTGCAAATGCTGGAAACTGACCAGGAAAAGAACTTTGATACACAAGTTTACAATGTAACATTTGAACCTGCTGCCAGAACATTTTGGCATTCCCATCCCGGTGGATAGATACTTTTAGTTACAAGCGGGGAAGGTTATTATCAGGAAAAGGGCAAACCGGCGCAACAATTAAAACCTGGTGATGTTATTTCTATTGCTCCCAATGTAGTTCATTGGCATGGAGCAGCCCCGAAAAGTGAATTTGTTCACATTGGAATGAGCACTCAGGTTCATCTCGGCCCTGCTGTATGGTTTGGCCCTGTAACTGATGAAGAATACTCTGGTTTATAAGAAAGGAGATTTAAATGTCCGACAGGTGGATTGAAGATAAATTAAATAAAATAGCCGCAACTGACGATTTGCACATAGCACCATTTCGTGCGGATGGAGAAACTTATGGAACTCCAACATGGATATGGTCAGTTGTGGTTGACAAAGAACTGTTTGTTCGTGCTTACAACGGAAGAAGTTCCCGGTGGTATAATTCTGCTATTAAACAGAAAGCTGGTCAAATAATAGCAGCCGGTATGACAATTGAAGTAATATTTGAACAGGCAGATGCAGATGAAAATATAAATAAAAGGATAGATGATGCTTATCGCAAAAAATATAGCGATAGTCCGTATTTAAGTTCCATGATAAGTAATCGCGCTCGTTCTGCAACGATAAAAGTAATACCTAAAGGCAAATAACAACTAAAGGAGAAAAAATGATTTCAGATAATATCTCTAGAAGAAAGTTTATTCAACAATCTGCTGTATTGGGAACCGGGGTTTTAATGGCAAGCGGTTCCACATTGAACGCGATAGAAATGAAAGGAAGAGAAATGATGTCAGGAAATATAAAAACAAAAGGATATGCCGCAACGGATACATCTGGTATATTAAGCCCCTGGAGCTTTGAACGCAGAGCAATTGGAGATTTTGATATATTAATAGAAACAAAATATGCAAGTATTTGTCATTCAGATATCCATCAAATGAAAGGTGATTGGGGGCCGCAGCAATATCCCCAGGTGCCCGGACATGAAATTGTTGGTGTTGTTGCAGCTGTTGGTAAAAATGTGACAAAATTTAAAGTTGGAGATAGAGCCGGTGTTGGTTGTATGGTTGATAGCTGTATGGAATGCGATAGCTGTAATCATGGTGAAGAACATTATTGTGAAAAAGGTAAAACAGTTTGGACTTATGGCTATCCGGATAAAAGTTCCCCAAGCGGAATAACACAGGGCGGATATTCAGATAATATTGTTGTTAAAGAGCACTTTGCTGTTCATATTCCCGGGAATATTAGTTTTCAAGAAGCTGCTCCGTTACTTTGTGCCGGAATTACTACATACTCACCATTGATTCACGCTAATTTTAAAATAGGCGACAAGGTTGGTGTTGCCGGTATTGGAGGCCTCGGCCACATGGCTATTAAACTGGCAGTTTCAAAGGGTGCTGAAGTTTATGCATTTACTACTACTCAGGATAAGGTGAAGGACATACTAGCTTTTGGTGCTAAAGAGGCTGTGGTAGTTGATGACTTAAGTAAGCTGAGACCTTATAAAGCAAAACTCGATTATATGATTTCCACTATTCCTGTAGAGTTTGATATTGCGGCTTATTCGTCTGTAGTAAAACCTTATGGATTTTTTACTCAAGTGGGAATGCCCGATAAATTTCAGTTTATGATTAGTAATATTGGATTAGCCAATACTCGTGTGAACTATAATGCCTCATTGATTGGCGGCATACCAGAGACACAGGAAATGGTTCATTATTGTGCTGACAATGGAATATTGCCAAAAATTGAAATAATTAAGGCTGAAGAAATAAATAATGCCTGGAAGAAGGTTATTAATAAGGAAGCAAGATACAGATATGTAATTGATGCGTCAACATTCTAGTAAAAAGGAACTATTATGAAAATTATTAAAATGACATGGTGGTTAACAAAGAGTCCGAAAAATGCTTCAATTATTATATAACATTAGAATCATTTTTCTAACAGGTAGTAATTAGTTTGAACGCCAATGAAAATTGCTAAAAGTGTTGAAATAAGTGATGAATATTTTTAGTTTATCTAACCAGTAAGGAGTTTGTAAAATGCACTTTAAAAAAATAAGTGATTTGTTTGAATATATGGGTGCTCCTGCACCGGAAAACCCGATGTTAGGAATAATAAAATTCGACTGCAGCAGCAGTATACTTGCCAATAAAGAAGTATCATACGATTTTTATACTATTTGTTTGAAAAAAATTGAAAGTGGTGAATTCTGGTATGGAAAAACGAAATACGACAGCAATACTGGTTTTATGTATTTTTTTAAGCCAAGACAAAAGCTTGTAATACATGATGTTGTAATAAAAGAGGTTGGTTTTTCAATTTATTTACACGAGGATTATTTAGCAGGCCATCCATTATTTTCTGAGTTAAAAAAGTACGGCTATTTTGATTATGAAATGAATGAAGCTTTACACCTTACTCCGAAGGAAAAGAAAACTATGTGGTCTTTATTCAACAAAATAGAAACCGAGTATCATAATAACCAGGACGAATATAGTAAGTCAATAATTTTATCTCATCTTGATTCAATGCTGAAATATGCACAGCGTTTTTACAAAAGGCAATTTATTGACAGGAAGCAATTGTCAGGGATAACCGTATCTAAATTTAATGCTATAATTAATGAGTACTTTGAAAAAGGAGAGTCTCAAATTAAGGGGCTGCCAACTGTTAGCGAATTGGCATCTAAGCTTAGGCTTTCACCGAAATATTTAAGTGACTTATTAAAACAGGAGACAGGAAAAACAGCTTTAGAGTTAATACACTTGTATGTAGTCTCCGAAGCAAAAAATATGCTTATTGAAGGAAATAACAGCATATCGGAAATTGCCTATAAACTAGGCTTTGAAAATCCACCTTATTTTTCAAGATTATTTAAGAAAGAAGTCGGGGTAACTCCAAAAGAATTTAAAAACCAGATCATGAACTGATGATGTGAGGAAATATTTTAAAAACAGGAGTTCTTTTTTTAGCTGGCTCCAAAATTTGAATTCGGGTTACCCGGAATTTCAGTTTACGGATTTAATTCGCAAGTAAAACTTTGATTATCCGATTTTTTTCCCGGCCATTGGCCCGGGCTTAAGGCTGTGTATTTCATCAATACTGATCAAAACAACAGCCTTAGGTTTCGGCATGCCAGCTTTTAGAGACATTTCTGCTGATTTATCATATATTTCTCCGCTGGTTAAAACTTTTGGTGTGCCTATGAACCTGTATCCATCTATTATTTCACGGTTTACAACTGCAACGGCAACCTTTGAACCATCCAGAATATTCTGATATGTTTTACCGCCGGTACCTTCAGTAAAAATCAAAGTCTCATCATTAAATACACGAGTGGAACGTTTTGGTGCGTTATTAGGAATCCCGTCTTTGCTTGTTGTAGCGTGAAAACATTGTTGAGATTCAATCATTTCTTTCATTTCTTTTGTTAACAGTGACATATTCGATATTTCTCCGATTAATTTATTTTTAACAAAATGCACATGCTTCTGAAGGAATAAAATATGATTTGGTCCTTTATGAAAGCTGAATCCGGTTTACAGGCCTTTATTAGGGTCTGTAGTTTCGGTATCTGCCTCAGAATTATTTAATGCATTGTTTTTAAATTTAACAAGTATTTTTACAATTTGCATCCATTTTTACAGCCGCTTCTTCCGGCCAGGTATTTTTACATCCGGGTTTTGCAGTGAGTTCTGATGCAGTTATTTGCTCTGGTAATTCTACAGTTAATTATTTAATCCCTGCTATTATATATTAACGGGCATTGAAAGCATATAAAAATTTTTAGATTATTTCCACTATAAACCACGTTGTCTATGCTTAATGGTCTGGCGCTTTGCAAATAAATCCTGTCTCGTATAGAGTACCCGCATCCGGGTTCAAAGGCATTATCCTGTTTTATTCTAACCTTTTTTATTTATCATTCGTTGTGAACTGCCCTGTAATATTATCTCATATAGCTATAAGGCATCCTATGTATAAACATTTATATGAAAAACTTGTTATCTCTTCATATCCGGGAAAAAGCTTGAATTATTTACAATAATACTTCGCTTATTTTTAACAGCATGTATACAACATACGCACTCAAAAAACTTAAAAATTAAATCTGGTTTTATTATTCCACCTCTGATCTTAATAAAGATTAAAATATCATAACCAGGGAAAGTTACTATATATAAAAAGAGGCTGCTCATTAGAACAGCCTCTTTTTTATTGATTAAATATCTTTATATATCCGGATCATATATTCCACATAAGTATGTACTTATTTGCTTTCCGTATCATTTTCTCTTATTTCAACGCGCCTTATTTTCCCGCTTATTGTTTTAGGAAGCTCATCTACAAACTCAACAATACGTGGATATTTATATGGTGCGGTTACTTTTTTAACATGTGCCTGAAGCTCCTGCGCCAGTTCCTGGCTGGGCCTGTAACCCTGTGACAGTATTATTGTAGCTTTTACAATTTGTCCGCGTTCCGGATCAGGCACGGCGGTAATAGCGCATTCCAGAACTGCCGGATGTTCCATTAAAGCGCTTTCAACTTCAAATGGCCCTATACGGTACCCGGAACTTTTAATTATATCATCAGTACGCCCAACAAACCAGTAATACCCGTCTTCATCCCGCCACGCAGTATCGCCGGTGTAATATATATCATTCTGCAGCACTTTATGTGTAAGTTCATCATCCTTGTAATAGCCAGTAAATATGCCTACCGGTTTTTTATTTCCCATATGGATTACAATCTGCCCGGTTTCTCCAACTTCACATGATTTCCCTTCAGCATCAAGCAGGTCAATTTCATAACAGGGAGATGGTTTCCCTATAGAACCCGGTTTTGGTTCCATCCATGGATATGTTGCAATTGCTACAGTACACTCTGTTTGGCCATATCCTTCCATCAGTTTTATCCCGGTAGCTTTAAGAAATTTTTTAAAAACTTCCGGGTTTAACGGTTCACCGGCAACCACGCAGTATTTTAAAGCAGAGAAGTTATATTTTGATAAATCCTCTTTGATAAGGAACCTGTAAACAGTTGGAGGGGCGCAAAAGGTTGTTACTTTATATTTTTCAATAACAGCCAGCAGATGTGCCGGGATGAACTTATCAAAATCATAGGTCATTACAGCTGAACCGGACAGCCATTGTCCGTAGATTTTACCCCATGCAGATTTTGCCCAGCCGGTATCAGCTACAGTAAGATGAAGTCCCCCGGGCTGAACGTTTTGCCAATACTTTGCGGTTAATATATGCCCGAGCGGATAAGCAAAATTATGACTTACCATCTTTGGCATCCCGGTAGTGCCGGAAGTAAAATAAAGCAGCATAGTATCGTCATTCTTTGCTGACATTTCCGGGGTTTTATTAAAAACAGGGGAAGCCTTTTCTGTTTCTTCTGTAAAATTCAGCCATCCTTCCCGTGAAGAGCAGACGAGTACTTTGTGAACCAGCCCGGGTGATTCTGCAAGAGAGTTTTCCACATGTTGAATAACTTCAGGTTCCGGGACGCATACAATCATTTTTATACCGGCGGCGTTATTCCTGAAGATAATATCTTTAGTGGTTAGAAGATGGGTTGCGGGAATTGTAACAGCACCAATTTTATTTAGTGCAAGTATACAATACCAGAATTCAAATCTTCTTTTCAGGATCAGCATTACGTGATCCCCTTTTCTAATTCCTATTGAGGTGAAAAAATTTGCAGCTTTATCGCTGTAGAGTTTCATCTTTGCAAAAGTAAAAGTTTCTTCATTGCCTTTGTCATCACACCAAACCATAGCTGTTCTGTCAGGGTCATTAAGAGCAATTTCGTCAACAACATCGTAAGCAAAATTAAAGTTATCAGGAACGCGGATTTCAAATTTATCAATAAATTCCTGATAAGAATTAAAATCCGTTTGAGGAAGATATTTTTCGAACATTAAAGCCTCATTAATTTTAGCTGTTAAATTATCACTGCAAGCATTTTTACAGCCTTATTGTTTAAAGCTTTCATTGCATGCTTATAGCCGGAATCATAATAGACAGAGTCCCCCTCGTTTAAAATGATTTCATGGCTGTCTATAATTATTTTCATGGTTCCTTCAATAACGTAATTGAACTCCTGTCCCGGGTGAAAATTAAAATCCATAGGTACATCATCAGGGCGCGGTTCAATAGTAACCATAAAGGGTTCCGCTTTTTTATCAGCAAAGTTGAAAGCAAGGCTTTCATGTTTATACTGTTTCCTGCGTTCGATACCAAGCCCTTTGTCTTTTCTAACTACGCAATAAACATGAAGGCGCGGATTTTCACCGCTGAGCAGGGCGGATAGTTCAACCCCGTATTTTCTTGCCAGTTTGGAAAGGAATCCAATGGGTATATCAGAACTGCCGCTTTCATATTGAAGGAGTAATTCAACTGAAAGCTCAAGTTCCTTTGCCAGCGTTTCGGCAGAGGTACCGGATATTTCCCTTAAGCCTTTTATTCTTTCTGCAATAAATAAAATTTGCTCATCCATGATAATAATATTATTATTTTGTTAATGATTAAATACAAGTATACAATTTACGGAAAAGTCCGGAATTATTTTTTTAAAAAATAATGCGTTGGGGGAAGAAAAAGCAGGGAGAAAATAAAATGTGGTTTATTTGTTTTTTGATAGTTTGAAAATTATTATGTCTTATTTAAAAAAAATGCTAAATTAAGTTTTAATACTTAGTATAGCTTTTAATTTGCTATAAACCTATTTGAAAAACTAACAACATGTCTTAGGGGAATTCAATGAAATTTATCTGGCTTTTAAATTTAATATTAGTCATAACATCTATTAGTGTTTTTTCACAATGGGAAGTGATGAATCCTTCTCTTCTTGCAGATAAATCGTTTGTTGTATATGCTGATTCAACTTATTGCAGTGTATTAACTGAAAGAGGTACTATTGTTATTTCCTCCGACAGAGGAAAAACATGGAAATATCGTTATCCAGACAAGTACATGAATATAAGCAAGGCAGTATTCATCGATCAAAATAATGGCTGGGTTGCATCAGGCGGCTCAAGTTTTCAAACAACAGATGGCGGAATTAGCTGGATTGACAGGGGAAATGTTCTTGAGTTTGCAAACTGGGATTTTTATTTTAAAGACCCTTTAAATGGCTGGGCAGTAGGAAATTCTTTTGTAAAACGTACTACCGATGGAGGTGATTCCTGGATTACTGATACAGTCGACAATAATTCCAATTTAAGATTTATTTCACATGCCGGTGATTCAATACTTTATACAGGAGGTAATCATGTCTTATATAAGTCTTCTGATAATGGTGCCTCCTGGAAAAAGATGCCTGACATTCCGGGTTATCAGAGTTATTACGATATGGTATGGGGCAATAAGGATTCAATCCCTGTTGGGTTTCTTCTTGGAACCCTTTCTAAATTATTTATTACAACCGATGGTGGAATGAATTGGGAAATAATGCCTCAGAATAATTCAAGCAGGTCAATAAATAAAATTGCATTTTATAATGGGCAATTTGTTGAATTTTCCAGCTCTATGATTTTCACAACAACAGACTTTGGCAATTCATGGGATTCCTTAAGCATTCCCAAAAATCCATATAATACATTTTATCCTGTGGGAAACGACATCCTTTATTTATCCGGTTATGCTGATGTACTATTAGCTTCCTTTGATGGCTGTAAATCATTTACCAATTTCTCAACTTCCAACTTGGTACCTGCAAATCAGGTGTATTTTGGTAATATTTCTATGGTTGATTCCAATAATGGATACATCAATGTTGGTAACATATTTAAAACCCGGGATGGTTGCAAAAGTTTTACAAATATAACTCCACCTGAATTTCCTGAAATTATGGGTACAGCATACGGTTTTTCAGATAAAATTGCTGCGGTTAGTTCTGATATTTCTATATTCTCAACCAAAGATGGAGGGGAAAGCTGGAAGGTATCTACTTATGGCCAGCCTAATACCCAAATTCCGCTTGATATTTGCTTCCGCGATTCAGTTAACTGGATAGCAGGATGTGGCTGGAATGTAATGAGGATATCCTCAGATGGTGGCAATTCATGGACTAACAGAATTTTTGGAGATACTTCTCAAATGCACATTTCATCTGTTAGTTTTTTAGATTCTGTAACCGGATATTTTACAGCAAGTGAGCAGTTATATAAAACATCAAATGGTGGTAAAGACTGGTACTTATTTAAAGAACCATTCAGAGGAAATGTAAAATTTATCGATAACCTTAATGGAATTGAAACAATTTTTTCCAATCCATTTGCATATACAACAGATGGTGGAAATACGTGGAATAATTGCGAGCATATTGAATCAGTCCAGGGTTACGATATCAAGAAAAACGGAAACAGCTCAGTATTAATGTGTTACAGGTATGATTCGCTTTTTATCTCAGTTGATCTTGGGAAAACATGGCAGCAGAAAGAGTTACTTCCTTTTGGTAATATAACCAGTATAAGTATGACTGATCCATCCACCGCCTGGTTTATGGGATTTTACGGAAGTATTGTCAGATATCATAATAACTCAATTCCAACCGGTGTAAGTGATAAACCTGAAGTGATAAAAGATTTAAAATTATTTCAGAATTATCCTAATCCGTTCAATCCGGATACAAAAATTAGTTATTACATCGCGGAACAATTATTTGTTGAATTAAAGGTGTTTGATATGCTTGGCCGGGAAATTGCAACTGTTGTGAATGAAATAAAATCACCCGGGAAATATGAGGTAACCTTTAATGGAAGTAATTTTGCAAGTGGTGTGTATTTCTACCGGCTTAAGGCGGGTGAGTTTTCTGAAACAAAGAAGTTTGTATTATTAAAATAAGGTAGTCGTTTATTTATTATGTCCTGGAGTCTTTGAAGGAAGCCTTAATTAAGTCAGGCTTCCTTCATTTTAGAATGGGGTGTGGTTTTAGGTTATATTATATTTTCAAAAATATTTTCCTCTTATACATGAAGTGCAGTGCAATCCATTTTATAGCTACAATAAAGCAACCCAGTAAGACAGGCTGCCATGCAGTACTGAAAAATGCTATAAATCCGCCAAAGACATAATTTGTTGTATATTTAAAGTCTACCAGGCTGCTGGCAAGGTAAATGGTTATAGGGTTCATTCCAATAACAATAAAAAAGAAAGCATATTTTTTATAGCTTACAGCGTCAACTAAGAAATAGAAAATACTTAAAAATATAAGTGACCATCCTGCTGTATGAATTGTAAAAGAGCTTGTCCATAAATTCTTATTTATTGGCAGCACAAATCCCCAAAGACCGGAAAATGCCACAAACAAGATTCCCGCTCCCAGAAGATAAGCTGATTTTATTTTAGGAGTAAACTTTCCATCTTTAATGAATGAACCTGTAAGTGCTCCCAGTAATGCTGTGGCAGTTGCAGGTATTTTAACAAGCAGCCCTTCAGGGTCATGTATACCAAGATATAACCTGCCGGGGACAAACATCCTGTCAAGAAAGGCATTTATGCTCCCCTGTATTGTGAAGTGCCCTGCTTCAGAGCCGGGATAGGGGATTAAGGTTTGAATTCCCCAATAGCCAATAAGTATTCCGGCTACCCAGTAAATTTGCTTTTTCCATGATGTATTTAAAAATATAAATGCAGCAAAACAATAAGCAATACCTATTTGCCCGAGCACACTTGCAAACCTGATGTCCTGAACTTTCCAGTCACCCAGCCCGTTATTTATAACTCCCAGGAAGACAAGCATTAATCCCCTGATAATGATTTTTCTATATATCTTAGCTTTTGGAACACCTTTGTCAAGTTGTACCTTTATTGAATAAGGCATAGCGCACCCGGAAAGGAACAGGAACAGCGGGAATATTAAATCATAAAAATGAAAACCGTTCCACTCAACATGGGTAAGCTGGTTTGACAGCCAGACAAAAACACCCCATCCGGTATAATTGCTTAAAGCATGAATAATCTCGTCTCCCCCGATTATCCATAACATATCAAAGCCTCTTAAAGCATCAATAGAGGCAACGCGTTCTGATTTTGATGTTTCCAATTTCCTTCCGGTATTTTATTTGACTTATAAGGATTAAAAATAAATTTTAATCCTTCTTTATTAGGCAATAAATCAGTTTTTAATGTATTCAAATATATAGAATGTTAATATTCATAAAAACAAGTTTGGAAATATTTTCAATATACCTGGAAAGCATATATATATCGAATACAGGAAAACTAAAAAATGGAAGTGTTAATTATACGAAGCGTACCTGCAGTTAAAAGAATACTCTTGTAATAATTGCAAAGCCCTGATAGAATCAGCAGGCTTTTTAAAGTTGTTTATATAAATCCGGAATAATATTAACATTATCACCTGACAAAACATTTGGAATGTTATCTTCAGCCATGAAATGGTTCATGGCTGTCTTGTTATAAAAAATAAATAAATATTACTATATTCTTTTTCCAGGAGCACAAAGAATATCAGGCAAAGTCTTATTGGATTAAGTTGTGTTATGCCTTGCTGATTATTTTTGCCAGTAGTTTTTCTGCCAGCGCTCCGTTCTTTTCAAGGTATGGTTGTTTAAGCATATCCATGTGTCCGCCAAATCCCGGATGAACTTCAAAATTATTTGTCAATTCAACCCAGGCTGACCTGCTTATTTTATGTGTGAAATTTCGTATTTCATCATTTGCTTCTATCTGTATGATAGGGCAGTTTAAACATTCATTTTCAGTTCTTGCATTTAGGTATGCCCTGTAAGCTACTATTTTTTTCAGTGAAGCTTCTTTTATTTCTTCATCAAGAAATTCAGCATGATTTTGTTCAATATACAATACAGCATCGTTTTTATATTCTTCGGGGCTCCAGTTTACTATTTCCATTTGCCTGTAGCTGTCAAGCAATATTATGCCGCCAACAGTTCGTCCCTGTTTTGTAAGCTCAAGGGCAACATCATAAGCCATATTGCCGCCTGCAGAATGGCCAAACAAATAAAAATTGCCTTCCTGCTGTTGTTTAATCATTATAGCGGCAGCAGTTTTTGCCGGAGTATCGGATTCAATAAAATTAAGCCCGAATATATTATAGTTTCCAAAGTACCTGGCAAATTCAGTGTAAGCAAATGAATAACCGATGCCGGGAGGGAGGAAGAATACAGTTGGGCCGCTGCCTGAATTAAGGCGGCTTATATCAGTACTGAATCCTTTTACTTTTTCATCCATGTCAGTTATTACTGCCGCCATTTTCTTTATAGTCGGCTGCTGGAAAATAAGATTCAGGAATGTTTTTCTACCAAGTTTTTTCTGAATTTTGGACATAATCCTGATTGCTTTAATTGAGTTCCCGCCAATTTCAAAGAAGTCATCAGTTGAGCTGATATTTTTTATATTCAGAATATCCTGCCATACTTCAGCAATTGATATTTCGATCTCTCCTTCAGGCTGAACATACACAGATGTTTTAACTGCTGCTGTTATATCCGGGGCAGGAAGGGCACGATAATTAATTTTACCGCTTGATGTATGAGGTATATTCTCCGGCTTAACAAAAAAGGCAGGAATCATATATGATGGCAAAGCAGAATTTAAATATTCTTTTAGTTTGATAATATCAACTTCTTCGCTGCAGGTTATATAAGCAGTAATTTCTTTTGTATCACCATTTTCAAAAACTCTAACAGCAGTTTCTTTAATGCCGGGATAGCGTAATATACATGTCTCAATTTCTCCGGTTTCAACTCTGTAGCCGCGTACTTTTACCTGCCCATCTTCACGGCCGAGAAAATCAAGCTGGTTTGAATAATCCCACCTGGCAAGATCACCTGTTTTATACAGTTTTCCTTCGCCAAAAGGATTTTTAATAAAGGCCTTATTTGTCAATTCCGGACTGCCTATATAGCCATCTGCCAGGTTATATCCCCCAATATAAATTTCTCCTGCTATACCAACCGGTACCGGTTTTATCTGCTTGTCCAAAAGATAAATTTGTGTATTGTTTATCGGCCTGCCGGTTGGTACCTTATCTTTTGCAACTCCTTCTTTGCCTGAAAACATGAAAGAAGTTACAACATGGGTTTCAGAAGGCCCGTACTGGTTATGAAACATTATATCGGGAAATGTTTTGAATAACATTTCCATTGAATCGCTAATATATGGCTGTTCACCTGAAGTAATTATATGCCTGATTGATTTTAACTTATTGAAATCTTCAAGTTCGCTTATAAACAGGTTTAAAGCGCTGTAAGGCATTGTTAAAAGTTCAATTTGCTCTTTTTCAATAATATCAGCTATAAGGCTCATCTTGTAGCGGGTATCATTGTCAATCATGTATAAAGTGCCGCCTGAACCAAGTGAAAATAACATTTCCTGTACGGAAACATCAAAACTATGCGGCGCATACTGGAGTGTTCTCAATTCACCTTCAATAGTTTCTGTCTGCCATTCAACAAGGTTAAGAAGGCATTTATGCGTCCCCAACACTCCTTTGGGTTCACCTGTTGAGCCTGATGTATATATAACATAGGCAGGACAGTTTTCATAGGAGCTTATTATAAAACCGGTGTTGCTGTCATTCATTCCAGTTAGCTTTTCTTCAAGCTGCGGGATTGTAAGAGTATTTATACTGTCAGGTACTTTTGATTGGTTTTCATCTGTAGTAATAATCAGTTTACTGCCGCTGTTGCTGACTATATAATCAATTCTGCTTTGCGGATAGGATGAATCAACCGGGACATATACTGTGCCTGTTTTAAGAACTGCCAGCATTGCTATTACTGACCATTCTGACCTGTCAAGCATTATGCTGATAAAATCACCATTCTTAATGCCTTCATTTTGTATTAGCAGGTGTGCAAGCTGGTTAGCTTTTGAGTTTAATTCACTATAAGTAAGCTTATTCCTTTTATAAACTACGGCAATTTTATCTTTATTTATATCTGCCTGTTTCTCGATAAGGCTGACAATTGAGTTGTGTTTCAGTGGTATAACATTACCGGTAGAAATACTTAATATCTCATCTGCTTCATTTTTAGAGACAATATTTAATTCCGATAGAGGCATACTGCTGTCAGCACCTAACTGTTCAAGCAAACTACAGTAATGCCTGAACATGCTTTCAATTCTTTCTTTCTTAAACAGGGATGTATTGTATTCAAAAAAGTAATTTATTGTATTGTTATCATCATAAAAACTGACAGATAAATCGAATTTGCTTACTGAATAATCAAATTCCATTGCTTTCATCTCAAGTCCGGTTGAAGGTTTTGTAACATTACCTGCCGGAGTTTGCGATATAAGCATGACATCAAACAAAGGAGAGCGGGAAAGGTCCCTTGCCAGATTTAAATCGTCTACAAGTAAATCAAACGGATACATCTGGTGAGCAAATGCTTCTATGGTATTTGCTTTTACATTGTTTAAAAATGAGCTGAAAGTATCTGTTTCCCCGGCCTCATTACGTAAGGCTAGAGTGTTTATAAAGAAGCCAACCTGGTTTTCTATATCAGGATGAGCACGATTAGCAATAGGAGTTCCAATAACTATATCATTCTGTCCTGAATATTTTGCAAATAAAACATTAAGCAAAGCCAGTGTTGTAATAAATAACGTACTGTTATTTTGTGTGCTAAGATTTTTCAATACATCAGAAAGATTAACCGGGAGAGTGAACCTTTCGGTTTTTCCTTCAAATGTTTGCTTTTTAGGACGCTGAAAATCAGAAGGCAGATTGAGGACAGGTACCTGCCCACTGAACTTATTAAGCCAGTATCTTTTATGTGACTCAGCAGCGTTGTTATCATTATCGATCTGAGCATTGTGCCACTTAGAATATTCCTTGTATTGTATATGGGAAGGCTTAAATTTATTCTCATCAGTTATCACTTTCTTGCCGGAAAAGTGTCCATAGAAGGCTGAAAGATCATCAGTCATTATATCAATTGACCATTCATCAAGGATTATATGGTGTACATTTATAATGAGTATATACTCATCTGCTGCTGTATTATTTAACAGAGTTACTTTGATAAGCGGCGCCCTGGAAAGGTCAAAGGGTACAGAAATATATTTAGTGATAAGTTCTGCTGAATCATTAACAAAATCAACGGGGTTGTTAATATCAACCTGTTCCATTTCAAATTTGGTTACATCAGTTATTACCTGTTTCGGTTCGCCGTCAACTTCAATAAAACTGGTTCTGAAAGATTCATGTTTATTTATCAGTGCTTTAAAAGCATTCTGCAATGCGTCTATATCAAGTATCGAGGTAATATGATAAACAACAGGGGTATTATACGCAGCAGAGTTCTTCTCCATTCTGTTTAATATCCACAACCTGTGCTGGGCATGTGATATATCATAATATTGGGACTTATTCAGAGGGGATAAGGGCACAATTACTGTTTTCTTTTTGGCATCCAGCATTTCCGCAAAACGGGCAATCGTAGGGGCTTCGAAAATATCTGACAGCATACAATTGCAGTTAAATTCCCTGTTGATCAGTGTAATAAGCCTTAATGCTTTTAGGCTGTGCCCGCCAAGGTCAAAGAAGTTATCATGTCGTCCGGGATGTTTTACCTCCAGTACCTGCTTCCACAAGTCAGAAAGGATTTCTTCGGTTAAAGAAAACTGCCCGAAGTTATCCGGTTCTAAATCATTATCAATTCCGGGTTCAGGAAGTGCATCAACATCAATTTTGCCATTTGGGGTGAGCGGAATACTCTCCAATAAGACGAAGAAAGAAGGGACCATATAAGCTGGCATAGTTTTGCTTAAATGATTCTTAATGTCATTTATATTTACCGGTTCTTTAGTGCTTATATACGCAATAATTGATGAATGATTTTTATCTGCAATAACTACTGCATTATCCACACCGGGGAATAATCTTATATTTGTTTCAATTTCTCCCGGTTCAATTCTGAAACCGCGGATTTTAACCTGCCTGTCAATCCTTCCCAAGTATTCAATATTTCCGTCTGCATTCCACCTGCCAAGGTCAGCGGTTCTGTATAAGCGTCCCTTACCAAAAGGATTGTTGATAAACTTTTCGCTTGATAATTCTTTCCTGTAAAGATAACCTTTGGCAAGCCCATCACCAGCAATGCAAATTTCTCCCGGGTGTCCGGGTGGTACAAGTTTAAGGCTGCTGTCAACAATATAAATGCTTGTATTGGATACAGGCTTACCAATTAGGACCTTACTACTATTTGTATCGAATTTATATACAGTTGAATAAGTGGTATCCTCCGAAGGCCCGTAGAGATTTCGAACTTCAATTTTATCACGGTCCAGGCTGTCTATCAACGACTGCGGTATTTGTTCACCTGCAAGGTTTATTGCAGTTATCCTGTTAAAATCTTCGTGCCTGATATTATCCTGAATAGCAGAAAGTAATGATGGAACAGTATTAATCAATATATTTTTATCGTGTTCAAGATAATCAGATATTTCCAGTGCTGATTTTAACACTCTGATAGTTTTACCTGCAGATAATGAATAAAATATCTCAAATACAGATAAATCAAAACAATAGGATGTTACAGCATATACAACATCATGAAGTGTCGATTTAAATTCATCAAGGCACCATTGCAAAAATACAGAGAGGTTACGACGGGTTATTATAACTCCCTTAGGCTGCCCGGTAGAGCCTGAAGTATAAATAATGTAAGCCGGATCATTAAAACTGTTTATTGCAGCAGGTTCATTATCATCATAGATAGTTAAATCTTCAGCTTCAACATTAACCAGTTTTATACCACTGTTAACATGAAACAACTGGTTATCCACAATATTGTTTCCCGTAAGCAGGATATTTATTTTACTATCCTTCAATATGTATTCAATGCGCTGCTGAGGGTATGCTGAATCAATTCCTACGTAAGCTGCGCCGCTTTTAATTACACCAAGCATAATAACCGGCATTAATTCTGTCCGTTCTGTCATTATACCGACAATATCTCCGGGATTAATCTTAAAAACCGTCCGAAGGTAATTTGCTATCCTGTTGCTTCTTTTGTTTAGCTCATTGTATGTAACACCTATGCCTTTATATAATAAAGCATTTTTACCAGAGTTTATAGCAGACGAATTTTTTACCAGGCTAAGTACATCATCTTTCTTAGTGATTTTTGGATATTGTTTATTATAGCCTTCCAGCTGTTTCAGTTCTTCCGGCAGCAGGATATCTATGTCTCCGATCTTTACATTTTTATCAACAATAACAGATTGAACTGTTTTTGTAAAATGGCCGGCAAATCTTTCTATACTTTCTTTTTTGAAAAGGGATTTTTTATATTTTATAGTAATATAGATTTTATCCTTAGCCTCAATACCATAAAGCATAAGGTCATATTCTGAAGACAAAACTGCGTCTGCCTGGTAATCATTTATTTCCAGACTGTTATTTTTAACTTCTGTTAGTTCGAAATTCATGTAGGAAAAGACAACATCAAAAAGAGGCGAGCGGTTCAAATCTCTTGAAATATTGAGTTCTCCTATCAGTTCATCGAAAGAATAATCCTGGTTAGCATAAGCATTTATAACTGTATTTTTTACATTATTCAGGAAGTCCAAAACACTTAACTCACTGTTGGGGAAGCACCTGACAGGGAGATTATTTATGAACATGCCTATAAGAGAAGAAAGTTCCCGATTATCCCTGCCCATAGAATAAACACCCGTAATTATATCATCCTGTTGAGTGTATTTGTGAAGTACAATATTGTATACTCCAAGCAAAATCATAAAAGTGGAAATTCCATTGGCGGCTGACATTTTTTTTATTTCTGAGGTAAGTCTCTCGTCAAGGCATAAAGTAAAAATGCCTGCTTCAGATGACTGTCCGGATATACGCGGGAAGTCAACCGGTAAATTTATTACAGGTATTTCACCCTGAAATTGATTGAGCCAGTATAACTTTTTATCAGCAGCTTCTTTTGTTTTGTAGTAGCCAGCCTGCCATTCTGAATAATCTTTATATTGTATTTTTAATGTTTCAGGTTCTTTTCCTTCATAATAATCGAAAAGCTCTTTTTTAAATATCTCTATAGCATAGGCATCCATAATTATATGGTGTGCATCAAAGAGCAATAGGGAATTTCCCTCAGACAGGATAATTATTTCAGCCCTGAACAGGGGAGCTTTACTTAAATCAAAAGGTTTAATGAAGTTATGAATGTACCTGCGGGCTTCCTCTTCGTTTAATTGCGAAACAGGCAATGAAAAATCAGAGTTATCTGATATAATTTGTACCGGTTCATCCTGAACAAGGCCAAAGGATGTTCTCAGGATATCATGGCGCGTAATAACCTTTTTAAAAGCTGTCTCAAGTGAGCTTATATTTAAATTACCTTTTATATTCCAAATACATGGGAGGTGATATGCCAGTTTGTCGTTTGCCAGTTTATCAAGAATGAATAACCTGCGCTGTGCGGAAGAAGCGGGGTAAAAATCTTTCTTTACAGCAGGAAGAATGATTTCAGAATTTACTTCCCCGGTGTGTTTATCCTCGGAAATGCTGCTTTTGGATTCCAGATACTCTGCAAGTTCAGCAATGGTAAGGTGATTAAATAAATCTGCTATTGTAAACTTAATATTGAGCCTGCTTTCCAGAAGGCTTTTTATCTTAATTGCATGAATTGAATCTCCGCCAAGGTCATAATAATTATCATTAATGTTTAATTCTTTATATCCGAGTACTAAACCCCATATACCTGCAACAATTATTTCATGTTCAGTATAATCAGCGTTTTCTTTTCCTGAAAGTTTAACCTTGTTCAGCTTTAAATATGAGTCTTCCTTTGTTATAGCTTTAACAGGCGTCCGGGTATTAAAATAGAAGGGCAGGCCTTCCTGTAAATTAAGTAAGGATAAATCAGTTTCACCCAGTATAACAGAATTGAGATTATGCTGCATAATCTCTCCAACTGCATTTATTCCTTTAGCCGTAGTAATAGATTTAAATACACCATCATCAGCAACCCCAAGCTCAAATGCCATACCGGTTTCTTTCCATGCTGTAAGATTTATGCTTACCGCATTAATACCTGTCCTGTTTATTACTGAAGCGTAGGCATCCATAAAGCTGTTGGCGGCAGTATAATCACTTTGCCCGGAAGTTGGAATTAGGGCTGTAAGTGCGGAAGTCATTACAAAGAAATCAGGCTTATCATCCTTCAATAAGTGATACAGATTTACTGTACCATGAATTTTCGATTTTATAACATTACGGAATGTTTCTGAGTCTTTATTAAATATGAAGCCATTGCCGGGAACGCCTGCTGCGTGTATAACCCCGCAAATATGCCCCTGGGCTGTCCTGATTTTATTAATTACTGTTTGCATGTCATCATAACTGCTTACATCAGCAGAATAAAGGCGAAGTTCTTTAGCAGATGCCTTAACCTGCTGCAGCTTTGAGATTCGTGCGCACAGTTTTTTGTCAGAATTCTCTTTAAGAAGTGAATCCCATTCACTTTCATCTGGAAATACTGACCTGCTTATTAGTGCAAGTTTTATATTTGACAGCTTTGCAAGAAAGAGGGCAAGTTCAGCGCCTATACCGCTGGTTCCGCCTGTTATTATATAAACGCCATCTTCTTTAAACTGTAAATTCCTTTGTCCTTTATCTGCAATGTTAACAGGCTTAATTTCTCTTATATATCTTGTTCCTTTTCTTAATGCCCTGTAATAGTATGATTCTTCAAAACCTGTATTAACTTCGTTTATTATATCATAAACAGAAGCAGTATTGTCCGTATCAAGGAAGCGGCACTTTGCCTGCGGACATTCTCTCTCCAAAACCTGACCGAGTCCGGCAGCAGCGTTGTTTATTGGATTTAATACAAATTCGTTTCCTGAAATTTCCAGTACATTGGAAGCGGTAAGAAGTATATCAATATCTGATTGAAGGTTAGCTGACAAATATTTTGCCAGGTTAAATACGCTGTATAATGTTTTGGTAAGATAGCTGTCAACCTCACCTGTCCTGAGTATCTGCATTTCAGGGAGCATAAAAATGATTTTATCAATTTTACGGCTGAATATATCCTTGAAAATATTGTCGAAATTATCGTTAACTATTTCAAATGCTGTAATTCCTTCAACGGCGTTAAAACTGTTTATTAATTCTTTCCGGCAATCTGGACTGTAGAGCAAAGCAATATTGCTTTTGCCGTGAGTTTGACTGCTGGCCAGAGGCCACTGTTTCCAGACTAATTCATGGAAAACAGAATCTTCTTTAACCTGAGAAATCTTTTTTAGAGTAAAACCATTAAAGACAGCAAAAATTTGTCCTTTTTCATCTGTAAGAGTTATATCATAACTCCGGGTTCCCGAAGACTGATTAACCAGTTTATGTACAAGACTGAATATCCTGCCGGAGGGCTTATTTATTATTTCAACAGTACCAAATGAATAAGGCAGATAACCTTCTTCATCAACAGCAAAACTAAGTGCAGCATCAATTAATGGAGGATATAAATAAAACTGTTTTGCTAGTTCTATATCTTCTTCAGGAATTACCAGCTCGGCCAGAGATTCATTATTGTTCCAGTATATCTTTTTAAGGCAGTTCCATTTACTGCTTACACTTACAACTTCCTGCTTAGTTTCCTTATCTGGGGAAACATCACGCCATCCTGAAGACTGCTTTATAAAATCATTAATATTAATTATTCGCGGGGTACTCTCATCTGCCCTGGCAACGTTAAATCCGGCATAGTTTTTCCAATCATTACTCCCTGTTTTAGATGAAACAGCAGCGCGAAGGGTGTTATCTTCTTCCTTGTTAACGACTGTAATTATTTCTATGCCACTTTCTTCTGTAATATTAAGAGGCTGGAGCAGATAAAAATTATTAAATTGAAGATGTTCAGTATTTAGATGGTTTTTCCCGGCTTCGTAAGCAAATTCAAGGTAAGAAACGCCAACAAGGGTTGGAATATTCCATATCCTATGTTCATTTAAAAGCCAGTCAGATGCAGTAAATCTATTTGAGTATACAGCAGTTGAAGGCGTATCAACAATGCAGTTATGCAGGAATACACTTTCGTATTCTTTACTATATCCTGTAGTGACAGTTTTTTTGCTTTCTTCAAATGGTGATAGAGTAACCCAGCATCTTTTCTTTTCAAACTGGTACCCGGGTAAGGAAACTTTAAGGGGTTTTTCCACGCCATAAAAATCTTCCCATAGTATATCAGCCCCTTTAATGTAAGCTTCTACTGTACGTATTGTTTTGTCCGGGCTGCTGCTGTATTCCTTAATGTATGAATTGATCTCACTGCTAATTTCAGATACCTGGTTTTCAGCTATCTCATTTGCGGAGAGGATTTTTTTATTTGAGGCTACTACTTTTATATAGTTATAGTAAATTCCTTCTGATACTCCGGGTGACTGCTCCAGCAATACTTTTTGAAGTTTTTGTTTTAACTCATCAATGTTTTCAAAAATAATTGACATCCTGTGAGAATAATGCCCTCTTCCAGTTGAAAGAGTATAGCAAATACTCTCAGGGCTGTATTCAGGGTGTTGATAGAGAGCTCTTTTTATATTTTTTGCCTGAGAAAAGAGTCCTGCCCTGGTTCTTGAAGAAATTGTAAATAAATACTTCCCGTTAGATTCAGCAGAAACAGGTTTTACAGCAGGAGCTTCCTCAAGGATAACATGGCAGTTGGTTCCACTTAATCCGAAAGAACTGATGCCGCATCTTAACGGCGTACCGTTACTGTTCCATTCGGTAAGCCCTTTATTTATATAAACGGGACTTTCATCAAATTTAATATTCCGGTTGGGAGTATTAAAATGAGCTAAAGGGGCAAGCTTTTTATATTTAAGACTTAAAACTGCTTTAAGCAAACCAGCCATACCGGCAGCAGTATCAAGATGCCCGACGTTTGCTTTTACTGCGCCTATTGCACAGAAATTTTTATCAGGTGTATACTTCCTGAAAGCTTTGGTTATACCATCAATCTCAATCGGATCGCCCAGCCTGGTTGCTGTACCATGAGTTTCAATATAAGAAACAGTACGCGGCTCAATTCCGGCATCAATCCATGCCTTTTCAATAGCTTCTGCCTGTGCGTCAGCATCAGGAGCAGTAATTCCAATTGAGTTTCCATCCTGGTTTATTTCGCTTCCTTTAATAACAGCATAAATGTGATCATTGTTTTGTAAAGCACTTTTAAGCGGTTTAATGAAAACAGCAATTACACCCTCTCCTCCTCCTGTTCCGTTAGCAGAGTCGTCAAAGCTATGCCCTCTGCTATCTGATGAATCAATTTCTAGACGGGAGCCGGTATCAATGGGGAGCAGGTGCAGTTTAATACCACCGACTAAAGCAGAATCAATTTTACCTTCCCTTATTGACTGGCACGCCAGGTGCAACGCTACTAGAGAAGATGAACAGGCCGTATCAACAAGAAGGGCAGGGCCTTTTAAATTTAAAAAATATGGAAGTCTTGCTGCAAGTATTGATGGCGTTTGTGCGGCAAGCAGCAGGTTGGGATCATTTATTTCTGAAGCTTCAATAAATTTTGCATATTCGCTAAGATTATCACTTGCTCCAATGAAAACCCCAGTTTTACTTCCCCAGAGTTTGCTGCCGCCATAGCCTGCATCTTCAAGTGCATGACAGGCAGTTTCCATAAACAGTCTTTGCCCGGGATCAATCAGTGAAGCTTCTCCGGGGGATAGCTTAAAAAAGCTGTAATCAAATTTGTCAACCTCATTAAGATAGCATAGCTCACGCAGTTTAAGTGAGTCGCTTTTGATATTGTACCTTAAAGCTAATTCTTCTATATCGGGAATTCTTGAGGATGGCATATCGCCAATAAAATCAATACCAAGGGCGAGGTCACTCCAGAATTCATCAGGGGTGCTGCAATCGCCAATTCTGGATGCAATTCCGATGATTGCTATATCATTGAATGCAGGCCTGCCTGTTTTGCTTTCAGGAGATTTTACATATTGTACAGACTTATCTGATAGCTTAGCTGCTATAAATTCAGCCTGTTCTGAAATTCTGCTTTTGGTAAACAGGTCGGTTAATTCCATAATGCCAGGATACCTGCCGTTGATTTTTGCATGAAGCTTTACAAGCAAAATGGAGTTACCGCCAAGATCGAAGAAATTATCGCGAATACTTATTGATTCAGTTGATAATACTTCCTGCCAGAATTCAAGAAGTTCTGCTTCAAGTTTATTAGCGGGAGTTTCAAATATTTCTCCTGTTGCAATATTTTGTATTACAGGCGGGAGCATTTTCTTATCAATTTTTCCGTTAGCTGTTAAAGGGATCCTTTCAGTTTTTATAAAATAGGAAGGAACCATGTATTCCGGTAATGAAGCAGAAAGGAAGTTTTTAACAGGGCTGACCTTTATGTCGGCATCAGCAACAATATAAGCTGCCAGTTCTTTTGTCCCCTCCCTGTCAACTGCAATTACTACTGCATCAGTTACGCCAGGATACCGGCGGAGCTGTAGTTCTATTTCAGCAATTTCAACTCTAAAACCACGTACCTGAACCTGGTTGTCACAGCGGTCAGCATATTCAATAGTACCATCAAACAACCATCTGCCAATATCCCCGCTGCGATAAAGAATTTCATCCGGCTTATATGGATTTGGAATAAATCTTTCCGCAGTTAAATCCGGGCGGTTAAGGTACCCTTTGCTTAAACCTGTTCCCGCCACATATATTTCTCCATAGATGCCAACAGGTACAAGTGTCTGGTTATTATCTAATATGTACACTCTTGTTTCAGGAAGGGGAACACCAACATTACTTATACCATCAGATGAATTTATTTCTTCATTTGTCAGCTTATGATAAGTAACATGTATAGTTGTTTCGGTAATGCCATACATATTTACCAGGCTGACTTTATCTGCCGGGTATTTTTTTATCCATCCGGATAATTTTGAAGGATTGAGTTTATCACCTCCAAATATCACATAACGCAGGCCAAGGCTGTTATAATGCTGATGTGCAAGGACAGTATCAATAAATTTATAAAAAGCTCCCGGTGTCTGGTTTAGTATGGTAACTTTATGGTTGTTTACAAGTTTTACAAAACCGGAAATATCTCTAACATCTTTTCTTTCAGGTACTATTAATTTTCCGCCAAACAGAAGAGCGCCATACATTTCCCAAACGGAAAAATCAAAACAGTACGAGTGCGCCATTATCCAAACATCTGAAGAATTAAAGTCAAAGTGCGACTTATCGTTAATAAACAACCGTACCAGGTTGCGGTGAGTTATAGGGCAGCCTTTTGGTTTGCCGGTTGAACCGGAAGTAAAAATAATATAAGCAGTTGAATCCGGAGAAATATTCCTTTTAACCGGAATTAAATCATCCGGAGATAATTCCCCGGGAATAATAATCCTGCATCCTGAATTTAATTCATTAATAATACTTTGCAGCCTGTCTTTGTTTGCGTCATCAGTAATTACAATTTGTGTTTTACTTTCAGACAGTATATGCTTAATGCGCTCATCAGGGTATTCCGGGTCAACAGGTACATAAGCACCGCCGGTTTTTAATATTGCCAGCAGTATTTCAATTGTTTTTTCTGATGGTGAAACTAAAACACCCACAGGTTCGCCGGGCGTTACATTATACATCTGTGTAATATATGCTGCAATATTACCTGAGCTTAGATTAAGTTCTGAATAAGTAAGGGTTTTATCTTTAAATACAACGGCAGTGTTTCCGGGGTATCTGCCAGCCGCTTCCTCAAACAGGCTTATAATTGTTTTATCTTCGGGATATACGGCATCGGTATTGTTGAATTTATATAAAAGATTTTTCTCTTCTTCAGAGTTTAAAATTTTGATTGTATTTATAGATTTTGCAGGATCACTTATTATAGTATTTAACAGTATTTCAAAATGAGAAATAATCTGTTTGACTCTTTCCTGTCTGAATATCTTTGTGTTATACTCTATAAAAAGGTTCAGTTTATCACCGGCCTCACTAAAATTAAAAGTAAGGTCATACTTGCTTATGTTAAGTGGAATTTTATATTCCTGTATCTTCCTGAATGTATTACCAAAAGCGAAATCAAAATTCTGAAATACAATCATTACATCAAATAAGGGGGAGCGGCTTGTATCTCTATCCGGCTTTAATTCTTCAATAAGCTTGTCAAATGGATACATTTGATGTGAATAGCTGTCTGTTGCCGTTCTTTTAACACTCTCCAGGAATTCAGCAAAAGATTTATTGGGTTCTACAATATCCCGCAGTGCAAGAGTATTAACATAATATCCAACCTGGTTTTCCAGGTCAGGATGATTTCTTGCGGCGACTGGTGTCCCAATTAGAATATCTTCTTTCCCTGTATATTTATATAAAAGCACCTTCAATACAGCGGCAAGTGTCATAAACATGCTGCTTCTTTTGTTGGTGTTGAAGGATTCCAGGTTATGCCTTAATTCACTTGAAAAAGAATAATAAACAGAATTGCCTTCATACGTTTTTACGGGGGGCCGCCTGAAATCAGATGGTAAGTCAGGCGGGGTTAAATCCCCGGCAAGTTTTGAAAGCCAGTATTGTCTGTCTATGTTATCTTCAGAGCTGATTAACTTTTCATTTAACCATCGCGAGTAGTCTTTGTACTGAATATCCGGCTTTTCAGGCAGGCTGCCGGTATTGTTTAAGTAATACCGGTAGCTGTTTAAAAGCTCATCAATAATAATGTTTAATGACCATCCATCGCATATTATATGATGAATGTTTAAAAACAATATATATTGTTCTTCTGCCGTTTTAATAAGGTATAATTTTACCAGCGGATATTCTGAAAGGGCAAATGCCCTATGAGCTTCAGTAAAAATGTAAGAGGACGCAGCTTCATCAGGGGAACTATCACTGCTAAAATCCTTCATTATGATTGGATTGTCTTTATCTTCTGTTATTTTCTGAAAAGGTTCCCCATCCAGTTCTATAAATATAGTTCTTAGAATTTCATGCCTTTCCAGCAGGCTGTTGAAGGCTGACTGTAAAGCCGCAAGGTTTACTTCATCATTTATTTTAACTGCAAGTGGTATATTATACGCTGATTTTGATTTCTCAATTTTATCGAGAACCCAAAGCCTTTTCTGAGCATGAGACAATTCATAATACTCTGCTTTGCCGCTAACTGGTATTCTGCCAAGTTCTTCTCTCTTTTTATCCCTGATAACTGCTTCCAGAGACTTAATATCAGGATAAGTGAAAAATTCTTTTAGTGTTACTTTGACAGAGAGTTCTTTTTGTATTGCGGATACGGCCCTTATAGCTTTAAGACTATGCCCGCCAAGATTAAAGAAATTATCGTTGACAGATATGCCTTTTACATTTAGTATATTTTCAAAAATGGCCGCAAGGATTCTTTCAGTATTATTAGATGGTTTTATATCAATACTATAATTACCTTTATCTCTTTCCGGTTCAGGGAAAGCCTTTGTGTCAACTTTACCATTCTGATTAAGCGGAAAATCCTCCAGCTTAACAAAATACTTTGGAACCATATATTCAGGAAGAGATTTCATAATGAATTTCTTTAATTCATTATTATCTGCTGCTGTTGATGATGTATAATAGAGGGCAATTTCTTTTTGCTGAGTTTCCTGAAGTACAATTACTTTTGTTTTTGTAATACCGGGGAATTTTGCAGCAGTTTTTTCTATTTCACCCGGTTCAATTCTATATCCGCGTATTTTTACCTGGCTGTCATTCCTTCCGCAAAAATGAAGGTTCCCCTGATTATCCCATTTTGCAATATCGCCTGTACGGTATAAGGCATCTTTTTCATTAAAAGGATTTTTTATAAACTTTTCTTTATTCAGTTCGGGCTTGTTAAAATAACCTCTTGAAACTCCGTCTCCACCGGTATACAATTCTCCCGGCACTCCAACAGGGCACAAATTCATAAACTGGTCAAAAACATAAACTGTAGTATTTGAGATTGGTTTCCCGATAGGGATAGCATCTGTAAACTGCTGCTTTACATCGTATGTAGTTGTAAATGTAGTATTCTCAGTAGGGCCGTACACATTAACCAATTGAGTTTCCGGATATACTGAGATAAAATAATTTGCTGCTGAAACCGGAAGTACATCTCCACCGACAAATATTTTACCTAACCCACTGAAAATTTTAAGTCCATTCATTTGATCGGCTTCAAGGATCTTTACAAAGAAGCCGGTTGGCATTAAAATTAAATTTATTTTATAATCATGCAAATAGTGTTTAAGTGTTTCAGGATTAAGATAGTCTTCGGAATCCTCTATGAAGATGGTTCCGCCGTTGAGCAGCATTCCCCAGAGATCCATTGTGAAAGCATCAAAGGAAACAGAAGAAGTTGTGAATAGCCTGTCACTTTCACAGAAGTAATTATAATTAGTATTGCGCACCAGCCTGATTACAGACCTGTCTTCAATCATACTCCCTTTGGGGGAGCCTGTTGTTCCCGATGTATATAGAATATATGCCAGTCCTGACGATGTTTTACCGGAAGCGATATTCCCTGAATCAATATGAGTTGTAAAAAAATCATTATTGATTAATGTAACAGATGCCGGATGATTATAAGATATTTCATTCCTGTCGGTTAAAACAATGCGCGCTTTAACATCTTCAAGAATAAAATTAACACGCTCTGCGGGCATCTTAGCTTCAACAGGCACATAAGCTCCTCCGGCTTTAAGTATGCCAATAATGGAGATTATTATTTCCTGCGACCTATCCATGACTACAGCAACTGGTTCTTCCGGCTGCAGTTTCATCTCTGTTTTGAGAAATACTGCAAGTTGATTTGCCTTTTCATTCAACTGGCTGTATGACAAAGGGATGCCCTTATATACAACTGCCTGTTTATCAGGGTATTGTTCTGCAATGTGCTCAAACAGTTCCACAATTGTACTGTTACGCGGATAATCAGAAGATGTATTATTGAATGAATAAATGATTTGTTCTTTTTCTTCATCTGTAATTATCCCGGTTTTGCTTATTTCCAGGCCGGGATTTTTAACAAGATTATCAATCAGCCTGATGAGATGCTTCAGATACCTGTTAATGGTCGCATATTCATACAAATCAGTATTATATAATAATATAAGTTTTAAACTATCTGAAGACTCTTCAAAATTAAAATGCAGATCAAATTTGCTGAATACCTGTTCCGGCTTCAAAAAGGAGGTTGTTAATCCGTCAAATTTTATGTTGTCTGTTCCATCTTCCTGCAGAGAAACCATTATTTCAAACAGGGGATTTCTGCTGGTGTCCCGTGGTATGTTTAAATCTTCAATCAGCAGGTCAAATGGAAAAACCTGATGATCATAAGCCTCTATGCAGTTATGTTTTACTTGCGCTAGAAAAGAACTAAAGGGTTCTTCCGGCTTTATTTCGTTTCTTAATAGAATAGAGTTAACATAAAACCCAATCTGCCCTTCAAGGTCTCCCAGTTCTCTGCCGGATACCGGCGATCCAACAATAATATCATTTTTCCCTGTATACCTTGTAATAAATACATTAACTGCTGCAAGCAGAAACATATATAAACTAATACCATTTTGCAGGCAAAGTTTTTTTATCTCAGAATAAAGTACCTCTGGTATATTAATTTCACTAACATTTCCATTAAATGTTTTATAAACTGGCCTTTTAAAATCAGGTGTCATTTCAGTAAGTGATAGTTCACCGGAAAACTTTTTCAGCCAGTATTCACGGTGCCCGGCAGACTCATTATTTTGCAATATTCTATTATGCCATTGCACATAATCTTTATATTGCATTTTTAGGGGAATAAGAGGATTACCCCCTCCTTTATTAAACGAGTTGTATAAACAAGTAAGTTCAGATATAAGTACATTAATTGACCAGCCATCGCTGATAATATGATGCATGTTAAAGAGGAACAGGTATTTATCAGCGCCGGTTTTATATAAGCTGCTGCTGATAAGCGGTCCCTTTGAAAGATCAAAATACCTGTTTGATTCTTTGTTTATCAAATCAACAATTACTTTATCCCTGTTATCTGTTTTGGTTAGGTCATCAATTTCAAGTTTAAAAGGGATTTCACTTAATATTTTTTGATATGGAATTCCATCCGTTTCAACAAAAACTGTGCGTAATATTTCATGCCGGTTAATTATATTCAGCAGTGCTTTTTCGAGGGCTTCTGTATTTAGATTTCCTTCAAGAATAACAGCGGCCGGTAGATTATATGCCGGCGATTGCTCCATTTTGTTTATAAACCAAAGCCTTCTCTGGGCATACGAAACAGGTGCCTTTATATATCGTGTCTTATCACCGGAAAGTACCCCAAGTTTTCTCAACTCATCCAGGGCAGCCAAATCGCCGCTTAAAGCTCTTTGTTTTAATTCTTTAATATTATTCTTCATCATCATCCTGAAAGTTGGATAAGAATTCTAATTCATCATCAGACATAGGTACAATGAAATTATCTTCCCCTTTAGTCTCACAGATTTGTTCCGCCGGGGCAATTAAATTTCGTATGTTATCAGCGATGCTGATCAGAACAGGATTATAAAATATTTCTTTTAACGGCAGTTCAACATTAAATTCTTTTTGAATGCGCGATATAACTCTTACTGCACTAAGACTGTTTCCTCCTGTTTCAAAAAAATTATCAGCAAGGCTTATTGATTCATTCTTCAATACTTCCGAGCAAATCTTCAGAACAGAAATATCTATATTATCTTTAGGAGCTATAACTACGGAATTTCTCATTATACCGGCAGGTGAAGGAAGTTTTTTCTTGTCAACCTTGCCATTTGATGAAAGCGGGATATGGTCAAGCTGCGTAAAATAAGCGGGCACCATATAAGCAGGGAGGAAATGTCCCAGCCTGCTTTTCAGTTCCTGTGGATTTAATGTAGTGCCGGAAGTAAAGTAAACTGCCAGTTCTTTTATATCTTCTTTTTCATAAAGGATAACAGCACATTCTTTTATCTCGTTTATCTCCCTGAAGTATTTTTCGACTTCCTGTAATTCTACTCTGTATCCTCTTACCTTTACCTGGTCATCAAACCTTCCAAGAAATTCTATATTTCCATCAGGCAGTAATTTCCCTTTATCTCCCGTTTTATAGATGCGCGTATTTCCCATCTTTGAAAGAACAATAAATTTATCTTCTGTTTTTCCCTGATCATTAAGATATCCTCTTGCCAGGCCTTTCCCAGAGATACATATTTCGCCGGGAACGCCAACAGGACAAATGTTCAGGTACTCATCAAGAATGAATATTTGTTCATTTAATATAGGTTTGCCAATAGGGGCAATATCATAATTCTCATTTAAGTCGGAAGGGTTGAATTTGTAAGAGGAAGACTCAACACAGCATTCCGTTGGGCCGTAAAAGTTAGTTACATTTATTTTGTGGTTAGCCGGATTGCTATAGAATATTTTTATCAGTTTATATGGCAGAGCTTCAGAGCCAAGAAATAGTTCTTTCAGAAAAGGTTTATCTGTCTTATCAAACCCTTCTTCCAGCATAATGGAGAAAAGTGAAGGGGTCAGGTCTGCTACGTTAATTTCATTTTTAAGTAAATATTTGATGATTTCCCGTGGATCAAGCCTTCTCTCTTTATCTAATATGTGAAGTATGTTTCCGTTACAAATTGAAGCAAATATCTGTTTTATAGAAACATCAAAAGCAAAAGAATTTATCATTAACTCGTTCATCCCGGCATCATAATTAGAATACACGCTTTTACTAACTGTTTCAATCAGGTTAGCCAGTGCAGAATGTTCAACCATTACTCCTTTGGGAACTCCCGTGGAACCGGAGGTATATATAATGTATGCCAGGCTGTCCGGATTAATTTTAACCGATGGTGCTGAGGTGTCTTCTCTTAATGCTTCATTTATATCCAAAACCGGGACATTAATTTTACTGCTGATATCTTCATTCATAAAAATATCACTGATAACCGCCCGGGATGAACTGTTGTTGATTATGAAGGAGATTCTTTCAGCCGGAATATCAGTCATAACAGGAAGATAAGCAGCGCCGGACTTCATTATACCCAGCATAGCTGCAACAGTATAAATTGGATTTTCCACGATTACTGTTATTATGTCATCCTGCTGCGGCTTAACCTGTTTTATAATAAAATTTGCAATACAGTTTGAAAGAGTATCAAGTTCAATATATGAAATATTTGATTCCCCGTATCTAAGTGCCGTATTATTTATACTTTCTCTGGCCTGTGTATAAAACATATCAATAACATTTGTATGGAGTGATGGGTCAGAAATGGCATGGGATTGCTGAAGGATTTTTTCCTTTTCTGTTTCAGGAATGATTTCAAGATTTTTAATCTTTTCACTGGCATTTAATGTTATAGATTTGAGCAATTGGCAAAAATTATCTGCCATTCTTTTTATGGATTCAATTTTGAATAGAGATGTATTAAATTCAATAGCGCCAAAAACATTTCCTTCAATTTCTGAAAAAAGAAAAGTCAGGTCAAACATACTGCTGTTTATGCTAAACTCAAGACCCACTGCTTCAATGCCATTGAAGTCTACTTTCATTTCCATGCCATCGTTTACCATCCATGAAACCATAACATCAAAGAGGGGGTTCCTGTTTTGAATTCTCTCAACTTCAAGTTCATTAACCAGCCTGTCAAAAGGATAAATCTGGTTATCAAGTGCTTCAGTCAGCGTGGTTTTTACTTTTTGCAAATACTCATTAAAAGTACTTTCAGGATTTATTTCACTTCTTAAAGCCAGAGTGTTAATATAGAATCCTATCTGATCGTTAAGATCTTCATGCTGCCTGCCGGCAACAGGAGAACCAATAATAATATCTTTTTCGCCTGAATATTTATATAACAGTATATACACAGCAGATAGCAGAGTCATGTAAAGACTGACATTTTGTAAACTGCTTATTTTATTCAGTTGCCTTACTGTTTCAGTATCAAGTGTATATCGTAACAATTTTCCATTATCAGAATAAAATTCAGGCCTTTTATAATCTACAGGTAAATCAAGCAGGGTATAGGGCTTTTTAAGTTTATTATGCCAGTAGTCTTTGACCGGGAGAATTGACTTATCTTCCAGAATTTTATTTTGCCATGCAGCATAATCTTTGTATTGAATTTTTAGCGGAGGCAGAAATTTTTCGTCATTACTGATAGCAGCATTATAAAAATACTTTAGTTCGTTTATCATTACATCTAATGACCAGCCATCACTAATAATATGATGCATATTTAAAAGCAGAAGATGTTCATCTTCGGATAAAACCACTATTCTCATCCGGATTAGTGGTAATGTTGACAGATTAAATTCATAATTGAAATATGCTGTTGCCATTTCTCTTAACACATCTTTAGTCCGGTTTATGCCCGAATAAGTAATAACTTCTATTTCAGTATCAGCTTTGTCTGTTATTACCTGGTATGGTTCTCCATCTATCTCTATAAAACTGGTTCTAAGTATTTCATGTCTGTCTATTATCATATTGAATGCTTTTTGAAGAGCCTCAATATTAAGATAGCCCTTTAATAAAAAAGCACCAGGTAAATTATATTGCGAACTGTGCCCCTCCAACATGGAAAGAAGCCATAATCTCTTTTGCGAATGAGAAAGAGGATAATACTCTCTCTCTTCAATATTTTCAATAGAAGTAAATAAGGATGGATTTTTACTTCTAATTACTTCTGCCAGCCTGGTTATGTCAGGGTTTTGGAATACCTCCCATATATTCAACTCAACATTAAACAGTTTATGTATTTTTGAAGTTAACCTTATTGCAATAAGGCTGTGCCCGCCAAGTGCAAAAAAATTATCAGATGGATAAACTTTCTCAACGTTTAGTAATTCCTGCCAAATGATACAAAGCTTGTCTTCAATAATACCTGTTGGTTCTTCATTATTTGTTTTTAATGTACTCTTAACAGGAAGCGGCAGTATGTTTTTGTTAACTTTTCCATTTATAGTTAACGGAAGTGCCTGCAATTGAATAAAATATGATGGAATCATATACCCGGGTAAAGTAACAGACATGAATTGGCGAAGTTCTTCCCCGCTTATTGCAGTACCGGAACAATAATAAGCAGCAATTTCTTTGTCATTTCCATTTCCAAACGAAATAACTGCAGCCGAAGTTATTGAGCTGTGACTCATTATGGTATTTTCTATTTCGCTAAGCTCTATTCTGAAGCCGCGAAGTTTTATCTGGTCATCATTCCTTCCTGAAAGGATTATATTCCCATCCTCAAGATACCTGCCTGTATCACCGGTTCTGTATAAGCGTTCTCTGGTATGTCCGTTAACCTTTATATACTTTTCTTTGGTGAGTGCCGGGTTATTTATATAACCCCTGGCTACTCCTTCTCCGGCAATAAATAATTCACCTGTTACTCCCGCAGGTACTTTCTTGTAGTCATTATCAAGAATATAAATGCAAACATTATTCAAAGGTTTTCCAACCGGCAGCATTCCAAAAGGAGCTTCTATTTCCGGAAAAAGCTCAGGTGTTATATTAAAAGCTGCAGAGACATCACAGCATTCAGTAGGGCCATAAACATTTGTTATAACCGGAGGCATGCCATTTATTCTGCTATACAGTTTCTTTATTGTAGAGTGCATCAACTGCTGCCCGCCGATAACAAACCGGGAAGGAAGATATGCTTCCCTGTTATTTTCCAATTCTTCAAGTATTATTTCAAGATGAACAGGCGTTCCATCTGAGACATCTATCTTATGGTCGTAATAATATTGAAGTAATTTTCTGCCACTTGTTTTTATTTCATCTGGTATAATGTTAAGGCAGTGCCCGTTAAGCAAAGAATAAAATATCTGTTTTACAGAGGCATCAAATACAAAAGGAGATACCAGTGCAATGTTGAGCGGAACAGGTTGTTCACCATATACATTGCCAAGACTCATTACAAGATTGTATAGTGAGTGATGTTCAACCATTACTCCTTTGGGCCTGCCTGTTGAACCCGATGTATATATAACATAAGCTAGATTGCCGGATTCAATATTGCTTACCGGGTTTTCACTGATGTATCCATCAATTGCTGTTATATTCAAAATGTGCAGGGGAGCAGGCTGGTTTATATCTGCAGCTTTGCCGGCAATACCGGAATAACAATCCTCAACAAGGAGAACTTTCGCATTACTGTTATTAAGCATGAAGGCAATTCGTTCCGCAGGATAGTCAGGGTCAATTGGAAGATACGCCGCCCCGGCTTTTAATATGCCAAGCATTCCAATAATCATAAATTCAGACCTGCCTGATATAATTCCAATTACGTCATCAGGCTGAACATTGTACAACCTTTTAATTTCTAATGAAATTTTATTAGCCTTAGCATTTAATTCTTTGAATGTGAACTTTTTATCTTTAACTATAAGGGCAATACTTTCGGGTGTCTTTTCGGCCTGTTCTTCAAACCGGGCAGCTATATTTGCTGTTTTGTTATAAGATATATTAAGGCCGGTTGCTATCTTTTCAAGATATTCATTCTCATCATTGTCAAGCAGGTTTATATCCCCAAGCTCTGATTCAGGATTACTTATAATACTTTTACACAAATTATTTATATGCTTTGCTATATTATTAATACGAAGTTCATTGAAAAGATCAGTATTATAACCAATAGTAAAGCTTATATCCTGTTTTGATTCAGCAAATGTAAAAGTCAAATCAAACTTGTTTACTTTGAATTCGGCTTCATAAAATGATGTTTTGATATTGTCTAAACTTAATGTGGGCGTATCCTGCAGCTGAACCAACACATCGAATAATGGTGTCCTTGAAGTGTCTCTTTCCGGAGAAAGTATTTCAATAAGCTTGTCAAACGGGAAATTACTGTTTGTTACAGCTTCGGTTGTACAGATTTTAACCTGTTTAAGGAAATCTGAAATCAATATACCGCTTTTAACTTCGTTCCTGACAGCAACAGTATTAAGATAAAGCCCGACCTGGTTTTCCAGTTCCTGGTGGTTTCTTCCGGCAACAGGCGAGCCTACTATTATATCTTCCTGTGATGAATACTTGTGCAGCAGGATATTAATCACTGATACGAAAAAAATAAATACACTTATGTTTTGTGTCTTACAGAAAACAATTATATCATTAAAAATATCTGAATCAATATCATAGAATAAATAGCTGCCAGAATATGTTTTTAAAGGAGGGCGCGGCCTGTCAGATGGAAGTTCAAGTACAGGAAGCGGAGCTTGCAACTTATTAAGCCAGTATTGTTTTTCGGCTGTATATTTATTGTTTTCAATTACTGACTTTTCATATTCACAATAGTCTTTATACTGGATACGCAGCGGCGGTAGTTCGGGATGTTTTCCGTTAAATTTACCATTGTATAACTCCGATAACTCATTGAGTATAATACCTATTGAAATACCATCGCCGGCAATGTGGTGTATTACCAGCAGAAGGATATGCTTATTATCTCCGAGTTTAATTAATCCGGTGCGGACGGGTATGTCAGCTTCAAGATTGAACGGCTTAATCAGTTTATCTTTTATTAATTCACGGGCAGCATTATCACTATCAGTACTAAGGCTAACATCTGCGTAGTCAAATACAGAACTATAATTATAAACTACTTTCTGGTATGGTACCCCTCCAATTACATTATATATAGTATGTAAAGCTTCATGCCGCTTTATTATGATGTCCAATGACTCTTCAAGTAATGCTATATTTAAACTGCCTTCGAGCAATAACGAAACCGGCATGTGATAAGCAGAAGCATTATCCTTATTCTGTGCCAGTATCCACATTCTTTTCTGTGCATGTGATAAGTTATAATACTCTTTTGCCGATGCTAAAGTAATATCTTCAATGTTTTCAACTTCCTGCAGATCCAGCTCAGCTGCAATTCCCCTTATGGTGGGATTATCAAAAAATACTTTAAAAGCTATATTTTGTTTAAGTTCCTTTTTTATCCTGGAAATTAACCTGGTTATTTTAAGGCTTTCGCCTCCAAGTTCAAAAAAATTATCGTCCGGCCCCATAGGATGAACATTAAGCACATCTTCAAATATTGGAATAAGTTTTTTTTCAGTATTTGTTAAATCCAGGCTGACTATAGTTTTAGTGCTTCTATTTTCTTTGGCTAATTTTCTTAATACTCTTTTGTCGGTTTTCCCGTTTGACGTAACCGGTATATTATCAGGGAATATATAATGAGATGGTATCATATACTCCGGGAGATACCGGCGCAGATATTGTCTTATATTATTAACATCAACCTGTTCACTGCTTATTATAAAAGCAGCAAGTTCCTTATGCCCGTCATTAAGTATGTCCAGAACAATAACTTCCTTTATCCCTTTGTATTTGGAAATCCGGGCTTCAATTTCTCCTGGCTCGATTCTGTTGCCGTTTATCTTAACCTGGTCGTCTATTCTTCCAAGATACTCAATATTACCATCAGGGAGCCACTTTGCCAGGTCACCTGTGCGGTATAAGCGTGTACCTGCCTGAAAAGGATTATCTACAAACTTCTTCTCTGTCAGCTCTTTATTGTTTAAGTAGCCGCGAGCAATACCCGAACCGGAGATACAAAGTTCTCCTTCAAATCCTATAGGCAGGGGTTCAAGCGAGTCGCTTAAAATATAAACTTTTGAATTACCTGCTGGCTTGCCGATTGGGACTGAGTTTTCATATTTTATTCCTTTTTCGGCTAAGTATGAGGATGTACATACCGAATTTTCAGTGGGGCCGTATGCATTTATAAAGATTTTATTTTCTTTATAATAATTAACATCTTCAGAAATAGCCTGTTCTCCGGCAGTTATTAATGTCCTGATATATGGCAGTGCTGCGTGATCAAGCACATTTAGGTAAACGGGAGGCAAAGTAGCCACTGTTACTTCTTTATCAGTTACATACGATATAAAGTTATCTGTATCTCTTATTGTGTCTTTTGCAGCAATTATAAGAGCTGCTCCGGTTAATAATGCTTCAAATATTTCCATTACAGAAGCATCAAAGCCAAAAGAAGCAAACTGCAGTACACGGTCAGTTTCTTTAATACCGAATCTGTCAATTACATTAACAAAAGTGTTCATAAATTGAGTGTGCTCTATCATTACGCCTTTGGGCAGGCCTGTAGAACCGGATGTGTATATAATATAAGCCAGATTCCCCGGTATAAGATTAACCTTGGGTTTATCATTTTTAGAGTATTTGATGTCATTGAGGTCTATAACATTTTTACATAATCCTTTTAGCCGTGGAGTATCAGTTAATAAAATCTGAGCCCCGCTGTTATCAATTATATATTTTATCCTTTCGTCAGGGTAATCAGTATCTACTGGAAGATAAGCCGCTCCGGTTTTCATGATGCCCAATATTGCAGCTATAGAATCGATTGAGCGGTTAGCAGCAAGACAGATAATATCTTCCTGCTGTATGGTGAAATTATCAAGGATATAATTTGCTATACAGTTTGATTTTTCATCAAGGAGGCGATAACTGATTGATTCATCATTGCAGATAACAGCGTTAGAATCAGGTTTTTTAATGACAATTTCTTCAAATTGCTCAATAATGGTCTTCTTTGTTTTGACTTCAATGGCAGAATTATTAAACTCGTGAAGTACTTTATAGGCTTCAAAATCATTCAGAATTACTATATCTCTGATTTTTTTTTCGGGGGAAAGTGCAAGCCCAATTAGTACTGTTTCAAACCCATGCACAAACTGATTAATCTCTTCCTTTGATATAACAAGCGGGTTATAATTGAAAAAAATATTTACGTTTCCTTCCACATCATATTCATCAATTTCAATTGAAAGGCTTTCATCTCTCATTTCAGAATCAAATGTAACAGATTTCAGCTTTGTATCGCCCAGGTATTGGGAATAGCTGCCGTTTCTATATACTACTGTAACATCAAACAGATCTCCGGTGAAATTATTAGTACTTCTTAAATGTTTTAATATATCACGGAGCGGGAATCTTTGATGCCTGTAACCTTCCCTGGTTTCTGATTTTATTAATTTAATAAGTTCAGTAAAAGTATCATCCGGTTTAATTGCAAGTCTGAGTCCCATCATATTCATAAATAAACCGGGAGTATTTCTAAATTTATGATTACTCCGGTTTAGTACAGGCATGCCAAGAATAAACTCATTATTATTATAACATTTATAAAGGATTATTGAAAGGATGGCAAGAATTACCTGGTATGTTGTGGCTCCTGTTTCATCTGCAAGGTTATGAACGGATTCAAAACAAATCCGGTGAAGATTCAGTGTCAGCCTTTCTGTATGCTGTGAAGTATTTTTAACGCTCCTTTTTTTTGACGTAAATAAGAAAGGTTCCGGCAGGCTGCTAAATTTCTGTTTCCAGTATTCGAATGAATTTTTATAAGCTTCAGAGTTTCTGTACTCCAGATCGTCATTAATAAAGTCAATATAGGAAAAGGGCTTTAGTTCAGGGAAAACACCATTCTTCAGATAAGAATTGTATGCTGTGGAAACTGCTTCATTAAAAATGGATCTTCCCATAGCATCATTAGCGAAATGATGAAATTTTGGGCCAATTATATATTGAAAATCGCCCGTTCGTAATATTATCTCTGAATAAAGCATAGAATCAACAGGCGGGAGTGGCTTTTTGTATTCCTTCAGCAGAAACTCAAGAGCATTTTCTACAGCATTATTACTATTCCTAAAATCGAAGTATTTTATTTCATAGTTTACATCTTCATCGAATTGCTGGTATAAAAACTCACCGGATTTTATAAACCTGACACGCATACCGTCAAAATATTTAACTGCGTAATTATAAGCTTGTCTGTAAAGTTCAATATTCAACTCACCATTAACAAAGAAAGCTCCTCCCATATTATATTTATGATTGTCACCGTTCAGCAGATAATCATAATAGAAGGCTTCCTGTGGTAAGGTTAACGGGTATAAATTATTTTCTATGTTCACAATAAAATATTAAATAGGTTTTTAAAACTAAATGTTTCCTTCAGGCAAAAACAGATATACACTTGCATTAACATCAAAATATCCTTTGAGATTTTAAGCTATAAGAAGTAATACTCGTTCAATTCTATTAGCGTTAGTTTTCTGCTTGAAGCCGCTTCCTTTATTTTTTTCAAATTTACAAAGATATTATTTCCATAAAAGTGGAAACAGAACTGCTTTTCTGAAACTGCAAAACAGAAGTTCAGTGGTGGCGGCATTTTTTCAGGTGCCTGAGCATGTAAGATTGCTGGTATAAAGCAGAAAAGAATAAAGTATCTAAAAATAACTTTTTTTGGGGAATTTAAAAGGAAAAACCCTGATTTAGAAACGGCCATTTTATTTCCTTATCTCTTCCACCTGTTCAAAGGATAAGCTGGAAATATTGTACTTCTGTCCCAGGAAAAACCTGGTTAATGTTTTCTTAGGCAGCATTTCAATTGTTGTTTGAATTGGGGTTTTCCGGATGTATTCCATTATCTTAATCCAATTAACAGTGGTTGTTACCTGTTCAGTTAACAGCGGGATTATATCATTCTTATCCATATATGGTTTACAGGTAACATTAGAAAGAACAGGGCATGTAAGTTCTTTATAAGAATATTTAGTTAATTCTGATTCAAGTTCAACAGCAGCGGGCTGCATAAGCGGGCTATGGAATGGGGCACTTACCTTCAGTGGTACAGTGACAGCCCCAAAATTCTTCGCATGATTGCCAATTATTTCAACACCGTTTCTTTCACCTGAAATAACAACCTGACTTTTAGAATTTATATTTGAAATAACTACTTTTCCAGTAAATTCATCGCTATTGCAGAGTTTTTCTATTTCTTCTGGCTGTAATCCATTTATTGCAAGCATAGCCCCATTATTATTGTTTACGGCCTGCTGCATCAGTTCTCCCCGTTTTCTTACAATTTTTACAGCATCCGGAAAACTTATTGCCCCGCTGCAGCATAAAGCCGATATCTCGCCCAGGCTATGGCCTGCCATTAAAAATGGTTTTATACCCGTTTCTTTATTGAGTATCTGGTAAGAACAGTAACTAAGGATAAGAATAGCGGGCTGTGCATTAGCAGTAAGATTTAATTCTTCTTCCGGCCCATGTTGTGATAATTCAAGAATATTGTAACCAAGAATATCGTTGGCTTCTGTATAATAGTCTGTAATGAATGGAAAATTCCTGATATATTCTGCTCCCATGCCTGGAAACTGCGAACCCTGGCCGGGAAATAAAAAAGCAAAATTCAAGAATGACCTCAACAAAAAATAAGTTGGTTAGTATGGAAAAATTATTTCTAATTGGAATATTAGTTTTTGCTGCTTTAGCAGAATGCACAGTCCTTTTATAAAGCAGCAAAATTATCAGGCTTTTTCGGATGTTTTCCCTTTTTCTTCGGTTATCTCCTTTGCAACTTTATTTCCTTCTTCATACAGTGTATGAAAGTATTCTTTAACTGTAACAGGATTAAAATCAAGAAAAGTTCCACCAGCCTCAAAATGCTGAATGAAAATCTTGCCTATTGCATAAGTTGCTGCACCTGAAAAAAGTGACATTGAAGCTCCTCCAACTACTGAACCAACAACGGGAATCATTTTTAAAAGACTACCCATATTGCCGGCAGATAATGAATTTGGTATAATGGAGCCTAAAAGAGCACTTACAATGGATTTCCCCTTATTTTCAGAAAAATTAATACCATATATTCCGGATATTTCTTTCAGCATTTTTAACTGTACCCCTGAAACAGCAGCCAAATCTACAAATGGTACAGGGATAAGTCCTGCTCCCATTGACCACCACATATAATTTTTAACAAGTTTTTTTGAGGCGATTTCTTTCTCTTCCATTTTAATCCCTTTCAATTTTGAGAAGTAATTTTGCTAAGCTTTAACAAAATTTATGCCAGTTTCAAGGTCAAATAAGCGGCTTTTTCAGCCTAATTCACAAGATTTTCCGGATAAATTCAATATGCGGTTTTAACTGTAACAGGGAAACAGCCAGGTGTTTATATTCAGCCAAACCTTTGCAACGCAAGTTTAAATATTTTATAAATATATTTTAATATAAAATAATAAAATTACCTGATTTAATCATTTTTCTGAGACGAATTTGCTTTAAAGAATTACACTATAGGCACACTTTAGTTAAACCTTCAGGAACAGACTTTAACTTTCTGTTCCTGAGCTAATGTTACCGTAATTCTAAGAAGTAATTTTATAACGGTTTGCAGTTAAATATGTATTGCCCGCAGTTTAATTATTGCCACCAGTATCTGCCCGGATTTTCCTTTGAAAAAGGGACTACAGATGTGTTGAGAACTTTAAGCCATGATTTATACTGAACCTGGTTCCGGCCGGCTGTTCCATAATCACGAAGTAATATTGTATTATTACCATCAGGAATGCTGATAAGAAGCTGGGCACCTGCAGCGCTTGTATCGGTTACAACTACTGCGGATTTACTAATGGTGTTAGCATCAAGAATTATTTCATTACCTGTGTTATTTCCTGCTGAAGATTCTTCGTGTACAAGCAGCAATGGGCCGCGGTATACAGATGATTTTCCGTCGCATTGCTGTTCGCCTTTCCAGAAGTGGAATGACATATCCAGGTTAACTGTAATAACGTCTCCTTTCTTCCACTTACGGTTCAGCGTAAGGTACTGCCCTGCTTTAACAGAGCTTATGCCGGTACCGTTAATTTCTACATTTGTATTACGTGACCAATATGGTATACGGAGCTTTAATGAGAATTGTTCTTCTTTGTCCGGATTTACAGCTATTCTTATTGTTCCCTCACGCGGGTATTCTGTTTCCTGTAATAATGTTACATAATTACCATTAACATTTGTTTTGAAAGTTGAAGGGCCATACCAGTTTAGTACAAGCCCCTGTTGGTCAGACATTAACGCCCATTTGCTGATATATCCAAATCCACCTGGGGCATTAGCACTGCAGCAATTTATTTCTTCACTGCCCGGGCGTATTTGAAAACGCAGTAACTCTTTAGAGCCGGAGATACGATTACCATCCATGGGAGTAGTATATGTACACCACAATCCATCCGGTGACTGGTAACCAATAACCTGGTTTAGTGTTGACATTTCCAGCTCATCAGCAGCTATTGAGCTGCCTGTCATTGCCAGCATCTCAACAGACAAAGCGGCCCATGCAACAGTACAGCATGTTTCAATATAGCCCGGGTCGTAAGGATTTCCCATTGCGCCTTCACCTGAAGAGAATCCGCCGTTATTGTGGCGGTCTGTTTTAGCGATGCTCCACCAAAAATTTTGAAATGCAGTTTTATAATCTTCATTTCTGGTTATAAAATAGAGTTCTCCTATGCCTAATAAGGAAAACAAACTCTCCCATCTTGGCCTTGGATTCTGATAAAATTCTTTACCGGCTAAAGCCTGGCGTATGTAATCGCCGGCCTGTAAAGTATCCCTGTCGAATAACTGAAACTCGTTTACAATTTCATTTGCCAGGTTAAGATATTTCACGCTGCCTGTTTTTTCATAAAGCAATGTCATAGCATAAATAAGGCCATGGTTCATTTCAGTACTATTACGGTAGGTAGTGCTGATTATTTTAGTGTGAAGAAATTTGTCACACATCATATTGCCTATTTTACAGGCGGAATTTAATACTTTTGAATCTCCTGTAATTTCATACCAGTTCAGAAGGCCAATTATAATATGACCATGATTCCATTCTTCCCAGGTTAACTGATTTGATACAGAATCCCATCCGGTTAGCCGGTCATTTTTTCTATATGGGCCAAGGTAACCATCATCATCCTGTAATGAAATCAGGCGGTTTACAAATTTTTGAATATAAGATTTAAGCTGCTCATTACCTGTAAGTTTAAATATCATTGAGGCTCCGGCCAGGTATTTCCCTGCAAACTCTCCAGACCACGGTAAATATTTTTTATATGGTTCAGTGTCCCTGACGGCAAACATATCAAGGATGGCCGGGTTATTATCAGGTGCTTTCATAAGCCAGTTATTCTGGATGGCTTTAATATAATTTCCTGTAACACCCTTTATTTCATAAGATGTGTTTTGAGTTTCCTTAAATACTGGCTTCTGTAATGTGTTATCAACTATTATTTTCGATGCAGCGGAATATTTATTAATGTTTGTTTGCTCATTTTGTTGGGCATTATTTGCTTTTACAATAAACAACAACATAAGACAACAATAAACGACAGGAACTGGTTTACGAGCCATATAATTTTATATCTCCGGAATTATTTATCTAATAAAGTTGTAACTAGATTCTAAAAAACATTGGGAAATAACTGTTTTCCACCTTAAATAGTAAAATGCATAAAAGTACACATATTAAAGAAAGGCCAAAGATTACAATGAGGTGATCCGGAAAAAGTGAAATAACAAATAATGCGTTAAAAAATACGAAAATTCTGGTTTACCGAAAAGGAAATAGCTTGTATTCTTATTTATATGTTTAAAAAATTAGTATTTTGGGCTCATGATACTATAAACAAAGAGTACATCATAATGTTTCAAAAATTTTTATTGATAACTATAATTATTGCATTTAACAGTATTTCCCCTCAGACTAAGAATATTCTATGGTATAAGCAGCCTGCTGAGTACTTTGAAGAGGCAATACCGCTTGGCAATGGAAAGACAGGTGCGGCGGTATTTGGAGGAGTTAAGCTTGATAAGATTTATCTTAATGATGCAACTCTCTGGTCGGGAGAACCTGTTGACCTTTCCCAAAAGTACAATGCAGCACAATATATCCCGGAAATAAGGAAAGCGCTTGAAAATGAAGATTACAGGCTGGCTGAAAAGCTAAATAAAAGTATTCAGGGCAAGTTCTCTGAATCATACGCCCCACTGGGTACCTTATCTATTGAATACAACAATATTGATGAGTATGGAAATTATCGCAGGGAACTGGACCTAAGCAAAGCTGTCAGTAAAGTAATATTTGATTGTGATGGTGTTATATATACAAGGGAATATTTTGTTTCAAATCCAGATAAAGTCATGATTATAAAACATACTGCCAGTAAAAAGAAGCATTTAAGTTTTACTGTAAAATTTTCCAGCTTGTTAAAATATTCTGTTACTGCAGATGGATGTATATTAAAAGCAGAAGGTTATGCCCCATATCATGCAGAACCGCACTATCGCGGAAATATTCCTGACCCTGTCCGGTTTGATAAAGAACGGGGCACACGATTTTCAACCTATATTAAGGTTAAAAATAAAGGGGGAAATGTAGTTGTAACTGACAGTACAATTATAGTTGAAGATGCTGATGAAGCGGCAGTGTATATTTCTGCAGCTACAAGTTTTAATGGTTTTGATAAAGATCCCGCAAAAAACGGGTTGAATAATAAAACCCTGGCTGCAAAACAATTAACTGAAGCATTTGCCCTTAGTGATAAGGAGCTGCTAAAAAGACACCTGCTGGATTATCAAAAATTGTTTAACCGGGTGGAGCTTAAACTGGAAGAAAAAAAGGCGCCTGATTTGCCAACAGATGAAAGGCTTAAGAGATATTCGGAAGGAGCTGAAGATAAAAATCTTGAAGCGCTGTATATGCAATTTGGCAGATATCTTATGATTGCCAGCTCAAGGAGTGAAGGAGTTCCATCCAATTTGCAGGGTATTTGGAACCCATATCTTCAGCCGCCCTGGAGCAGCAATTATACAATGAATATTAATACGGAAGAAAATTACTGGTTAGCAGAAATCGCAAATCTTTCTGAATTACATAAACCCTTCCTGTCTTTTATCAGTAATCTTTCAAAGACAGGGCAGGTTACTGCTGAAGATTTTTATGGCGTTGATAAGGGATGGGCTTCGTGTCATAACTCAGATATCTGGGCAATGAGCAATCCTGTTGGCGGCTTTGGGGACGGGGATCCGATGTGGGCTTGCTGGAATATGAGCGGGGCATGGTCTGTAACTCATTTATGGGAACACTATATATTTAATGGCGACAAAAAATATTTATCAGATTATGCCTACCCATTAATGAAGGGCGCCGCAGAGTTTTGTCTTGGCTGGTTAGTAAAAGATAAGCAGGGCTATCTGGTAACATCTCCTTCAACATCACCGGAGAATTCATATATTACTCCTGATGGATTTAAAGGGGCAACCCTTTACGGTTCAACTTCAGATTTAGCAATGATAAGAGAATGTTTTAATCAAACAATAGAAGCTTCAAAACAATTGAAAATAGATGACGCTTTCTGTGACAGCCTGCAGCAAGCATTAAAACAGTTGTATCCATACCAGGTTGGCAAAAAGGGCAGTTTGCAGGAATGGTATTACGACTGGGATGATGCTGAACCAACACATCGCCACCAGTCTCATTTGTATGGATTGTATCCCGGGCATCAGATTACTCCTGATAAAACTCCTCAACTTGCAGATGCCTGCAGAAAAACTTTACTTATACGCGGTGATGAAACTACCGGCTGGTCAATGGGCTGGCGGATAAATCTTTGGGCAAGACTAAGAGACGGCAATCACGCATACAAACTACTAAGAAAACTGTTATCTTATGTTGAGCCGGATGGTAAGAATGCAAATCCAGCACATAAAGGCGGAACTTATCCTAACCTGTTTGATGCACATCCACCGTTTCAAATTGATGGAAATTTCGGTGGGGCTGCCGGTATAATAGAAATGCTGCTGCAATCAGATGAGGATGGCGTTTATCTGCTTCCTGCATTGCCTGATGCATGGCAGTCAGGTTCAGTTAAAGGCATTTGTGCCCGCGGTGGTTTTGAAATATCGATACAATGGAAAAATGGAAACATAGAGGGAGTTAGAGTTTTATCAAAAACAGGAAAAGAATGCTGCCTTTTTTATAAGGACAAAAAAATTAAGTTTAATACAATAAAAGGCAAATTGTATTCTCTGGATGAGAACCTAAAACTTAACAGTAAATAGGATAAACAAAGACAGGATAGGCTTTATTTGTCGAAAGGAAAGCTCATCCAGTTATTTTAGTAAATTGTTGGTTGAAAATTATCTAACGCTCTTTTAAGAGTGCCTGTATTTTTAAATTAATTTCTTCATTTTTTAATTGAGCTTCTTTTACTGAGATGCCCTGGTTCATATCAGGCCTTTTATGTCCGATATAGGTCAGCCAGGCATCTTTTAATACTCTCTGACGTTCTTCGACAAGTTTTAGTATCTCGTTGCCATTATTATACTTTGATAAAACTGTTTTTATATCTCCGGCGTATGCAAATTCTTTTTCTCCTAAAGACAGCAGGATTTGTTTCGTTATAATAAAATGCCCTGTATCGCTGGGATGTACCCCATCTTCAGCAAGCTTAAAAGTTGAATCGGCAAGGCGTTGTTCCTCAAGAAATTTTTTCATAGGCCAGTGAATGTCTATAACATTCCAGTTCTTGGTATATCTGCAGCTTATAAGCCAGTCAGAATAAATATCAAGTACATTTGCATAAGCTTTTCCTTTCTGTTCATCAAATAATGGTGGAGTAACATGAATTATTTCTGCCCCTGATTTTACGATTTGATTATGCATCCATTCAATGCCGTCTTTAAATTTTTGAAAACGATTATCATCAAAAGGCAGGTAAATACCATCATTCATTCCATAACATGCAATTACCAGGTCAGGCTTTAGCGTATCAAGTACTCTGTGTAAACGCTCATGTAAATCAGGACGGGGAAATCGCCCTTCAGCATGATTAGGCTCAGAAAGCCCGGAAACATTTTCACTGGGCAGCCCTACATTTATAATCTCAAACTTTCTGTCAGGGTATTTTGCAGTTAAGAAAGCATCAATATATGTTATATACTGTCCCATATATGTTATACTATTCCCGAGAAATATGATTTTCTTAACATTGTTCGGAATAGAATATACCTGAGGTGTTATTTGGACCTGTAAAACAATAGTAAAAAATAATAAATATAAGTTACGCTTCATTTTATGTTGAATTCTATTTGTCAGGTAGATGTAGTTATGCCTGTTCTGCCATAAAGGCAATACTGAGTTTTTATTTAGTCTGTAAAGCCTTTACCAATAACCATAATGTAAACATAATTTCAATTTAATTATAAAATAAACGCCCAAAAACGCTAAAGAACAATCCTTTTATGATTATTAACCGGCATGGCAGATAATGACGGATTAATGTCATTTCAGACAAGCAAATATTAGTGTAAGTTTCTTGTGTAAAAACAACAAATCGAAAGAGTGAAATTATGATAAAAGTAGCAATTAATGGATTCGGCAGGATTGGGCGCCTTACTTTCCGCGAGATGACAAATAACGATAAATTTGAAGTGGTTGCTATAAATGATTTAAGCGCTCCTTCAATGCTTGAATATCTGTTGAAGTATGATTCAGTCCAGGGAACCTTTAAAAAGGCAGTAACCCATACTGATAACAGCCTTGTTGTAGATGGGAAAAATATTGCAGTATATGCAGAACGTGATCCTTCAAAACTGCCTTGGTCAAAACACCAGGTTGATCTTGTGCTTGAATGTACCGGTATTTTTGAATCAAAAGAGAAAGCTTCAGCGCACCTGAAAGCCGGGGCAAAGAAAGTAATCATATCTGCTCCATCGGGCAGCGACGTAAAAACAATTGTATACAATGTTAATCATGAACTGTTGGATGCTGAAGACAGCTTAATAAGCTGTGCTTCATGTACTACAAACTGTCTGGCTCCTATGGCAAAAGTACTGAATGATAAATTCGGTATAACTGCAGGGCAGATGACCACAATTCATGCATATACAAATTCACAGCCGCTGATGGATACTCCTGATCCAAAAGTAAATTACCGTAAATCAAGGGCTGCTGCTGACAGTATCGTTCCTTACACAACCGGTGCGGCAAAGGCAATAGGACTTGTTATTCCTGAATTAAAGGGAAAACTTGATGGCTCATCCCAGCGTGTTCCTGTACATTCAGGTTCTGTAGTTGAATTGTTTACGTTGTTAGAAAAAGAAGTAAGCGTTGATGAAATTAATAAAGCAATGAGTGAAGCTTCTAATGAATCTTATGGTTATACAGAAGACCCAATAGTTTCGTCAGATGTTATTGGAATGAATTATGGTTCTCTTTTTGATGCAACGCAGACAAAAATTGTTACTGCCGGCGGGAAACAGTTGGTAAAAACTGTTTCATGGTACGATAACGAGATGTCATTTGTTTCACAGATGGTACGTACAGCAGCGTATTTTGGAGCCTTATAATTTATTTGCTGGCCGGGTTCTGCCTTAAAACAGATTCCGGCCAAAATATTTATACTAATGCAGAGCTGAAGCTTTTCCTGTAATTGCTGGGGGTAGTCTGCATGTAACGTAAAAACAAACGTCGAAGCCTGTCAGCACTGCCGATTCCACATTCGTTTGAAATTTCATCGAGTGAAAGCCGTGTTTCTTCAAGCCGCCGGCGCGCTGCTTCAAGGCGGACTTTTTCAATATATTTTGCAGGCGTGATGCCTGTTTCACGAAGAAACACGCGGGAAAAATTTCTGGGGCTCATAGAAGCTTTTTCAGCGAGTATATCTACCGTTAGTTCTTCATACAGATGATCAATAATCCAGTCCTGTACAAGTTTAACCGGTTTATAGTCAACTGCCTGGTACATCAATACGCTGCTGAACTGAGACTGGTTGCCGGGGCGTTTAAGGTAAAGGACAAGAAACCGCGCAACCATGATAGCAATATCACGCCCAAAGTCTTCTTCTACCAAAGCAAGCGATAAATCCATACCTGAAGATATTCCGGCAGAAGTGTAAATATTTCCATCTTTAACATATATAGGATCTTTTTCAACCTTTACTTCCGGATACAGCCTGGCCAGTTTATCGCATACCTGCCAGTGTGTAGTAGCCCGGCGCCCGTTAAGCAGCCCGGCTTCAGCAAGCATAAAGGCCCCTGCGCAAATGGAGCCAATACGCCTAAAAGTGTATTTATTGGAGTTCAGCCATTTAATTAAATTTTGCCTGACACCAACTTCTGTAATTTCAGAAGTATTTCCGGCTATTAAGACAGTATCCACTTCATAGTTAATTGATTCAATACCTCCTTCGCAAATAATTGGAAGTCCTGCAGATGTATTCACAACCGTAGATGAATCTACTGAGAGGACATGAGCAGCGTATGTCTCTTCTGTTGCAGGTGTATGCTCTTTTAAGTAAGTGATTGTCCTGGTAAAAACCTCAAGCGGGCCTGCCAAATTAAGGATGGAAGCCATAGGAGGCACTATTATTACAATATTTTTTATTTTTTTCATAAATGCATTGTTAAAGGTTTACATAAAAATAATTACAAAACAGGGCAAATAAAAAACATATAATAATATGAATATAACAGTGTAATTGAAATAATCATTTAATTAACTGTTCTTAAGGATAATCTCATTTTTACACGTCGGTAAGCATTCAATCAATGTAAAAACCCGAAATTAAAGGATGTATAAATGGAAAAATATGCCAATAAAATATTAAAACAATCAAAGGTTGAAGCTGTGCAGACAATAAAAATATTCTTTAATTTCAGGTGGAGGACAGCACATTGCAGGCACTTTCAATTATATAGATTAATATAACTAAACAGGAGAAATTAAGTTGAGCAAACTAAAGGTTCTGAGTTTTGGAATTTCAATTGATGGTTTTGGTGCTGGCCCGGAACAGAGTTTGGAACATCCTATGGGCAAAGGTGGTATGGCGCTGCATTCGTGGTTTTTACCAACAAGAACGTTTCACTCGATGCATGGCGAAATGTTAGGCGGCGGAAGAACAGAAGGGACTATGGGAGTTGATAATGATTTTGCTTTAAAGGGCTTTGAGAATATAGGCGCATGGATAATTGGAAGAAATATGTTTGGTCCTGTAAGAGGTGTATGGAAAGACTATTCCTGGAATGGCTGGTGGGGCAGTAATCCGCCGTACCATGTACCGGTATATGTATTAACGCACCATTCTAGGCCGGATGTAAAAATGGAAGGTGGTACTACTTTTCATTTTGTTACTGAAGGAATTGAAACTGCACTGGAAATGGCCAGGGAAAGTGCAAAAGGTAAAGACATTCGGCTGGGGGGCGGTGCAGAAACAATCCGGCAGTATCTTAAAGCCAAACTAATAGATGAAATGCACCTGGCTGTATCCCCTGTATTCCTTGGAACAGGAGAGGGCTTATTGCATGGAGTAAATTTACCTGAACTTGGCTATGAATGTACAGAGTATATCCCATCTGAAAAAGCAGCACACCTGCTGATAAAGAGAAAAACAGTTTCAGATTAAGTAACAAATTAATGCAGAGCAATATTTTATTTTATGCAGCAAAATATTTATCTGAATTAAAAAAGCCTATGCAAAAATGCAAAACTTTTACAAGTTCCTTTGTAATTATCAAAACTTCTGGTAAATACCAAGATCGATGTTCTTTAAATTCTCACGTATCCTGTTACGCTCCTCCTGTTTGAACCGGTGAAACGGTTCTGAAAGGAAATCATCACAAATGCCCATTAAAGACAAAACACATTTGATCCCTTTTAACAGGCTTGAACCATATTTACCTACAGTATAGAATGATTTATAGACTTCCATTACTTTTTGTTGAAGGAATAAAACCCGGTCAAAGTTTTTTTCGACAGCAGCATTGTAGAGGTCAACATAAAGACGCGGAAACATATTTGAGCCGCCATTAACCCCGCCATGCCCTCCCATCAAAACAAAATGGGCAGTAATTTCTTCAGGGCCTACAAGAAGGGTAAAATCAGGATTGTTTCTTAACATGTGCTGTACAAAACTAAGATATGCAAGGTTTGATGAACTATCTTTTATGCCAACAATACCAGGTATTTCTGCGGCAGCCACAACAGTAGCCGGTTCAATCATAATTTTGGTATGAGTAGGCATATTATAAAGAAACATTGGGAGCGGGAGCCTTTTTACGAGATGTGAAAGATATTCAAGCAGTTCCGGCTGAGCAGAGGCAAAATAATATGGCGGGGCCAGAACTACAGCATCTGCATTACACTTAGCTGCTTTTTCAGCAGTGTTAATACTCTCGACAAAAGAAGTATCAGTAATTCCAACAAGAACCGGCACCCGGTGGTTTACCTGTGCGCATACTCTTTCAATCAGTTCATATCTTAAATTATAACTAAGGCTTGGGGATTCGCCGGTTGTTCCCAGAATAAACACGCCATGAACTCCTCCGTCCAGAATGTGTTCAATTAATTTTTCAAGCCCCGCAACATCAAGAGTATCATGATCGTGCAGAGGAGTAACCATTGGTGTAATAATTCCTTTAAGCGGTTTTGGCAATTTTAAACCAGTCATTTAATCCTCGTTAGAAAATATTGTATTATTAAAAATATTTTTACCCTTATTTCCAATAAGGGTAAACAAAAAGCCTACAAGAAAAATAGCAGTTGTTCCAAATACTATTGTCAGGTAATTATGAAACCCGCTTCCAATAATATCTTTTGAAATATAGGGGGAAAGAGTCATCCAGAGAATTATAAGCACCCCGGTAATTACACCAATAACAGCACCTGTTGACCTTTTGCTTGTTGTAAAAGCTCCAAGCAAAAATAAACCGAGCATTCCACCGCTGAAAATTGATGCCAGTTTCCACCATGTATCAAGAGCGCTTTTAACATCGATCATTATAATTGCTATAAGAATTCCCATCAGACTTATAATTACAGACGAAATATATAATACCTTCATTGCCTCCTTTTCAGAGGTGTTTTGTTTTGTAAAACGCTGGTAATAATCAGTAAGCAGTACGGTTGCCGCACTGTTATAACTTGTTGAGATTGTACTCATACCCGCGGCAAAAACAGAAGAAATTAAAAGCCCGGTTAATCCTGCAGGTAATTCATGAACTATGAAGTATGGGAAAACGCGGTCACTTTTATTTAAAGCCAGCAGCTCAACCGGTAGAGAACCGGCTGACGAATTATAAAAAGCAAATAATGCAGTTCCTATAAACAGAAACAGGAAAGAAACCGGTACATATAACATTCCTCCCCAGAAAACAGAACGTTTGGCTTCTCTGTCTGTTTTGGCAATTATATACCTCTGTACATAATTCTGGTCTATCCCATAGTTCTGCAGGTTAATAAAAATTCCATAGACAAGCACAACCCAGAAAGTTTGTTCTGACAGATTAAATGCAAAACTTCCCAGGCTGAATTTATTATGTTTAGCTGCAATTGCAAAGAGCTGTGACGGGCCATCAGGCATATTGAAAAGAATATATAATGCACATGCAAGAGCGCCGCCTATAAGGATTATGCCCTGAATTGCATCTGTCCACACTACAGCCTGAATGCCTCCCAGCATTGAATACAACATAACGACAATACCAGTGATTATAATAACCACAGTTATATCCCAGCCAAATACGGCATTTATTGTAAGGGCAAGCAGGTACAGAATTGTACCAATACGCATTAATTGTGTCAGCAGGTAAAAGGTAGAAACATAAACTCTTGCCCAGATGCCATATCTTTTTTCCAGAAATGTATATGCTGAAGGACTGTTGATTTTCCTGTAGAGAGGCACAAAAAATTTAACTGCCATTATTGCGGCAACCGGAATAGATAAACTGAAAACAAAAGCATTCCAGTTTCCCTGGAAGGCATTGCCGGGCAGGGCAAGAAAGCTGATACTGCTAATGTAGGTGGCAAAAATTGACATTCCAACTACCCAGCCCGGAATGTTATGATCTCCCAGGGTAAATGCTGATGAAGACTTATTCTTCCGGTAAAAAGATACCCCAAATAATGTTACTCCAATCATATAAACAAAAAACACTATAAGGTCTGTTGAATTCATATACCTTTACCTGGTTTTCGTAATGAAGACTAAAAGTTAATTGGAAAAATATCTCACCTGATTATTAAATATACATATTTATAGTATTTCGTTGCTGTAAAATAAAGGTGTAATGGCAAAACTTATTCTTTAATAAAGAACTTGAATAGTTCCTGGTTTTTAGGGAAATTATATTAAACTGAATATCGGATTAAGCTAACAGGGGGAAAATACCAGTAAAATAATATGAAAAATATAATTGCATTTCTTCTTCTTAGTCTCAGCGTGAATTGTTTCCCGCAGCAAGAAACGTTATTGCCTGTTGCAGAGCCCAAAGAAACCGGATTGTCTACAGAGGGATTATCTCAAATAGATTCGTTGATGCAGAAATATGTGGACGAGAATAAATTACCGGGTATGGTTGTGATGATAGCCCGGCATGGGAGAGTTGTAAGCAGTAAAAAATATGGTTTGATGGGGGATGAAAAACCAATGCAGATTAATGCACTTTTTAGAATAGCTTCAATGACAAAACCCATTACTGCTGCTGCTGCAATGATCTTGTTTGATGAAGGGAGGTTCAAACTTGATGATCCTGTTTATTATTACATACCGGAATTTAAAGATTTAATGGTGTTGTCTTCAGTTGATAAAGATGGATTTCATTTTGCAGAACAAATTAAACCTATGACTATACGGAATCTGCTTATGCATACATCGGGCCTTGCAAGTGGATTTGAAAGAACCCCGGTTGATTCTGTATATAGAAATGCAAATTTGTCCGGCGGTACTTTGAAAGATATGATAAATAAATTATCTCACATTCCTTTATTATATCAGCCCGGCAGCCGATGGAATTACAGCAGATCTTCAGATGTACTTGCTTATCTTGTTGAGGTTATTTCAGGTAAACCATTCGATGAATTTTTACGGGAAAGGATATTTACTCCACTGCAAATGGAAGATACCGGGTATTATGTGCCTGTTGAAAAATCAGGAAGGGTTTCTTCAGTATATTCAGTTACCGACTCTGGCAAAATAACTATTCTTTCTGACCCGGAAATAAACAACGTTTCAGTGAAAGTGAAGTTCCTATCCGGAAACGGAGGATTAATTTCAACTGCTAATGATTATATGAAATTTCTTCAAATGTTGTTAAATAAAGGAGAGTATAACGGTAAAAAGATACTAAAACAGAGCAGTGTTGAGTTGATGACTTCGGATCAGTTAACAAATGAGATTATGCCTTCTGATGATTTCTTTGCTTCAATAATGGAGGATATGGGATTTGGATTTGGTTTTGCGGTTGTAAAAAGCAGCCATCTCAATTTTCCAGGGTCTGCCGGTTCATACTGGTGGTCAGGTTCAGCAAACACATATTTTTATGTTGATCCTGCAAAGGATATTATCATATTATTTATGACTCAATTTATACCTAATTATTACTATCCGGTTTTTTCTGAATTCAGAGAATTGGTCTATAAATCGATTAAATAATGCAATACTTATTCTGGCAGGAGAGTATTACTGGAGTTTCAGTGCATAATTAGTTACATGAATGTAATTAAATAAAGAGCAGTTAGAGTAATTACAGGTTAAAATTTCGGAGTCCATGTTTGAAAAGAATAAGGGAACTTTTCAGGGATGCTTAATAAACAGAATGTAAAAGTGGAGTATATTCTGCCCGGCTTCAACTATTAAGACAAAGGATAATACTTTATATGATCCGAATAAAACAGCTAAAATGAAAGAAATTGCCAATATTTTTAATAATTGTGAAGAACAGGAGTCATTTTTTTAACCGCTTAGAGGCAGAAATTTACCTATAAAAACCAAATCCTATTAATAAAAAATCAAACAGTTGTTAATATTTATTATTATTTTTGAGGGCAATTTTAAACAGATTGCAGTTTGTTCTTAAACACAAATGTAGTTATTCTTTTTTTCAACATACTTTTTATTTACCACTATGACAACAACGAATAATAGTCAAACTCCCAAAAACAGTTATATAGTGCCGATTACAATAATTGGCGTTCTGTTTTTCATCTTTGGTTTTGTAACATGGCTGAATGGCTCATTAATCCCATTCCTTAAAATTGCTTGTGAATTAAACCAGATAGAAGCTTATTTTGTAACACTGGCATTTTATATCTCTTATACATTAATGGCACTTCCAATGTCAGCTGTTTTGCAAAAAACAGGTTATAAAAATGGTATGATGCTTGGGCTGCTTCTTATGGCAGTTGGTGCGCTGATATTTATTCCGGCAGCACAGACAAGAGTTTATGCCTTATTTTTGCTTGGCCTTTTTATAATGGGCGGCGGCTTAACAATTCTCCAGACAGCTTCAAATCCTTATATAGTTGTTCTTGGGCCCAAAGAAAGTGCTGCAGTTAGAATCAGTTTTATGGGAATAGCCAACAAATTTGCCGGCATATTAAGCCCATTAGTTTTTACTGCTATAATGCTCCATGGAATGGACAAATACAGCGATGAAAGCTTAAAAATGATGGATGCAGTACAAAAAAATGCTGCTTTTAACGAATTGGCAGCACGTTTAATTACCCCTTATATAACAATTGCTGTAGTTCTGATATTGCTTGCTGCAATGATAAGATTTGCTCCATTGCCGGAAATTGAAGCCGGTGAAGAAGACAGCCAACACAGTGATGCTGAAAGCAAAACAAGCATATTTCAATTTCCACAGCTTATACTTGGCGCCATTGCACTTTTCTTTTACGTTGGTGTTGAGGTTATGGCTGGTGATACTATTGGTATGTACGGCAAGAACCTTGGCGTTGAATTTTTCGGAAAGCTTACATCCTATACTATGGCCTTTATGGTTATAGGCTATATCCTTGGAATTATTCTTATCCCGAAAGTAATTAAACAGGAAAAAGCTCTAATAATTTCAGCCATTTTAGGCGTAATTTTTACTGCAGGACTTTTGGTATCTTCTGTAACAAGTACAGCACTTGCCTCTGTTCTTTTCGGCTGGCTTGGTGTTCCCGTTATTCCTGACAGTATATTATTCCTCGCTTTGCTTGGTTTTGCCAATGCTATGATATGGCCTACATTATGGCCACTGGCATTAGAAGGGCTTGGAAAATTCACAAAAAAAGGTTCTGCTATTCTAATTATGGGTATTGCCGGCGGCGCTATTCTGCCTCCAATATACGGAGTTTTATCCAGCAGTTTCTCTCCGCAGGGCTCATACCTGCTTCTTTTACCATGCTATTTATTTATTCTATACTATTCTTTGGTTGGGCATAAAAAACGTTCATGGTAGATTAAAGAAATATTATCTATGCAAAAGCCTGAGCAATCAGGCTTTTGTGTTTTAAAGAAATCCTGCCATACAACAGCAATCTTTAATAATTGATTTAATCAACAGGCACAGTGTTTGGGAGCCAATCCTGCTGCCAGGCAGAAGGGGAATGATTATCATAATTATTTATTCTAAAACAAAAACTTTTCCGGAATCATTTCTCCTTTCATTATATATAACTCAACCGCATTTGTAATTTCATCTTCAGGAATATATTTGGATGCTGCTGAAATAAAGTCTTTTAATGAAAGCTGTTCGGATTTGTTTTCTGCAATTGATTTTAAATCCCGCATAAAATCGCGATAAGTTTTAATGCCATTACTTAATTTCATAATTCTGTTATTGATATAGGCTGCAAACAAAGCCCCGCGGTTATAAGGCAATTTTTCATAATCATGATTTTCCCAAAAATGTTTCATTATCTCTTCGTTGGGAGTGCCTCTGACCGGGTTGGATAAAAGCTTGTTGTAAGTATCTTTTACTGTTTCACTCAGCTTCCCGGGAGACATAATACCGCATTGAGAGAGCAGGTACCATGTAGTATAATCAGTAAAGCCTTCATCAAACCACTGGTTATTTTCTCCCAGTGAAACACAGCCAGAACCAATATACCTGTGCATTATTTCGTGTGATATTGTGTATACAACCTCATCGTTTGCAAGTATAGTGTCTCCTGAATATTTGACGTGAAATCCATTTTTGAAAGCCGTTCCTGAAATATTATGGTAAGTAATGTTAAGGAAAGGAGAAGCAATCAGTGAATAATAAGTTCCATTCAGGTTTCCCCAGAAACTTGTCATTGCAGGCAGGTAGGTGTCAAAATACGTCATAAAGCGGGATAGATTATCCTGATTGTCTTTATTTATACGAAGGACAATGTAATTAATAATCCCTGCCATCTCCCTTTTCTCTATGTGAAGGTCGGAAGCTCCTGTTATTAAAGCGTCCATTCCGTCTGATAATTTGCACTGAACTGTTTCTCCCGGTTTCATTTCAGGTGCAAAGCTGAAATACATTTTGAATGCAGGATTATCTTTTAAAGTAACTGCCATTAAAGAACTATCCTGTATTTTTTCATCTATATCAGGATTAAGGAATAATGTATGTGACAAGGAAAAGAAATACTTATCAGTTATAATAGGGCGAAACATTTCCCCGACTACTTTTTGTTCAGGTTTGTGAGTATCTATAATATCATAAGATATTTGAACCGGAGTATACCTGGAATAATAAAAAGTAATATTCCTGTTCAATGAATCAACTGTAAATTTGGAAGAGGAATGCAGATTTACCATACTGTTCAACAAATCCTTCATCCCGCCCATAAATTCAATTCCGTACTGAAAAGTAGTACTGTCAGGAACAACAGGATTATAGGTCAACTCAACGTGCATTACATTGGGTTTTATATCAAGCACATAAAGAAATGCTATATTGTTATTAGGGAATGAATTGTTCCCGGCAAAAAGAAGGAATAATAGGACTAAAAAAAAGCTTTTGTAATTCATATGAAGATGATTTATTTAAGGTAATTGTAATTGAGCTATTTCCGCTTTGATAGTTTTATAAAATTACTCCCATTTAAGGTGAATAGCAAAGACAGCAGGATAAATCAAGTTAATGACGATAGAAACACTATTTGTGAAGTGTATTTGCTATTAATTCTTTTGAAGTAAGTTTTTTTGTACCGGTATCAGAAGTATAACCATTAAAACAGGCTGCCAGAATATGGTTGTTGTCAGGATATGAAAGATGCAGTGTCAGCTTTTCCCTGGTATTTCCCGGAAGATTTGGTATTATTTCCCCGTTAGTGATTTCAAATGAAAAGGATTTTAAATTTTTTGACAGGCCTTTACCTGTCATTTTTATATAACTCTCTTTAAGAGTCCATATAGAATAAAATGCCTGTTTTTTATCAGCAGGCAAAGCATTTTCAATATATTGGATTTCTGAAAGTGAAAAATTATCCTGCATGATTTCGTATGGGGGAAGTAACATCTCTTCAATATCAATTCCTATTGGGGAGTTGTGAAAAGCGGCAGCACACCAATTTCCGGAATGAGTTATATTAAAAAAAAGATTATTATTACGAAGAAATGGTTTCCCAAATTCATTCTCGTAAAAGTCTTTATCCTGATATAGGATGTTTAGCAGGTTTTCAAAAGCATATTTAACAAGCAATTCACCCAAAAGACCCCGTAAAATATCTTCTTTATATTTGAACCTGATGAGCCTGTTTCTTTTCTCTGTTCTGATAAGGCTTAGCAGCCAGGAGATTTCAGATTCCGGGATATTAAAATCGATATTGCATGCAAGAATAATGGGTATTTCCGGGAGTTTTATATCCGGGTTATTCATTGTGAAATTAAACCTGAAAGCGTAAGGTTGATATAATCAATAACAGCACTTTGAGAATCTTTTATAAAGAAATGATCACCTTCAAATGTTTTTATTTCCACTGGTTTTGAAGTGTATATGCCATAGGCGTTTAATTCATCCAAAGTATAGCCTTCGGTAGTTCCGGTTAACACAGAAAAATCTATATTAAACTTGTTGCCATCGAAAGAAGGGATATAATTTTCGCACATGATAAAATCGTTTTTTAATACAGGCAGAAATAAAGAAGCCAGTTCTTCATTTTGAAAAACTTCAGGTGGTGTTCCCCCGAGAAGAATAACTTCTTTTCTGAAACCGGCATCATCCATAGAATAATAGTCCTTCTTTTTTTCATTATTCATATGCGGAGCTTTTCTTCCGGAAAAAAACACACGAAGAGGCATTTTAATATTTTGTTCTCTGAAATATTTAAGCAATTCAAAAACAATGATAGCTCCCATACTATGTCCGAAGAGGGCAAAATCGGAATCAATATATTTAAATGTTTTTCCAATTTCATTAACTGCCTGCTCAATAGAACGATACATCGGGAGGGGGTACAAAACACCGCGTCCCGGCAGTTCAACGGGGCAAAGGTCAATATTAGTATTTAAGGTTCTTCTCCATGGCCTGAATAAATTAGCGCTGCCGCCTGCGTATGGGAAGGTAAAAAGTTTGATTTTGCTGGTCATAGAAATAATTACGCCCGGGGTTATTTGGCCGGAATTAAAATGGCAGGCATGAAATAACATGCCTGCTCTGAATAAACTCTTATATAATAACCTTATTTAGCAAGGTTTTTTACTTTTTCTTTGCCTTTTTCAAATTCAGCTTTAAAGTGTTCTCTAACAGTTTCCGGGTTGAAATTAAGAAAAGTTCCGCCGGAAGCAAAATGCTGTACAAACACTTTTCCTATTGCATAGGTAGCTGCTCCTGAAAAAACAGACATGGAGACTGAACCCGCATACCAGCCAATTACCGGAAGTAATTTAAATGTACTGCCAAGAAAACCAGCTGACAAAGAATTTGGAATAATAGAGCCCAGTAAAGCTGTAATGATAGATTTTCCCTTTACTTCAGAAAAATTCTGTCCATAAACTTCAGAGACTTCTTTAATCATTTTTAACTGGACACCAGTAACAGCAGCCATGTCGATATACGGTATTGGAATAACTCCGGCACCCATAGACCAGAGGACATATTTGTTTACCAATTTAAGAGCTTTCGCATCCTCTTCAGCAGTGAGTAATTCTTTTGCTTCGAGTACTTGTTCTGACATATTGTTCTCCTTTTTAACTAAAGAAAAATTAAGTTTTTATGCTTCCTTTTGATTTTTTAGAAATCAGGACATATATCATTATTATTACCGGGCTCAAAAATAATGAGAATATAAATGTCCCCCAGAAACCAAAGGCTGTTCTTCTTCCAAGCATTCCCACTACGAGGCTTAGAAATATCCAGATTTGAAGTAGCATTTTATATATTGTTTTAAGTAAATGAAATATTTTAATTATCACTAACCGCAATTAAAAGGGACCAGTCACTTTTTTTAATAGGTAAGTATGTAACAATAAATTTATTACCATTATTATCAGTAAACTTACCTGTTCCTTTTAAGCCTTTAATTGCTTTCTTTCCAATTTCCCTAAAATTCCATTTAAACTCTTCGGCTAATGTAAAAATTGTTTGCTTCAATCGCCATTGTTTATTTTTTCTGTCTGAACTAATAACAGTTCCCATTTTTGAAACAAGAACAGCAAAACCACCGGGGGCGTCAATTGTGCCAACTATTTTATTCAACCAGTCGAGAGTCATATCAACGGTAACAACACCTAAAAATTCATTGTCATTATCATCGTTATATTTAATAATAGGGGCAGAATAGGTAATAAGATTAATACTTCCGCCGCCGTCATCAAAATATGGTTCAGTCCAAAAAGCTTTTCCCAGCTTTTTGGGGATGAGATACCAGTTCCAGGAAAAATAGTTATAGTCACTGCCAGCAAGGCTTTTGCAGCAGACAGAGTCATTATCTTTGAAAAAATAAGGAGCGAAATAAACAGAATCCGGGTAAAATTTATATGGTTCAAAAGCACATGTAGAACCATAAATCTCGGGGTTATTTTTTACAATAAGCCTTAAAATATCTTTAAGATCTTCTTCGCGGAACACGGTATTGCCAAGAGGGAAAGAGATATAGTCAGGGATATCCTGTAATGAAACTAAATAAGACTCAATAGCCGTTGCCTTTGACTGGGCCACATTTGATATCTTTTCAAGCTTATCAGGGCCCATTAATTGTGTTTGCGTTACCAGCAGGATAATAAAAATCACCACAACAAGTGACGCAAGTGCAATTATAATCTTATTTATTAAAGAAAACATTCAATTCCCTCTGTAAAACTGGGCGTATTCTATTCCCGATGATATCAGATTTTTACTAACAAGAAATTTAACCAGCCTGTTGAATATAGTTTTATCCGGAGCCAGATATCCCGAATACAACTTATTTTTAAGAGACGTTTTTTTTATTGTTTTAAGCATCAGGCGCTGCATGGTAATATTGGTATCATAATTTGTTTCATCTATATATTTCATGCAGATTTCAGCTGCTTCATCAATGTGTTCTAAAGCGTATTTCCAGCCCTCAATACTTGCCTCAATAAAATTGCTGCAAAGACTTTTGTTGTTATTGTAAAAATCGTTCATACAATAAAGGCCATCTTCAGGCATAGGAAGACCCATAACAGATAGTTTTATTGTATATAAGTCAGAAGGTTCAAAACCACTGTTTATAAGCTGATTATACTCATTATAATTCATAACTGTAATTGCATCAACTGCCTTGTGTATAAATGCTTCATTCCCGTTTCGAACCGGTATAACCTCAATATCTCCCGGTAAATGAGATTTTATATAAGCTTTTAAAAACTGTACATAAGGAGCCCATATTCCGATAGATTTTATTTGCTTTGACCGGGCTACAATAAGTACGTTTGAACTATCCATAAACTGAGCAATATTTATAATTCCGGAATTTCTATTATGAGCAATTATTCCTTCATGCAGCCACATAACACCAAAATCAGCTTTCCTGTTTGTAAGGTTATCAGTAACACCAGAATTGAAAGTACTGAAGATAAATTCTGCGTTAATACCTCTTTTAGCATAAAAGCCTTTTTCCTGAGCAACATAATACCCGGCAAACTGTGCCTGTGGATACCATGGAGTATTTAAAACTACTTTTTTCATCACTGCAGAATTCTGTCCGGGAACAGAGATATAAGTCAGCAATAAAATGAGCAGGGATAAAAATGGTTTCATTTTTTATCGTCAGAATTTAGTAATAGCGGAAGCTGATTGCTTCCATTTCCCATAATGATAATTTTGCTGTTTCCGGAACGGGCAAATTCAGAAGTGACTTCAAGTCCTCTCCACTTTAAGATGGGTATACCTGAAATCTGATCAAACTGTTGAATACCCTGTGCTTCAATTATTTTCCTGCTCTTTTCTTTTTCTTCTGCTAAAATTCTGTAATCGAGCTCTTTTGCATACTGTTCTGCAGCCAGTTTTCTTTCAATTGAAGCTTTTATTGTTTCAGGAAGTTGTATGCTTCTAATAATAAAGTCTTCTACCTGAATATTAAATCTTGATAATTGCTTTGTTAATAAATGCTTAATTGTTGATTGAATAAAAAGGGTAGACATCTTATACAGCTTTTCCGGTGAATAATTACCAAGAATTGAAAGAGCTGAACCTTGTACTTCCGGCCTGATTATTATCTTTTCATAATCAACGCCAATAGTTTTATGAATAACAGAGATTGAGTCAGCCAAAGGTTTATAACGGAAGGAATACTTAAGTTTTACATATAACCCTTCTGAAGTAAGAATACTCATAGAATCAGTAATATTCTGTATACGTAAATCATAAATATACATTTTATCAATTGGCAATATTACAGCCATTCCCTCTGAAAAAATTTCATCTGTCACAGTACCGGTAAATCTATGCCACAAAACTCCTGAATGGCCTGAAGGAATTGATATAAACATACTATTCCAGAAATAAACACATAGTGTTAAAATTACCAGTGAACTGGTAATTATCTGGAACTTATGTCTTTTATAATGCCTTTTAAGCCAAATGTCAGCTTTAGCAAAGTTTACCAAGAATTTTTTATATGCTTCCTGAAGCTTCAATTCAGTTCTCCCTTAAATCTGCCGGTGCAGAATTAAATAGCTGATATATTATATAATGTTTTAATTCTTCTGCCATTATAAGCCAAATTCCCTAATAAAAGATAATACTTTTCTATTAAAATTATCCAATAATTTTTGCACTGATGCAGCATCAAAACAACTTGCCTGATAAGTAAATGCTGCACCTATAGCATCTCCTTCATTATATATACTGCACTGGAGAGGGTAAGGGCTGTCAATATGATCAATAGGCAATTGCACAATGTTAACATTTGGTAAGTTGAAATCGTTTCCGGCAGTATTACGCATAACAAACATAAATTCAGGAATATTCATTATTGCATTATCGGAAGAAGTATCCATTTTGCTTAGCCTGCAATAGGGGAAGGACTGGTTGTTAAATCCATTTATGCAAATATTTTTAACTGTATTTAACTTTTCAGAAATACTAACTACATCAAAAGCAGGGATATTAAATGCAAGCAGGTTAACAAAGCAGCCAACTACAGACTCAAATTCTGAATATTCCCTGCCTGATACATAAGTGCCAACTGCTATTTCCGGTGTTTGTTTATATTCCTTAATTACTTCAGAAAAGGCAGTAAGCATGAACATAAAGAGGCTTATATCATTTCTTCTGCATACGTTCATTATCTCTTTAAGCTGACGTGAAGGAATAATGCCGGTTATTGTTTCAGTTTTAACAGGTATGTTTTTCGGAAAAGGGAAACCGGATTTATTTACTGAATTTACTGAGCTTTTAAGCCAATAATCCTGCTGCGATGAAAGGTGCCCATTCTCAACAAGTTTATGCTGGTATATGGCAAAGTCGTTATATGTTAGTGCAGATGGATCAGCAGAAAAATCCTGAATACTTTTATTAGAATAAAGCTCAGTAAGTTCGTTCATTAAAATTCCAAGCGACCAGCCATCCATTGCTGTATGGTGAACAGCATATAGGAATACATATTCATTAGGCAAAATTTTAGCCAGGAAAAATCTGGAAATTCCTTCAGCTGAAAGATTGAAAGGTTTACTGCATATATTGGTTTTTAATTTCTCAATATAACTGTTCCTTTCAAGGTCATCCAGTTCAGAAATATCTTTATATTTAATACTGTATAGTTCAGTTTCCCCAACCTGCTGATATAATTTATTATCTTTCTCAACAATAATTGTTCTAAGGACTTCATGTTTTTTTACCAGCAGATTTATTGCGTTGATGAAGTTTTCCTTGCTAAAATCTCCTGAAATCTTAAAAGCACCTGCAATATTATTAATATTCTTGCCGGGATACATTTTATCTGTATTATAAAAATATTCCTGGCTATAAGAAAGCGGAGCTAAGATGTTTTTAGCAGAGTGAACAGGCCTGCAGGACTCATCAGTATTGTCTTGAAGCAAATTATTGAGCCGATGTGCAAATAATTTTACTGTTGGGTACTCAAACATGTCTTTTAACTGTATTTCAACGTTAAACAGTTTCCTTACTCTTGAAACTACCTGTGTTGCAAGCAGTGAATGCCCGCCTGCCCTGAAGAAATTATCGTTCACGCCCAGGTTTTCAATATGAATCAGGTCTTTCCAGATACCCAGCAGGATTTCTTCCTGTTCAGTTACGTTTTCATGTTGCCTGCTTATTTCCTCTGGTTTAAGGCCTTTTATAAGCAGTTTCTTGTCAATTTTTCCGTTTGAATTAACAGGTAAAGATTCAACAACATAAATCCTTGCAGGGATCATATAATCAGGCAGCCTGCTTTCAAGAATGGTTTTAATTTTCTCCGACCCGGCAGAGGCATTAATATAATCATCACTGCATTCAACAAACGCCATAAGTGAGTTGCCGAAGGAGTCAGAAGCTGCCATGATAACTGCTGAATTTGTGACGCCATGTATCTTATTTATTTCAGCTTCAATATCACCGGGTTCAACTCTATATCCTCTTATTTTAACCTGTTCGTCAGCTCTGCCGGAATATTGAATGTTACCATCGGGATGATAAAATCCAAGGTCACCGGTTTTATACAGGCGCTTGTTGTTAAACCCATTTTCAATAAAGCGCTCCCGGGTAAGCTCAGGCTGCAGATAATATCCTTCAGCAAGGCTTTCACCCGCAGCATAAAGTTCACCCCTCACTCCGGCAGGTACCATCTGCATTTTATTATTAAGAATGTAAACACAGGAGTTTTTAACCGGTTTGCCTATTGAAGGTATGTCCGGCCATAACTCAGGCTTACCATCAAGTACATAAGATGTAATAACATGGGTCTCGGTAGGCCCATAATGATTTATAAGCCTGCAATTGTTGAGTTTTGTAAAAAAGGCCCTGATATCAGCAGTTATTTTAAGCTGTTCTCCGGCGGTTATTATTTGTTTGAGAGAAGCAGGATATAAATTTTTATCAGCAGCAGCAATAGCAATCTGCTGCAAGGCAACAACCGGCAGGAATAATCTTTCGATGTTGTTTTCTTCAATAAATACTAAAAGTTCAAAAGGATTTTTCCTTAATTCTTCATTTACAGGAAATAAAGTGCCGCCAGATGCCAGTGTTGTAAAGATTTCCTGGAAAGAAACATCAAAAGAAACAGAGGCAAATTGAAGAGTTCTCATAGGCTGAGATAACAGGGGATCATCAAGATGCCAGTTTATAAGATTGGAGGCTCCCTTTGTTCCCATTACAATACCTTTTGGTTTTCCGGTTGATCCGGAAGTAAATAGGATGTATACGGGATTATCCGCAGAAATACTTGCTGCTTCTTTCTCAGAGATAGATGTGTAATATGGCGGCAGAATAATTAGCTGCCTGTTATAACCTTCCCTGATAATTGATTCATGATTTGCTTTTGGTAAAAATGCAACTCCATTAATCTTTTTAAGATTGTCTTCAGAGAGCATCCCTTTACCATTCTCAATGTATTTCATAATAAATTCATTGATGGTTGATTCACCTTCTCCAAGTATAGCTACATCAATATTGGTATCTGAAAGCATTGAATCATATTCGCTTGATGCATAGGGCCCACCTGTAATAACAGTAACATTTGGCAGAATAGACTTAGTAAAGCTAATACAGTGATGAAAAAAGTCTTTGTAAATGGATAATGTCCTAAAGCCAACAACCTGCGGCTGAAATTCAGTCAGTATATTTTTAAGTTCATCAAAAGAATCAAAATCAACCAGAGACTTGGCAATTTTGCCATTTATACAGTTTCCAAAGTTCTTTTCCAGTGAAGCAAGAAGGTACATTTGGCCAATAGGTTCTTCAATCTGGTGATGAAGCATTGTTTCGTGCATTGAAGTGAAAAGGTTGGATACATCAAGCAGTAATATTTTTAAAGCATCCTTTGCCGGCTTAGCGGCAGGGAAGTATTTCCTTAATTTTTCATTAATATCTGCTACTTCATACTTGTTTTCAGGAACAAAATCTATATGTCCAAGTTCTTCTCTTTTAATCCCGGTATACTTTAGTATATCATCAAATGAGTTTATGGAATAAGGCAGATAACTATCATACTTCTGTACCATTTCAGAGACTGTAAATACACTAAATTCAAGAGGCAGAACATGAAGAAGGCGCTCCCTGTTTAGGAAATACTCATTCATAAATCTTGATTGAAACTGGCGAGCAAATTCCTTTGAATATGGAAGAGTTTCAGGCAGGGCATGGTAAGGTAAATTGGAAGAAATTCTAATAGCTTCTTCACTTACACCGTTTTCAATAGCAAGCCTGTATATATCTGAGTTTGGAAATACTTTTAACACATGCAGGTTGGGGAAGTCAATCCACTTTACTTTTTTAATCATTTCAAGGGTCATGTTTGCTTCTTCTTCTGTTTCAGTAGGGAAGCCAAACATAGTCTGCAATTCCAGAAATACATGAGGATGTTTTTCTGCAAAATATTGTATGTTATGTAAAAATTTATCCAGGTTTAGATTTTTACGAATAAGTTTCTGGATACGGGGCGAACCTGATTCCAGTGCAAGCGCAACATCTACAGTACCGGCTTTAACCATCAGGTCAATAAACTCTTCAGTTAAAATATCAGCACGCAAACCATTTGGAAAGAAGAACTGGCAGCCGGGAAGTTTTTCAATGGCATATTCAAAAAAACGGCCGCTTACATCTTTCTTAAGGTTAAAAATATCATCAAGAAAAGTAAACCTTCTTACTCCGCAGTCATAGTATTGTTTTACTTCGTTAAAGATGTTTTCGGAGCTGCGGATAATTTGTTTTTTAGGCCATATTTTATGGCAATACATACAGTTATAAGGGCATCCTCTTGAAGCAAGAATAGAAATATCATTCTTTACCGGCCCTGTTCCTATATAACGGCTGTATTTTTCATAATCCACGCTGCCCCTGTCAGGATAGGGAATACTGTCCAGTTCAGTGATAACTGCCCTTGTACCTGTTTTTACAAATTCATCTTTGTTTAGGACTTTCAGGTTTTGCAGAAAGATAAAGGTAAATTTATCAATCAGTTCAGTGCTGCATAATATATGTTGAATTTTACTTTCATTTAATATAACCCTTATTCTTTCAGCCGGGTATTCAGAATCTATTGGCAGATAAGCAGCACCGCATTTAAGTACAGCAACTATATTTACGATCAAATCGATAGAGCGTTTTAACAGAATTCCAACAACAACTCCCGGTTTTATCCCTTTCTTTTTAAGGTTTAAAGCGGCAAAATTAACTCTTTTTAGAAAGTCATTATATTTAAGTGTTTCTCCATCAAATAATATGCAGTCTTTATCAGTGTTTAACAAGGCAGCTTTTTCAAGCAATTCAAAAATACCTGAATTACTATGGAGCGAATTATTATTCCACTTGTTTAATATTGTTATCTTTTCTTCATCTGTAACCAGGCTAATATTTTCAATCGTCTTTGCCGGAGTTTCAGCTATTTGTTTTAGTATTTGTTTATAGTGCTCCAGTATCTGTTCTGCATAACCTCCGTTGAAAACATCCTCATTTACTTCAATGAACCCGGATATATTTTCATCAAATTCATTAACAATCATGGAGATATCAAAATGCAGAATATTAAGATCTATATCAAAGGAAGAAATCTTAAGTGCGGAATTTTGGCCGCTGCTGCGCGGTGCATTCTGCAGCACAAACATTGTCCTGAAAATAGGAGAATGTGAGGCATTTCTTTGAGGATCAATTGACTCAATTAACTGGTCGAAAGGCATATCCTGGTTATCAAGAGCATTAAGTGATATTTCCCTGACGAGGCTTAAATATTCCGTAACAGAAGCTGATGTATCAATGTTTACTCTCATAACAAGAGTATTAGCAAAAAAACCGATCAGTTTTTCAAGTTCTGTTTTTGTTCTGTTAGCTACAGGTGTTCCCAGGACAATATCAGTTTCTCCTGTATATTTATGGAGCAGGAGTGCATAAGCTCCCCATAAAAGCATAAAAGGAGAAATACTATTATCGTTAACAAGTTGATGCAGCTTTTTTGTTGTATCAGCATCAACAATAAAGGGTATACGCCTGCCCCTGCTGCCTGTTCCGGTAATTTTATTTTCAGTTTCAAAAGGGAATTTAATCAACGGAGGCAGATTATCGAGTTGTTTTTTCCAGAACTGCAATTGATATTCAAATTTATTTTCTTCAAACTGCCGTCGCTGCCAGACGCAGAAGTCACCATACTGTATATCGAGAGGTAATAACGGATAGGAACCTGAATTATTATACTCATATAATTTATTTAATTCATCAAAAAGAATTCCGGCGCTCCATCCGTCTGCGGCAATTCCATGAATTACCAGGAGAAGTATGTGGATATTGTCTGTCAGTTTATATATAGTGGTTCTAAAAACAGGGCCTTCTGACAGGTTAAAAGGTGCAGCCGCTTTCTTTGAAAGAATACTTTTTATCTTGTTCAGATCTTCACTTTCAGGTGTGCCGCTTAAATCAATCCTTTCAATAACTGCCTGGTACTTATCCAGTACTTTCTGAAACGGAGTTCCATCATTTGAAGGGAAAACAGTTCTAAGGGTTTCATGCCTTTCAACAATTTTGTTGATTGCATATTCAAGCCTGTCAATATCAAGAGATGCTTCAATTTTCAGGACGAATGGTACATGATAGACAGCTTTATCGGACTCCAACTGGGTAAGGAACCACATCCTTTGCTGCGAAAAAGATAGTGGCAGAAGGCCGCTTCTGTCTGTTTGGGAAATTCTGTTTTGCCCGGGACTATCCGAAGCCTGTTTAAGCAAATCAATTATTTGCTGTTTATTTAATTTGAGTTCAGTTAAAATATCCTGCGTAACTGTCCCCTTCGGCGCATTTACCTGCAGATTATCATCCTTCACTGTAAGGCTAATGCCTTTTTGTTTGAGTGCTGCTAAAAAAGACCCAATATTATTCATTATAGAATCCTATAAAGTAAAACTTTCAGTATCATCTGTATTACTAACAACCTGACTTTCTCTTAACCATAATAAGGTATCAATATGCTGAGACAACATATGGAGGCTAGGTTTTTCAAAGATACTTTTAAGTGAAATTTCTAAATTAAACACTTCTTTAATTTTTGTTAGAACTCTCATTGCCAAAAGAGAATGTCCCCCCAATTCAAAGAAATCATCATCCATACCAATATTTTGAATATTCAAAAGGCCTATCCATATTTCTGATAATCTTTTTTCGGTTTCGGTCTGAGGTAGTGATGTAGTTTTGCTATCGAAAGCAGGTACAGGTAATGAGGAAAAATCTGTCTTTCCATTTGCAGTAAGAGGAATTTTATCCAGCTGAATTATAAATGCTGGTATCATATAATCCGGAAGCTGTTCTTTCAGCAGAGCCTTAATGTTTTCAGGTACTAATGTTTCGCTGCCGGCAGGTACAACATAAGCCCATAACTCATTTCCATCTTTAGCCGGAATTACAACAGCTTCTTTTATTTCATTAAGTGAAGATAAAACAGCTTCAATTTCACCGGGTTCAATTCTGAAACCGCGTATTTTAACCTGCATATCTTTTCTGCCGCAAAATTCAATGCTGCCATCAGGCAGAAATCGGCCGATATCACCGGTTCTATATAATATCCTGTTTTGGTTAAACGGAATGTTTATAAATGCTGCCTTTGTTTTTTCGGAATCATTCAGATAACCTTTGCCGACACATATTCCACCAACGAATATTTCCCCGATTACTCCCGGGGCTGCCGGAGTAAGATTTTCGTCCAGTATATATATATTAACATTTGGAATTGGCATACCAACAGGAACATTAGGAAACTTAACATCATCAATGCTAAACATTTTATAATGCGTTACATCATCAGAACATTCTGTAGGCCCATAAGCATTCATAAGGGGAATTCCGGGAAACCTGGTAAGCCATTCTTTTGCAAGTTCAGGCGGAAGCGCTTCTCCTGTTGGAATCAGCCACCGTAATTTACCAAGCAAAGATATATTATGGGACTTCATTGTTTCAAGCAATACAGACATAAATGAAGGAACAACCTCAAGTATTGTAATTCCCTGCTTATTTAGTTTATTTATAAACTGCGCGGCATCCAGTACCATTTCATCACTTATTATTTCCACACAAGCGCCTTTAAGCAGAGGAGCCAGGTACTGCCATACAGAAATGTCAAAACACTGTGAGGCATTTTGAGCAACGATATCATTTTCGGTTATTTCAAGATCTTTAATCTTAGCATAAAGATGATTTATCATTCCTTCCTGTTTTACTATTGCTCCTTTCGGAGACCCGGTAGAACCGGAGGTGAAAATAACATAAGCAGAATCATCAGGTGATATATTTGGCAGAGGATATGAATTCTTGCCACTGCCGGAATTGCTTTTATCCTCCGGATATATAACCGGTAATCCATGTATTCCATCAGCGCCCAAAAGCTCATTTATTGTACCGGCAAAAGATTTTTCTGATATGAGTGCAGAAGGCTTCGCCTGGTTAAGAATCTGAATATGCCTTTGTAACGGATGGCGTGGATTAAGCGGCAGAAATGCAGCCCCGCATTTCAAAACTGCCAATATCGAAACCAGGTAATTGATCCCGCGTTCATGAAGCACGGCAACCACATCACCATTCTTTATGCCATTGTTAAGTAAAACAGATGAAAGTAAGTCGGCTTTTTGTTTTAATTCAGAATAAGTAACCTGGTTGCTGTTTTCAGCGGCGGCAATGTGTGAGTAGTATTTCTCTGCCGTTACTGAAAATAAATTATAATATGATTCGTTAACAGGGAATTCCTGCTTATTGCTGTTCCATGCAAGCAGAGCAGATTTTTCTTTTTCAGTTATATAATTGAGATGCCCAATTTTAGTATCCGGGTTCTGTACAATACTATAAAGAATCTGTCGGAAATGGTTAATTATCCTGTTTACTGAATCTTCACTGAACAGGTCAGTATTATATTCAAAGTTGCCGGTTAATATACCATCTCTTAAAAGCATTAAAAGGTTTATATCATATTTTGATGCCGTGTTTTCAGGTTCAATGGGGGTAACTTTTATGCCGGGCATAGATGCTTTTGTTTTTTGAATTTCCTGTAGTTCGAATAATATCTGAAACACAGGAGTAAAGCTTAAACTTCTTTTGGGATTAACTTCTTCTACGACCTTCTCAAAAGGAATATCCTGGTTCTCATAAGCAGACAGCATTTTTTTCTTTACAGTTCCGAGATATTCAATAAATGACGGATTTCCGGAAAGGTTAGTCCTGATGGCTATCGTATTGGCAAGCAGGCCTACAAGCTCTTCCAGCTCAGAGCGGTTCCTGTTAGCAATAGTGGTTCCAAGAATAATATCTTTTGTGCCGGTATACCTGTATAGCAAGACAGAAAAAGCTGCATACAGAACCATGAATAAACTTGCGTCATTTGCAGAAGCAATTTTCTTCAGCCCGTTGTATGTTATTTCATCTATTTCAAAAATAGTTGTTGCCCCGTTAAGAGTCTGAACTGCCGGCCTTGATGAAGTAAATGGCATCTGTAAAATACCCGGCAGATTCATAAGTTCATTCTTCCAGTAATCAAGCTGTTTTTTTGCACCGGCGCTTTCAAGCCATTTATTATGCCATATTGTATAGTCCGAATACTGCAGATGCGGGGCAGGTAATATATTTTTACCGTTTATGAGCAGATCATAATATTTTTCAATTTCATCAAGGACTATATTTATAGACCACCCATCCAGCAGCAGGTGATGGAAAACCATAACCAGTACATTTGTATTAGCATCAACATGAATAATATCAATGCTGAATAACGGGCCTTTTTCAAGATTAAATGATACCTTAACTTTATCAGCAATAAAGCTGTTAATCCATAACCATTTTGCTTCTGCAGAATTACCTCCTGCAGTAAACATGCCAAAGGATTTATCACTTATATCATTTACCTTCTGAAAAGGGTTTCCATCAGACTCAGGAAAGGATGTTCTTAAAATGGTATGCCGCAGCAATACTTCCTTAACAGCATTCAACAATACAACAGTATTAAGATCACCTTCAAGTTTTACCGGGAAGGGGAGATTATAAGCGTGGTTATCACCTTCAAGTTTGTTTAAAAACCATAGCCTGTAATGAGCAAACGAAAGAGGAACAGGGCCTTCACCGGTATATGGAACAATCTCATCATGATTGCCTGAAGAAATATACTCTATGAGATTATTTTTGTAATACTTCATTTCTGCAAGTATACCAGGTGTAATGCTGCCCGCAGGGGCATTATACTTCAGTTTTTCATCTTCAATGCGAAGTTTAATATCGTTATCAAGGAAATATTTAATTAATTCATCAAAACTTCTCATATCTCACCCTCTTCTCTTCCAATTCCCTTATTGTCAGAATCAGCAGATAATTTTTCAATAATATGCTTGTTATGTAAAACTATTTTAGATAATGAACCAACAGTCGGCCCGGAAAAGAACTCAGGCAGGGGAATAACAATGCCAAAGTCTTTTTTAATACGGGTGATTATCCTGGTTGCAATTAATGAATCACCTCCAAGTTCAAAGAAGTTATCATTTGTCCCGATTTTATTTATACCCAGTATAAACTGCCATATTTCACATATTTCTTTTTCAGTATCATTAACAGGCGGGTTATAAACAGTTGTTAACCCGGGGCGTTCATATACATTATGTCTTTTTTCTTTTTCTATCTGCGTAGATTTTTTTCTGCCGGCAGGAGCGGACAAATATATCCTTGCAGATGACAGTCCGGAAAACATATTAGCGGATTCGGTATTTTTGAGATTATTTATAACTTTATCACCAGCATGAACCAGGTTTATACCTGTACCTGATTTAACAGCGAAGGCAGACAAGTATTCCTCAAGCATATATTCTGCCGCATGAAAGGATGAAGGGGTATTTCTTATATATATCGTTTCGTCCTTACCAGAGGCTTTGTTATTCTTTATATCTTTCAGGAAATCTGACAGGACACCCGCCGGGCGTATGAAATTATCTGAATAGTAAGCATAATCAGCAGTAAGAACAGGTTTATTTTTCCCCGGACTGTTCAAAATAAAAACTTTATCAGAGTTATCCTTTACAGGTGTAAGCGGGCTGTCAGCAATATTTTGCGTTAGGGGATCAATCCTTAACAGAATGTCTAAATCAGGAATTAAGCCCTGCTCATTTAAGGCCCTCTGCATTACAATCATACCAAATGCTGAATTATTTCTTTCCAGTTCTTGTAATGGATATGATGAAATAAAATTACTGTCAGTACCTTTTAATAATTCGTCCCATTCATCCAGGGAAAGCAGTGGCGAATTAGTTTTTATCCGTTCATCTTTAAAATTCCACCATCCTGTTTGCAAACCCCATATCATATTTGTCCATCTTTTATTATGAACAGATTCAACCATAATTATAATCCCGCCCGGGGCAAGCAGGCTATTTAAATTTGAAATAGTGTCTTTAATATTCACAGATGTATGAATAACATCATACGCAATTATTATGTTGTATGATGAAGCCTGAAAACCCTGTTTTACAGCATCAGTTGTAATATCCAGGGTATCATATTTCATAAAACCGAGGCCAAGCTTTTTCCCAAGTTCAGCAGCTTCAGAAATAAAAGCGCGGCTTATATCTGTGAAATGGAAGGAGACATTACTGCGCCAGTCGAGCTCCGGTATCAGCAAGCTGGTTAATTTCCCGGTCCCTCCGCCCACTTCAAGGATATTTATATTTCCTTCATCAGCGGAATCAAGTATGAGCTTTAACAGGCCGGCTGCAGCATATTTGTAAATGTCATGTTTCTCAAATCTCAGTGGGTCACCCTGGTATTCATTTTTATAAATACCTGTCTCATCATTATAGAAAACATCTACATTTTCCTTTTTACCAGAAAAAATATCATCATAACATGAAACAGAGTACATAAGCATATTAACAAGTCCGCAAACAAATGGATAATTTCCCTTTATATTATCTGACAAATCATTTGGATGAGGTATACTTATAATATCTCGTAAAATTTTATAACTATCATCATGCTTTTCAACCAGGTTGTCTTTTTCCGCAACATGAAGAAGATAATGGAATAATTCCAGCTGCCTGATATTTCCGTTATAAAAGGAAGAGAGACTGAATTCTGAGCCTTTTTCCCACTGAATATTACCTGCAAGGAAATGTACTATTAAACTGCTGCACAACTCATCCAGTTTATTTTGAAGGCCGTCATATTCGGGGATACCTTTTATTTTTAACTGTTCGTTTATATTCTGCAGCAGGTTAGATACATAATCATTATTATTCCCTTGTCCTGGTTTACCGGAAATATTTGGTTTAACCTTTTCTGTATGATTGGCTTCTTTTATATCTTTTATTCCCGGGAACCTTTCAAACTTATCAAAGTATGGAGTCCATATAGAATTATTCCTTATTGCTGTAGTATTATTGTTATTCCCCGACAGCATTAATGAAACAGCCTTATTATAAAAATCTTTTGGCGTCTTACTGCCTGGTGCAGAATAATCATAGAAATAACTTTTTACATTACTCAGCTCATCCGGTATAGATTTAACAAAGCCATATATTGCCGCAGTTGCAGGCAAAATGTTTTCTTGTCCTGTAATACTAAAGACATTTCCGGCAGTGACTGCCAGGTTAAGTTTTATATCTTCAAAAGCTATATGATTTAATATGGCGGTAATATTTAAACAATGGCGAATTATATAGTCGTTCTCATTATTCTTATCATCACTGGCAAGAGGATAGATAATATTAATACTCCCGGCACTAATTTCTTTTAAAGTCTTAGCAATAGAATCCCATCCTGATATATTATCCATTGCAACATTTTCCGCACTGCCAAGAATACTGAGGATTTTGTGTTTACCGCCTGTTAAAGATATAGCCTCGCTGATTTCACTGGTGTCATTCGCTGAATTATCAGAAATAATTAAAAATAATGAATCAGAAAAGTTGAGGTTTTCAGGCGCTGAGATATAAGTTCTCTTCCATGTTAATACAGCGGGAAAACCGGGTGTCTCTTCACCGGCTGTATTGCCGGTCTTTTCATCAATCCAGTATCTTTTGCGTTCAAAAGGATATCCCGGCAGAGATACTTTACCGGGTTTGCAGCCTTCAAAGAGATTCTTAAATTCTACGGCAGTACCATTTACCCATAGTTTTGATAAGGTGCCAAGAAAGAAGGTATAATCATCCGCAGTATCATATATATTCTTCATTACTGAACTGACAATAACCTTTTTCTTCTCTTCACGGTTTACTGATCTTAATACATAACCTGTAAGATTCTGCCCGGGGCCAATTTCTATAAAATTGTTATACTGCTCATCAATTAGTTTCCTGATTCCATCATAAAATCTGACTGTTCCGGTTGAATGAGAAGATGCATATTCTGTTACGGTTAGTTCTTCATAAGAAAGCCAGCTACCGGTAAGGTTGGTTATGACCGGAATTTCAGGCTGGTTAACAGATATACTTTGCCATGCTTTTTTCAGCGCATCCTTTTTTGATAAAAGCAGTCTGGAATGAAAAGCTTTTGGGGACTTTACAGCCCTGAACAAAATACTTTCTTTTTTAAGTATATCTTTGAGCAAGTCAATATCTTCTATACTGCCGGCAATAACACAGGATTCTGCATCGTTAACGGCAGAAACAGATAATGCGGGAGTTAAAAAACTTTCAATTTGTTTCAGACTGCAATCGATTGTAAGCATTTCGCCGGAAGGAGCGGTTTCCAGAATTTCAGCTCGTTTCGTTACGAATGTTAAAGCATCCCGCAGAGTTAAAGCTCCGGATATACATAAAGCAGTATATTCACCGATTGAATGACCTGTAACTGCGGCAGGTTTAATCCCAAGTGACAGCATTAACTGTGCAAGGGCATATTCAATAGAAAATATTGCAGGATGTGCATAAATAGTTTTATTAAGCAGTGTATCTTCATCGCTGCCAGAGCCTTTTACCATCCTGAAGAAATCTATTCCTGTTTCCCCTGCATTCCCACTTTGATTGATGCCCCTGGGGTAAATAATTTCTAAAAGATTTTTTCCGGTTATTTCTTTAAATATATCTGAACATTTTTCAAGGTTTTCTCTGAATACTTTGCACTTTGAGAGCAATCCTGCTGCCATATTTTCATAGTGAGAACCAAGTCCGGAAAACATAAATACTGTTTCATTTTTGGGATTGGCAGAATATCCGGAAAAACTGCTGATATTAATGTTATTCTCATCTATAAGCAGAGCTTTTCTGTGTGGAAATACTTTTCTCCCAGCGGCAAAAGTATAAGCAATAGCAGATGTACCAGGATTATTCTTTTTTACTTCATCCAGTACAGTAGAGCAATAGTCTTCAAGCGCCGAAGGTGTTTTTGCTGACACAGGGATAATGTATGGATGAACAGCACAAGGTTCAGATTGAACAGGCTCAGGTTCCTGAAGAATAACATGAGCATTTGTTCCGCCCATTGCAAATGAACTTACGCCAGCCCTGCGGGGATATTGTTTTGCTTCCCAGAAAGACAGATTTGTATTAATGTAAAAAGGACTGCCTTCTATTTTAATTGTCTTATTGGCGCTTTCAAAATGCAGGGAAGGAGGTATCTGTTTATTTCTTAATGCAAGAACTGTTTTAATAAACCCGGCAATACCGGCAGCGCTGTCAAGATGGCCAAAATTTGATTTAACAGAGCCAAGTGCGCAAAATGATTTTCCAGAGCTTCCGGAAAAAGCTTTTTTAAGAGCTGCAATTTCAATAGGATCGCCAAGCTTTGTAGCCGTTCCATGTGTTTCAATATAAGATATACTTTCAGGTTCAATTTCAGCAAGATGAAGCGCTTCTGAAACAGCTATGCTTTGCCCATCAATGCCGGGAGCGGTGTATCCAACTTTTACTGAACCATCGTTGTTAACTGCGGAAGCAAGAATAACTGCGGATATATTGTCTTTATCATTTATTGCATCCTCAAGTCTTTTCAGGACAACAACACCAGCACCGCTGCCGCTGATTGTACCTGCTGAAGAAGAATCAAATGTTCTGCAGTGCCCGTCAGGCGAAGCAATACTCTCCGGGTTATAGAAATATCCCTCGCCCTGGTTTGAATGAATTGTTACTCCACCGGCAAGAGCCATATCACAGTGGTAGTCCAGTAAACCCTGACATGCAAGATGCACTGCAACAAGAGATGAAGAACATGCAGTTCCCACAGCAATTGAAGGCCCCTGAAAATTCATTGCATACGATACACGTGAAGGGATATGGTCTTTATCATTTCCCAGCAGGGCAGATATTCCTCCGACAGAATCAATTAACTCCCTGTTTCTAAGCAGGTTACGTAAAAGATAAGTGCTTATACTGGCGCTGGCATAAACTCCTGTCCGCCCATTAATTCTGTCCACATCATAGCCTGCGTCTTCAACTGCATGCCATGCACATTCAAGAAAAACTCTGCTTTGCGGGTCAAGCAGTTCTGCTTCACGGGGAGAAAATCCGAAAAATTCAGCATCAAACTTATCTGAATCTTCCAGCACACCAAATGCTCTTATAAGTGAAGGATTTTTTACATCATCCGGGTTAACGCCATGTTCCAATGCTTCAGCTTCAGAAAAGAAACTGATTGATTCCACACCATCTTTAAGATTATGCCAGAACTCATTGATATTTTTTGCTCCCGGAAATCTGCACGCCATTCCAATTACAGCAACTGCGTCCTGTATATTATTAATATTTTTATTACTCATTATTTTTACCTCTGCTTCCGCCTGCAGACCTTCTTTTTCTGGCATTTTTCTGTGCGTCTGTTCGTGTTTTTATGGAATTGTCCTCATGCACTGATTCAGATCCGTCTTTACTTTTTATATATTCTGCAAGAAGTGATATTGTTGGATAACGGAAAAGGTCAACAACTTCCAGCGTGCCCGGCACAAATTTTTCAAGTTCAGCGTGGACTCTTATTATTGAGAGAGAATTCCCTCCAATATCAAAGAAATTATCATTTATTCCCAAATTATCAGCTTCTAAAATATTGTTCCATATATCTGCAATTTTCTTTTCAAGTTTATTCCGCGGGGTAATAACCTTTTCACCTGAACCGGAAGGCTTTGCTTCAGGAAGCAGTTTCCTTTCAATTTTCCCATTAGGATTGAGCGGGAATTTTTCCAACCCGATTATACATGCAGGAATCATATAATCTGCCAGCCTGTTTTTCAATTCCTGCCTTATGTATGTTTCGTTAAATGTACTCATGTCAGTAAAAACTATATAGGCCGCAAGGTATTTACTTCCGGCAGTTGATTCTTTTACCAGTACAAGACTTTCCTTTACTCCTTCAATTCTATTAATAACTGATTGTACTTCTCCCGGTTCAACTCTGAAACCGCGTATTTTGATCTGGAAATCATTACGACCCTGGAACTCAATATTACCGTCTTTAAGCCATCTGCCAAGATCGCCAGTCCTGTAATATCTTTCATTACCCTGCGTTAACCTGTTATTTACATAAATGAATTTTTCAGAAGTAACAGCCACTTTGTTAAGGTATCCGTCTGCAAGACAATCACCGCCCAATAGTATTTCCCCGGTAATACCTGCAGGCACGGGGTTCATGTTTTTATCTACAACAAGAAGCCTGGTGTTGGTAATCGGCTTGCCGATTGGGATAGTATTATGCAGACTGCTGTTATAGTCTTTTGTTCTGAAGTATGAAACGACATGAGCTTCCGTGGGCCCATAAAAATTAATTAATTCAGTATCTGAACCAGCAAAGCATTTTTCAAATCTCTCAACAATGTTAAGATTTAATATCTCACCGCTAACGAATACATATTTTAGATTAATATTTTTTATGCTGTCCGGGTTACTTTCAATATATTCAAGAATCATTGTAAGCATTGACGGAACAAGGTGCAGTGAAGTAACCGTGTATTCAGAAAGAGCCTTAACGATTTTTGAAGGGTCACGCTCGTCACCATGTTTTAGTACACATACTGATGTGCCGTTAACCGCCCATGCATATAATCCCCATATTGACATATCGAAAGTATAAGGATTCAGGAATAGTATCATTTCATCTTTTACAGGGTACTTTTCCCGCAGCCATGTTATAAGAGTCATAATTGGGCGGTGGGGCATCAGAACTCCCTTTGGCCTTCCAGTTGAGCCGGAGGTATACAGAAGAAACAACGGGCTTTTTCCTGTAACTTCGGGAAGAGAAATATTTTTTACAGTTAAATTCATTTCCGGCATATCATCAATCACTATAACTTTGCCTGAATATGCTTCCTTTACAAAATCAGTAAACCTGGCTTCACATAAAACAACAGAACAGTTGCTGTCATCAAATATGTATTTTGCCCTGTCAAAAGGAGCATAAGGGTCAGCAGGAACATATCCGCACCCTGCTTTAATTATTGACATTACGGCTGTAATCATATTTTCATTTCGTTCAGAAACAACACCCGCAAGGCTGCCCGGTTTACAGCCGGAATTAATAATTGCCTGTGCAATTTTGTCTGTATTTTCATTAATCTGTTGAAAGGTTAATGCAGGTTTGGTTTTGCCAGTAAATACTATTGCTGTTTTGTCTTTTAAGGTTTTGGTGCGTTCAGCAAATTCAGAAATAACATTGAGTGTTTTCTCTTCATATCTTTTGCAGGTATCATTAAAACTGTTTAATAAAACTGCTTCAGCATCATCAACAAGATTTATATCCCTCAATAAAATATCAGGACTACTGGTAATTATATTAAGAAGCAGCCGGAAATGTTTTTCCATACGCGCAATTGTTTCTCGGCTGAACAACCGTGAACAGTATTCGAAAGTAAGGTCTATCTTATCAGCTTCTTCATTGCAATGAAGAGTCAGGTCAAACCGGGATATCCTGTTATGAAGTGTATAAGGCTCAACTTTCAGTCCTTCCATTTCCTGTGAAGAAAAATCAATATTTATATAAACAAACATTACATCAAAGAGGGGGTTCCTGCTTATATCCCGTTCAATTTTAAGGTCTTCGACAAGGTCTTCAAACTGGTAATCCTGGTTTTCAAATGCTGAAAAGAAATTATTTTTTACATTATTCAGAAACTGCCTGAAAGAAATTCCTGGTTCCGGTTTGTTTCGCAATACTACAGTGTTTGCAAACATGCCAACAATATCTTTCAGTTCATCATATTTACGACCAGCAGTGGGAGTGCCTACAGTTATATCCTCCTGTCCTCCATACTTTGACAAAAGGGTATTAAATGCTGATAAAAGAACAACAAACAGAGTTGTTTCGTTATCAGCAGCAAGTTTTTTTAGCTTATCAAGCTGCTTCTTACTGATGTCAGATGTAAAGGCATCTCCTTCGTAGCTTTGTACTGAAGGACGTTTATAATCATAAGGCAGATTTAAAACAGGGCGCTCACCGGATAAACTGCTGTACCAGAAATCTTTTTGTTTAGGAAGAGAATCTTCGGCAACTGAGTTATTTTGCCAAACAGAATAATCCTTATATTGAAGCGGGGCCTGAGTCAGTTCTGTGCCGTTATATAAAAGGCTTAATTCCTTAAAGATAATACTCATAGAAACAGCATCTGATACTATATGATGAACATCAATAAATAATATATTGTCATTTCCTGAAGGCTTTATGCCTGCTCTTATTAAAGGAGGGCTTCCAAGATCAAAAGGACGGTAAAATTCATTTTCATCAGTAACTTTTTCGAGAGTAAATTTTATATCCCCGGTGTCAATTATTTTTTGTACGGGCTTTCCTTTTTCAAGAATGAATGAAGTCCTAAGTGATTCATGCCTGTGTATGAGTTTTATAAACGATTCTTCAAGTCTTTTTATATCAGGGTTTCCTTTAAGCATAACAGCGGAACGGACATTATATGCAAGATTATCTTTTTCAATATTATATAAAAGGAAAAGCCTTTTCTGCGCTGAAGACAGGGGATAGGAGGCTGCCGGTGCTGCCGGTACAATTGCAGAATATTTTTCAACTGATTTTTGCCCGACTAAAGCAGATATGTTTTCAATTGTTGGGGTTTTTAGAAACTCAGCAAGCGGAATTTTTACTCCCAGTTTTTTATAAATAACTGAAATAACAGATGTAGCTTTTAATGAATCTCCGCCTAGTTCAAAGAAATGATCATTTATGCCTATTCCGGATATACCGAAAAATTCTTCCCATATCTCACATACAGTCTGCTGAATTATGCCTGATGGCTTTTTGTAAGCAGTTAGCAGGAATGGCCGGTCTTTATAGTGCTTATTTGTTTCTTTTTCAGTATGAGTGTCTTTATACAGATTTCCAAGCCACTTTTTAATTTCACTGTTCAGATTCCTTTTTGAAATAATAACAGAATCAAAACCGGAATCATAATCTGTTTCAGAGAGAATTTTAGTCCCATCTTCTGAAGTGATGGCAGTGTTTCTCGGCCCTTCATGCATTGAAGAAAGGTAATCTTCAAAGAACCAGCCATCCCATACCCATGCAAACCACCTTGCATTTCCTTCTTTATTCTTATGTGCTGCAAATGATTCAACAAATGTATTTGCTGCTGAATATGCAGCAAAGCCAATACCCCCAAGAAGGGAAGAAACTGAGGAAGAAACAATTACTGTCCCCGGGTTATATTTCTTTGAAAGTTCTGCAATGTTAAGCAGTCCTTTTACTTTTACAGAAAACTGCCTGTCAAGACTGTTAACAGTTAAATGGTTTAAGGGGACAGAAATAGAACTGTCATCTGTTGCAGCGGCATTATGAATTATACCATCAATGTGGCCGTAGTTATCAAAAGCATATTTGAAAGCTTCTTCAAGCTCATTTATTTCAGATACATCAGCACTTATGTATTGAATCGCAGCCCCGGCATTTTTAAACTTCTTTAACCTGCTTGGTATTTTATCCTGGCTGTTGCCGGGTATAACATCTTTAGGATTATAGTTCCCGGGTAATTTTGTCCTTCCGGTAATTATGAGTATTGGTTGATATTTTTCAGAAAGATAAGAAGAAATTACACTTCCAACATTTCCCGCGCCGCCCGTAACTATATAAACACCATTTTTATTAAATACTGGTTTTGTCCCGCTTGAAGCATACATTTCTTTGTTCTCAAGCCATGGAGTCCACCGTTTTCTATTCCTGTAAGCAATATGCTGTGAACCAGCCTCATTACTTAATTCAGAATTTAATTCCCTGTATAAAGCATCAGCATAATAATTCAGATCATTATGTCTTATATCATAATCCAGTTCAATGCATATTGTTTTGAACCCGGCATATTCCTGCGGGATTACTTTAACAGCAGATAATAGGGGGGAATCCGTTGTGTTTATTTCTTCTGCGCCGGTAATATCGGACAGGCTTCCTGTTACAACTACAATAGAGAGATTCTCAATGGAATTAGCAGATGCGGCCTTTGCAATATATATGAGGCTCATAAAGCCGGATGACTGCCTGCCAATTAACTCCTCATAGTCTGTTGTATTTTCATTACGGACTAATGTAAAGGTGTGGAGTATTTTATCCGGGACAAAGCCTTCTTTGCCCAATTGTTTAAATAATGAAAAATAATCTTCCTCAACAGCGGGATTAATGCAATATTGTCCATCCGGGGTTTTAGAAAAACTATCACCTGCGTTTACTATCTTTACGTTATTATCGGCATATTTAGACTTTATCAACGATGCAAGTTTATCGTTACCTGTGAATAACAGCAGTTTATCATTTGTTCTTATTGTAACTTCCGGGGCAGGGGATTGTTTCCACTGTTTTATATAATACCATCCGGCTGGCCTTATGCCTGTATCCTTTTTATGCAGCCTGTCAGTGGAATAAATTGTTTTATCAAACCTGTAAGCGGGAAGAGAAATACGCTTGCCATATTCATTCTCTCTTATTCTATTCCAGTTAAGCGGGGCGCCAAAGCACCATAATACAGCAATCTTTTCATAAAAATACCTGTTAAACTCTGTCTCTTCTTTTGGATGAGGAATAACATTAACTGCATTAAATCTATTTTCAACAGCAGATATATTCTTTATAAAAGTAGAAAGTACTGAACCAGGCCCCGCTTCAACGAGTAATAACGGATTACTGTCAGACGCGAGTCCTGATATTCCTTCGGAAAATCTAACCGGGTTTAGCAAATGTTTTTTCCAGTACGATTTGGGAAGTACTTCTCCTTTATTTGTAAACCTGCAGTCAAGATTCCTTAACACCGGTATTTCAGCTTTATTATGAGTGATACAATCCAGAACAGTATCAAGATCATCAACAGCTTTATTCATAAGGGGTGAGTGTGAAGGAAAATCAATATGCAGTATCCTGCTTTCGATATTTTTTGATTCAAGGAAGGAATGAAGTTTTATTATTGATTCTTCGGTTCCGGAAATAATAAAATGTATATCACTGTTAAATGCAGCAATATTTACTTCATTTCCATGGCTGTTAAAATCGTTCACCAGTTCAGTAATGGTTCCTTTATCACTTACCACACTAAGCATGCGTCCCTTTACTTTGCCGGATAGTTTCCCCCGGGCAATTACAAGCCGGACGGCATCTTCAGGTGATAATATTCCGGCAATACAGGAAGCAGTATATTCGCCAAGGCTGTGTCCGGTTACAAATGATGGAACAATGCCAAAGCTTATAAACATTTTGGCCAGCGCTAATTCAAATACAAAAAGGGAGCAGTGGGCTGATACAGTTTCCCGGATAAATGTTTTGCCTTCATTTCCGGGGTATATTACTGAATGAATATTTATTGCGGGATCATACTTTTGGAATAATTCATCACATATATCAAACCATTTCCTGAATTCAGGCTGTGACTTGTATAAATCACGTCCCATATTTGTATACTGTGTTCCCTGTCCGGGGAATATAAATCCAATTTTAGTTCCGCTTTGAACTTTATTATATGAATTATTATCCAGGGCTGTCTGCAAATCATGTACATCAGAGCATACAAATACATTACGGTATTGAAATGCTTTCCTTCCGTTTTGAAGTGTAAAGGCGATATCATTAACATTTATTGAATTATGTCCTGAAACAAAGTCTTTAAGAGCTTTAATGTTTGCAGTAAATGCAGAAGAAGAGAATGCAGAAACAGGTATAATCTGCAGGCTTCCATTATTCTCTATTGTCTTATCCGGTTTGGAATACTCTTCAAGAACAACGTGCGCATTTGTTCCGCCAATGCCAAATGAACTCACTCCAGCTCTTCGTTTGCCGGAAGATTGTTCCCATAACCGGACTTTATTTTCAATATAAAATGAAGTCCCGGAAAAGTTTATCTTTTTGTTGGCTTCTGTATAATGCAGTGTTGGGACAATAGTTTTATTCTTCAGCATAAGAACAGTTTTAATAAGGGAAGCAATGCCTGCTGCAGTATCTGTATGGCCAATATTAGATTTAACAGAACCCAAAGCAATACTTCCGGGAGCTGCACTGACAAAAGTTTTTTTCAGGGATTCAAACTCAACCATATCCCCCAGTTCAGTGCCGGTGCCATGAGTCTCTATATAACTAATGCTTTCAGGCCGGATTCCCCCGTTATTATAGATGCTTTCAAATAGTTCTGTCTGTCCGTCAATGCCCGGGGCTGTATAACCAGCTTTATTATAACCATCATTATTAACGGCGCTTTTCTTAATTACAGCATAAATGTTATCCATATCAGCCATGGCTGTTTTAAGAGGCTTTAGTATTACAACACCTGCTCCTTTCCCAACTACAGTTCCGTTTCCATCAGCACTAAAAGGCCTGCAATGCCCGTCACTTGAGAACACAGAACCTTCTCCTGATATACTTCCGCCAATAAAGGGCAATGCAAGATTAACGCCGCCGCAGACAGCCATTTCGCAATTGCCTGCTTTTAGCGCGCTGCATGCTTCATGCACTGCTGCAAGGGAAGTAGAACATGCAGTATATATGTTGACAGAAGGGCCCCTGAGATTAAACTTATATGATATAAGTGATGCCAGGTTATCTTTACTGCTTAATAGTGAAGCTGTAAAAGAGTCAGTCCCTTCATACCCTGCAGAAAATTCTTCCCATTTATTGTTTTTTGAAGCGCCGGCAAATACTCCCACTCGTCCTGTATATGATGCGGGCAAATAACCTGCGTCTTCAAATGCAGACCATACACATTCATGGAACAGCCTTGCCTGGGGATCCATAATTAATGCTTCATTATCGGTATAACCAAATAATGGTGCATCCATAGCCTCAGGGTCAGTTATTACTCCGGCTGCTTTAACATAGGAGTTATTTTTTATTATATTTTCAGGAACTCCTGCCTGCTTTAATTCTTCATTACTAAAAAATGTAATTGCTTCAGTTCCACCTGCAAGGAGTTTCCAGAACTCATTTATATCATTTGCTCCGGCAAATTTGCACGCCATTCCTATTACTGCAATGTCGTCATCGCTATTGAATGAACTGTTTATTGGAACAGGCTGAACTGAAAAAGAGTTTCCCTTTCCCCTGGTATTTAAAGAATCAATATACTCAGATAACTTGTTGAGTGATGTATATTTAAGAAAGTCAGCTATAGGCAGGCTTAAATTAAACTCCGTATTAATCTTTCTCTGAATCCTTATAAGATTTAAGGAATTGCCGCCCTGTTCAAAAAAGTTTTTTCCTTCCTCAATATCAGCAGTATTTTTATTCAATACCTCTGCCCATATTTTAAGAATTCTGCCTGAAGTATCATTAAAAATCTGCTTTGTGCTGCGGGAGCCCCGGCTTTTGTATTCAAGTAAAGCTTTATAATCTGTTTTGCCTGTTATTGTAAGCGGAATACTTTCAATATAAATATATTCAGATGGAATCATATATGCAGGCAGTTTGGCTTCAAGGTATTTATCAAGCCCGGTTTTATCAAACCAGCTTTCTTTAACGGTAATAAAAGCCTTTAAGTAAACATTTTCTTCGCCGCGTGATTCATCAACTGCCACAACTGCTGATTTTATTCCAGGGTATTGCAGCAGGACTGATTCGATTTCTTCAACTTCAAGACGTTGTCCCCGGATTTTTACCTGCCTGTCTTTGCGCCCGATAAATTCAAGATTGCCGTCGCTGCGAAATCTGCCAAGGTCGCCTGTACGGTAAATCCTTTGTTCGTCAGTGGTCTTGACAAAACTGCTGTTGTTCAAATCTGGATCATTAATATAACCCCGGGAAAGGCTTTCCCCGGCAATGCATATTTCCCCGGTTGTTCCGGGCGGTAATACCTGTGTTGAATTATATTTGAGAATATAAATACGGTTATTGGCTATTGGCTTGCCGATAGGAATACTTTTTTCATTCCCCGTAACAGGATAAACAGTAGCGCAGACAGTATTTTCAGCCGGGCCATAGTTATTATAAATTCTGAAGTTCTGTGTTGTTACATTTTTAAGTTTTTCCCCGCCTGTTGTAAGAGACCTAAGGGATTTATTATTCTCCGGTAAAAATTGTACCACAACGGGAGTAGGGAGGTATGCAGATGTAATTTTGTTATCTTCAAAATACCTGTTAAGCCCGGGCATATCAAGTTTCAATTCATCAGGTATTGTGTATACAGCGGCTCCCTTTAATAATGCAGGAAAGATTTCCCATATATTGGCATCGTAATTTATTTCAGCATATTTGGTCAGGCGGTCTTTTTCATTGATTGAATAGTAATCATTAAACCAGCAGCACAAATTAAGAATTGATTTGTGTCCATAAACTATGCCCTTGGGCCTGCCTGTAGTGCCTGAAGTAAAAACAATGTAAGCCGGATCTTCAGGAGAAGAAGGTTCCGTATTTTCGTATGAATCTGCCTGTTTATCCCGGGAATAATTTATATCTTTATATAATACTGTTTTACATCCAGTTTCCTGTATCCTGGCCGTATTCAGCCCGGTTCTTTCTAAGTAATTCTCAGAAGTTATAACCATACTGGTATTAGCATCTTTGAGCATAGTTATTATTCTCTCCCCGGGTGTTTTAAGTGAAACAGGAAGAATAATACCGCCGGTTTTTAATATACCAATCATTGCCGCATAAAACTCAGCTATTGGTTCCGAAATAAGAGCTATTACTGTACCTTTTTTTGCTCCATTATTTCCAAGATGTAATGCAAAACTATCTGATAACTTATCAAGCTCTGAATAGGTCAGCTTTTTATTTCCTGCAGCAACAGCGGTATTGTTCGCATGCTTTTTAGCTGCCTGACTAAAAAGTGTATGATAAGGTTCGTTAATGTTAAAATCTTTATATGTGTCATTAATACTGTTAAGCAGCGCTTTATCATCTGTACTGAGAATCTCTGCATTGTTTATAATCCCGGATAATTCATCAGCTTCTTTTATCAGAATTCTTTCAAAATACCCGGCAAGCCGGTTTACCAGCGCAGCATCTATTTTACGCGGATTGTACGAAATCTTCAGGGTATGTTTACCAAGCGTTGCTGATACTGTAAAGTTCAGTGCAGTATTTGTGTTCTCAAATCCACGAATATCGTATTCCGTAATTCCGTTTGCTGCCGGGGAAAAATCGTCATAAACCTGTTCATATTCATTGAAATCAATAAAGTTAAACGCAACATCAAACAGAGGGTTCTCTGTCCCGGCAGAAGCCTTTACCAGTTTAACAATTTCAGCAAATGGGAAAGCTTCATATTTTTTAATTCTTTTTAATCCCGCAGATATATTCTCTATCAGTTCTTTCCATGTACTGCAGTTTGTATTAGTCCTGAATGGCACAGTATTCAGGAAACACCCTGCAATTCTGTCTCCATCATCTGTAAGAGGGCGATTATTTGTTACAATTCCTGCAAGGATATCATCATTACCGGCAAGCATACTTAACGTATAAATAAAAGCTGAAAAATAGACAGCTTTCAAATCTGTATTTAATTCAGCAGCAGTATTTTTTAATTTACCTGTTAAAACGGATGAAAGATTAAGATAATATTCTTCAACCGGCATATTATCTGCTGTATTCGTATTAACAGGCAGCTCAAGGAATTTATAATCATCAAGTTCCTTTTTCCAGAACTCCTGTGCTTCGGTATCACGGATTATTATCTGCTGTTCTGCAAGATAATTTATATAACTGTCTGAAGTTAATAGCGTGCTGGCCTTAATTCCAGTGTTATAATTATTATATATCCCAAGGAGTTCTGTTATTAAAAGAGAATTACTCCAGCCATCAAGCAGAGCATGGTGAAAAGACCAGCATAGTATAACCATACTGCCGGGGCATGTAAATACTTTTAACCGCCAGAGTGGGGGAACTGACAGATTGAATTCTTTTTCCCGCTCGGCTGATATATAGGAACTGACTTTATCAATTACTTCAGCCGGAGCAGATTTTAATAAATCTTCAAAATCAAATAATTGTGATACCCTGTTATGAATAAACATAATGTCTTCAGGGTAATCTGTTACATTGAATGATGCCCTTAATATAAGGTGCCTTTCAACCAGCAGTTCAAATGCTTTTGCGAACCTCTCAAATGAAAAGTCTTTAATATAAAGCTGATAGGCAAACTGGTCATGATAAACTGAATCAGAGGTATTTAATAAGGAGTAATAAAGCATTCCTTTTTGTATACTGCTTACGGGCAAAGCATAATCAATATCTGCCAGGCCATTGTTTTCTATAAAAGAAGCTGACTCTGTAATAATAAGGTTCTTTTCTTTTTCTGCCATTTCCACGAACTGTAAATTGGCAGAGCCAGTGCAAAGTTTCGCCAGGCTGCTGACAGTATCATTCTCGTAAATGGCGGCAATTGTAATCCCGGTATGTAATGATTTGTTTATTTCTCCCGCAAGCTTTAAAGCTTTAATAGAGTCACCGCCGATTACAAAGAAACTATCATCTGTACTGATTTCAATATTTCCAAGTGTTTTTCTGAATGCCTCAAGAATAAGTTCTTCGGTTTTATTAGCCGGCTGTTTTACCAGGTTCCTTCCGGCAGAGGTGAGCTGCAGCAATGCTTTCCTGTCTGTCTTCCCATTTACAGTTAACGGAATATTTTTAACCTTTATAAAAGATGATGGAAGCATATAGCCGGGAAGCAAAAATGAGAGTTCTTTATAAACTTCATTTCCTGAAATATCGGTATCTGCTGTAAAATAGGCAGTAAGGGCTATTTCCGCTTCTTTTTCGGAGGCAAGAACGACCGCATCTTTTATTCTTTTTATTTTTAACAGAGCATTTTCAATTTCATTTAACTCTACTCTGAATCCGCGGATTTGAACCTGGTTATCCATTCTTCCGAGGTATTCTATATCTCCGTTTTCAAGTATTCTGCCAAGGTCACCGGAAAGATAACACCTTCCGTATGGATGTATATTACAAAACCTTAATTCAGTCAGTAATGACTGGTTAAGATAACCAGCCGCAAGGCCCGCTCCGTAGACACATATTTGCCCGGGCACACCCCGTGGAACAGGATTAAGATGTTTATCAACCATAACAATGCCGAGCGAAGGAATTGGAATCCCAATATTACTTATGCTGCTGTTTATATCGCTGTCGGTAATTTCCTTGTATGTAACATGAACAGTAGTTTCAGTAATACCATACATATTAATCAGTTTAGTATCTGGATATTGCTGCTGCCAGGGCTTTAACTTTGCAGGCTGCAGCGCCTCTCCTCCAAGAATGATCATTCTTAGAGAAAGATTATCTTTTTTGTCCGGGTTAAGCCTGTAAAGCGCCCCGGGAGTCTGGTTAAGTATGGTTACTTTTTCATTTTTTAACAACTCATAAAAAGCATGCGGATCTTTTGCAGTTCTTTCAGGAACTATTACAAGCCTTCCGCCAAAAAGCAGAGGCCCAAATAACTCCCAGATGGAAAAATCAAAACAGGGAGAATGAAAAAGCGTCCATACATCATTACTGCTGAAATTAAATAACGGTTCATCATTTATGAAAAGCCTGAGCAGGTTTGCATGTGTTATTATAACTCCTTTGGGCATTCCTGTGGACCCCGAAGTATAAATTATATATGCAGGATCACTTCCATTAACCCGTACTGAGGGCTTTCCTGACGTAACGGCAGCATTTGTAAGAATATCATTAACACTAATAAACTCTGTCAGCAGTGTTTTATTGTTATCTTCAGACAGCACAATGCGGCATTCGCTGTCTTTAAACATTATATCTTTTCTTCTCTCCGGATATGCCGCGTTTACCGGCATATAAACAGCACCGCATTTAAGAACTGCCAGCATTGAAATAATAAGGTTTTCATTTTTCTCCGTCATAACCCCAATTATTTCGTTTGCAATAACTTTTTTCTCGTTAATAAGATAGCCTGATAGTTTGTCAGAAGCCTCATCAATTTCTTTGTATGTATAATTCTTCCCATTGACAGTTAATGCAGTACGGCTGCTATGCTCATTAAAGCATCCGGATAAATAATCCAGTACAGTTTTATTCTCAGGGTAACCAACTGATGTCTGGTTTAATTTTCCATATATCTTACTGCTTGTATCTATAAATGCAGAAACAGTATCTTTTCCCGAAAGGGTGAAATTGATAGTATCTGAAAAATCAGAAGCAAACTGTTCAATAAACCATCTGTCATATAGCTTTTTACTGAATTCATAATTTAGAATAGCACCGTCTTCACTCTCGAAAATTCTTAATACAAGTCCGGTTATGCTTCTGGAATAATTCGTATTGCAATATTTCAACGACAGGCCATCCGGAAATGTTTTATTAAGCGTATAATTCTGGTAAGTAATAATAACATTAAACAGTTGCCCATTAGGCAGATTATTACAAGCAGGCACATCTTCAAGAATTTTCCCTGCAGGGTAATGCTGCCTGCGGAATACTTCGCTGAAACTTTTGGATACAGCCTTAATCAAATCATTAAAATGTTCAATGCTGGTTGTATCTGTTATAACGGGGAGAGTGTTTATAAAACAGCCAGTTGTTTTGGAAAAATTCATATCAGTTCTGCATGAGAAAGGCGTCCCGAATGAAACAATTTCCTGTCCGCAATATTTCTTTAGCAGAAGTGTTAAAACTGAAGAATAAAACAGGTATGGGGTTATTCCATGCGACGAACAATAACTGCTTATTTGCTTTACAGTTTCGCTGCTGAGATTCTTCCCGAAGGATTCCCCTTTATAAAAGCTGTGTTTATCCTGATTTGTTTTTACAGGAAGTAAAGTTGGCAGATAGTCATCATTTATCTTTTTTACCCAGTAATCCTTATCTGATTTTGCTGAAGGTGACTGTAAATAATTGTCCTGGTATTCAATATAATTTCTGAACGTAAGACTGTTTTGCTTTTTAACTGTTTTCCCGTTGTTTAGGTATTCATTATAATATTCTGCCAGGTCATTAAAGAATATATCCACTGACCATCCGTCACTTATGAGGTGGTGGATATTGAATAACAGGTAATACCTATCGGCTTTTTCCTTGACTATTTTATACCTGAATAACGGTGGTTTTGTTAAGTCAAATATATAAGAGGAGAACTCATTAAATATTTTATCTATAGTATTATCGTTGTCTGAAGTTATAACCTCAAATTCTGCCTCTGCATTGTCATGAACCCGCTGGAGTATCTCGCCATTATTTTCATTAAACGCTGTTCTGAAACTGTCATGCTTTTTAATTATCGAATCAACAGCATATTTAACTGCATCGGTGTTAAGTTCACCTTCTGTAATAAACATGGACGGCATATTGTACAATGATGCAGTTTCCGGTTTGCCTGAAGCAAGCCAGATTGACTTCTGCTGAAGAGTTAGAGGAAAACCGGTATTATCCAAATGGGATGTTTCTATGCTTTCGGCACTTTTACTGCTTTTTATATAAGTAATAATAGAATTTTTATTATTCTTAATTTCATTAAGCAGACTGCTGTTGATATTTTCTTTCTTACCGGAAAGAATAAGATTTCCATCTTTTTCCTTAATGTAAACTGAAAGACTTCGCAGTTTTGTCAATATCTCATTTACGGTCATATTACAATCTCTCCGTTATCTCCCGTATCAGACCTATTATTTAACCATATTAGATTATCAAGTTCAGCAGCCTGCATTGATATTGTCGGAAACGAAAAAACAAAGTTCAGGTCTATATTTACAAAATATTTTTGCTTAATAAGTGAAATAAGGCTTAGTGCTTTAATACTGTGCCCGCCTGCTTCGAAAAAATTATCATCAATGCCAATGTTATTATTAAATATTGTTTTCCATATTTCTGCAATTTCTTTTTCCCTGGCAGTAGCCGTTATGATACTACGCCTTGTCCCTTTATCTTCTGCCAGTTTGGGGTAATGTGCCTGTATATTGCGGGAGAATGAATCTATAAGTATATCATTATTAAACAATATAACGCCAAGACTGGAAATAATATCTTTACATAATTTGTTAATATAACCACTGCTGTATAACTCAGGCTGGTATTCAGCAATTATGGCAATGTTATCTTTATTTTCTCTGAATAACAGGCTTAATCCAAACTTTGAAAATGGAATGTTGATTTCACTGTAACGGGTGTTAAGCCCGGCCAGGTCAAGGTGAATTTTATCTTCTTCACTTTCATGGCTGACAAAAACACTGAACAACTTGCTGTCCTTTCTGTTTTTTAATAAAGCAGGAATAAAGTCAAACGGGTAATCCTGATGATTGTATGTCTCCAGGACTTCTTCCCTGAGTGCTCTCAGGAATTCTGACACTTTGCTTTTCTTATCAATTTTATTCCTGAAAATCACTGTATTTGTATAAACACCGGTTTGATTAAATGTTTCAGGGTGAATTCTTCCTGAAACAGGCGAAGCAATGATTATGTCATCGTTACCAGAATATTGAAAAGCAGTTAATGCTGTAGATGCCAGTAAAAGCATAAATGAAGTATACTTCCTCTCTGAAGAAAATCTTCGTATGTGTGAAGTTAACTGTTCATCTATGAAAGCAGTAACCTGTTCTCTTTGTCCTTTCCCATGGAGGTGGTTGTGTTTATCCGGAGGTAATATATTAACATCGGGAAAATCATTTCCCAGTTTTTCTTTCCAGTAATCCTCGGATGTATTTAATCCGCCCGATTTTATTAAATCCTCGTACCATAAAACATAATCATGGTATTGAACCCGCAGTGTTTCGGGAACCGGATCAATTCCATTAATAATACTATTATAACTATCGGATAGTTCTTCAAGTATAATTTTAACTGACCATCCATCAGCAATAATGTGATGAAGGCGTACAAGTAAATAAAAACTATCAGGTGCTATTTTGTATAACGAAAAAGAAACTGCATCATTAGTATATAAATCTATTTCCTTGGTTACTGAATTATTTACTGTTTCTTCAACTCTTATATGTGAGTCTTCATATCCTGAAAAATCTATATATTCAGCAGTTACAGAATTTACTGTTTTAATATATTGCACTGTAATACCGTTTACTTTTCTGAATCCGGTCCTTAATGATTCATGTTTTTTTAACAGCAGTTCAATACTTTTATTAAGTGCCCGTATGTTCAGGCTTCCTTCTATAATTATGCCGCCAGTAATTATATAAGCAGCATTTTTACCTGATTCACATTCAAGAAGTATCCTTTTTTGTGCATGAGAAAGAGGGTAATACTCTGCCGGCGGATAAACCGGTATTTCTTTAATTTCTCTTTCTTTTTTACCTGATATTATTACCGCAAGTTTTTTAATCGTTTCGTTCAGGAATATATCACTATAATTAAGCTCAATATTAAAATGCTTTGAAAGTGCGGCAATAATTTTTAATGCAGAAAGGCTATTGCCTCCAAGTTCAAAGAAACTGTCATTTCGTCCCGGTTTAATAATGCCGGTAACACTTTCCCATATTCGGGATATACTGTCCTCGACATAACCCTGCGGCGCTTCATAGAACGGATGAATATCTATCCTGTTAAAACTATCTTTAAGTTCAACCAATTTGCTGCGGTCTGGTTTACCGCTGGGAAGAAGAGGTATATTATCAATCTGCAAAAATGCAGAAGGGAACATATAATCTGTAAGATTATTCTTTATATCTTTCAGGGCATCAGCAGTAATATCTATATACCCATCATTGAATTCAATAAAAGCCAGTATTTCCCGGTTAACATTATCGAATGCGGCAATACATTTTGCCGGGGCCATGTATATATTAAGCGTGTTTTCTATTTCACCTAATTCAATCCTGTAGCCTCTCATTTTTACCTGTTCATCAGATCGTCCCATGTAAATTATGTCGCCATTCCAGGACATGCTGCACAGGTCACCGGTTTTGTATAATACCCGGCCGTTTAAACCAGTTCGTTTTATAAAACTACGATGGGTTTTATCTGAGTCATTCAGGTAACCACGTCCTGTATTTGGCCCAGAAAGATATAATTCCCCGGTGTATCCATCCTGAACAGGTTGCATATTCTTATCAAGGATATAAGCTTCTGTGTTGAGCATTGGCTTTCCGATAGGAACCATACCGGTTTTTCTGCATTCATCTTTTGTAAATGTATAACAGACTGTATCCACACAGCATTCAGTAGGCCCGTACATATTTGTTATTGCAGTATACCTGCCCGGGCAGGCCGAAAATAACCTGTCTGACAATTCGTATGGCAGGGCTTCCCCGCCAATAAGGAAATGCAAAGTCTTACTGTTATTAAGCCTGAAGCCGGTCCTTAACTGAATATCAGTTAAAGTTGGTGTTGCATCTGCAATATCAATTGATTCTTTTTCAAAATACGCAGATACTTTACTCCCGTTAAGTTTCATCATATCATCAATCAGGTGGAGAGTATCGCCGCGCACTAATGCCGGAAATATCTGTTGAATTGAAGCATCAAAAACATACTTTGCCTGAAGTGCAACATTCAGTTTTTTGTTGTGCCTGTCATATACTTCCTCACGAAGTGAATTTACCAGGTTCACAAGCGAATGATGCTCAATCATTGTTCCTTTAGGGGTGCCGGTAGAACCTGAAGTATAAATAACATAGGCAAGCTGAGAAGGACTAACTGGTACGTCTTTAAAAGATTTACTCTTGATATTCTTTGTTATTTCATTGAGAAATATTGGTTTACAGCCGGAGATATTCAAAACTGCATTATCTTCACAAATTATAATACTGCAACTGCTGTCACTAATTATTGTTTCCAGTCTTCCGGGTGGCGAATCAGGGTCAAGCGGCATATAGGCAGCACCTGCTTTTAGTATTCCTATAATACAGCCAATCATTTCAGGAGATTTGGATAATAACAGTCCGGTAATGCACTCGTTACTGATTCCTTCTTTCAAAAGACAGGATGCAACTCTGTCAGAGTATTCGTCAAGTTCCGCGTAACTCATGCATTTACCATTACAGCAGACTGCATTTGTATCAGCGTTAAGCTTTGCGGTTTCAGCGAACTGCTCTATAATATTTTTATACTCATTCGGCTGTTTTGATGATGATTTGTGCTTTATTGGTAACAGACCAACAAGCGGATAGTCTTTTAATTTTGTACCGTGTGCTTCAAGCACCAGCTCAAGCATCCTGAGGATGTCACTGCCAAGCAGCTTTATTCGCTTTTGATGGAAAAGCGCGCTGTTATATTCAATAACAATGCTTATTTTGTTATTGGATTCCCTGAAAATAATGTTTGCGTCAAACTTACTGTTCCGGTTTTCGCACAGTTCATAATCTGCTTCCTGTTCATTTAGCCTTAGCTTTATCTCATCCGATTTACTCTCAAAACTTGTAAAGATATTGAATAAGGATTTAGAACTATTGGAATTCATTTCCACCAGTTTATCGTATGGATACTGCTGGTATTTATACGATTTATATAAATCATCTTTTAGCTGTTGAAGAATGTCTGTGAAAGCAGCATTTGTATTTATTTTGTTTTTTAGGATTATAGTATTTACGAACAATCCTGGCATTTCACTTAAATCCGTGTGTCCTCTGCCATGTACAGGTGTTCCCAGCGTTATTATATCTCTGCCGGTGTATTTATGTAATACGCCTTCAAGTGAAGCAAGCAGAAGGGTAAATAATGTTATGCCATTAGCATTGCAGAATTTAATAGCATTAGAGTATAATTTTTCGCTGCATTCAAAGTATTCCACACCGGCATGATTTTGTTCTTCTGTATTATTAAAATCACGTGGCAGACTGGTTGCATCATTATCTGATGCGATTATTTCTTTCCAGTAATTTTCAGCTTCTTTGAATCCATCTTTCAGCGATTCATCATCCAGCCATGCACAATAATCTGAATACTGAAGTAAAGGTTCCTCAATACTGATTTCTTCCCCGGTGCAGAATTTATCATAAAATAATGAAAGTTCATTCATCATTATTTTTAGTGACCAGCCATCTGTAATTATATGGTGGCAGTTGATTACCAGGACAGTATTCCCTGAATTATCTTTAATAACTGTAATCCTGAATAAGGGTGACTGTGATAAATCAAAACTAAAATTCTTTTCCTGCTCAAGAGCAAAAGTTACTGCGGAACTTATATCATCAGTTTGTATCTCAGAGATATTTACTTCAACTGTATCGTTCACAACCTGAAACGGTTCTCCATTTTTCTCATAAAAACAGGTACGCAGTATTTCATGTTTTTTAATCAGCAAGGCAACTGATTTAGCTAGAGCATGTATATCGACTTCTTTCTTAAACCTGAAAAACCCGGTAATATTATATGCCCCGGCTGTATCAGCATTATTTGAGAGTATCCACATTCGTATCTGCTGTGGAGACAGTTTTTGTACAGTACCATTATCTCTTTTTACAATAGAGCTAATCTTTCTATCTGTAATTCCATCAAGCGAATGTGCAAACTGTAGTACTGTTGGATTTGCAAGAATACTGCCGAGTTCTATATCAATATTATATTGCTTTTGTATCTGGATTTTTAATTGTAATGCCTTTAAGCTGTTTCCGCCGCAGTCAAAGAACCTGTCATCCGGGTTAATATCTTTCCCGGGGAATAATTCTTTCCATATTTTTAACATACTTCCTGATTTGCTGCTATCAGGTAATTTTTCAGTATACTTATATTCTTCAATTACCGGTAAAGCTCTTTTATCCAGTTTCCCGTTTGCTGTCAGTGGCAATTGGTCTACCCGGACAATATAAGCCGGAACAATAGACGAAGGAATAAGCTGTTTTAATTCATCTCTTACCTTATTTGTTAAATTACAGTTGTCCTGTAATACAACATAAGCAGCAAGTTCATATTCCCCCGGCGTTATCTGAACAGGAACAACGGCCGCATCTTTAACTAAAGAAGATTTAAGCATGTATATTCGTACTTCATCAGGCTCAATCCTTACTCCTCTTATTTTAACCTGCTCATCTGCCCGTCCCCTGAAGAATACATTGCCATTATTATCAAACGTTCCGATATCGCCTGTTTTATATAAATAACCGCCGTTGCTGTCAATTTTATTTTCCAAAAAAGCAGAAGCCGTTTTATATGGGTCATTGAGATAGCCGCTGCCAACACAGACTCCGCCAAGATATATTTCCCCTTCAATTCCGGGGGGCACCTGGTTAACATGTTTATCCAGTATGTACAGCTTTGTATTACTGATTGGCCTTCCGATTGGAATTTCATTCTCCGGATTTTTACCTATATTATAGAAGGTAACCCCTATTGAAGTTTCAGTTGGGCCGTATATATTAGTTAATGTAATACCTGGGAAATGTTTTCTGAATTTTTTTATAAATGCAGGCATTACAGCTTCTCCGCCGACACTTACATGAGTTACAGAAGCAAACTTTTCTCTGCTTGTTTTGTCCGATTCAAAATATTCAACCAGTACATTAAATACTGATGGTACAAGGTCTATATATGTGACTTTGTATTTTTGAACCAGGTTTAGTACCTCATCAAGATTTAACCCGTCATTTGACTCCGGGATTACAGTCTTTCCGCCAACTGTAAGCGGCCAGAATAACTGGTATACAGTAGTATCAAATATATAGTTTGCACTGTGAAAGACGGTTAAACTATCAGCCGGGTTAAAGTAATCATTCATAAAAAGAAAACGGTTTGTAATTCCTTTATGAAGATTAATTGCACATTTGGGAATCCCGGTTGTACCGGATGTATATATCCCATATATAGGGTCATCCGGCATTATACCAGTGCCAGGGTTTTTAAAGCTGCCCTGAATTATTTCAGGCGGTATTACATATACTTGTGTATTATCTAATGATGGGATTCTGCTTTTATATTTCTCTGTTGTTAATACGATTTTGGATGCAAGGTCATTAAAAATAACTTTTAATCGTTCTTCGGGTGCATCGGTATCAACAGGTACAAAAGCACAGCCGGATTTCATAACCGCCATCATAGCAACAGGCAATTCTATCCCTTTTTTCATAAATAAAGGAATATAACTGCCTTCTTTAATACCGGCCCTAATAATATTATCTGCTATGGCATTAGCAAAGTTATTTACCCACTCATAACTGTAATTTTTATTATTATAAATGTAAGCTGTTGAGTGCGGTGTAAGTTTTGCCTGTTCTTCTATCAGTTTTATTATTGGTTCATCTGTTCTGAATGTTGTATCTGTCCTGTTAAATTGTTTAAGCAGCCTGGTTTCATCTTCTGTCAATATCTGAAGGCTTGATAATTCAACGTTATGTAAAATAAAAGATTCTGATACATTTCTGAAGTGTTGTATAAACCTGTTCACCTGTATAGTACTAAATACATTACAATTGTATGACAGCCTGAAAACTGTAGTCTCTTTTTGCTCAGCCATTTCTATGGAAATGTCAAACAGGTTTTCCTGCTGTGGTATATGGAACGGGCTTATTTTTAATGTTCCAAATGTTATTTCTTCTTGTCCCTTAATCTGTGCCGCAAACTCCATTACCGGGTTAGAAGAGGTAACCGGCAGAGAAGTGAACATTGTTGAAATAATTCCTCTGCGGGAATTCCCATCTTCAGCAATTTTGAAAAAAGGATATTTGCTATAAGGCAGGGAAGAAGAAAATTTATCTTTAATATTGTTTATATATTTATCTGCGGTTTTGTATCCGGCAGAAATTACAAGCGGAACTGTGTTAATAGTATAACCAACCAGTTCATCGTTTATCATTCGGTTAGAAAGAACATCATTATCTATTACAGGAATTCCAATTACGATATCTTCTTTGCCGGTATACCTGTGCAGTAAATATGAATAAACTGCCAGGTAATATATAAAGCCGGATATATTTCTTTTCCTGGCATTTGTTTTTTTGCTTATATCAAAAACAACTGATTTATAAGCAGGCATGTCTGAATTTTCATGACTTCTGAACAAAGAGGTGTCTTCACTGATTCCGGAGAGTTCGCGTTTCCAGAAAGTTTCTGCTTCTTTTGCTTTATTACTGCTAAGATATTCCGTCTCGCTTTCGACAAATGATAAATATTCAATGTCAGCTTCCGGAGATAAAGTAATAATGCTGCCATTCTTCGCCAGTTCATTATAGCAGAGCAGTATTTCTTTCATAATAATCGCCAGAGAATGCGCATCCCCGGCTATATGATGCATATTCAAATGAAATATACTGCCGTTTTTGCCGGTATTATACAGATAAGCCCTTATTACCTGGCCTGTTTCCAGGTTAAATGCTTTGTCAGCATTTACTTTAACAAATTCAGATAACACAGATTCTTCATCAGAAGGAATCTCAAGTATGGCTATTCCGTCATTGCTTGTATTATTTATTGAATAATACAATTTGTCCGTAAACTTATATGCTGCCCGTAAAATACCATGCCTGTTAATAACATATAAATATGCCCTGTTTAATAAGTTGGAATCCAGGGTGTTTCTAATTTGGCAGGCAAATGAGATATTATAAGCAGAAGACAACGGGTTGCTTTTGTATTCAAAATAAATAGATAACTGTCCGTATGAAGCCGGGAACATGCTTCCGGGTTTAAAAGAAGAATATTTCTTTTTAGCGGGTTTAGCATAGTTCAGTTCTGAAGAAGACAAACGAAGTATTTCAGATGCAGCTTCTTTTATGGAAAGAGCAGGGAGGTAAAGGTATTCAAAGTTTTTCAAATGAAACTCTTCACGAAGCCTGCTTAATAATTCAGCCCCTCTGATTGAATCAATGCCAAATTCAATAAGTGCATCGTCATAGTTAATATTGTTTATCCAGGCAGGCAGAACTGATTGAATAAGTTTTATAATTTTTTCAGCTATTTGTTCACGCGAAACCGGCAAAGACTCTTCAGTATTTACTGGTTCCAATTTTGTAGAGATATCCCTGTAAAGGCCTTTTTTATAGTTTTCAATAAGAATAAATCTCTGAACTTTGCCGCTGGTTGTTTTGGGTATTTTCTTTGCAAATAATACTTTAAAAACATTTATACCTATAGCTTGTAGTACAGTTTCTTTTATCCTCTGCGCTGTCTCAGCAATTATCCTGTCATCACCTTTTATATAGACAAAAATTAACAGCGCTTCCTGTCCTAAAGTTTCGTCATAGTAACCTGCTGCAACAATTCTTCCCAGTTCAATGCCATCTATAGAAAGGCACACGCGTTCAATGTCATGCGGATAAAAATTAAAGCCATTAATTATTATAAGTTCTTTAGCCCTGCCTGTAATTATAAGTTCGCCATTGTTAAAAAAACCAATATCACCTGTATCTAACCATCCATCCTTTAGCTTTAATTCGTCTGTAGCTTTTTTGTTATTGTAGTAACCTGAAGTGACACTTTCGCCCCGGATAAGTATATGCCCGGAATAACATTCAGACAGCTCATCCATATTATCACCGGTAATTTTCACTTCCATTTCAGGAATAAAACTTCCTTCACTTACAAAAGACACCCCTGAAACTGAATCAGTAAATTTTACTTCTCTGCCGATTGTTAAACTTTCTCTTTCAGCTATTACAGTTTTGAATTTTTCTTTGTATGACGAGATAGTGGCAATTAATCCGACTTCAGCCAGTCCGTAACCCGGTGTTAAAGCCTGTGGAGAAAGATTATATTGTGCAAGTACAAAATTGAATTCTTCGCATAATGAAGCAGAGATCGGCTCTGCTCCCATTGCCAAAAGCCTTACCTGTGAAAGGTCCCATGAATGTGAACCAAGGTTTTTTGAAAATGAAAGTAAGTGTTTTAAGCCAAAGTTAGGAGAACATAAAATTGTAGATTTGTATTCTGATGCTTTTTCCATCCACAATGACGGCCTTCGAACAAAAAGGCTTGTCTCAATTAGTACCTGGTTGATTCCATATACAGCGGGTAGTATATGCCAGCCAATTAGTCCCATATCATGGGATAGGGGAAACCAGCTTAAAAAGGAATCATTATTATCTATTTCTGATTTATTACGAAAAGCATTAACTGTTAATAAAAGGTTTTTATGTGTTAATACTACTCCTTTGGGAAATCCGGTTGAACCAGATGAATACTGTATGAATGCTATATCACTCGATGCAATACTGTATTCTTCAAATGGTGTAGTCTCAGTTATATCTTCATAATAAATTATATTATTATTAATTTCATTTAATATATCGTTGTAACCATTATTAGCAGCATATTCAGAAAGGCTCTTGTGAAATTTATGGCTTATTATAAGTGTGGGCTTAATTAAAGATGTAAATACTTTTATTATCTTGAGTTTATGCTCATCACTTATACCTGAAGCAACAGGGACTATTTTTATACCGGCATATAAGCTTGCCCAGAAAACAGGTACAAACTGCCGGTTATTTTCAGTAACTGCAATTATTTCACTTCTTAATCTCTCAGTTTTTTGACATAAAAATCCTGCAATACAGCGTGCCTTATTAATCAGGTCATTGTATGAAAGGTAATTACATCCATTTTCATCAATGAAAGTAATACCCTTATTTTTAGTGTTGTTATTTTTAAGCGCTTCAAAAAGATTCGAAGCTCCCGGTACATTATTAAAACTCACTATTATAACAGATATAAATTATTGGTTACTGGTTTAACTTGTAAAACCTTAGTTTTATTTCACTTTTTTTACCGCAGGATGGACATACAAACTCGCCAATCTCATAAATGCCGGTTTCATGCCATTCAGTCTCTTTATACGGTTTTACTTTGAATTCTGATGCCTGGCAATAATTACATTTTGGGTAATAACTTACTTTGCCATTATTAACGCCCATTATTACTGCTCCTGAAAGCGATGTTACCATATAAAATTTCCGTACTTATAATTCAAAATCTTTATTAAATTCAACCTGCCAATCCAGTTTTGAAAGTTTTTTCTCTTCATTTTGTTTATACCGGAGCCGTGTGTGAATTTCCAGTTCCTGCCATATCCTGTTAAGATGTTTTTCATCAGCAGGGGTAAGGAAAAAAACAGCGGCGGTAAGCCTGGTAAGAAGATTTTCATAAGGCAGTTCCCACTCTTTTATTAATCCTTCTGTTTTTAGCCGGTTTAAATGGTTCTTGACTGCCAGTATTTCGGGTACATTACCTATTTGTGCCATAATGATTTTTGAATGTTTAAATATCAATGTTGTTATATAAATCAGGATTAAAGTAACGCCTCAAAGCAAATGATGCCAGAAGTTTTTCCTGTACCTGTGAAGTTCCTTCTATAATTTCCAGAATTCTTGCTTCCCTGAATAATCTTTCAGCCGGGAATATATTCCAGCATCCATTACCGCCATGTACCTGCAGCGAAGCTGATGCAATTTCTACTGCGGCACGCGATGAAATGTACTTCGCCGCATTTGTTTCCATAACACTATCAGGATGATTTTGCATCCTCAATGTGCCGGCTTTTTCACATAAAGCAATAACAGAATGCATTTTTGCTGTTGATTCTCCAATTATATGCTGGATTACTTCATGTTTATATATTTTTTTATCAAACTGGTCTCTTTTTCTTGAATATGTTACCATTGCTTCAATTGCAGCATAACATATAGCGGCGGCGCCCCATGCAATGCTATACCTGCCATGATCAAGCGCTGTAGAAACAACATAAGCCATTCCATTTCCTTCCGGGCCTAATAATGATTCAGCAGGCAGTTCAACATTATCGAAGTTTATCATTGCAATATGGGCGCCATGTCCTGCAAGTAGCCCCTTCATCTCTTCAACTGAAATACCCGGAAGATTTCTGTTAACCAGGAAGGCAAATACTTTCCCTTTATCAGAAGCAATAACCAGGAAAAAACCTGCAATTCCTCCAAAGGATATCCATTTTTTTGTCCCTGATAAAATGTAGCCGTGTTCAGTTTTAACATAACTGGTTTTAACACTGCCTGCATCACTGCCGGTTTTAGGTTCACTTAATGCAAAAGCTCCGACCAGTTCACCTTTTGCCATTTTACCAAGATAATGCAGCTTCTGTTCTTCTGTCCCCCAGCGTAAAACAGATTCAGCAACAAGTGAACTGTTAACTGTATATAAAGCCCTGGTTGCTTGGCAAACCTTGCCCACTTCGAAAGTAAAAATACCATACTCTGCCGGAGTTAAACCCAATCCGCCGTAGTTTAGTGGAATATTGGGAAGCAGGTAATTCCGGGCAGCAAGTTTTTTTACTAATCCTGCAGGGTAAACTGAAGTTCTTTCTGTCTCCGCAACTGTAGAGGCAATTTCTGCCATAATATAATTTTTAAGTTCTTCGATGCTGAATGGCATATTATAATTGAGTTTTTGAGTTTATAAAAGCGGCTATATTGTTAACGCTGTTAAAATTATCAATACGCAGGTCTTCATTTGCTACTTTTATATTAAAGTTATTTTCTACATAAGAAACAAGTTTCATTGCAAATAATGAGTTAACAAAACCAAGTGCAAAAATATTGTCAGAATCTGTAAATTCAGCGTCATCATCAAATACTATAAGGTTTTCATTAATAAAATCTCTTATCTTTTTCGTTAAATCCATTCTTTCTCCGTGATAATATTTATATGAGGCGGATTGTTGTTTACAACTGAAAGATCGTTATGTAATATTACAACATCTTCTGTGCCGAAGGTATCGGCTTCAATAAAATTTGCAAATTTAAGTGTTACATACATGATTTTATTCCTGTCAGTATGTACGAATTCGGCTGATAAATTCAGTGCTGCATCTTTGGCGGCTTTAACTATTTCATTCAGGATTATAGTGCCAATACCCCTGTTCATTACGCGGCATGAAAGTATAAATAATTTAATCTTGATTTCCTGCCCGGTTTTTTCAAGAAGTACAAGCCCTATTTTCCCATAAGAGCCATATATGTCATCTAATTCAGCGGTAAGCAATATATATCTGTCTGTTTTCATCAGATTCAGAAGTTCATTATAACTGTAAGTCTTTCCTGTTGTGTTTAACTGGTGTGTCCGTATTGTTAACTCTTCCAGGCGGCGAAGATCCTTCTCTTCAGCTTTTTTTACAATCAGCTTCATATTTAAGGACTGAAGGAATTTCCCTTTTGGGCCGGAATAACTTTCTTCATCTTTTTTCCTGTTATCATCATCAATATACATCTGTCTGCGCCGGGCAGAATCTTCAGTAATAAACCTGGGGTTAACGCAAGGCATTTCCGGAAGTAATTTATAGTCCGAAGCGTTAATGCAGTTTATCCCGGGATGTATACTTTTAACTTCATCAAGTTCATACTGCTGATCATCTATAAATAATATGCTGTCAATACTTATATTCAATAATTCTGCTATCCTTTTAACTGATTCTGATTTATTACCCCAGTTAATCTGCGGATAGAGGAAATAATCAAGTATGCCAAAATCTTTAAGCTTTTTTGCTGCATCCTCGTATTCATTTCTGCTGCATACAGAATTTAATATTCCGCGCGAATCAAGTGTCTTTATTATATGAGTAATACCATCTTTCAGGGAAACAGAAATATCCTCAGTAAGAACTCCGCTCCATATTGTATTATCAAGATCCCAGATCACACACTTTATATTCTTTATATTATAATAATCAGCCATAACTAATAATTAAAAAAACCTTTTCCTGTTTTCTTCCCAAGCTGCCCTTCTTCTACCATTTTAATAAGCAGCCCACAGGGCTTAAACTTATCATCAGTAAATTCATCATACAGAACCTGCAGGGAATACATGATTGTATCCAGCCCTATAAGATCAGCGGTAGCAAGCGGGCCCATGGAATGTGCAAACCCGAGTTTAAATATTTTATCTACGTCAGCCGGTTTAGCAATACCTTCTTCAACAGTACGTATACTTTCATTAATTGTAAGCATCAGTACACGGTTTGACACGAACCCGGGTGAATCATTTACAGTGACAGTCCTTTTCTCAATTGATTTAAGGAATGTTATTATTTCAGAAACAGTATTTTCGGAAGTTGCTGTTGATTTTATTACCTCGACAAATTTTTTGAGAAATACAGGATTCATAAAATGCGTCCCGACCATATTTCCCGGATGCTTGAGGAATGAACCAAGTTTCATTATGGGGATGCAGCTTGTATTTGCAGCAACAATTGTTTTGTCATTAATCAGCGGAGCGAAACTTAAATACAGGTTTTTCTTTTCAATAAAGTTCTCTGTAATATTTTCTATTACCAGGTCAGCATCTGCAATATTTCTCAGCGAATCAGTACAGCTAATTCCTTCGTCTATTTCTTCCCATGCCGCAGTAATTGCCGGATTCAGCATTTTATACAGCCTGAACTGCTGCTCAATTTTCTTTTTTGCAGTTTTAATCTGAGCTTCAGAAATATCATATAAAACAGGTTTGTACTTATGTATTACCAGGTCAAGGGCAAGGTCACAACCCATTACACCTGCGCCTAAAACCCATACTTTATTTAGTCCCATTAAAATTATTCCGTTTAATTAATTACAATGTCAGATATTTTCCCATATTCCATCTTTATAATTCTGTCAGCAGCATTAAAATATCTTTCATCATGTGAAACTACCAGCAGTACTTTCCCTTTGTTTTTCAGCTCAGGCAGTATTTCCCTATAGAAATACTCACGGAAATGGATATCCTGCTCTGCGGCCCATTCATCAAAAATCATAACAGGCCGGTCTTCTAACAGCGCTATTATTAGGGCCAGTCTTTTCCTCTGTCCTGTTGATAAATCCTGCCGGGTAAATGCATTATCCTCATAACTTGTTTTATTTTCAAGCTCCATCTTTTTAAGCATTGCACTTACTTTTTCTGCATCAGGCTGTTCCAATGCGTATAATTTAGCAAAAAGGTGAAAATCAGAAAACACAGTTGAAAAAATACTTCTGTAACTCAGCAGATTCTCATTATATATTTCGGTATCGTTCAGATAAATTTTCCCGCCGGTTTTTTTATATAAAGTTGATATTACCTTTAGTAAAGTGGTTTTGCCGCTACCATTGCTGCCTGTAAAGAAAACTATTTCTCCTTTTTTTAATTCAAGGCTAACCGGACCTGCTTTGAAACTTTCCCCGGATTGTTCCTGGTATTCAAATTCAAGATTTTCAATTTTTATGTTTATGTTATCTTTAGTTTCTGCAATTGCAGCATTTATATTGTGCTTTTCGCTGATTGCATCAAGCTTCTCCTCAAAACCGGCAAGGTATTCTATAGAAAGGTCGGTCTTTTCAAAAACCGGCAGCATAAACAACATTCCAAGCGAAGGCCCCATAACAAAAAATGCTGTTGTTACAAGTTTTACTACAAGCATTGCTTCATCGGGCTGATAGCGCGGAATAATAAATACTATAACACCTATTATCAGGAAAAAGAATGACTGCGAGTATATAATTATATCCGAGTAACCGCTGAAGCTTTTCTGTTTTGTCTTTTTGAGGAATGCAGAGGCGGAATTAATATCACCAAGTATTGAATCTTTCTTTGCGGATGAAAGTTTGAGCTCTTTTAAGCCCCTTAGTATATCATTAAGAAAACCATAGAATCTCATTTCACTTTTAACCGAACGCTTTATCAAAATCATGATACCTGAAGATGCCCTTTTATATAAGAATAAGCCAGCAATAACTAATACCAAATACGCTGCAAAACCTGCCGGATATATAACTGCCAGGTAAATAAGAATAAAAACAAGAAATACTATTGTCTGTAATGATGGAACAAGAAATCCTGCTGACTGGGATATGTTTGATGTCTCCTGTGTCAGCCTTTCAAATATTTCTTTGTCACCGGCTTTTTCCAGTTCATATACATCTGCGTTAAGAATTTTTGCTGAAAGACGCTCCCTGAAGTCTTCTGTTATCTTTTCTGCAGTTAACCACCCTATATTCAGTAATTTAAGCTCGCCAAAAACAAAAGCAGCTAAAAGGATTATAAAGGCTGCGCTCAATATAATCTTTACAGATCCTGAAGCTGTAATAGCTGCATTAATTATAGCTACTATTGCAATGGAAGAAAATGCGGATAATAATAAAAAAAGGATAAATCTCTTTTTATTTGTTCCAAGTTCGTTTTTGAATAATTGTAAAAAATGCATTTATATTCTATTAGTTGTTTATGCCGGAATTATTTTTCCGTATTCCATTTTAACTATTTTGTCTGCGCTGGTAAAATATCTTTCGTCATGGCTTACTGCTATAATAGTCTTCCCGTTTTTTTTAAGTTCAGGCAGTAAATTGCAGTAAAAATATTCATGATATTCAGGATCCTGTTCAGCAGCCCATTCATCAAAGAAGTATAATTGTTTATCTTCAGCCAATGCTGCAGCCATAGCCAGCCTTTTCTTTTGGCCTGTAGATAAGTTTAATGTTGAAAAAACATTTCCGTTAAGTTTAACTTTGTTATGAATATTTAACAGTTTAAGATTGTAGTTTATTCTCTCATCAGAACCTTCACTCATTCCGTAAACTTTCTCAAACAGGTGAAAATCGGAAAAAATACCGGATGTCAGTTCTCTGTAAGTCTGAACAGAATCACTTAAGGCTAAACCATTTATAAGTATAACGCCTTCTTCGGGCATGTAAAAAGAAGCCAGCAACTTCATGAGTGTGGTTTTCCCGCTGCCATTCCCGCCTGTTAAGAAAACTATTTCTCCTTTGTTTATTTCCAGGTTAAGAGGCCCCAGCATAAATTCACTGTCATTAACTGTATACCGGAATTTTAAATCTTTTACTTCAATTTTATTAAGTACATTTAATTTTGAGCTGTTGTTACCTGTTGGTTCAGCAGCACTGTCAAGTGTGGTCTCAAGGCCTGTGATAAACTCAGCAGAAAGAGATGCTTTTTGAAAAAGAGGGAGCACTGATACAATATTACTGACAGGTTCGGACATATAAATAGTTACTGTTGATAAAATAACAAGAGTTTCAATTTTAATATTAAAAAGTATAGGCATTAAGAAAACAACTGCCCCAAATAAGAGGTAGAAAAATCCATTTGTTAAAACAATACTCTTGTTATATGACGAACCAATATCTTTTTTGCATTTTTTCATCTCATCAGAGATATAACCTGCATCTTTTAATAAATTTTCTCTTATCCTGTTGTTGAATTTAATTTCCTTGCGTCCGTATAATATATCGTTCAGCCAGTTGAAATACTTAACTTCCCATTTGTTGAGTTCAGCATAACGGGCATATATTTTATTTACTATTAATAAATATATTGAAGCTCCGGCAGCAATCAACCCGCCTATAAGGAAAATTGCCGGGAAAAAAATTTTGGCAATGTATATAGATGCAAATATTACGGTAAATATTGCCTGTACTCCTTTAATAATATAAACTCCAAACTGGGAAATATTATTTAGTTCCTGTGTTATTCGGTTATATATTTCTCCCTTATTATATTTTTCGAGAGTAAAAGTATCCGCTGATACTAATTTTGCACAAAGCTCAGACCTTGCTTTGTCTACAGAGCTTTCTAGTTTTTGTATCCAGTGGTAATAAAGCTTGCGCTGGGTGCACACTGATAAAACAAGCAGTAGTATAAACAGGAGGAACAACTTTGCGTTTGATGCGCCTTTATAAAGATTATAAATAGCGGAAGACACCGAAACAAGTATCAATATATTGGCAAGGCCGCTTATTGCACCGGTAATAATAAAACTGTCAGGCTTAAAACCTGTTTTGGATTTAAGAAATTTAAAAAGTTTTATTCTGCCTGTTATATCATCCAGGTATTTTTCGGAAAATGTAGCCATAATTATTCTGCCTTAGGGCAGTAAAAAGTAAATTTAGTATCTATAAAATTATTATTTAATAAATTTATGGACTGTTTGAGACAGCTTAGAAGCTGACTCAGCCCATGCTCTCTCTGTTCCAGAAAAGAAAGACTGGTAATTCTTTGTTTTATCTTTTAATTCATTTATGCAATTCTTTACTGAGTTTCTCCCGGGCCCGCCGCCATATTCAGAAACAGACGCAATATATGCCGGGTCAAGCATTTCATCTCTTATCCCGCTGAACTGTTCAGTAAGCTTTTCTGTAAATAATTTGCCGTTATCTGTATCTTCTTTGTTTTCTTCAATTTCCTTTATAATTGCACCAACAGCTTTATGTGCTTCACGAAAAGGAATATTTCCATTTATGGTTAAAAAATCTGCTGCTGCTGTTGCACTTGTATAATTCTTCCGGCATAAGTCAACCATTCTTGCTGTATCTGGAATAATGCCGTCTGTCATATACCTTGTAAGAATAATTACTTTATTCATATCAGCCGCAGCCTGCCAGAAATATGAAAGTGATTCAGCATTAACAGCTATAGAATTGCTGTATGGTACAGAATGCTGGGCTGATAAGGCAGCTATAAGAGCTCCGGCAGCTTTAGCTGAAGCACCCTGTATGTGTTCAAGCATAAAAGCATTCCTTTTCTGCGGCATCATTGAACTTGCTCCAACCAGTTCATCAGGAAATGAAATCATTCCTGATTCTGATGAAGACCATATCAGCAGGTCACTTGCATAGCGGCTGAACATTGGACACATTACTGCCAGCACAGATAGTATTCTTAAAATATAATCACGGGAAGCAATAGAATATATAGAGTTTAGCGGGGCTTTTGTGAAACCTAATAATTCAGCCGTCCGCAGTGTATCAATCTTAATTGATGTTCCGGCTATTGCGCCCGCACCCAGCGGCGACTCGTTAAGTTCTTCCGCAATGTGAAGCAGCATAGATAAACTATAATCAACAGATTGAGCAATACCTGCAAGATAATGCCCCAGAACAATTGGCTGTGCTGCCTGGTAATGAGTATAAACCGGCATAGTAACTGCCGCATATTTTTCTGCGGAATTTAACAAGACACCTTGCAGGCTTAGTAATTCTTTAACTAACTTTATATAGATGTTTCTTGCCCTTAGCTTGGTTATTGCAGCATTTCTGTCATTTCTTGAACGTGCAAGCTGCAGGCTTCCGGCAGTATCAATGCCAAGTTTTTCAATTAAATAGTCTTCGTAAAGTGTATATGCTCCGCGGGAGTTATCTCTTCCCTGCAGTTCTTTAAAATTATTGGTTCTTAATTCATTAATCAGGTTAAGAAGTTTTGTCACAGATATATCCGGTAAATAACCGCATTCATAAAGCATTATTATATGTGCAGAATCTACATCCGCTCCCACAGACATTTCATTACCTGCCAGATCAATATGCTTTGAACTGTAAAGGAGTTCCCGCAGCTCTGTATATATTCCATGTGCTATTCTGCCTGTGTTTTCCAATTATGAATCCTGGATTTATATGATAACTGGTTTAAGTTTTTCTTTTTGCCTATCTATATGCATTTTTACATCAATATCATTATCTCCATACATAATTATATGTCCTAGCCTGTCTCTGAAATCATGGCTCAATTTAATAAAAATACCCGGCTCCTTGTATAGGCTTACCTCATATACACTCTCATCCGGCAACTTTGACAAGTTTTCATCAAGTCTCTTAAATATACCTTCCTTTTCAGGTATAATGAAGCGAATTGATGCGTATTTGTTATTATGAGTCCCGGTATTTACCGGCATCCCTGCCATAAGCCTGATGGTTTCTTTGATAAGGTCTGTCCCATAAGAGAGCTTTATCAAAGCAGGTATAAAACCTCCGGCAAGCCGGGGGTTTATTTCAATAATAGCCGGCTTATTATTAACTATTTTAAATTCTGTATGAACAGGGCCATAAGTCAAATTAAGTCTTTGCAGTGCATCTAATATTGATTGTTTAATATTTCCTTCATCTTTATCTTCAATAGTAGTGCAGGGGAAATCATGCCCTGTTTCAATAAAATAGGGAGGCTGAGTTACGTGCTTTTGGGTTATTCCAATAGCTTCTCCATTAAAACTTTCCATAGAATACTCTGGTCCCGGGATGTACTCTTCTATAACAACCTTCTGATCTAAGGGCATACCGCGTTCATTAGTTTTTTGTGCCAGAAGCTGTTTGCATTGACTTTCCATTTCATTATAGTCAGCACAGAGTTTTACTCCTATACTTCCGCTTCCAAAAGCGGGCTTAACAATAACCGGGAACTTAACCTGGCTGGTAAGCGAAATAATCTCATCTGAATTTGTTATAACTGAATAAGCGGGGATATACAGGCCTTTGCACAAGCTTAATTTTTTTAGTTGTTCTGCTTTATCTCTGCAATTCTTCACGGCTTCCGGATCGGCAGACGGTAGTCCAAATTTTCGTGCTGCCCTTGCTGCTATCTCAATATAATATTCTGAACTTGAACCAATAGCCTTTACATTGTATTTATCTTTAATTTTATCAATGCATGCTGTTATATCTGAAAGACAATTTGTATCAGCAATAAAATATTCAATATTCATCTGGCTGATAAAATTATATCTTTCAGCAGAACTGACAATCATAACAGGCTCAAGATTTTCTTCCCTGGCAGCCTGAACAAAAAGCTTTGCAGTTGTGGTATTTGATTCTATAAATACAACAACATCTGTCATTTGGTACCCTTACTTATATAAACTTCTCCGGTTACTTCCTCGTAAGTTCGCCTGTTCCATTTTAGATATGACCAATGTGGATGAGCCTCTGCCGGGCAGCAAACTTGTACTGGTTCAGCAGGCGAATTATTAATTACAAAGTTATTCTGTATTAGCCAGGTATTGTTGTATATAGTATCCAGGTAACGATGTCCGCTGTCAGGGCAGAGACATATTATTTTGGCATCCGGATTTTTTTTTGCATACCAGTCCGCAACATTGTAAGCAGCGCCGCTTGTAGGCCCCTGAAAGATGGTATACTTCTGATGAAGCTGTCTTGTTACTTTAAAAGCAAGTTCAGCGCTTACCCAATGAACATCGTCAAAAACAGTGTGGTTTACATTAGGGACTCTCAGGCAATTTCCGAGGCCGCGTAAAGCGCGTGGGCCGTCTTTCATTCCAAACAAAACAGAATTGAAAGTATCAATTCCAACTGTTATAAGCCCGGGATTTGTTTGCCTTAAATATTTGGTTGTTCCGCACATTGAGCCGCCGGTGCCAACAGTACCTATAAGATAATCAAAACTGCCAAGCTGTTCAGATAGATAATCTGCCAGAATTGAATAAGAATCAATATTTTCCGGTTTTATATACTGCCCGGGGCAAAAATGTTCAGGATACTGGCTTTTAATCTTATCCATTCTTTCAAGCCGTGCTTTTTGAACATTTCCGTTAGTAGCACTGCCATCTACAATTTCTACTGTTGTTCCGAGGTCTTCAAGCCTTCTTTTAAATGACTCATCAATTATAGGGTCACTTATAAGAATAAGTTTATAGCCATTAAGCCGGCAGTACATAGCAAGTGCCAGTCCAAAGGTTCCTGAACTTGACTCAATTATTACCGAACCACTTTTAATTATTCCATTTTCTGCTGCTTTTTGTAATATATATCTGGCAGGTATCAATTTGATAAGATCAAAACATGCTAAAAACAGGTTAGGCCTTACTTTAATCAGTCTGGGAAACAAAAAAGCATCAGGAATATTTTCAAAAACAAACTGCATTATTCTGATTCCTTTACGGGCAATCGAAACAAGATTTTCCCATGTGCGTATTTATTCAAATTATTGATATGAATTTAAACCATTTTTCTTTACAAAAAAAGCATTTAAGGTGTTTCATTTCAAGTAAATCTGAAGAAATTTAAAACTACTATTATAGATAGTTTTGCAGGCAAATTTCTTCTGTCCTTTACATAACTGCATAACAGGGAAACAGAGTATATTTTTAGTATATTATTATTTTCAGGAGTTTGTCACATCCTTACCAAAGAATTAAACATATATACAAGTATTGTTTATACAACAGTCTTATCATTACCATCTGTTATTTTATTAAAAAGTATAAAATATCCTTCATGCCCTGGTTTTACATTAAATACTGACTATTAAAATGATTTTAACCATTCCTAAGCAGGCAGCACAGGAAACAGGCATGTTTTATAATCTTTGGCAATAAAAGCAAAAACCAATTTGCTGAAATTCGAGGAATACTTGTATGAAAAACTTTATTGTTTCAATGATAATTGTATCCCAATTTTTTGCTGTAAATCTCCGGGGGAATGAAAATCCGCTTATTATCAGTGGTTTTGAAAAATATATTTCCGGTTCAGAAGAGGATGAAGACTGTTCCTGTACACCAGATGCTGTTACTGCAATGACTGTCCGGTGTATAAAGGATAAAGATTTCATTGAATGGGAAACAAGCAAAATTCCGGATGGTTTTAGTGGCGATAAAGTTTCTTTTGTGTGGAGTGCAGGATACTCAACCGGAACGAAAGACGACAACACATCATTTTCCTTATTTGTGAATAACAAACAACTATTTAACTTTGTTACAGCTTCGCATACTGAAGAAGGGGACTGGGCATTAAATAACAGCTCATCTGAATTAAGTTTTAGAAATATGAAATTTTATAACCGCTCTGGAAATAAAAAAGACTTTTGGGGATTCTTCATCTTAACTGTTCCAGTAAGTGAATTGACCGCATCCGGGACACTTATAATTAAAATAATGGGTGATGCGACGGGAAGCAGGCATTGGCTTAGAACAATGGAATTAAACCTTCAACCAATTGTTAAATTAAATGCCGAGAGAATAATAAATAAGGTAGAATCAGGAAAACTGATTCGTAGAATTAAAATTGTGATAGATCATTATTCATATAACACTCCTGTTGAAATGTCAATGGATGGAAAGAAATGTATATCTGATTCTCTGAAACTTGGAAGGAATTATTTTTTTGTAAATACAGAAACTAATAATTCGTTCCAGGAAAAGGTGGTTGATATAAAAACAGGCGGTTTTAGCAAAAAATACAAAGTATCATTAGAACCTGTAAAAGAAATTACTTTATACCTCATCCCTCACTCTCATGTTGATATTGGTTACACTGATTTACAGCCGGAGGTTGAAAAAAAACAATGGCAGAATATTGACAGGGCAATCAAGCTTTCCAGAATTTCTTCTCAAAACCCTGAAGGAAGCGTTTTTAAATGGAATGTCGAGGTATTGTGGGCTGTAAAAAGCTACCTGGAGACATTTCCGGAAAAACGTACTGCTTTTATTGATGCAGTTAAAAAAGGCTGGATTGGGTTAGACGCACTTTATGCAAATTTATTAACGGGATTGTGCCGCCCGGAAGAATTATATGAATCCTTACGATTTTCAAATAAACTCGAAAGAGAAACAGGCATCCATATTGAGGATGCAATGATATCTGATGTTCCTGGTTATACATGGGGATTAATGCAGGCATTTGCAGATAATGGTATTAAGTATTTTTCAGTTGGGACAAATGCCTCAGACAGAATGGGGAATACTCTTCCTCAATGGGGTGATAAACCATTTTACTGGAAAACCCCTTCAGGTAAAGATAAAATTCTTGTTTGGTTTGCCGGGAAAGGTTATTCTTTCTTCCATCACTATAGTCTTGAGAAAGATAATCTAACACCTGTAATTGATTATCTGGAAAAATTACATATAGATAATTATCCTTATAATATGGTTCAGATGCGCTATACTATTGGCGATAACAAAGGCCCCGACTCTCTGCTTCCTGATTTTGTAAAACAATGGAATGAAACACACATCACCCCGAAATTTAAAATTGCTACAACCCTTGAAATGTTCCGGGACTTTGAAAATGAATATGGCGCTGAAATTCCGGAATATTCCGGAGATTTTACTCCTTATTGGGAAGATGGTGCTGCCTCATCAGCAAGAGAAACAGCCCTGAACAGAAGGACTGCTGAGAAACTTAACCAGCTTGAGATATTATACAGCCTTGCAGGTAATAATAATTTCCCGGTAAAAGACTTTGAAAAAGCCTGGGATAATGTAATGCTGTATTCTGAACATACCTGGGGGGCATGGAATAGTATATCTGACCCGGAGAATGATATAGTTAAAAAACAGTGGCAGATAAAAAGTTCATTCGCTTTTACAGCTGATAGTATAACAAATAAACTTGCTGAGGATATACTGATGCTGAAGGTTTCGGCAGAAAGTAAAACAGAGTTTGTTACTGTATGGAATACAAATTCATGGGCGAGAACTGATGTCGTTACTATTCCTGCAGCAAGGCCGTTAATTAGTGACTGTCTTTTCGATGATTCAGGACGCCAGATACCAACGCAGAGGCTTACTAATGGGGACCTTGTTTTTATTGCGAACAGTGTTCCTCCACTGTCTTCAAGGCAATATCATTTCGTAAAAGAAAATTCTGATAGTAAAGTCATTAATCCGAATAACAGGCGGGCAGATGTAATTCCTGAAACACTTAAATCTGTAATTGCATCAGATTCAGAATACAGTTTTAATGAATATATTTATACCGGTACAAATGCTGCAAATCCATTAACAGTTTTACCGGGGATACCGGAACAACATGAAAAGGGGCCTGTGGTTAACTCTTATGTTTATAAATCTCAGGCACCGGGATGTAATAGTCTTACCCGTGAAATAAGAACTTATTCCGGACTGGATAAAATTAATGTTATTAATACAATTGATAAAAAGAAAATAACAGAAAAAGAAAATCTTCGTTTTGTATTTCCATTTAATATTACAAATCCTGTAACACATATTGATATTGCATGGTCAGTTATTAAGCCGGAAACCGATCAGCTTCCGGCTGCAAACAAAAACTATTTTACGGTTCAAAGATGGATTGATGTTTCTAATGAACATCACGGAATTACAATAGCGCCGGTTGATGCTCCTTTTATTGAACTGGGGGGAATGACGGCAGAGGCATGGAAAATGCCTGCCCGCGAATCATGGTCTGAACACACGGCTCCATCTTCCGAAATATTTTCATGGATTATGAATAATTCCTGGAATACCAATTACAAAGCTGACCAGGAAGGCAAAGTAACATTTGAGTATGCTTTTTCTGTCCATAATAATTTTAATTACAGTAAAGCCTGTCGTTTTGGCATTGAGCAGTCTCAGCCATTAATGGTAGCTTATGGGGCACAAAAAGAATACAGGCAGAATTCTTTTTTTATTCCGGATGAAAAATCCCCGGTGGTTATAACTTCAATTAAACCATCTGCTGATGGTAAAGGTTTTATTATGCGGCTATATAATCCAACAAATTCTGAGTCAGAAGTTATAATTAACCCGAAAAAAACTTCAGCAAAAGTTTATTTGAGCAATGGAAAAGAAAGTGAAGTTGGTGTGTTGGCAAACAAAACAGTATTTACCGCTTTTGAAGTAAAAACAATTAAGATTATAACTCAATAGAAATACTTAAAAATAAATGTTTGGATATTAATGGTTACTGCATGGAGAATATTAATATACATGTGGCACCCCGCAATATGTTTAATGAGTTAAGCGTAGACTAATTATTAAACCGGCAAATATTTTAGTAAATTTTTCCGTCAGATAAAATATTATTCGATTTGTATGTCCGCCCGGACCCCAAAGTGAGGCTATGGAATTTCATGGAGTAATTACTATATCTTTCAACAAAACATAAAGTGCCTTAATGAAAACGAATATACATTATATTTTTTGTCTTGTTTTATTGCCTTTTTTAGCAGTTTTTAGCCAGTCCAAATATCCTTACAAAGATGCCAAACAGCCTGTGGAAAAAAGAATAGATGATTTATTAAAGAGAATGACTGTGAATGAAAAAATCAGGCAAATGGATATGTATTGGGGTAAAGAAGTCGCCAATATGGAAGGCGCAAAAGCAGTTGCTTTTTCAGAAGATAAAGTAAAAGAAATACTTGGGGAATCTGGTATAGGTTCTATTCATGATTTTTATCCTGTTACTGCATCAATTACAAATGCTATTCAGAAGTATGCTGTAGAGAAAACCCGGCTTGGCATTCCTGTCCTGTTTATTGAAGAGGGGCTTCATGGGTATTGCGGCTATGGAAGTACTTTTTTCCCTATTCCGCTGCAGTTGTCATCTGCCTGGGATACATCATTAGTATTTAATGTGGGCAGAGTAATTGCTTCAGAAACGCGGGCACATGGAGTAAATATGATTCTTGGCCCTGTACTTGGTCTGGCACGGGATCCAAGATGGGGGAGAGTTGAAGAGACCTATGGTGAAGATACTTATCTTGATGCCTCAAACGGTGTTGCTATGGTTAAAGGGCTCCAGGGTAAATCACTTTCTGATAATAATTCTGTTATAGCCGAGCCCAAACATTTCGCCATTCACAGCGCTCCTGAAGGCGGTTCCAATACTTCCCCTGTATATATTGGAGAACGGGAAGCAAGGTCATCTTTTCTTCGTGTCTTTGAGAAAGCAATTCGCGATGGCGGGGCAATGAGTGTCATGGCGGCATATCATGAACTTGACGGGATCCCAAGCGTTGACAACAAATGGCTTCTTACTGAATTATTGAGAAAAGAATGGGGATTTAAAGGTTTTGTTCTATCCGATCTGGGTGCTATCCGAATGACAACGAATAGTCATTTTACTTCTCCTGATACAAGTGACGCCCTGGCGCGTACAATTAAAGCAGGATTAAACATGCAGTTTTATGATTTTGAACATGAAGATTTTCAAAAAGCTATACTTGAAGCTCTTGATAAAAAGCTGATTTCCGAAAAGGATATTGATAAGGCTGTAAAAGATATATTAAGAGTGAAATTTCTTTTAGGTCTGTTTGATAATCCATATACTGATACTACATTAGTACAAAAAGTTTTTCATACAGAAGCAAACAGTAATCTTGCATTACAGGCCGCGCAGGAAGGTATGGTTCTCCTTAAAAATGTAAATAATGTACTGCCAATCAGTAAAGAAGTTAAATCAATTGCTGTAATAGGGCCGTTGGCAGCAAGTCAGTATCTGGGAGGCTATACTAATGATGATGCCAAAGGAATCTCTGTTCTTGACGGGTTGAAACAAAGGGGAGGCAATTCATTTGAAGTAAATTATGAATCCGGCTGTGCAGAAGATTCAACCAAAACTTCTGAGGAGTGCAGAAATAAAGCTGTTGAGCTTGTAAAAAAATCTGATATTGCTATAGTAGTGCTTGGCGAAAAACCTCAAATTGTGGGTGAAGGAAAAGACAGGTCAAACCTTGATCTTGATAATGAACAGCTTGAGCTTATCCAGGCAGTCTATAAAGCCGGTAAACCGGTTGCAGTTGTATTGTTTAACGGCAGGCCATTAAGCATTAATTGGGTTGCTGAAAATATACCGGCAATTGTTGAATCGTGGTTCGCGGGCGAACAGGGCGGGCTTGCGGTAGCAGATGTGTTACTTGGCAATGTGAATCCTTCCGGTAAACTGCCAATTACGTTTCCCCGTTCAGTTGGACAGCTTCCTTTTTACTATAACCACAAACCCACTTCACGGCACAGGTATGTTGATGGTGCTGACACACCACTGTTTGCATTCGGGCATGGGCTCAGTTACACAACTTTTGAATATTCAAATCTTAACATCAGTCCGGCGCAAATTCTGCCTGATGGCAAGGCCAAAGTAACTGTCTCTGTAAAAAACAGCGGCAAAGTACCCGGGACAGAAGTTGTTCAGCTTTATATTAGAGATGATGTAAGCAGTGTTACCACTCCGGTAATGTCACTCCAGGGTTTTAAACGTATTACACTTAATCCCGGTGAAAGCGGGACTGTGGATTTTGAGGTTGGATTTGAGGAACTTGCGCTCTGGAATGAAGATATGAAACGTATTGTTGAACCGGGTAAATTTATAATTATGATTGGAAGTGCTTCTGATGATATTCGTATCAAAGAAAATCTTTGGGTAAAGAACAAATAATTCATTTGAATCAAGAAACAGGAAGGTTGTATAATGTTAAAAAGGTTACATCTTCTTTTGTTATATTTTTCTGCCGGTATTACAATTAGCTGTTATGCCCAGTCTTATACTCCTGCCGATCCTGAATATTATGCAATGGACAGGCAGCAAATCAGGTTTGATGATTACCAGTTACTTCTTTTTAATTCAAGGGGATATGCCTGTCCGCGTCAGTATAGTATGACAGGATTTACAAATGTTCAGTTTCTGCCGGTTAATGCTCCGCATTATTCATTTTATCTGAATATGATGGATAACAGAACCGGTAAAATAATTCAGGATGATGTTCCACAGACATGGGAAAGAAGAAATACCGGCGGACAAGGTTACGATCCCTTATCTGCTAACTTCAGGCCAAATTCTCCATTTGTTTTTGTTACCCAGGATGAAAAATGGCAGCCAAATTCCTATTTCAGATCGGGTACTTTTCACAAGGAACTGGAAGGTAAATGGATAAGTTTCTCGATGAAAACTATAACCAGTGTATCACATAATAGTGATGAAATTTATCTGCAGGTTATCATGTGTAACCGGAAATCTGATACCTTAAATCTTACAGTAATTCCTCAGCAGTTTATTGGCAGTTTAGAGTATGATGGTGATGTTGTAGATGATTCCTCCAAACAGCAGGATGCCTTTACCCAGGCAAAAGGCCCTCTTTGTGTTACCGTATCATCAAATATAAAAACTATCAGTGCAAAAGGGTTTGAACTTACACTTTTACCCGGACAGACAGATACGCTCTATTTTGCTGTTCAGTTTTATCCGGCAAAAGAAAATACTCCTGCTCTTTTTCAAAAAGATATTAAAACAAGAATGCAGCAGGCGCAGCAATTTACACACGATAAATTAAAATGGGCTTATAATACTTTACCTCAATTTGAAAGCTCAAATAAAAAACTGGAGGAATATTATTACAGATGCCTGCTTTCAGTTTTAATGTGCAGGTATGAAAATCCAAATTTTTTAACAAATCCTTTCTGGACAGTAGGTACATGGCCTTTTACTATAAGCTGGGATAATTCATATTCCTCAGATGTTATTGCAATGCTTGATGCAAAAAGCCTTAAAGAAGCAATTCTGACAGATTTACGTTATGTAAAAATGAAAAGAACTTATGTGAGCTGGAAAGGGGCTTTCTGGGATAACCTTTATATTCAGGAACCTTTTGCACTTCAGATTATGATTGAAGCTTATCTCAGGCATACAAATGATTATTCTGTATTTAATGAAAAAGCCGGCGACTTTACTGTTTGGGAATGGATGAAACAGTGGATAACTGAGCTGAAAACAAATTATACAAATAAAAATGGACTAATAGACATTGGTTATGATACGCAAAAAATAATTGAAATAAGGACTGACGGATATAATCATGTTGTACCTGTACTTAATATATTAACAACAAACCTTCTTTATCGTATGTCAGAATGGGGCAGTATACTTAAAGATAAGACGGGGGATACTTACTATAAAGATGCTGAAAAGTTAAAAGAACTTGCAAATAAAAATTTATGGAATAAGAATGAAGGCTGGTTTGATAACCTTTATCCTGATGGCACAAGGGAATCAGTTTGGACCCTGCATCTTTATGATGTGCTTGGTACTGATCACCTGACCTCTGAACAGGTAAATAAATTAGTAAGTCATATTAAAGAAGGCGTTTTCCTTGGGAAATATGGAGTGTATTCTATTGCAAGAAAAGATACAGTTCACTGGGATATGATTGACTCTGACTGGGGCGGCGGCGGGCAGTACTGCGGCATGCCCGGAAGGCTTGCACGTTACCTGTTTCAGCAGGGCTTTAGTGAAACTGGCTGGGATGTTCTGAAAAGGCATATAAGATATATCGATTATTTCCCTTATCTGCCGCAAAATCCCAAAACTGATACTCCTGAACAGGACAGATCTTCCATGCCGCTTGAAATTTCCGCCGGAGCCGGTATTGAAGCAATTATCTTTGGTGCCTTTGGAATCTCAATTAAGGGAGACAGTCTGTATATTAAGCCATCTACTTGTGAAGAAGCCGGAACAACTGTACTAAAAAACTTCGTTTTCCGCGGAAATTCTTATGATATTAAGCTTAATAAAAGATCCTTTGATGTATATAAAAACGGCAGCAGTATAATCTCAAAACCATACGGAGATTGCGTGGCGGTCTTACCGAATAGTAAATAATATTAATTTGGCACATTACAGGTACTTAAGTACATGTAATGTGCCGTTTCTATTTCCTTTCTGTTTAATTCTTTAATCATATCATATTTGGCCTTCAATTTATTTCCCGGTTTTACGTAAATACCTGTTTTCTAAATTTTAATACCAGAGTAATAAAAGCTCAATTACTATTTTATACTGCATTTTGTTGGGTTTACTGAAATATAGACGTTATTTGCTTAATAGCTGAAATGTAACGCTGTAAAAGGAATAAATGTTTCAGAAAATTTTGAAGAAACTGCCATTCTCACCGGAATAAGGAATGATAAATAATTTCAATAATTAATTTAGAGAGTTTATTTTGAATACCTGCATAAAAAGAATCCTGCTGCTCTTATTTGTAATTCTTAGTACAATTCCTGTTCTGCCTTATGTGCAAAATGGTGTTAAATCAGCCTATACAGGGGAAAATAAACCTGTTTTTCTGAAATGTGCATTTACAGATAATCACCTGGATATTTTATATAAGCAATTTAATGATACCAGCAGTATTGAAGTATCATTTCCTGCTTTTGATGTTATAAGGTTTAATATCAATAGTAAACCGTACATAACAGATAAGCTGCTTACTTCCTGCAAATTTACTGATAATGGAAGCTCTGTTATACTTTATAATGATTCTGTAAGAATTTCAATAGAAAAAGCTCCTTTCTCTTATACAATAACCCGTAATAATGAAACTCTCCCTGTAAAAAATGGCAGCGTATCATTTGGTGATAGTGTCGTCATAGTAAGCCGCATCTCTCCTGGTGAGCATTTTTATGGTTTTGGTGAAAAGTTCAATGGATTTGACCAGCGGGGTAAAAAGATAAGAATGGAATTGAATGATGCTTTTATGTCAGATGATGATTCAACTTATAAATCTATACCATTTTATCTTTCTTCGCAAAGATATGGTATGTTGTTTAATACCGGCAGGCAGATAGTCTTTGATATGGGAGCCGAAGACTCTTCAACGGCAGTAATAAATATACCAGGTAAAGATATTGAGTATTATATATTTACCAACAGAAATCCGCTTAAAATAATATCACAGCAGACTGAAATTACCGGCAGGCCCCCGGTAGTTCCTGAATGGTCACTTGAGCCGTGGCTTTCACGCCGCCGCCATGCCGGGTGGACTGAACCGGCTGTGGCTGAATATGATGTAGATAAAATGATTCAGAATGGATTTCCCTTAGGAGTAATTCTGTGGGAAGGGATTGACAGAATGTTTGCAGGTCCGGATAGTCTTAAAATGTATGCCCTGTCTGACAAATGGCATAGTATGGGTATAAAGCAGGTTACATGGACTGTTACAGGGCATATACGAAAGTCATACATAACCCTGAATGAGGAAGAAAAAAAATATTTTCTTCATAATCCTGATGGCTCATTGTGTGAGGGAGGGATTAATGGTGATGCTTATTATCTTGATCCCACAAATCCCGAATCAATGAAATGGTGTGAAGAAAAATTCTTCCTGCCGCGTTTAAGAAGTAACAATGGTAAGGCAGGCTTTGACGCATGGAATCTTGATGGAAGCAAAATTGATTTTAGTGAACTGTTCCCTAAGAATGACAAAAAAATACTTATGCATAAATATGTCGAGGGAATTCATAACCTGCATGCTGTTTTGTTTACATCTCAATTATATAACTGGATGCAGACTGTTAAGTGGGAGGGCGCAGTTACATGGGTAAGAGGCGGCGGCCTCGGGCTTCAAACAGCAGGATTTGCATGGGGCGGTGACAGGGGCAGAACATTTAAACAGATGCTTGGTACCGTTGAAGCATCACTTTCTGTTTCAATATGCGGTGTTTCACTTATAGGGCATGACCTTGGCGGTTACATGGGAGATAACTCTCCTGAAGCACGTAAAGTTTATATACGAGGAGCTCAGTACGCTGCTTTCAGTCCTTCATTCCATGATCATGGTTCTGCCCCTGCTCCGTGGGAACAGGATGCTTATGGCAGGGATAACTACAGCTTTTATATGCGGCTGCGTTATAACCTTATTCCTTATTTGTATCATTATATTAAAATATCAAACAAAACCGGGATACCTTTAATGCGGGCTCTTTATCTCCAAAATCCGGAAGATAAGGAAACTTATACAATTGGTGACCAGTACTATCTTGGTGATAATCTGCTTGTAGCTCCGGTAGTTGATTATTCTGATATTCGCGATATTTATCTGCCTGAAGGGAAATGGATTGATTTCTGGAATAACTCAATATACGATGGCAGGCAGAAAATTAAGTATACTTCAGACTTAAACAAAATACCGGTGTTTGTAAGACAGGGGACTATATTACCATTGAAACTTAATAATGCACTTGAAACCGGTGGTGTATTTGAGCATAAACGAAAGAATAATTTACTGTTAACATTCCGTTTCTTTGATGGTGAGAAATACGGTTTTACATTTTGGGGTGAAGATACTACTTGCATAACAGGCGAAAAACAAACAGGCGGTATGCTCATTACTCTTGATAATATTAACAAAAACTTTGCACTTATTATTGATGACATTAAACCGCAGAACATTATGATTAACGGAAAAGAACTGCCCATAAAAAGCAGTGCAGAATTTAGCCTGTCTGATGAGGGCTGGTATTATAATGAGCAGACAGCACAAACATTTGTGAAAGTTGAAACAGGAGATTCTAAAAACTATAGTGTTAAGTTAAATAATACTGTTCAAACTGTACGTCTTGAGCTGAGTAATACTTCTGTTGATATACCGGAAATTACACGTGTAACCGGGTGGAATAAATCAGTTGAGATTTGTTTTAAACCTGTAAAAGATGCTGATTCATACTTTGTTAAGTATAGTACCGGAAATAATAATGTTATAAAGGAAATAAATGAAATAACCTCTTCCCCGTTTATACTGGACAGTCTTGAAAATGGTATTACCTGCAGCTTTACTTTGCAGGCTGTAAGGGGAAACAGGAAATCACATGAAACAAAGGAATGTCATATTACACCGGAAAGCCGAACTGCTTTTTTCCTTCCTGAAAACGGCAGTATTATCATAAATTCAGCTCATACAATAAAACAGGAACAAAAAGATACTCTTAACTATCTTACATACGGAGTAGTAACTGAAAAAGAAGCTCTTTATAAAATATGGGTTAAACTCAAAAAAAATATAGAGCATCACTGGTATTTCAGGTGGTATGAAGTTGCCGCAAAAGAAATCAATAAAGGGGAAAACCTTCTTACAATACGAGTCCCAGTATCTTATGACATGGACAAAATATATATTACAAAAAATATTTCGGAAAGGCCCGTTTTTATGGATGAAACCGAAAGCAGCTTTATAATAGAGAACACTGATACAGATAAAGAAATTGTCATTACAGTAGAGCAATAAAAGACCCGGAGATGTTCAGTTTGTGAACACAAATAACAATTGAAAAAAGATTTTACTGCCTCAACTTTTATTTACCTGATAATTACAGGTATCTGTTCCCTGGCAGATTTATAAATAGAGGTAATTACTGCTACAGCCTTTCTTGCTTCTGCGCCGTCTATTGCAGGCGACTGATTATTTTTAATTGCAGAAATAAAGTCTGCAAATTGTCTTTTATGCCATTCAACATTTATAGAACCCGGATCAGTTGCCCCACCGCTGTCAGCAGATAATTTCTTTCCATATTTCTCTCTTACCAGTTTATCTGCATCTGTTTCGTTCTTAAATTGCCACTTTGTGAAAATTTCATCTTCCATTATAACAATACCATCAGTTCCTGATATCTCAATACGCATACTTTCGCCCGGCCATGAAGCGGTTGTTCCTTCAATAACACCCAATGCTCCATTATTAAACTCTACTGATACAACAGCAGTATCTTCAACTTCAATATCCGTGTGAGCAAGCGTTCCGGTAAATGCACTAACTTTCTTTATCCCTCCCATTACCCACTGGAGAAGGTCAATTCCGTGTATTCCCTGGTTCATTAAGGCTCCGCCCCCGTCTAAATTTTTTGTGCCTTTCCATCCTCCATTGCTGTAATACTCGGGAGAGCGGTACCACTTGATATATACATCTGCAAGTACAACTTTCCCGAATCGTTTGCACAGAACGGCATCTTTTAATATTTGGCTTGTTTCCATAAACCGCCGCGGGAAAATTGCTCCAAGTTTAACATTGTTTGCTTTACATGTATCTATAATTATATCTGTTCTTTCAGTAGTAATTTCAATTGGCTTTTCAATTATCAGGTGTTTCCCTGCATTAGCGGCAGCAACTGCCGTTTCCATATGGGTCCCGGATGGTGTACAAATGGAAATAACATCAATTTCAGGATCTGCTGCCATATCCTCAATACTGGCATAAACCTTTCCTCCATATTCTCCTGCCCGTTTTTCAGCAGATTCTATCCTGCGACTACAAAAAGCCCCAATTACTGCATCGGATAATTGTTTTAATGCTTCTGCATGAAATTTACTTATCATTCCACATCCGGCTATGCCGAAACAAATAGTCTTTTTTACCATAATAGATATATTCCTAATCATTCAGAGTATTTATAAAACCATGGGTAGTTATTTAGAACTCTCCGGGCCTGAAATTGAATAAATAATTTCTATATATTCCAATATTATTAAGTGGAAATATACCGATATATGCAGCCGGAAGCATAATTGGTAATAAAGCAGATATAGGTATATTCGATAATAAAATATATATACGATATTGGCTAATCTGCTTAAAGCCCCGTCATCTATATACATCGTTTCGGGAAAGTAATAACTCATAAAAATGTTAAAAATTAAGAATATTAAGTGCCGGGCGTTCTGACCTGATAATATTGATAGTTTATTATTGTTTGTTTATTTTGCTATAAAATAAACGAGAGGGGTTTCCAACAAATGAAAAAGTATTTACTGTTGCCGTTATTTTTAGTTGCTATAGTTTTAACAGTGGTAAAATGCAACTCAACCGATCCTGAAGATAAAACCGAACCTGAAACAGAGGCTGCTCCTGTAACCATATTTGATAAGGTTTTATACTATGATGGTTATGCAGAGACCGTAAGTGAACCGGTACCTGAAGGTACTATCAGGGTGTCTAATTCACAGTATGCTGCCAAAATTCCGGAAAGTTTTATTAAAAGCATAAACAATAAACTTGAAATGAAAGTTGTTGTTAAGGCTGCCTGTGATAATTATGACAGGATTGGCAATGTGTTTCTTTCTCTTATTAATAAGGGAGAAGATTATGACAAATCAAAGATAGTCGGCCAGATTGAAATTGCCCGGTTTATTACTCCATTTATGGATAAAAATAAGACTCCTGATGAGGTGCCCTATAATTTTACTATTGATAATATTGCAAGGCTGCTTGCTGATTCTGACTATAACACCAAGTATGATTTTTGGCTGGAGCTGGATATTTTTGGAGTTCCTTATGCTGCTAACCAGCAGATTTCCGGCTGTTCAGGAAGGAATGATGTCTTTTACGGATCATTAACTCTTACACCCGGAGCTAAAAACAGCGATAAACCTTCGCAATATCTTTTGCCCGTTGCTGATTATATAAAACTGAATAATTACAATTGTACTGACGAAGTCGGTAAAACTATAATGTCTTTTACCAATGATATTCCAACGGATTTAAAAAACGCAAAAATATATATAATAACTTCCAATCATGGAGCAAATTCAGGCGGGGAAGAATATAACAGAAGAAGCCATTATGTCTATTTTGATAATAAGTTAATTGATACCTATATACCGGGCGGAAAATCTTGTGAGCCTTACCGGCAGTATAATACCCAGAGGAATGGTATATATGGCAATAGCGCAATGACTGATGCTGAATGGGCTTCTTTCAGCAACTGGTGCCCCGGTGATGCAATACCTATAAGAGTTTATGAACTTGGCGATTTGCAAAAAGGTTCTCATACTTTCAGGTTTGAAGTTCCCGATGCTAAATTTGTTGGCAAACAGGGAGAAATACCTCTCTCTGCCTACATACAGGGAGAAAAATAAGGTTTATAATTCAGTTTTCAGGCAGCTAATATGCCTGTTTTAACTCTGACTTCTTTTAAAGGCACTTGAATTTATAAGTGCCTTTTTCAATTTTAAACAGTTACTGCCAAATTAATTGCAGTACAAATAGATCTGTCATATTAAAAAGAGAGGGGAAATGTTACCGGGATTAATAATTTTCTTTTGTTTGATACTTTACATTTTATTAAGACGGGGAAGTACATCCCCAATTAAGGCAGAAAAGGGGCAGCAAAGTATAGCAGAATTAACCAAAATAAATATTGGCAATTCGCAGCAATGGGTTTTAATCAGGTCAGAGAATATTAATAATCCTGTTATTTTATTTGTACATGGCGGGCCGGGAACATCACAGTTAACCTTAATAAAAAATAACACAAAATATCTTGAAAAATATTTTACTGTTGTTGGCTGGGATCAGCGGGGTGCTGCTAAGTCATATAATGCAGGCAAAAATACAAATGATATGAAAATTGACCAGTTCGTATCAGATACGATTCAAGTCGCAGAATATCTTATAAAAAGACTGAACAAAAAAAACATCATACTTGCCGGGCATTCATGGGGGACAATTATAAGTACACTGGCTGTTACAAGGCGGCCGGATTTATTTTCTGCGTATATTGGTATAGGGCAGGTAGCCAATATGAATGAAGGAGAAAGAATATCTTACGAATGGGTACTAAAGCAGGCGCAAATGGCCGGGAATAAAAATGATATCAATGCTTTAACAGGAATTGGAAAACCTCCATATACAGGTAATTGGAAGAAAAAGACTATGGTGCAGAGGCAACTTCTCGGAAAATATGGCGGTGAGTATCATAGCAGTAAAACCGGCGCCCTGGGTGTTGTGATGAAGAGCCTCATTTTTTCAACTGAATATACATTCATTGATCGAGTGAATTTTTTCAGGGGGATGCTTCGTTCTGTTGAATTATTGTTTCCGCAAATGGCCAAAATTAATTTTTTTGAGCAGGTACCGGAGCTAAAAGTGCCTGTCTGGTTTATTCTTGGCAGGTATGATTATGAAGTCCCTTCGGTTTTATCAGAGAGATATTATACATTTTTAACTGCACCAGAAAAACATATTTGTTGGTTTGAAAAATCGGCGCACATGCCCAACATTGAAAAAAGAGGACTATTTCATAAAATACTTGTTAAAAATATTAGAGGAGAAATTGCTGCTGATTAAAAAGTACTTCCATTTAATATAAAGAAGGATGGATTACAAAGTAATTCCGGCAGTCTGACTATATTCTGTAAAGTTTATTTTTTAAGCTGATACTAATCAAGAGAGTTCGATCTTCTTAATATTTGTTTTCGGTAAACAAATTGATAGAGAAATATTCATTTTATGCCTGAAATTCTATAAGTTTATAAAGCAAATATAAAACCACAATAATCTGCACTAATAAAAAGATTGATTCGGTGCCTGAGTTTTTGATGATAGGTTTAGAAAGGTTAATTGATTTTGGTAAAGGATGATCCTTATTCCGGCGATAACAGAGTAACAAAAAACAGCAAAGATTTTAATAAAATTACCAGGGGAATGTTTCTTTCCGGGCTCTCCTGTTTTATGCAGTTATATTTATTCCAGCCTATACTTCCCTCCATTGGTAAAGAATTCGGCATAAATCCGGCAGAAAGCAGTTTCACCGTATCATTTTCAACTATTGGAATAGCTTTTGGTCTGTTTGCCGGGGCTTTGTTTGCTGATAGAGTTTCCCGGAAAAAAATGATTGGCTTTGCCCTTATAAGCTCCTCTGTGCTTACCGTTAGTTCATCTTTTGTTACCTGGTATCCCTTATTAATAACAATAAATATGTTTAAGGGTTTTTTACTTTCCGGTTCTGCATCAGTTGCTATGACTTATATTGCAGAAGAAATTCATCCTTCAGCATTAGGAAAAGCTACAAGCCTGTACATAACCGGTAACGCAATTGGAGGAATGAGCGGGCGTATAGTTGCAACACTAATTACCGGCTGGCTTACATGGAGGTGGGCTGCCGGATTTATTGGAATCCTTTGCTTTGTTTTTGGGCTGCTTTTTGTAATGGAAGCCCCGGCAGGTAAAAACTTCAAACCTTATAAAACAGATACTATCCAAAAATTAAAAGTAATGAAGTTTTACCTTAGTAATCCTCTTTTAATCTCTTTATATGTACTGGCGGCTCTTATTCTTGGAAGCTTTGTAAGTATTTATAATTATCTTGCTTTCCGTATGCAGGGGGCGCCGTTTTTTCTTCCCCATGAATTGCTGGCATTACTTTATTTAATGTATCTTGCCGGTTCTGCCGGATCTATGTCTGCCGGTGTTCTTTCGGATAAGTTCACATCACAAAAGGTATTGCCTGTAATGGTAGCAGTATCACTTCTGGGTCTGTTGTTTATGCTTACAACAAGTATTCTGTTAATAATAATTGGTCTTGGAATTTTTACTGCAAGTTTTTTTGCTGCTCATACAATTGCAAGTAAAATAGTTGCCCAGCTTTCAAAAACAGATAAACCGGCGTCAATATCACTTTATTTTCTTTTCTATTATTTAGGATCAAGCCTTATTGGTTCAGGCTCCGGCGTAATAATGCATTCTTTTGGCTGGGCATTATTCATTTTTGCTCTTTGCGGGGTATGTATTGTAAATTACCTGATTACATTATATGTCAGGAAAAGGATCGAAAAAACAGCCACTGATAAAACTTCAGTTGTTTTAGCACAATAAACTAATAATATAGTGTTGTATATCCGAAAATATTGGCAATTAACCTGTTTTTGAGCTTGTTTTAAATAAAACTTAAATATCCGGTAAGCTGCTATTTTGCCTTAATTATTACATTAGTATTTTTCAAGTGTTTAAAAATCGATGAAATATTGAGTAATGTGAATTATTAGTTCCTGATAATTGATGGCTGTTCTTTTATACTTATTTTATCAAAATCGTACTTTTATTTTTATAAGGGGGCTCATGCAAACGGGACGAATATTATCAAACTGGTTTTACCTATGAGTTTACATAAAATCCAGGTGTCAAGGTTTAACCAGGTTTTCTCTGATTTAATTGAAGGGGCTATATTAATTGACAGTAATCAGATTATTGTCGGGATTAATAAAGCTGCATGTAAAATTCTCAACAAAAATAAAAAGACTCTCGTTGGACAGAATTTAGGTTCAATAATACTAACTTCGGGATGGGGCCTGGCTGAGAAAAACTGGAAAAACCTTCAGAAAAAAAACAATATAAAAGCTTCTCTGAAGTTTAAAACTACTGCCAGTGATTCTGTTTGTTCAGATGTCGGTTTTCATGCGGATTACTTCCCGGGTTTTCATTTACTTTTATTAAAACTACCGGATGTACCGAATGCAAAACACATAGATGAAAACAGATTTACTTATCTGCCTTCAGTCATTAAATTTATTGCTGAAGGCATAATAATAACCGATAAATCAGGCCTCATTCAGATTATGAATCCAGCTGCAGAATTGATGACCGGCTGGAAATTTTCTGATGCAAAAGGACTGCCATTACAAAAAGTATTTAAAATTTTAAACGGTAAAACGAACAGAGCTGTTAAAAACCCTGTAAGTATAGTCATCTCAAAAGGGACTCGTGTTGGACTGGCAAACAATACAATACTTGTCTCACGGGATGGAACAAGAAGGCAAATAGCTGACAGTGCTGCCCCTATTAAAGATTCATCTCACAGAGTTAGTGGCATAGCTCTGGTTTTTTCTGACGTAACCAATGATTACCTGCTTAATGAGCGTATAGCGCAAAGCCAGAAAGAGCTTTCAACCTTAATTGGAAACCTGAATGGGATAGCTTATAAATGTAAAAATGACGGAAACTGGACCATGGAATTTATCAGTTCCGGAGCATTTAATCTAACAGGATACCATTCCTCTGAACTTGAAAACAATATTATTAAAACTTACGAAGAATTGATCTTAAAGGAAGATCGTGACAAAGTTAGAAAAGCTGTTAAAAAATCCTTTTTGATAAGGAAACCTTTCCGGATAACATACAGAATAATTACCAAAGACAAAAAAATAAAGTGGGTATGGGAACAGGGACGAGGCGTTTTTGATGATAATAATCATCTTTTGAGAATTGAAGGTTTTATAACCGATATAACAGATAAAATACGAAATGAAACAAAACTTACAGAAAGCGAAAGTGACCTTAAAGATATTTTACATTCAATATTTGATGGAGTAATTGTTGTTGACCAGGATACCAGAATTGTTAAGATTAATGCTGCTGCTGAAAAATATACAGGGTGGAACGGTAAAGAAGCTAAAGGCAAATTTTTAACTGAAGTATTAAAGTGTAAATATTGGGAGTCAGGAATTCCTTTTCTATTTCCTGTCATGGAATCAATTAAGGGTAACAAGAGCATTAGTATAAAGGATGACCTGGTCCTGACTGATAGAAAAAAGAAAAGCAGGTATATTCATTGTAAAATATCTCCACTTCATTATACAAAAAATAATAGAACAGGATGCCTTGTTATATTTTCAGATGTGAGCGAAGAGTTTTATACAAAACAGGCTTTGAAAAAAAGGATTATCAGCCTGACTCTTCCAATTAATGAAAGAATAACTGATATTACAGAAATTATTGACATTGATGATCTTCAGAAAATGCAGGACTCAATTTCTGCTGCTTTTGGTGTAGCATCACTTATTACATATCCAAATGGGAAGCCATTAACAAAACCCAGTAATTTTTGTCATCTTTGCAGTAATATAAGAAAATCAACTAAAGGGCGAAAAGACTGTTTTAATATAAACGCTGAAGCAGGCAAACCAAATACTGAAGGACCTACCTTTTATACATGTGCACTGGGAATAAATAATGCCGGAGCAAGCATAACTATTGGTGACCAGCATATTGCCAGTTGGATGATTGGACAGGTTAGAAACAATAGTGTTAACAAAGAAGCTGCAGCTAAATATGCGGATGAAATAGGTGTAGATAAACTGGAACTATTTAAAGCGCTTAAAGAAATTCCTTATATGGAAATTGAAAAATTTGAAACAATAGCCAGGTCTGTTTTTATTCTTGCTTCAAAAATTTCAGTTCTTGCTTATCAAAATGTTCAACAGGCACGGCTTATTTCAGAACTTAACCGTACCAGGGAGGAACTATTTGAAAAACAGGAAAATTTATTTATAACACAAAATTCTATAGGTGATGGAGTAATATCAACCGATAATGAAGGCAACATTGCAAGTATGAATCCTGCTGCTGAACGGCTAACAGGATGGGGTTTTGCTGATGCCGAAGGGAAAAGACTGACTGAAATTTTCAATATTGTTAACGCCAATACCAGACAGCCTGTCTTAAATCCTGTAAATGAAGTTTTGCAAAGAGGTATTATTGTAGGGCTGGCAAATCATACAGTATTAATTGCAAAAGATGGTACTGAAAGACAAATTGCAGATAGTGCAGCCCCAATTCTTACAAAAAATGGAAGTATAAAAGGAGCTGTTCTTGTATTTTCAGATGTAACTGAACAGTATATTGCCCGAAAAGCAATACAGGAAAGCGAAAGAGCTTTGAGAGAATCTCAAACAATAGCCGGTCTTGGAACTTATGTGAAAGATCTTGTCAGCGAATCATGGAGCAGTTCAAATATACTTGATAGTATTTTAGGTATCGATAAGAATTATAAAAGAGATCTTGCAAACTGGCTTGCACTGATACATCCCGAAGATAATGATGAACTTTATAATTATTACCAGAATGATGTGCTGAAAGGGAAAAAAGACTTTGATAAAGAATATAGAATAGTAAGAGTTAATGATGGAACAGAAAGATGGGTGCATGGGCTGGGCAGAATAGTCCTTGATGATAATGGGAACCCTGTTAGAATGATCGGAACCATACAGGATATTACAGAACGGCGGGAAGCCCAGGAACTATTAAAACAAAGTGAAGAAAAATTTAAAACACTTTTTTATAATAATCACGCTGTAATGCTTATTACACATCCTGAAGATGGACGGATTATAGATGCTAATAAAGCAGCCTGCAATTTTTATGGCTGGAGTTATGATGAACTGCTGAATAAAAAAATGTATGAAATAAACAATAATATTTATGAATCAGTTGAAAATACAAAAAAAATAAAAACAGGCGAAACAACTTGTTTTTTTACAAATCATAAAAGTAAAAATGGGCAGATTCATAATGTTGAGGTATACTGCGGGTTCATCATTTTTAACAGGACCAGTTCAATATTTAATATTATTCATGATATAACTGAAAGGACTAATATTGAGAACAGGCTTAAAGAACACCAGGTAAGATTAAGGAATATTTTCGAAGCTGCTCCTGTTGGTATTGGGGTAATTACAAACAGGGTAATTACTGAACTAAATGAAACAATGTGTAAAATTACCGGTTATACCCGTAAAGAATTATTAAATCATAGCACACGTATATTATATCCGACTGAAGATGAATATCAGAGAATAGGCGTGGAAAAGCAAAAACTGGCAAACCAGAGGGGAGTAGGGAATCTTGAAATAACATGGATTCACAAAAACAAAAGCATAATTTATCTTTTGCTCAGTATTGTAACTCTTGATCATAATGATATTTCAAAAGGTTTTACTTTTACTGTCCTTGATATTACTGACCTGAAAAAAGCTGAAGAAGAAATAAAACGAAAGGACGAAAGCTATAAAAATACAATAGAGAATATTATCAGATTTACTCCTGAAGGAATGCTGGTATTTAAACAAGACTATAGCCTGTTTAGTCAAAATAAGTCATTTGATAATCTTGTAAAAAAATATGCCGGGAAACTTGGTTATACAGAAGCTGAATTAAGAGAGGTTTTACTGCGCGAAATTTCCGAGAAAATAACTGAAGGTTCTAATGCAAAAATTAAAATTGGCAGCAAAAAACAATAAAAATATCAGGATTATCTATGCAAAATGAACAGTGCATTCTTGTTGTTGAGGATCAGCCGGAAGTTATTGAGAGTATTACAGAAATTCTGGAAATTGAAGGATTTAACGTAATTGCTGCTTCAAATGGGAAAAAAGCACTGGAGTTTCTGGAGAAATCTTCTCCGGATTTAATTATTTCAGACATAATGATGCCTCAGCTTAATGGGTATGAGTTTAAAGAATATCTGCAAAAGAAAACTGAATTAGCTTCAATTCCTTTTATCTTTCTTTCTGCCAAAATTGCAGATGCTGACATAAGAAAGGGAATGAATCTCGGGGCAGATGATTATCTGAAAAAACCTTTTGAAGTTCAGGATTTAATCGACATTGTTAATACAAAAATCAGGAAAAACCAGTTATGGAAAAAAGAAATGGAGAACATAAGGGATAGTTTTGCTCTGGCTGTTCCTCATCATTTGAGAACTCCACTTATTCCAATAATGGGTTATTCGGACATGTATTTAAATAACCCTGAAGACTTTACTGCTAAAGACATTGCAGAGTTTTTTACTATTATTAAAGATAATGCAATTAAACTGCGCGAAAGAATTAACAAATTTATTCTTTGTTCATCAATTCAGGCAGAACTAAAAGATAAAGTCCATTTAAGGAATTTACATAACGAAGTAACTGAAATAACAGAGGCAGGTATTGAACAGGTAGTTTTTAGTGAAGCTTCCCGTCAAAAAAGGCAGGGTGACCTGAGCATAAACCTGTCTGATGCGTGTATAGTGTTCCCCCAAACAATGCTTGTGTATTGTGTCCAGGAATTAATAGAAAATTCATTTAAGTATTCACCAGCCGGAACCAATGTAGATGTTACCGGTGAAAAAAAGAAAAACAGGTATTGCTTAAGCTTTTATAACAATGGAACTGGTTTTAATAAAGATGAACTGAAAACAATTGGGCTATACAATAAATTTCACGAGGGTATTTTTAATTCCGGCAGCGGGATTGGTTTATATATTGTAATGTTAATAACGAGAAAAATAGGCGGCAGAATTATCTTTGAGAGTGAATTAGGCTCTTTCGCCAAAATAAGTCTATTTTTTAAAACTGTTTAATCAATTTATCAGGATTCTACTATTGGTACCTTTAGAAACTAAAAATATAAATGAATTAATTGTTGAAATTGATGTTGCAGATATATTTCTTCCAAGAACAGAGGATAGTAATGAAGTAAAGTATGTTGTTACAATTAAAGATATTACGGAACGTACAATAATTGAAGAAAATATTTTAAAATTGATGAAAGCTGTAGACCAGAGTCAGGTATCTATTGTGATTTTTAACCACAAAGGAGATATTGAATATGTCAATCCAAAGTTTACAGAAATTACCGGGTATACTTATGATGAGGTAATAAATAAAAACCACAGAGATATATGGAATACAGGCCGTGATTACTGGCCAATTTATGATATATTAAAAGAGAAAAACCAGTATAGCTCTGAATATCAGGAAATTACGAAATTTGGTAAAACAATTTGGATGAAATCTACTGTTTCTGTAGTGAAAAACGAATTGGGTGAAATAATCAATTTTATAGCAGTTGGCGAAGATATTACAGAAAAAAAAGAAACTGAAAAGAAATTAAAGGAATACCAGGAACAGCTTGAAGAACTGGTAGAGAAACGAACAAAACAATTAAAAAAGCAAAATACATTCCTGAGAATTTTAATTGAAACCATACCAAATCCTGTATTTGTTCTAAACAGGGAAGGGGTTTTTACTGAAATAAACAAATCCTTTGAAGAATTTTGCCAGCTTGAAAAAGAAGAAATTATTGGGAAATGTGTCAGAACAATACCATGCCTTAAATTTCTTAATATACTGGTACCTGAAAAAGGAAAACTTTCAAAAGGATATAAATCATTTTCTTATGAAAATACCTTTATTAAGAAAGATGGTACCAACGTTCAGGTAATGGTATATCATGCTTTGTTTGGGCCTAAAGGGCAAAGCCCTGAAGGCATAACCGGCCTTATTACAGATATATCTTCCCAGAAGCAATTTGTTGACCAGACATGGAAGGCTCTTGAAGCAGAACGTGATTTGAGTGATATTAAGACAAATTTTATATCTACTGTTTCTCATGAATTCAGAACCCCTTTAACTACTATTATGGCATCTGCAGGCCTTATAAGACTTAACCTTATAAAGTGGAATAATGACCGTGTTTTGCACCATGTAACAAAAATCCTGAACTCTGTTAATTTTATGACAAAAATGCTCGATGATATTTTGTTAATAAACCGTGGAGAGCGCGGCAAAATTGGATTAAATCCTACCGACACCGATTTACATCAGTTTTGTCATGGAGTTATTGAGGAGTTTCTTCTGCAGGTACATGCTACTCATAAAATTGAATTCAGTTATACAGGAATAGAGGGATTGTTTAAAATAGATACTACTTTATTAAGATATATTTTGAATAACTTGATTTCTAATGCTATTAAGTATACAATTTCAAACGGCAATATAATGTTTATTGTTAATGCAGGTAATGATTCCCTTGGTTTTCAAATAAGCGATAATGGAATTGGAATTGAAGAATCGGATAAGGCAAAGTTATTTGAGCCATTTTTCAGAGGTTCTAATACTGAATCAATAAAAGGAAACGGACTTGGATTAAGTATAGTAAAAAGATGTGTGGAAATTCATGGTGGAAGTATAAACATAAACAGTACTATCAATAAAGGAACTACTGTTAATTTTACGATAAAATCCGAATTATAAACGAGCAGTCAGTAAAATTATTATAAAACTATTATGGCCGACAATAGGAAAAAACTTTTAATTATAGAAGATGACCCTGAAATATCTGAAGATATTAAGGAGATATTTGAATACAATGGATTTGATATTTTTACATCCTATAATGGTGCTGTTGGTATTCAGGTAGCAATGAGTATTATACCTGATCTTATTATCTGTGACATAACTATGCCTATTCTGAATGGATATGAAGTGAAAAAACAGCTTTCAGAGGTTGCAGCTACAGCTAATATACCATTTATTTTTTTCACGGCGAGTGCTGATTTGGAATCTATGCGCAGGGCAATGGACCTTGGTGCGGATGATTATATTGTTAAGCCAATACAGGTTGAAAATCTTCTTAGCATAGTAAATAACAGAATAAACAGAATTAATAACTTGAAATACGGCATTTTAGGTAAAAATGAGGAAAAAGTATCTGTCCCCGATGAAAAAATTATGCTAAAAAACAGTAAAGAACGTTTCTTCACTACTGTTGAGAATATTTCTGTAATAAAATCCCTGGGCGCATATTCTCAGGCAATTCTGTCAAACGGAAAAAAATCAGTAATAAAAAGATCCCTTAAAAAGTGGGAAACACTTATTCCTGGAGATATTTTTATAAAAGTTCACAGAAATTATATTATTAATCTGAATTTGATTGAAAAAATGGAAACCGGAACTAAAGGTACTTATCTTATTAGTTCAAAAGGTTGTACTGATATTATTACGTCAAGCCAAAGATATTCACAGAAAATCAGAAAAATGAGCATTAAAGGATTGTAAGTAATTGTTTACTTCAGATGTCCTTTATACTTTTTGTCACTTTTTTCAATATGATTATACAACCAGCTGCGTAAAAAGTTTAATACATCCATAGTAAGTGGGGATGTTCCGTTTTTATAGTTTGCCTGCAGGTTTATAGCTGTTTTTGCCAGCTCCTCATGTTCAGCTTTATGCTGTTTAAAGTCCGGGTAGGAATATTTTACCATTAATTGTTCTTCCCGGCAAAAATGATCAATAGTATATTGAACCAGGTCATCAAGAATTTTTGATAGTACCTGTTTGCCTTTTCCGCTTTGCATTGAATAATGAAGTTCGTTAATCAGGCTGATGAGTGTCTTGTGTTGATTATCTAAAATTAAGTTGCCCACACTGTAACTTTCAGTCCATTTGATGAATTCTTCCATTAAAGCCTGCTCCAATTTTAGAAATATAAATTATCAGGGGAAAATGAAGCATCTTCCCCTGAATTGGGTTAATTTATTTCTTCCAGATATCTATCATTTTAACAAAAACCACCTTCCTGATTTTTATCAGAGAAGCTGTTGTTAAAATTGTTCGAAATCTTCGTTGTTATTCAGTTCAATATTAACGCCATGATTATTGTTTTTAGCATGAGCGGAGCCAATTGTTACTGATTTCTTTATTGGCATATTATTTTGAGCCCTTTTGGTTTTTATAACAGCATTCTTTGTTAAACTGCTTTCACTCTGTTCAAACTTGAAGAATGCTATTATCTGCTGCAGCTGCTCTGCCTGCCCGGTCAGTTCTTCAGCTGTTGATGCCATCTCTTCTGATGAGGATGCATTCTGCTGTATTATCTGGTTCAGCTGCTGTATGGCACTGTTTATCTGCTCTGAGCCGCTGTTCTGCTCATTGCTTGCCGCTGATATTTCCTGTACCAGTTCCGCCGTCTTCTGTATGTCCGGTACTATCTTTGTAAGCATTTCACCTGCCTTCTCTGCCACCTCTACACTTGATGCTGACAGTTTGCTTATCTCTGCTGCCGCTGTCTGGCTCCTCTCGGCCAGCTTCCTCACTTCTGATGCCACTACCGCAAAGCCTTTTCCATGTTCTCCTGCCCTGGCTGCCTCTATTGCCGCATTAAGTGCCAGAAGGTTTGTCTGCCGGGCTATCTCTTCTATTATTATTATCTTGCCTGCTATCTCTTTCATCGCTACCACTGTCTCTGCCACTGCCTTGCCCCCCTCGGCTGCATCTTCTGCTGACTTCTGTGCTATCTTTTCTGTCTGAAGGGCATTTTCTGCATTCCTCTTTATGCTTGCGCTCATCTCTTCCATTGACGAGGATGCTTCTTCGGCTGCCGCTGCCTGTTCTGTCGCTCCCTGTGACATCTGTTCTGAATTGGCACTTAGTTCCTGGCTCCCTGAGGTTACATTATCTGCTGAATTCTTTACATTCTCTATTATATTCAGCAGGTTCTTTATCATCCTTTCCAGGCTGCGGCCAAGTGTATCTTTCTCTGACTTTACATTTATCTTTACTTTCAGGTCGCCTTCGGCTATGCTGTCGGCTGCAAGTGAATGTTCTTTTATGTTCTCTATTACTTTCACAAGGCTGTTTCCCAGCATATCTTCCCCTGACCTTACGTTTACTGATACACTTAAATCTCCTATTGCCAGCTTTTCTACTGACAGCGCATTCTCTTTTATGTTTTCTACCATATTCTTAAATGCCCTTGTCAGCAGACCTACTTCATCATTATATGATTCCGGTATATCTACATTTACACTTCCCTGTTCCAGCTTCTTTGATATCTTAGTTAGTGCTATTACTGGTTTGCTGATGATTTTTGCAACTAAAAATCCAAGTCCAATAGCAAATACAAGGCCTATTGCAATAAGCAATAATAATTGCATTTTAGTGGAACCGGCATTATCGGTGTTCTCTTTCTGCAAATCTTCAGCATATTGGGAATTTATATTAACAAGATTCTGCAAATATTCCTGGGCTCTTGCATAATTTTCCTGCCCTTCAGTTCTGGCTTTAAGCAAAAGCTTATCATCATCACTGCTGAGAGCATTTTTAATCTGCTGGCTGTTATTCTTGTATTCATCCCAATACCGGTTAAATTCAGTCAGCATTTCTTTTTCTTTATCTGTCAGTGGTAAATTCTCATATTCCCTGATGATTTTGTCAACGTTATTTGCAACCTGCATTGACTGGGATAAATAAGATTCCTTTGAAGCTTTATCCTCAAGAAATATGGCATATAATAAATCAATACGAACTTTGAGAAATTCGGAATTAGCATTGCCAAGGTTTTTGACAGGGATCATCCTGTTTTGATATAGTTCATCAGCATTACTGCCAATTGTACTAAGGCCGGAGTAACCGATCCATCCAATAAGTCCGGCTATTAACGCTACAACAGAGAACGCTCCCAACAACTTATTCTGAATCTTAAGATTATAGAACCATTTCATAGTTGTTCCTGATTTTAAGTTGGTTATTATTTAAAAATAAAAATGCGCCCCTCTGTACATCGGGTTTTATTGTTACAGCTAAACCGGTATACAGTATAATTTTCGCAAATGATTCTTTATACTTTAGGTCGATAGTTAATAAGTGCATAGTTTTTGTTTATAAGTGCAGGTTTAAACCGGTTAACAAAATTATAAAGCTATTATTGAAATGTTGATGAATGTGAATAATTATCTTATGGCGAGAGATGATAGTTTTTAGTCTGGCATCAGGGCAATAAAGACGAAATAGTAAATAGGTTTATATGAAATATAGTCAGGGGAACTCTAATAAGTTCCCCTGTGTAAATTATTATTTTTTTAGAATTGTGCTATTGATTTTTTCTGCAGGTATTTCTTTAGTACAGAAGAACCAGTCATAACACTTCATATCACTTTTTGATTCCATTCTTTCTTTTGCAACTCCGCAGGAACCTGCAGTAGGAACAATAACTTCATCACCCGGACGCCAGTCAGCAGGTGTAGCTACTCCAAATGTATCTGCTGTTTGCAAAGCAATAAGAACGCGGTAAAGTTCATCAAAGTTTCTTCCAAGGCTAAGCGGATAATATATTATTGTTCTGATGACACCCTGTGGATCAATAACAAAGACAGCTCTTACTGCTTTTGTACTGCTTTCACCAGGCTGAATCATTCCATATTTTTTTGCTACTTCCATGGTGATATCTTCAATGAGCGGGAATTTAACTTCAACGTTCTTCATACCTTTGTATTCAATCTTATCTTTAATTGTCCTTAACCAGGCAATGTGGCTGTAAAGGCCATCAACAGAAAGGCCGACCAGTTTGCAATTAGCTTTGGCAAATTTATCTTCAAGAGTAGCAAAAGTCATAAATTCAGATGTGCAAACCGGGGTAAAATCAGCAGGATGGCTGAAAAGAATTACCCAGCTGCCTTTATAATCGGCAGGGAAATTTATTTCACCCTGAGTTGTAACAGCTTTGAATTCGGGAGCTTTATCGCCAATACGGGGCATTGCTAAAACAGTGTTTTCTTCCATTATAATATCTCCTCTTATTTGAAGAATAATTAGTAAAAAAATCTAAATCATTTATATGTGGGATGAACAAATGTAGAATAAAGATTCGGGAGAAACACTAAAAAATTTAACTATTGATTGATAAATGGAAATCAATTGATTTCCTGCAAGCTGCTCTGAGTTATAACATACTTTAGAAAGGAGGGAATCGTGCAGATAATTTACGAATGAGTTGTAGTTGATTTGTATAAGCGCTTGAATGATATTCAAGAGGTCAGAGGCAATAAGAGGAAGTGTTTTTTGTTTACTTACCAGTTATAATTGCTTTAGCTCATCTTTAGTACTCATCCGGCAGCTCTTTCATCTGGCTGTAGGTAAATACAGGCCCATCTTTGCAGACATAAACACTGCCAACATTACATCTGCCGCATTTACCGAGTCCGCATTTCATCCTGTTTTCAAGAGTTGTAATTATGTTTTCTTCTTTAAAACCAAGCTTTAACATAACAGGAAGTGTCAGCTTTATAACAATAGGAGGGCCGCATATTATTGCAACTGAATTTTCTCCTGAAGGAGCAGCCTTTTCAACAACAGGAGTAACATATCCAATTTCGCCTTTCCAGTCAGGTGTTTCACCGCCCGGATCAACCGTGACAATTGTTTTTATATCAGGCATAGCCTGCCATGCAGTAAGCTCATCTTTATATACAAGGTCAGCTACAGTTTTAGCGCCGTATATTATTGTTATATCTTTAAACTGATCTCTTAAATCAAGAGTGTTCCAGATAATACACCTTACCGGGGCAAGTCCTATCCCACCGGCAATAAAGACAATATTTTTTCCTTTCATTTCTTCAAGAGGGAAGTAATTGCCATAAGGCCCGCGCAATCCTATAGTATCACCAACATTTAGCCTTCTTAAAGCGTTTGTTACTTTCCCTGCGGCTTTAAATGAACATTCAAGGTAGTCCATACGGGTAGGTGATGACGCTATACAGAAGGTACACTCGCCTTCGCCAAATACTGAATACTCAGCAAACTGGCCTGCTTTAAATGAAAAATTATTTTTTATACTTTCATCTTTAAATTGAAGTTTAAATGTTTTGATGTCAGGAGTTTCATCCACTATATCAATTATTTTCATTAATTCGGGTTTGTATATATTCATTTGAAGCTCTTTAAATTCTGGTTTCAGCTATATTATTTATATCAGAAAGAATATCAGATATACTTATTCCAACAGGGCATCCGCGGGAACAGCGGCCGCAGCCAGTACATAATATTTCATCAAAGCGGTCTTTATAATATTTAAACTTATGCATAACGCGCTGGCGGTATCTCTTATCCTGATCATTTCTTGGGTTATGCCCGGAAGCATGTTTGGTAAACAAACCAAACTGGCAGCTATCCCAGTTTTTAACTCTTTTGCCGCAGGAACCGCTGCAATTTTCATCAACAATATCAAAGCAGTGGCATGTTGGGCATGCATAGGCGCATTTTGCACAGCCAAGGCAAAGCTCACCGGGTTTATTCCAGAATTCACTGTTGAATCCGGTATCAAGCCATTGCTTAACAGTATCATATTCAAATTTATTATCGGGGCCGGGAAATGCTTTTGGTTGTATTTCGTCCTTAACAGCTGCCTGCATTATAACAGGGAACTGATTGCAGAAGTTCTTTCCCTTTTCAGTTATTGTCTGCAGCAGGTACTCATCATTGTTTAAGGGAGTAAGAAATGCATCTGAGCCTTTTGTGCTGTCAGGCGCAATACCAACAGAGGTACAGAAACAATGTTCGTCTTTATACCTGCAGGCTAAACCAAATACAATAGTGTTTTCTACCCTGTCGTTAAAAAAATCGTCTTTGTAATCCCAGTTGAAAACCTTAGATAAAACGGGAACCGAAGCTGTATCACAGGGCTTTGCTCCAAAGATAACAACCTTGTTTTCAGGTAGTTTTGTGTCCGTAATTGTAACGCCGTCAATATCTTTTTTGAAATAAAAAAGAGTATCATTTTCAGGGAAGAAGAACTCTTTCACGGAAATGTCAGTTGGATGTGCTGAAGGATTTAACACCAATTCTTCGGGCTGTTTAATTGCTTTGTAGTTCTTTCCGTTTGAGGACTGGCCTACAACAATAAAGTTCAATTTCAGCATATCTGAAACAAGTTTTTGTACATTCTGTATATTTAACTTATACTGTTCCATCCTCAATCCTATTTGATGAAATCTTCTTTATCTTTTATGTCAAAAGTACCTATTAACGTAGGCTCTGAAGCGTTCATGCCGTGCCTGTAGTTAAACTCTTTACCTGCAAGCATTCCCATTTTACGTGTAAGCAGGGAGATAGGAATATCCATTGGGCAGGCGCGTTCGCATTCATGGCAGCCAATACATCTGCCTGCCATGTGAAAAGCGCGTATTATATTCCATGCAAAATTGCCTCTTTCAGTAGCTCCTGTTTCAATCCACTGTGGGTTCGACTTTTCAACTATACATTGCTCGCAATAGCATAACGGGCATGCCTGTCTGCATGCATAGCATTTAATACACTTATCAAATTCTGCCTGCCAGAAGTCCCATCGTTCTTCCGATGTCATACTATCAAGCTTTTGCATTAGTGTAAGCTGAGTATCTTCAGGCATAGAAAAATCATGAAGTTCACCAACAAGAACATCATACTCATGCGGTGTGCGAATCTGGCAGTATTTACATTTTACCTGTGTGTTGTCTTTGCTAAAAGGTTCAGATGTATCTTCAACAACACCATTGCAGTTAACACCAATGATAAAAACATCATCGCGTTTCAACTGGTTTTCCTGTACCAGCGCTATTACAGCCCTTACATCACACCCCTTTGCCACTATAGCCGGCTTACCCTGCTTCATCAGGTTTTTATGTGTAAGGTATACAGCAAGATTATTTACAGAATGGTTGTTGAATACAAGTCTGTCTGCATCATCTTCATTGCGTGCAATAAAAGGCTTTGCAGTACCATTTATACCATTAGTATAGCCGATAATAAAATCTGCTTTTTTATTCCGTAGAGCGTCTTTTGCTGCATCAATTAAGCTGTTCATATTACTCTTTCATTATTCGGCAGATTCGGTGATTTTGTTAAAATTAAGAGGACTAATTGCTTTATAAGCATTAAAAGGGCCTTTTTCACGCACTGTATCAATTACATTATTTATTACATCAACCCATTTTTTACCTTCTGAAGCAGACACCCACGAAAAAAAGAGCCGTGAAGAATCAATTCCGGTGTAATCGAGAAGTTCTTTAAAGAATATCCAACGTCTGCGGGCATGAAAATTTCCGGCGTTGTAATGACAGTCACCCGGATGGCATCCTGATATAAGTACGCCGTCTGCACCATTTTCAAACGCTTTTATTATGAATACAGGGTCAATTCTGCCGGTGCATGGTACACGTATAAGCCTTGCATTGGGCTGCTGTTTCATACGGCTTGTGCCTGCAAGGTCTGCCCCGGTGTAAGTACACCAGTTACAAACAAATGCAACTATCTTTGGTTCAAAATCATTCATGTTTATACCTCAGCAAATGCCAATATCTGGGCATATATTTGTTCATCTTTGAATCCCACTAACTCAACTGATTTGGACGGGCAGGTAGCATTACAGGTACCACATCCCTGACACAGTCCAGTATTAACATGTGCCACAGTTTTAACCAGGTTATCCTGCCTATTGCGTATCTCTTTAACTTCTATTGCGTTATAAGCGCATGCCTTCTGGCAGTAGAAGCAGCCGGCACATGTTTGTTCATTTACTTTAGCAATAACAGGCTCACGTTCAAGCATGTCAGAGCCGAACAACACCAGTGCTTTGGCAGCAGCAGCCGAAGCCATAGCTACTGATTCAGGAATATCACGTGGTGAATGGCAAGCACCTGCAAGGAATATACCGCCGCTGCTGGTTTCAACCGGACGCAGTTTCGGATGAACTTCCTGCATAAATCCATGTTTGTCATACGGTACTCCCAGCAGTTGTGACAGCTTTGGTGCTTCATCCTGCGGTATCATTGCAGTTGCAAGTACAACAAGGTCCGCATCAATTTCCACCCTCACTCCTGCAATAGTGTCTTCACCCTTTACAATCAGTTTGCCATCCTGTTCGTATATTTTTGAGACACGCCCGCGGATATAATTTACGCCGTCTTCTTCAATTGCGCGGCGTACAAACTCTTCATACATTTTACCGCCTGAGCGAATATCCATATAAAAAACATAAGCCTGACCATTATGGACCTTATGTTTGTACAGCATAGCATGTTTTGCTGTATACATACAGCAAATTTTACTGCAGTAAGAAAATCCTTTTGATTCATCACGGGAGCCAACACACTGAATAAATACAACTTTTTGCGGTACTGATTTATCAGACGGGCGGAGTATTTCGCCTGAAGTAGGGCCGGAAGCACTGGCAATTCTTTCAAACTGGAGGCCGTTTATAACATCTTTAAAAGCTCCATAGCCATATTCACCGTAACCCTTATAAATGCTTTCTTCAGGTTTCTTATCTATAGTATATAGTTTATAACCGGTTGCAACAATTATTGCCCCGACCTCTTCTTCAACAAAGGTATCCTGCTGCTCAAAATCAATTGCATCTCTGCCGCAGACTTTTTTACACATACCGCATTTGCCATTCTTAAAATATGTACAGACTGACCTGTCAATAACGGGTATGTTGGGAACAGCCTGGGGGAATGGAACATAAATGGCTGAACGTGTTGTCATTCCTTCTTCAAATTCACTAAGCGCATTTTTCTTAATGGGGCATTTTTGAACGCACAAGCCGCAGCCTGTACATAAATCATCATTTATTGAACGAGCTTTCTTCTTTATAGTAACTTTAAAGTTACCTATGAATCCTTCAACATTTTCTACTTCAGAGTATGACATCAGTTTTATTTTTGGATGCTGATATACTTCAACCATACGCGGGGTAAGTATACACTGCGAACAGTCAAGAGTAGGAAATGTTTCAGAAAGCTGGCTCATGTGGCCGCCAATAGAAGGTTCTTTCTCAACAAGTATAACTTCAAAGCCTGCATTGGCAATATCAAGAGATGCCTGTATACCGGATATACCACCGCCAATTACAAGCGCACGTTTTGTTACAGGTACCTGTATAGGAATAAGCGGCTCATTATATTTTACTCTTTCAACGGCAGCATGCATAAGGTCAATTGCTTTTGCAGTTGCAGAGGGAACATCATCATGAATCCAAGAGCAGTGCTCGCGCAGGTTTGCAATTTCAACCATGTAAGGATTAACACCTGCACTGTTACATGCTTTGCGGAAAGTTTTTTCGTGCATGTGAGGTGAACAGGAGCCAACAACAACAGCATCAAGGTGTTTATCTTTAATTGCCTGCTTGATAAGATTCTGCCCGGGGTCAGAGCACATGTATTTGTAATCTTCAGAATGAACTACGCCTGGTATTTTATTCATTGCTGCGGCAACAGCAGCGCAGTCAACAGTTTTACCAATATTTTCGCCGCAATGGCAGACAAATGTTCCTATTCTCATACAGCAGCCTCTGCGGTTTGTAGAGCGGATATTTTTGATTTGATAACAGGCAGCGGGTTTATATAATGCAGGTTTAATCCAAGTTTGTTATAATCAATACCCAAAGCAATTCCGACAAGCTGGCTAAGGTAAATAACCGGAATTGATTTCTGCCCGACATTATGTTTAATAATATTTAATTGGCGCATATCCAGGTTTGAATGGCACATAGGGCATGCTGTAATAATTATATCTGCGCAATGCTGTGCTGCATCATCAAGAATATTTTTGCCCAGCTTTTCAACTATACCTGTATGAGGTATAGAGTGAGAAGCGCCGCAGCACTCAGTTTTAAAATTCCATTTTACAGGAGAAACTCCCAGTGCGGTTATTATTTCTTCCATAGATGAGGGATCTTCTGCATCATCAAAATTCAGAATATCAGAAGGACGGAGAAGGAGGCAGCCGTAATAACATGCTGCATTAAGTCCTTTAAGACTGACAGCAATTTTTTCTTTTATCTTTTCAAGCCCGATTTCATTAAAAAACTGAACCAGGTTACTTACCCGGGGAATCTTATTTATTTTCTCTTCAATAAGATCTTCTGTTTTAGCTTTCAAGACACTGTCATTATTCAATTCATGTCCTGATACAGCCAGCCTGTTAAAACATGCAGCGCATGGAGCAACAACGTTATCAAAGCCCTGTTTGTCTGCAAGGACAAGGTTTCTTGCGGGCAAGGCAACAGACAGAAGATGATTTGTTCCGTGAGCAGATGAAGCACCGCAGCATGACCAGTCATTTATTTCTTCAAAACTGATACCAAGAACTTTAACAACTTCCCTGATAGAAAGGTCAAATTCTTTTGCAGTTTCGCTTAGCGAACACCCGGGATAATATCCAAATTTCATTATTTATCCTGTCCGGATATTTTATCTATAATTTTATTTACAGCGTTTTTATTTTCTATATTATGAGGCAGCAGAGATATCTTTCCTTTAAGAAATGTTGAAGGAGCAGCATCAACATCCTGCAGCAGGTCACCGGTAGCAAGTTTATAATCAATAAGCATCCCAAGTTCATAGCTTCTGCCATGACTTTTAATCTGTTTTAAAAAAGCAGTATGGAATTTTTTTACTTTAGGATCAGCAGGCTTTATGTTTTCTTCAATTGAAATTTGCCTCATTGCATCCATAAACTTAGCAAGGTCGAAATTTTTAGGGCATCGGCTGCTGCAGGTCTGGCATCCGGCACATATCCATATAGTTGATGAGCTGAGGGCTTCTTTATACATTCCAAGCTGAACCAGACGTACAACCCGGTTAGGAGGTACAGACAGATAATCTCTGACCGGACACCCGGCAGAACATTTGCCGCACTGGTAACATTGTGAAATATGCTGGGAAGTTATTTCTTTAATCCGCCCGGGAACAGAATCCAAATGTGCAGTCTGCATTTATCCATCCATTATTTAGAAAGATCTTACAGTCATGAATTTTTGTTCATGGTATTTTTGCGGTTTCATAAAGCATACCACAAGTTGTGCTGGAGCTGCGTAAAAAAAACTGGAGTTTTGGTTAAATTTTTAAATTTAAGGAATGGTAATATTTGTTAATTGTTTAATTTATTTATCAATAATGGAAATATAAATTTGCGGAATTTAGAAATAGGAGTATTGTGTTGATATTTGTCAAATAAGAAAGAAACCCGGTAAAAAGCCAGTTGGCAATAAGGCAGTAGGCAGTTGGCAAAAAAAGCAAGTAAGCAAAAAGGCAAGTAGGCAATTGGTAAAAGACAAGCAGGCAAAAAGGCAATATGCAATAAGCATAAATGCAGATTCACCCGGACGAAATCTTTACTGCTATGTTATGTTAAAAGAAGCTAAGTTATTTTAAAGGGAACATTCAGTTGGAAAAAATGTAAAAACGGCGGCTAATGTTTTAAGTATTTATTTTTTATCATATTTTAAGACAGCAGTCGGGAAAAGTTTACAGTATACCAGGTTAATTAAAACAGAGGATACAAAAGATGAAGTACAGAAAAATAGGTAATTCAGATCTTTCTCTTTCAGTTATTACATTTGGTTCATGGGCAGCAGGGGGATGGATGTGGGGCGGTATTGAAACCAATGATTCCGTTAATGCCATACATGCTGCTTTTGATGCAGGTATGACCTCTATAGATACAGCGCCTGCTTACGGACAGGGGTTGAGTGAAGAAATTGTAGGCGAGGCTGTAAAGAGTCTTGGGCGTGATAAAGTCCAGATAATAACTAAATTTGGATTAAGATGGGATTCCACAGAAGGCAAGTTTTACTTTTCAAGTAAGGGGAATGACGGCAAAGATGTTAATATGTACCGTAACGGTTCGAAGGAGAGTATAATAAAAGAATGTGAAGACAGTCTGCGCCGCCTTCAAACAGATTATATTGACCTTTACCAGATACACTGGCCGGTTGATGAAACCCCGATACAGGAAACTATGGAAACGGTGGACATGCTTATAAAGCAGGGTAAGGTTCGTTATGCAGGTGTATGTAATTACAGTGCGGAACAGGTGAGCGAGGCAAGCAAATATGTTAATATAATTTCTGACCAGGTACCATATAGTATGCTGTTAAGAAATATTGAAGATGAACTTGTTCCTTATACTATTAAGAATGATAAGTCGATACTTGCTTACAGTCCGTTGCAGCGCGCGGTATTAACAGGGAAAATAAAACCAGGGCATAAATTTAGCGGGAATGACCATCGTGCGGGATTATCTTATTTTAAAGATGAAAATATTAGAATGATTAATGCTTTCCTGGAAAATATAGAGCCAATTGCAGAAGATAATAGTATTACGCTGGGACAGCTTGTACTTGCATGGACTATACAGCAGCCCGGAATTACGATTGCCCTTGTTGGCGCACGTAATCCCAAACAGGCTCTTGAAAATGCTGCAGCAGCCAATATTAAATTAGACCCGGATGAAGTAAGTTTTATTAACTCTGAACTGGATAAACTGGAACTGGTTAAATAATATTGCCAGTTTTCACCGGGATTAAAAATATTTAAGGGGATGCGAATTTTGTGCATCCCCTTAAATTATAAAAGATGTTTTAACCATTCATCATAATTTTTATCAAGCTGTTACCACATCCTATATAAATAATTCTCAAATTAGTATTTTAACGACTGTATTTATTTAATCTGAACAATATCGGGGAGTCTGTGTGCTAAAAAACCACTTTAAGATAGCTTTCAGGAACCTGTTAAGGCATAAAGTATTTTCATTTATAAATATTGCAGGGCTTGCAATAAGCATGGCGGCATGCATCCTGATTTTGCGTTATGTACATTTTGAAATGACATACGAAAGCAGTAACAGGAATGCAGACAGCGTATACAGGGTACAGGTAAACAGGTACCAGAATTCTGAGCTTCAGTTTAAAAGTGCCCGCTCATATCCGGGATTGTACAGGCTGATTAACAACAGTATCCCTGATATAAAATATTCTACACGGCTTTACCCGGAAGACTGTCTGTTTAAGTATGGCGAAAAGAAAATAAGCGGACAGTCTGTTTTGTGGGTTGATGACCCATTCTTAAAAATATTTGACATACAGCTTGTTAAAAAAACATCGGCAGAGCCGCTCAAAAATACATTCTCTACAGTTATAACAGAGACTGCTGCCAGAAGATTTTTTGGAAATGAGAATCCTATAGGCAAAACTATAATACTTAATGAAGGTGTTCCGTTCATTGTTAACGGGGTATGCAAAGACTATCCTGAAAACACCCATTTTAAGTTTGACTTTCTTCTTAACATGAATACAATTGGTGCGCTGGATGGTTATGAGGTTATTAATACTATTTATTATAACTGGGCATATAATTATATAATGCTGAAGCCGGGTTCAGATTCGAAACTTGTGGAAAGGAAACTTGCTGAAATAATAAATACACACTTTACTTATCTTTCAGAGAGCAACAGTAAAGTAAATCTTCTTCTGCAGTCCCTTAAGGACATTCATCTGAAATCTGATTTGAGTGAAGAGATTGCACCAAACGGAAGCATGAGTACGGTTTATTATTTGCTGGTAATAGCTTTTCTTATACTGGTTATTGCATGGATTAACTTTGTTAATCTTACAACCGCACGTTCACTTGAAAGGGCGCGCGAGGTTGGTGTAAGGAAGGTTATTGGCGCTAACAGGGGGCAGATTATAAAACAGTTTTTGTTTGAAACCTCTATTGTGAATATGACAGCATTTATAATAGCTGTAATAATTTCGGAGCTGCTTGTACCGTATGTAAGTGACCTTACTTCGCATAATTTAAGTATTACAAATGTATCAGGTTCAGTGTTCTGGTTTTCTGTACTTGTTGTTTTTGCTGTTAGCGGAGCTGCAGCGGCATTATACCCCGCAGTATTATTATCGTCATTCAGGCCTGCTGATGTTATAAAGGGAAAACTTGGCAGGAGAGGAAAGGGGCAGATTCTAAGGCGTGTTTTGATAATATTCCAGTTCGCTTCAGCAACAGTTTTAATAACTACTACTATAATTATAAGCAGGCAGATAGAGTATGTCAGCGGGCTTTACCCGGGTTTCAGCAATGAACAGGTACTTGTAATAAATACACCGAGATCGTTGATAAATAACCCTGCGCGTGTACAGTATTTTGACAGGTTCAAAACACTGCTTAAAGAAAATGCCGCTGTGAAAAATGCTTCAGCATCGGATGTGGTACCGGGGAAGGAAATAGTATCGCACATTGAAAATTTTGCAAAGCTGGGTTCGGAGTCAAAGAGCATTTCATTTTCAGGTGTTAATGCAGAGTGGGATTTGTTTGATGTACTTGGAATCCGCTTTGCAGCAGGGAGGGCTTTTTCAAAATATTATCCTTCTGATTCATCTTCAATAGTAGTAAATGAATCAGCATGCAAAATGCTTGGGTTTACTTCACCTGCTGATGCAGTAAATAATTTTGCTGTTAATCTTAGTAATAATGTTAAATACCGCATAGTCGGCGTGGTGAAGGATTATCACCAGGAGCATTTTAAAAAATCAGTTGAGCCTATAATATACTTTCCGGGGCACGGTTACCAGTTTGGCTATTTCCCGGTTAAGCTTTACACCCGTGATTTTCCGGCCGCAGTAAGTTTTATCAAACAGAAGTGGGAAGAGGTATACCCCTCGGATCCTTTTGACTATTTCTTCCTGGATGAATTTTTTAATGCCCAATACCAGAGTGACCGGCAATTTGGAAGTATAGTTTCTATATTTTCATCACTGGCAATATTTATTGCATTGATGGGGCTGTTGGGGTTATCCTCTTTAATGACTATACAGCGTACAAAGGAAATTGGTATAAGAAAAGTCCTTGGAGCTTCAGTGCCGATGCTGTTATTCCAGCTTGCCAAAGAGTTTATTATTATGATTGCACTATCTTTTATTGCGGCATGGCCTTTAATTTATTATTTGATGAACGGCTGGCTGGGAAGTTTTTCGGAAAGTATATCTATGGGCCCGTTGTATTTTATTGTTCCTGCTGTTTTTATACTGACAGTTTCTGTTGGAGTAATAATTTCACAGGCATTTAAAACGGCCAGGGAGAATCCGGTAAAGTCGCTTAAGTATGAATAGAACTTGAAAGGCAAGCTTTCAGCAAGCAGTTTGGCAGTCTGTAAAAAAGCAAGTTGGCAATAAGGAGTATTTAGCAAGCATAAACAAAGATTGATGAAAGAGAATTCATTTATGTGCTATCATCAAAAGAAAAGTTGAAATCCTCCGGAATTATTTAAGTATTTATGGAAGCATTTACTACCCGTGTTTCAATCCTGCAGGATTGAGGAGTGAAGATACCTGTAATAGTTTGTGGAGGATTGGCTTTGATGTTTTTATAATTTTAAAAAAGAAATTAAGCCAAACTATAGCTATTTCTTCTTTTTGGGTTCTTCGACAACTTTTGCCTGAGTTAGCTGGGCTTCAACTCTTTCCGGCAAAAGGTTATACATTGAACCTGAAAACATATCAACAATCCAGCCGGGTATAAATCCGTTAAATACATTCATCCAAACCCAAGCAGACATTTTTGTGGTTAATTGGATCTCATAAGGATCATATCCATCAAGTTCAAACCTGACAATGTGATTATCCCCTCTTTGAAGGTTAACTCTCTGGGGCGATGTACCGAATTTATTTCCGTCAATAGTAATTTTTGCATTAGGCGGAGTAGAATTTAGCTCAACCATTTGGGTTGAGGTATTAAAAACTGTTGAACAGCCTGAAAGTATGACTGTAATTATTGCGACTATTAATATATAGATATTTTTCATTCTTAAATTCACTTTATCAGTGAAATTATCGAAAAAAAACTCTGGTTATTTAGGGTGAAATAAGATAACAGCCTGGCGGGAGGTTTTATTATCTGGCGGAAGGAAGGTTATCCATTATTATCAAGGAAATTAATAATCTTATATAATTGTCCTTTTAGGCTAAGGAGTTCTTCCACAGTAAATTTTTCAGAAACCAGTTTTTCACCTAATTTAGATGGAATTTCAGCGGCATCATGTTTTAATTCTTTTCCTTTTTCTGTAAGGCAGATTTTTACTTTCCTCTCGTCTTTTTCAGAACGTGTCCTGGTGATTAGTTTTTGCTTTTCCATTCGTTTCAATAGAGGTGTAACGGTGTTTGTATTAAGCAGAAGCTGCGAAGTTATTTCGTTTACAGTTCTGCAGTCATTTTCCCAAAGGACAAGCATTACAAGATACTGTGGATAAGTTATCTTCAGTTTTTCAAGGAAAGGCTGGTATTCTCTAATTACCAGCCTTGAAGCTGCGTATAGGGGGAAGCAAACCTGACTGCTTAGTTTTAAATGATCGTAATTCAATTAAAGTAACCTGTTTGATTTTTTTAATAATCTAAAAATAATATTATAATCAGAATTAAACTTCAGATGCCGGGTTTTCAGGTAAATATTTAATTAGTTCCTGCTCAATTTTTTCTGGAGTAGTAACGGGGGCATAGCGTTTTACAGGATTACCGTTTGAGTCAATAAGAAACTTGGTAAAGTTCCATTCAATTCTGCTGCCAAGCAGTCCCTTTAATTCTGATTTAAGGTATTTAAATAGGGGATGAGCATTAGACCCATTAACCTCAACCTTAGAAAACATTGGGAAAGTAACTCCATAATTTATCAGGCAGCCTTCAGCAATTTCCTTTTCAGTACCGGGTTCCTGGCTGCCAAACTGGTTGCAGGGAAAACCAAGAATTACCAAACCTTTGTCTTTGTATTTTTTATAAAGATTTTCAAGTCCTTCGTATTGCGGAGTAAAGCCGCACTTACTTGCAGTATTAACTACAAGGATAGTTTTGCCTTTGTAGTCAGACATATTTAGTTTTTTACCCTGAAGAGAAACAGCATTGTAGTTATAAAATTCGTTATTCATTTTATTTCCTCGTTTATCGTTAAAGATTATATCGTAAACGATATAAATATAAAAAGAATGTTGCAAGTTTTCAAGAAGTTTATCACCTTTATACTGGTAATTTGTTTATAAAGTCAAAAATTAATGGTTGTAAGCTTTAATAGTACTTACAAAATTTTTACGTGTAGTATATAGTAAAAGGAAACAACTGCCTAATAAAAATATGCATATATATACATTAATTGCATAAAATAATTATTTAAATAGAAATAATAAGTGTTATTAATGAGAATCATGCATAAATATCAGTAAAGTCAATTCACAATTAAAAAAAATAACACTAAGTTATAGTTACTGCGCGAAAGAGAATATTTAATTGATTGGGGGGCATTTATAAAAGCATTTCTATAATATGCCCCTTTTTAATTTCAAAATGCGATAAGAGATTAAATAAATCTAAAATAAGGAGAAGCTAATGAAATATTTGTTTACTGTTTTATCAATTTTTGTGCTGGCATATACTGCAAATGCACAGAAGTTTGATTGGGAATGGCAAAATACAAAGCCACAGTCAAATAATATAAATGATGTTGCTAGTCTCACTTCATCAAAATTAGTAGCTGCCGGTGATGCGGGAACAATACTAATATCCAATGATGGTGGAACAACCTGGAATTATCAGCAGATCGATTTTACAGCCAGAGACCTTACTGCATTATACTTTCTTAATTCCAGTACCGGTTTTGTATGCGGTGATGGCGGATTAGTAATGAAAACGGCTGATGGTGGAATAACATGGACTGAATTAACCACCGGAGCTACAGAAAAACTATGGGATATTGAATTTATAGATAATAATACCGGTTATGCAGCAGGTGCAAGCGGTGTGGTTATAAAAACCACAAATGGCGGTACAAGCTGGTCAACTGTTACAACCCCAATTACCAATACAGTTTATGCCATCTCCGCAAAAAGCGCTGATAATGTTCTTTTAGGTATAAGTTATAGCAGCGGTACTACTGATTTAATTTTACGTTCTACAGATAACGGGGCTACCTGGGCAAGTGTAACACCTTCAGGATTTGCTTCTTCAATTTATGCTATATCATTTGCAGATAATACAACTGGTTACGCATTTTGCAGCAGTGCTAAAGTATTAAAAACTACTGATGGCGGTGCAACTTTTACTGAAATAAAAGACTTTGGGGATGGTTCAGCTTATTCAGGATATTTTACTTCAGCAACAACAGGTTATGTTCCTGTTGGCGGAGTTGTGAATATTACAACTGATGGCGGTGCAACATGGTCATCAGCTACAGTATCTAACAAGAATCTTCGTGCCGCAGTTGTATCATCAGCCGGAATTATTACAGCCGGAGATTGCGGGCTTATATTCGGATCGTCAGACAATGGAACTACATGGGCTTCAAAAGTAACATCAGTTACTGCAGATCATCTAAAGAAAATTGTTGCGTTAGATGATAATACTTTACTTGCTGTTGGCGGTTCAACTACAACAGCCGATAGTACCGGGTTTGTATTAAAAACAACAGATGGCGGTGCCAACTGGGCAAAGATGGACTACAACTTTAAGTTCCAGGTTTATTCACTGGCTGTACCAACTGCAACAACCTGGTATGCAGGTACCGGCGACAATAAAATGTTTAAAACCACAGATGCAGGTGCTACCTGGACATTACAGACAACACCTATCACCGGTACAACACATGATTTTTATGATATAAAGTTTATTGATGAAAATACAGGATATGCTGTAGGTGCAAGCGGCAAGATAATAAAGACAACAGACGGCGGTGCTAACTGGACAAGTGTTACAAATCCATTTGGAACAAGCATAATTTATGCCTGTGCTCTGTTTGATGCACAAACTTTAATTGCAGTTGGAGCAGGCCCAAATGTTCAGAAAACAACAGACGGCGGTGCTACATGGACTGCTTTGACAATTAATGCACCGGGAATTCCATTTAGTATAAAATTCAAGGGTAACTTTGGAGTTATTGCTGCATTTGCAAGCAAAGTTAACAGCATTGCAGTAACAAAAGACGGTGGAGATACCTGGACTTATGTTGGTTCACCATCCAATACTACTGTAAGTGCATGGGCAATAGCAATTAAGGACACAAATTCATTCTGGGTAGCTGATGGCGGCGGAAGTGTAGCATATACAACTGACGGCGGTGTAAACTGGGTTGCTGCAAAATCACCTTCAGGTAATATTATTTATGATTTTGCTGTAAGCGGCGGAAATATGTGGATGTGCGGTAACAACGGAGCAATAATAAAAGGATATCTTGACAGTACAGTTCCTGTTGAGCTTACTTCATTTGCTGCAAGTGTAAAGAATAATAAAGTTGTTGTTGCATGGCAGACAGCTACAGAAACAAATAATAAAGGGTTTAACCTTGAGCGTAAAGCTTCAGGTTCAGACTGGAAAAATATAGCGTTTGTTGCCGGCAAGGGAACAAGTTCAGAGGCTTCATCATACGTATATGAAGACGCAGCAGCAGCAGGTAAGGTTTATTACAGACTGAAACAGATTGATTATGACGGAACATATAAATATTCAGACGCTATTGAAGTTGATGTAACAGCTCCTGCAAAATTTGAGCTTTCACAGAATTATCCTAATCCGTTCAACCCAACTACAACAATTAAATACTCTGTGCCACAGAAAGAGAATGTAACTCTTAAAGTATTTAACGTACTTGGAAAAGAAGTAGCAGTTCTTGTAAATAGTGTTCAGGAAGCAGGCAGCTATAATGCTAAATTTGATGCTTCTTCATTATCAAGCGGTGTTTATTTCTATGAACTTTCAGCAGGAGTAAACAGAAGCTTTAAGAAAATGATACTTATAAAATAATTATTAACTTGTAATCTTTTATAATAAGGCATAGCTGAAAGGTTATGCCTTATTTAATTATCAAAAAAAAACAATGCCTTATACCCGATTTACTTTACTTCTTATATTAATGCTGGCAGTTGCCGGCGTAATCAAACCTCAATCCGGCAATGCAGTTATATCCGGTAAAATAACAGATGAGCAGGGAGTTCCGCTTCCATTTGCCAATGTTATTATTAAAGAAACAAATAACGGAGCGGCTGCGGATAAAGACGGCAATTATAAAATACTTGCGCGTCCCGGTGAATATACACTTGAGGCGTCTTTTATTGGTTATGAAAAATCATCAGTACAAATAAAAGCTGCTTCCGGCAAAGCAAATGAAGTTGATTTTAAGCTTAAGAGTATTTCATTTGAGATAGGCGGTATAGTTGTAACTGCCGATAATGAATTTATTCCTATCTCTCCTGAAACAAAAACAAAAGTTACCTCGGGTGAAATTGAGCATATACAGGCATCAAGTTTAAATGATGTAATGGAACTTACTCCGGGCGTTAAGACAACAAATCCAACGCTGAATTCAGTTGAACAGGCAAGTATACGCGGCGGAGAATCAATAGGTACACAAATTATAATGGATGGTGTTCCTGTTTCAAACAGCGCAAACCTGCAGGTTGGTATTGGGTATTCTTCTGCAAACAGCGGAGTGGATTTAAGATCAATACCGGCGGAAAATATTGAGGAAGTTGAGATTGTCCGCGGTATTCCTTCAGCTCAATATGGTGACCTTGCTGATGGTTTAATGCTTGTTAAAACAAAAGCGGAAGCACATGCACCAAGATTAAAAATAAAATACAATCCTAATTTATATGAGTTTAATTTAAGCAGCGGCGTTAAATACGGTGAATGGGTATTAAACGGCAATATTAACGTTGCTACATCAGACAGGGATGAACGCATAAGCGGTGACGGCTATACAAGAATAGCGCTTCAGCTTAATGCAGAAACCCGTGATGATAACAGCCAGTTTAAGAACATTTTATATGTAACACGTGCGTTTGATGAAAAAAAAGAAACTCCGGGTTATGCTTTAAGAGATGCCTGGTATAACAGGGATCTTGAATTAAAGTATACCGGTGATTATACTTACGCATTTTCACCATCATCAGAATTTAATACAAAGTTTTCTGCTGCATTTACTAACCAGGATTCTTACACACAGCAGATTGTATCAAGAGATAATATAGTAATTTCAGACAGGCTTACTGAGGGTTCACAGGAAGGTATAATAGTATTTGGTTCATACCTTGGCCGGAAATGGATTAAGGGTAAAGCATGGAACCTGTATGCTGATGCGAATTATAAACAGAGAGTATTTACAGGGGAATACCTTCATACACTTGTAGGTGGTATTGAATGGAAAGATGACTTTAACAAAGGAAAAGGTATTCAGTTTGACCCTTTATATCCGCCATCATTAACAGTACCTACACCAAGGTTAAGGACTTATGATGACATTCCATCATTCCATACTGTAAGTATTTATCTTGAAGATAAAATAACAGGCAACTTATGGCGTCCGTTTACATTGCAGGCTGGTTTCAGGTATGAAGTTTACCGTCCTGACGGGTTTGATATAAAAGGATTATGGGGAAAAGGCGATTTTATAAAATCACATAACGGAAGTTTCCTTAACCCAAGAATTAATTTTTCTTACAATCTTGCTGAGGAAACCCAGTTGAGATTAAGTTATGGTATTACCTCAAAAGCACCACCTCTTGGAATGGTGTTTGCCCAGAATAAATATTATGATTATGTAGATACAAGTTCAGTAGTTAATGCGTCATATCCTGACAGTAATTTTTCAATTATATCTACGTTTATCAGGCCGCAGGCAAATCCGGATATAAAGGCGTACAAGCAGAGGAAATATGAAGCCAGCATTGACCAGCAGATTGGAGGCGTTGGCTTTACACTGACTGGTTATATAAATAAAACAACAGGCGAGTTTGATGCTGTTTCAGTTCCAACTGTGTTTTATAAAAAGAGTTTTCCAAACTGGCCTGATGAATCAGCCGCGTTTATAAAAGACACGCTGATGGATACATATACGCAGTATAATAACGGCGGATGGCGAAATATAAAGGGTATAGAGTTTCAGTTCAGGACAAGAAAGATACCTGTAATAAATACAATATTTAAACTTGATGCATCTTATACTTATGGTGAATATGGCAGCAATAACAGTACATATTTTGGATCTCAAAAGACATTTTCTGCTTTGGGTATAGAAGTGCTGCCAATGTATAACAGCTATTCAAATTATTACAAAGACCTGTTGATAAATTACAGGTTTGAAATACAGGCAAAACCATTGGGAATCTGGATTACGCTGCATATTCAGCAGCAGCTTCTTGAAATTGACGGCAGGACCGGGTATGGAGATACACTTGCTGTAGGGTATTATACAAAGACGGGTGAAACAGTAAGAATTCCGGAGGAACAGAGAAATAATGCGGAATTTACCCAGCTATCAAGAAATATACAGTATTATGACCTTAACGAAGAAGACAGGCCAAACAAATGGCTTATTAACCTGAAGGTTACCAAATCATTATGGGAAGATTCTGCAATATCGTTTTATGTGAATAACTTTTTGAATAATCATCCTTTGTATACAAACAGGAGATCAAGTATAACGAGTCCTACTTATGAAAGAAGAAATGTAGACTTGTTTTATGGAATAGAATTCCATTCATCATTAACAGGATTGTTTTAATGAAACTAATTAAGCTTCTTGCAGTTGGTTTAGCTTTAACACTGACATCGTGTGAGTCAGTGCTTGATGTAGGCGATAAGCCTGATGCCAGCGAAAGGAGTTCTGATTTTAATATTTTGTTTAAAGATAATACCGGGTCAATGAAGGAAATATATGGAAATGACATTGTTCCGGAAGTTGATATTTATTTGAAATCAGTTACTCTTGGCACTGAGTATAAATTCACATCAGATGCAGCCGGGGTAGTAAGTATAAAAAATATTATTTCAGATAAGTATGTTATTACCGCCAAAAGAATGATGAGTTCTGAGGAGATGGAGGCACTAACAGGTTCAGCGCAGGATTATTACAAGCTGAAAAATTCTTCAACAGGTATAATAGACCTTGACGCTGAAAACACTGATACTATACATGTATATCTTGATGTTCTTGAAAAAAGCAGCCCGCTTGTAATAAGCGAAATATATGCATGCGGCCCTCCAAATGCGGGTTTATATTTTCATGATAAGTATGTTGAAGTTTATAACCAGACAGATTCAGTATTATATCTTGATGGTATAATGATAGGTGATGTTGCGGGAAATCCTTCAAATGGGGTTAATTACAGGGATGATCCTGATTATCTTCATGTTGCGAGACTGTGGAAGTTTCCCGGGAGCGGGAAAGAATACCCAATACAGCCGGGGCAATCAGTTGTTTGTGCTGAAGATGCAATTGACCACAGGATCAGCGCTCCTGAAAGTGTTGACCTTTCCGGTGCAAACTTTGAGTTTTATAAAGATGATGTCCCCGATATAGATAACCCGAATGTACCAAACATGGTAAAGATATATCAGAAAACAAGTGAAGCTGACTGGGTTATAGGCGGCGAAAAAGGCGCATTATGCCTTATTGAGCCAATGAACGAAGATTCACTTCAGTGGTATAATGATCATATAATTATTCCATACAAATATGTTATGGATGGTGTTGAATATATAGATGACTTAACAGATGTAGCCCATAAAAAAATGAGTTATTCAATTGATGCCAGTTTTACAGGCGGTATTACTTTTTATACAGGCAAAAGTATGGAAAGAAAAACCACCACTGAGTTTGGCCGGGTTATATTAAAAGATGATAATAACTCAATGCTGGATTTTACAGTGTTAGATCATCCAACACCGGGATATCAACACTAAAAGGTATTTTTTAATAGAAAAAATGTTTGGCTGCCAGTGCTGTATATATACAGCGGCGGTGACCAACAGACAGGCAGGATAAGATAAATGAGAGTATTTAGATTATTCCTGGCGGTTTTAGCTGCAGTGACACTTGTTTCGTGCGAGTCTATACTTGATGTATCAGATAAGCCTGATGTAAATGAAAGAAGTGTTGATTTTAGAATACAGCTGAAAGACCAGACAGGTAATATGGACAAGTTGTACGGCAACAGCAATGTTCCGGGAGTAAGTGTAATATTAAAATCAGTTTCACTTGCTGCGGAATATACAGTTACATCTGATGAAAATGGTGTGGTAACAATGTCAGGGATTCTTTCTGATAAGTATACTGTATCAGCAGTACGCCGTATGAGCGGGAAAGAAATGGAAGAATTAACCGGTACCAGCAATGATTACTACCAGCTTATGAACTCCAATGTTGGTATTATTGACCTAAGCGCAGATATAAAGGACACTGTGACTGTTTATCTTGATAACCTTGTTGAGCAAAGCCCGCTTGTATTTAGTGAAGTATATGCTGCAGGCCCAACAGATGCCGGTTTGTATATTCATGATAAGTTTGTTGAGATATATAACCAGTCAGATACTGTTCAGTATTTGGACGGGCTTATAATTGCAGATATATGGGCTAATCCCAAAATGGGGATTAATTTTATAGATGACCCGACATATATACATACAAAGAAAGTCTGGAAATTTCCGGGCAGCGGACATGACTGCCCGATACAACCCGGACAGTATATAGTATGTGCTACAGATGCAATTGACCACAGAATTAATGCTCCAACCAGTATCGACCTGTCGCATGCTGATTATGAATTTTATAAAGATGATGCCCCGGATGTTGATAACCCGGCTGTTCCAAATATGATTAAGCTGTTTCAGGCACAGTCAGAAGTTGATTTTACATTAAACGGAAAAGACGGAGCTGTATGCCTTATCCGTATGAATTCAGATTCACTGCAATACTATGACAACCATGTAATAATTCCTTACAGCTGTATTTTAGATGGAATGGAATATATATCTGATCTTACACAGGTTCAGTACAAAAGATTAAATTCAAAGATAGACGCAAGCTTTTCAGGCGGTTTTGAGTATTACACAGGTAAGAGTATGGAAAGAAAAACAGTAGAAAGAATGGGAAAAACTTATCTGAAGGATGATAATAATTCACTGCTTGACTTTACTGTTCTTACACATCCAACACCGGGCTATCATTATTCATCAACTACAAGCAAAAAGAAATGAATTCAGGTTTATACAAAAGAGTTTTAGCAATACTGGCGCTTATTTACATTCCTAATGTAAACGGGCAAGACCTATACAATACATATAACCATTTTAACTTGCTGTTTGAAAGCAGTAATAAAGTTAACCCTTATTACTTCAGCAACAACCCGGCATATCTTAACTATGACGGCAGAGACCAGCTGTTATCTGTTAAGGGTTCAATGAAAAATGAAGACGGGAATTTTAAAGAGTTCTTTGACCCGGGAAAAGTAAGAAACTATGACCTTTCTTTTTCAGGCAAAAAAGTTTTAGACAGCAACCAGACATTTAAAGGCCTGTTTGCAATACAAAGGCAGGAAAGAAAAGACTGGAACTTTCTTGCAACAAAAGATTATAACACAGGGTCTCCTTTTCTTTTGGGTGACAGTACAACCGGCAGTACCCGCTACAATGGCATTTTTGTAAATGCGCAGTACAGCGCCAGGTTATGGCAAAGTGTATTAACAGGTGTTTCTATTAATTACTATGTGGATGAAGGATTAAAAGAAATATCCCCACGCCCAACTACAGAACACAGAGATATTGATGTTACCGCCGGGTTTGGCTACATAATTAATCCAAATATTTCTGCCGGTTTTACTCTGAGAGTATATGATAAGAATGAAAAGATAACCTATGCTGAAGATGAAGGTGCAGTTTATACTGAAACAATTCTGTTTAAGATAAGAGGATTTGACCTGCCGGAAAGAAATGCTAAAAAAACGGAAGTTCGTTATTCATACAATAATGGTTATGAAGGAAAAATAGACGGCTTTTATAAGAATGAAAATGTTTCTGCTGTTGTTTTTGCAGGGAATACATTTGAACATATTACCTTGAAAGACAATGCAAACAGTCCTGAATCAGAAGGTTACTGGAGAAATAATTCTTTATCTGCAGGTGCTGAAGCAATGATTAATTTCAGCAGGAACCTGAGCGCAGGATGCATGTATAAGTTTGAAAATGATGATATGTGGGCAAGGCACCCTGTCTATAATGTGCTTATGAACAGCTCGAAAGGATATGAGCATAAATTTGGCGCCGGTGTACAGTATGGCTTCAACCAGGACTTAACAGCCGGACTTGAACTATCCGGTTCATTCAGGCACATAAAGTATGAAGATTATTACAGTGATGTTTTCTTCAGTCTTGACAGGCTGACATTGATGCCTCAACTGGGAATTAATTATGTGTGGAGTAAATTACTGCTGACACATGCGGCTGTAGGCTATGTGAAATCAGATGCAGGGAAATTCAATTTTGTTGACGGCACAGAGAATTCATCATTTTATAACAGTTTTACAAGCAGGGATATAGATTATATTTCGGCGGATTATGATGGCATGCGCTATACATTTAAAGCGGAAATAAATCCTGGTAAATTCGGGATGATAAACCTTTATGCAACATATCTGCAGATTAATGCAGGGGACAATGTATCGGCTTTATATAACGGCAGATCAGATGTACAGGCAACAATTGAGTTTAAAATAAAAGTATATTAATCAGGAGCTGAAAATGTCAAAATACATAATAGCAATAATAGTATTTATAACTTATTCATTAACTAATGCGCAGGAATGGAAGACGGCATCAGAACCATATACAACATCATCTCTTCAGGATATGTCATTTATTAATGAAAATGAAGGGTGGGCGGTTGGTGGTGATGGTGTTATTGTTCATACAAAAGATGGCGGATATACATGGGAAGTACAGGTTTCAAATACTACCAAAGATTTAGTAAAAGTATTCTTCCTGGACGAAAATAACGGATGGGCAGGAACAGGTGAAAATAATTATGGTACTACTCCTGGCGGCTCAATTGTAAGAACTACTGACGGCGGAAAAAACTGGACAGAAATAGATTTTTCATCTGCAGTACCAAACATATCTTTTACATATTGTGATAAGATTATTTTTGTTAACAGCCAGACCGGCTTTATGATTGCAGGCAAGTCAAAGAGTAGTTATTTGCTTAAAACTATAGACGGCGGCTTAACCTGGGTTAAAAAAGATTCACTTGTGTCAACCTCCACTTTAAGATGGTACGATATGGATTTTTATAATGAAAGCAAGGGTGTTGTTGTTGGTACCGCAAAAAATATAGAAAAGTATACAACCGATGGAGGAGAAACATGGAATTTCTCAACAACAATTAATGATAATTTCTTTAAGAACCTGAGAGCTGTAAAATTTATAAGTGAAAATGAGATTGTTACACTTGGTGAAGGCGCTGAATTAAGCGGTGTTCCTACACCTATATATAAGTCTTTTGATGGCGGAGCAACCTGGGTAAAGAAAACACAGTCACCTGCAAACAGCTATAGCAAGATACGCGGTTTATACTTTAAAAATAACCTTGAAGGAATAGCAGTCGGAAGTACTTCAAGTTCATATCCGTTTGTTTATAAAACAACAGATGGAGGAGAAACATGGACGGCTTCTCAGCCTAATACAGGTTTTGCTTACTTCCAGGTTGCAGGAACCGGTGATAATCTAATTGTTCTTGGTTATGGAGGGTCATATCTTAAGTCAACAGATATGGGTGCAAACTTTAGTGTAATCCCTGTTAAAGATTCTGCACCAATAATGAGCCTGCAGTTTGTTAATTCCAAAGGATATGCAGCTCAGCTATACGGTACACTACTTGGCAGCAGTGATGATGGAAATACTGACTGGCAAAACCTATCCCAGACCGGCTTTTACAATCAGAAAGTATTATACTTTATTGATGAAAATACCGGTTTTATATTAAAATCAAACAAGACTATATGCAAAACTACGGACGGTGGTTTAACCTGGAGAACTGTACTGGAGCCGGAAATATTCTCTTCAAAAAATGACGCTGTAGATATGACATTTGCTGATGCCAATACAGGTTATGCGTCAATGACACTAAATGATAACAGCGAATACCATTTATTCAAAACTACTGATGCCGGTGAAACATGGACTGATATATATAACCAGTCTGCTTTATCAGGCCAACTTGCTTTTTTTGATGCTAATAATGGTATAATGGGCGGTGGAAATGTAGCTATTAAAATGACTAATGATGGCGGTGTAACATGGACTCCTGCAGTTGTAAATAATGTTCCTGCTGAATATGCCAAGCAGGATATAAGCGATATTGAAATAATAAATAGCAATACTGCAATTATGTGCGGTAATTACTTGTTGTTAAAATCAACAGATAAAGGAAACAGCTGGGACTTTATTAATATTCCTTCAATGGGTGTTGATACCAGTTTTAAAACAATTTCTTTTAATGGCGATTCATTAGGCTACATGGCTACCTTTTATAACGGCGTAATTTATAAAACTAATGATGGCGGTGAAAACTGGACAAAAGATTCTACCTATGCTGATAAATTTGCCCTTTACTGTTCAGATTTCAATAATAAAGGAGAGATTTATTTTGGTACTAATAATGGTACAATCCTTAAATATCAATCCTCAACCGTTGGAGTTAATGAAGGTAATATAACTGTTAATAATTATAAACTTGAACAAAATTATCCGAATCCATTTAATCCTTCAACAACTTTCTCCTTTAGTATTGCAAAACAGGAAAAAGTAACACTTAAAGTATATGATATATTAGGAAAGGAAGTTACTACTATTCTGAATGATGATTTGACGGCCGGAAGCCACACCGTAAGGTTTGATGCGTCAGGGCTTTCATCAGGTGTTTATTTCTATACATTAAAAGCAGGAAGTTACAATTCAACACAGAAAATGATTTTAATGAAATAAATCCCATATATACGCGGAACAATATAATTCCTTCTCTGTAGAATTCCAGTAATTAAAACAAATTTAAACTGTGCTGCCCCGGCAGCACAGAATCTTTTTATTGGAATAAATGAAACAACTTAAACAGGATAACCTATGAAAATTAAGACAGCATTACTTTTTACAGTACTTTTGGCCACAAGCCTTTTTGCTCAAACAGAAGTTATACCATTTGTAAAAAAACAGGCAACTTCTTTTGCAATTGTTACCGATAAGGAAACATATAAAAGAGTAAAAGATGCAATTATTGAATATAGAAATTCAGTTGAGAATGACGGCTTATCAGCCTATATACTGGTTGGTGAGTGGAAAAAGCCTGATGAAATAAAAGCTGAACTTGTTAAATTATATAACAGCAAACCAGTGCTTGAGGGGGCGGTATTTATTGGTGATATTCCTATTCCTATGATAAGCAAAGCACAGTTTATGACTACAGCATTTAAGCTGGCAGAGGACAGGAACCCGGTTGAAAAAGCATCAGTTGCATCTGACAGGTTCTATGATGACTTTGACCTGAAATTTGATTATATAAAGAAGGATAGTACCAATTCGCTGTTTTATTATTACTCACTTGCCCCGGATTCTCCGCAGAAGATTGAAAAGGATATATATTCAGCAAGAATAAAACCTGCTGTTAATGATGAGAGCAAATATGAGATTATTAAAAAATATTTGCTAAGGGTAGCAAAACAAAAAGCCGAAGGAAATGTACTTGATAATGCCTTTGTGTTTACAGGGCATGGGTATTATTCTGAATCATTAACTTCATGGGGAGATGAAAGACTAACCTTAAAAGAACAATTTCCGGGATTATTTGCCCCGGGTGGAATAATCAGGAATATCCATTTTTCAATGGATCAGGATATGAAAGATGTACTTCTTGATAAACTGGAACAAAAAGACCTTGATATGGCATTATTCCATGCGCATGGCAGCCCTGACATGCAGTACCTTGTTGAATACCCGGATGGAAACAGCCCACAGGCAAATATAGAAAGTGTTAAGCTTTATTTAAGAGGTAAATTAAGAGCTGCAAAAGATAAGAATAAAGACCTGGAAGAAATTAAGAAGGGATTTATGGAATCCCTGGATATTCCGGAAGACTGGTTTGACGGAGCATTTGTTGATTCTGTAATTGCTGCCGACTCAATACTTGGCTACTCTCTTGATATGTATTCAGAGGATATTGAAAAAGCATCTCCACAGGCAGATTTTGTAATGTTTGATGAGTGTTTTAACGGCTCTTTCCATAAAGAAAACTATATAGCAGGCAGATATGTATTTGGAAACGGTACTGTTGTTGCCGGAGAAGGAAATACAGTTAACGCACTACAGGATAAATGGCCGGATGAATTGCTGGGACTTTATAATTATGGTGTAAGGATTGGTGAAAGACACAGATTTGTTAATTACCTTGAATCCCATATAATAGGCGACCCGACTTACAGGTTTAAAACCAGTTTCAAAACTGACCTGAATAAACAGATTGTACTTGAAAGTAAAAATGAAAAACTGTGGAAAGATTATTTAAAAAGCGAGGATCCAAACCTGAGGGATATAGCTGTAGTTATGTTATACAGAATTAATGGCCCTGCTTTTGAAAAGGAACTGATAAATATATACAATAATGATAAAGCAAGCATAGTAAGGCTTCAGGCAATTAAATGCCTTGCTGAAATTGGGGGCGAAGCATTCTTTACTACATTAAAAACATCTATCAATGACCCTTATGAACTCATACGCCGTTTTACAACTGTCTGGATGGGTGAATCAGGCAGGGAAGAATATATACCATGCCTGGTAAAAACTATATTTGAGGATGAAGGAAAAAGAGTAGCATATAATGCAAGAACTGAGATTGCATTTGGTAATCCTGAAAAAGCAATTGGCGAAATAGAGAAATATTGCAGCACTTCAAAATATTATGATAAATACACGAAAGAAATTCTTGTCAATTCACTTAAAAGTGATATTAAAGAATTAGCCGAGTCATCACTCCCGCTGATTAAGAATGAAAGTGCAAAACTAAGAGACAGGATTTCGGGGCTGGGCGGTGTTAAGAGCTTTCGTAATTATAAATACCACCAGGCAATACCGGAATTAATAAAAATTGCAAAAGACAACAGCGTTAATGTACAGGTAAGAGAATCAATAGTTGAAGCACTGGGCTGGTTTGCTTTTTCAATTCATAAGGCAGAAATAGTAGAGGCATGTAAAGAATTATCACAGGGCAGCGATAGTCCTGCAAATGTTAAGGCCGAAGCAGTAAAAACACTGAACAGAATGAAGGCCGGATTTAATAACGTTGTTACACCATAAAACAAACAAGAATATCCCGGGAATAACCGGGGACTATATAAATACAATATAAACTAAACTAAAGGAGTTCTTTATGTCTTTTAGATATGGTCTGGGGGTAGTTCTTATATCGCTGTTAATATACGGCTGTGAAGGTCCTGTGGACAACAGTACTGTGCAAAAAAGTGTAAACACAACGGCTGATAAAGAGGTTGTTGCGAAAATTCTGGTTGGACAGGATTTGCTTGCGCTGGAAAAGGTATCTAATCCTGAAAGGTTCGCTGTAATAACAAAAGAGCTGCAGGAACAGTGGAAATCAATACCTGCAGATGCTAAAACTTCAGAAGCAAATACCGAAGGGTTAAGGCAGCGCCTGGCTATTTTTGAAAAATATTTCCCTGCTTTATCTGAGAAATATGAAAATAATAAAGACAAATATAACCTGAATAAGACAGTAACCTGTTCGTCAGATTTCTGGCAATGTTCTGTATGCGGATATATATATGCAACATGTGTAGGCGGAGTATGTTTTGATGATCTGGATAGTGGTTTTACCTGTCCTGAATGCGGAAGCAGCAAAGATATGTTTGAAGCAACCAGTAACCCGGGTGGTTGGGATTGGTCAGATAAATATGTTTGCAGTAAATGCGGATATATTTATGACTTTGAAATCGGAGATTCTAACAATGGAATTCCTGCCGGAACAGCGTTTTATAATCTACCCGATGATTGGGTTTGCCCTGTTTGCGGCGCAGTAAAGTATTTATTTATACCATATTGATGGTAAAATAACAGGTTAATAATAGTACTATGCTTTAGCTGCTGTGTAATAGCAGTTAAAGCATTTTTTTATTGTTGATTGTTTTCCGGGCGCCGGAGTAAGAGTATTCTTCCATGCAAACGAATACATATAAAGTTTTGAAGTAAATAGTTAAATCAAAAAAAAGGTTAAAAATGAAATCGCTTAACGTGTTAATTGCTCTCCTGATATTTACTGCAGGCATTAATGCCCAGCAGTTTAAACAGGATGATGTTATTCCATTTGATAAGAATGTAAAAACAGGAAAACTTAGCAATGGAATGACATACTTTATCCGGTCAAATAAAAAGCCTGAAAACAGGTGTGAACTGAGGCTTGTTGTTAATGCAGGCTCTGTACTTGAGGATGAAAATCAGCAGGGACTGGCCCACTTTGTAGAGCACATGTGTTTTAACGGTACAAAGAATTTTCACAAGAATGAGCTTGTAAACTATCTTGAATCAATAGGAATGAAATTTGGCCCTGAAATAAATGCATATACAAGTTTTGATGAAACAGTGTATATGCTGCAGCTTCCTACAGACAATAAAGATATAATGGAAAAAGGATTCCAGATACTTGAAGACTGGGCGCATAATGTAAGTTTTGATGATGACGAAATTGACAGGGAAAGAGGAGTTATAACTGAAGAGTGGAGGCTTGGAAGAGGGGCTGCTGCAAGATTAAGAGATAAGCAATTCCCGGTTTTATTAAAAAACTCCAGGTATGCAGAAAGACTGCCTATTGGCAAAGTAGATATAATTAAAAATTTTGAACATGAAACATTAAGAAAGTTTTACCGTGACTGGTACCGCCCTGAACTGATGGCAGTTATTGCTGTCGGCGATTTTGATAAGGCCGCAATTGAGGAACTTGTAAAGAAACATTTTGGAAATATACCTGCTTCAGTTAATCCAAAAGAAAGGAAATATTTTGAGGTTCCGGATCATAAAGAAGTACTTTATTCACTTGCTACCGATCCGGAAGAAACAGGTACAAGCGTTGAAGTTTACTATAAAATGAAACTACAGCCTGAAGTGACGATTAATGATTATAAAGCAAGAATTACTGAACTGGTTTATAACAGGATGCTTAGCCAGAGATTGAAAGAACTATCACTTTTACCTGATCCTCCGTTTGTTCTGGCTTCTTCATCGAAAGGGCAGTTTGTAAGGACAAAAGAATTCTATTACCTTGCTGCTATGGTTAAAGATGATGGCGTTAAGAGAGGGCTTGAGTCTGTTTTAACTGAGGCTGAACGCGTTAAAAAATACGGTTTTACAGCAACTGAACTTGAAAGAACAAAAACAGAATTATTAAGATATATTGAGAAGTCATATACAGAAAGAGATAAATCACCTTCCAAAAAATATGCAGATGAATACATCAGGCATTTCTTAACCGGTGAGCCGGCTCCCGGGATTGAATATGAATTTGATCTTCAGAAACAGATAATTCCGCAGATAACTCTGGATGAAGTTAATGCGCTTGCCGGTAAATGGATGACCAAAGAAAATAATGTTGTAATGGTCAGCGGGCCTGAAAAAGAGGGAGTAAGCCTTCCAACTGAGAAAGAACTTGCAGAAGTGTTTGAACAGGTTAAGAGTAAAGAAATTGAACCATACGTTGATAAATCTTCGCAGGAGCCGCTTGTTAAAAATGTACCTGCCCCTGTAAAAATAGACAGTGAAAAGAAAATACCTGAACTAAACATTACAGAATGGAAATTATCAAATGGTGTTAAGGTTGCAGTAAAGCCAACCGAATTTAAGAATGATGAGGTTTTGTTACGCGCTTACAGTCCGGGCGGTAATTCTCTTATTCCTGATTCTGAATATATACCTGTTACTACTGCAGGTTTACTGGTTAACCAGAGCGGTGTGGGCGGTTTTAATAACGTAGAGTTGACAAAAAAACTTGCGGGCAAAGTTGTAAGTGTTCAGCCATATATATCACAAAATACAGAAGGAGTACTTGGGTCAGCATCTCCAAAGGACCTGGAAACAATGTTCCAGCTTATCTATTTGTATTTTAAGGAACCAAGAATAGACAGTACATCATTCCTTTCATACCAGGCGAAAGTAAAAACAATAGTAGGAAACAGGGAGAAAGACCCGGAAGCTGCTTATAATGATACTTTGTCACTTACGCTGTCTCAATATAATTTCCGTTCATATCCATGGACATTAAGTACTATAGAAAAAATGGATATGGATAAATCTCTTAAGATATATAAAGACCGTTTTGCAGATGCTTCAGATTTTACTTTTATATTTGTCGGCAATATTGATACGACAGTTATAAAGAAATATGCTCAAACTTATCTTGGCAATCTGCCTTCCATTAACAGGAACGAGACTTATAAAGACCTTAATATAAATTATCCTGAGGGAATAGTTAAGAAAGAAGTTAAAAAAGGTATTGAACCCAAGAGTTATGTAACAGTAGCTTTTACAGGACCTTATAAATGGTCAGAAGATAATAATTATTACCTGCAGTCGATGATCAGCGCATTCAGAATAAAAATACGTGAGGTATTGCGTGAGGATAAAGGCGGTACGTATGGAGTGAAAATACAGGGTTCCGGAAAGCATTCTCCTGAAGATGATTATGAGGTGGATATTCAGTTTGGATGCAACCCTGACAGAGTTGATGAACTGGTAAAAGCATTATTTGCACAAATTGACAGCCTGAAGCAATATCCAATTGCTGAAGAATATGTTAATAAGGTTAGAGAAGCACAAAAAAGAGAGAGTGAAGTTCAAAAGAAAGAAAATGATTATTGGGTAAAAACATTGCAGTCATATTATTTTTATGACAGGGATATGACAAATTTATTTAAAGACGACGAACGAATTGATAAATTATCTGCGGCAGATGTCCAAAAAGCTGCAAATACATACTTTAACACGAATAATTATGTATCGGTAATACTATACCCCGAAAAATAATTTTTTCAATGTTATTTAACTCACATGGGCTAATACCTAACAAAATAAGGTATTAGCCCATTTTTTTAGGTATTATGCTGCTAAAAAATATTATTTAAAATACCAATTTTAATTATTTAATTTATCAGGCACGATAAGCTAAATTTGTAAAGTAAAACAAAGTTGAAAGCTTATATATTGTGACGGCAAAATATTCCTGATGGATTAAGGAAAATAGTTTAAGATTAAAATCAGGGAAGTGTTTTTTTTGCATAGAGCCGATGGCCAGGTAATGTGAATATAATTCAGGCAATATTTATCACTGAATGATGTATCGTTTTCAGCCTTGTATACGATTAAAAAGGATAAATATATAGCTAAATTTATACAGAGTCATCGCAATGATTAAAATTGAGGAAAGTGAATTACTTTCTATTATTGCAGAAATAAAACACGGTAACAGGGAAGCATTTAAAAAATTCTTTTCTGCTTTTCAGCCATCGGTATACTATTTTATATACAGGTATACGTGTGATAAGGAAGCAGCAGAGGATTTATGCCAGGAAACATTTGTGAAATTCTGGCTGTTCAGAAATAAACTTGATCTTTCCTCATCTCCCAAAGCTTACCTGTTCAGGATTGCCCGAAACCTTGCATTTAATTACCTGACAAGAAAGCCGCCTGTAAACTCTTATGATGCAGATGAAAATCTGCTGATTTCAATCAGCCGCAACCCGCAGCAGGACTATGAGACTTATGCTCTTGTTGATGACCTGCAAAAGGCGCTGAATATACTGCCTGAAAGATGCAGGACAACATTTATACTAAGCCGCTATGAAGGGCTTGAATATTCTGAGATTGCAGAAAGCATGAATGTGTCACTTCAGACAGTAAAAAACCAGATGAACAAAGCTATAACAATTCTAAAAAAAGAACTTGCCGAAAAAATTAATTAGGCTATAGTACTAAATTATTTCCCCTGTGTATATAAGGTAATAACTGAGGGGAACTTAAATGACATTAGTACCAAAAAAAGTTGACAGCCAGTTTCTGATAAGAATTATCAGGAATGAAGTTAGCGAAGAAGAAAGAGAGTACTTTGAACAGTGGCTTTCTGAATCAGATGCTAACAGAGAGGAATATGCAAATACACTGCTTCTGTGGGAGCAAATGGGCAAAAGCAATCTTCCCAAGCTGCCGGATGCAGAGATGCAATGGGGCGAAATAATATCAAAAATAGAAAAGAAGGAAGCCGCAAGGAATTTCCTGAGGCCGTATAGAATTAACCCAAGCCGGTTTAACAGTGAGAATTTAGGAATATGGATAACCAGAATAGCCGCAATCATAATTCTTGCAGTAACTGCACTGCTGCTGAAAAACAGCATGGCGCCATCAGGAAAACCCGCTCCTGTTGTTGCGGTAAGCAATAACCACCCAACCAATATAGTAAAATACGAACTTGTAGCAGGTAAAGGTGAGAGGATAACACTGCCTCTCTCTGACGGATCAGTAATTTATTTGAATTCAGATACGCGTGTTGTGTATCCAAAACAGTTTGAGGCAGACTCAAGAGAAGTTGAAGTGACGGGCGAGGCTTATTTTATTGTTGCACATGATAAGAGCCGGCCTTTTAGTGTTAAATCAGGGCAGATTACCACAGTTGTTACTGGTACCGAGTTTAATGTAATGAACAGGAAGAACAGGATTGAAGTAGTAGTTGCAAAGGGGAGTATAAAAGTGATGAGTAAAAGTTCAGGAAAAGTAGTAGCTGTTGAGAAAGGGCAAAAAGTTACAGCAACAGCCGCAGGCAATTTGAAAAATGCCTGTACTGCTAATCTTGGATTTGACCTTGCATGGCGGGACAATAAACTGGCATTCAGCAATACGCGGCTTTCAGAAATTATGGAAGAAATTGAGAGAAACTATAATGTGCACGTTTCATTTAAAAATGAAGAGTTGAAAACAAGAACCCTGACAGGCGTTATTGAAGGCAAATCATTAGACCAGGTATTGGCACTGATAAACCTTACCCTTGATATAAATATTAAACAGCAGGGGTTAACTGTAATAGTGGAATAGAATTCATAAGGTAATTATGAAAAAATTGTACTTTTTGTTAAATCTATTAATTATTTCGTCATTCATACTTCCGGGTATATATCCGCAGGAGCCGGATAAGCACGCTGACAATGAAACAGGGGAAATACAGGTAATTAATGTTTTTAATGACCTTGATTCTTTCAGGCAGAAAGAAGAAGGGGTTACAGTTTCATATTCAGTACTGCATGCAGGTATTACAATAAATGTACAGAATGAGAACCTTATAACTGTATTAAAAGAAATAGCACGCCAGAGTAAAGCAAAGTTTATTTATGATAACCAGCTTCTAAATATAAACGGCATAACCCTGGATGCTGATAATGAACCCCTGTATAAAGTGCTTGAAGAACTTTTTGTTAATTATAATATAAGCTACTATGAATATGAAAGAGGAAAACTTGCGTTTGCAAAATCCAAAAGAGTGGATGAAAAAACAGGCGGTATAAAAGGCTGCATTAAAGATGAATCAGGTGAAGTGCTTATATGTGCAAATGTGATGCTTGATGAAATAAAGATAGGCTGTGCCAGCGATACAAAGGGATATTACCTGGTTAAAAATATTAAGCCAGGAGATTATACAATTGAAGTATCATTTATAGGGTATGAAAAATTCAGGCAGAAAATAAAAATTAAAGCCGGTGAAATTCTGGAGAAAGACATAGTGCTTAAATCTTCTTCATTCCAGATTGGCGGTATAGAGGTAGTCGGCTCACAGGAACTTTTGCCAACTGAAGTTCAGACAAAGACTGTAATTACCAGCGGCGAAATTGAACATTACCAGGCATCAAGCCTGAAAGATGTGCTTGATCTTGTACCGGGAGTTTCAAAGACTGATAACCCGGGGCTTAGCACCTCCAGCAAGGTTGCAATAAGGGGCGATGAGTCTGATAATATGTCCTCATTTGGGACTTTAATTATGGTTGATGGCGTGCCGGTTTCAAATAATGCAAATCTTCAGTTTGAAAGGGCCTCGAATACTTCCAGCTCAGGAATGGGTGTAGACCTTAGAATGATACCCGCAGATAATATTGAAAATATAGAAGTTGTTACCGGGCTCCCGTCAGTTCGTTACGGCGATATGACCGAAGGAATTATAAATGTACAAAGCAAGATAGGGCCATCGCCGCACAGGTTTAAGTTTAAGAATAACCCTGATACAAAAGAAGCAAATCTTGGAGGCGGATTTCTTGTCGGTGAAAGCGGACTAAGTTATAATCTTAACGCAGCTCAAAGTGAAAGGGATATACGAAAGACCGGGGATGAATATACAAGGCTTACCGGGCAGGTGGTATATTCCAATAATTTTTATGACAACCAGCTTAACATAAATAATAAAATAAATTTCCAGAAAATATTTGATGAGGAAGAGCCGCAGGGAGACCAGCAGAAGGTAAAAAATTATAACCGCGGTTATACTCTTGGTTATACCACATGGGGCAGGTACAAGCCCTCATCCGGTATTTCCACATTTGAATACAACATGTTTGTTACAATGCGCCATGAAAATACAATGAACTCAAGGCTGGTTCAGTCAGATGTGCGGATACTGCCAAACGGTGATACTGTAGCCTCATATATGGGCAAAGTGCAAAGTAAAGGTGTTGAATGGACTGTTGGCGGCAGGTTTGAATGGAGCAATATATTTTACACCGGCAAGTTTATACATAAATTCCTTGTTGGTACAGACCCGCAGTATAATGCAAATACTGGACAGGGTGTGTTGATAGATTCAGTTTTTAATTATTACGGCGCTTCTTCAGGAAGAAGATCATATTCATTTGATGATATCCCGGGGCAGTTCCTGGTGAATCTTTATGCTGAAGATAAAATTACGGGCCACTTTTTGTATGATTTTAATCTTACTGTTGGCGCACGTTATGAGATGTACAGGCCAACTAAATTAAACCTTTCCGGGCTTTGGGGTGACGGAGACCTGGTAAAATCACACCAGGGGACTTTTTTTAACCCGCGCTTTAACCTGATGATATATTTTTCCAATGTTAATCAGCTTCGTTTAAGTGCCGGTACATCATCAAAGTCTCCGTCAATGAATATTATTTACAGAATTCCTGACTCATATACATGGCGGAATCCAAATACAGGTGAGAACCAATACTTTAATTATAACAGGTGGGTGCCTGATTTAAAGGGTTACAAAGAACAGCTTTACGAAATAGCTTATGACCATAAACTGTTTAATAAAATTGGTACGTCAATTTCAGTCTATTACAAAAAGAGAATCAATGAACCGGAAGATGTCTCAACCCCTGTATTTTATACTTATGATAACGGTACACAAAAACTGACATATTACATTGATACCAAAGAATTGTATAATAATTGCGGAACAACAGAAAGCAAGGGGCTTGAGTTTACTGTAAAAACCTCCAGAATAAGAGAACTGAACATGGAGTTCTCGGTTGTAGGGGCATATAATTTTATAAAAAGAGGTGATGAAAGGCTGATCTTTTTATCAAACCCTGATAAGACAATTGGCCAGTATGCAACTTACAATGTGCCCGGAGCAGATACCCTGATAGGTACATTCTATCCCAGCGGCGAGTCATGGAAGGATTATTTTCAGCTTAATTATTATGTGAAGTATACCTGTCCTCCTCTTGGCTTGTGGGTTACATTCCGTGCTGAACAGCTTTTGTACACAAGAAGGCAGACGCTTGACCAGTCACCGCGCGATTTAAGTATGCTCTCTGAGAGCCAGCTTGCCACATACTATTTCGACCGGGAAATCAAAACAAAACCTAATAAGTGGCTGTTGAACCTTAATGTAAGTAAAAGTTTGTTCCGTGGCGCTGAGGTATCGTTCTATGTAAATAACCTTTTGGATGACTCTGCCGTGAACAGGTACCGTTTAACATTAACTGACTATACAGAAGAAATCCGTAACCCTGACCTGTTTTATGGTATAGAATTCAGTATGGTATTGGATTATTTATTTAAATAGTAAGACTATGAAAAAAATAATTTTGTTAGCCGTTTTAACTTCTTTCATGCTTATAAGCTGTGAAGAGAATCCCCCTGTTACTGTTGAGGGAAATTCATTAATTAAGCTTGTTGCTTTCTGGCATTCTGTTCCGGGTGATTCAACAAGTGCACTACTCCCAATGAGCAGTGCTAAGGTTATTTTATCATCTGAATATGGAACAATGACAAAGAGCCTTGATGAAAACGGGCAGATATCCATTGCAGGATTGCCTTCCGCAACATATTCAATATCTATTAGAAAGGCATATCCTGATGATGCTTCAATACAACTGATTTACAGTATAAAGAATGTTGCTATAAAATCAGGCGGAGTATATACTGATTCAGTTGTTGCTGACCCTGTATCCAGCAGCGGTATTGCGATAAATGAAGTTTATTGCGCAGGGCCTATAAATAATATTTACTTTTTTTATGACCAGTTTATAGAGTTGTATAATGCAAGCGACAGTGTAAAGTACCTTGATGGTATGATGGTTATGAGGTTTTCGGGGAACAATGAAGATGGGGCACTGGGGCCCGGAGCAGATGAAGGTAATGATGGTGATATAGACGGAGCTGTTTATGTGTTTAAATTTCCCGGAAAACCAGGTGAAACAAATTATCCTTTCCCGCCTAAAACATTTCTCGTTCTGGCGCAGGATGCAATAAATCATAAGACAACAGTATCCACAAGTGTTGATTTATCAGGGGCAGACTGGGAGTTTTATAATCAGTATTCCTCGATAGATATTGATAACCCCAATGTGCCAAACCTGCTAAATATGAGATCGGAATCTACAGTAGACTTTATGATTAATCTAACTTCGGATGTAATAGTAGTCTCTTCAGGTGTTGATTCAGTATGGGACGACGGAATTGATATTTCAACTGTTATAGATGCGATGGAATATCAATCATCTGCATCAACAAAAAAGACGCTTGATGAAAGAGTAGACAGAGGTTTTGCCCTCAGCCCGGCAAAGTATTCGGGACAATCGATGGAAAGAAGAGAAGCAGGGCAGGATACAAATGACGGAACTTTAGACTGGGAAATTATTCCATACCCAACTCCTGGTTATCAGCATTAAATAAGACAAAGGATATCTTCAAATGGAAAACGTAGTTGAAGTAAAAAATCTGACTCATTATTACGGTAAAAAGCTGGTTTATGAAAACCTCAATTTTAATATCCGTAAAGGGAGTGTTTTCGGCCTGCTTGGCAAGAACGGGACCGGAAAAACCACTACAATAAATATTCTGAACGGATATCTGAAGCCAAAGTCAGGTGAATGCCTGATGTTTGGTGAAGATTCATATAAACTGTCACCTGAAACAAAGGCAAGGGTTGGTTTTCTTATAGAGGGGCATGTACAGTATAACTTTATGACAATAAAACAGATTGAAAAGTTTTACTCTGCATTTTATCCGAAATGGAAAAAAGAACCATATTATGAACTGATGTCTAAGCTTCAGGTTACGGAAGATCAGAAAATTGCTAAAATGTCATGCGGGCAAAGATCCCAGGTTGCGCTTGGGCTTCTACTGGCTCAGGATACTGACCTGCTTATACTGGACGACTATTCAATGGGACTTGATGCAGGCTATAGAAGATTATTTCTTGATTACCTTGTTGATTATACACATGGAGTTGGGAAAACAATTTTTATTACTTCTCATATTATACAGGACCTTGAAGATTTTGTTGAAGACTGTGTAATAATGGATTACAGGGCTGTGCTTATTAACATGCCAATAAAGAAATTCCGCCAGGAATTCAGACACTATTCATTTAAGACTACTAACAGTGGATTAAAGATTGATAAAAACAGCCTGGTAAGAAACTTTGAAATTATGAGAAACAATGCCAGCATTTTTTCTTTCTCAACAGCGCAGGATGTTGAAGACTATCTTATATCACAAAATATTCCATATTCAGAATTTGCTGAAGTACCAATGACTCTGGAAGATGCGTTTGTTGGTATTACAGGCAGGTATTAGGAGTTTATATGTTGAAATCTCTGGCATTTAAAGAATGGCTTAAAGTAAGATGGATTTACCTTGGCTTATTTGCTGTATCAATAGCAGCTATCATATATATTTTTATGGAAGTGTCCCATGGAATTGAGATAAACGGGGCAATTGTATTTTGGGGATACATAATAGCATATAAAATTCCGCTTGCTTCCGATATATCATATCTGCCATTTGTGACCGGCGTGGTTATAGCTCTTGTTCAGTTTTATCCTGAAGTTAATAACGGCAGATTGAAGCTTACGCTGCATCTTCCGGTTAAAGAAAACAGGATATTATTTATGATGGCGGCATTTGGCGGAGGGCTGCTGTTTTTACTTGCCATTATTAATCTTTTGCTTATCTGGTTTTTTGCACTGTCATATTTCCCAAAAGAAATAGCAGATTTTACTGTATGGTCAGTTATACCTTCCTATCTTGCCGGTATAATAGGCTATTTTGCAGTTGCTGCAATAATGATTGAGCCGGTATGGAGCAGAAGAGTTCCTCAGATAATTTTTAGTACCGGGCTGCTTTCAATACTATTTAGCAGTGGTGATTATAGCGGCACATTTATCCTTTTCTACATTACTGTCGGAGTGTTTATGGCATTTACTGTATTTCTTTCCGGATTCTATTTCAAGAGGGGGATTAAATGATACTTGTAAAAACTTCACGGTTTCTTCTGTTGATTATTATTGTGGCTGTTGCTGCGCATTTTTTGCCTGATATATTCTGGACAAAATTTGAAAAAAGCAATCATACTCCTTTTGTAGCATACAGTCCGGTAAATAATGATTTTCTTATAACTGTAAATACCGGTTCAGAATTATCAAGAGATGCCCGTTATAAAGATACCAAAGGGCATATATATGACCGGGACGGGTATGATACATTACTTCCATTTTTAAATTACCGGCAATTAGCTGCATTAAATAAAATGCCGGATTCAATCAATGGTAAGGCAATTCCACTGGATAGTATAAGGCTTAATAATTTTAATTTCAGCCTTCGCCCTTCGGATATTGACTTTGAAGAGATACCATTGTACCCGCTGCTTGAATCAGCCTCCGGCAGACTTAAACTTGAAATGCCTCATGATGTTTTCAGAATAAACAACAGGATGGAGTTTATTGATTGCAGAACCAATACCATTGAGGAACAGAAAAGCAAATTATTTACAGATAAGCTTATTGAAAAAGGATTTTCATTCCCTGCAAAATTAGTTGCAGGAAATCCAACTACCCGTAAAGCATTTGACGAAGGTTATTTTGTGGTTGATCAAAAGAATAATTTGTTTCACATAAAAATGGTAAGGGGTAAACCATTCTGTGAGAATACAAACATTCCTTCCGGTACCAGCATTGTTCATATAGCAGTAATGGAGAATCCACGCCGGGAATTTTATTCTTATGTAATTACTGCTGATAATAAAATATACCTGCAGCTCTATGACAAATACAGATTGCAGGAACTACCTGTAAAAGGGTACAATTATAAAACAGACGGAGTGCTTATTATGGGAGATTATTTCTTCCGCAATGTAACATTGAGAAGAGATAATAATGTTGAAAGTTTTGTTGCTGACAGGAATTATAAACTGATTGATCATTACAAAGAAAAGTGGGAAGGCAAATATGAAAGCGCTGCCGGCAGTGCAGCAGCTTATATTTTTCCCTTTACTTTGGCTTTTGAAGATAATGACAGCTCTTTTATGAATATTTTTCTAAAGTTTTCTGATACGCGCGCGCTGCTGCTGATACTCCTTTCAGTATTTGGATCTGTAATGCTTACAAAATACAGAAAAGATAAAATATCCTATGCCGATTTATTCCTGGTCTTATTTACCGGCATATACGGTTTAATAGCAGTAGCAGCTATCAGGAATGTAGAATAAAAATACCGGGACCATCAATGATTAGATATATAAACATGCTATTAATCCTGTTCCTGTTTTTTTCGGTTCTTAATGCACAGGAAATAAGAACTGCAGGGATGGGGGGCATCGGGTACTCTGTTGCTGATGAAGATAATTCTCTTACCCCTTATGATTTTGGAAGCAATCCTGCCTGGCTGGTAAATGATCAGAAACAGGACTGGCTGAAAATAGTACCGTCTAGTGTTAATTCGTGGGGTGACTATAAGAGAGTATATGATCCGGAACGCAATAATGTTTATAATATTTTATTCAGAGGAGTAAAAGTACTTGAAAATGGTACGTTCCTGGGCGAAACAACATACGAGTATGATTACAGAAAAAGTGTAAGCCATTCACTGAAATATAAACCATACAATGGCGAAGCTTTTTTTATGAATGATTCTACTACGGGTAATTTCAGGTATCACGGGCCGTCAATGAAGTTTATGTACAGCTTTGAACCTGTTGATAATTTATATGCCGGGGCTTCGGCAAGTTACAAACTGCTCAGCGGATTAAAGAATATATACTCTCGCGCTGAAACTCTTTACCGAAATGTATCTGCTGATGCAGGTATTGTTTACCGTATAAATGACAACCTGCTTGCCGGTGCCACTATAAGCTATATAAGTGAACAGGAAAAAATTGTATCAGATGCAGACAATCTGCTTGACGTTGATATCTACAATTATATGGGCGATACATTTTATACCTTAAGAAGGGCCGCCAGCGTAAGCGATAAGTTTAAAAATAACACAACAGGAGCCGGCGTTCAGCTTTACTACCGGCCATCAGAAAAAGTTGAAATTGCTTTCTCAGGAGATGCAAAACAGGCTTCAGGCAAACTTCTTATTCCATATTCCAGTACAGATGTTACATATTCAGAATATGAAAGAGGCTATGCCAGCCTTAGTAATTACGATGCTCTGGCTGCTGCGCGTTACTATGTAAATGAAGATGTAATTGTATCAGCAAGTGCCGGGTACCATGAAAGAAAAAGCTGGTCAAAGAATACTGCCCTTGACCTGCTTTTATGGGAATGGAATATAAAGGGATTAACAGCGGGCGCCGGTACATCTTTTAAAATATCTGAAGATATACTAGCTGCTGTTGAATATGAATATTCATCGGAAAAGATTGATTCTTCAAAATATGTTGACAGCCGGTATTATTCCAAAAAAGAGCCTAACCACCTTGTTAAAATTGGTTTTGAAGCAGAGCTTATAAAAAATATTTACTTACGTGCCGGTTTTAATTATGGAACCAGCGGAGTTGACCTTCTTTTCGGCGGAGAAGATGTAAAATATTATCGTATTACCTGTGGTGCAGGTATATACACATTTAAAACATTTGGCATTGATTTACTTATAACCTATAACAGCTATAAACCAGGAGATTATGATGTAGTCAGATCAGGACTTAGCAGTTATATCGTATTAAAACTGCTGAGCTTCTAGAACAGAAAATGATTTAATAAAAACAAAACATAAAGTGATACTATGAAAAAACAAATACTATTCTTTTTGATATTTATTTTATCAGCTGCAGCAGTTAATTCTCAAACATGGCGAAAACTTTCACAGGATGGAATGCCAACGGGCAGTGACTGCAGTTTTATAAATGATAATACAGGCTGGTATTCCGGTTATGGAATGTCGGTTTATAAAACCACAGATGGCGGCGTTACCTGGACACAACAATATGGTACAGAGGGTTCCTCGGGTACTTTATATAGTGTCTGCTTTGTTGATGAAAATACAGGTTATGCCGGTGGTACTGCTGCTGCATTAATTAAAACAACAGATGGCGGAGCTACATGGACACCGCTTACTATTCCTGATGTTACAAATAATATTAAAGCTATTAAATTTAATGATGCTCAGACAGGATGGGTACTGGCCTCATCTTCGAGCTCTGCAGCAGTATATAAAACCAACGATGGCGGAGCTTCATGGACACAGGTTTTAACTCATACCGCTGAAATGTATGCCCTTGAATTTTATGGAACCCACGGTGTAGCTATTGGAAAAAACTTTGATGCCTTGTTCTATACAACTGATGGTGACACCTGGACAAAAGGAACAGTATCAGGATTAACATATCCTTCCTATACAAGAAGTGACGTAAGAGCTGCTTATATGGTAAATGAAAATCTTATCTATGCATGCGGATGGGGCTCTACAGTTGGTGCTCAGCCATCAATTCTTTTAAAATCAACTGACGGCGGGGCTAACTGGACATATTTAGGGCAGACTGAAGAAAACAAAGTGTTTTGCAATTTAAATGGCGTCTATTTTAAAGATGAACTAAATGGAATAGCTGTTGGTGGTTCAGTTTATCCCGGTTCAATAGTTGTAAGAACCTCTGACGGTGGAAATACATGGGGGCCTATATCAGTTCCCTTTGGTTTTACATTAAACGAAGTATACGGTAATGGTAATTACCTGTTTGTTGTTGGCAGTACTGGAAATATTATATCCTCAACAGATTTTGGTGATACATGGACGCTTCTGAATACTGTTTCTCCTCATACATTATACTCTATACAAACCCATGATGGAAAAACTGTTTATGCCGGCGGCATGAATGGCTTATTCCTTAAATCAACTGATTCAGGCAAAACGTGGAAAAACAATTTCCTTTATGTGAATGGCGTCTCAACTAATATTTACTCTATGTTTTTCCTTAGCACAGAGCAAGGTTATGTTGGACAGGCATACAAAATGGTTTGCAAAACAACTGACAGCGGTGCAAACTGGGTAAGTGTTATTTCTGATACCTCTGCCAATTCTTTTACAAATTATGGCATATACTTCAAAGATGAGAACACCGGATTTGTTGTTGGTACCTTTGGCAGCAGCGTAGATATTATATATAGAACTACAGATGGCGGCGCTTCATGGAGTTCAACAATTAACCAGGCCGGAGAAAACCTGAATGGTATAACTTTCTCTTCAGCATTAAACGGCGTTGCGGTTGGTGATGATTCTAAAATCCTTCATACTTCAGATGGCGGTGATACATGGCAGATAGCATCTTTAACAGATGTAACATCTGAACTGGATATCAACACTGTTGCTTTTACAGGTGAGTTAACAGGTTTTGCCGGCGGTGATAATATTCTGCTACAAACAAACGACGGTGGAAATACATGGACTACGGTTACCGGGTTTCCAACAACAGCGAGCGTATCTTCAATAGCTTTTAAAGATGCTTCAAACGGTTATCTTGTTGCAGAAAAACTTATTTATGCTACAACAGACGGCGGTACAACATGGAATGATGTTTCAGACACAATTACCACTGAAAACACAACATTAAAAAATGTCTGCATAGATGAGAACGGATATGCGTGGATTTGCGGTAACAGCGGCATAATTATAACTAATGCCCCGGAATCTTCAGTAAGTGTTGCTGATGAAGGCAAACCTCTGTCTTTCTACTTGATTCAAAACTATCCAAATCCGTTTAATCCTTCAACAACAATTACTTACTCTCTTGAATCAAGGGATTATGTCTCAATTAAAATATTTGATGTTACCGGCAGGGAAGTGGAAGTATTGTATAATGGCGAAGCAGAAGCCGGGTTACATACTATTAAATACGATGCCGGAAAACTTGCCAGCGGTACTTATTTCTGTTCAATGCAGTCCGGAAATAAAACTAAAACTTTAAAAATGAGTCTGATAAAATAATATCACTCTCCTATGGCCTGTGCAGTTATAATTTAAAAGATTTATAGCTGCACAGGATTTGAAATCACTTGCGTATAGAAATTCTGAAACGTTCCGTAAAACCGGCAGCTATTGTATTGTCAATTTTGCCAAATAGAGTTTCTCACATGTTCTAAAAGAGCTTAAAAATGATACTTATATACTCTTCTGGTTGAAAGAAGGCAAAAAATATCTGCCCGTTTGGTAAGCTGATAGATATAAAAGAACTAAGTCCGTAAGAACGAGCAGGCAGCCTAAGTGCCTGAAAAAAGAACTAAAACAGTTCCCGGCATCTGCCGGGTATTAATAATTATAGTAAAAGCAGTCAGGACAAATAATGAAATCTTCCATATTCACAATAATATTAGCTCTTTCATTCGTGCTAATAACTCAAAATATTCTTCCAAAAGAAAAATATGAAGAGGGCAAACTATACCGTCATAAACTTGATAATGGATTTACAGTATTAACAATTGAACGTCACATTGCTCCTCTTATCTACCACCAGGTTACATATAAAGTTGGCTCAAGAAATGAAAGGCTGGGAATTACCGGCATATCACATGTTGTTGAACATATGATGTTTAAAGGTACAAACAGGTACACAAAGGGAACAGTATCAAAAACAATATCGGATAACTCGGGCATTTTTAATGCTTTTACAGCAAATGATATGACAAGCTATTTTGAATATATGCCGAAAAATAAAATTGAGATTGCCTTTGATATTGAATCAGACAGAATGCAGAATGCTGTTTTTGACCCGAAGGAGTTCAAACCGGAAATAGAAGTAATTAAACAGGAAAGAAGAATGCGTACTGAAAGTACTTCATCGGGAATTGCAAGTGAGATGATGAACTCTATTGCATATTTATCACATCCTAACCGTGATCCTGTTATTGGCTGGCCGGGTGATCTTGACCATCTGACAAGAGATGATGCTTATAATTATTATAAAACGTACTATACACCTAATAATGCATTTATGGTACTGGTTGGTGACTTTGATACAGACAGTATCCTTACTGTAATAAAAAAATATTATGAAAAAATTCCTTCCGGGCCTGCTGTGCCGGATGTATGGGCAGTGGAAGAACCACAAAAAGTAAAAATGTCTTTTACTTTATATCACAGTGACTTTACAAATAAATCATTCAGAATGGCATTCCATATACCGGATTATACCAGTGAAGATGTTCCTGCATTAAGAATTGCCCAGATGATTTTTTGCGAAAAGAGCCGCGGCGCACGTTTATATGACAGGATGGTTGAAACTGACGGTATAGCCAATATGGCTGCGGGTGGTTTTTCAATGGGTAAAGACCCCGGCTTATTTTCAATTTCCGTTTCAGTTAAAAAAGACAGCAGCATTGATAAAGCTGAACAGATTGTGTGGGAAGAAATTAAAAAAATGCAGACTGAACTGGTTTCTGATAAAGAACTTCAGAAAGCGAAGAACAGGTACAAATATAACCAGGTTACATCCTATACAAAAAATGCTGATATAGGTGACCGTTTAAGTAAGTGGGAAACTTATTTCGGTTGGGATTTCTTTGGTGTTTATGACAGCAGGGTAAAGGCTGTAACCAAAGAAGATATTATGAGAGTGATGAATAAATACTTTGCTGATGACAAAGTTACTGTTGCTTATATGTATCCTAAAGAAGGTGGGGAGAAAAAAAGCAAAAAGGCGGCTAAGGAAACTGACGATGAAAATGATAGTCAGTTAAATCTTGACCCGGATAAGTTTTATTATCAGCCGCCTGTTGAGGCTCTTGACGCAACATCAGTAATGCTTAATGAAACTTCAGACATAATAAGGCCTAAGCCAATTAAGCCAATGATTAAGGAAATGATGCTTGATAACGGGATTAAGCTTTATACAATTGAAGATCACCTCGTGCCGGAAGTAACAGTTGTTGGATATTTTGATACAGGCGTTATGCCTGAGGCCATTGAAGAAAGCGGCAAACCGGGTATTTCAAATATGCTTGCTGACCTTATGAACAGGGGAACTGAAACAATGGATTATGACCAGCTTACTGACAGGAAATCATTTGTTCCGTTCAGTTTTGGGCCAAGCGGCAGTTACAAAAGCTTTAGTTTCCAGGGGTCATCCCTGATTGAAGACTCTGATGAAATGATGAAAACCGGATTTGAGATTATTACAAAACCTTCTCTTAAAACTGAAGAGCTGGAAAAAATCCGTCCTGATTATATCAATGGGGCAAATGACAGGTTCAAAAAAACATCACTTAAAGCATTTTATGAGATGTTTAATTCACTGTTCAAGGGACATGTATTAACTAAATTTAATTCAACAGAAGAATCAATAAAAAGTATTACGCGGGATGATTTAGCTGCTTTACACAAAAAGTATTTGCGTCCTGAACTGCTTACATTGCTGATGGTTGGTGATATGACTCCTGACCAAATGAAAGCACTTGCCAACAAATATTATGGCTCATGGAAAGAAGAAGGCAGTAAGCCTGAATATACTAAGACGCCTGCCGTTGATGAATTTGCTGAGAAAAAAATAAAAGTATTTCCTGAAAAAGATTATACAGAATGTACAATTAATATTGGTTTTAAACCATATAACAATATAGACCCTGATGAGGCAGAAATTGTTACTGCCCTTAATACAATATTATCAGGCAGCGTTCTTACCTCAAGGATGGGGAAAGAGCTTAGAGATAAACAGGGACTTATTTACGGGCTTAAAAGTGAGTTGTGGGTAAAAAATGATCATATAGGCTACTGGAAATTTAATACCAAAACAGCTCCAAAGAATTGCGAAAAAGTTATTAAGGGGATTTTCTCCGAGATACAGAAGTTCTTTGCAGAAGGAGCTACGGATGAAGAGTTGAAATCCGCAAAGGAACGCCAGTTAGGTATGCTGCCTTTTTACGTTGAAACCCCCGGTGATGTAGCATCTCTTGTTTTTGATATGTATACAGCTAAAGTATCCTTCGATTCATTTGATAAGAAAGCTGAAAGAATTATGGCTATTACAAAAGACGACCTTATGAGAGTAGCGAAGAAGTATTTTACTCTTGACAAATTTGTTATATGTGTCGATGGCCCTATTGAAGAGAATTCATTAGACCATTTGAAAGACGAACTCTAAATATACTGCCGGTGTAACGGCCGGCAGGTTTTCTTTAATTATATAAAAGGAAATGATTATGAACATTTTTACCAGGAAAGTACTTTCTGTTATTTTGCTGTTCATTGTATCTTCAGTTCTTGTGCAGGCACAGGAATTTGGCTGGAGCAAGCAGTTTACATCAACAGGTAAGGACTATGGCAATGGTATTACTGTTGCACCTAACGGAGATATTTATGTTACGGGGGAATTTACAGGTACCCTTACTCTTGCTGATGGTGTTTCTATAACCAGTGCCGGTAATGTTGACTTCTTTCTTGCAAGGCTGAATTCTGCTGGGCTGCCGCTATGGGCAAGGAAAGGCGGCGGTACATTAACTGACAGGGGTTATGGGGTTAAAGTTGACCTGAATGGCGATGTTATAGCTACCGGGCCAATTTATGGTACTGTTACATATGAATCTGTTTCACTTACTTCAGCAGGCAACCTTGATTTTATAGTTGCTAAATATGATTCACTTGGAACACTTAAGTGGATTAAACAGGGAAAGAGTGTATCCCAAACAATAACAAGAGCCGTTGCCGTTGATTCATCAAACAATATTATTATTGTTGGATACTTTGGAACAACTAACGTTGATACTTTGAATTATGAGGGACTAACGGTTACTTCCAATGGAAACCGGGATGGATTTTTAATTAAACTTGATAATGATGGTAACCCCTTATGGGGAGTAAATACCGGTGGCATTGAATCAGATGAAGAAATTAAAGCTGTTGATGTAGATGCAGCCGGTAATATATATGTTGCAGGTACATGTAATGATACTGCATATTTCAGCGGCACTGCTATGTATAATTACGGAGGCAGGGATATCTTCTTTGCAAAATACACAGCAGACGGAAAACTCTCCTGGGTTAAAACCGCCGGCGGCATAAGCGATGATGATGCCAATGGTATTTCACTTGATGGTAAAGGCGGACTGTATGTTTGCGGGTATATAGATGGTGACGGTTCTTTTCTTGGAAGTCCTTTTACTGCTGTAGATACTCTTGATACTTATGTTGCAAAATTAGATACCTCAGGTAATCTTGTGTGGCTGCAATCCGGCGGCAGTGTTGATGTTGATTATGCCACCTCAGTTAAATACTCTCCAATGGGTGTATATGTAACCGGGTATTTTAAACAAACATATACATTGCAGAATAAATCAGTTACCAGTGCCGGTAATGAAGATGTGTATGTAGCAAACTTTGATGAAAACGGTACTTTGAACTGGATTTTATCTGCCGGTGGTACTGATGTGGATAAATCAATGGCATGTGCTGTTGATGCATCGGGAACTTACTATGGTACTGGCTATTTTAAGGGGACTACCAAACTGGGAGAAACCTCATATACTTCTGCAGGCGCTGAAGATGTTTTTGTATTCAAAATTATTAATAATATTGTTCCCGTTGAATTAACAGCATTTAATGCTGCAGTTATTAAAAGCGGTGTTAAATTAAGCTGGTCTACAGCTACTGAAACAAACAATTCTGGTTTCCAGGTTGAGAGGAAATATGTTAATTCAGCATGGGAAACACTGGCTTTTGTGGAAGGAAAAGGAACTACATCGGGAAAGACTTCTTATTCTTATACTGATAATACTGCTTCTTCCGGGAAATATTCTTACAGGTTAAAACAGGTTGATTTTGATGGTACATATAAATATTCAGGCATGGTTGAAGTTAATACTGCTGTACCTTCAAAGTTTGAAGTATTTCAGAATTATCCAAACCCGTTTAATCCGGTAACCAACATTAAATTTAATATTCCTGTTGATGCAAATGTGAAGATATCACTAATCAATATGCTTGGCGAAGAGATAGTACTGGCAAATGGTGATTTTTCAGCAGGTACAAACGAAATTGTATTTAATGGAGCAGGTTATTCTTCAGGTACCTATGTATATGTTGTTAAGGCAACAAGTACAGATGGCAGCCTGATGACAAGCAGTAAAAAATTGGTTCTTTTAAAGTAGTTTGATGTGTTATTGCCGGGCGGATGCAGTATATTTCGGAAACAGGAATACAACTCCGGACAATTCAGTATTTCTTTGAAGGGGGCGGAAGCCCGGCATTATTTATTTAAAATTAATTTCTAACCATTGGTTAATTTAGGGGTCGTATAATGAAAAATAAAATCAGGCTGGGGTTTCAGCTTTTCTTTCTCCTTCTGATTGGCTATGTAGCCGTTCGTCCGTTATTTGATAAATCTTATGTCTCTGATTTTGAAGCATACTGTCCGTTTGGCGGCATATCTTCATTCTTTAGTATGCTTAACCAGGCGACTATGGCCTGTAACATGAGTGAGGTTCAGTACATACTGGGGCTTGGGCTTGTTGCAGGTGTTATTCTTGTGGGTAAATTGTTTTGCAGTTATGTATGCCCGATTGGTGCTGTAACTGAATGGCTTGGTAAACTTGGGCAGAAGTTAAAAATAAGAATTGAAATGCCCTCTGTTGTTGACAGGCCGCTGCGTTTATTGAAGTATGTACTTCTTTTTATTACTCTCTATTTTACAATGACAAGCAGTGAACTATTTTGCAAAGAGTTTGATCCTTATTTTGCCTCAGTAAACCTGTTTGATAATAATGACATAGTTCTTTATTTCGCTATTCCTGCACTTGCAATTACAATTCTTGGCGCTATATTTTTCAGGTTGTTTTGGTGTAAATATTTATGCCCGGTAAGTGCATTAAGTAATATATTTCTTAATGTTGCTGCTTCAGGAGGAGTAATAATCCTTTTTGTTGTCATAAATCTTTTTGGCGCCGGGTTAAGTTATGTCTGGATGGTTGGCGGGCTTGTTCTTGCAGGGGCTTTAAATGAACTCGGTTTTATGAAAAGCTTTATTCTGCCTGCTCCCAAAATTGTAAGAGATATAAGTAAATGTTCTGATTGTAATTTCTGTGATGGTAAGTGCCCACAGGGAATTAAAATATCAAAAATGGAAGTTATAAATCATGTTGACTGTAACTTATGTACAGATTGTGTGTACTCTTGTCCGCTTAAGAATACTCTTAGTGTTAACAAGAAAAAGAATTATAAATATCTTGCCCCTATTGTAACAGTAATCTTAATTGCTGTTAGCCTGGGCATTGCTGCAAATTTTGAGCTTACAACAATATCTGAAAAATGGGGAGCTTTTGATAAGGCTACCGCCACTTATTATCAGACCGGGTTAAAGAACATTAAGTGTTATGGAAGCTCAATGGCGTTAAAGGGCACACTTGAAAGCGTTCATGGCATTTATGGACTTGATACTTATGCAAAGTCTCACTCTGTCCGGATTTATTATAATCCTGCAGAGATATCTGAAAAGAAAGTAAAAAAATCTTTGTTCACACCAACAAGGCTTGTTGTAAAAAAACTTAAGCCTGGTGAACTGGATTCACTTTCTGTTCTTAATGTAGGTGTTTATGGTTTGTTCGATTTGTTTGATTTCAATTACCTGTTCTATTCATTAAAACAGGCAGATGGTGTATATGGCTTTGCTACCCATTATGGCGAACCTGTGATGGCAACAATATACTATGATGCAGGGAAAATATCTGCGTCTGCAATAATTAAACAAATTGAAAAGAAGAAGATTACTTATAAGAAACCAACAGGACAGATTGAAACTGTGGAGGTTGATTTTGAGGCTGCAAATTCCGGAAAAGTGAAAGGGAAAATATCTGCAGCAGAGTATAAAAAAGAAATATTCCGGGAGTATGACCGAATATTTAATAATTATGACAGGTATAAAACTGAACAACTGGCTGTATTTGTATTTCCTATGCCGGAGGCAGCCGTACCGGTATACAGAAGATATTTTGGCCAGTTAACAAGTCATTTATCTGCAGATAACGGAGTTGTACGTTTATTAACAAGGTATACAAAAGTACCCACAGCATACCTGTTTTTTGATCCTGCACAGGTTAAGATAGAACGGATAAAGGAACAGTTAACAAAACCAAAATTAACAATATTCCTGAGTGATACTGAAACCAAAGAGGTTGAAAATCCCTTCCATATAAAGCCTGTGGGAGAGGTAAAAAGAGCAGTTGATGTTCAGATTGATGAAGAAGATTGAACAAAACGAAACTAAAAATAAAAAGCCCCGGTAGCATTATCGGGGCTTTTGTTTAATAATAAATAATCCAGAAAATTATGGGGATGAGAATTCCCAGTGCGGTAAGCCAGGCCCCTCTGCCCGTTATACCTTTCTTTCCTTTAATAAGAAAAAGTCCTGATATAGCAAGAAAAGCAAGTGCAACAGCAAATATATCTGCAACGTAAGTCCAGACTCTTTTAGCCCTGTTAAGATGGAGAAAATTTGTTTCTTTAAAAACATGCCGGGCATTTATTTTTTCCTGTACCACAAGCTGATTTTTAATATCTACCACAATAGTGTTACCTTGCGTGAAAATCTGCAATGTGCTGCTGTCAGGGAAGAAAGCATTTTTTAATTTTCCCTTTTCGTCAATTTGATTAAGGACAGATTTTACATAAGCATCTGAGTTATTTATATCCAAACCGCCCAGGTTTACTTTTACAGTATCTTTTTCAACAACATAATTTGGGTTCCAGTCAGATGTATGGTTAACTGCAATACCGGAAACGGCATAAATTATTGTTAATCCTGCGGCAATATAACCAATATCTCTGTGCAGGATTCTTAACCATCTGCGAATACTCATTATTTCCCTTTACATAAAAAAAGGCTGGCCATCAGTTACCAGGGAAACCAGGCCAGCCTGTAAACTTTTAAAGAATGATTATTTTATTTCGGCGCCAAGCCCTTTTATCTGGTAATAAGTAACCGGCCCCTTTACAGAGGATGGGTCGAATTTTGTCCCATGTTCTTCAGCTTCATGTTCAGCCTGCTTAAGAGCCTGTTCTTTTGTAAGATTGATTTCGTATACTTCACCCTCAACAAGTGCTTTTTTACCTTTTGCTTCCATTGGGAAAACAATTTCACCGTCTTTTACTTTTACTTTTATTTTTTGGAACTGTTTATCACTGGCTATTTCCATCCAGCAGCCTCTTTTTGAGCAGACATCAAGTATAGTGCCTTCAATAAGCACTTTTTTACCAACAAATTTTTTAGGATCAGCCAGGATGCTGGATACTTTAGTTTTTTCTTTTAACGTAATATCTTTGCCAAGTTTCTTCCCACCGGCAAATATCATTGTTGCAGATAACAGAATAACTAAAACCGGCAATATCTTTTTCATATTTTAACCCTTTTGTTTAACATAGTTTACTTCTATTTTAAAATAATACACATTTGGCCAATATTTGTACTACCAGAATTATCATAAAAGTAGTATACCTGAAATTAAATGTGCAATAAAATAAGCATAATAGAAGAAAATAATTGATATTATCAATACAAATGTATAGTTTTTCTTAAACGTTTTCGGGGGAAACATATTCCCTCCTGTTTTGCTTCGAAATGATATTCCGGAAAATCTAAAATGAAAGAACGAAATTATACTATTAAAGGTATAGCGGTTAAATTGGGCTTGTCTCCATCAACAGTTTCCCGCGTCCTTTGCGGAAAAGCTGCCAAATACAGAATTAGTGATGCTACTGCTGAACTGATAAAAAAAACTGCTAAGGAATTAAACTACTCTCCCAATTTACTTGCCCGTGGATTGAAACTCCATAAAACTTATACAATAGGTATAGTTATTCCTGATATAGCAAATCCGTTCTTTTCCCGTATTGCTGATAATGTTGAAAAATATGCAAGAAAGAAAAAATACTCTGTGGTTATCTGCAACAGTGAGGAAGAAAGTGATGTTGAAAAACAATCTCTGCAAATGCTGATTGAAAGACAGATTGACGGGCTTATAATTGTGCCTGTGAGCGGAGAGAATACACATATTTTGGAAATAAAACAAAGAAATATCCCTATAATTCTGGTTGACAGGTATTTTGAAAACGCCGGGATTCCTTACGTTACTTCTGAAAATTATAACGGTGCGTATGAGGCGGTTTCTTATCTTATCAGGAATGGGCACAGAAGGATTGCATGTATTAAGGGCATCAGTAATACTCTTCCTATTAAAGAAAGAATAAAGGGATATCATGATGCTTTTAAAGATTCTAAACTAAAAGTAGATGAAAGCCTTATTGTTGGTGAAGATTTCAGTGAACAAAACGGTTATATTGAAACAAAGCTTTTACTCAATCATCAGCAAAAGCCAACCGCTATACTTGGATTAAGCAATCTGATATCATTTGGAGCAATGCGTGCACTTGTTGAAGAGGGATATTCTATCCCGGAAGATATGTCAATTATTACATTTGATGATTTGCCTTATCTCAAGTATCTGAAAACTCCGATGACAGCGATTGAACAGGATGGCGGCGAGCTTGGTGACGTTGCAACTAAAATGCTTCTTGATTACATAGAAACAAAAAAAGATATTGGAAGTAACGGGGTCTTTCTGCCCACACGATTAATTATCCGAAATTCTGTACGTAACTTAAATAAGAGATGAAATTTAATGGCTGCCACGCTATATAAGTGACAGCCATTAATATTAATATTTAAGCATGATAGTTCTTAATAACTATCATGGCCTATAACAACTTTTCCTCTAAACACTCTGTAAATAAAAATTGTATAAGCTATTACCAGGGGCATACCAATCAATGCTATAATAAGCATAGTAAATAATGTTCTTTCGGTTGAGGAAGCATTGTAAACTGTAAGGCTGTTCGCAAGGTTAATTGATGATGGGACAAGCCTTGGGAAAAGACTGACTGCCGTTAGTCCCAGCATTGAGGCTATTAGCACTGAAGAGGCAATAAATGTTTTGCCAAATTGTTTTGCTTTTAGCCCTACAGGTATGTAAAAGACTGCTCCAAAAACAAGTATTAATAAAACCCAGAATAAAGGATTCTTAAATATACCTTCAAACAGGAACGGCGAAACAAAAAAAGTTGCAAGTGTAGCTAAAAAATAAAGCACAATAAATCCTATCCATGCTTTACTTGCGTATCCGGCAATCTTTTCCTGGTGTTTTCCTTCGCTTTTCATAGTCATGTAAACAGAGCCATGCATAAATAACATTACTACACTTAGCAGGCCAACGAGCACAGCATAGGGATTAAGAAGCCCCAGAAAGCTGATTGATGCCTCTACCTTGCCGTTAATAAGTTCAACCGGCAGTCCTCTTAATACATTTCCTATTGCTACTCCGTAAAGCAATGCTGGGATAGCACTGCCAATAGCAAAAGCATAATCCCAATATTGTTTAGATTTAGCTGATTCAGAATACTTCCTAAATTCAAAAGATACGGCGCGAAAAATAAGTGCTGTAAGTAATAGCATAAAAGCAAGATAAAAACCGCTGAATATTGTTGCGTATACAATTGGGAAAGCAGCAAATAATGCACCGCCTCCTGTAAGAAGCCATACTTCATTGCCATCCCAGACCGGCCCTATGGCATTTATATTTTTTCGTCTTTCATCAGGGTCTTTAGTGAAAAGCTGTATTATCCCAACTCCCAGATCAAAACCATCAAGTATTGCATAACCTGTTATTAAAACAGTAAAAAGAATAAACCATATAAGATTTAAATCACTCATGATAAAGCCTCCTTAGCAACCGGCTCAGGGCCATGTTTTATTTTTCTGAATAACAGGAACAGGAATATGCTTCCAAGGAGCAGATAAATTAAAAAGAATAGTATTATTGAAAACAAAAGCTCTGCAGGACTGACAGTGATTGACACTGCATGTTGTGTTTTCATTAAATGATAAACAATCCATGGCTGTCTGCCAACTTCGGCTGCAATCCAGCCTAACTGGCATGCTATAAGCGGCAGCGGTACCGACCATTTTAGAATAGTAAGTATTTTCTTGTTATCCCACAGTTTTTTTCTATACAGCAGAAAAGCTGAAAGACCCATTATTAAAATAAAATACATTCCAAGGGCAACCATGTTATGGTAAGAAACGAATGTTAAAAACAGGGGAGGGATTTCATCTTTCGGAAATTCGTTAATGCCTTTTATTTTAGCATTAACATCTCCGAAAGCAAGATAACTTAATAAACCTGGTATTTCAATTTTCGCATTCAACTGCGGAGGGTTGTCAGTTGGAACAGCAAAAACTGCTATAGGGGCTCCGTTTTGAGATGTATATAAACCCTGTATAGCTGCAAACTTTTCAGGTTGTGTTTTAGCAACCTGCCTGCCATGTTCATGCCCAAAGGGAAAAACTTCAAGCACTGAAACAATTAAACCAAATATAACTGCAAAAGACAAAGCCTTTTTGGCTGTTTCTGTTTCTTTTCCTTTTAGCAGTAAATATGCAGATATACCTGCTACAAGAAACGCCCCGGAGATTAAAGCCGCATCTACTGTATGGAAAAATCTGATTAATGTGGAAGGGTTAAATACTGCTGCCCAGAAATCTGTTAATTCTGCTCTGCCGTTTTGAACAATAAACCCCGCGGGTGTTTGCTGCCATGAGTTAGCAACCAATATCCAGAAAGCCGAAATAGTTGCACCAACTGCAACCATTAAAGAAGCAAACCAATGTACCCCTTTTGATACTTTCTCTCTGCCAAATATGTATAACCCAAGAAAGGTTGATTCAAGGAAAAAGGCGAACACACCTTCGGCTGCAAGGGGAGCTCCGAAAATATCGCCAACAAATTTGGAATATTCTGCCCAGTTTGTTCCGAACTGAAATTCCATTACAATTCCTGAAGCTACACCAATGGCAAAAATAAGTCCAAGAATTTTACTGAAGAATTTGCCAATTGTTTTGTATATCTCATTTTTCTTTTTCCACCCAAGAAATTCTATAATAACGAGCATCCATGAAAGGCCAATCGTTAAAGGAGGGAATAGAAAATGGAAGCCAATAGTCATAGCAAATTGAATACGTGCTAAAAGAACCTGGTCCATGATAAAGTCTCCTGTATTTTATCTGTTTACTTTAACGCATCCAGTGAATGCGCTTATGTTCACTTTCTTGTGCCAGTTCGGCTAATGATTTGCTGGATAAAACTTTTTTCATGTTTTTCTGAGTTTCGGCCCATAATACATGCATTGAACACCATCGTGAATCAGTACAAAAATCATTATCAATAAGGCATTTATTTAACGCCATATCGCCATCAATTGCCTGTATAACATTTAGCGGGGTAATATCTGCAGCATTTATTTTTAATCTTATTCCTCCGCCTTTTCCTCTTTGTGACTGTAACAGTCCTGCTGATGAAAGCTGAGGCAAAATTTTACGAAGAAATTTGTCAGGTATCTTGTTGCTTGAGGCTATTTCAGCTATGGTGAAGCTTGTTCCGAATGGTTTGCCTGCAATGTATATCATTGCTCTTATTGCATATTCGCCGGTTAGTGTTAGCTGCATATTCTTTAATTTTTGTTCGTGTTAAATATGACAAGAATTGTCACATTTAGCAAAGACTTTCGATTGATAATCATAAACAATTATCAAGAGTGAAGTTAACAGGTGGAATATAAAGTGTCCATCCATTGTCTAATCAGAAGTATATTTTATGAATAATAAAAGATGAGAAATATTATGCATTACAGAGGCCTTTTAGTGGTTTTATTTATTGGAATCCTACTTACAGGTTTTGCGAAAAGAATTTATGCCTTAGCTGAGCCGGGGGATAGAATAATCGGAAGCTGGGAGGTTAATGAAAATGGGACAATTGCAAACATATATAAAGATAATGGGAAGTATTATGCTAAAATTGTGTGGATTAAACCCGAAAACAAAAATCTAAAAACGGGAATTATTGTATTAAGGAACTTTAAATATGAGGGAAAATCCGGAAAATGGGTAAATGGGCAAGTATATGCTCCTAAAAAGAAAAGAGAAATAAGTGCCGAACTGAAATTACTTAATGAAGATACCCTGGAAATTCATGCAAAAGAAGGAATTTTTAGTAAAACTATTACCTGGAAACGGAGAAAAGAGGGTTAATAAAAGTATTTATTATACGATTATATGTATACTTTTTATATCAAATGACCATATTGCACTGAATAGTAATACTTATAATATAATAGAACCGCTTATAATAAAAAATTTGCTTTTAATAACCTAAACTTGTAAGTTAATCTAACATTGTTAGAAAAAATAACTTTATTAAAATGGGACATTTAGATAGAAAACAAAGAGAAAAGGAACTGGTAAGGCAGAGTATACTTGATGCTGCAATAAAAATTGCCAACAGGGAAGGGTGGAATTCGGTTACAATAAGGAAAATTGCTGATGAAATTGAATATACTCCTCCTATAGTGTATGAACATTTCCAGGGAAAAGAAAACCTTTTCAAAGAGTTAGTGTATATGGGCTTTAGAATAATGCAAAGTGATCTTGAAGACCTGGTAGAAAAGGAGCCAGACCCCAAAGCATTTCTTATGCGGATATCACTGGGACACTGGAACTTTGCTGTTGAACATTCAGCGTTATATCAATTGATGTTTAGCATTGAAAGGCCAACACCCAGTGAAGAAATGAGTAAAAGCATGAAAATTATTAAAAGTAAATTTACACAAATTGCTAAAGCAGGAGATGATATTCATGAAATAATGTTTTCCTGGATGTGCCTTATAAATGGGACGATTTCATTCCTCTTGTTTAATAACCAGCCTTCACTGCATTTTGTAACTGATGAGTATGCTTTTTTTACAAGAATAATTAAGCGTTTTTTCGATACAATTTAAAAAATCCTTGGATAAATCTAATATAGCGAGAATAATCAATAACTATCAATAATTATGAGAAAAAAACTAATAACCTACGTACTGGTGCTTTTTTCGTGTATTCAATTGTTTGGGCAGCAGTTTTCCTTAAAGGACTGCCTGGACTATGCTAAACAGAATAATAGCAATATTCGTATATCCTTATATGATTCGGAAGTTAGCGGACAAGTAGTAAAAGAACAAATTGGTACCGCGCTGCCGCAGATAGATATAACAGGTACTCTTACAGATAACCTGAAAGTAAGTACATCACTGCTTCCGGGTATACTGTTTGGGCAGCCAGGCACAATGATTCCTGTAAAAATGGGTGTTAAATATAACTCAGTGGCAACAGCAAAACTGACTCAGAAAGTATTTGACCCATCATTCTGGGTAGCATTAAAAGCTGCCAATATAAGCGACGATCTTTCAAAACAGAATCTTCAGAAAACTGATGAACAAACTGCATATGATGTTTCAGCAGCTTATTATAAAGCAATAATTTTAAAGATGCAGCTTTCTAATCTTTCAGCTATCCTGAAGGCATCTGAAAAAAATCTTACCTCAGCCGAATTAAAATTTGCCAATGGTATGGTAAAGAAAGTTGATGTTGATAAAATAAAAATCAGCTATAATAATACTAAATCTCAGGTTGACCAGGCTGAGCTGAATTATCGGCAGGCGTTAAATACACTTAAATACCAGATGGGTATGCCGGTTGAACAAGAAATTACTCCTGGCGGAACTCTTCCCGAGGTAGAATCTTATTTTCAAAAAGAAAATAATGAACAGCTTAATATACATAACCGAATAGATTATCAAATTTTGCAGACTAATGTACGCCTGTATGAAGCAGATAAAGAAAACAAAGTTGCTTCTTATTTGCCTACACTGTCATTTAATGCAAACTTTGGATATACAGCAATGCGTAATGATTTTGATTTTTTCAAATCTAAACCCTGGTTTAACAGCTCATCAATAGGGCTGGAGTTAAAAATTCCTGTATTCTCAGGTTTTTCAAGGTATTCACGTGTTGAGCAGGCAAGTTTAAATCTGGATATAGCGCGTGAAAAGCTGAAACAATCAGAACAAGCTATAAAGGTTGAAGTTTCAAATTATGATATTCAATATACCAATGCTATTGATAATATAAAGAATGAAAAAGATAATCTTGACCTTGCGGAAAGTGTATATAACAATATGCAGCTTGAGTATTCACAGGGAACAGGTTCTTCTCTTGAACTTACACAGGCAGAAAGCTCATTAAGAGAGACACAGAATAATTACTATAACAGGCTGCTTACACTTTATATAGCAAGGCTTGACCTGGAGAAATCAAAAGGAACTTTAAATAATTTTATAAATAATCTTAGATAAATCTGATATGAAAAAAATAATAGCAATAATAATCGTAGTAGTATTAGTTGTATTGGCAGGACTTAAATTAATGCAAAGCAGAGAAAAGAATCTTGCCAAAATTTCAGATACTTCTCTTAAGGAAGTTTTGGTTACCGTTGCAGATGTAAAAGAACAGAATGCTTCATTTAACCTTGAATTTACGGGAACACTAAATCCGGTAAAACAACTTGATATACCGGCAGAAACATCAGGCAAAATTACTTCTCTTAAGTTTGATTTGGGAAGTACCTTTTCAAAAGGCGGAGTAATTGCAACAATTGATGATAAAATCAAAAAGCTTACCTTTGAAACTGCAAAACTTGATGCTGAAAAACAAAAAAGAGACTATGAAAGAATTAAGAATCTGTATGATGGTGGTACTTCATCCAAACAGGAACTGGATAATGCATTAACTTCTTATGAAACAGCAAAAAACAAAGCAGATGATGCTGAGAAACAGCTTTCTTATACAAAGATTGCAACTGCAATATCCGGTACAATTGTAAAGAAAAATGTTGAAGAAGGTACATATGTTAACGCAGGTACAGTAGTGGCGACAATTGTTGATATCACACGCCTTAAAATAAGAGTTAACGTATCAGAAAATAATGTTTATTATCTGAAGAAAGGTGATAAAGTAAAAATTACAACTGATATATATCCTGGTGCAGAACTTTCAGGCTCAATATCTTTCATAAGTCCGGCCGGTGATGAGGCACATAATTATACAGTTGAAATTGAAATACCAAACAGTTCTAAATACCCATTAAAAGCCGGTACTTTTGTTAATGTAGCGATAAATATAAGCTCAAACAGAAATGGGTTATTTATTCCGCGTGAAGCGCTTATGGGCAGTGTTAAAGATGCAAAAGTTTATGTTGCTGAAAACGGGAGAGCAAAACTAAGAAAAATTACCATAGGCAACAGAAGTGAAGATTACCTTGAAGTTATAGGCGGGCTTGCTAAAGATGAAAAGATAATAATAAGCGGGCAGGTTAACCTTACAGATAATAAAGCAATAAAAATTATAACTAATAATTAAGATAACAAAATGACAATTACTGAATTAGCAATAAAACGATCGACACTTGTAGTTGTAGTATTTACGGCACTTACAATTCTGGGTATTGTTTGTTTTAAACAGTTGAACTATGCTCTTATACCTAAAATTGATGTTCCTGTAATGCTTATATCGACACAATACCCGGGAGCATCGGCACAGGAAGTAGAAAGTTCTGTTACAAAGAAACTTGAAGATGCTTTGTCAGCGATGGAAAACGTTAAGTATATGAGTTCAACTTCACAGGAAGGTGCTTCAACTATAATCATAGAGCTTGAGCCAAATGCAAATATTGACCTTTCGCTGCAGGATGCGCAAAGAAAGGTAAACGCAGTTCTTTACCAATTACCTGACAATGTAAAAACACCATCTCTCCTTAGCTTTTCAACAGACCAGATACCTGTTCTTAAGCTGAGTGTCAGGGCAAATATGGAGTCTCCAAAATTATACCAATTGGTGAAAGACCAGCTTAAACCAAGATTTGCTAAAATAAATGGTGTGGCTAATATAACACTTGTTGGTGGTGATGAAAGAGAAATAAAAGTTAATGTAAGCAGGGAGAAACTGGCAGCATATAAGATTTCTATCAGCCAGGTTTTCTCTATAGTCGGCAATTCAAACATGGAATTTGCTACAGGTAAAATTGAAGCTGACAGAACTCAGTATACACTGCGTTTATCAGGTAAAGTATCTTCAATGGACCAGTTGAAAAATGTAATAGTAGCCAAATCTCAAAATGGAAGTATAATAAGATTATCTGACGTAGCTGAAATAGTAGACGGTATAGCTGAATATTCTACAATCAGTAAAATGAACGGGCAGAATGCAATAGGTATTATTATTCAGAAAAAAACTGATGCAAACTCAGTTGAAGTGTGCGATATGGGCAAAGCTGAAGTAAAAGCAATTGAACAACAGTATGCTTCGCAGGGAGTAAAATTCAGTATTGCATCTGATAACTCAATCTTTACCCTTGCTTCATCTGAAGCTGTAATTGAAGATCTTGGGCTTGCAATTATTCTTGTGGCAATAGTGATGTTTTTATTTCTGCATAGTATCAGGAACTCATTTATTGTACTTGTGTCAATTCCAACGTCTTTGATCTCAGTATTTACAGCCATGTATATTTTCAATTTTACGCTGAACATAATGACGTTAATGGCGCTGTCGCTTGTAATAGGTATTCTTGTGGATGACTCAATTGTGGTTCTTGAGAATATATACCGGCACCTGTCAATGGGTAAAGACAGGGGTAAAGCGGCTCTTGACGGAAGAAATGAAATTGGCTTTACTGCCGTGGCTATTACACTTGTGGATGTTGTGGTTTTTATTCCAATGGCATTAGTTTCCGGAATGATTGGAAACTTCCTCCGGGAGTTTTCATTAGTAGTAGTATTTTCTACTCTGATGAGCCTTTTTGTTTCATTTACTGTTACTCCTTTACTTGCATCAAGGTTCAGTAAGCTTGAAAAACTTACACGCGACACTCTTTTAGGTAAAATAGCTTTGAGTTTTGAAGATATTTACAAAAAGCTTGTTCAGCTATATGAAAAAGTGCTTCGCTGGGGATTAAGCCATAAAGGTATTATTTATACTGTAGTTCCGGTTTTATTTATCTCTTCATTAATGTTGGTTGGTTTTGGTTTTATTGGTTCAGAGTTTATGCCTAAGACAGATATGAATGAATTTAGTGTTAAGCTTGAAGGCGAACCGCAAAATACAATTTATCAAACCAATCAGCTTACTGAAAAAGTTGAACAATTATTATTAAGTAAACCTGAAGTAGAAAAGGTATTTTCTGCAATAGGTTATTCAAGTTCATCTTTCGTAAGCTCAGGCCAGGAATATAAATCGGAATTAACTGTAGCGATTGTAGATAAGAAAAAAAGAAAGCAAACTGTTGAGCAGTATGCAGCATCAATTAAAAAAGACATACTTGCAAAAATTCCGGGCTTAAAAGTCTCTGCTGCCCCAACATCTATGTTTGGTACTTCTGATGCTCCTATACAAATTCTGCTCAGAGGTTCTGACATGAATGAGATATATGAAACAGCTGATAGCGTAATGGGTGTAATATCCGGCATTTCAGGTATAAACGATGTTAACCTGTCTGTTGAGAACAGTAAACCTGAAATGCATATAGAACTTAACCGTGATAAGATGTCAATGCTTGGATTATCTGTTGCAGATGTTGGTAATACATTATCACTTGCTTTTTCAGGAAATACTGACCTTCAGTATACTGATAAAGGAGAAGATTATGATATTAATGTTAAACTTGACCAGTTTGACCGAAAGAATCTGGAAGATGTTGGTTCTATAACCTTTATGAACAGTAAAGGCGATATTATTGAATTAAAGCAATTTGCCAATATATACCAGGCACTTGGCCCAAATAAGCTTGAAAGATATGACAGAATATCTTCGTTAAAGGTAACAGCAGAAGTATATGGCAGGCCTATTGGTACGGTGGGTGATGAAATTAAAAAAGCAGTAGCAGAAAAAATACATACAAACACTGTAACGATAGAATACAAAGGACAGCTTGAAAGACAGGCAGAAGCATTCAGCAGTTTGTTTACAGCCCTTTTTGCAGCAATTCTGCTGGTTTATTTTGTTATGGTATCATTATATAACTCATATATATATCCTTTTGTAGTGCTATTCTCACTGCCTGTTGCTATGATTGGTGCATTCCTGGCAATGGCTCTTGCAGGACAGAACCTCTCAGTATATTCTATTATAGGTATAATAATGCTGATGGGCCTTGTTGCAAAGAATGCAATTTTGCTGGTGGACTTTACCAACAAATTAAAGGAAGAAGGTATGCCGGTTGCTGAAGCTCTTGTTGAAGCCGGAAAAGAAAGGCTCCGCCCTATTCTTATGACTACCATTGCGATGGTATTTGGTATGCTGCCTCTTGCCCTTTCATCAGGTGCATCCTCAGAAAGCAAGAACGGACTTGCATGGGCAATTATAGGCGGGCTTCTCAGTTCGCTCCTTTTAACCCTTGTACTTGTTCCGTCGGTTTATGCAACTGTGGAAAAAATTAAAACAAAGTTATATCATAAAAAGGCTCCGGATAAAGGAACTTCATCAGGGCCTGCTCCTGTAATAGCAGAATAAGAATTAATTGGTTTACTAAAACCCGGGCTTATGCCCGGGTTTGTTATTTTAATTTATTCAATAGGTAATAATTCAAGCTGAATTTAAATATGTAGAGATTCATTATTCTCCAAATTACTTTTTTCTGTTTGTATCCAGTATGGGGAACGCTTATCCATATGGAACAATTTTTTCAGGCTCTTTTTGCACTTATGGCCTAATTCTTTTTGAAGTGTTTTATTTGTCTGTATTAGCTCTGGTGTGGTTTTCCCCGGGATAAAACCCAGCTTTTTTAGTATCCTGCTAATTTGTCTTCTGCCAATCTTAACCGAAAACCTATCTTGAATGAAGTACTCTATAAGAGAAGTATTCCACTGCGCAAAAGGATAACCCTGTAAAACAGGTGGATTAAACAAAGCAATTTTAAATTCAGTTATTTGCATACTGCTCATTTTTTTTGGCTGTCCGCTTTGCTTAATAGCATGGGAAGCCTGTAAACCACGTTCAGAGAACCGCCGTAGAATATCACTAACAGTGGATTCTCTTTTACCGGTAGCCGCAGCAATAGCAGGAATACTTTCACCTTTTTTTCTCAACAAAGCGCATTTTAGACGTAATTTAGCTTTAACGCACATTTCAAAGTCATATGCTTTTTTTAATTCAGATAGTGAGATTTCAGGTAAGTATTCTTCTTTTTTAGCAACATACATGTTGTTTAAATGATTAAGAATAAATAACTTAGCCGCATTATATGGAAAAAACTTACGGAAATTAAAGTCTCGTAACTAAACTGTTAACAATATCTGTCGATAATGTGGTATGAATGGGGAGTTGAAATTTAACAGGGGAGATTATACATCTGTAACATTAAAAGACAAAGTTACAAGCCATTAAACTGATGAAACTACATTAATCTGCGCCCCAAATTGATTAATGTTTTTCCAATCATGAGCCTGCTTGTTTAATTACAGGCAGGTTTTTTAATTATATAACTTTGTAATTAAAGCAGATGCTTCACCGCCTCCAATGCACAAAGATGCAAGTCCGTATATTGAATTTCTTCTTTTCATTTCGTGCAACAGAGTTGTTAAAATTCGGGCACCACTCGCACCTATGGGATGCCCAAGAGCTATAGCTCCTCCATTAACATTTACATTATCTTCACTAAGCCCGATAATTTTATTAACAGCAAGTGACACTACAGCAAAAGCTTCATTTATCTCATAAAGCTCAATATCGCTGGCAGACAGTCCGGCTTTTTTCAATACCCTGGCAATGGCATCTGCCGGGGCAGTTGTAAATTGTGCCGGGGCTTTAGCGGCTGAACTTTGTGCTATAATTTCTACCAAAGGCTTTAAGCCGAGCCTCTGGGCTTTTTCTTCAGACATCAAAAGAAGTGCAGATGCACCGTCATTTAACTTAGAAGAATTTGCTGCAGTAACAACACCATTCGGATCAAAAACAGGTTTAAGAACACGCATTTTTTCAAAATCGACTTTTTCAGGATCTTCATCCTTGTTTATAATTGTTTCGCCGGATTTTGATTTTATGGCTATCTTAATAATCTCATCATCAAATATATGATTTTTCTGTGCATTTAAAGCCCTCTTATAAGATAAAGAAGCAAACCTGTCAAGTTCTTCCCGCGTTAGATTAAAATCCCGTGCGCAGGATTCAGCACAAACACCCATGTGGATATTATCGTAAACATCAGTTAATCCGTCAATAAGGAGGGAGTCATACAGAGTCTGGTTTCCCATCTTATAACCACTCCGGGCTTTTTTAAGAAGAAAAGGAGCATTGCTCATGCTTTCCTGCCCGCCGGCAATAACAATTTCAGCATCGCCGGAAGCAATTGCCTGATGAGCCAGCATAACCGCTTTAAGGCCGCTGCCGCACATTTTGTTTATTGTCATAGTTTCAGTTTTATCAGGGAGTCCTGCAAAGAGGGCAGCTTGCCGTGCAGGTGCCTGTCCAAGCCCTGCAGTTATAACATTCCCCATAATAACTTCATCAACTAAGTTTTTATCAATACCGGATTCATCCAGAATGGCTTTTATTGCAATACTGCCTAATTGAGGGGCTGAAAAGGAGCTTAAAATTCCGTTAAAAGAACCTATTGGGGTTCTTTTGGCATGAGTAATTACTACTTTGTTCATGGGAACCCATCCTCTTTTATTGATGCCTGCAATTTATTAAACTTAATTTAAATAATAAAAGATGGTGGATGTGAAGTAGAAATAATACAAATACTATTATTTTAAAAATTTCTTTGCCAGAAACTCCTGAAAATCATTTTTGTACTTGTCCGATATGGGAATATAAACATCACCAAAAATAATTCTGTCACGCTCAATAGTTTTTATTTTATTAAGGTTGACTATATATGACCTGTGTACTCGCATAAAGCCGGATGAGGGGAGCTGATCTTCGAGCGATTTCATGCTCATTAAAGACATAATGGGTTTTGTTTGTGCAGCCTGGTAAATTTTAACATAGTCTTTTTCTCCCTCAATATATATTATATCATCAAGCCTTATCTGTAATATACGGTACTCTGATTTAATGAATATTGAATCTCCGGCCTTGTTCTCAGGTGTTTTTGTGTTTACAAGGTCAAAGTATTTTTTTGCTTTATTGGCTGCAGATAAAAATTCCTGGTAGCTGACAGGTTTAACAAGATAATCAAGTGCCTCAACCTTATAACCGCTCAAAGCATATTCTTCATAAGCCGTAATAAATATGATTCGTGTTTCATCTTTAATAAGCCGAGAGAATTCCAATCCGTTAAGGTCAGGCATGTGAATATCAAGAAATACAAGGTCAATTTTCTTTTGATTCATGACAGCCATGGCCTCAATTGCACTGCTGCAGCGGGCAGCCAGGTTCAGGAAGGGAGTTTTCTCAACGTAACCTTCGAGTAAATCCAGCGATAAAGGTTCATCATCTACAATTATACACTCAATAGTCATTACTTATTTCCTTAACTTAATTTCAAGGTCAGAGTAAAATACATTATCCTTCCTGTTAGTGAACAAATAATAATCATCACCATATAAAAGCGATAGGCGTTTGCTTAGATTTACCAAACCTACACCTGAATTTTTATCATCAATATTTTGTTCACGCCCAATGCTGTTTATTGTTGAATAGATAAGCTTATTGTTCTCAAAAGTAATTTTAATATTAATAAACGAATCGTTAAAAGCTCCGGTGCTGTGCTTGAAGGCATTTTCTGCAAAAGTAATTAATACAAGTGGTGCAATGAAATATTCTCCGGGGCAGTCATCTATTGAAATATTAAGTTTTGTATTACCGCTTAGTCTTAACATCATTAAATTAATGTAATTCTTAATAAAAGAAATTTCTTTGGAAACAGGGAGAAAATCTGCCTGGGATTCATAAAGCACATAGCGCATCATGTGGCTCAGCATGTGAACTGACTCCTGGGCTTTTTCCTGGTCCTTAGCTATAAGAGAATAAATATTATTGAGTGTATTAAAAAGGAAGTGCGGATTAAGCTGCTGCTTAAGCTGATTTAATTCAGTTTCAAGATGAGCTTTCTCAATTTCTTTTTTCTCCTTTTCAATCCTGTTGTTTTTTTGTACTGACTTAACAGCAATACTAACAATTGCTGAGGTAAGCAAGGAGAAGAACTGGCTGTAAAAAATAAATAATTCAGACGGCCTCGGCCTGTTTTTGTCAATATGCAGCTCAAGATTCTTCCATACAAATTCATGTGCAATATGTACAGATATTATAATTGCAGAAAATAAAACCAGGTTAAATATTATGAACAGGAAATATTTCTTTTCGAAAAAATAAGTATCAATTAATAAGAAGTAATTAATATAAAACACTACGATAAAACTTAATACAGGCAGCCAGTTCCTGAAAATATCTGCCCACCTGTTTGACTGGTAAACATCATTAAAGATAACGGGCATACCGAGTATTACTATCATAAATCCGGTATGGATAAGAACGGTTTTGTATTTATTAAAAATATCTCTGAACATTTCTGTTATCCCTTTAATTTATCATTCAGCTATCCTTATTCGTAACGCAGAGCAACAATAGGATCAAGTTTAGATGCTTTATAAGCCGGGTATAACCCGAAAAATATACCGGTAAAGGAACATACTGCAAAAGAAATAACAATAGAAATACCGGTAATTAAAACAGGCCAGCCCAGGTAATTGCTGACAATCCAGGAACCGCCAAGTCCAAGCAGCAGCCCAATAACTCCGCCGGTAACGCTTATAAGGACAGCTTCAATAAGAAATTGTTTTAAAATATCTCTGCCTTTTGCGCCTACAGATAATCTTAAACCTATTTCGCGGGTTCTTTCCTTTACAGAAACATACATAATGTTCATAATGCCAATACCGCCTACAAGAAGAGAAAAAGCCGCAATTGTAACCAGCAAAATAGTCATCATTTCACTTGTTGAACTGATGGTTGTTATAAGTTCTTTCTGGCTTCTAACAGTAAAATCACTTTCAGTACCCTGTTTTAGTTTATGGTTTTCCCGAAGTATTTGTTCTATTTCGGCAGTTGCTGCATCAGAAGTATTCTCACTGGTTGAAGACATTATAATCTCATTCAGGTATGTAATAGCAAGTATTCTTTTTTGTACCGTTGTATACGGAGCTATAACAATATCATCCTGATCCTGCCCGAAAGTATTTGATCCTTTTTCTTTAAGAACTCCAACAACTGTGAAGGGAATTTTGTTAAATCTTATAACTTTTCCAATAGGATCTTCTCCATTAGGGAAAAGATTTTCAACGACAGTTTGGCCGATAATAATTGATTTTGCTGCGGTTTGCACATCCCGTTCAGTAAAAGAGGTACCTTCTTTAATCTCATATTTTCTTATTGAAAAACCATCAGTATTAAAACCGAGTATTGATGTAGGCCAGTTTGTGTTACCATAAATAACCTGTCCGCTTCCCTGGACAGAAGGGGAGATGTATTTTAAATATTTGCTTTTGCTTTTAAGAGCTTCAAAATCAGAAAGCTTAAGTGTTTGCGATAAACTTCTGTCCATTCTCATTCCACCCTGCTGCTCGGAACCCGGGTGAACCATAAGCATATTGGAGCCCATGCTTGAAATAGAATCCTGAATACTTTGTTTTGAACCTTCGCCAATTGCAAGCATAATTATAACGGAAGTTACCCCTATTATAATTCCCAGCATTGTTAAGAACGTTCTGAATTTATTCTGTTTTATAGTTGTTATTGCTGATTTAATTAAATTTATCTTATTCATAAAGAAGCCTCAATTTCATCAACAGGCGGTAAGTTTGCAAGCATCTCACCGGCTGAGGCAATATTATCATTTATTTTGTCTTTTAATAACACACCATCACGAAGAACGATATTTCTGCCGCAGAAAGAAGCAATGTCTGGTTCATGAGTTACAAATGCAATTGTTTTACCATTTTTATTCAATTCCTGAAACAATGACATTATTTCATAGGATGTTTTGGTATCCAGGTTGCCTGTAGCTTCATCGGCAAGTATTATTACAGGGTCATTAACAAGTGAACGTGCAATAGCTACTCTTTGCTGCTGCCCGCCGGACATTTGTGCCGGTGTATGGTCAAAACGATCAGCTAAACCAACTGCCTCAAGAGCTTCTTTTGCCCTGCGGATTCTCTCTGAACTCTTAATCTCTTTATTATATAAAAGCGGAAGTTCAACATTAGTTAATGCTGTAGTTCTTGGAAGTAAATTATATGACTGAAATACAAAACCAATTTTTTTGTTTCTGTATTCTGCAAGTTCATCTTTACTCATATTACGTACATTTGTCCCATCGAGGAAATAATTACCGCTTGTCGGCTTATCCAGGCAGCCAAGTACATTTAGCATTGTTGATTTACCTGAGCCGCTGGCACCCATGATAGAAACAAATTCGCCTCTTTTTATAGAAAATGAAACTCCTCTAAGAGCTTTTACAATTTCATTACCTACCAGGAACTCACGCCTTAGATTTTCAATTCTGATTATTTCGTTGATATTCATCGTTGTGTCCTTAATTTACTATTTCTGTCCGGGCCTTTTAGGCATAAATGGACTTGATTTGGTATCTCCCTGAGCATTAGTTCCTTCAGCAGAAGTAGTTTCAGCAATGCCAGTAACTACCTCTTCACCCTGTTTGAGGCCGGATAAAACCTGTATCTGGGTAGCATCTGTCAGTCCTACCGTTACTTTCCTTTGTGTTATATTGTTACCTTCCTTTACCCAAATGATTTTTTCATTTTCAGATGAAGCGGTAACTCCTGTTTTGTTTATTTTTCCACCCGGCATTAATTCGGCAAATTTATTTGAAAACTGTTGATCAGGCGTAAAATTAGCCGCAGCAGCCGGAATGGTAAGGGTATTGCCTGCATCAGAGGTTGTAACGCTAATACTAGCTGTCATACCGGGCATTAGTTTATATCCCGGATTTGGAGCATCAACTATAACAGTATAGGTAACAACTGAAGAACTTGTTGTTGGATCAAGCCTGATTTGAGATACAGTTCCTTTAAATTTATCGTCGGGGAAAGCATCAACTGTAAAAGTTACACTCTGGCCTGTTTTAACCTGTCCAATATCTGCTTCATCAACATTAGCTTCTACCTGCATTCTTGTAAGGTCTTTTGCAATAGTGAACATAGTTGGAGCGCTTAAACTTGCTGCTACAGTTTGTCCCTCTTCTATATCTATACTAAGTACAACACCGTCAATAGGGGAGTGTATAGTAGAATAACCCAGGTTTTGCTGAGCAATTTCATAAGCAAGTTTAGCTTTCTGGTAGGTAGTTTTAGCATTATCCAGATTGTATTTAGCTGTTTCAAGGTCTGTTTCACTTACAAGTTTCTTATCAGACAGAGCCTTAGTACGGTCATAATTTTTTTGCTGATAGTCAACCTCTGTTTTTGAAGAGTTTAGTGTTGCTTCGGCATTTTTAAGTGTTGAGATCAGGTTAGTTTTATCAATTTGCGCTATAACCTGTCCTTTTTTTACATGATCATTGTAATCGACATAAACTTTTTCAATAATTCCGGATACCTGAGTACTAACCTCAACCTTTGTAATTGGTTCAATAGTTCCGGTTGCAGTAATAAAAGTACTAACATCTTTTATTTCAGCGGCTGAAGTCTGAAGGCTTAGCTTTTTGCTTTCGGCAGAAGAAAAAAACTGCCATGCGCCTGCCAAAACTGCAATTATACAAACAACACTTATCCATAACTTCTTTGATTTCATTTTAATCTCCTAAAAGAATTTCCTGTTTCCTGAAGCAAAAGTAAAACAGCAAGTACTGTTTAGAAAATCTGATATACCAGCAGGCAGTATTTATAGAAGTTTACCCCAAAACAGCCGATGAAAAAATGAACTCAATACTAATAATCCATAAATGAGACAAATAATATGTATAATCGGGTGGAATAAAGCCTGAATAATAAATAAAAGCTCTTCAAGAAAGAGATTAAAATTTTATATTTTAGAATGTTCTGAACGCAAGTTTTTTATTATCCGGCGTCTAATGGTTATGAAGAAGGAAATAACTGATGCAAGAAAATGAGCTTGTAGAACGGATACTGAATGGCGATGAAAGCGCTTTTAAGATAGTTTATAATGATAACTATAGAAAAGTGTTAAATGCATGCTACAGGTTCGTTAATAACAGAGAGCAGGCGGAAGACCTTACACAGGAAGTATTTATAGAGGTGTTCAGGTCCCTGAAAAATTTCAGAAAGGAAGCAAAGCTTTCAACCTGGATATACAGGATAGCTGTAACAAGGTCAATTGATCAGCTAAGGGCGCAAAAAAGGAAAAAAAGATTCGCTTTTTTAAAAAGCCTTACAGCGGAGGATAAAATGTTGGAACAAATTTCAGCAAAAGATCATGATGACCCCGGATATCACCTGGAAAATGAAGAAAGGGTGAAAATTTTAAATTGGGCCCTGGATTCACTTTCCGGCAACCAGAGAGTTGCATTTACACTAAGTAAATATGATGAAATGAGTTATAAGGAAATTGCAGACGTACTGGATACTACAGTTTCATCTGTTGAATCACTGATTCACCGGGCTAAAAAGAACCTTGAAAAAAAGCTTTATAACTATTATAGAAAACATATTTAAACGCAAGTTTATACTAAACTAAACGTCCAATATTATAACTGAAGGAGGTTTGAATTGAATAAGGAAGACAGGATAAGGGATGAAGTTGAAAAGACCTTAAGTGTACTGGACAGGATAAAAAACATTGATGGAAATCCTTTCATGTATACGCGGATAAAAGCAGAACTTGAATCACGTATTGAAATCCGCAGAAAACCTGTTTTTGGCTTTGGGTTGAAAGTTTTACCTGTAATACTGTTTATTGTATTATTTTCAGCAAATATAGTATCTGTTGTATACTATCTGCATAGTAAAAGTTCAACTGCTAACAGAGAAAATTATATATCTTCTTTTGCCAAAGAGTACAATCTTTCAACTTCATACAATTATATAAAGGATATAAATATAGAGGATTGATACTATGGACCTTTTAGTAAAACAAAAAATATATGTCTGGGTTATAATTGCCCTGATACTGTTGAACCTGAGTGTTTTGGTGCTGATGTGGCTTAACGGGCCAAAACCACCGGCAATTGGAGAAAAAGATAAAAGACTGCCGGTTAAGGATTTCTTTAACAAAGAACTGGGTTTAACAGCAGACCAGCAAAAAACGTTTGATAAGCTGCGGGATGAACATTTTAAGGCAATTGATACTCTTATCAAACAAATTGAAGCTAAGCGTGCCCTGGTAAATGAGGAAATGTTTAAGCAAAATCCTGATAATGCAAAAATTAAGCAAATTGCTGATTCTATTGGCAGCCTGACTGCTCAAATTGAAGAATTGAGAGTCGGCCATTTTACAAAGCTGTATTCTTTACTTGATCAAAAGCAGGCCGAAAAATTTAAGAATATGATTAAAGAAACAAACAGGCACCGGATGGATGGGCCAATGCCTTTCAAAGGCCCCGGCAATGGGCCAAATATGAGGCCAAACGGACCAATGGGTGGCCCGGATGGTAATCGTGAGGGCGGTAATCAACCTATGCGGGAAGGTGAAATGCCCCCACCGCATGACGGCCCAAGGCCTGAATAAATAAAATAAGTTTGGTACTCTCTCCCAATATGCCGCTATAGCTTTATACGTTGTATAAAGTTATAGTGGTTTTAAATCTTCCTTTGAAAAAATCCTGAAAATAAAATCCTCTTCAGAGTAAAATCCTAAATAATAAGGCTATCAGCATCAGAAGCTTCGGATGTAATTTTTTTATTTTCTGCACAAGTAAAGGAATAAAAGAACGTCAAATAGACCGGAAGCCTGATTATAATTGCATTTTATCAGTTTTTGTTGGATATCTTATCCCTTTATTCAGCCTGACTGACAATTAAAAGAGCTTCCTTTTATCTAATACAGGTCCCCCTCCTCTTCCTTAGGAGGGGGTTTAAAACTGATCTGGCTGATAATACCAGGAAAAGCATCATATTATAATGTGCAATATGGTTTGTAAATCAAAAATAAATTTGAAAATAAAAAATAACAGGGTGTACATGTTAAACGCCAAAATAATTGCAGTTTTAGGTTTTGCTGCTATTTTATTTACCGGATGCGGAACAGTAAATGTAGCAAGCAAGTGGGCTGACAGCTACATAACCGTTGATGGTGTAGATGACGAATGGCAGAATGGATCTTACTATATAAAGGATCATAATCTTTTACTTGGTATAAAAAACGATGAAGAGAACTTTTACTTTGCATTAATAACCAGTGATGAAACAAATAAACAGCAGATCTTAAGAAGCGGCCTGACTCTCTGGTTTGATAATGAAGGGGGAAGTGATAAGAAATTTGGAATTAGATTTCCATTGGGTATGAAAGCCCCGGAGATGAATCGCGATAAAAACAATAAACCTGCTTCCGGTTTAAGCGGCCAGGAAGAAAACGGAGAAGAACAGGGAATGCCGCCGGGCGAACAAAACGGGGAGCAAAAAAAACCGGGTCAGAATGGAATGCCGGCTCCGGACTTTTCAAAAATGGAAGCGGCATTTACCGACCTTGAAATTTTGAGTGATAAAGACACAAGCCGGATGAGTGTTGATGCAGCTAAAGGTATTGCAGTTAAGATGAAAGTAATTGACGATAAACTTGTTTATGAGTTTAAGATACCGTTAAGAAAAAATGACGCTTCATCATATGCAATTGAAGTAAATAAAGACAATGAATTTTCTCTTGGTATTGAAACATCTGTTTCAAATGAAAAAGGCGGCAAAGGCGGGCCTGGCGGCGATATGCCTGAAGGTGGTGATATGTCCGGCGGACCTGGTGGGATGCCTCCGGGTGGAGGTGGACCGGGCGGCGGGCCTGGTGGAATGCCTCCCGGTGGCGGCCGTGGTGGACGGGGCCCCGGAGGTTCTTCTTCACAGGAAGCATTGAGTTACTGGCTGAATGTTATTCTGGCTCATAAATAATTGATTTTCTCCTTTCCGCATTTGCGGCTATTTCCTGAAGCTGCTACCCAGTGGGTGGTAATATCTGTTCTTTCGGGCAGCAGTTTCACGGGGATTCAAAACGGGAGATCTCTTTTAAGTATAAAGTTATAACTGAAATATAATGAGTATTCATCCTGCATTAATTCTTGTTTTTACATCATTTGTATCTGTCAATCTGCTGAATGCTCAGCAGAAATTAAACCTTAATGATGTGTTAAAAATGGCCGTAAACAGGAATTCTGAGGTTATTAAAATGTCTAATAATATAAAAGTATATGATGCTGATGTTAAAAACAATTATGGGACTTTATTACCTTCGCTTGATGTTGATTATTCATGGAACTGGAAAAAAGTAAGGGATTCCGGGGGTAATAAACAGATTGATTATTTTGGGAATGAGACTATACTAGGAGCTTCAGAAACCGATACACGGCAAAATTCTTTAAAAGTTGGCGGAAGTATTACACTATTTGATGGGCTGTCTGCCTTTGCAGGCATCAGGCATAGTAAAAATGCTCTTGAGTCAGCTAAACTTCAGCTTGAAAAGTATAAGCAGGATATATATGTACAAGCGGCAGTCTTGTTTTATACAGTTATATCAAATGAAAAGAAGTTGGATGTAAACAGCGACAATATTAAGTACAACCATTCGTTACTTGCTGAGGTTAAAGAACGTAACAAACTCGGAATGGTTCCTGATGTTGATGTATATTCACAGGAAGCACAGGCTGCAAATGCAGATTTATTATTTATACAGGCTAAAACAGAGTTTGAAAAAGCAAAAATTGAACTGTTAAACTTTCTTGCTGTTGATGTTGTCTCAGAGTATGAATTTACTGATGATAACAGCTATTCTGCAGATACGAGTGTTTTTAACAGTGATATAAACTTGTTGTTTGATGAAGCACTTAATAACCGGACTGATTATAAATCAGCACAACTAATAGTTAGCAATTCTTATGAAAAACTGAAAATTGCCCGATCAGGTTATTATCCACATTTAACGGGCAGCTATTCTTTCGGTACAAGTGCAGTAAGAATACCAGATTTATTTGGCCGAAAAACATATGGCGTTGGCCTTTCGTTAAATATCCCGGTTTTTTCAAACTGGTCAACAGAAACTGAAGTGCAGTCAGCTCTGGTTAATATAGATAATAACCTGGAGGAACTGGTTGCCATTGAAAGGCAAATAAAAAGTGAAGTAAAAACAGGATTAACAGAAATAACCTCAGCAAGGGCAAGCATTGAAGCTGCTGATAAATCAGTGCATGCGCTGGAGCAGAATGTGAAGCTGCAGAAAGAAAGATACGAGCTTGGGACAGCGCCATTAACAGATGTGTTGCTGGCAAATCGCGATTATGTGAATGCTTCCCACACATTTATTAATGCCGAGTTAAACTACATGATAAGCTATTTTACTTTTTTGAATTATATGGGGAAAATTAATACAGGGGAATAAGTACTAATATATTCTTTTTACAATATTTAGAATGAAATATGAACGAAAATATAATTACCCGAATACCAGTTTATGAAATAAAGGATTATAACCTAAAAAGCGGAGGCCCGTTATTAATAACTACTGATTCATTATTTAATGATGTTAAAGAAGATATTACCATTCCTCACAGAGTTAATTTTTACCAGGTGCTTTTTATTGAAAACGGCAATGGCTCTTACTTTATTGACGGCAGTGAATTTGAATATGAAGCCAGATCAATAATAACAATAAGCAAAGGGCAGGTTAGGAATTATAAAAATTTACCCGGACTTAAGGGGCTGGCACTGATATTTACAGATGAATACTTTTATAAAGATTCACAGGATATAGAATGGATAAATAAATTGAAATTGTTTGATCATACATCTTCTGTGTCATCAATATCTTTTGAAGAAGAGGAGTTTAATAACCTGCTTACTCATATTAATCTCATGCGTTCAGAAATTATGTCAGAGGATGATGTTATAAAAGATGAGATAATATATCACCTTATCAAAATTATTTTATTGTATTCTGAGAGGAAGATGAATAAGGAAAATTTTGATGGAAGTGCTGATATAAGGGGTATTGAATACCTTACAAAGTTTAAAGAGATGCTTGAAGAGAATTACAGGACATGCAGGACAGTAAAACAATATGCTGATATGATTTGTATTACTCCCAAAAAACTTAACCAGATTACAAATACGTATTGGGGTAAATCAGCAAAGCGAATTATTGAAGAAAGAGTTATTCTTGAAATTAAAAGGCTTCTGACATATACAGACAGCACTACGAAAGAGGTAGGATATTCCTTTGGCTTTAATGATCCTACAAACTTTAACCGCTTTTTTAAGAAGTTTGCCAATACTACACCTTCAGGATACAGGGATTATATGAAAAGGACAAAATATAACTGTAAATCGGAGAGTATTAACCATTTATAAGCAGTTAAAGTTCCCGATGATGTTAATAGATAAGTTGAAACTTATTCCAATTTATAACAACATACAGGAGCTAAAATAAAATGGTTGAAGGTATCAGCAGTGCTTCAAGTTATCAGTACCAGTCATATAGCAGCGTGAGCAACTCGCTTACAGATGATCAGAAAGAAACTCTTCAGTCAATTATATCTAACTATGATCTTGAAGATATGTCTGAAGATGATAAAAAATCAATGCTCGATGAAATAAAAGAATCCGGCATTGGATTTAGTGATGAAGTTAAGAGCATACTTGATGATGCAGGCTTTACACCTCCTGAAAAGCCGCAGGGACCTCCTCCGACAGACGAAAGCAGTTCAAGTAATTCCAAGCTGATTCAGGATTTACTTGATAAAGTTGATTCAGGCGAAATATCACAGGATGAAATATCATCATTAATTCAGACTCTTCAGGATTCCGGGGAATCAACAACCGGTGTATTTCTGGATCAAAAATCATAAAATATCTTAGCCCCGGGAGTATGTATTACTTTCGGGGCACTCCCGCTGTATTAAAATCTAATCATTCCCATGCAAGTTTCCCTCTCTATAATCGTCAAATGATTAAAATAACCAACAGGGATAAACATGAAAAAGTATGCTGCCTTAATAGTGTTAGCTTTAGTCTTTTTTGCGGTTCAGATAAATGCTCAGCCAAAGCCAATTTCAAAAGAGCAAAGAATTAAAGAACTGACAGAAAAGCTGAAACTAAATTCTGCGCAGGTTAAAAAAGTTCAACAGATACTTGGTGCTTCTGAAGGAAGAGAAAAGAAAATAGATGATAAAATTGCAGAGCTTCACAATGAATTAAGATCTTTAAGGGAAAATGATGATAAACAGATTATGGATGTTCTGGATAAAAATCAAAAAGATAAGTTTAGTAAAATGAACAAAGAGAACAGGCCGCCAATGGAAAAAGGACAAAGGCCGCCAGCACCTGATGGTGATGAGCCACCAGCAAAAAAATAAAATTAGCAGCCGGGTAGTTGACAGCTTTCCTTCATTCTTCAAACCGCCTGCTGTTAATGCCGGCTGCTGCAATTTTTACAAGGCCAGATTTATTATTCATTCTTTTATTTACTTCTTATGAAACCCCTTAAGGTGGAGATGTGATATTTACTTTTCTCCACCTTATTATTTTAAATAAACTATTTAAAATAAAAAACCCGTAAAACGTTGTTTATAGAAGAACAGTTTTACGGGTGTAAATATTAAGCAAAAAACTTATCGTTCCAATTTAATTCTTTTTTGAACTCACGGATTTTTGTATCCTGATCTATCAGCAGGTATTCAAGCCCCATCATTTCGGCAAAGTCTTCCATGTATTCAGCAGTAATTGCCTGACTGTAACCGGTATGATGTGCTCCTCCAGCCAGAATCCACGCATGGGCAGATACTTCAAGATTTGGTTTCGGATTTAACAGTACCCGTGCAACAGGCAGCTTTGGCAGCGGCTTATCAGGTGTAACGGCCGTTACTTCGTTAACTATCATTCTGAACCTGTTGCCCATATCAATAAGGGTTGCATTTATTGCTTCGCCCGCAGGAGAATTAAACACAAGGCGCGGAGGCTCTGATTTACCGCCAATTGAAAGCGGATGTATTTCAAGTTTTGGTTTGTCTGAAGCAATTGATTCGCAGACTTCAAGCATGTGAGCACTTAATACTCTCATTCCTGAAGTATCAAAGTGGTAAGTATAATCCTCCATAAAAGAAGTTCCACCAGGGAGCCCTGCGGCCATAACCTTCATAGCGCGAACCAAAGCAGCTGTTTTCCAGTCACCTTCAGCGCCAAAACCAAATCCATCGTTCATTAATCTTTGTACAGATAACCCCGGAAGCTGGCTTAATCCATGCAGGTCCTCAAACGTTGTGGTGAAACCTTTAAAATCTCCTTCTTTAAGAAATGCTCTTATACCGGCTTCTATTTTTGCTGCGTCAATAAGGGATTGATGTTTATCCCCATTTTTTTTGAGTCCGGCAGCAACATTATATTTTTGTTCATATTCAGAAATTAAAAGATCAATATCAGATGCACTTACTTTGTTAATGTAACTTACAAGGTCTCCAATTCCATAACCATTAACAACATAGCCCATTTTAATCTGGGCTTCAACTTTATCTCCTTCAGTAACTGCAACATTGCGCATATTATCACCGAAGCGGGCTATTTTAGCTCCCTGGGCATCAAGGCGTGCACTTGCAGCCCTCATCCATACCGCAAGCTTTTTAATAACATATTCATCCTGCCAGTAACCAACAATAACTTTTCTTGGCTTTTTCATCCTTGAGCATATAAACCCGAATTCTCTGTCACCATGAGCAGACTGATTAAGATTCATAAAATCCATGTCGATAGAATCCCATGGAATATCTCTGTTATACTGGGTATGAAGATGTACAAAAGGTTTATTAAGAATATTTAATCCGGCAATCCACATTCTGGCGGGTGAAAAAGTATGCATCCAGGTAATTAAACCAATGCAATTTGGAGAACTATTTGCTTCAAGGCATAAGTTGTAAATTGATTCCGGTGTAGTAAGGACAGGTTTAAAAACAACAGTTACAGGAACAGCCGGATTATCATTCAGCCCTTTAACTATGGCAAGCGAATGCTCCTCAACTTCTTTCAAAGTTTCAGGGCCATACAAATGCTGGCTGCCGGTTATAAACCATGCTTCGAATTTTTTTAGATCTTTCATTTTATTACCTGATGTTAATTGATAAAATCTTTAGCTGCGTACTGCATCTCTGATGTCCAGCAGATCTTTCATAATATTATACATATTTCCGTTCCACTCTTTTGTACCAAAACCATCATGAAGCTGTACGTATATCTTATATAATTTTTTATAAATCTCATGATTTTGCGGATTGGGCAGATACTCTTTATTAGTAGCTGTAATGGCAGCTAAAGCATGTTCAGCGCTATCAAAACCACAGATATCCTTGCCGGCTGAAACTGCACCAAAAATAGCAGCGCCCAGGGCAGGAGTTTGCAGGCTGCGTGAAATTTTCATGGGCCTTCCGGTAACGTCAGCATAAATTTGCATTATTAGCGGGCTTTTAACAGCAAGGCCGCCGCAATTAACTATCTCATTTATAGTGACTCCATTATCTTCAATTCTGTCTATGATTCTTAAAGCTCCAAATGCAGTGGCTTCAATTAAGGCGCGGTAAATTTCGTAAGATTCGGTATGAAGTGTTTGCCCAAGCAGCAACCCGGTAAGCCTTACATCAACAAGTATAGTTCTGTTTCCATTGTTCCAGTCGAGAGCCATAAGCCCGGTTTCACCGGGTTTAAGGGCGGACGCAGCTTTTTCAAAATATGCAAACTTTTCATCGAGAGTGGAACCAAATTTTTCGGGTACAAGATGGTTCATAAACCAGAGGAATATATCTCCAACTGCTGATTGCCCGGCCTCAATGCCGAAATAACCTTTCATTACAGATTCATTAACAATGCCGCAAACGCCAGGGATATCTGCAAGAGGAGAATTATTTGGTTGAACCATTACATCGCAGGTACTTGTTCCAAGTATCTTCACCAGTGTCCCATTTTTTATGCCAGCGCCAACTGCACCCATGTGTGCATCAAATGCACCAACAGCTACAGAAACTTTTGAAGAAAGGCCAAGTTTTTCAGCCCACTCTGCAGATAATGTTCCAGCCTGTTCTTCTGAAGTGGAAGCTTTTGCAGCCATTCTTTTTTTAAGAGATGAAAGGCCGGGCTTTAGTTTATCCAGGAAAGAATCTTCCGGAAAGCCGCCCCATTCATCATTGTAAAGTGCTTTATGACCGGCTGCGCAGATGCTTCTTTTAATCTCTTCAGGTTTTGTGCTGCCGGTAAGTAATGCTGTAATCCAGTCGCAAATTTCAACAAAACTATATGCGGCTTCAAAAACTTCCGGTGCTTCAATGCTGCAGTGCAGTACTTTGCTCCAGTACCATTCAGAAGAGTATACCCCTCCAACTTTTGCAATATAGTTTGGGTATTCCCTGGCGGCAAGTTCAGTTATCCTGGCAGCCTCTGAATAGCTGGTATGATCTTTCCATAACCAGACCATTGCAGCATGGTTATTTTTGAATTTATTATTAAAACAAAGGGGAACCCCATTTTCATCAACCGGAACAGGGCTGCTTCCGGTAGTATCTACACCAATTCCTATAACCTTATCAGGCGAAAAATTACTATCTGCAATAGCTGCTTTTTTAATTGCTTCTTTAATTGTTATTTCGATGCCTGTAATGTAATCAGCAGGATTTTGCCTTGCCAGGTTTGGTATTGATTGGTTCAGAATTATACCAGCCTCGCCACTGGGGTAAGAAAATACATGACTTGAAAGTTCACTGCCGTTGCTTATATCCACTATCAGCGAGCGACATGAATTTGTTCCAAAGTCAAGGCCGATTGCATATTTACTCATATTGAAAAAACTCCCTTTTGTTATAAGTAAAATTCTAAATTAGGATCTTTCTGCCAGAGTACTTTTTTGAAAACCCGGTGTATTATACTAATGTGTGACAAAAGTATGTGTTTTCAGCCGGTTTAAAAAAACAGCAGTAGTGAAAATAACGGAATTATAAAAATATTAAACGCCATATTACGACTAAATATATCCATTTTGCGCAAATTGAAATTTTATTAAATGTTATAGAATATGAACTAACGGGGATTTTTTATTTTAAGGAATAAAGAGTCACCAATACAGGCATATATAGCCGGCGTGTGGAGCATTAATAAATATTAAGAATTAGCATAATTTATTATAAATTTAAAGTAATAAATCTTTGTAAATGAATTATTTGATATCCTAAATAGCTCTAAAGATAAAAACAACCCGGCAGATAATTCTGAATATAAGGAACTAATCAACGAACTAAACAAAGGTCTTTATAAACGGAGAGAAGAAAAACGGAATGAAAATCCCTATTAAAAAGATATGGGAGTAAGACTGGATAAAACCTGCCCGGAAAAATAAACCAGCCAGCAACATCAATACCATATTTCCTGAGAATATTGTGAAGATATTTATGTAAAAAGCAGTTAAACTTTCCATTATGGTATTGATAAGACTTATCAAAAGGATAAAGCCCAAAATTTGTGAAATAATGAATTTTTAAGGTATCACTTATTAAAAATATGATAATGGTTACCCTTAAAACTGGCATGATTTATGAAAAATATGGGTCACTTAGCATTATTTAACTGGGTTACCGGAAATATAACCAGAATAAAATTGTAAACTAACCAAATTAATAGAACCAGAAATGGTTGTTTGTAGTAATCCTTTTGCTAAAAAATAAAAACTAACCAAAAACCTTTTAAGGAGGAAAAATGAGAAAAGGCATACTAACGATAATAGGAATCCTTTTATTGAATTGCCTCACGCTCGCTCAGGTATTAACAGATTTTGAGTCCGGAAATGGTGGTTGGGCACGCAATCCATACAGGGGCGAAGGAGTAGTTACCGCCACTGTAGTTGCTGATCCGACTCCAAGAGGAGAAGGTAACGTGCTTGAGATTGCTTATGATGGTACAGCGGCTGGTACAACCGGAAGCGGCCAGATTCAGGTAGATAGTTATGATTTTAAAAGCGCTGATATTATAACCTTCTGGGTATATGTACCAGCGGGCTTTCCTGATGCAGCAGAAATAAAACCTATTGGACAGGATGGATGGTGCTGGTGTGATGCTGCAAACCAAACCTATAAGGGAGTAGATATCCCCAAGGATACCTGGTATCCATTGAACTATAATATCAGGGAAGTTGCACTTGCAAAGCCAGGCAGTTTCAGCCCTTATGCATCAGGTAACTACCTGGCAAAACTGCAGCTTGCAGTTTATACAGCCGGTGGGGCAACTGAAGAAGAAAGAAACTGGGCAGGTAAAATTTATCTCGATAACGTAACTGCAGTTGGCAGTACACCTTATGTTGATACTGATTTTGAATCAGGATTAAACGGGTGGGGAAATACAACAGATAAGGGTACCGGCATTACAGCAATAACTGTAAAAGCTGATCCTACAACAAGAGCAAAAGGTAATGTTCTCGAATTAGCATGGGATGGTTCACAGGCCGGTACAAGTATGGGCGGTCAGATTCAGAAAGGCAATTATGATTTTAAGAGTTCTGATGTAATTGCTTACTGGATTTATCTTCCTGCAGATTTTCCTGACAGTTACCAGATTAAGCCTGTTGGCCAGGATGGATGGTGCTGGTGCGATGCTACAAATAAAACCTATAATGGTTCAGATATTCCAAAAGAAACATGGTATCCTATATATCTGAATATAAGAGAAATTTCTATTGCAAAACCGGGCAGCTTTAGTCCTTATGCTTCAGGTAATTATCTTGCCAAACTTCAGCTTCGAATAAGTAATGCAAATGCAACCGGCACAGATGTTAACTGGAAAGGTGTTGTCCTGGTGGATGATGTAAGTTCACTTGCGCCTACTGTTCCTACCAAATGGATTGTAAGTACATGGGATAACAGAGTTAAGATGCTTGACGGCTGGTTTAATGATTCAGGGCTGGGTGCAGCTATTGACAGTATTTACAGAACTACTCTTGATGATGCAAATGTACTTGGTGCTGCGTTTGATTTCTCAAAAGATAATGACGGACATTTTTCAAAAACAGGAATTTCTCTTTATGATGATTCGAGTGCAACTGAAGCAACCGACCTTTCAGTTGATGTATTCCTGCCATCTGATATTCCTTCAGGCAAAATAACATGGCTTGTTGGCGCGGGTTCAAACCTTGTTGCAGGTGAAACTGCTATATCAAACATAGGAAAAGGTGCGTGGAAAACAGTATACTTTGGAAATATTGCCGGTATTACTGATAAAAAGACAGATGTAAAGGTTACCATCGGTGTTGAACTTGATGCTGCTTCTACATACAAGGGAACAGTATATTTTGATAACTTTACAGTCTGGGGAATCCCTGAACCGGCAAATCAGTTCCAGTCTCCTGACATGCAGGCTTCATTAGGCGTATATGAAGCATTAAATGGTGTTAACTATGAAATGGTGCAGATTGATTGGGTAGACCTGAATCTTGAAACTGAATCATACAGAATTTATCAGAGTGAAAATCCAATTACAGATGTTCATGCTGATGGCGTTCAGAGAATTGGTTCAGAAATTGCTCATGGCAACCAGTCAGCAGGCTTCAGGCCATTTACAACAGATGGCGGAGCTAAAACTTATTACTATGCTATTACTGCTGTCCAGGTAGAAGCAAGCGGCGATACTTCAGAAACCACTTTGAGAACAGCCAGCACAGCAGGCCCTATTTCATTTAGTTCTACTTCGCCAACTTACAAAATATCTTATGTAAAAGATTTTGCTAATTCATTTTCTATAGCAGATGGCGATAGTACTCCATTTATTCCTTATGCTCAGTATGAGATTAAGCCGGAAAACGCCGGCGGTGACAGAGGCCCGGCCTGGACTCCCCAGAGCAATGACTTCCAGTACCGCGCTATAATGGTTATGGATGATCAGTATCTCTACATCCATTGCGATGCATGGGATGATGATCTTAATACAAATACCCAGTATGGCTGGCAGGGCGACTGCGTTGAGTTTTATATGGGCTTCTATGACATGAGATCATTAAAAGCACTTCACTCTGTTTCAGACCTTTCAGGCAAATCAGATTCTGATCCAACCAAAACAGACTGGAGATTTGGTGTAGATAACTTAGGAGTACTTAATGTCGGCGGCAATCCGGGTTCTAAAGGCGGTGTTGATTTTGGTTACAGCCCGTCACTTTCAGATGAAGGCTGGTCATTCAATATAAGAGTTGACCTTGATTCTGTTATGGCTGACAGGCAGGCAAAAATCACTGCCGGAATGACAATGCCATTAAGAATTGATGCTAATGATATGGATCCTGATGCCCCAAAGAATGAAGGCGGAAGAGGAATGGTGCTTCAGACTGGTATGGTTAACATAAGCCTTCCTGAAAACTGGACACGCCCTGATGCATGGGGTACAATGGAACTTATCGGATATAGTCCTGATGCAGTTGATGAAACAGTATCTAATCTGCCGCATCAGTTTGCACTATATAATAATTATCCGAATCCTTTTAATCCGTCAACCACAATTAAATATGACCTGCCAAAGGAAACAAACGTAAAACTTAAAGTATATGACATTCTTGGCAAGGAGGTAACAACTCTTGTAAACTCAAAGCAAAAAGCAGGAACTTACAGTGTCAGGTTTAATGCTACAAACCTGGCAAATGGTGTATACTTCTTCAGGCTTGATGCGGGAGAATTTTCAAGAACTCAAAAAATGATTCTGCTTAAGTAATACTCTCTTTAAAATGGCAGGAGCTTAAAAACTCCTGCCATTTTCTAAAACCTGTTTGGATAGTAAAGTTGAAAAGCTATAATAATAAAAAGACTGTTTAGTAATTAAATAAAATGGCCATATAGTAATTAAAAATACAGCGGTAAGGCTGTATTTTTGGATAAAGCAGATACTTATAGTTCATTAAAGAAAAAACAAGGAATAAAATTTTGAAAATAATTGGTAAGATACTTGTTATTCTTGTCCTGCTGGGTTGTAATTTGTATGCAGGAACAACGGGAAAAATAGCAGGGCGTATTACGGATAGCCAGACAGGCGAGCCTTTAACGGGGGCAAATGTAATGATAGAAGGAACCCAGTATGGAGCTGCTGCCGATATTGAAGGCGATTATTATATATTAAATCTTGCACCCGGTAAGTATAAATTAAAAATATCAATGGTTGGTTATACAACTGAAACGATTGAAAACGTCAGGGTTCAGGTTGACCTTACAACTCAAATTAATGTTACATTGACTTCAGCTGCTATTGATCTTGGACAAACAGTTGCAGTATATGCAAATAAAGAAATTCAAAAAGATTTAACATCTTCAGAAAGAAGTATTCAATCAGATCAAATTAAAAACCTGCCGGCACGTGATTTAACATCAATATTAACAATGCAAGCCGGTATTACAAAAGATGCAAGCGGAGGTATTCATATAAGGGGCGGCCGTTCTTCTGAAGTAAGTTATATGGTTGATGGTGTTCAGATTATGAACCCGCTTGACAGGTCCAATGGTATAAATATAGATGACCAGGCATACGAAGAAGTGAAAGCAATTACCGGTACATTTAATGCAGAGTATGGACAGGCACTCTCGGGTGTTGTAAATATTGTAACCAAGAAAGGAAGCGATAAATTTGAAGCTAATGCTACAGTATACTCAAGCGGTTATTATAGCACCGACGACCATTATAAAATAATGTCAAACAGGGAATGGGCAGATGTTGTTGCAAATTCTCTTGTAAGAACTAACGGCGACAATATTGTTTATGAGTACCTGCAAAATAAGTATGGTATATCAAGAAGCCAGGCAGATGCTATGGCTGCAAGCGGCAACAAACCATGGATAAAAACGAAAAATTATCTTTCAGTATACCGGCCATTTAGTAATCTGGATTACCAGTTAAATCTTTCGGGACCTATACCCGGAACCAGTAAAAAACTATCTTATTTTATAGCAGGAAGATATCAGGATGGAACAGGTTATTCAAGAGGTTACAGGTATTTTAAACCATGGGGTTTATGGTCACCTGCTTATGATACTCTTCATTCATTTGATATGCCTGATGGGAAAGAAGTTCCGCTTTATGAATATGATGGGTATTCAGGCCAGGGTAAAATTTTCTATAATGATCAGAATGTACAGATTAGTTATGGCTTGTTTATAAATGACGGGCATAACTACAGTGCATACAGTAAATATATTCCGGATGGGGGATTGAATAATTATAACAGGCAGTATGTACATATTTTATCATCCACATTTATTTTCTCGAACAGTACATTCCTGGAAGTATTAGGCAACTATTATGACAGTCACAATAAAAGCTATGCTTATGAAGATCCACACGATTACAGGTATGTACCTACAAGCTCAGGAGATTTTCAGCAGTTTATATTTAACCCTGAAACAGAAGATGGCATTTCTGTTACAACCAAGCCAAATGATTATACTTATTTTGGGAACAGTACCTACAGGGGTGATCAGAAAGCCAAATATTACTCTGCAAAGCTTGACCTAACCAGCCAGGTAAATAAATACAACCTAATTAAGGCCGGAGGCTCATTCAGAAGGCATGATCTTAGAGATGATTATTATGACCTTCAGTTTTCACAGGTAGACTATTCTACAATTATACCGTCTCCAACATCAGCTTACCATACTCAATACTCAGCAAAACCAGTTGAAGCTGCTGCTTATATTCAGGATAAAATTGAGTTTGATGAGCTGATTATTAACATTGGTTTAAGGTTTGATTACTTTGATTCGAAAGGAAGAATTCTTGCAGATCCAATGGATCCTGAAATATATGACCCTCTGCTTCCAAGCCATAAATACAAAAACTATTCTGCAACAACACCGGAATCAGAGTTAATAGAATATACTTATGCAGAGAAAGAAAAATTCTGGTATAAAAAAACGGATGCAAAATATCAGTTGAGCCCAAGGTTTGGATTATCATTTCCTATAACAGCTGATGGTGTTATTCATTTTTCATACGGGCACTTTTTCCAAAACCCGTCATTCAGTTATTTATATGCTAATCCTAATTTCTGGGTTACAGGCGCAGGTGCAACAAGTCTTGTTGGTAATGCAAATCTTAATGCTGAACGTACAATTATATATGAAATTGGCCTTCAACAAAGGTTGTTCTCTACCTTATTCCTAAATGTAACAGGGTTTTACCGCGATATCAGGGACTGGATTGGTACCGGAGTTCCACAGCTTACTTATGATGGTTTAACTTATTATTCTTATGTTAACAAAGATAATGCTGTTGCAAAAGGTATAACACTTTCAGCACAGTATACACTTGAGAACTTATCAGTTAGTCTTGATTATACATATATGAATGCGATGGGAACAAGTTCCAATGCAACAGACGCATTCAGTGCGCTAATGGGAGGCAAACAACCTCTGCTGCAACTGATAAACCTAAACTGGGATCAGCCTCATACACTGAATCTTATTGTTAATTATAATTATAACGGATGGATTGCTACATTAACCGGGGCATTTGCGTCAGGATATCCGTACACACCTTCGCTGTATTCATCAGAGGCAACCGGTTCAAATTCATCATATACCGGCTTTATCGAAAACAGTGCAAGGATACCTTCTACACTATCATTTGACCTGAGATTATCAAGAATATTTGAGGTTGGTTTTGCCAGGATTGAGGCTATTCTGAATATTCAGAATCTGTTTGATACAAGAAACTCAACCAGTGTTTATTCTGACACAGGATTATCAGACTACACAAAAAATACTGATCTGTACAGCAGCAGGCTGGTGGAATTTGCAAATACAAAAGAATACTATGCAAGTCCTGGTAACTTTACCGGCCCGAGGTCAATTCAGTTTGGTTTAAGAGTTGGAATTTAAAGTATTAATTCAGAAATAAATAAAAATTTTGAGGATCTAGAATGAAGAATAAGGATCAGGGTTGTAAAGCTTCAATAATAGCTGCGTTGATTGCCTTGCTGTTTCTGAGTGCTGGTATAACATACGGGCAGACAATCAGCAGAAGCGGTACAACTGCAGCTACATTTCTGAAAATAGGAGTTGGCAGTAAGGCGCTTGGTATGGGTGAAAGTTTTACTACAAGGGCTGAAGATATTTCTGCAATGTACTGGAATCCTGCGGGTTTATCATACAGCAGTAAATCCCAGTTGTTATTCAGCCATTATTATTATTTTGCTGATATGGCGTACAACTTTGGCGCTTTTGCAATGCCTATAGAGGGTTTTGGAACTGTAGGAGCTTATGTATCATATATGGACTTTGGTACAATAGAAAGAACTACAGTTTCGCAGCCGGAAGGTACCGGCGAAGATGTTTCAGCAAGTTCATTTGCCGTTGGCCTTACATACAGCCGTATGTTAACAGACCGTTTTTCCCTTGGCGGCAGTGTTAAGCTTATACAGGAAACTATATGGCATTCAAGTGCAACTGCAGTTGCTTTTGATGTTGGAGTGCTTTATAAGGCATTTTTTAAGAATATCCGTATAGGAATGTCAATAAGCAACTTTGGAACATCAATGCAGATGAGCGGCAGAGACCTTCTTGTTCAGCATGATATAAACACTTCTTTTGAAGGAAATAACCCGAATGTTAATGCAAATTTAGAGACAGACAGTTACTCGTTACCGGTTCTTTTCAGGGTTGGTGTTTCTGCGGATATTGCGCAGGATTTCCTGAATATTAAAGAACACAGCTGGGTAGTGTCTGTTGATGCTGTACATCCGAATGATAATTATGAATATCTTAATGTTGGTACCGAATTGAAATTGTTCAACTTTATAGCATTAAGAACTGGCTATAAAGAATTATTCCTTAAGGACAGGCAGGGTGGTTTGTCATTTGGCGTTGGTGTAAAAGGCAATGTTGGAATAGGTGAAATTGAAGTTGATTATGCAAATGTAGATTTCGGTAAACTGCAAAGAACGAACAATATTTCAATGATTCTTTCATTTTAATTATTAAAGGAATTATCCGGTATGAAATTTCTTACGATATGTTTATTTATAATTTCTTTTAGCCTGGTAAATGTTTATGGGCAGGACCTGGGACATGGTGATGCACTTTACAGAGCTAAAAACACGCACTCCGGAAATCTTGTGCGTCTTACTTTTTACAACTATGGTACTGTGGGTACAAAAAATGGCAGCAGCTCACTTGATTACAATGGTGAATGGCCGATTGGGTCAGGTAAAACATCACTTGGCAGTGCTGAACCATTTATTATATCTGAAGTATATGTTGGTAATGATGCAACGGGAACCCCACAGTTTTTACATCCCTGTATTTTTAGTGAAGGATGGGATCCAAGTGCTTTTTCAAATGATCCTAATAATGGAAAGTTCTGGGGTTTTGAGCCTCTGCCTGGTTTTTTAAATCAAAGTCAAAAAGAATCTGATCCTGATCATGCAGTTGCAATGAGCCATCAGGCAGCAACCTGGCCTTCTTTTTGGCCGGACAGAACTTCAGATGCAAACGATCCGGGATGGCCTGGCCACTGGAATGGTTATTTTGGGAAAGACCAGAAGAATGCAGACCAGGAAAGTTATTTTGCAATGGATGATTATGTTTATGCAAAACCTTTTGGAAGTTATTCACTTCCGCTGCCTGATTCATCCAACACTGCAAGGAAAGGGCTTGGCCTGCGTATGTTTGGCAGAGGGCTTCAGTGGTCAAACCCGGATGCACAGGATGTAATATTCTGGCTATTTACTATTGAAAATATCGGTGATCTTTATTTAGACAGAACATTGTTTGGCTTTAATGTCGGCTCTTCAAATGGTGGTATGATTGGATGTTCTGACTCGGGTATTCCAAGTACGGCAGGTGCTGCTTATTACAGGGACGAAGCTCTTGCAGTTAACTTTAGTACTACAAATGTTGGCTGCGGCGGCTATACTCCGGTACCATGGGTTGGTTATTCATTCCTTGAAAGCCCTGGAAACCCTTTTGATGGTATTGACAACGATGCAGACGGCTCAACAGGGATAGATGGTGTGGATGGGCATAAAATATCAACCGGGGACTTCACAAGAGTTATTAAAGCCGGTGAAAAAGCTGTCCTGATAGATTATAACAGCAAAGATTACAAACGTACAATAATTGAAATGCCTTCTGACAGTCTTGTAATAAATTTCCGTCATCAGAATATTGTACTTAAACCAGTTGTTGGTGTTAATCCTCCTCAGTACATTCTTACAGAAGTTGACCATAACGGTATGGACGATAACCTCAATGGCATAATTGATGAAAGTGATGGTTATAAAAATAGTCAGGATGGTTCAAGCTTTTATCTCTATATCTATAATGCAGTAGGTAACCCGCGCGATTATTTTGCAAAGGATTATCTTGATAGTATTGGGCTTTCTAACCCGATGATTGATGAAAGAAGAGATGATGGTATAGATAATAATAATAACTGGGATTCCAGGTATGATGATGTGGGACTTGATGGTATGGCAGGCACTGGAGACTACGGCGAAGGTGACGGGCTTCCAACATCCGGCTATCAGCCTGCTTCTGTTGCTACTCCTGCTGAAGGGGCGGAAGAAAATATTTTTGGCCTTTATGATACCGGGCTGACCGGTGAACCTAATACAGATAAAACGGATGTTGTTGAGGGGGACCAGATAGGACTTACCGCATTTAAGTTCTATCAGTATGGCGCACTTGCTTATGATAATGACGACCAGATGTACCTCTTTAATCAGCCTGGCGTTTTTGACAGCAAAACAAGCGGGCTTGGTGACTATGACTATGTTTATTCCTGCGGTTACTTCCCATTATTACAGGGGCAAACAGAATTTTTCTCCGTTGCTTTAATATTTGGACTTGATGAATCTGAAATGCTCAGGAATAAAACCACTGTTCAGAAGATTTATAATTCAAATTATAATTTTGCTGTTGCACCAACAATACCGGTGGTAAAAGCTGTTGCTTCCAATGGTAAAGTCACTTTAACATGGGGTGATGAATCAGAAAGCTCTTTTGACAGGTACCTGCACACTTATAACTTTGAAGGTTATAAAATTTACAGGGGTACATACCAGACATTTGCTGATGCCGGAGAAATAACAGATGGTTATGGTTATGACCGTTATGTTAAACCGCTTGCAATATATGATAAGGTGGATGGTGTTGAAGGTTTCTTCCCGCTTGATTTTGGCACAGGTGTCCTTTTTAATCTTGGCAATGAGAGCGGCCTTGTTCATGAATATGTTGATAACACCGTTACAAACGGAGTAAAGTATTATTATGCAGTAACTGCGTATACAGCAGGTGACGTTTCTGCAAACATAGGTCCTGCTGAAACATCGATGTTTGTAAATACAGACGCTTCAGGTAATGTCTCATTAGGGCAAAATGTTGTTACGGCTACACCACAGGCTGGTTCTGCAGGCTATGAAGCTGCTGATTTTGATATGGCGCCAACTGCTATGCAGACTGACTTAACTTCCGGTGTGGTTGGGGTTAATATACTTGATCCTGATATGCTGAAAGACGGAGATACCTATGAAATACAGTTCCTTGACCCAACAATGGATAATCACTATGACGGAAAAACTCCACTCAGTGATACTTCAAGGATGACGCCTACTTATACGACGGGTTTTGTCCTGAATAATAAAACTCAAAATGTATCGTATGATACTGTATGGGTATACAAGTATGCGGCTATAACAGATACAACTACAGATTCAACTGTTTATGTTCAACTGCAGGATTTGTACCAGGATTCGGATAAGGATAATAATACATTTACTGCCAATGTAAACGGCATGCAGATATTTGTTTATAATCCACCTAAAGATCCCGGCACATATACCAATGAAGATATGGGTATTACAAATGGCATAAAGGGGACAGGCAGGTTCCAGGACCAATCAATTGTCAGTCTTACATTTAAGCCGTTTGAACTGTCTAACTATCAGAATGGTTATGCATATCCGAGAAGTTACAAGATAGTATTTTATGATACTGTTGTTACACAGTCAACAAAAGTTCCTATATTAAATACAAAGTCAAATACTTATGCCAACCTTTCAGCCGTGAATGCCAACTTTAAAGTATTTGATATGAACACAGATGAAGAAGTGCCGTTTGGATTCAGCGATGTTGTTAGAACAAATACTCTTGCAGGAAACGTCCCAAGATTTTCAAAGGGTTATTTCTCAGTAGGTGATTATATAGTGCTTTATGAAAAACTGAAAAATGATTCAACACTGATTACCTGGCAGATAAGGAACCTGGGTACAGATGATTCACTGTTCTATAATGTATATGGGGCGGGCCCGGGAGCAGGCGATACACTGTATCTTTACACTGATATGCCTTTTACCGGTAAAACAAAATATACATTTAAGGTTAAAGGTGAAAGCATAGATACAGAGGAAGCTAAAGAATCTCTTGATAATATAAAAGTTGTACCCAATCCTTATGTTGTTGCATCACTTTATGACCCGCAAAATCCATATTCAACAGGCAGAGGATACAGGAAGGTTTATTTTACCCATCTGCCGCAAAACTGTACAATAAACATTTATACAGTTGACGGGACTCTTGTAAGAACACTATACCATGAAGGAACCATGCGTGATGGTTCTGAAGAATGGAACCTGCAAAACAGGGACAATATGGAAGTGGCATACGGAGTGTATGTTTACCATATTGATGCTCCGGGAATAGGTGAACACATTGGTAAAATAATGTTGATTAAATAGTCGTCCTGTTCCTCTGGCTCATAGATTAGCAGGAACCGGCTCCATTTTTACGAAGCCGGTTCTTGTATTATATAAGAATATAGACTATTGGAATTATGTTTAATTACATAAAGTATGATTATATGAAAATATACGTAATTTTTTCTCTTTTAATTTTGAGCGCTTCCTGTTTTGCTGCAGGTAATATTTCTGCAGACTCAACCCTTAATCCTGTGGTTGCAGAATTTGGCAATAACAGGATTTATTTTGATGAGTACAGGTATACTTATTATGAGGTGCTGAAACAGCCAACAATGTATGATTCAAAGCAATTAAGAGAAAGTTTGCTTGAAGAACTAATTTCAAGAAGGCTTTTATCGCAGGCATCAGAAAAAAACAATTATGGAGCAGATGAGAATTTGCAATACAGAATTGAGGCATATCATAATAAATGCCTTCGGGATGCGCATTACAAATATATAATTAAACCAAAAGTGAGTATATCTGAAGAGGATAATAAGAATGTCTACAGGTTCCTGCAGGAAAAGAGAAGAATAAGCCACCTTTTCTTTAACACTAAAGAAGAAGCTGACAGTGTTTACCAGCTTTTAAAGAACGGGGCTTCATTTAAGGAAATGGCAAAAAAAGTATTTACTGATACAACGCTTGCAAACTCCGGAGGTGACCTTGGCTGGGTTTACTGGGACCAGCTTGATTATGACCTTGCAATGGCTGCATTTACGCTTCCGGTAAACCAGGTTTCCGAACCGCTGCATTCGCAATTTGGATATCATATCCTTTTAGTAACTGATTTTCAGAAAAACCCGCTTATTTCTGAATACGAGTACCAGGCACATAAGCAAAAAGCCAGAACATTACTGGAGTATCACATCTCTGATAAATATGCCTTTGATTACATTGGCGAAATGATGAAAAAGGCTAACGTAGTTGTTATGACAAATGTAATGAAGTCTGTCAGAGATAAAATACAGGCGCAAATGACAAGGAAACCGGGTAAATATGATGCAATGAGTGAGACTCAGCTTAATGAAGAAGAAATTAAAAAAGTAAATACAGATTTTAGCAGTCAGCGTAAAGATGTAATGGCAACAATAAACGGGGTAAATTATACAGTGGGTGACTTTATTGCGGAGCTTATGTATATACCCTACAATATAACTTATACAGACTTTACTGCTGCATTTAATTATGCTGTAAGAGATTTCCTGATAACGAAAGAAGCTGCAGCCAATGGGCTTGATAAAGACGATGAAGTAATCACAAAGACGAGATTATTTAAGGAATACTTTATAGCTGCCAGGTTCAGAAGAAAACTTGTTGACGATGTTACAGTATCAGAAGAAGAGATCAAGAAGTATTATGACGAAAATCAAAAACAAATAAAAGGTGCACCTTACGATGCTATGCATCCTGTAATTGAAAAACAAATGTTAAGAGATAAACAAATGAATGTGAGTCAGGACTATGTTAATATTTTATTAAAAGGAACTAAGGTGATTAAGCACATGGATATTATAAATGGTTATTATGATGCATTATATAGTAATAAAAATACAGGCCTGCTTAATAAAAAATAGTCGGGATTTATTTCCGGGCATATAGAATAATAAATAATGATTTGCCGAAATAATAAGGGAGAAAAAATGAGTTTAATAAGCTTTTTATTTACTAATATGAAAAAGAATATTGGCTGCGTTGTTTTAGTCCTGTTCCTGATTGCTTCTGATATGATTTATTCACAAACTGATCACAGAGTGTTAAATTATATTTATAATATAAAAGGGAAAAAGACACTTGCCGGACAGCAGGGAAGCAGCTATACAAACACTATAGGTGAAGTTGCAGGAAAGAATCCAGCGATGTGGGGGGAAGATTTTACTTTTGTTATTGACGGTACATTTGGCGGAAGTACTATTACTGAATCAAGAAGAAGGATGATTGAAGAAGCAAAGAAAAGATGGGACAGGGGGCAGGTTATTAACCTGATGTTTCATGCATGCCCTCCAACTCAATCTGAGCCATGTAACTGGGATGGAGGTGTATTAAGTAAGTTGACTGATGACCAGTGGAATGAGCTTATTACTCCCGGAACCACATTATACAATAACTGGCTTGCCAGGCTTGACCTTATAGCTGTAGGGCTGAAAGAACTGCAGGATTACGGCGCTGAAGTATTCTTCCGCCCTTTTCATGAAATGAACCAGGGCGCTTTCTGGTGGGGCGGCAGGCCCGGCGCCAATGGTACTGTGAAGCTTTACCAGATTACTCATGATTATCTGACAAAAGTTAAGGGGATAACAAATATTATCTGGGTATGGAATGTTCAGGATTTTTCCACTCTTGCATCAGATATAAACAGTTATGATCCCGGGAGTGATTACTGGGATATGGCTACTCTTGATGTATATTACAGTGATGGTACAGGAATTACTCCTGCAAAATATAAACTTATGAAAAATAAAGCAGGCAACAAGCCATTTGCTCTCGGAGAACTGGATGCGCTGCCGGAACCTGACCTGCTTAAAGAACAGCCTTTATGGACTTACTTTGTAGCATGGCGGGAATTAACACAGGAGAAAAATACTGATGCTTATATAGCCCAGGTATATAATGCTGACAATGTTATAACCGAAGACGAACTGCCGGGATGGAATAACTTCTGTCCTTACAGCGATACTTTATTTACAATACCGGGTAAAATTGAAGCTGAAAATTTTAATACATGCGGTAAGGGTAAATCATACTATGATACAGATGATATAAATACAGGGGGGGAATACAGAACAGATACGGGTGTAGATATAGCAAAATTGAATGACAGCAGTTATGTAATAACAGATATAAAAACTAATGAGTGGCTTGCATATTCCGTACTTGTTGAAACTGCAGGTACTTATACAATAGATGTAAAAGTATCTGCTGCTGAAGAAGGGAAAAAATTACACATTGAATTAAATGGAGTAAACATTTCAGGGACAATTAATCTACCTGTGACAGGCGAAGGCAGCTGGATAACTGTAAGCGCTGTAACTCCTGCATTAACCCCCGGCATTAAAACAATAAAGATTGTTATGGAGTCAGACGGCTTCAAACTCGATAATATTGAATTTTCAATTGCAAACAAAGCTCCTGAAGTATACCTGACTTTACCTGCAGGAACAGAATCATTTAAAGCTCCGGCTGAGATTACTCTAACGGCAGCCGCGGCAGATGTGGATGGAACAATTAGCAAAATAGAATTTTATGACGGTTCAACAAAAATAGCTGAGGTTGCTGATACCCCCTATACTTATATCTGGAAGGATGTAGCTGCAGGTGAGCATTCAATTATTGCTGTGGCAACTGATAACAGCGGACTTTCAACTGCTACAGCGCCGCTTGTTATAAAAGTTATTCAACCCCAGGCCCCGTATGAAGGGGATGCTTATAAAATTCCCGGAAGAATTGAAATGGAAAACTATGATAAAGGTGATGAAGGCCTTGCCTACTATGACCTTACTGCCGGGAACAAATTTGGCTTTTACAGGGATGATGATGTTGATATAGAACAGTGTACGGATACAACCGGCGGGTATTCGCTGGGCGATTTCCAGGTGGGTGAGTGGGTTGAATATAGCCTTAACATAACTGAAGCAGGCAAATATGATGTGGAATTAAGAACTGCGACACAGTCAACCGGGGCCAAAATTTCTATTATTATAGGAAGTAAAAATATTGCATCAAACCTCGCCGTCCCATCAACCGGTGGCTGGCAGGTATGGAAAAGTATAATACTGCCGGGAATTCAGCTTGCAGCAGGGAACACCATTATGCGTATAACAGCTAATGGTGAATATGCAAATTTAAACTATATTGAATTTACACCTTCGGCTGTTGATGCTGTAGAGGATGAAAAACTACCTTTAGAATTCAGTCTCGCGCAGAATTATCCTAATCCCTTTAACCCGTCAACAAATTTTGAATTCAATACTGCTGCCCAATGCCATGTAACATTGAAAATTTATGATATACTTGGAAATGAAGTTGCAGCGCTGATAAATAATGAATTGCCGGCAGGAAAACATAACATTGAGTTTAATGCATCATCTTTAGCAAGCGGCGTTTATTTTTACAGGCTTTCTGCCGGGACTTTCCAGGCAGAAAAGAAAATGATTCTCCTGAAATAATTTGTCTTTGAGGCTCTCCGCTCTTAATGAGGATTCACAGGAGAGCCGCAGAGGCGGCATAAAATCACCAGTGTTATTACTTACTAACCATAAAAATACTTAAAGCAGCCAAATGAAGAGAAATGCCCGGGTAGTTATTTTGTTATTTTTAGTATATCCTTTCATTTCGTTTTCCCAGACAAATCATCAATCACTCAATTATCTGTATAATATTACCGGTAAGTCCGTCCTTGCCGGGCAGGAAGCTATGCAGTACTGGGAACCAATGCATGATGTTACAGGCAAATATCCTGCCCTGTTCGGAGAAGACCTTTCATTTTCACCATGGCAGGGAACTTCAACCATGGATGAATGGAGAGGCCTTGTTGTATCAAAGATTAAAACAAGGTGGAATGAAGGAGCAGTAATATCGCTGATGTTCCATTCCTGCCCGCCAACACAGGCTGAACCATGTGACTGGGATTCGGGAATAAAAGGCGAGCTTACCGATACTCAATGGACAGAGCTTATTACTGATGGCACTACTATGAATAATAACTGGAAGGCGCGCCTTGATATTATTTCAGTATACCTGCAGGAACTGAAGGATGCAGGAATAGAAGTATTATTCCGTCCTTTGCATGAGATGAACCAGGGCGCATTTTGGTGGGGCGGCAGGCCCGGCCCAAACGGTACCGCAAAGCTTTACCAGATTACACATGATTATCTTGTAAATCAAAAAGGATTAACTAATTTAATCTGGGTATGGGATCTGCAGGATTTCAGCACTATTGCTGATGATATAAATAATTATGACCCGGGAAGCGATTACTGGGATGTTCTTGCCCTTGATATCTATTACAGTGACGGTTCCGGGTTTACTGTAACAAAATATAATTTAATATCAGCTAAAGCTGGGAACAAACCAATAGCCATCGGCGAATGTGGTACTTTACCTACAGTAGCTCAGCTTGTAGCACAGCCTAAATGGACATTCTTTATGGGATGGGCTGAATTAACACAACAGCAGAATACAAACAATTCGTTATCACTTCTGTATAATTCAATAAGAGTTACTTCGCTTGATGAAATGCCGGGCTGGGCTCCTTCTGACGTAGAGGAAACAACCGTGCCTTTACCTGCAGGATTTGGATTGATGCAGAATTATCCCAATCCATTCAATCCTGCTACAAATATAAAATACAGGATAACCGAAGAAGGATTTGTGACATTAAAAGTATATGATACACTGGGCAGAGAAGTAGCCATGCTGGTAAATGAAGAAAAGCAGCCGGGTGAATATAGTACCTGTTTTAATGCATCATTTCTTGCAAGCGGTGTATATTGCTGTCGGCTGGAATGCAATAATAAAATATCAGTAAATAAAATGATCCTTGAAAAATAGGTCTGTGCTGTATATCTGAATATTATTTTCTAAATATGGAAGTGATTATGAAAAATTTGGTTGCACTAATAATACTGTTTCTATTTATATCAACAACATATTCGCAGTCATTTAAAACACTGTATTACTTGAAAGGCATTTCTGGTTCACAGGTGCTGGCAGGTGAGCATAACCGGGAACCGCTTTCAGATCCTGATATGTATTCGGATTCCCTGTTCGCACTTACAACAAAATACCCGGCATTATGGAGCAGTGATTTTTTATTTCAGCAGGATAATATTAATAACCGCTGGAAAATGATTTATGAAGCAGAAGAACAATGGGATAATGGGGCTGTAGTTCAGATTATGTTTCACACCTGTCCACCCACAAACGGTGAGCCATGCGGCTGGAATGGCGGTGTATTAAGTTCTCTTACTGATTCACAGTGGAATGAAGTAATTACTGAAGGTACAACATTATATAAAAACTGGATTGCAAGGCTGGATATTATAGCGCCTTATCTTCAGTACCTTAAAGATAAAGGCGTAGAAGTTTTATTCCGCCCTTTGCATGAGATGAACCAGGGCTCATTCTGGTGGGGCGGAAGAACAGGTGAAAACGGTACAGCAAAATTATTCCGCATTACGCATGATTACTTAACAAACCAGAAAGGATTAACAAATCTTATCTGGGTTTGGGATTTGCAGGACTTCAGCACTCTTGCCAGCGATGTGAATGATTATGATCCCGGCAGTGATTACTGGGATATTCTTGCCCTTGATGTTTATTATAGTGACGGCAAAGGTTATACTGCTGACAAGTACAATATTATTGCAAATAAGGCTGGCTCAAAACCAATAGCAATAGGTGAATGCAGTACAATGCCCACTGTGGCAGAACTTGTTGCACAGCCTAAATGGACTTTCTTTATGGGCTGGGCAGAGCTTACTATACAGGATAATAAAACGTCTGCACTTTCACTTCTTTATAAATCTGTAAGTGTGGTAACTCTTGATGAAATGCCGGGCTGGTCTTCTGTTGGCGTAAACGATGAGAAATCTGATATGCCTGCAGAATTTGGGCTTTCAAATAATTATCCTAATCCATTTAATCCAACTACAAGTATTAAATACATAATTACTGAACCTGGCTTTGTAACATTAAAAGTATATGATATACTTGGCAGAGAAGTATCAAGCCTTGTAAATGAAGAAAAAGAAACCGGGGTATATGAAGTAAGTTTTGACGCATCTTCACTTTCAAGCGGGGTTTACTGTTATAAGCTGCAGTGTAATAACAAAACAGCAGTAAAGAAAATGATTTTGCAAAAGTAAACTTTAGCAGCCGGAGTATATGTTAATACAAGGGGATTAGAAAAGAGTTTATGCCATTTGAATAGATAGAATATACGGGGTAAGATGAAAGAAAGATTTATTTGTTCAGTGCTTGTTATAATACTATTAACATCGGAAATATTCAGCCAGTCAATAACGGTAAGCGGCAGGGTAACAGCCGGAGAAGAAGCAGTAAAGAATGCCGGGGTAACATTTGTAAATGAAAATGATACCACAAAGAAATATAGTACTGTAACAGATACTTTGGGGAATTACCGGTTGGAGATAATAATAACAGGAATAAAGGAAGAAAATAATACACAACCTGTAAAGTTTGAACTTGGGCAGAATTACCCGAACCCGTTTACCGGAGAAACCGCAATACCATATAATATAAAAGAATCAGCAGCAGTGGAGATTCAGATATATAATATACTTGGGCAGGAAGTAAAAAGAATAACAGTTGGCGAACAGGCAATGGGAAGTCACATAATAAAATGGGATGGAAGGAACAATGCAGGTGTAGGTGTATCACCGGGTATATATTTCTACCGGCTTAATAATGAAGTGAAAAAAATGATGTATGGGGTTAGGAACAGTGAGAGACTTTTAAACAAAGCAGGGACGGCAGGTTTATTAAAGGACTCTGAAGAAATATCCTATGAAACTTATATCACAAGGATAGAAAACAGTGACAGTACAATTCCTTTAATATATAATTATGAAACTCTGGTTCAAATTACTGGAAAAGATACAATAATTGACTTTCAAACAGAAGCGGCTGAACAATGGCGCTTGTTAGGCCTGGAAAATGAGATAGTAAGTGCAATAGCCATTAATCCGGAAGATCCGGCAATAATATATGCGGGTTCAAGTTTTAACTCAGGGCCTGGAAAAATGTTTAAGAGTACTAATTCAGGTAAAACATGGGATACCCTGTTTACAGGAGGAAACTTCAATAAAATAATAATAGACCCTGAAAACCATAACAGGATATACGCTTCGCCAGGAATAATAGAAAGTGAAGATGGCGGGTTAACATGGCAAAGAATAATGGACGGAATAGAGTTAAATCTAGATACGGGAATATGGAGTTTTGATGTGAATATGAAGAACCCATGTGTAATGTATGCAGGAACAGGAGGATTCAGCGGCGGAGCAATGTACAGGTCTGATGACCGGGGATTACATTGGTCCAGAATCCCGGGGGATTCGCTGAATAACGGGGTTTCTATTATAGTAGTAGACCAGATAGATACTAGTACAGTTTATGCGGGGACGGCATATTCAGGGACATTGTGGAAAAGTACGGACTCAGGAAAAACATGGCATAAAACAGGATTGGGTGATACTGGCCTTAGGATAAGTGATATTTTTATTAATCCTGCGGATCCCAATGAAGTATATGTTGGATTGTCAAAGCTGGGATTGATGAAATCAGTCGATGGTGGTGCTACATGGAATAGTTTTAATGATGGTTTGCCGGAGAATTTCAGTGTGGTTAAAATTAAAAAAGCGATGGATGTTTTTATTCTTATAGTAACATTAAACGATTTAGGATGGGTGTATGAATATTCAAATGTTCAGGAAGGATGGGCTAGACTTGGAATAAATACTTTCCAACAAAGTTTTTATTACAGCGATATGGCTATATGTCCTGAATTGTCCGAGGTTTATCTTGGGAATAAAGGTGTTTATGTTCTTAAGTATAATAAGTGAAAAGATAAATGTTACATGTTATTTATTTATCAGAAAACTATTAACATCTCTGTATTTATTCTAATACTTTTGATGTCAGAAGTATTAAGCCAGTCAATAACAGTAAGCGGCAGGATAACAGCCGGAGAAGAAGCAGTAAAGAATGCCGAGGTAACATTTGTAAATGAAAATGATACCACAAAGAAATATAGTACTGTAACAGATACCCTGGGGAATTACCGGTTGGAGATAATAATAACAGGAGTGAAGGAAGAAAAAAATATACAGCCTGTAAGGTATGAATTAGGGCAGAATTACCCGAACCCATTTACAGGAGAAACTGCAATACCATATAATATAAAAGAATCAGCAGCAGTGGAGATTCAGATATATAATATACTTGGGCAGGAAGTAAAAAAAATAATAGTTGGCGAACAGGCAATGGGAAGTCACATAATAAAATGGGATGGAAGGAACAATGCAGGTGTAGGTGTATCACCGGGTATATATTTCTACCGGCTTAATAATGAAGTAAAAAAAATGATGTATGGGATCCATAATATAGGAGCATCTTCAGGTTTTGTCCCTGTTTCCGGCCTTGGGAAAACCGGGATGATAAATGATGGTTATGCTTTAATAATTGGAAATACTGATAGCACATCGCCCACTATAGAAGAAAGAAAAATTACTAATGTCACTTTTGCCAATGATACTGTCATTAATCTTGTGGTTGAAGAGGCTGAGGATTATTCTCTTTGTTATATGACTTATGTAAATGATTATTGGCAGATTTGCGTTAATAATACTTTGGGAACACATCCACGAATAATTTCAGAGTCTGTTGGTGATCATGAATATCCGGAGTGGTCCCCTGATGGTAATTATATTGTATATTCATACAATGGGTCTATTATTGTATATAGTTGTATCAACCGAACTAATACTGCTATTACTCCGGATTCATTAACCGCCGGACAAACTCCTGAATGGACGCCTGATGGGAAAATACTATTTCAGGCAGTTAATTATTATAGGGAGAGTTGGCCTTATGAAATGTATTTAATAAATGCTGATGGTACCGAAATGAAAAAGATTATTGATACCCTGGCAACTGTGTATTTTTATCCGGATGCATATAATTTTGTTTATGTCAAAGGGTATAATAGAGTATATAAAGGTGACATCGATGGTATCAGCAATAAGTTCCTGTTCGATATCAATGATGATTCAGATGAGAAAAACATAATTAGTGATTTTAATCCAAATACAAATGAGATGCTTGTTTATTCAAACAATATGAAAACAATAAGTACAATAAATATTGATACAAAAAAAATAAATGTACTGCTGGAACAACCTCCTGAATGTGATTTTTACATAATGGATCAAACAAGTGATTTTAGTAAAATAATTCTGGGAGAAATGTACCAATCGGATTTTTATTTAACCCTGTATGAATAAGGTGATAAGAAACATCTTGAGCAGTTAAACAGTGACAGTTCGGTTTTCGGAGCAAAAATTAAAATATCTACAGATGAAGATTATGTACCGTTTTCTGAATGGGTGTATTTGCCTGGTTCATGGGTTTCATGGTATGAACCACTTTATGTTGTCCAAATAACTTCAGGTATAATAAGGCTCATTGATAAATCCGGGATGTTTCCTTCTTGGAAACCAGTTCTATAAATAAAATCACTGCAATAGTATCTTAAATAACTTGGGAAGAAGCAGGGTGATAAAGTAAAATTACTCAAAAATGCCTGAAAGAATAATTGTAAATTTACTCCATTAAAAAGGAAGAATAGCATTATGAAGTTTACAAGAGTATATATATTACTGCTTTTATGTTTTTCGGTTACTGCATATTCGCAGGAACATAAGGTATTAAAGTTTTTAAAGAGTATTTCAGGCAGGCAAATTGTTGCGGGGCAGCATAACCGTGAGCCCAATGCAAAGCCTGCGCAATGGACAGACTCTTTATATAAAACTACCGGCAAATACCCGGGATTGTGGAGCGGCGATTTTCTTTTTCAGGCTGAAAATATCGGGCAAAGGTGGACAATGATTCACGAAGCTGAAAAGCAATGGGAAAACGGCTCCATTGTTCAGATTATGCTTCATACTTGCCCTCCTGTATATGGTGAGCCATGTGATTGGGAAGGCGGGGTATTGAGCCATCTTACTGATGAACAATGGAATGAACTAATTACTGAAGGTACTACTCTCAATTATAACTGGAAGCAAAGGCTCGACCAGGTTGCAGTCTTTTTGCAGTATCTAAAGGATAATGGAGTTGAAGTTTTATTCCGCCCTCTTCATGAAATGAACCAGGGTTTGTTTTGGTGGGGCGGCAGAAAAGGCCCTGAAGGTACTGCTGAACTTTACCGCCAGACACATGATTATCTTGTCAAAACAAAGGGGCTTACTAATCTTATCTGGGTCTGGGATATGCAGGATATAGACAGCTCATGGGCTGAATATAATCCCGGCGATGAATACTGGGATGTCCTGGGATTTGATGTTTATGATAAGGGTTACAGCCAGGAATGGTATAATTATGCTGTCTCAGTTGCCGGTGATAAACCCATAGCTATTGGAGAATGTGCGGTTTTACCGACACCTCAACTTCTTGAAAAACAAACAAGGTATGTATTCTTTATGCCATGGGCAGAGTTAATATACAGCAGTAATTCTGTTGATGAAATAAAAGCTTTGTATAACTCACCGCGGGTTTTAACAAGAGATGAACTGCCGTCATTTAAATAGTAAAAACCAGGGCTTCATTAAGAAAAGCATTTTGAAATAATAAATTATCAATTAAAATGTACACAAAGAAACAATTATCATACAGAACAATACTGACTGCTGCTGCAATTCTACTATCATCAATACTTATGCAATCATGCGGCAGTATATCAAATCTGAATTATGGATTAAAGGAACCGCAGGATTCTGCAACGCTTCCAAAATCTTCTGTTAAGCCGCAGATGCCGGTGAAAAAAGCTAAGAAAACTCCGGTTACTGAACTGAAAAAAGAGATTGACGGCACTATGGAAATTTCCGGCGGCTGGGAACTGATTGAAGCTTCAAAAATTGATACTGATGATGGAGCAGTTTCTCTGCCTGGCTTTAATACATCAAACTGGTATAATGCAACTGTTCCCGGTACTGTTCTTACAACACTTGTCGACCAGGGAGTATACCCGGATCCTTATTACAGTCTGAATAATCTTGCAATACCTGAAAACCTTTGCAGGCAGGAATGGTGGTACAGGACATCCTTTAAATATAATCCGCAAAGTAAAAATACATGGCTTACTTTTAATGGTATAAACTATATGGCGGATATATGGTTAAACGGCCGAAAGCTTGGGAAAATTGAAGGCGCATTTAAGAGAGGAGTCTTTAATATTTCAGGTGTCGTTGACCCTAGCGGGGAAAATATTCTTGCTGTACATATTTATCCTCCTTTAAACCCGGGCATTCCACATGAAGAATCTCCCTCTGCCGGCAGAGGGCCGAATGGAGGCGTTCTGTGCCTTGACGGGCCGACATTTATTTCCTCTGAGGGGTGGGATTGGATTCCCGGAATACGAGACCGAAACATTGGTATCTGGCAGGATGTAGTTCTTAAATCAACAGGTACAATCTCAATTACTAATCCGCAGGTTGTTTCAGTCCTTCCATTACCAGACACAACATCTGCAGTATTAACTATTAATGCTGTGGTGTCAAACTCTGACAGTGTTGAGGCGAATGTTATAGTAAAAGGAAAGATTGAGAATATAGAATTCAGTAAAGAAGTTACAGTTCCTGCCGGCAAAACAATACAAGTTTCCTTTACTCCGGAAGAATTTAAACAGCTTACTATATCAAATCCGCGTTTATGGTGGCCAAATGGCTATGGCAGCCCTGAACTATATAAACTTGAGTTAAGTGCGCTTGTTAATAATAATGTGTCAGATGTTAAATCAGTTTCTTTTGGCATCAGGCAGTTTACCTATGAAATTGCTGTTAACTCCAAAGGAGAAAACCACAGAATTGAATTTGATCCTGTCAATAATGTTAAAAACGGGAAACTGTTATTTGATAATATTGACAGAACTGATGTGGAAAATGGAGTAGTTATTCCGAAACTGAGAGATGATATTGATATAAAACAATTTAAAGAAATTGCTGATGACCCTATGGGCAGTTTTCTTGTTATAAAAGTAAACGGCAAAAGAATTTTCTGCCGCGGAGGGAACTGGGGTATGGATGACGGAATGAAAAGAGTCTCACGCGAAAGGCTTGAACCGTATTTCCAACTGCACAGAGATGCTCATTTTAATATGATAAGAAACTGGACAGGCGAAAGTACAGAAGAAGTATTTTATACTCTTGCTGATGAATATGGTATGCTTGTATGGAATGATTTCTGGATGTCCACTGAAGGCTATAATGTAGAGCCGGAAAACGAAGAGCTTTTCCTGGCAAACCTGGAAGAGACGGTTAAAAGATTCAGAAACCATCCTTCAATTGCAGTATGGTGCCCTCGTAATGAAGGGTTTGCCCCAAAGTCAATGGAAGAACGTATTGCAGGTATTATTGCTTCTGAAGATATTACGCGATATTACCAGCCTAATTCAAGGTATATGAATCTTACTCCAAGCGGGCCATGGGACTATTTTACAGATCCTGCTGAATACTTCAGGAGTAATGCACGCGGGTTTAATACTGAACTTGGAACACCTTCTGTTCCAACTGCTGCAACTATGCGCAGTATGATGCCTGAATCAGATGTATGGCCAATAAGCGATAACTGGTACTACCATGATTTACACTGGGGGCAGAAAGATTATCTTAATGCTATTGAAAAATTATACGGCAAATCAGGCAGCGTGGAAGATTTTTGTACAAAAGCTCAAATGGTTAATTATGAAAGCCACCGCGCCATGTTTGAAGCCTGGAACAGTAAACTGTGGAATAATACAAGCGGTGTTCTTTTATGGATGAGCCATCCTGCATGGCCAAGTACAGTATGGCAGACATACTCATGGGATTATGAAACATTTGGTTCCTATTATGGGGCGCAGAAAGCCTGCGAGCCTGTTCATATTCAAATGAATTTAAATGATAACAAAATTGTTATAATAAATACTACCCTCCATCCGTTAAAAAATCTTACCGCCAGGTTATTATTATATAGTCTTGATGGCAAACAGTTGTTTGAAGAAGTGATAAAAACAGATGCAGATGCTGATAAACTCACTGACTGCTTTATCCCTGATTTTCCAGCGGGCCTGCCTGATGTTTATCTTGCCCGTTTAATCCTTAGCAATGAAGAAGGAGTACAGCTATCTGTTAATGACTACTGGAAAAGCAGTAGGGATGAGAGGGATTTCCTTAGGCTAAATGCTCTTCCTGAAGTATTGCCTGAAGGGAAAATTCTTGGGGTTATAAGCGGAAATAAACAGCAGGTTGCATTTAAAATTACTAATAATGCACCCGTTCCGGCTGTAAGTATTAAGTTAAATCTTGTGGATAAGGATGGCAGGATAATTCTTCCTGCATTCTGCTCTGACGGATATTTTAACCTGGTACCGGGCGAATCGAGGAATATAATTTTTACCTGTGATAAAAATGTAAAGGAACCTTATTCTATACTGATTGATGGATATAATATTATAAAAGGTTCTAAAATAAATATTAAATAAAATACTGTACCGGCGAAAATACCCGGCAATTTTGAGTGAATTATGAAATTAAGAATTATAATAATTACAGGCATTGCCATGCTTCTTTCCGGATGTTCATCCTTTTTTATAAACAGTGCCCCGGAGTTTATTAAAGTACAGGGGAAACATTTCATAAAAAATGACAAACCATATTGTTTTGCGGGTGCAAATTTCTGGCCCGGGTTATATCTGGGTTCAGAGACAAATGCAGGTGACCGGGAACGGCTTCTAAGAGAACTTGACAGGCTGCAGGCGGCAGGAATAACAAATCTTCGAATTCTTGGCGCTTCAGAGAATGCATATTTTAGTAATGAAGTGCAGCCGGCAATACAAACTGCCCCTGGTATTTATGACGAGTCATTGCTGACAGGTATGGATTTCCTGCTTTCGGAAATGGGGAAAAGAAATATGTACGCTGTTATTTACCTCAATAATTATTGGTGGTGGAGCGGCGGGATGTGTCAATATAATGCCTGGGTTGATAGTTCTACTGCTGTCTCTGATAGTGACTTTGGGCTTACAATGGATTATTCCGCCTCATTTTATGCTAATACAGAAGCAATGCAGCTTTTCAGGAATTATATTAAATATATCGTTACCCGTAAAAACACCATCACAGATAAATATTATTATAATGACCCTGCTATTATGTCATGGCAGCTTGCTAATGAACCGCGTCCCGGCAGAGACAATAAACTTGCTGCTGAATATTGTGAGTGGATAGACTCAACTGCTGGTTTTATACATAGCCTTGATTCTAATCATCTTGTTTCTATTGGAAGTGAAGGGCTTCAGGGCAGCTTAATGGATTCATTATTATATATGAAAATACACTCATATAAATCTGTTGATTATCTTACCTTTCACCTGTGGGCCAAGAATTGGGGCTGGTATGATGCACAAAAACCGGAAGAAACTTTTCCTGTTTCAGTGAAGAATGCTGATGATTATATAAAACAGCATATTGAATTTGGAAATGAATTAAATAAGCCTGTTGTAATGGAAGAGTTTGGGCTTGGACGCGACAAAGAAAAGCTTACAGAGGATGTCCCTGTTACATACAGGGACAAGTACTATGAAAATATTTACACGCTTTTATATGACAGTGCTTCTGCTGGTTCAGCAATGGCCGGCTCAAATTTCTGGGCATGGGGTGGTGAGGTAAGAGGGCAGCATCCAGATTGTATATATGTGCAGGGAGATAAATTTGTTGGTGATCCGCCTCAGGAACCCCAGGGGTTAAATTCCGTTTTTGATACTGATTCTACAACTGTTGAAATAATAAAACAGCATGCAATTAAGATGAATAATCTGAGATAACTTTCCGAATGCAGGATTTGTTCTGCCGGAGTTATTCGCTCTTGGTTAAATCCCGGTGTGTTGCGGCGCCGGGATTTTTTTGCCCTTAACTGTTTGAGAGTTCTGTTAAATATACTTTACTGAATGCTTACCAGATATTCATGCTATACATTTCAATCTGCTGACCTGTCGGAGTACTTCCTCCATACCAGTGGTTTGTACCAACCATATAATAGTACCTGTTATAATAATAACCACTATCGTTGGTCAGTGTAAACTGGTAAACTTCATCAACATAGAAATCAACCTTATGGTAGTTCCCGGATTGTGCATCGCATTTATATGAATGATAGCCGTTATCATTAGTTGAAATGGTTCTGTAAATATACTGTCCGCCCCCCTGAATATATGCTTTTAAAGTGTTGTCATTCAGAGTTTTTACAAAGCCCATTTCATTACCAGTCCAGTTAGTTACATCATCGCATACAAATACAGCCTGTTCGCTGGCGCTGCTGTATGCATTGTTTCCGCCTTTGAAGCATCCATAAAAGTAAAATGCCCTGGCTGTTTGTCCTGAAGACTGCTGGGCAGCATTAATTGAAGTAGAACAGCTGCCAACAGGAACAATAACGCCGCCGGAGCCTAAATAAGGCATAGTACCGCACGTTGACCACAGGCTGAATTCGCTTGTGCTTATTGTTCTGGATAATGCATCCTTTGTACTTTCCCCGGGTGCTGCAACTGACGAATCTTTTTCATTATTGCATCCATTTATGAATAGTGTTGCAGCAATTGAAAAAGAAAAAATAACGAGTAAACTGTAAGTACTGATTTTTTTTATCATAAACACCTCTGTGTTTTTGTTAAGTAAATGATTATATCAGTTTATTATTCCAGTCAGGGGCATAACTGTTCTGCCGTAGTTATCCTCCGTTATTTAAAACAATGCGGGTAATTCTTTCGAATTAAGTATTATATTGAAAAGTAATTGCTGTAAGTACAAACCGGTTTAAATCTTATTCAGCTAATACTGTTGAAGCAATTTTATTTTAATCCAAGTTCTTTGCATGCCCTGCTGAAGTTTGAAGGAGCCATCCCCAGTTTTTCTGCAGCGCTTGCATCTGAACTTGATATACTGCGGACATATTTAAAATATTTTATCCTGAAAAGCCGTTCCATATCTTTTAAGGGCAGGACCTGCCCTGAATAAAGGTCTTCAAAATTTGTTTCTTCTTTTACCATAATATGATTCCTGAGAATCATTGGGTTGCTCATATCTTTGGCAGTAATAACTTTATCACAATTTAATATAAGCCTTTGTACAACATTTCTTAATTCTCTTACGTTTCCGGGCCATTTATAATTAAGAAGAATCTCTTTTGCTTTATCTTCTATTTCCGGTTTTTCAATAGCCATATCGCGGCTGAAGAATTCAAGGAAATAATCAAAAAGAAGAAGTATATCAGTGCCTCTTTTTCTTAAAGGCACAATATCCAGTGGAACAACATTAAGCCTGTAATACAGGTCTTCCCTGAATTTGTTGTTCATTACTTCATTTGCAAGGTTTTTATTAGTGGCTGCAATTATTCTTACATCCACATTAATTTTATTTGTCCTGCCTATTTTTTCAATTTCGCCTTCCTGAATAACGCGAAGCAGTTTTACCTGGGCAGTAAGCGGCAGTTCCGCAACTTCATCAAGGAATAAAGTGCCATGGTTGGCTATTTCAAAAAGGCCTGCTTTATTTGAAGTCGCCCCTGTAAACGAACCCTTTTCATATCCAAAAAGCTCGCTTTCAATAAGTTCTCCCGGGATGCTGCCGCAGTTGATAGGTACAAAGTTTTCGTATTTGCGTTTACTTTTAAGATGGATATTCCATGCTACAAGTTCTTTGCCGGTACCGGAAGCTCCGTTTACAAGTATGTTAACATCACTTTTGGCAAACTTATCAATGCTTTCCATAAGCTGAACCATTGGTTCAGATTCGCCAATGATTCTTTTCATCTCAAGGAGGCTCTGGACATTCTGTGTGAGTTTTTTATCTGATTTTAATTTGTGGCGTTCGAGGCATTTTTTTTCGTAAGCATTAAAAATACTAAGTATAAAATCTGTCGGCTGGTATATATATTCTTCTATGTTACCCGGATACTTTGTGCAGTACCAGAAAGCCCCGGCTCTCATCAGGCTGTTGGCAAAATCATAGTTTGTTATATTAATAGTCATTTTGGTAATAACTATTATCTGTATAAACTGGTCATGATTTTTTATCTGTGTAATCAGCTCTTCACCACGCAATCCGCCTGATATCTGGTAATCAAGGATTATTATATCATATAAATCATGATGTTCTTTTATTAGTTCCAGGGCTGCTCGTCCGTTGGAAACTACATCCAGCACTTTTATACGCGTTTCATAATAGCTGATTGTATTTTTAACTCTTTTAACATCAAATTCTTCATCTTCTACAAGCAGAATATTTATTTTGTCGTTTTTTTCAATAGCCATAGTTGTAAAATTCCGGAAAATAAAAAAACAGGGTTATAAAAGCCCTTTAAATACGAAAATTAACCATCAGTGAATTTAACTTCAATTAAAATTAATAGCGATTTTAAGTAATTATTCAATGTTCATGCCAAAATTCTTAAAATGGAACAACTTAAGAACCCTCTATTATGCAGCAATAATGGCATTTTTATCTTTTCTTAAAAACTTATCAAATTTGATAACTTATCATATTGATAACTTATTATTAATTCAGATAAGTTTACTTTCCTGTTTAGTGAGTAATTATTCAAGTGGAAATCGTTTTTTGCTTTAATTCCTATACTATCTGGCAAAAAAAATAAAACAGATTTTACATGCAGGGTGGCATAATTTCTGTCTTATTAAACACTTACAATAAAATGAAGGAAATAGCTGTTAAATGAAAAATAAATCGGTAATTTTCTTGTTCTTATTCGCTTCAATTTTGAGCTCTTTAACTATGGCACAAAAGGAAAATGTTGTTCGTTCTGATATTAACTCCGGCTGGGAATTCAGTCGTGAAGGATCAGGTGAGTGGTTAAAAGCCAGCGTTCCGGGGTGCGTTCATACTGACCTGCTGAATAATAAAAAAATTGATGACCCTTTCTTTGGGCTAAATGAAAAAAAACTTCAATGGATTGGCTATACTGACTGGACATACAAAACTACTTTTGATTTAAGTGATGATGCCCTGGCAAAACAAAATGTTGACATGGTTTTTAAAGGCCTTGATACTTATGCTGAAGTTATACTAAACGGCAGGCAGGTGCTTAAAGCAGATAATATGTTCAGAGAGTGGAGAGTAAACTGTAAAGGTAATCTTAAAAAAACAGGTAATACTCTTGAAGTTAAATTCAGAGATGTATTCGGAATAAATCTTCCAAAGTGGCTTAATGCTCCTTACCGTTTAATGGCTTTCCCCAATAATGACCAGGCTGATACCATGGTTGCTTTATATTCGCGTAAAGCGCAGTTTCATTATGGGTGGGACTGGGGCCCGCGTCTTGTAACTTATAGCATCTGGCGTCCTGTTTTTATTGAAGCATGGGATAATTTTAAGATAAATAATGTCCAGGTAATTCAGAATAATGTTTCTGAAAAGAAGGCTGATATAACTTCTGTGCTTGAAATAAACTCTGATAAAGAGCAGGTTGTTAATATTAGTATTGCTGCAGGTGACAAGGTTTATAGTTTTAACAACCAGGAATTAAAAGCCGGAATTAATAAACTAACTGCAGACTTTACAATGGAAAGCCCTCATCTCTGGTGGTCAAACGGCCTCGGGGATGCTTATATGTATAAATTCAACTATAAAGTTACCGGTGAAAATACCTCCGACGAAAAAACAGAAAATATTGGAATACGTTCTCTTGAAATAATACGTGAAAAAGATAAAGATGGTAAAAGTCTTTACGTAAAATTAAACGGCGTTCCTGTATTTATGAAGGGAGCCAATTATATCCCGCAGGATAATTTTCAGGACAGGGTAACACCGGAAAAATTTGAATATATTATTAAATCTGCTGCTGATGCCAATATGAATATGCTTAGGGTATGGGGCGGCGGGATATTTCAGGATGATATATTTTATGACCTGTGTGATAAATATGGAATATTACTCTGGCATGATATGCTTTTTGCATGTGCAATGTATCCCGGTGATGATGCATTTCTTGAAAGTGTAAAGCAGGAAGTTACTGATAATGTTAAAAGAATAAGGAACCATCCTTCTCTTGCCTTATACTGCGGCAACAATGAAAACGAAGCTGCATGGTATTCATGGGGGTGGAAAGAGCAGTATACGGCTGAACAGAAGGCTGATTATGAAAAAAATCTTAAGAAATTGTATTATGATGTAATACCAAATACAATTAAAGAAAATGACCCAACAAGATATTACCACCCTACAAGTCCTGTTGCAGGCATGAATAATATACCTGCATCTGAAGGCGATACTCATTACTGGGGTGTTTGGCACGGTAAAGAACCATTCAGTAATTATAAAATAAAAATCTCCCGCTTTGTTAGCGAATATGGTTTTCAGTCCTATCCTGAAATATCAACAATTAGAAAATTTACTGATGAAGCAGACAGGGAACTTCATTCTCCTGTAATGCTTTCTCATCAGAGATGCATGGCAGATAACAGGAAAGATAAAGAATATGGTAACCGTCTTATAAAAGACTATATGAGCTGGCAGTTTAAAGACCCGAAAGACTTTGAGTCTTATGTGTATGTTAGCCAGGTACTGCAGGCTGAAGGGATGAAAACAGCTATTGAAGCGCACAGGAAAAATATGCCATTCTGTATGGGCAGCCTTTACTGGCAGATAGATGACTGCTGGCCAGTTGCTTCATGGTCAAGTATTGATTATTACGGTAACTGGAAAGCCGGGCATTATTGGGCACGGGAAGCCTATGAAAAAATCCATATTATTCCTGATATAAATAATGACAGCCTGGAAATATTTATTGTGTCAGACAGTCTTTATGATGCACCTCTTCATCTTGAAATAACTTCTATGGATTTTTCCGGTAAAAAGGTTTTTGATGAAAGTGTTGATGTTAAAGTTGCTGCAAATGCAAGTAAGCTTTATTATAAAGCTTACAGTGAAGAATTGCTGAAGGGCAGCAATGAGAAAAATACAGTAGTTGTTTGCTGCCTGAAAAATGGTGAAAATGTGATTTCACAAAATTTGTTTTATTTCAAAGATCCAAAAGACCTTAACCTGGATAAGGTAACCTTTGCCCCTCAGGTTAAACTAGTAAATGATGGGTATGAAATTACACTTTCAACTGAGAAGCTTGCAAAGAGTGTTTATTTAAGCATGGAAGATGGTATGTCTTTCTTTAGTGATAACTACTTTGACCTGCTTCCCGGAGAAGCAAAAAAAATTCACCTAAAATCCACTTTGCCGGAAGAACAGGTAAAAACATCTCTTAAAATCATTTCGCTGGTTGACAGTTACTAAATTTTACCTGCCGCCGGATAATTTTACCGGCGGCAAAACTATAAAACCTTCCGGCAGTTGCTTCTTTATAAAGTGAAACTTTTATGGTGAAATAATATATAAAATAAGGATATTCGTTTTATAGTCGGGCTTTGTTTGCTCTTATGCCGGAGTAAGTGAGGTTATACAAAAAAATGAATTTGTACTCTCACTAAAAATAGGTTATATTAGTTTAAGTGAACAACAAACTTAATATAAACTATAGATAATTGAAAGTAATCAGCGGAAACTCCAGGGTTGTAAGGAACATAAACCGGGGCGTAATTCTTAATCTTATAAGAACGCAGCAGCCAATTTCACGTGCTCAGCTTGCCAAAGTTACAGGATTAAATAAAAGTACTGTTTCAAGCATTGTTGCTGAACTTCTGGAAGAAGAAATACTTGAAGAAAAGCTAGTTTCTGACCAGAGTATTGGCAGAAATCCTTTTGCCCTTACCATAAAAAAGGGAAAACACCTCGTTGGTGCAATAAATATTGATTCAACGTTAACGCATTTTGCAATAGTTGATGTTGATGGCGAATTTTTATGCACTTCTGTTTTGGAAACCAAAACAGGAGATTATCAAACCTTTTTTGAAACCTGCCTGAATCATTTAAAGGATATTGCTGAAAAAGGACGGGTAAGCCTCTGGGGAATTGGAGTTAGTGTTACGGGAATTGTTGATCCGGAGAAAATGCTTGTTAAATATTCCCCAAACCTTGCATGGGAAAATGTAAATTTGGGCGAAATAATAAAAAAGAAGTTTCCTTTTTTAAATGCTGTTGCTGTAGGCAATGATGCAAAAGCTTCCGCTCTTGCCGAACAATGGTTTGGCAAACCTGGTATTCCACTTTCAAATTTTGTTTTTATCTCTATTGGCGGTGGACTTGGTTCAGGAGTTGTAATTGATAATAAAATTCTTGAAGGTGAATCGCACGGTTCGGGTGAATTTGGACACATGGTTCTGCTTGAAGGCGGTGAAAAATGTTCCTGCGGAAATTATGGCTGCTGGGAAACCTATGCTTCTGATAAAGCAACTGTAAGGAGGTTTCTTGGTGATTCCGGAATAACGCCGGGCGGGTCTGTTGATGAACTGATGGAAAAGACAATAGAGCTTGCAAAACAGAATAATGAAAAGGCTGTTAATGCCTTAAAGCTTACAGGTTATTACCTGGGGTTGGGTATTACAAATATTATCAAATCCATTGATCCAAATGCTATAATTATTGGCGGTAGAATTATAGAAGGATGGGATATAATATATCCTGAAATAATGAAAGTTGTTAAAGAAAGAGCTTTTTTAAGTTATATGGAAAAAAAAGCTGAGATTCTGCCTACATCGCTTACAGTAAGGCCTCATCTGCTTGGTGCTGCTACACTTGCTGTTAAATTATTATTTAATGACTATAAAATTACAGTTTAAAAATTAAAAGGGTACATAAGTGAAAACAGTAGTATTTTATTTTATAGGAGTGAATGAGTAAGTGAAGATTTCAGTTGGTATTGATATAGGCGGTACAAATACTGCCTTTGGCATAGTAGATAAGCAAAAAAATATATTATATAAAAGTTCAATCCCCACAGGTGCCCAAGATGGCCCTGAATCATTCATCGAAAGACTAAGCAGTGCTATTTCAGGCATTATTGAGAAAGAATTCAATTCATATACTCTTGATGGTGTTGGTATTGCCGCTCCCGGAGCGAATAATGTTACAGGAACTTTAGAGTCTGCTGCTAATATAAAATGGGGTAAAATTAATCTACCCGCAGAACTGGGAAAGATTTTTGGTGTCCCTACTGCAATTATGAATGATGCCAACGCTGCTGCTTTGGGTGAAAAGTATTTTGGCGTTGCAAAAGGCATGAAAAACTTTGTTGTACTTACTCTTGGCACCGGGCTTGGTTCAGGCATTGTTATAGACGGCCATGTTATTTATGGTGAAAATGGTTTTGCCGGTGAATATGGACATATTATAATGCAGCCGGGTGGAAGACTTTGCGGCTGCGGCAGAAAAGGCTGTCTTGAAGCTTATACCTCAGCTTCCGGTATATGTAAAACTGCGGCTGAATTGCTTAAAAATTCTGATGAAAATTCTCAGTTGCGTTCGATACCGTTTGAAGAGTTTTCCACTAAGAAATTATACGATCTTGCTGTGGCAGGTGATGTTATTGCAGGACGTGCTTTTGATGAAGCCGGAAAAATACTCGGCCTTGCTATTGCTAATATTACAATTACTCTTGACCCTGAAGCAGTAATACTTGCCGGCGGTGTAATGAAGGCTGGTGATTTACTGATGAAACCGGTTGCTAAATATTTTGACGAAAACTACCTTGCTCTTTGCAGCAATAAAACAAAAATTCTGAAATCAAACTTTACTGAAGGTGAAGGTGCCTTTCTGGGTGCAAGCTGCCTTGTTGATGAAGAAATGCAAATCAAACAGAGTAACATCGCTTCTGTGTAAAACCAAAACAATTATTCCTGAATAAAATCAGAGGTACAGGTGAAAAAAATATTTGTTCTACTGCTAACAATGTTATCGGTCACATTTTCACTTTTGGCTCAACAACAGAGAGAAATACTTGCTTATTATCCGGGCTGGAAAGGGCATGTAAACTCCTATCTTGTTAAAACTATTGAAACAAGCGGCGCTGCCGATAAACTTACTGTAATAAATTATGCTTTTTCACATCCGGGGCCGGATTCTTCAGGAAATGTTGTAGTTAGAATGAATCATCCTGAATCTGATTATTGTGATGTATATTCTTCGGTAATAAGTGTTGATGGTATTGCTGATGACAGTACCCAGCCTTTAAGAGGTAATTTTAACCAGTTAAAAAAATTGAAAGCAATGCATCCCGGTTTAAAAGTTGTTATGTCAATCGGCGGCTGGGGAGGTTCTACATGGTTTTCTGATGCTGCTTTATCTCCTGAATCAAGGGAAACCTTTGTTAATTCCTGTATAGAAACATTTATTAAAGGCAATCTGCCTTTGCTTAACGGTGCCGGTGGTGAGGATGCCGCAGCAGGCGTGTTTGATGGTATTGACCTTGACTGGGAGTATCCCATAGGCGATGGCCCTGATGGTATGCACTATAATGAAAAAGACAGGGAAAACCTTACTGCTCTTTTTGCATTGTTCAGAAAGAAACTTGACGAAATTAAACCCGGGCTGATTTTATCTGCAGCCATTCCCGGTGTTGAAAGGATTATGGACAATTATAACTTTACAGATGACCAGAAATATGTTGACTGGTTCTGCCTTATGAGTTATGACCTTGCCGGTGTATGGGATACAATAACTGCTCATCATACTAACCTTTATTCAAGTCCTGATCCTGTACGTAATATAAAGTTTGATTCATACGACAGGGGAGTAAAAGTACTAACTGATAAATTTAAAGTTGACAGCAGAAAAATACTTGGCGGTATTGCTTTTTATGGAAAAGGCTGGGAAAGTACCCTGCCTGAAAAAAATGGCTTGTTTCAGCCAGGGAAATTTGGCGGCAAGGCAGCTGGTTATAATTCATATATTGGTTTAACTCAGCGTACCAGGAATTATAATTACTGCTGGGATGATGCTGCTATGGCTCCGTACCTGTACAATAATGATGACAGTACATTTTTCACTTTTGATGATCCACAGTCTGTTGCGCTAAAAACCCGTTATGCTGATGCTCATAATCTTGGCGGAGTATTCTTCTGGGATTTGACAGGAGATGATATAAACGGAACTCTTGTTAATACTATCTTTACGCGTAATATGCCTGATATTTCAACCGGCAGCTATCCGGTTGCTGCTGATCCTGAAATAAAACTGGTTTTACCTGCTGATGAAAAACTTATTGCCGGAGCAGATATTATTCTAAAGGCTGAAACAAATACTGCGGTGAAAAAAGTTGAATTCTTCCTGAATGATTTGTCAATAGGCTATGATTCAAAAGCTCCTTTCAGCTGGGTGCTTTTTACAGCCCCGGAGGGCAGCCATACATTAAAGGCTGTTGCAACAAATATAAATGGAAAGACAAAAACTGTTTCCACGAAGATTACAGTTTTAGGAAAATAAAATTTAAATTCTTTTTTAGTCTTATAACTTTAATTACTGTATTGCAGAACAGAAATTAAAAGGGGATCTATTAAGACTCTTTCAGGTGGGCATGCTGATGCCATGCGGTATGCCATTGTCTGCATAACAAACATGGCTATAATTATTAACAAATTAGTTGTATCATGATCAAAAAAATATTCTTAGCTCTTCTGATAATCCAGGCAGCATTATTTGCCCAGGTTAAAAATTTTGAACTTAACCTTTCTGATAACTGGAAAATCCAGTCTTCTGAAACGGCTGATGCCGGAGGCGGTAAAATTTCTGTCCCGGGTTATAGTACAGGTAACTGGTATAAAACCAATGTCCCCTCAACCGTGTTTGCGGCACTGGTTAAAAATGGTGTTTATAAAGAGGTTTTTTACGGAGATAATCTTAAACATATTTCTAAAGAACCATTTGCTAAATCGTGGTGGTATAGAAAAGAATTTGAAATACCTTCTGATAAAGGCATAAGTACAGTTAAACTTAAATTTGACGGAATAAATTTCTATGCCAATGTTTGGCTAAACGGCAAACTTGTTGCTTCCAGGGATTCAGTTTTTGGTTCATTCAGGCAGTTTGAACTTAACATTACAAAGTTTGTAAAATCTCCCGGGAAAAACATACTTGCTGTTGAGGTATTTGCTCCTGTTCCATCTGATTTTACAGTTGGTTTTGTTGACTGGAATCCAACTCCTCCTGATAACAATATGGGAATTTGGAGAGAAGTAAAACTTATCCTTAACGGCGATGTTTCAATTGTTAACCCTTACGTTAACAGCAAGCTTGATTGTGCTAATTACAAAACTGCAGAGCTTACTTCTTCTGTTGATGTAATTAATAATACTGATAAAAATGTAAGCGGTATTCTTGAAGGAAAAATTGGAAATGTTGCATTTTCCAAAGAAGTAGGCCTCAAAGCAGGTGAAAGGAAAACAGTAACGTTTACTCCTGCTGAGTTTAAACAGCTGGTATTTAATAATCCAAGAGTCTGGTGGACACATGATCTTGGTAAACAGGAATTATATAAGCTGGAATACAGTTTTAAAATAAATAATAAAGTATCCTCTGAAGTTAAAACACGCTTTGGTATCAGGGAAATTAAAGATTATTATAATGAGAATGGCTACCGTGCTTTTATGCTTAATGGCAGGAAGATTCTTATAAGAGGCGGCGGCTGGGTTGACAACATGCTTCTTGATAATACTTATAGTGATCTTAAAACTCAGATAGACTATGCAGTTCAAATGAACCTGAATACTATCAGGCTAGAAGGATTCTGGGGAAACAGTGAAGACCTCTATAACCTTTGTGATGAAAGAGGCATTATGTTGATGGCAGGCTGGAATTGCCAGTGGGAACAGAAAGTATATATTGACAGGGTTGAAACTGATTATGGTGTTATAACAAACGACGCTGATAAACATCTCCTTACTGAATCATGGAAAGACCAGATTGTCTGGCTGCGTAATCATCCTTCAATATTTGTCTGGCTATATGGCAGCGATAAAGTTACTGAACCTGTTCTTGAAAAAGCATATCTGAAAGTTATTGCTGATTATGACCCTTCAAGGCCAAGTCTTTCAACAGCAGGCAACCAGGTTTCCACTGTTACAGGCAGCGCCGGGGTAAAAATGAAAGGCCCTTATGATTATGTTCCACCGCATTATTGGTATACAGACACTACCAATGGAGGTGCTTACGGATTTAATACTGAAACCGGACCCGGGCCGCAGATACCAATTATAAGCAGTATTAAAAAGTTTATCCCTCCGGCACATCTCTGGCCGGTTGACAGTATGTGGAATTACCATTGCGGAGGCCTGACATTTAAAGATTTAAATACCTATAATGAGGCTCTTGATAAACGTCTTGGTGCGCCTTCTTCGCTTGAAGAATATGTAACAAAAGCACAGTTCCTTAATTATGAAGCTATGCGGGCAATGTATGAAGCATTTACATATAATAAACCCAACGCAACAGGAATTATACAATGGATGTATAATGCTGCATGGCCTAAATTCTGGTGGCAGTTCTATGATTATTATCTTGTGCCTAATTCATCTTTTTACGCTGCACGCAAAGCACAGGAACCAGTACATATAATTTATAATTACGGCAATAAAAAAGTTGCTGCTGTAAATAATACATTTGGCAGTTATAATGATCTTACTGCTAAAATAAACGTATATGATTTCGATCTAACAAAAGTATTTTCTGATGAGAAGAAATTTACTTTGCAGGCAGATGTTTCTTACGATATCGTTTCACTTGATAAATTAAACAATAGTGGTTCTGTCTTTTTTATCGATCTTAAATTATACGATAAAAACGGTAGAGAAATAAGTTCTAATTTTTACACACTGTCATCAAAAGAAGATGTGCTTGATTACAACAGAAATCAATGGTATGTAACACCTATTAAAGATTTTGCTGATTTTACTGCACTTAATAAACTGCCGCAAACATCAGTAGATGCAAAAGTTGTTAAGAGCAATGGTAAAATTAATATTGAATTAAAAAATACATCTTCTTCAATTGCATACCAGCTTGAGGTTTTGTTAACCGGAAAGAATGGTGAGGTTATAATCCCTGTAACATGGGATGATAATTACATTACTATATTGCCGGGTGAAAAGAAAACGATAAGCTGCGGTGAAGATAAAAATGCAGCTTCAATTAAACTATCAGGATGGAACATAAAACCATCAGAGATTAAATTGAAATAAAGAAAATATTTGATATATAATTACAAAGGCAGATATGCTAATGCAATCTGCCTTTTTTATTTTTTTAAAGATTTTACTTTCTTTTATTGTAATAAAAATTTATTTTTTGTGATATAAGTCACATATACTCGTGTGTTTACAAAAATAGTCACCAATGTAAGAGTTCTCAACAATAAGAAGAGGTTGTAAAATCTATTCTATAGTTTGAGATGCTATATTCAAAAAGCGTTGTTTTATATTCATTTTGAACTTTTGTTCTACGGCATAAAGTTTGAAAATATTTAGTTAATAATTCAGATTGAAGCTGAAAGTCTGACTAAAACTAAGAGGTTCAAAATGAAAAATGTTCTTTTTTACTTGTTGTTCGTGTTTTCAATTGTAGCTTTATATGGATTAACATTTTCTCTTGCACAGGATAAAGAACCTGCAGGAAAAAAAGTTTTTATCGATAAAAAATGCGGAAGTTGCCATTCCGTTGAAACCGCAGGTATTACATCTAAGAAAAAAGATGCTGTGGATTTATCAAATGCAGGTAGTAATAAAGCTGACGTGTTAACAAAGTATTTGAAGAAAGAGGCCAAGATAGACAATAAGGACCACAAAATTGCTTTTAAAGGTTCGGATGAAGAACTTAAAAGTTTGGTTAGCTGGCTTGAAACTTTAAAAAAGAAATAACTTCTCCAGAAACGATTATTCCCCGTGAAGGGAGTTTATTGTTAACTCCCTTTCTTCACAGATCACTATTGAGCAGGTAAGGCTAAAATGTTAGTTTTCAAAATATGGTCGAGTAAAAAAAAACTAAATCTAAAAAACATTATACCTCATAGAAATAAGACTGAGTACAATAGCGCATTAGTTCTGTTTATCTGTCTTTTTTTCCTCTCTACGAACAGCCTTACCCCACAAACTAACGACGATTGCCTTGCCTGCCATAGTGATAGTTCCTTAACTATGGAGAAAAATGGAATAGAACACTCCATTTTTGTAAACGATAAAATTTTAACCGGTTCTGCTCATAAACAGCTCGTTTGTATTTCATGCCATACTGGTTTTAACCCGGATGATATTCCGCATAAAGAAAAGATTACTCCAATTGACTGCAAATCTTGCCATAAAGATGCAGCATTAAAACATACTTTTCACCCGCAGATGCTGCGAAGCTCCGGTACAAGTTTGAATGGTGCAGTTTCATGTAAAAACTGCCATGGTACACACGATGTATCTCCTGTAAATAAACCGGGCAATAAATGGCATAGAGGGAATCTTGTCCAGGCTTGCAGTAAGTGCCATAAAAATGTTACAGATAAATTTGTTACCTCTTCTCATTACGCTGCTTTTAATATGGGGATTGAAGGTGCCCCTACATGTTTAACTTGCCATAAAAATAATATTACAAGTTTAACAGCTGGAAGGGATACTCTGCAGCTTAAACTTGCCCAGCAAAAAGTTTGTTTATCGTGTCACCTTGATGACCCTGAAATAAAATCCCGAACTTCTCCTTCAGCAGGTTTTATTAAGTCATATGAAACAAGTGTGCATGGTATTGCTTTTGCTAAAGGCAATACAAAGGCTGCTACATGCATAAACTGCCATACTTCTCATACAATAAAAGGCAAAAACGACCCTTCATCATCAATAAATAAAAAGAATATCCCTGAAACATGCGGGCAGTGCCATAGTGAAATTGCAAAAGAATATAAAGAGAGTATTCATGGTGTATCAGCGCTAAAGGGAAATATTGATGCTCCTGTTTGTACAGACTGTCATGGTGAACATAATATTTTAAGGCATACTGATCCCAACTCACCTGTTTCCCGATCAAGAGTTTCAAAAGAGATTTGCTCTCCGTGTCATAGTTCTGTTAAATTAACTCAAAAATATGGTTTAAGCCCTGACAGGTATAAAACTTTTTCAGAAAGTTATCATGGACTTGCGATGCGGGGCGGTTCAGTTGAAGTAGCAAACTGTGCAAGTTGTCATGGTGTTCATAACATTAAACCGTCTAGCGATCCAACTTCTACTGTTAATAAAGCAAATCTTGCTAAAACGTGCGGCTCATGCCATCCGGGCGCAAATGAAAATTTTGCTATAGGTAAAATACATATCTCTGAAGAAGACAGAAGCGAACCGATACTATACTGGATTGCTTCAGGGTATTTACTGCTTATTGGATTTACAATCGGGGCAATGTTCCTGCATAATTTACTGGATTTTATAAAAAAGACGAAGATTAAGAAGCTTAAACAGGCTGGTTTTATCCGGGAAGAAAAACATGGCCATGGTTTGTACCTGCGCATGACTGTCAGCGAGAGGATTCAGCACGCATCTCTTGCCCTCAGCTTTTTAACTCTTGTGGTCACCGGTTTCATGTTAAGATTTCCTGAAGCATGGTGGGTTGAACATATAAGAGATTTAAGTGCAAATGCATTTGAGTACAGAAGTATTCTTCACAGGATAGCTGCAGTGGTTCTTGTATCTGCAAGTTTGTATCATATCATCCATATATCATTTACTGCACGCGGCAGGCAGTTTATAAAAGATATGCTTCCCGGGTATAAAGATATTACAGATGCTCTTGGAGTTGCTAAGTATAATCTTGGCTTTTCTAAAACGAAGCCTAAACTTGACAGATTCAGTTATGTTGAAAAAGCCGAATACTGGGCTCTTATCTGGGGAACAATTGTCATGACAATTACAGGATGTATTATGTGGTTTGATAATACATTTATGGGCCTGTTTACAAAGCTGGGCTGGGATATCGCCCATACAATCCATTATTATGAAGCCTGGCTTGCTTTCCTGGCTATACTTGTATGGCACTTCTATTTCGTGATTTTCAATCCTGATATTTATCCAATTAGCCTTGCTTTTATAAAGGGAACAATTTCTGAAGAAGAAATGGCTGAAGAACATCCGCTTGAACTGGAAAGAATAAAAAATACAAAAGCTGAAAATGATAAGGCAGATGATAATTCCGATGCTTCAGAACCCGGTGATGATGAAAATCATTCAGAAGAAAAGACAGAATAAAAAATACTAAACCCTCAGCGGTAAATACCGAAAGGAGTGCAGTGTTGTATGAAACAAAGGCTTCCTTCTTCAGTTTACAACCCGGTTACTTTAACCGGTGCAGCTGTTTCTTCAATAAGTTTTGTAATAATACTATTCTTAATATTTCTTGAATTAATCGGCGGTGAACAAAAACCGTATATTGGCATTATTGCCTTTATTGTACTGCCTTCTGTTTTAATAGCCGGCCTGCTGCTTGTTGCTTATGGAATTTACCGCGAAAACCGCAGAATCAGGAAAGGGATAGCCCGTGAAAACTTTCCGGTACTTGATCTTAATGATCCAAAACAGCGCGCTGCTTTTGCTTTATTTTCCGTTATAACAATACTGCTGCTATTGTTTACTGCATTTGGAAGTTTCAAAGCGTATGAGTATACAGATTCTGTTGAATTCTGCGGAACGGTCTGCCACACAGTAATGGAACCTGAATATACGGCCTATAAACACTCGCCTCATGCAAAAGTTGGTTGTGTAAGCTGTCACATTGGCCCCGGTGCGGGCTGGTTTGTACGTTCAAAATTATCAGGGGCTTACCAGGTTTATTCTGTAATATTTAATAAATATCCGCGTCCTATACCAACCCCAATTGAAAATTTGCGCCCGGCAAAAGAGACCTGTGAACAATGCCACTGGCCGAGTCATTTCTATAATGAGAAAAAGGTAGATAATACATATTTCCTTTCGGATGAAAATAACAGTAAATGGTCACTTTCTCTTCTGATGAAAATTGGAGGAGGTAACGAAGAAGCCGGTAACACAACAGGTATTCACTGGCATATGAACATTGCAAATAAGATTACCTATTTGCCGCTTGATAAATCACGTACAGTAATTCCGTGGGTTAAGGCTGTTGGATTGGATGGGAAAGAAACTGTTTACCGCAGCACAAAGGTTAAGTTTAATGAGAATAGTATTTCTCCTGATAAACTAAGAACAATGGACTGCATTGACTGCCATAACCGTCCATCGCATATTTATAATCCGCCAATGAGGTCAGTTAACCATGTTATGGCTCAAAACTGGATTAGCGGTGAACTTCCTTTTATTAAAAGTATTTCTGTTCAGGCTCTGGAACAAAAATACAGCAAGAAAAACGTAGCACTAGATAGTATAAAAATAATTCTGACAGAGTTTTATGAATCCAATTATCCTGAACTGGCAAAAACGAAACAAATAGAAATTGCAAAATCAATCAGCCAATTGCAAAATATTTATGCGCGCAATTATTTCCCTGAAATGAAAGTTAGCTGGAGAGAATTCCCGGAACAGATAGGGCATATGTATTCCCCCGGATGCTTTCGCTGCCATGACGGAAAGCATAAAAGCAGTAATGGTAAAGTAATATCAAATGACTGCAACATTTGTCATACAATTCTTGCTCAGAGCTTCGAAGGAAAAGAGCAGGTATCAATGAAAGGGATAGACTATATTCATCCTGTTGATGTTGGCGGTTCATGGAAAACCAGTGATTGCAGCAATTGTCATACACGAAAAAAAACTTATTAGTATTGTGTAATAAAGAATTATAGCACTGGTATTGCAGGGTAAAAATCCGTCTCTTTCCTCATCCGATATGAGTACATATCATCATTCGAATGTGCCTTTCGTCAAAGATAACCAACCGATAGATGTTTGTTTTCCTATTTTGTGACTGCAATTCTAAATTAAATTCGAGGGGTTAATGAAATTAACTGTTTTCATGATACTATGTGTACTTATGACTTCGACACTATTTTCTCAATCAAAAACAGCAACTATCAGTGGTTTTGTTTATGATAAACTAAGTGGAGAGGCGCTTATAGGGGCCAATGTTTATATAAAAGAAGTAAATACAGGCGCTAGTTCAAATGTAAGCGGATATTTTGCTATACCTTCACTAAGTGAAGGAACTTATAATATAATAGCAAGTTTTATTGGTTATAAAACTTATTCTGAAAAAGTTGTAATTAAAAACGGCGAACAGAAAAGGCTTGATATAAATCTGCAGCCTGAGGCTGTGCAGAGCGCTGAAGTTGTAGTTAATGCAGATTCAATCAGAACAATTGACAAATTGTTTAATAAACCAGTTTCTAAAATTGAACTGACTCCAACTCAACTCAGTAAAGTTCCGCAGGTGGTTGAAGCTGATCTTTTAAGAACACTTCAAACTTTGCCGGGTATAGTTCCTGTTTCTGATTTTTCTTCTGCTATTTATGTTCGCGGCGGCACGCCTGATCAGAATCTTTATCTTATTGATGGTACTGATGTTTACAATCCAGAACATGCCTTTGGGCTTTTTTCTACTTTTAATACCGATGCTATTAAAAAGGTTGAATTATACAAGGGTGGTTTTGGCGCTGAATACGGCGGAAGGCTTTCTTCAGTTCTTGATGTTACAAATAATGATGGTAACAGAAATGAGTTTCAGGGAAAGGCATCTTTAAGCCTGCTTTCAGTAGGTACCACGCTGCAGGCTCCAATTGGTTCAATAGGTTCTTTATCAGGGTCTATAAGAAGGACTTATATTGATCAGACACTTGCAAAAGTAATTGATGATGTACCGGATTATTATTTTATAGATGGCAACCTTAAAGCTTTTTTTGACCTTAACGAAAGCAATAAACTCTCTGTGAGTTTTTATGGTGGTAAAGACAATCTGGATTTCGTTTTTGACAAAGATAAACCTGAATCAATAGGTTTTAATTATTTATGGGGTAACCAGACTGCAAGTATTAACTGGAAAACCATTCTTAATCCTAAATTGTTTGCCAATTTCTGGATTACCGGGAGCCGTTTCTTCTCAGACTTTGACTTTTCAGATGTAAACTTTACTGAAAAAAACAGGATGCGTGATGTTACATTTAAAGGTGCTCTTGAATATTTCTACTCTGAAAAATTAAATATGAAGTTTGGCTTTGAACAAAAAAATCTTAGCGGTTCACTGAAGGAAGATTTTTCAAGCGGTAAAGTTGATATTTCAAAACATCGCAAGCAATATACAGGCTATGTTACTTCTCAATGGAAACCAACTCCGTTGTGGGATGTTGAAGCAGGTGTAAGGTATGATTATTTCGATTCAGATAATAATTATAATAACGTTGATCCTCGATTGACACTTAAATACAGGCTTGATGAAACTTCAAATCTTAAGTTTTCGGCAGGTATATTTCATCAGTACTTAAACCGCATTCCAAGAATGTTTTTTGTAAGTATCTGGACAACAGCAGATGAATATGTTAAAGGATCATCAGCAAATCATTTTATACTTGGTTACCAGAAAGCTCTGCCCGGCAAGATTGAACTGGAGGTTGAAGCTTATTACAAGGGTTACAAAGATATATATTCCTATAATCAAAATTCGCTTTCAGATGTTGAACCCGGCGGATATGATGATAATAATAACCCGGTATATAACAACACAAAAGGTCTTTTCAACAGGGGTGATGGCAAATCATGGGGCGCTGAAATCCTTTTAAGAAAAGATGTTGGCGCTGCTACCGGCTGGATTGCTTATTCATACTCTAAAACAAAATATAATATTGAAACTGTTAACCAGGGCAATGATTTTTATCCGCGCCATGACAGAACATCTGCCGTTAATGTTGTTGCTAATTTTGATCTTGATAATGTTTTTAGAGAACTACGCGGTGAACAATTTATAAATCCCGACAAAAAATGGTCTCTTGGGCTTAACTTTACTTATTTCTCCGGCCAGCCTATTACGCTCCCGGGGTCTGTTTACCTTGCTCATGGTTTGCCAGACTGGCAGGATAATCCAAACAGTATTGGTATTTATCCTTCAGGTATAAATGAATACAGACTTCCTCCTTATATAAGGCTTGATTTAAGCCTGACCTATGAAATTAAATATGACGGCTGGTCTATGGCTCCTTATCTGCAGATATTTAATGTGCTTAACAGGAAGAATGTCTGGTTTATAAAATATGATAACGAAATTAAAGAAAACGTGGTTACACAGGATATAAGCACTGTTAACATGTTTCCTATTCTGCCCAGCATTGGTATAAACTTTAAGTTTTAAGAGGATAAAATGAAGTTGAAAAAATATATTTATATAATAATTGCAGTTATATCAGTTGTGCTTGTGTCATGCGGAGAGGGGACGGTTGAAGTTGGCCCTCAGACTTATACTCCTAAAATTGTTATGGAAGGTTATTTACAGCCGGGAAAAGATGTTGAAATTCTGCTTACAAGGAATATTCCTCTTAATTCACAGGTAGACCCTTCAACTGTTATACTTTCTGGAGCTGATGTTACATTAACTGATGTTTCTGAAAATAAGGATTATAAACTTACTTACAATTCAGTGTCTGGTAAATTCGTTTATAATGGAACAGGACTGACTATTGGTTATGACAAAAGTTATAAACTTACAATCAATGCTGTAATTGATGGTAAAAGCCTAACAGCTTCATCTGTTACCCATGTGCCAAAAGAAGGACTTAAAATATTAACTGACGAGTCTGTACTTGGAACAATGAAGTATCGTGAAAAAGATGACCAGGGGAATGTTAAAAGCTTTAAAGTTGCGTTTAATACATCTGTCGGTTCAACCTTTTATGCAATTTCTAACACTGCTCTTGATGCAAGTGTAGAAACGTTTGTTTATGGCAATCCATACTTTGAACCGGATAAAGAAGATCTTGAAAAAGATCTTGCTGACTATAAATACCAGATGGATTGGATGCAGAATGTTAATCCTGATGGAGGTAAAAGAGAGTTTGAAATTAGATGGCTTGATTTGTGGTTTTACAGCAATTACAGGTTTATTGTCTATGCCGGTGACGAAAATTTCAGGTTATTTGTACAGACTTACGGCAATGTTACTGAATATGATGGGAATCTGCATGAACCGCGTTTTAATATCACAGGGGACGGCATAGGTATTTTTGGCTCATATATAGCTGATACCGTATATGTTAAAGTTGAGAAGTAGAATAAAACATACACAGATACGTATAATTAAGCCCGTCTGTTTTAACAGGCGGGCTTTGTATTTTTATCAAACTATTAATAAGTGATTCTGCCTATAAGTGCATTTCTGGCTAAATAGTAAATTTTTATTGGTTTAGTATCTCTTTCAGTTTTGCATAACCGGTTTTGCTTACAGGCAGCGAGGTACCGTTTTTTAAAATTACCTGGTAAGATTCTTTTTCAAGAAGCTCAATTTTTTTTATTTCTGTTACAGAGCAAATATACGACCTGTGAATCCTTACAAACTCGGAAGGGTTTAGGTGATCTTCAAAATATTTCATCGTTTTTTGTTTGAGGTATTTTCCTTCATCGGAATAAATCATTACATAATCATCCTGGGCTTCTATAAATTTAAGCGAATCAATCCCCACAATTGAAATTTTAGGGCCGTCTTTAATTACAATCCGTTCAAGAAAATCTTCCTTTGAATCATTAGCCTTTATAAGCTCTTTTATCAATTTTTTCTGAGAAGCTTTCTTATTAAGATGAAGCCTTGCTTTTTCAACCGCTTCATCAAACCTTTCGGATGAAAATGGTTTTAACAGGTAATCAACTGCATGAACTTCAAAGGCTTTAAGTGCGAACTGGTCGTAAGCGGTTGTAAAAACAATAACAGGCAGCTCTTCAAGAAGTTCAAGCATTTCAAATCCTGTCAGACGGGGCATTTGTATATCAAGGAATACCAGGTCCGGTTTAAGTTCATTAATCTTCTTTATTCCCTCAAATCCGTTTTGGCATTCTGCCAGCAGTTCAAGATCGGGATGAGATTTCAGGTATTTTTTTACAATTTCCCTTCCAAGGCTTTCATCATCAATAATAAGTACTTTGGTTCTTTCACTCATTGGAATAACCGGCGTTTTTGTCTGTAAAAATAAGAAAAGATTACAAATGATACTTGCTATTCTTCAGCGGCCGGAATAAATAAGGTGACTTTAAATAAACTCACCTCTTTTTGTATTTCAATCAGGTTATCCCTGTTATAGATAAGCTTTAATCTGTTTTTTATGTTTTCAAGGCCCACACCTGTTCCCGGCCTGCGGCTTTTTACATTAGGGTCAAAATTGTTTTCAAGTGATATACGCATATAACCATCGTCAGGGGAGCAGCTTAATTTTATTGTTACTTTATCCAGGGTTTCATAAACAGCATGTTTAATTGCATTTTCAAATAGCGGCTGTAAAATCATGTTGGGTACCTGAACATCCAGGCAGGGTTCATTTATTTCTTCAACAAAATCAAATTTATCCTCAAACCGTATTTTCTCTATATCAAGATAAAGTTTTATGTTTTTTAACTCTTCTCTTAAAGTGTTTTTCTGGCGCTCATTGTTAGCAAGAGTGTATCGTAAGAAATCTGCCAGCTTTAATATCATCTCACGCGCTTTTTCCGGGTTAATTGTTGTTAACGCGCTCATGGAATTAAGGCTGTTAAAAATAAAATGGGGGTTTATCTGGAACTTTAATGATTTTAACTCTGCTTCAGTAATAAGGTTTTTCAATTCTGATTCTCTGGATTCTTTATCTCTGAATTCAGAATAATAAATTATCATGTAATAAAAAATAGCAAGCAGTAAGTAAAAAAGAATTCCTGCCATAAACCGCCATGGCCATACTGCAAATATGAAATCAGAATATACATGCCCGAAATCAAAAAATGTATTAACTATAAAATAACCAATAAACATCCAGAATACTGAGAATAATACTCCTGCAAGTGAGTGTTTTGCAAAGACAAGGTATAATGAGTGAGAGGCTGAGAATGTATATTTTACTGCATACCAAATTTCAATTCCGAAACTGGTTATTATTAAAAAATATACAATTCCGTCAGCAAGAGCTGCAGTTAAGGGCAAAATCCCTCTGCTGACAATCAAAGAAATGTAAATAACGGTAACTAATACCCAGAAAATAAGATACAGGAAAAAATTAACTGGTTTATCAATTATAGGGTTCGAATCCATTAAAATTTAACTTTTGAATTAACTTCAATTCCACCAAAAATAGCCACGCCTTTAATAATCAGTGTACGTGATAAATCAACCGGTGTGCCCGGGTCACGTACAACCTTGTTACTGAATCCGCCAAAAACAGGGGTGGCATTTACAATTACATGCCAGTCACGCGGCACCCTTATTTCAGCTCCTCCAAAAATCGCAACAACATCAATAATATTATTTCCTTCCGCCATTTTGCAGCTTCCAAGGTCAATTTCTGAGCCTCCAAATATTGCTGTTATATTGCCCCCTTTAAAATTTTCAGAATATACCATTCTATGGCCCCCGCCAAAGACAGCTACCTCATCAATAAAATCTTTTTTAATCTCCGAGTTGCCAAACCTTTGCTTATGTTCGCCTGAATGTTCCGTATTATCACAATAATTATATTTTTCTTTCTGCCTGAATAAAATGTGAATACCGAATGCAATTATTATCACTGACCAGATAATACCTTCATTTATATGAATCTGTGGAAATATCTTTGGCAGTGACCATAATCCGCCTCCCAAAACCATCAATGTGCCCAGCATTTTCTTTCTTGAGTTTATCAGTATAAGTACTCCAATAATAAAAACGATAAATGCAGGCGAAAAAACTATGTGCGGTACATCTATAAATATTATATCTAAAGACTTTAGCAGAAACAGGCCTCCAATTAAAACCAATATTCCGCCAAGTGTTGTTCTTCCGCTAAAATTCCTTTTGTTGTCTTCCATGTTATCTCCACGAAATAAAATTTTCTTTTGTGGTAAAATTATCTTTTAGTATTCTTATTTAAAAGAAAATATCGGCAAATATTAGGTTTTAACCGGTAAATATTGTGCAATTGTTTACTATTGAGTAAACCAATAATCTCACAATAAACTATAAATATTTCAAAAAACAAATAATTTGGCTAAAATGAACCAAAACGCCACGATATTCAGTAATGCTTCATGATTTCTTAATCTGGCACTAAGTTTGTTTCCTTAAATTTGGAAATAAATTCCGCGCGCTTTAGGCTGTTGTTTGATTACCTGCAAGCTTCTTTATTGAGGATGAAGTTTTTGAACTTCCGGGTAAAAGACTCAAACAACAGCTTTTTTTATTTCAATAAAACCTTCTGAGCAACGATTTTGCCCGTACATCTCCCAGTTTTGAAGCAGCATCAAAATCCCAGTATGCTTTTTCTTTATTATCAAAATAAAACCATGCAAGTCCCCTGTTATAAAGAGCATCCTTATCCTTTGGGAAAAAGTATATATAAACATCCAGGTCTGCTATAGCATCTTCATAATAGTCCAGGTTAAGCAGGGTACAGCCCCGGTAGTAATACAACTGGTATTCAGTAGTATCAATATCCATGGCATTATCAAATTCTACAAGAGCGTCATCATAATAGCCGCTGTCATAATAAACAATTCCCTGTTCAAAAAGCTGTTCAAAAGGGGAGAGGCTTTTCTCAACAACATGCGGCACATAAATCTCAACAGGGTGTATCACCACATCTCTTCCGGGGGCATCAGGTGTCGGCCTTGGCGTTGGCCTTTCCGGTGCAGGTAAATTCTGATTAACCGGTGTATTATGAGGCTGTTCTTCTACCGGTGGTGTTTGAACCGGCGGCTGAGAAGGAGGTGCCACAGCAGGCGGCGGAGTATTCAGGTCTCTTGGTGTCCTTTCCGGTGTCTCTATTGGCCGCTCTCTTTTTTCCTCTCTCGGGGCTGATACAGCTTCCCGTTTTTTATCAACTGATTTAAGCCCCCTTGATTGGGGTAGTACTTCACTGTACATTAAAAACAGTGTAAGGGTACAAATAATCAAAAATAACCTTTTCATTGACCCCTCCCTTTTTTATATGCATAGAAAATTCCATGCCTGAAATTTTCTCTTATTATGGTCATTTTAGGCAATAAATAAGGTCTAAGTGTATTATTCTGTGACTGGCAAATGTATTAAAAAAGGGACACCCCATAGTTCGTAATATAAAAATACTTATATTTACTGTCCTATTTTATTGAAAAAAATGGAAATCTAGTGAATAAGGAAAAGATACTGGTTACTTCGGCACTTCCATACGCAAATGGGCCGATTCATTTGGGGCACCTGAGTGGTGCATACCTTCCTGCGGATATTTATGTCCGTTATAAAAGATTAAAAGGTGATGATATAATTTATATCTGTGGTTCTGATGAACATGGTGTTCCTATTACCATATCTGCAGATAAAGAGGGAGTAAAGCCTAAACAGATAATTGACAGGTATCATTCAATAAATAAGGCTGCTTTTGAAAAGTTCGGGATGAGTTTTGATATTTATTCCCGTACCAGCATTCCGGTTCATCACGAAACAGCACAGGAGTTTTTCCTTGAATTTTATAACAGGGGAATATTAAAAGAAAAAAAATCTCTCCAGTTTTATGACAATAAAGCCAAAATGTTTTTACCTGACAGGTATGTTGAAGGTACCTGCCCAAATTGCGGGAATGAAGAAGCAAGAAGTGATGAGTGTGAAAACTGCGGTGCACTGTATGAACCTTCAGAATTAAAAAATCCTAAAAGTAAAATAACCGGGGACACTCCGGAACTTAAAGAAACCTCGCACTGGTATTTCCCTCTTGGTGACTACCAGGATAAGCTGGAAAAATATGTAGCCGAAATGAGCCAAAAGTATGGCTGGAAGGAAAATGTTCTTCAGTACTGCCGCGGCTGGTTCAAAAGCAAACTTGAAGACCGTGCTATTACAAGAGACCTTGACTGGGGAGTGAAGCTGCCTATAGAAAATTCAGAGGGTAAAGTAATCTATGTATGGTTTGATGCAGTATTGGGATATATTTCTGTAGCAAAGGAACTGTCAAAAAAACTTGGCAAACCTGATATGTGGAAAGATTACTGGCAGGATGTTAATACCAAATATGTTGCTTTTATTGGCAAAGACAATGTTGTGTTCCATTGTATTATTTTCCCGGCAATGCTTATGGCATGGAACGAGGGAGATAAAGAAAAATATTGTCTTCCCCAAAATGTTCCGGCAAACGAATTTTTAAATTTTGAGGGTAAAAAATTCTCTAAAAGCAGGAACTGGGGAATTGATGCTATTGATTTTCTTAAGCAGTTTCCTGCTGATCCATTAAGATACTGTCTCGCAGCAAATCTGCCTGAAACCAGGGATACTGATTTCTACTGGAAAGAATTCCAGAGCAGAAATAACAGTGAACTGGCTGATATTTTGGGCAATTTTATTAATAGGACTTTCACCTTCGTTCATAAACATTTTGAAGGCAAGGTACCTGCTGCTTCAAAGATAGAAGATATTGATAAAGATATGATAGCCGCTATTGGCGCTTATCCTGCAAAAATTTCTGAATACTTTGAAGTATATAAGATTAAAGACGGCGTAAATGAGATAATGAATCTTGCACGTGCAGGAAATAAATATTTTAATGATTCTGAACCATGGAAGGCTGTTAAAACAGACAAAGAAAAATGTGCAACTACTCTGAATATTTGCCTTCAGGCAATTTATACTCTTGCTGAACTTCTTTCTCCAGTTGTACCTTTTACTGTGGAAAAACTTTTTAAAATGCTTAATGCTTCCCCTGCTGAATGGTATGAATGCGGCAGGCCCGGAGCAGCAGGATGGCTGAAAGACGGCCATCAGCTGAATACAGCCGAAATTTTATTCCCTAAAATTGAAGATGAAGTAATAGAAACGCAGATTCAGCAGGTAGGCAAACCAGTTGAATCCGTACCTGCAGCTGCCGATAAAAAGGCTGATACAAAAGCAGGCAGTAAAACTGATGACGGACTTATTACAATTGATGATTTTTCAAAAGTTCAGCTTAAGGTTGCCGAGGTTATTAAGGCGGAAAGAGTTGAAAAAAGCGAAAAACTGCTTAAACTTAAAGTTCAAATTGGTGCTGAAGAAAGGCAAATAATTGCCGGTATAGCAAAAAGTTTTACTCCAGAAGAGATTACAGGTAAAAAGGTAATGGTTGTGGCAAATCTTAAACCTGCCAAACTAATGGGCCTTGAATCTCAGGGTATGGTACTGGCGCTTGAGAATTCAGAAGGTAAACTGGAACTACTGACAGTGGGCGAAAAGGTTAAAAGCGGAACCAGGGCAAAATAAACACTGGTCAGTAAAACTTTTAAGTATATTCAGCGTCTAAAATCTATGTGTAAATTTTGTCTTTTCAGGCAGAATATCCCCATGGCCCGGGGAGTTTAGAGGTATAATACAACCTTATTTACCTTGATTTTATATGGGCTAATAAATAAAATAACCGGCTGAATTGTCATTTTTATTAATATAGGAGAAATAATGTTTAAACAGGCTACATACTTTCTACCACTGGTGTTTGCAGTTGTTCTTGTTTCCTGTGCACCAAAGCAATCAGAACTTGTTGTTGCTGAGTATGGCGGCAAAGAAATTCACATGAAAGAGTTTGAAGATGCCTATGCTAAAAGCGCAGGCGGATACGAAGCTGCAAAGAAAGACAGCTTGTCTAAGCTTAAAAGTTTTCTTGATTTGTATGTTAACTTTAAGATGAAATTACGAGATGCAGAAGTAAGAGGATATGCCTCAGATTCCACATTGATGGCTGAACTTACTGACTATAAGAAAAGAGTTGGCGTCACCTATGTGCTTGAAAAGAAACTGGTTGAACCGGGAATAGAAGACCTTTATGGAAAAAGGAAAGTCGAATTAAGAGTAAGCCATATTATGATTCGCCCTGACTCAACAGGAAATGAAGCCGCAAGAATAAAAGCCCAGGCAATTCTTGACAGCATTAAAGCCGGTGCTTCTTTTGAGGAAATGGCAAAGAAATATTCACAGGATAACTATTCAAAACCTGTTGGCGGAGATATTTATTATGTTACTGCCGGTATGCTTCCGGTTGAATTTGAAGATGCAATGTACAGCACCGCTGAAGGACGGGTTTTCCCCCAGCTTGTACAGACAAGATTTGGTTACCACATAGTTAAAGTTACTGAGAAGCAGCCGAGAGTTCCGCAGATTAAGGCAAGCCATATACTTGCAGCATTCCGTACCCCTGATGGAAAAATTGATACTGTTGCTGCCAAAGCAAAAATTGATTCTGCTGCGGCTGAATTAAAACAGGGCGCTGATTTTGCTGAAGTTGCTAAAAAATATTCTGATGACGGTTCAAAACAAGCCGGCGGCGACCTTGGTTACTTCGAAAGAAGAAATATGGTTAAGGAATTTGATGAAGCTGCATTTAAATTAAATGTTGGCGAAGTTTCAGGTATTATCAGAACCCAATACGGCTACCATATTATAAAACTTACAGATAAGAAAGAGTATCCTGCACTTTCTGACGAAAAGGAAACCCTAAAAAAAATGTATAAGCAGCAGAGATTTAATGTTGAATATACAGTGCTGGTTGATTCTCTAAAAAAAGCATATAACTTCACTTCAAATCCGGCTGTATTAACTGAAATTGCTGCTGATAATGATACTGTTAAAGTTGGTGATGAATTAAATGGAGTGGATAAAATAAAAGACAAAGTTTTATTTACTTATAACAATAAATCATTTACTGCCGGGCAGTTTGTAAAAAGGCTTGCTGAGCAGCCGGAATTAAAAGGAAAACCTGTTAAGGCAGATTTGTTAAACTCTGCTGCTGATAAAATTGCCGGTGACCTTTTACTTGAAGAAGTAGCTCTTGGCCTTGATAAGACAAACGAACAGTTTGCCGCTTTAATGGATGATTACAAAAACGGTATTTACATCTTTAAGCTGCAGGAAGAAGAAATCTGGAATAAGATTGACATGGATAGTACAAAACTTTATAATTACTATCTGGAAACAAAAGATAAATATAAATGGCCTGACAGAGTAAGCTATAACGAAATTTTCTCAAGAAAAGATTCGCTTATAAATGTTTATTATTCATATTTGGAACAGGGCGAAAATTTTGACTCAGTAGCTTCAAAATATACCGAAAGGCCGGGATATAAAACCAAAGCAGGTTTTTATCCTTTAACTGATGTTAAAGCTAACCAGATTGTTCAGGAAGCTGATAAACTTGGTGCTGTTGGACAGTATTCAAAAACATTTAAAGTTCCGGGTGGATTTGCAATTGTAAAACTTGCAGGCAGGGATGCAGCAAGGCTTAAAACATATGAAGAAGCAAAAGCAGAAGTTTCCGGCTCTTACCAGGAGGTTGAAGGAAAACGCCTGGATTCAGAATACATTGACAGCCTGAAGAAAAAATATTCTCCTGTAATATATTATGATACACTTGAACAGGCATTCCCTAAAGACGAAACTGCTGCAACAACAACGGAGAATACCGATAGAGCTGAAAAATGAAGTTTTAATGATATTTCTTTCCGCGGCCATTTTAGCAGGCTGCGGAAAGAAAGAATCTAAGAAAGATTATGTTGCCCGCGTAAATGATTCATACCTTACCTCTGAAGATATTAAAGGGATGATGGGCGGGGGATCCTACTCTAAACTATACCGGAATGAATTAATCAGAAACTGGGTACGCAGGGAAGTATTGTACCAGGCCGCACTTAAAGATGGCGTAACTGACGATGCAGAATATAAAAGACTTCTGCAAAATTCAAAAAAAGAGCTTGCTGCCTCTTTAATGTTAGAGAAGCATTTCACCGAAGAATCACTTAATTTTGAACCTAAGGATATTGAGGATTTTTTCCGGAAAAACCAGGAAACTTTCAGGCTTTCCGGCGATTCATACCTGTTCAATATAATTACTTTTAATGATGAAGATAAAGCTGTCCGTTTCAGGGTTACTGCAGTAGAAAGTGACTGGCGGAAAGCATTAAACGCATTTAAAGGAGACCGCTCAATTATCAGTGATAATACCCGGATGCTCCGTTATGAGCAGGATATTCAACCGGCAATTTTGGTTAGAATGCTGCAGGAGCTTTATCAGCAGGAAGTTAGTATTGTCCTTCCTGATGGTGCCGGGAATTTTGTAGTTGCCCAGCTTGTTGAAAAATTTGACAAAGGAACAATTCCTCCTTTTGATACTATAAAAGACAGGGTGGAAAACAGGTATATTGCAGAAAAAAAACAGGAACTGCTGGATAGTTACCTGAAAAAATTATATTCGGATAATGACATTGAAATAAAGGATAATAAATGAAGTTGAAATTTTTAGCTATAATGCTGATTTCAGTAATTACTCTTAATGCTCAACAGGTGCTTGATGGTATTGCAGCTGTTGTTGATGATGAGATTATATTAAAAAGTGAACTGGACTTTCAGGTTAGTTTATTTGCAGCCCAGAATAAAATAGATCCGAATACACCCGGTTTAAGGGAAAAGCTGCTTAACGATATGATTGACAGCAAACTGGTACTTGCACAGGCAAATCTTGACTCCATTACTGTTACAGATAATGAAGTTGACCAGCGTATTGATTACCAGATACAGGTTTTTGAACAGCAGTATGGTTCAAGGCAGAAAGTTGAGCAGATTTATGGTATGAGCATTGAGAAGATAAAGAGAGAACTTCGTGATGATATTAAGAAAAACCTGATGACTCAGAAACTGCAGGAAAAGAAATTTGGTAATGTTGAAGCTTCAAAACGTGAAGTTGAAGAATTTTTTGATAAGTATAAAGACAGTCTTGGCATTATTCCTGAGAAAGTTACTCTTGCCCATATTTTCAGAAATCCAAAAGCTTCTGATAAACTGAAGAAAAAAGCTCATGACTTTGCCCAGGCTTTACTCGATTCAATTAAACAGGGAAGAGATTTTGCCGAACTTGCCAGAAAATATTCTGAAGATCCGGTGAGCGCTGCTGAAGGAGGCGATTTGGGATTTGTTAAACGCGGTATTTTTTATCCTGAATTTGAATCAGCCGCTTTTGCCCTTGCTGACAGCCAGCTTTCAGAGGTTACAGAATCTCCTGTAGGATATCATATAATCCAGATGCTTGAAAAAAGAGGCGAATCAATTCATACAAGGCACATACTTATTAAAATTAAAGCCGATGAAGAATCAGATTTAAATACAATAGAGTTTTTAACAGAAGTTCGTGACAGTATAGTAAAAGGCGTTGGCTCTTTTTCAGATTTTGCAACCAAATATTCAGAAGACCAGCAGACAAAGGCTTTTGGCGGCGAACTTGGTACTTTTTATATGAATCAGCTTGATAAAAATCTTCTGGATATTACAGCAAAGTTAAAAGAAGGCGAAATAAGCTTCCCAAGAAGAGTTGAATACGGGCAGGGCATATACGGATATCATATTGTTTGGCTGAAAAGCCGTGTGAAAGAACACCCTGCTAATCTTATTACTGACTATAATGAATTAAAGCGCCTGGCTGATGAATATAAAAAACAGGAACAATACCAGAAATGGATTGAAGGCCTGAAAGGTAAAATTTTCTGGGAAATCAGAAGCATATAAAAAGACGGATATCCATTGAAAGAAACAACCGGAAAAATTGATGACGTTCAGCTTGCTGAAAAGCTGAATGAAAAGATTAAATCAGTTAAAAAAGAGATTGCAAGAGTCATAATTGGTCAGGATGAAATAGTTGACCAGTTATTAATTGCTCTTCTGGCAAAAGGCCACTGCCTTCTTGTGGGCGTTCCCGGCCTTGCCAAAACGCTTCTTATTAAGACTCTTTCTGAAGTTCTGGATCTTAAATTTAACAGGATTCAGTTTACACCTGACCTTATGCCAAGTGATATAACAGGCACTGAAATAATTGAAGAGGATCAGGCGACCAAACGAAGAGATTTTAAATTTATTCCGGGGCCTGTTTTTGCCAATGTAATACTTGCCGATGAAATAAACAGAACGCCGCCTAAAACTCAGGCTGCTCTGCTTGAAGCAATGCAGGAACATAAAGTTACCACTGCAGGAACTACACACAAGCTTGAAGAACCATTTTTTGTGCTTGCAACACAAAATCCAATTGAGCAGGAAGGTACATACCCTCTGCCTGAAGCGCAGCTTGACCGTTTTATGTTTAACCTGTGGCTTGATTATCCCTCATTTGAAGAAGAAGTTAAAATAGTGCAGACTACTACAAGCGGCTATTCTGCCACACTTGAAAAAATTATATCTGCCGGAGAAATTATAGAATTCCAGGAACTTGTAAGAAGAGTGCCTGTTGCAGATAATGTAATTGAATTTGCAGTAAGCACTGCAAACAAAACCCGTCCAAATAACCCGTCTGCCCCTCAGTTTATAAAAGACTGGATAACATGGGGCGCTGGCCCGAGAGCATCGCAGTACCTTATACTTGCAGCAAAAACCCGTGCGGTAATAAACGGCAGGTTTACTCCCAACATTGATGATGTAAAAGCCTCAATGATACCTGTGCTGCGCCACCGTATAATAACAAACTTTAACGCCGAGGCAGAAGGTATTAATTCTGTGGAAGTGATAAAAAGGCTGGGATAAGAATAAATTCTCAATTTATAATTATAGGTCCCGTTCAAATTATTTCCTGCCCTATTGTTGCCTCTACAAGGCAAAAACAAATAAAAGGGAAATATTTCAATACATTCATATTAAACGGTTTGCTGCATTCCCGGCAGAAGACAAATGTTCTTCAGGCTTGTAGAGCCTGAAATTATGGTAAACAAAAAATAGTTCGAAAGACTCAAAGTTTCCTGTTTGCGATAATAATGTACTGCCAGCGTTTTTCTCCAGCCGGAGTGAAGATGTAATTATAATGGTCAAATATGGATAGGTTTATAGGTAAGCGGCTGATTTAAAACAAAAAAGCCATTGAGGGAGGTCAATGGCTTTTTTTAGTTTTATATCAGAAATGTTCCAAAAAATACTTCGTTCGTTTATCTTTTGGATTCTTTATCACTTCTTCAGTACTGTCGCACTCAACAACTTCGCCTGCTTCCATATAAGCAATTATATCAGCCAGCCCTTTGAGGAAATTAAGGGAGTGGGATACAATAACAAGGGTGCTTCCCTGTTTAACAAAGTCATTTAATAAGTTGCGGATGTCAGCACTTCGCTGGGGATCAAGAGCGCTTGTAGGCTCATCAAGGAACAATACTTTTGGCTTCATAGCCAGTGCGCGGCAGATTGCAACCCTTTGCTGTTCGCCGCCGCTGAGTTCTTCAGGGAATTTATCTGCTGAGTCAGCCAGCCCTACTTTTGCAAGAAGGTCCATAGCTTCAGCTTCTGCTTCTTCCCTTGTCCTTTTCAGGACGTGGATAGGCGCTTCAATAATATTACCAAGCGCTGTAAGGTGCGGGAAAAGGTATAAATGCTGGAAAACCACGCCTGTTTCTTTGCGCAGGCCCCAGATTTTTTCCATTTCATTTGTATATGTGTCTTTGTTTATTGTAAGCGAATTAAGCTTAATTGTACCGCTTTCAAAAGGAAGCAGGCCGCAAAGGCACATAAGCAGTGTTGTTTTACCGCTTCCGGAAACACCAATAACGCCAAGTACTTTGCCTACAGGGATTTCAAGGTTCACATTTTTAAGGATGTGAAGATTGTTTATATATTTTTCAAGATTTTCTATTCGTATCATTGCCACCCCTTCGAAACTTCTCTTGTATTACTTTGCCTTTTCATTTTGCTTTCAAGTTTCTTTGCAAGCTGTGCCAGCGGAAGGCTCATTGCCAGGTAAAACAATGAAACAATAGCGCCAAGCAAAAGATAACTTTGTGTAGCATTTGCAATTTCACGGTAGGCTGTAGCCAGTTCCCATACTGCAATGGCAAATGCAGCAGAAGTATCCTTAAATAAGGAAACAAAGTCATTGGTCATAGGAGGCAGGGCGGTACGTATTGCCTGCGGGAAAATAATCCTTCTGAAGGCAAGCATCGGGCGCATACCAAGTGAATAAGCCACATCCCACTGCCTTAAAGGAACAGCATCAAAAGCACTGCGGTAAATCTGCGACTCATAGGCTGCATAGTTGAGCCCAAGTCCGACTAAAGCCGTAAGCCAGCCCGGCAGTGCAATGCCAATAACCGGAAGCCCAAAATACAAAAACAGCAGTTGTACAATTACCGGGGTACCGCGGAAAAACTCAATATAAACGGTACAAAGTATCTTAACTATTTTAGGCCCTTTTGTTTGGCCAAAAGAAAGGGGCAGTCCAAGTACCACAGCAATAAACATGGCACCTATGGCAAGCAGTACAGTAATTACTGCAGCATGAAGCAGCCTGAGCATACCCTCTGTCCAGTTGAAGCTTTTTTTGATAACCTCGATAGAAGTAACGTGTTTAAGCTTTAACTGTGCATCACTCCACATATTCCATTTGCGGAGTATCTTTTCTATTTTACCATTATTAACAATACTGTCTATAGCAGCGTCAACTTTCTTTTTAGTTACATCATCGCCTTTACGGATTCCAATAACAAAAAAGCCAGGGTTGAAAGGAGGACATGCCCATTTTAACTCAGGATTACTGCGGGCATAAAACATTTCTGCCGGGTCATCCATAAGTACAGCGCGGATTCTGCCAAGGGCAAGGTCTTCATAGGCGCCCATTGGATCCTGGTAAGGTTTACACTTAACCCCTTCGTTTTCCATGACTCTTGACATAGCAGTATTAACAAGGGTTCCTACCTCTATTCCAAGTTTCTTACAATCCTGAAGGCTTTTTATTTCGCGTTCATCCTTTTGGACAGTAAGAATCATCTGGTAAACATAATAAGGTTTGCTGAACTGTATAACCCTTTCCCGGTCAGATGTAGGTTCAAGCCCGTTAAGAATGATATCAAATTCTTTGCGCTGCAAAGATGCAACCAGCCCATCCCAGTCTGTGGGAACATATTCTTCTTTTACATGTAGTTGTTCGGCAAGAGCAACAGCTATATCTTTTTCATAGCCGATGTATTGGGATGGATTTTTGGGATCTGCAAAAACATAAGGAGCTCCGCCGCTGCCGTCCGCTCCCCAGCGCAATGTTTGCTGCTGTGCTGTTAATGCGGTAGTAAAAAGTATAAGGTAAAATAAAAGTTTTCTCAATTCCTATGTAGTATGCCCTATAGAAGTGAAATAATAACGGGCGTAAAAATAAATTAACAATAAATTTATTCCAATAGAAATTTAAAATGCGGCAATGTAATTTTATTAACCACATATAGGCTAAAATGCATAAAAATAGCTCGATTAAGCCATTTTATTCATTTTTATGGCGTATTTATTCAAATGCCAAACCGACTGGTTTTAAATTTTACTATATAGTAATGAAATATTATGGGAATGTATGAATAAATATTCAGTCGCTTTTCAGGCTTACGCCCTTATAGTTTTTAAAAGCGAAGTAAATTTCCTTAGCGGCAGTCCTGATAACTGAAGCAACCGGAATTGCAAAAAGCATTCCGATTAAGCCGAATAACTGGCTTCCGGCTATTATAAGTAAAATAATAATAATTGGATGCATCTCAACATTTTTTGAGAATATATATGGCTGAACGAATCCATTATCCATTGTATATATTATTGCTACAAGAAGAATAATAAAAGGCACATGGGAGGTGTCTCCATACTGTATCACAGATATTATTATTGCCGGTATTCCGCCAATAACAGGACCGAGATAAGGAACAAGGTGCCCAAAACCGGCAATTAGTCCCAAAGGAAGGGCGTAAGGTATCCCGATAATGTAAAATCCCAAACCGCACATAATTCCAACAAAAGAAGCGTCAAACAGCCAGCCGCGGACAAATCTGCCAAGCTGTATATTTATTTTTTTCAATATCCAGTAGGACATTTCAAAGTATTTGTTTGGAACAATACTTATAAGTCCGCGGATAATAATCCTGTTGTCTTTCAGCAGGAAGAAGGTAATAAAAGGAACAATTACCAGTATGGCTATTACAGAAACAATACTGCTTAGTATGTCGCTTACTTCTTCAAATATGCGGAGTATCTGGGAACTAATTACTTGTTCTGCACGCTTGGCAAGAGTGCCGGGAGGGAAAAATGGAATATATCTGTATAACTCTTTTTCCAGTTTTACCAGTTCGTCATGAAGAGAATAAACATGGAGAGTTTCAATAAGATGGTTTAACTGAAAAAGAAACCTTGGAATAAGTACTGATAACCCAACATATAATCCAACCCCAACAATTACAAAAACAAGAATAACAGATGAAAGCCTGTTAAACCCCTGTTTTTCAAAGAAGAGTACAAAGGGCTGAAATATAAAGGCAAGAAGCACAGAAATTGCAAGCAGTACAAACACATCTCTCAGCACATAAAACAGGGCAAGCAGCAATACTGCTATTGCTGTTGTAACAACAAATTTTACAGCTCTGTTTTTTAATAATTCTTGCAAATACAAGTTGCTGATTTTAGTTAAAATTATTTACAGGCATCTGAGACAGCTTCAACTCTGCGGATGCCGGGAAGCTGGCGTAAAAGCGACCTTTCAATTCCGGCACGCAGTGTCATCTGGGAAAGGGGGCATATACTGCATGCCCCTGTAAATTTAATACGTAAAATACCTTCTTCGGAATAATCAATAAACTCCATATCACCGTTATCAGCCTGCAGGTATGGCCTTATATTTTCAATTGCTTTTAGTATTTCTTCTTTGGTTTCCATATTATCAGAATGACTATTCTTAAAACAGTATTACAAATATACTTTATTATCGAAATTAACAATAAGTAATAAAGGACATACAAAGCCCTTTATTCATCGTCACCTAAAGATATATCAATTTTTGATGAACCATTTATGTTCCTGATATTAACCTGTTCGGCTAACCTGCGGGAAATATCCTGTATTGTTTTGGCATGTTCGCTGTCAGGAATATCAAAGACAACAGGAATCCCTTTATCACCGCCAATTCTTACACGCGGGTCAATTGGTATCCCGCCAATAAACGGAACGCTGAGATCGTTAGCTGTCTTTTCTCCTCCTCCTGAACCAAATATGTCATAAGACTTGCCGGTATCAGGGGCAATAAAGTAGCTCATGTTTTCCACAATACCAAGAATTGGAACATTAACACGTTCAAACATTTTAAGGGCTTTGCGGGCGTCAATAAGAGAAACTTCCTGCGGGGTTGTAACAATAACTGCCCCTGTTAAAGGAATTGTCTGAACAAGAGTAAGCTGAATATCGCCTGTTCCGGGAGGCATATCGAAAATAAGATAATCAAGATTACCCCATTCCACATCTGTCATGAATTGCTTAACAGCTCCGCTTGCCATTGGCCCGCGCCAGATAACAGGGGCGTCATCATCAATCAGCATACCTATTGAAATTGTCTTTATACCAAATGCTTCAACAGGGACAATTTTAGTAGACTGCTCTGTCTGGTATACAACAGGCCTTTCATTTATGCCGAGCATAAGCGGGATGCTGGGGCCATAAATATCAGCATCAATAAGCCCCACGCTGGCACCGTCTTTAGCAAGTGCAACAGCAAGGTTAACCGCCACGGTGCTTTTCCCAACGCCGCCTTTCCCGCTGGCAACTGCAATAGTATTCTTAACGCCGGGTAATACTTCATCTTTCTTCTTATCATGGTGCGATGTTATTTTGCTGTGTATAACAAGCTCAACATTAACAACATCAGAGAACTGCTCTTTTATTATTGATGCAAATTTACTTTTAATATCATCAGTAGCTTCAGGGCCAAGAACCGGCAGTGATACTTCAACAGTTAAAGCACTGTTATTAAAACTGAAATTCTGAATTGAGTTAAGTGTAAGAATATCTTTGTTTAACGCTTTATTATCTATGTTTTTTAAAACACTAAGCAGGCCGCTTTTGGTAATATCGGGCATTATATTCCTTTATTTTGAATTCATTGTAATAATACAAAATTATAGAAATATAAGCAGAAATTAAATCACATTTGCAGTTCCTGGATGTAAGTTTAGGAAGGAAAAACCGGATGGAATATCGTTTGCTGAAATTCCATCCGGAGTTTATCTAAAGTTTTATCTTGTTTTTGGCATAAGAGCCGCCCGCTTTAATAGTATGGTTCATTAACCATTCCTGGGAGTTAATTCCTTTCTCGGTTCCTGTCTCAACTGGTTTATATGAACCATCAGGCTGCAGTTCACGGGCTTTAACGTTGTCTTTTAAGGCTATACGTATTAAAGTTTTTAGCAACTCAGTTTTCAGTTTCTCATCTTCAAGCGGGAAGATAGTTTCAACCCTGCGGTCTAAATTACGCTGCATCATATCAGCGCTGCCAAGGTAAATTTCTTCAGCTCCATTGTTATAGAAATAAAATACCCGCGAATGTTCAAGAAAGCGCCCGACAATACTGATAACCCTGATGTTCTCACTTAGCTCCGGTATACCCGGAACAAGGCAGCAAATACCACGGCAGATAAGCTGCACTTTAACACCCTGACAGGAGGCCTCGTATAAACAGCTTATTATCATAGGGTCAACAACAGCGTTGCATTTAATTGTTATCCTGCCTTCGCCGCCGGCTTTAACATTTTCAATCTCGCGGAGAATCATGTTAATAATACCATCACGCATATTTACAGGGGCGAGCAATAGCTTCTTAAAGTCATGCTGTTTGGAATATCCTGTAAGGTAGTTGAAAATGTCAGACACATCTGTACATATATCCTTATCGCAGGTAAAGAAACCAAGGTCAGTATATATCTTTGCTGTAGAGGCATTGTAATTACCTGTTGACATATGCACATAACGGTTAACACCGTCTGCTTCTTTCCTTACAACAAGGGACATTTTTCCGTGAGTTTTAAGCCCCACCAGGCCGTACACAACATGCACTCCAACTTTTTCAAGTTCTCTTGCCCAGAAAATATTATTCTCTTCATCAAACCGCGCTTTAAGCTCAACAAGTACTGCAACCTGCTTCCCGCGTTCTGCGGCTTCAATAAGGTATTTTACTATAGGTGAATTTGGCCCAACCCTGTATAGGGTTTGTTTAATTGCCAGTACATCAGGGTCTTTAGCTGCCTGCTTTATAAAATCAATAACCGGGGCAAAAGAATGATAAGGATGATGAAGCAGAATATCTTTTTTCTTTATGACTGAAAAGATATCTTCTTCATCTTCAAAAGCTTTTGGTATAACAGGGAAGTACTGCTTAAACTTTAAATGATGCAGCGGCAGATCATAAAGCTGCATAATAGCGCTAAGTCCCAGCGGCCCTTCGTACACATGTACGTCTTCACGTGTAACCTGGAGATTTTCCATAAGTGTTTCAAGCATGAATTCAGGCATTTTGTCTGCAACCTCAAGCCGCACAACACTGCCGAACCTTCTCTGGCGGATATTTTCTTCAATTACACGCAGAAGGTCATCTGCTTCATCTTCCTGTAGCTCAATATCTGTATCCCTGGTTATACGGAAGCGGTGTGCTTCAAGTACCTCAAGCCCGGGGAAAAGCAGGTTAAGGTTTGCCTTTATCAGATCGCCAAGCCAGATATACCGGGCGGAAAAATTACCATTAGTTGCCGGCTTTTTATTGGGTTCAAGTATTTTATCTATTTGAAGCAGCCTTGGTAATATATTCGGAACTTTCAGTCGTGCAAAGTGTTTTTCCCCGCTGGGTTTGCTTACAAGTATTGCCAGGCTTAAACTAAGGTTGGATATATAAGGAAACGGCCTGCCGGGGTCAAAAGCAAGCGGTGTAAGTACAGGGTAAATTTCCTTTCTGAAATATTCAGTTAAACATTCCTGTTCCTGTACAGTTAGTTCCTCATAATTTTGTATGAAAACCTTGTTCTCTCTTAACGCGGGAACAATTTCATTAATCCATAAATCCTGTGTTTTTGCAAGCATAGGCTGGAGTTTTTTATCAATCTGCTGAAGCTGTTCATGCGGGGTAAGGCCGTCAATTGAGGGCTCGGAAACTCCTGCTGCAATTTGTTCCTTTAACCCGGATATACGAATCATATAAAATTCATCCAGGTTGGAATGGAAAATTGAAAGAAATTTTACTTTTTCAAGCAGCGGCATCTCCGGGTCAAGAGCTTCTTCAAGTACCCGGCGGTTAAATTCTACCCAGCTTAAATCCCTGTTTATAAAGTTTTTAGGGTTGTTATATTTTTTTAATAAATCTTTACCAGCCATATTAAACCTTAATAGTAAAGAGCTAATATAATCTTTTTCTGCAAAAATTAAATGATATTTTTATCGTTTTTGACGGAAAATACGGTTATTGTGGCAGAGGCGGCTTTGGGATAAAGTGTTTGCAGAAGGATGCAAAAAAAAGTAAAGCCCGGCTTTTACCGGGCTTTAAATTATTCATATAAACAATAATTAAGCAGAAGCTTTTTCAGTTTCAAATATTTTTGAAAACTCTCTTGGCTGCCTGTTTTTCCATGAACCTTTATGGTATGCATAACCAGTAATTAATGGAACAGCAATAGTAGCTTCTGAATAAACCATCTGTTCAAATGTCTGGTCAACTTTGCCCCATGAGCTTGCTTCTTTAAGAGTAGAGCTTGAAAGAGCGCCGTCTCTTACATCAGCAACTGTAACCTGTACAGCATATTTGTGCATCTGCGCATCTTCCTGGAGGATATCAGCAGCAACAACAATATCCTGTGTGAAGTTTTTTGGAACTCCGCCGCCAATCATAAAGATGCCTGTTTCTTTGCTGTTTAATTTAATCTTTGTCAGTTCAAGAAAATCTTTGCCTGAATCGCATGAAACGTGTTTGTCAGGATTTTTTGTCTGGTGCATAATAAAACCAAAACCGGCAGAGCAGTCAGAAAAAGCAGGTACAAAAATAGGAACGTTCTTTTTGTAGCATGCATAAATAACAGAATCCTCTACTTTTGGGCCGCCATTTTTATCTAAATATTTCCCAAACTCCCATAAAAATTCTCTTGATGAATAAGGCTTTGGTTCAAGGCTGTCGAAAATTTTTGCTGTGGTTTCATCACATACTCTTAATTCATCTTCATCAATGTAGGTGTCATAAATTCTGTCAATGTGTAAATCCCTTAACACATTATCATCGCTGAAAGGGGTGCCTATATAGTGTTTGTAACCAAGCGCTTCAAAGAAGTCCTGGTCAACCATAAGGGCGCCGGTAGAAACAATAGCATCAACCATGTTGTTCATTACAAGGTCATACACAATTTTTTTAAGGCCGGCGCTGAAAATACTACCTGCAAGAGTAAGTATAATGCCGCAGTCTTTATCTTTAATCATTCTGTCATAAATCTGTGCGGCACGGTTAAGGTCTCTTGCAGAAAAAGCCATAGCTTCCATTGCATCAACTACGGGAATTACATTATGCTGTTTAATATCAAAATGTTTAATTGTCTCTTTTAAAAAATCTTTTTTAGTAGCCATTTCTTATTATCTCCTTTAATAACTTATTATATAAATATTTCTTAATCATACAGAACATTGTCAATGCGCAGGACATTAGCTGCACAGGCAAAGACATCGCCTCTTACTTGCATTGTAAGGTCAGATAAGAAGAAAAAATAATTACTGATAAAAAATGATCCTGCATCTGTTTCCTTATATATAAATGAACTTGCTGGCTTCAGCAGATTAATTAAATAAAAAAGTATCGTGCAAATTTAAGTATACCCTGTTTCCATGGCACACGGTGCGATACGCCGCTTTTATTTTTGAATTCTTTCTGATGTTCAAGGTACCATTTGAAGTTTCTTACAAGGGCATCCTTATTTGAAAATTTTGGTTTATAGCCAAGTACCGATTCAGCCTTTTCTATAGACACAAAAGAATCTTTGGAAGCTGTTTCATAAACCCATTTGTATAAAGGGGAAAGATTAAGAGATTCAAGCAGCCTTAAAGTCCATATAATTGGTTTTTCAGGCAGCCCTCTTATCTTTTTGCCAAAGCCGGCATAATCAAGCACAGCCTGGTAATCTTCCTTCATAGTGGTAAATTCTTTTGCACCAATATTAAACACATCGTTAACAATATTTCCATCAAGCGTGGCGCAAAGATAAATAGCCTCGCACAAGTCCTCAACATCCAGAAGCTGGTAACGGTTTTTCCCGTTTCCAATCATAGGGAAGCCATAACCATCCTGCGCCCAGTCGTACAGCAGGTCAAAAACACCAAGCCTTTCAGGGCCGATAAATGATTTTGGGCGTAATATAGGGACTATAAGTCCTTTGCCTCTGTAATTTGCGCATTCCTGTTCAGCCTGAATTTTAGCTTTGCCGTAAGGGCCTACGCCATCAAGCTTATCCGTTTCAAATAATGGGTGATGGTCAGGTATGCCATAGACTGCAGTAGAAGAAATATGGATAAACCTTTTAACATTATTTTTTACAGCAGCTTCAAGTAAGGTTCTGGTACCGCCTATGTCGGTTGAAAAAATATCTTCAGGTTTGTAAAGCGGAAGGGCAGCAGCAGTGTGAACAACTATATCAATGCCCTGCATTGCCTTTTCAACAGTATTCTTATCCCTTATATCTCCTTTGATGACCGTGATAAGTTCTTTGCCGGGAGAGGTATTAACATCCGGATAATCAAAATCAGCAATATCCAGAGAAACAATTTGATGCCCGCGCTGGTTTAAAAACCGGATTATGTTTATTCCGAGAAATCCGGAACCACCAGTTATTAAATATTTCATCTATTTTAATATTTTAAGTAAGTTGAAACGCTAATTTATGAAAAATGATTGGAAAATTGAACCTTTAATAATATGAATTTACGAATTGACCCTGCCCGGGATGGATTTACCTGGTATATGGTTGGAGCGTCAGCTTTTTTGCACCTGCTTATATTTTTAATATGTGCAGCACTTTTAAATATATCATTTAATACTGCTTCATCACCATCAGGGTATATACAAATGAGTGCGGCATTTGTGGACAAGCAGTTGTCAGCCGCGGAAAAACAAATACCTGTACAGGAGGAGGCAGTTCCGGAACCAAAACCTGATAAAAGCAGCGCCTCTGAAAGGGCAGTGGAAAATATAACTGAACAGGCAGCGGCTACAGGCATAGAGGAAGATACTTCTGCCGGCAAAACTGCAAATATGACGTTTAACAATACCAACACAGATACCAGCAGCCTGAATAATGTATATTCTGAAAAAACCCTGAATGTATCTATTAAGTATCCTGCCGGCTGGGCATATATGGACCAAAACCGCAAAAACAAGCTTGATGGTGTAACTTTTATGGCTGCAGCCGGTACAATAAAGCCGCCGCCTTATGTTCACCTTGCGGTACAGACCAAGGATATGTTTATTGAAAGCCGGTATAAATACAACATAAAAACATGGAATTACACAGCCTATTATAATGACCCGGAAGAAATGGCGGGGCAGGTTTCCCAAATATTCTATATAAGAACGGAAACAGACGAAGATTACTCAATTAAGTTCATAATGCAGGGAATAGATAATTTTAAGGTGTTTCAGCCGGTTTTCTTTGGAATGGTGAAGACATTTAAATTTGGCGGCGGATGGTTTTGAGGGAAAATATAGTTTGTCGAAATGAAAAAGCAGTATTTGTATTAATTAAGCTGTACGATTCTTGACTTTCATACCCTTTAAACTTAATTTTAAGGCTCTATATTTGAAATTGTTACAGGTTTCGGAGGAAAATTACGTGAAACAAGAAAAATTTACAAGGTTTGTATCCACGGAAGATGCTGACAGAAAGTGGTACGTTGTAGATGCAACAGACCAGGTTCTTGGAAGACTTGCATCTAAAGTTGCAAAGATAATCCGTGGCAAAAATAAAGCTACCTTTACCCCAAACGCCGATACAGGCGATTTTGTAGTGGTAATAAATGCCGAAAAAATTAAAGTTACCGGCAAAAGGGAGCAGTTAAAAACTTACGCTCACCACTCAATGTACCCGGGTGGAAGAAAAGTAAGAAAGTATACGGAAGTTATGGCTTCAAAGCCTGAATTTATCGTAGAAAATGCAGTAAAAGGTATGCTTCCTAAAACCAGGTTAGGCAACCAGCTTATGAAAAAAATTAAAGTATACGCAGGCGAAAATCATCCTCACAAAGCACAGAAGCCTGAATTAATTAGTTTGGAGAAATAATGGCAGACCAGATTAACGTTGGAAGAAGAAAGTGTTCAGTAGCAAGAGTAATCTTAAGATCCGGCAACGGTAAGATTTCTGTTAACGGAAAAGAATTTGAAAGAGCTTTCCCTCAGTTATTGAGCAGAGAAGACATTCTTAATCCTTTTAAAGTTACCGAAACCATGGGCCAGTTTGACGTTCTTGTTAACGTAAACGGCGGTGGAACCACAGGCCAGGCACAGGCAATCAGGTTAGGCATTGCCAGGGCGCTTATCAGGTTAAATCCTGATTACAGGCCAAAATTAAAAGCTGAAGGCTTCCTTACAAGAGACCCAAGAATGGTTGAACGTAAGAAATATGGTCAGGCTAAAGCAAGGAAGAGATTCCAGTTCTCTAAGAGATAATTTTTATTTAATTAACAATAATTCATATTTCCTGATTTACCTCCTGTGTCCCGCCTGAAAAAGGGATTAAAGGTAAAGTTGATGGAAATAGAAGAAAAACAGGAGATAACATGAAAAAAGTTGATATACTTCAGCTTATAGAAGCTGGTGCGCATTTCGGCCACCTTACACGCCGCTGGAATCCCAAAATGAAACCATATATTTTTATGGAAAAAAACGGGATTCACATCATTGACCTTAAAAAAACACAGGACCAGATTGTTACCGTAGCTGACACCCTTTCACAGGTTGTTTCAGAAGGTAAAAAAGTCCTTTTTGTGGGAACCAAAAAACAAGCTAAAAACGTAATTGAAACCGAAGCCCGCAGATGTGATTCTAACTGGGTTAGTGAAAGATGGCTTGGCGGTATGTTAACCAACTTCTCTACAATACGTAAGAGTATTAAAAGATTAACAAATATTGAAAAGCAGGAAACTGACGGTACTTTTGACAAGATAACAAAGAAAGAAAGACTTTATTTAACAAGGGAAAAAGACAAGCTGAAAAAAGTTCTTGAAGGTATTGAAAATATGTCAAGGCTTCCGGGTGCAATGTTTGTTGTTGATATAAAGAAAGAATCAATAGCTATAAAAGAAGCTCACAGGTTAAATATTCCTGTATTTGCTGTTGTTGATACAAACTGTGATCCTGATGATGTTGATTATGTAATTCCTGCAAATGATGACGCTGTAAAAACTATAGAACTTATAGTTAAAATTATGGCAGATGCAGTAATTGAAGGAAATACAAAGGCAAAAGAGACTAAGGCTGAAGAGGCTGCTGAAAACGAAAGGGTTAAGAAGGAAAAGGAAAAAGAGGCAGAAGGAACTGAAACTGCCGCAAAACCCGAAGAGAAATAATTAATAAGGGAAAAAATTATGCAAATAACTGCTTCATTAGTAAATGAGTTAAGACAAAAAACCGGCGCGGGCATGATGGATTGTAAAAAAGCCCTCGTTGAGGCTGATGGCGATATTCAGAAAGCAATTGAAATTTTACGCAAAAAAGGCGCAGCAGTTGCTGCCAAACGTGCAGAAAAAACTACCAACGAAGGTATTGTATTAACAAAGGCTTCTGATGATAAGAGAAGCGGTGTTATAGTTGAAGTTAACTGCGAAACTGACTTTGTTGCTAACAGTGATGATTTTATTTCATTAGCAAACCTTATTGTTGATAAGCTTCTTGAAGAAAAACCTGCTGATGTAAATGCACTTATTACTTTACCTGCAGTAGCTGAAAAAATTAACGAGGTAATGGGTAAGGTTGGCGAAAAAATTCAGATTACAAGAATAGCTGTTGATAACGCTGCTGACGGTGTTGTTGTTGGTTACATTCACCCGGGGTCTAAGCTTGGTGTGCTTGTAACAGTTGAGAAAGTTGGAGATGGCGTTGATGAAATGACTGCTCTTGGTAAAGATATTGCAATGCAGGTCGCAGCAATGAAACCTGTTTGTGCTTATCGCGAAGAAGTTCCTAAAGACCTTATTGAAAAGGAAATAGAGATCTATAAAGAACTGGCGCGCAAAGAAGGTAAGCCTGAAGCGATACTTGAGAAAATTGCTGCTGGTAAACTTAACAAGTACTACCAGGAAAACTGCCTTGTTGAGCAGGCTTTTATTAAAGATAATGCTAAATCAATAAGCGATCTTATAAAAGAATTTAATGCCAAACATGGTACAGCGGCGCGAATTGTCGGGTTCCGCAGGTTCCATCTTGGTGATGAAAAAAAATAAATTTGAACTAAGGCCTTATTTCGGTAAGGCCTTTTTTTTGCCCTAACCTTACTGCAGTAACCCGTTTTTTTATAATATTTTTACCGGCATAAGTTTACTGTATTACTACTTTCTGCGTATATTTGAACCAATTAAATTTTAAAACAGGATATAATAATCTATATGAGTGAATTAAAATATAAAAGAATTCTGCTTAAGTTAAGCGGTGAATCGTTAATGGGAAAAAAGGGATTCGGAATAGATCCTGAAATACTAAGCTTTTTTGCATCAGAAGTAAAAAAACTTCATGACCTTGGAGTTGAGGTAGGAATTGTAATTGGAGGCGGCAATATTTACCGCGGCTTAAGTGCAGGTGCCCAGGGAATTGACAGGGTTACCGGTGACCAGATGGGAATGCTTGCTACTATGATAAACTCACTTGCTCTGCAGAATGCAATTGAAAACCAGGGTGTATTTACAAGATTAATGAGCGCAATCCACATGGAAGAAATTGCTGAACCATATATTCGCAGAAGAGCTATAAGGCACCTTGAAAAAGGAAGAGTGGTTATTTTTGGCGCTGGTACAGGACATCCATATTTCAGTACTGATACTGCCGCTACACTCAGGGCTGTTGAAATTGAAGCTGATGTAATTATTAAGGGAACCAGGGTAGATGGTGTATATGATTCTGATCCTGAAAAGAACAAAGATGCGGTAATGTTTGACCAGATTACATATCTTGATGTACTTACAAAAAATTTAAGGGTAATGGACCTTACAGCAATCAGCCTTTGCCAGGAAAATGACCTGTCTATAGTAGTGTTTAATATGGACGTACCGGGCAACCTGATTAAGCTTGTAACAGGTGAAAAAATAGGTACAGTTATTAATAACGAATCTGAAAAAGCTTAAGAGTTTACTCTCTGTTTTTAATTAATTATCTAATTATTGAGAGGAAATTATGGAACAAATTATTAAAGACGCTAAAGCAAGAATGGATAAAACCCTTGAATCTTTAAGGGCTGAACTTGCAAAAGTGAGAACCGGTAAAGCAACAACAGCTTTGCTTGACGGAGTAAAAGTTGAGTTTTACGGTAATATGACTCCGCTTAACCAGGTGGGCAATGTTTCTGTGCTTGATGCACATACATTGTCAATTACTCCCTGGGATAAATCAGTGGTATCTGCAGTTGAAAGAGCAATTATGGAAGCAAACCTGGGCTTTAACCCGGTAAGTGACGGTACAAATATCCGCGTACCGGTTCCCCCGCTTACAGAGGAGAGAAGACGCGATTTTGTTAAAATCGTTAAAAAATTTGGCGAAGAGTCCAAAGTTGCGGTTAGAAATATCAGAAGAGACGGCAATGAACACCTTAAACGTTCCCAAAAAGATAAAAAAATATCTGAGGACCAGTTAAAAGAAGGTGAGGAAAAGATACAAAAACTGACTGATGACCATGTAAAACTGATTGATGATATACTTAAATTAAAAGAAAAAGAAATTATGGAAGTTTAGCTAATAATTGATATTGGTGAAGCAAAAAGGCGGCATTAAAAGCCGCCTTTTTTTATGTAATTTAAACAGATATTTTCTCTTAATTTTTATATTTTATATTTCCTTAAATATAATGTGAATGTTTGACAAGCTAAAAGAAATATTTCAGGAAAACACCAACAGGCTAAAACCATTCCTTAATATTAATATGTTAAGGAATATTGTTTTATTCAGCGGCGGGATAATACTATTCATACTGGGTATTGTTATATATGGTGTTATTTTAAACCTGCGTGAACCTACTCTTAAAGAAGCAATGAGAGAGAAAGGTTTTACAAAGCTTGAAAACACTTCAATTATAATAGAAAAACGTACTTACAGCCTGAATTTATATGAAGATACAGTCCTTGTTAAAACTTACAGGGCAAATTTTGGAATGCACGTTAACATTCCCAAAAGCAAAGCTGATGATGATGCAACACCTGTGGGCGAGTATAAAATATGTGATATTGATACTGTGCATAAATATTATAAATTCTTTAAGATTAATTATCCTAACCTGAATGATGCATCGGAAGCTCTAAGGAAAAATGTAATAACTCAAAAACAGTTTGATGAACTGAAGTTTCAGTTTTATTATGATGATTGTATTGAACCCAATACTCCTCTTGGCGGGAATGTTGGAATTCACGGAATAGGCGAATATAATGCAATATTTAAAAACCTGCCTTTTTCGTTTAACTGGACTGATGGTTCTATTGCGGTAACTAATGAAGATATAGATGAAATTTATTCGGTAGTAAAAAAAGGGACAAAAGTTGTTATCAGGTAAAATTAAATCGTTTTATGTTAAAGCAGCAGGCATTTTTGTATCTGCACTGATAGTATTTGTTATGTCGTTAACAGTTGTTTCATGCAGTGATAAAGAAAGCCCTGCTGATAAAGAAAATGAAAAACAGGGAATGGAAAATCCCGAATATGTGAAAAATGAAGCTAAAACAGTTCTTGGGAATAGTGTTAAATTTGCGTACGCCGGTGTATTTAATGCAGATACAAGCCAGAGTATTGCAGCCGGAACAGAAATTGAGAACAAGGATGTCTGGGGAATAAAATTTCACCTGTTAAAAAAATCCGGTGATGAATTTACAAAAGGTTTTGAAACAGGGTTACTGGAAGGCTCATTTAATAAATGTCTTGTTGAAAAGATTAAGTTCCCTTCAATATCTCATGAGCTTATATATTATAACTCCAAAGATTATTTTCTGGGAAGCGGAGGAGGAGAGATTTTTTCATACCTTATAGATTTCAAAGGGAAAAAGTGCTACTATGCGCATCTGTTCTCAGATGCAGGGCAGCCTGTTTCCTTATATCTTTCGCCTAATATAAAAGATAAAAATATTAAGGACTTTTTTGTCAGTAATTTCAAGAGAGATTATCCCGCCTTAAATATAGTAAGCAAGGATGTTGACCTGAAATACTAAAGGCGTAAAGCAGCAGTTAAAAAGCTATTTATATCATTGCAGAACCCGGAAATAAACATTTTGCCTGAAATAAATGCCAGGCTTATTATACAATATTAATAGCCATTTTTTCCTATTTTTGTCAATCAATTACTTATCAACAAAGAAATGGTAGTTCGCCTAATTGCATTAATTTTAATAATTGTGTCTGTAAATGTGCTTGCACAGACGGAAACTCCGTACGAATTATCAAAGATAAAATTTACAGGTAATGAAAAGATATCAAGCGCTGACCTTGAGACTGTTATCTCCAGTGAAGAGACTCCATGGTGGTTTTACAAGTTTATAAATTCTTTCACTCCACTGGGCAGCCCTGCCGTTTATTTTGACTCTTCAAGTGTTTTAACTGATATAGATGCCCTGAAAAAGTATTATGAAGATAATGGTTTTTTTAAAGCTAAAATTAGTGCTGATATAGAGAAAGATACTGCTGCAAAAAAAATTACGTTAAACTACATTATTGAAGAAAATGAACAAACTCATTTTGGGGCTATCTCTTACCGTGGAATTGATGAACTTCCGGATAATATAGAACAACGGATACATGCGGAAACGATGATTAATCCTGATTTGTATTTTAAGAAATCGTTGGTGGATCAAAACGTAGACCATGTACTTGAAATCCTATTAAATCGTGGCTATATGTATGTAATGTGGGATAGTACGAGCATATACATTGATACAACTGCCAATACAGCAGGGGTAGAAATGTGTTTCACAACAGGAAACAGGTTTAAAATAAGCGGGATACAGGTAGTAAAGCGAGGTGAAGGCGCTTCTGGCGTGGATGACAATATGCTAAGGACTCTTACCGGGATAGAAAATGAAGAATATTACAACAATCAGAAAATAAAAACTGCACAGGCACGGCTTGTAAGAACAGGCTTGTTTCACCAGATTAACTTTCAACCGGCTAGAAGAGATACATCCGGTGACCATGTACCATTAAAGCTTGATGGCAATATTGGATTAATGAATGAATTTCTACCTGGTATTTCGGTCAATAATGAATTTAACTCATTTAATGCCGGATTAAGTGCCAGTTACACAAGGAAAAACTTCCTGGGAAATGCCCGTAAACTAACACTTACTTCTGAACTCTCTGTAGTAGATATTGCCCATTTTAGTTTTAACGAGTTTTTTTCAAGCCAGAATTATCTGATTGACGGCTATGCACTTATAAATCTTAAAATTGAGCAGCCCTATCTTTTCCAGCAGCCAATTAACGGTATACTTGAAAACTATTTCCAAACAACTACCCAAAACTCAGTAAATAATAAAACCTATGGTATTAAGACTACTTTTGACTTTGAAATGCCATATTATACTTTTATTAACCAGTTAAGTCCGTTTTTTAATCTTGAATTTTATGATGCCAAAATCAAAGATTATGTAAGGCAGAATTTTATTTATTTTAATAAGGCAAATATATTTTCAAGAACATCTTTCCTGGGTGTGCAATTTGGGTCAGCCAAAGCAGATAACGTTTTTTTCCCAACATCAGGCAATAACCAGCTTATTAGTCTTGAAACAGCTATTTCATTTGGCGAAGCAAATATAAATGCATATTATGTCAGCGATACAGCTCATGTTCATCCTATAAATTACCAGGATAAATCAACAACATTGTTTTACAGGGTTGAATATACTTCAACAGTCTACAAACCGCTTTCAAAGTATAAAACGGCTGTGCTGGCAGCAAAATTTAAAACCGGGTATGTACATGCATTTACCGGTAATTCAGATCTTATACCAGGGAACAGAACTTTTTTTGCAGGCGGTGCAAACTCTGTAAGAGGCTGGGGAGTAAGGGATTTACCTTTATATAATTCTGCTGCTTATGATTCAACCAACCCGCTGGGGTATCTTGTGAATAATGATACTACTGACCAAAAAGTGCGCGGTGGTATGTTTTTGCTTGAAGGTTCAGTGGAATTCAGGCAAAGATTTTTAGAAAGTTTTGGTGTGGCAGTATTTGCTGACTATGGCAATGCGTGGGATAATTACAAATTGTTCAGGTTAGATGAAGTAGCAGTTGCTGCTGGTTTTGGCATCAGGTATTATTCTCCAATTGCACCTTTCAGATTAGATATTGGTATAAAATTCTACGACCCCGAAAATAAGCTTTTTATATGGGATAACTGGAACAAGCATATTTTTAAGAACCTGGCATTTCATTTTAGTATTGGTGAGGCATTTTAAGCTTATAACCTGATTTTTGCCGTTTTTATAAAAATATATTTATTTGAATCTTTCCTTATTTAGGCATACCTTAAGCCGGAATGATAAAGGCTTTTTACAAAAAGCCATTTTAATACAGTCTATTTTAATAAAAGGGAAATATGAAAGAACTAAATGAATTCAAAATATTCGCCAAACGACTTGCTGATTTAAGCGGTGAAGTTATCAGAAGCTTTTTCAGGACAGGCATTTCACCAGAGTTCAAAAAAGACCTTTCCCCGGTTACTATTGCTGACAAAAATGCAGAAGAAATTATGCGTTCAGCAATAATGAAGGAATATCCAAAACATGGAATACTTGGCGAAGAATTTGGCGCTTATAATGAAGGGGCAGAATATCAATGGGTGCTTGATCCTATTGACGGGACAAAAAGCTATATATGCGGTACAGTTACCTTTGGTACTATGATAGCTCTTCTTAAAAACGGGCAGCCGATTCTTGGTGTTGTTAACCAGCCGGTATTAAAAGAATTCCTGATTGGCGATGGAAAAACAACTGAAATTAATGGCAAAGCTGTAAAAGTAAGAGAATGCAGCAGTCTTGCTGAGGCAGTATTATTAACAACAGATCACCTTCATATTGAAAAATACCAGGATATAAAAAAGTTTGAAGAACTTATCCATAAAGTTAAATTATACCGCAACTGGGGTGATTGTTTTGGATACTATCTTGTGGCAACCGGTTTTGCTGATATTATGATTGATCCTATTATGAATCCATGGGATTTGCTTGCATTAGTTCCTATTATAAGAGGAGCCGGCGGAGTTATTACAGATTATCATGGCGGCGATCCGGTAACTGGCAATAGTATTATTGCTGCAGCACCGGGTGTTCATAAACAGGTAATTAGCATATTAAATAAAAAATAAGCAGTAATTTAAAAAAGCTGTTTCCGTAATTTGAAACCGGAAGCAGCTTTTTGTTTTATATTAAACCTTCCTTTTTACTTTATACCTGCCTACAAAACAATAAATATTATTAGCGTTAAACAGGATATTATAAGCACTTTTGGTTTTGGCTGTGATGATTTAAAAGCAAATGCCATTCCTGCTATTGATAAAAAGAAAAGCAGAATTGATTTTATATCAAACAATGACGTTATAAACGGGACTGTTTTTGTAGTAAGGAAATCAAGTTCAAAAGTGTTTTTCACCGGAACAACTGACATATATAAGAAAAAACAAATTATGGTAAACAACGAATATCTTCTTAAATGCCCGTTTTCCTTAAAATATTCAAGGCCTGTCCTTACAGCTAAAAGAATACCTCCAAACAATGTAAGGTAATAAAGCACTATTATTGTTGATGGTACTCTCCCGGCAAAATGAAGCGGAATTACATGATTTGATGGCAATTCGTAAGTTTTCTTATCTTTTATAACTGCTGCTTTGTATTCCAAATGAGAATCAACATTAAAAGGAGGCAGAGTGCCATAAATCATATCCCCTTTTTGAGTCATTTTTATAAGGTTCCAGTTGTTTCTGTCTGAATATTTCCATTTAATATAGGCATCATCTGTTTTAATATCTGATCTTATAATAACCGGGTAAGGAGTATTTGTATAGTATTTCTTATCGAAATTATAAGAAACTTTTTGCCCTTCGATTCCAATAGTTCCTGAAACAGGGTAATTGCTGCTGGTTACATTATTCAGGTAACCGGCAAGAAATACAATAATAAAAGTACCAAGCCAAAGGATGATATTTTGTTTCATATAGCTGTCTTTATTTTGGGTCAGTGGGAATTATAACTGAAATTTAGTAAATAAAAGAATCTTTTGTAAATTATAGCCATCAAACTTTTACTCTAAGTAACCATATTATAAAATTTAGCAGAATTTGCGGAGAATTTATGGATAAACCTGCAAACAGCATAGTTGTGATATTCGGCGCTTCAGGTGACCTTACCAAGAAGAAACTGATGCCTTCTTTATTCGAATTATATAAGCAGAAAATGATGTGTGATAGTTTCGCTGTACTTGGTGTTGCCAGAACTAAATATGAAGATGAAGCTTTCCGGGACAAAATGTTTGCTGATGTGATAAAATATTCTGAGGATAAAAATATAGATGAAAATCTGCTGAGGAGATTTCTTAATAATGTATATTATCTTTCAATAGATACGGCAAACCAGGATGAATATATCCATTTGAAGACCCGGCTTGAACAACTTGACCAGGTAAAAAAAACTAATGGAAATTACATTTATTACCTCTCAACTCCGCCGCAGTTATATTTGACTGTAGCCCAGGCAATAGGGCGGTTTGGGCTTCAAAATAATAATGGAGATAAAGTTACAAAGAAAATAATTATTGAAAAGCCTTTTGGCACTGATCTTAAATCTGCCATAGACCTGAATGAAAAACTGCATGGTATTTTTAATGAAAACCAGATATACAGGATAGACCATTACCTCGGTAAAGAGACAGTGCAAAATATTCTTGTGCTGCGTTTTGCTAACGGAATTTTTGAACCGATGTGGAACCGTAATTTTATAGATCATGTTGAAATAACCTCTGCAGAATCAATAGGTGTTGAAGGGCGCGGAGGTTATTATGAGGGTTCCGGGGCATTAAGGGATATGATTCAAAATCACATGCTGCAGCTTGCTGGTTTTATTGCTATGGAGCCGCCATCATCATTTGAAGCTCAGGCTGTAAGAAATGAAACATTAAAAGTATTTGAATCTTTACGCCCTATAAAAGATGACGAAGTTGAAAACTATGTGGTTAGGGGACAGTATACAGAATCAGTAGTACGCAGTGAAAAAATAAAAAGTTACAGGGAGGAAGATAATGTTTCCCCTGATTCAAGAACTGAAACTTATGCTGCAATTAAATTTTTTATTGATAACTGGCGCTGGAGCGGGGTACCTTTTTATATAAGGGCGGGGAAACGCCTTCCCACAAGAGTAACAGAAGTAGTTATTCATTTTAAGGAAACACCGCAGCAGTTATTCCAGAAAGATAACAGCGGGCAGTTTGCAAATCAGCTTATTATAAGAATCCAGCCTGACGAAGGAATATTATTAAAATTCGGACTTAAAGTTCCGGGTGCGGGGTATAAAATCCAGACAGTTAATATGGACTTCCATTATTCTGATATGCTTAATTCATTCCTGCCTTCTGCGTATGAACGGCTGCTTCTTGATTGTATGCTTAGTGATTCTACACTTTATGCAAGGGGTGATGCAGTTGAAGCCTGCTGGAAATTTGTTGACCCTATATTAAAAGCATGGAAGGAAAATCCATCTGTTAAGATTTATGGCTATCCTTCAGGTACATGGGGGCCTATGGAATCTTCACACCTGTTTGAGAATAATAAACAGGAATGGAGATATCCATGTAAAAACCTGACTGATGACGGACTCTATTGCGAATTATAAACTATAATTGAAATCAATAATAACGAATATGAATATTAATGTATATAATACTCCACAGGAAATAGCAGAAACTGTTTCAAACAAACTGCTTACTGAAATTCAAAAAAAGGTTGAACTGAAAGAAAATTATTATCTTGCTGTATCAGGCGGCAGTACACCAAAAGTATTATTTCAAAAGCTTGCACAGCCTCCTTTCAGGGAAAAGATTTTATGGCAGTATTTACATATCTTCTGGGTAGATGAAAGATGTGTTCCCCCTGACCATTCTGACAGTAATTATGGCATGACAAAAAAAATACTGCTTGATAATATTAATATTCCCGGATTAAATATTCACAGAATTGCGGGAGAGAATAACCCGGAGTCAGAAATATACCATTATGCCGAAGAAATAAAATCTTTTGTGCCTGAAAGACTTAAACTGCCTTCATTTGATCTTATTTTGCTTGGTATGGGTGCAGACGGACACACTGCCTCTCTTTTTCCTGGCGGAGAATTACTAAGTACCTCAGAAAATATATGTGGTACAGCAGTACATCCTGTCAGCGGGCAAAAACGAATAACTCTCACAAAGGCCGTAATCAATAATGCTTATAATATTGCATTTCTTGTAACCGGTGAAGATAAAGCCGGGACCCTGGCGCATATTATAAAGAAAGAAACTGAAGCAAAACAGTATCCTGCTGCAGGAATAAGCCCTCAAAATGGCAGTATTGAGTGGCTTGTTGACACTTCGGCATATAGTTCAATTGGGTAATAATATGCTGGTATCTATAAAAATTACAGCTGCAGGAGGCAGAATATAGGATTGTTTTTGTTAAACATATCAGCAGTAAAATGTATATTTTTAAGGAAGTTAATTTAAGAGAAAATTTATGCTTGCTAACCCAAAACTTTATGAAATAAATACGCGTGTCTGGATTAAACAGTTTGGAAATAATGCAACGCTGGCAGACGTGCCTGCAGAATACTTTAAGGAACTGGCAGATAAAGGAATAAACATTATCTGGCTGATGGGTATATGGGAAACATGCCCGGATATTATAAAAGATTGCTGCTTTTCCAACGACCTCACTACTTCATACACCAAAGCTCTACCCGGCTGGAAACAGGAAGATGTTGTCGGTTCTCCTTATTCTATAAATACTTACGAAGTTAATCCGCTGCTTGGGAATAAGCAGGATTTACTTAAAATAAGGGAAATCATTAATGGTTTGGGAATGAAGCTTGTCCTTGATTTTGTTCCTAACCATTTTGGCGCCGGAACTAAATATCTTGAAACTAACCCGGATATTTTTCTCCAGGCTGATGATGATTCATTTGGAAAAGACTCATATACCTTTTTTAAGTTAAACGGTAAAGTTTTTGCTCATGGGAGGGACCCATTATTCCCGGCATGGACTGATACAGTACAAATAAACCTTTATAGCCGTGAGGCCCGCGAGTTTTTAACCAATATAATGATAGAACTTTCCGGCTTATGTGATGGCCTCAGGTGTGACATGGCTATGCTTCCTATGAACAATGTTTTTTATAATACATGGCTTGGGATTCACAATAAATATAATGTTCAGAAACCAAAAGAAGAATTCTGGAAAGAAAGCATCGCAAAAGTAAGGCAGCAAATTCCTGATTTTATGTTTATTGCTGAAGTTTACTGGGGACTTGAATGGGAACTGCAGCAATTAGGATTTAATTTTACTTATGATAAACGAATGCTTGAAAGGCTGCTCTCTAATGATATTTATGGAATAAAAGCTCACTTGCAGGCTGAAAAGATATTTCAGGCAAAATCAGTCAGGTTTATTGAAAACCATGATGAACAGAGATCTGTAACCGTTTTCGGCAAAAGCCGGGCTCTGGCCGCAGCAACAATAATAACAACTATATCAGGCATGAAATTATATTATGAGGGGCAATTCTCCGGCAGGCGTGTAAAACTGCCTGTACAGCTATGCAGACAGCCTGAAGAAAGAATATCCAATACAGTTACACGCTATTATAATAAATTATTTAATGCAACAAAGGATGAGATATTTTCAAAAGGCGAATGGCAAATGCTTGAACCTATGCCGGTTGGTTCCGGGAACTTTTCTTTCGAAAGAATGTTTGCATGGCAATGGAAACTTAAAGGCCGGCTTGCGGTTGTTGTAATTAACTATTCTGATAGTACTGCTCAATGCCGGTTAAGGTTTAACCCTTTGTCGGAAAAACCTCAGATAGCCATTGTTGATAAATTGACAGATATGAGTTATAAAAGATCAGTTGAAGAAATAAGAAGCCTTGGACTGTATGTTGAGCTGAAAGCTTTTAACAGTCACATCTTTTTTATTGAAGAAAAATAAAACAAGTAAAATATAACAGTAATTTATTGAAGCCGGTTAAAACCGGCTTTATTATTTTTATGCTGCTGTAAAAATTTTGGTATAAAAATCATTGGATTGATTTCTTATTTTATTCAGGCTTACAATAATTCAGAATACAAAAGATATGATAAAAGGCAGAGGTTCGCAGATAAACCCGGGCAACAGGTTTGAGAAAATTACAGTTGATTTTAACAGTCAGGCAGATGAAATATATGATGATGAATTCTTTCCTGAAAAGAAAATACAAACTGTATTTCTAAAAGATGAATCTAAAAGCATAATTGTTAAAAACAACAGCCGTGATGTAGACTTTACAACCTCTCTTAATCCTTACAGGGGATGTGAGCATGGCTGCGTATACTGTTATGCCCGTCCATATCACGAATATCTTGGCTTTTCATCAGGTATTGATTTTGAATCCAAAATTATGGTTAAAGAAAATGCAGCAGATTTACTGGAACAGGCTTTTAGAAAAAAGAGCTATCAGCCTGATGTGATTGTACTTTCAGGAACAACTGACTGTTACCAGCCTGTTGAAAAGAAGCTTAAAATAACAAGAAAGATTTTAGAGGTATGCCTTAAATACAGGAACCCTGTTTCAGTAATTACTAAAAATGCACTTATTTTACGAGACCTGGATATACTAAAAAAACTTGCAGAAATAAATTTAACATCGGTTACAATAAGCATAACCAGCCTGAACAGAGAGCTAACAGGTATACTTGAACCGAGGACTTCAAGGCCGGAACTGAGACTGAAAACAATTGAAGAATTATCAAAAAATAATATTCCTGTTTCTGTAAACCTGGCGCCGGTTATACCCGGGTTGAATGATGAGGAGATTCCTGCTATACTTAAAAAAGCAGCAGAAAAAGGGGCTTCAGGAGCCGGGCATATTATGTTAAGACTGCCTTATGCGAACAAAGATTTATTTATTGACTGGCTGAATAAATACTATCCGGCAAGAGCAGATAAGATTCTTGGCAGAATTAAATCTGTACGTAAAGGAAAGCTGAACAGCACTGAATGGGGGAAAAGATTTACCGGGGAAGGGGAGATTGCAGATGCTATTAACAAGCTTTTTTATTTATCACGCGATAAATATGGGCTTAATAAACGCCATATCCCTTTAACAACAGAACATTTCCACAGAGAGGTTTCGGAACAAATCAGCTTGTTTTAAGTCAAAACCTTAACCGGCAATAATATATGCAGGAATAAAATTAAATAACCGGTATTCATAACCACCAACTTTTTTGGTAAGTTTGTGAATCCTTTAATATTTATCATCATCTAAATAATAAAATGGCACAGAAAAGAAATCCAAAAGAAAGACAAATCGGTAAAAATACACAGGCTAAAAAACCATTAATTGACCCGAGATATAAAAATACATTCTGGACAGTGGTGGTTGTAGTGATTTTACTGATATTTTTTATAGTAAATAATACGCGTACAGTTGCTGAAAGCGGGCCATTGCCTCCTGGATATAATAAGGACAGCCTTAAAACAAGGTTGAATACACCTGTTCCGGAGGAGCTGAGAATGACTGATTCGGGCGGAAAAAAATAATTAAACGGAGTAAAAATGAAAATTACCCAGTTCATATCAATTTTTCTTATTTCAACTGTTGTTTTACTAGGCTGTGCTGAAAAGGCAGAAAAAGCTGAAACTGCAAAAGCAGAATCTCCGGTGATGGAAAATACCGGTGCGGTTAACAACACTTCTGTTTCTGATGCTAATAAAGCAGGAAAAGCCCCTGATTTTAAACTGCAGAGTATAGACGGAAAAGAAATAAAACTTTCTGATTATAAAGGTAAAATAGTAATCATAGACTTTTGGGCCACATGGTGCGGGCCATGCAGAATGGGTGTTCCAGACCTTGTTGCTCTTCAGAAAGAATATAAAGATAAACTGGTAGTAATTGGTATTTCATTAGACCGTGTTTCAGGTACAGAAAAAGATGTTAAGGCGTTTATAAAACAATATAAAATTAATTATCCCATTATTTTCGGAACAGAGACAGTTGTAAAAGATTATGGTGATATCCAGGCTATTCCAACTTCTTTCATTATTGACCAGAAAGGAAATATTGTTGATAAACATGTAGGCCTTGTCCCAAAAGAAGCTTATATAGGCCAGATTAAATCGCTGCTCTAAGATATATCGGTGTTTATGATTCGGAATTTTAACCCATGTTAAAGCATGGGTTTTTTTATATATTTATCCTGTTACTTCCTTCGGAAAAAGTATAATACAAGACTTATTAAGATACTCAGAAGTACAGAAGTTGCAATAGGAAAATAGAAAGTGAAGTTTTTCCTTTTTATAAAGATGTCGCCTGGTAATTTCCCAATAAAAGGAATTTTATCGCCAAATAAAAAGAATGCTCCTATTATTATAAGGAGTATTCCCCCGATTATAAGCAGTTTTCCTATTTGGTTAAATTCAGGTGACATAATGAAACTTCCGGTGTTGGATTTAGTATAATACCGAAAAAAACGAAAATACTAGCCATTCAATTTATAAAAATATAAGACTTTAAGATAATTATAAAAGGGCAAGATTATGAAAATATTAGACACAAACAGCAAATTTTCTGATACAGGGCTGCTGGTAATAAGAGTTGGTATTGGGTTCTTTTTTGCCTTCGTTTTTGGATGGCCCAAAATAAGCGGTGGCCCGGAATTCTGGGATATGCTTGGCAAAGCAATGAACAATTTGGGAATTGACTTTCTTCCTGTTTTCTGGGGATTTATGGGCGCTGCAGCAGAGTTTCTAGGAGGCATTTTATTGATACTTGGACTTGCATTTCGCCCGGCTCTTGTTTTTATGGGTGTAACCATGATAGTTGCATTTTCGCAGGGACTTGCCGGCGGACAGCCATTTTCACAGTCAACTCATCCGCTGGAATTATTTCTTGTTTTTGTTGGATTATTTTTAACCGGCCCGGGGAAATACAGCCTTGATGCAGTTATTACGAACAAGAGTAAAATTTAGGGCAGCTTAATTACTGCTGCCTCTCATAAATCTTGGTTCCTCAAGGGTAAGAATTAATGAAATCCGGTGTGAATCATCAAGCCTTTCAGTATCAGATGTACTGAAGCGTGCAAAAGAATAATCAATGTTAAGCTTTGGCAGTTTTACGCCTGCGCCTATGGTAAACTGTTTAACATCATTATAACCGCCTCTTACAGCAAAAATACCCTTGTAGTTGTATTCAAGCCCAACATGAGTATCAAAGCTTACGGGGCCAACATTAAAATAAGAAGCATAGCGCCTGTTTTCAAAGCGCATATCAAGGTCAAGGGCAGGTAATAGTTTACCGCCAAGGAAATCAATCATATATGCAGAGCCAACTTTTACAGTAGGAGTAACAAGTTCATTCCTTCCGGTGCTCCAGGCAATAAGTGTTGTAGTAACATCCTGTACATTTGCACCAAGGAAGAAATTTTCAAATGGTATATACTGAGCGCCAATATCAAAACCAATTCCGGTTGCGCTTTCATCGGATATATCCCGCCTTATAATTTTAACACTGGCGCCATAAGAAAGTTTATCAGAATGTTTTTTTGCAAATGAAAGGTAAAATGCCCAATCCTGGTCAGAAAACTCTTTTACCAGTTCAGGATCAATTCTGCCTGATGACTGATTAATGTCATATATCACCTGCCCTGTATTTCTGTCAACAAGAGCTTCTCTTGTATCGGGTATACCATCAACGCCAAGTCTTATAACACTAAGACCAAAACTCATATCTGATTCGTAGGGAATAGCAACTGCAGCATAATCGTAATTAACAAGGTTGCCAAACTGTTCAGCATGCATAAGGGCTATCTGCGGATAGTTAAGATTAGCAAGGCCTGCGGGATTGTAGTAACCTGCACTTATATCATTGGCAATTGCTGTAAAAGTGCCTCCCATTCCAAGGGCGCGTCCGCCAACGCCAAGAGCCATAAACTCACCGGCATATTTACTGAAAACAGTCTGTGCATTTAATTGTGTCATAAATAAAACAAGGACTGCAGGAAGTAAAGCTATTTTTTTGAGCATTTAACGGAGATTCCCTTTTTTCTGGAAAAATTCAGGGAAAGATTGGGAAATAGACACTTAAAATCAAGGTAAAATATAGTGAATCTAACTAATATGAAGAAAAAATAACCCTCCCGTGTCCGAGAGGGTTTATGAATACTAATTTATTTTGCTTTACCCTGTGCAGCAACTGCAGCCTGAGCTTTTGCAATTTCTTCCTGGTCGCCCAAATAATAATGCTTAATAGCTTTAAGATTATCATCAAGTTCATAAACAAGTGGAACGCCTGTTGGAATGTTTAAGCTTACTATTTCTTCATCAGAAATATTATCAAGATATTTAACAAGTGCTCTTAAGCTGTTGCCATGAGCTGCAATAATAACTTTTTTACCTTCATTTAATACCGGGACAATGTTATTGTGCCAGTAAGGTAAAAATCTTGCAACTGTATCTTTAAGGCATTCAGTAACAGGAAGTTCACTTTCGCTAAGATTGCCATAACGTGCTTCATTGCCCGGGTATCTTGCGTCAGTTTTTTCCAATGCTGGTGGTGGAACATCATAGCTTCTTCTCCATACAAGAACCTGGTCATCACCGTATTTTTCAGCAGTCTGAGCTTTGTTTAAGCCCTGCAGAGCGCCGTAATGCCTTTCGTTTAATCTCCATGAATGTTCAACCGGAATCCAGAGTAAATCCAGCTCAGTCTGAACAGCCCATAAAGTTTTAATAGCTCTTTTTAGAACAGAGGTGAACGCCACATCAAAAGTAAAACCGGCTTCTTTTAAAAGCTGCCCTGCTTTTTTAGCTTCTCCCTGTCCTTTTTCAGAGAGGTCAACATCGGTCCAGCCTGTGAATAAATTTTCTTTATTCCAGACACTCTCGCCGTGCCTTATTAACACTAACTTAATCATTATTTTCCCTTTTATTTATTATGTGTAACATTTTCAGGTTTCAGAATATGCAAAAATAGTCATGGATAAACAGCGAAGCAAAAAGTATAATAAAACAATACAAATAAATAAAAACTATTGCCGCGGCAAGGAGCAATTAAGAAACAGGCCCTGTAATAATTTCACGCATCGCATTTTCATTATTTTGTAAATTTATACCAAGTGATGCCAGCTTTGAAATGTCCATGGAAACATCTGCAACCTGAACCATACCGGGAATATCGGCCATAGTAATTGGCTCAACAAGACTGCTGTTAAAACCTGCTTCTTTACAAAGCATAATTCCTATATCATATCTCGAAAGTTTTTCCGGCCCGCCAAAGTTGATAATTTCCTTGTAAACAGGGAATGCAGCTAACTTTTCAATTATTCTTGCAGCTTCATAAAGTGAGAGAGGGCTCCGGTACTGGTCGGTAAAAAGTCTTACTTTCTCCCCCTTTTGCAAATGCAGGTACATTTCATGGAAATGATTTTTTGCATCGTTTAATCCAAAACCAAAAAGCAGGGCGGTACGCAAGATTATGTAATTTTCAAAAGTTTCGGTTATTTTTTGTTCGCCCATTAATTTAGTTTCAGCATACAATGAAAGAGGTATCAGTTTTGCGTCTTCTTTAAGGTATGAACCCCTGTAGCCTGCGTAAACAAGGTCAGTAGAAGTGTAAATAAGCTTTGCATTATAAAAATCACATAATTCAGCTATACTTTGAGTCGCTTTAACATTTATGTTAAAAACATCTTTTGACGGCAGAGAAGAAGCCTTCTGCTGATTTGAAACAGCTGCAGTATGAACAACAATTTCGGGCATAAATGCACTGAAAACTCCTTTTAGCTGGTTATTGTTGGTTATATCAACTTTTACAGAATTGTAATTATTGCATTTTCCGGCACTGGAGTTATAAAGAGTAAGAATTGTATGTGAAACAGATAGCCGTCTGTTAAGATACTCGCCTAAAAGCCCGCTGCCGCCGGTAATTAAAATTTTCATATTGTTCGGGATATGGTGATTTTACTTTGTGGATTATGTGTAAATTTACATAAAATATTTTTTCTCTTATCAGAGTATATTGAATATTATATAAAAATTTTCAATAATCTATCGAAGTTTGTATAATGAGCTGCAAAGCCATAATGCTTTTTAAATTGAGTTATACCTGCTAAAAGAAATAACATGAAAATAAAAAAGAAAACCGGAATGTTCTGCCAGTTTTTAATTAAGAACAGTTTTTAATTTTGGTAATCTATGGACGAAATAAACAAAGATATTAGCCAGGTCCTTCTGGAATTGGGAAAAATTAAACAGGAAAATTCCAGACTTCAAACTGAATGTGCTGAATTAAGAAAAGAGCTGAATGAAATAAAAGGTATAAAAACCAGCAAAACTGCGGATATTGAAAGTATTGCAGAAATGCCGATACAGGATACTGAGGCTTTCACAGAAGATAATTATCGTAAGATACTTAATGATTACCTTAGAATGTATGCAGAAAGAGATGATGATCTTACAAAATACTTTAGTGATAATTTTTCAGGATTTACCGGCGGCGGCGATTTTCTGGTGAAGAGCAAAGATGAATGGATCGCTATTACAAGGCAGGATTTTTCACAGGTGAAAGAATCTTTAAACCTTGAAATAAAGGACATCTCAATCCAGGAACTTTCTGAAACAGTATTTGCAGCAACAAGCTTTTTTACAATCCACCTCCCGATAAAAGATAATATTTTATCAAGGGAAACTGCCCGTTTAGTACTTATTTACTGTAAGGAAGCGCAGGGCTGGAAAATTGTTCATAGCGGTATTTCAATTCCTTATCATCTTGTTCGTGATGGTGAAGTTTATCCAATGGCTGAGCTGGAAAAGCGAAACCGCTTTCTGGAAGACCTTGTTACTGAAAGGACACTTCAATTAACAGAAGCAAATCTGAATCTGCATAAGAGTAATAGAGAACTTGCAGCAAAAGTCAGTGAACAGGCACTTGCTAAAGAGGCATTACGCCAGAGTAATAAAAAGCTGGAAGCTATCCTTTCTGCTTCTCCGGATGGTATTGGTATACTGTCAAAAGACGGAGAGATAAGGTTTATGTCAGATAAGGTGGCTGAGCTGTTTGGATACCCGGCAGGATATAATCATGAAGTTGTAGGCAAATCCGCATTTGAGTTTCTTGATCCGTCTTGTTACGAGTATTTAAGAGAAAATATAAAGGAACTTCTTTCAGGTGAAGACAAAACAGGAATAACAGAATATCTTGCAGTGAAGAAAGATGGCACAAGGTTTTATATTGAGATAAATTCAACCATTTTGTATGATCCTGAGGGTGAACCTGATGGTATATTGTTCATTGAAAGAGATATTTCAGAGCGGAAAAAAGCTGAAGTTCTGATACAAAAACAAAACAAAGAATTATCTGAGCTTAATGCAACAAAAGATAAATTTTTCTCAATTATTGCCCATGACCTCAGAAGCCCATTTCAGGGGTTCATAGGTATAACCCACATAATGGCCGAGGGAATAGATAATTTCCCGCGTGAAAGACTAATCGGTCTGGCAAAAGAAATAAATGAGTCGGCTGTTAATCTGCATAAACTTTTACTAAACCTGCTTGACTGGGCACGCATGCAGGAAGGTACTATTAGTTTTAAGCCAAACCGAATAAACACATCACAAATAATTTTATTTGATAATGACCTTATTGTGAAAAAGGGAAGGCAAAAAGGAATTGATATAGTTTTCAACATTACTGATGATATTAGTATTTATGCTGATGAGGTAATGTTTAATTCAATTATCCGGAATATTATATCAAATGCAGTGAAATTTACAAAACCAGGAGGAAAAATTACTGTTAGTGTAAAAAAGGCCGGGAATAACATGGCAGAGTTTTCAGTTGAAGATACAGGTATTGGAATGTCTGAGGATTTGTGCAATAAGCTTTTCAAAATGAATGAAAAAGTTGGGACTACGGGGACTGACGGAGAACTAAGTACCGGCCTGGGTTTATTGTTATGTAAGGAATTTATAACAAAACATGGTGGAAGTATCCGGGTTGAAAGCTGTGAAAACAAGGGCAGTACATTCTATTTTTCGCTTCCCTGTTTTTGATATTTAACCGATATCAATCAGTATATTGGGGCACATCTATCCCTGAATAAATGACTTATATCGTATATTATTATTTCGGATTTTTACTGCCTTTGATAGTCTGTTAGCATACGAACCGGAGCCTTTAACTTAGTTGTTTGTTCTTAAATTGCATTTTCTAAAGCCCTTTGGTAATTTTATAAATTAACATTGTGAGAGTTTATGAAGAAGCTTGTTTTGCTGTTACTAATGTTTTTAACAACAGCATATTCTCAGGAATCGAGATATTTTGACGCCCCTTTTGGCGGCGGCGGCGGATATTCTCCCGGATGGATATTCCCTAAAATGGATGTCCTTAATAAAAAGCTTCATTTTACAGGCTTTCCTGAACTTAGTACAGGAGGGCTATATACTTCTGGGGGATCCGGTTTTATATATCTTGGTTTTATTCCAGGATTAAGACTGGGTGGAATGGGTTATGGCGGTTCAAACTCTGAATCAGTTATGACGGATGGAATAAACAAAGAAGTTATTTATTCACTTAGCGGGGGCGGTTTTACTGTCGAATATACACTTCCTTTTGTAAGAGATGTCGGAATATCTGTAGGAGCAGTTATTGGAGGAGGCTCACTTAAAGTTGAGTTTTATAAAAACTATTATGACTATAATTGGGACAATTTACTTGAAAATACAAGAAGTGCCGATAATGCAAATACTTCTCCGACAATATCCAACAGCTTCTGGTTTATTTCTCCTACGTTAAATGTAGACATCCCCTTTTACAGGTTTTTAGTTTTTAGAATAGGTGCAGGTTACCAGTTTACATTTGCAGATAAATGGACTATGGACAATGACCGGAGTTTTTCCGGAGTGCCATCAGATTTTAATGGAAACAGCTTTTTTATCCAGTCAGGAATTTTTATAGGTTTCTTCTCATTTTAAGGAAATAAATGAAAAATATATTAGTCACCGGGGGTGCCGGGTTTATTGGGAGTAATTTTATAAATCACATCTTGAAGGAAAGGGATGATTATAACATTATTAATCTTGATAAACTTACCTATGCCGGGAATCCCGAAAATTTAATTCAGTCTGAAAATAATAAAAATTACAATTTCGTTAAGGGAGATATAATTAACTCTGAACTTGTAAATTATATCTTTGAAAAATTTAAAATAAAATATGTGATAAATTTTGCTGCAGAGTCTCATGTTGACCGCAGTATACTGGGCTCAGAGGTATTCTACCAGACAAATGTAATTGGTACAAATGTACTGCTTGAAACAGCCCGGAAATATGAAGTTGAAAAGTTTTTGCAGGTTTCAACAGATGAAGTTTATGGAAGCCTTGGCTCTGAAGGCCTTTTTACAGAAAACACTTCTCTTTCGCCAAACAGCCCATATTCGTCAAGCAAAGCAGGCGCCGATATGATGGCTTTGGCCTTTTACCATACCTATGGGATGCCTGTGGTTGTCACAAGATGTTCAAATAATTATGGGCCATACCAGTTTCCGGAGAAATTAATACCACTGATGATAATAAATGCGCTGAATAATAAATCACTCCCTGTATACGGGGATGGGATGAATGTAAGAGACTGGATTTATGTAATAGACCATAATAAAGCCATAGATCTTGTGTTTGAAAAAGGGAAAACCGGTGAAGTTTATAATATCGGCGCAAGCAATGAAATGCCCAATATTCAGATTATTAAGCTGATTCTTAAATTTTTAAATAAACCTGAAAGCCTTATTCAGTATGTTAAAGACAGGCCCGGGCATGACAGGCGTTATGCAATTGATTCTTCAAAACTTCAAAATGAGCTTGGCTGGAAACCGTCATTTACTTTTGAACAGGCAATTGAACATACGATTAAATGGTACCTGGAAAACCAGGAGTGGTGGAAAAGAATTATTTCGGGGGAGTACCAGAATTACTATTCTCTCCAGTATAAAATTAAATAGTATCGAATCTTATAAGGGTAAAAATGAAAAAATATATCGTTGTTTTTTTAATACTTGTTTCAATTATTGTGCAAGCTCAATCTGATGAAATGCAGGGCTCTTCATCAAAGCTGTTGACGGCAGCAGGAAGTATAAGTGTAACGCTTGGCGGTGATTTTATTGTTACCGGTACATACCCGGCATTAATTACCGAGAGGGTAGACGCTTTTGTAACACGCATGTTTAATACTGCCAAACAAAGTATCTTCTCCCAGCTTCCGAAGGAGCCAGAATATATTCAAATGGCAAAAAAAGATATCGAAAGCTATTCGCTGAGGAATATAATCCTGAAAAGGTCAAATGGAGAGCAGTTAAAGCTTGACCTGCTCAAATTCAGAAAAACAGGTGATTTTTCGCAAAATCCATATCTGCGTAATGATGATGTAATCATTTTCCCACCATCTGACCTTGAAAGAAATTTCTTTGCCATTACAGGAGCTGTAAATAAACCCGGGAAATACCATTACAGGGAAGGTGATAAGCTTTCTGATGCAATTGAACTTGCACAGGGAATAAATAAAGCCTATGAGAATGTAACAAAAGCTGAAATAAACAGGCTTAGTTATGACGGTGAAAAAATGGAAACTATCCCCGTAGAGCTGAACAGCGATTTTACATTGCAAAGAGGAGACCAGATTGTTATTGTTGCCTCTGAAACTCAA